>ENA-UESI01000053-UESI01000053.1-human-gut-metagenome-genome-assembly--contig:-NODE-53-length-89948-cov-7.333801_pt1 | contig 89948 bp, 63 predicted proteins | sample MGYA00243005_ERZ508006 | MGnify/ENA primary metagenome ERZ508006 (study PRJEB26167, sample SAMN06115436) | human gut metagenome | host: Homo sapiens | place: China:Shandong | collected 2015-06-10... | reverse complement strand
GCGTCTTTCTGTCGCATCGGTCGTTTTCGTTTCGGGTGCTTGAAAAGGTAGGGATTAGGGAATGCAAGGTTTTTCGGTCAAAATACTACCCGCAGGGCTGGAGATTTTTACCGAAAACAGGAGGCTTGACCTTGCTTTCCCGTCCAATCCCGGAATTACCTTTGCGCCCAGAACGAAAATGACTGACTGATGCGGCTTACTGAAAGGCGCAAAATGGAGGTAAACGAAAACAGAGGCAGATTGTGTAGAAAAAAACTTCAGGGGAAAATCCGTAAAAAAAAGAATCACCAAAAGGAAAAAGACATCACCGGAAGCGTGAAAAGGGCAAACCACAACAAAGGAAGTATGATTGTTTCCGATCCGACGGAACTTGTTCAGCCGGGTGGCAACAATCATTCTTCCCGGTTTGTCCGGCTGTGTGTGGGCGCCTGTTTCATTCATGGGGCAGGCTGACACACTCTGCATTCACTTTCCGCTTCCGGCAAAAGAGACAGCGAAAAAAGAAAAATCATTTGAAAACCCGTAAAAGCACCTCTTGGCATAGGCGCAAAAGAAAGGGGCATTGCTTCATCTGTCTAAACATCGTTTAGGCGTGAGGCAATGCCCTTTTCTCCAGCTATGCGGTAGTCGGCACACGTTTGTTCCAAACTCGTTTTGGGCAATGGTGTGCCGACGGACAATACCGCTTTTACGGAAAATTCTTATGAATGAGGGGATAAAAAACGGGAGTTTATATCAAAATCTCGAATTAAATAGCTACTTTTGCATACGAAGAGTTCTTTGAAGGTTACGCAACGCGCAGAAGGATAATGCAGTAGATAACTAACTAAATCGTAACCTATTACTATCAAGAGCAATTAACCTACGCTCATTTCCAATAAATTACACTCTTTTCGTAACTTCTCTTCGCAAAGATACAAAACTCGGAACCTTTCACAAAATGTTGAAAACTTCTGTCTCCGGAATTTTGAAAGTCGGGGAATAATGGGGACTTTTGTCATCCGCAAAGGTGTCCTCCGCCCCGGCGGGACGGAGGAGAAGAGGGAATCGGGTGCGAATCCCGGACAGTTCCCGCTGCTGTATGCACTTTATGCCGCAGGCAAATCGTCGAGCCACTGTTCCGTCGGGGACGGGAAGGCTGCCTGAGGGTCGGTGCGAGTCAGAAGACCTGCCTTTGCGCATGCGATGCGGACCCGCGGGGCAACGGGGCCGATTGTGAAACGTATATACTCAATTACAATGGATTACACGCAAATTTCCATCATTAAACGTGATGGTAAAACCGAGCCTTTCTCCTTGGAGAAAATCGTCCGCGCCATTACGAAGGCCTTTCGTGCGGGCGGCATAACGGATGAAGAGCAGGCTGTCGCACAAATCGCCTCCGATGTGGCGGCTGCGATTACGAAGGCCGAGATTTCGGTCGAAGAGATTCAGGACATGGTCGAGGAGCGGCTGATGAAGCGCAACCCTTCGATCGCCAAACGTTATATTATCTACCGGGAGTGGCGCAACGTCGAGCGCGACCGCCGTTCGTCGATCAAAGGGGTGATGGACGGCATCGTGACCGTCGAGAAAAACGATATCAACCTCTCGAATGCCAACATGTCGTCGCATACGCCTGCCGGGCAGATGATGACCTTCGCGTCGGAAATCACTAAGGATTATGCCCTGAAATACCTCGTGGGTGTGCGCCACGGTCGTGCCCACCGCGACGGGGATATCCATATCCACGACCTGGACTATTATCCCACCAAGACCACGACCTGCATCCAGTACGATCTGGGCGACATCTACGAACGGGGCTTTGCGACCAAGAACGGCTCGGTGCGCACGCCGCAGTCGATCCAGAGCTACGCCACGCTGGCCACGATCGTCTTCCAGACCAACCAAAACGAACAGCACGGCGGGCAGTCGATCCCGGCTTTCGATCATTTCATGGCTCCGGGCGTGCTGAAGACCTTCCGCAAACACCTGACCGACATGACGCTGTTCCTGTGCCAGGTAACCGGGGCGTGCGTGCCCGAACGTGCCGCGCTGAAGGCGCTTGTCGCCGAACACGTGCCGACGATCGAACCGTGCGAAGCCGCAGTGGGCCGCTTGTTCGCCGCCTTGCGCGAATCGGGCGTGGAGGTTGCCGACGAGGACATCCGCCGCATCTGGAAACAGGCCTACGACACGACGCGTAAGGAGACGCACCAGGCGATGGAGGGATTTATCCACAACCTCAATACGATGCACTCGCGCGGCGGTAACCAGGTGGTGTTCAGCTCGGTGAACTACGGTACGGACTTCTCGCCCGAAGGCCGCATGGTCATCCGCGAACTGCTCTCCGCCACGATCGAAGGCCTGGGGCACGGCGAAGTTCCGGTCTTCCCGATCCAGATTTTCAAGATCAAGGAGGGTGTTTCGTGGTCCGAGGAGGATTATGCCGCAGCCGTTAAGGATTTCGACAAGGCGCTGGCCGGGGAGATCACGTTCAAGACTCCGAACTTCGACCTGCTGATCGAAGCGTGCCGTACGACTTCCGTGGCGCTGTTTCCCAACTTCATGTTCCTCGACGCGCCGTTCAACCGCCACGAAAAGTGGCGTATCGACGATCCCGACCGCTTCCGCTACGAGGTGGCGACGATGGGATGCCGTACGCGTGTCTTCGAGGACCTGCACGGTGAAAAATCGTCGTGGGGGCGCGGCAACCTCTCATTTACGTCGATGAACCTGCCGCGGCTGGCCATCGAGGCGATGCGCGAGGCCGAAGATATGATTCCCGACGGCAACAAACACGCGATCCGCAAGGAGGCGCGCGAAATTTTCCTCGAATCGGTGCGCAAGACCGCGACGATGATGGCCGAGCAGCTCTACGAGCGCTACCAGTTCCAGCGTACGGCACTGGCGCGGCAGTTCCCGTTCATGATGTCGAACGATGTCTGGAAGGGCGGCGGCAAGTTGCAGCCCAACGACGAGGTGGGCGACGTGCTCAAGCACGGCACGCTGGGCATCGGTTTTATCGGCGGCCACAATGCGATGGTGGCGATCTACGGCGAGGGGCATGCCGCTTCGAAGGAGGCGTGGCAGACGCTTTATGACGCTGTGGCGGTGATGAATCGTGTGGTCGATGAGTACAAGGCCAAATACGAACTCAACTATTCGGTACTGGCGACTCCGGCCGAGGGCCTGAGCGGACGCTTCACGCGCATGGACCGCAAACGTTATGGCGAGATTCCGGGCGTCACCGACCGCGACTACTACGTCAATTCGTTCCATATCGACGTACGCGAACCGGTTTCCATCGTCGAGAAAATCCGCCTCGAAGCGCCGTTCCACGCCATCACGCGCGGCGGGCATATCACCTACGTCGAACTGGACGGCGAGGCGAAGAAGAATCCCGTGGCGATCCTCAAGATCGTGAAGGTCATGCAGGACGAGGGGATCGGCTACGGCTCGATCAACCATCCGATCGACACCTGCCGCAAGTGCGGCCACCGCGGGGTGATTTACTCGAAATGCCCCGTCTGCGGTTCGGACGACATCCTGCGCATGCGCCGCATCACGGGTTACCTGACCGGCAGCCTCGAATCGTGGAACTCGGCCAAGCAGGCCGAGGAACGTGACCGGGTCAAGCACCATTAATTCTGATTCTCGCAGGCATCTTTTGCACTTCCCTTGCGGGGCGAAACAGTCACATACGCTTGTATGCTCCTGCTTCGCCCCACTTTACGAAGCCCAAAACCTGCTCTGCGATAATCGAAATTGGCGGACCCCTATCCGCCCCCTTAAAATCAAAATTCACCCGGCGGAAGGATTCTTTTTTGCCGCCATCTCCGGTCGCGTGCGGCAAGTTCCCCGCTTTAGGCGGGGATTTAGGGGTGGGTCGGATTTGTAAACACGGCGGGACGCCGTGAATCGAGATCAACGGAGTTGTATTCATGTTATGAAAACGCAATGGATTTATTAAGAATTATCGCCACCTACCCCGAAACCATCTCCGACGGTTACGGGCTGCGCTATGCGATCTATTTCGCGGGTTGTGCGCACCATTGCCCCGGCTGTCATAATCCCGACAGCCACGATCCCCGCCGAGGCGAGCCGCTGACCGTGGAGTGGGCCGAAAATATCTGTGCGGCGATCGCCGCGAATCCGATCCTCGACGGTGTGACGCTCAGCGGCGGCGATCCGCTGCTGCGGCCCGAACCGATGGCTGCTTTCCTGCGGCTCGTGAAGGAGCGCACGGGGCAGAACGTCTGGTGCTACACGGGTTATACGCTCGAAGAGTGCCTTGCGGACCCGGCCCGGCGGGAGTGCCTGCGGTGGATCGACACGCTGGTCGACGGACGTTATGTCGAGGCGCTGCGCGATCTGTCGCTCGACTTCCGGGGAAGTTCCAACCAGCGGATTATCGACATCGGGGCGCTGAAACTGTTCGGATAGACACAAAAAAAGAACTGCAAGTATTTGCAGCTCTTTTTTATACGTGGGTTACCTCTACTGGCGCTGGAGGTCCGAATTGTCGGCCACGACCATGTTCTTGTCGATGCGCAGCGTGACGTTGCCGTCGACCTCGATCAGCAGGGTAGTCTCCTTGATCTCCTTCACCACACCGTAGATACCGCCGGCGGTGATGATCTTGTCGCCCTTTTTCAGCCCTTCGCGGAACGACTGCATCTGCTTGCGGCGCTTGGCCTCGGGACGCCACATGAAGAGCCAGAGAACCAGCACCATGAGGCCGATCATTACGATAAAGCCGTACTGCTGCATGAACGGCGGGTTCTGCGAGGGGTCCGGCATTTGAAGGAAATTAATCATACTGTTATTCTGTTTTAAGTGTTTATTTCAGTGAACGAAGCAAAGATACAAATTATTGCCGAATAAACAAGTATTTATTCGACATCGGCTTCGACGAGCAGCCGCAGGGGGTGCTGAGCTCCCGCCAGCGTGATGTCCAGGACCTTGAGCTGCCAGCCCCGTTCGCCGCGCGAATCGAAGGTGAGTTCCACCTGGCGGGCATCGCCCGGTGCAATCGGTTGTGAATCAAATTCGAGCGTCGTGCATCCGCAGTTGCGCTGATAGGAGGTGACGGCTACGGGGCGGCTCGCGTCGTTGGCCAGCCACAGGCGCAGCACGGCGATTTCACCCGAGCCGAGGCGTCCGAAACGCACGGTGTCCGTACCTCCCGTAGTGAGAATCGAATCTGTTAGCGAGATAATACGGCCTTTGCGTTCGACTGCGCGGGGGCGTGTGCCGCATGCTGCGGTGAGTGCCGCCAAGGCGAGAATCACGAGCGCGCGGGTCATGGACAGGCGTGGGGTTAGATCAGGCCGCGCCCGGCCTTCTTGATGCGTCCTTCCGCCGTCAGCGATTCGACGATCTTGTCCAGTACGCCGTTGATGAAGGTGCTGCTGCCCGGGGTGGAGTAGTATTTCGAAATCTCAATCCACTCGTCGAGCGTCACCTTGACCGGAACCGACGGGAAAGAAGTCAGTTCGGCCATCGCCGTCCCGATGATCAGGTTGTCCATAAAGACGATACGCTCCACGTCCCAGTTCGAAGTGAATTTCTCGATGTAGTCCTGGTAGGAGGAGTAGTTGACCAGCGATTTTTCGAACAGCGTCTTGACGAACTCGGGGTCTTCGCTGCTCTTGAACTTCGCGGGAACCTTCAGTTCGGTGTGCGAAGGACGCAGGTTCGAAAGCGTGCGCAGGATCATGATCACGATATAGGGAAGGTCGTCGGTCCAGAGGATCGACATCTCTTCTAGTATGTCGTCCAGCGCTTCGCAGCTCTGCAACTCCTTGAAGAAATCTTCGAGCAGCTTCTTGTCCTCGTCGAACGAGCGCTCTTCGCGCGCCATGTAGTCTTTGTAGTATTCGCTCTCGGTGAGCTGCGTGTAGAGCGTGCGGATGAGTTCGGGATATCTTTCCCAGCCCAGTTTGCGGGCCGCCACACGGTCGTTCACGGCATCGCTGTTGGCGATGACGCGGATCACGGCATTGTCCACGAACTTGGTGTTGGGGTTGAGGTCTTCGAATGTCGGCAGTTTTTTCTGTTTGGCCAGCTCCTGGCGTTGCTCGGCGTAACGCGCGATCTCCACGGGAAGAATCAGTATCTGGAAATAGAGGTCATAGGCCTTGTCGACGGATGCCATCAGTGTTTTTTCCGACGCCATCATGTTGTCTGCACCCGATTTGAGATGGGCGAACAGCGCCTTGACGACCTTTATACGGAGTAATCTTCTGCTCAACATTTCTTTTAGAACGATTTTAACGGCTGCAAAGGTAGTGAAAAGCAAATTAAAAATGAAAAATTAAAAATTAAAAATTAGCAATCCGGGGTAGTCGGCCATTTCGCGGGAGTTTTTGGATGTTTTTGATTTTTAATTCTTCATTCTTCATTTTTAATTCCTAATTTTGCACCCGTATGGAAGAATTGGAAGAAAAACAGCCTTTCGACGTTATCGTCATCGGGGCTGGCGCTGCGGGCATGATGGCCGCGGGCACGGCGGCGCGCAACGGCAAGCGCGTGCTGCTGATCGAAAAAATGGAGAAATCGGGCCGTAAGGTCCGCATCACCGGCAAGGGCCGCTGCAACGTCACCAACGCGCGGCCGGCCGAGGAGTTTGCCGATCAGGTGCGGGCAAATGCCGAGTTCTTCAAGGTCGCCTTCTCGGAGTTCAACAACCGGGCGGCGATCAAGTTTTTCGAACGCGCAGGCGTGAAACTCGAAATCGAGCGCGGCGACCGGGTTTTTCCCGAGAGTGGCAAAGCCTGGGACATCGCCAATGCCCTGTTGGAGTTTTGCGTCGATAACGGTGTTAAAATCATCTACAATACGCGTGTTACGGAGATCATGACCCTCGGGAGCAAAGTCTTCGGCGTGAAATATATCAACCGGCGGGGTTTCGAACGCAAGGAGGAGTGCGGGCAGGTGATCGTTTCGACGGGCGGTGTTTCGTATCCTGCGACCGGATCGACGGGCGACGGCTATACGTTCGCCGCCGATTTGGGGCATACGATCGAACCGCTGCGTCCTTCGCTGACGCCGCTCGTGACCTCGCACGCCCTGGGTCGTTCTCTCGACAAAGTGCTGTTGCGCAACGTGAAGGCGGTTCTTTACGTCGATAACGAACCTGTGCGCGAGGAGTTCGGCGAGATCGGATTTTCCGAGCGCGGCATCGAAGGGGCCGTGGCGCTGCGCATGAGCCGCGATGCGGTGGACGCGCTGATCGACGAGAAGCGCGTGAAGCTGGTTCTCGACCTCAAATCTGCGCTGACCGAGGAGGTGCTGCACGAGCGTATCGCCCGTGAAATCGCCGAACTGCAACCCACGGATTTCTTCGGGGAACTGCTGCGCAAATTGGTTCCCAAGCCGCTGGTGATGCCGTTGGCGCAGGAATTGGACATCCGGGCGAATTGCTACGTCAGCAAACTCACCGAAGAGCAGATTACGCGGCTGGTCCGTACGCTCAAGGGACTGACTTTCCCGATTACGGATTATGCGCCGTTCGAATACGCCGTGGTGACGGCCGGCGGCGTGCGCTGCGACGAGGTGAATCCTTATACGATGGAGTCGCTGAAGGTCAAAGGATTGTATTTTGCCGGCGAGGTGCTCGACATCGACGCCAACACGGGCGGTTATAACCTCCAGATTGCTTTCTCGACGGGCCGTCTGGCTGGAATGCTCAAACAATAGCAGCTATGAAGATCGGCGGACATCCCATTTCCATCAGGCTGCCCGGACGGGTTTCCGAACTGCGCAACCGCCTCTCCCGCGCCCGCTATTTCCGCGGCCACGGAGTCCATTCGCCGTTCGTTTACGAGATCGTGCGTCGCGTATTCATGCGCGACGGCCTGCTGCCCGGCGACCGGGCTTTGTACGAAGCCCTGCTTGCGGCGGGCGTTTCCCGCCGTCGTGCCGTGCAGTTGCAAAACCTGATGATTCATTGCGGTTACACGACCTTTGGCGTGAATCGTGCGGATGCGGAACTCTGTATCGTAACGCGCGACCTGCCGCGGGCCGCAACGCTCGCCCTGGTGCGTGCGGCGGCTGAAGCGGGACATACCGTGGCGCTGATGTCGCCTTACGACGGCTGCGAACGCCAGGCGTTGTGCGGACAGATCGTCGCGGGACACTCTTCGACGACGGTCGACAACCGCGGTTACCTGCTGATTTTCAACAACCATTTGCCGAAACAACATTTCAGGATATGAAAGTATACACGAAAACGGGAGACAAGGGGATGACTTCGCTCATCGGCGGTGAGCGGGTCTTCAAAACCGACGAACGGGTCGAAGCCTACGGCTCGGTGGATGAACTGGCGGCTTTCACGGCGCTGCTGGCCGACAACATGCGTGCCGATGCTGCGCTGACGGTCGATGTCGACGACCTGAACCGCATTCTTTCGCGGCTGATGTCGGTCGAGGCCCTGCTGGCGGTGGGTGAGTCGGGGAGCGACAAGGTCGCCCCGCTGGCTCCGGAGACTATTTCGTGGCTCGAAGAGCGTATCGACGCCCTGCAGGAGAGTCTCAAACCGATCGACAAATTCACGATTCCCGGCGGAAACGCCGTCGTGTCGATGTGCCACGTTTGCCGCACAGTCTGCCGCCGCGCCGAACGCGCTGCGCTCCGCGCCGACGCCAAATACGGCGTCGATCCCACGGTGCTGGTCTGGCTCAACCGCCTCTCGGATTATTTCTACCTGTTGGGACGCTCGCTTACGGCCCGTTATGCCGTGGAGGAAGTATTGTGGATTCCCTGACTTCTGACTCCGGGAAACGCTAAAACGACGGCGGAATGATTCTCAGATCGTTCCGCCGTCGTTTTTAACTTTATTATTCTGAGGCGATTATCCTCAAAATTCTTTTTAGTACTCCTCCTCGTTGAAGAAAGGAAAAATACCGGTTAAATAAGTTTCACAAGCACATTTTACAGAATTTGTGATGATTCTATGAATTTTATTTTCCTATAAATTTCTTTATTTTCTCTTTACAGGTTCAAAACTAGTCAAAAAAATCGAATAATCCCAGCAGATTACACTTTAATAGCGATACATATTTATAGTTGTCTCAACTTTAAAACCAATATGCAATACCTTTCCACTGCCGCAAGACTTCATCTTTCCGACTTTCGGCCACCGTGCGAAATGACATTCATCTTCATTGCTACGATGTCGTCTGTCGAGGCCATGCGAATGCCATCGATTATCTCAACTGCCCGGATAAATGGATCGGCATACATCTGATCAAGCTTTACATAATCATCTGTAGATCGCCCAATGAAGTAACTGCGCCCCATACCGACAATGGAGCTGCTGTCATCACCGTAATAGAATGGGAAAATTTTTTTGTAAGTATTTGCTCGAAAATACAGAAGTCCAAACTACTATATTCCTCCCTATCTACATACCATAACATTTTATCATTATAGACGAAGACCAACGCTTCTTGTTTGATATTCATTTTCCGTCAAAACATCTTGATCTAACAAATCTTCTCCTGTTTTTTGAAAGTCTATGTTAAAACATAGTATTGGATTTTTTTGCCGGCCCGTTATTGCTATTCAAAAATTTGTCAAGAATAACGAGTGATGATGTCTTGCTTACGTTGTTATTTAACCTGCAACAAGAGATAACTCTGATGAAGGTCCATCACAAAGTCCTTCAATAGACGGAAATTTTTGACTTGTATTTGTCTTATTATCATATCATCAATCTTTTGATTATAAAGCATCACACCAGTTAGATGTAGTTGCAAATACTTATTATTTCCGTGTTATAATTATCCTCTTTACTTCGGTGAAAGATAGATTTTGTTCATAGAAGATAGGATAGAGACTATGTCATTTTCAGCACAGATAGGACAATAAATACATGGAATTTGTTAATTCTTACTTGTGGATTTTCCTTTTCGGAGTCTACGAGACGACAACTTCTTCCAAATGCTTCTACCTATCTGAACCGATTTGGCTGAAAAGCCAAATTTCTCAATAAGAATCTTTTGGTCTGTATAATCAAGTATTGTCTCAATCGTTTCTCCTTTACGTAACATTGAGTCTATCGTATCGAAAAGTTCTGCATTGTCCTCGTCATAAGGTATATAAATTGACTCTACCTCACTGGGCATCAGTTCCAATACACCTCCACCAAAGTTTCTGCCAACGATTTCAGCGTGAGCAAATGAAAACGAATTATAATAACTTGCAACGAATGCTTTGTGATTGGTCTCCAATTTGAAAAATACACGGTGCATAGTATCCGTAGTATAGGCATTGGCACTATTTAGTACAAGGCGAGGAAATAGATGATTCCGCCTAAAGAACAATGCACCTGACAGCTTTATCGAAGGAATCACAAACCAATTATCTCGGATGCTTGTTTTGTAGCCTTTGTTGATACCTGCGGCTTCTCCAGATGCGATATACTCTTGTGATCCGGCATGTCCAGCAATCGCTTCTTTTGACTCAAAAACTAACAAATGTGCTCTACTGCCTTTGTTTACATTACCAAGCCAGTCGTTTTTAGTGAAATTCAGGCTGGAAACCTGAACACTTCTTCCAACCATTGGTTTAGCGAAATCTTCAAGACTATAGAAATTAACGATAGATTTTGGAACAGTAAAATAGTGATTAGCACCTGTTGTAATGCCAACCTCAACAGAAGCGTAGTCGCCAATATGTGATTTATGAGTTGCAGACAGGCTCTCTAAGAAAGAAATTTCTTCATTAGTCAAAAAGTAATATGACCATTTGTCGGAATCTCTATTAACGGCTTTTGCTTTGAAACGTAATATTTCGGGATGTAAAGCCTGCAAAGCTCTTATATCTTGTACATCAATATGATCAATGTTATGCCTATTGCTTCCATTTTTTTCACAGAGCAGCAAGACAACTTCCTGCTGAATATCATTAAAGACAAGTTGCTTAAAAGATATTATACTTACTTGATTGAAAGTGTCAATCAGGAAGTTTCTCAATTGCTTAGCATAAGTAACTTGCAGTATGTCTGCCGGCACAACAAATGCAATCTTGCCTATGCCTTTAAGCAATAAAGTGCTTCCGATTATGAATGTAACCCAAGCATTCGTAAGCTTAGAGTATTTTAAATTTACCAATTTAAAAATATCAGCAGCCCGAGACTGTAACGCCTCGTCGTAATACTGATAACGAATGAATGGAGGATTGCCAATCACAAGGTCAAATCTACGATCTGTGGATAAGCAGAACTTATGAAAATCGCAGTTTAACACGTGTGTATCATGCAGTTCTATCTTAGCTGCTTTTTTAGCTTCTTCAGTGTCATATTCGATACCTAAAAACGAAGAAAAGTTATTATTCATCTTCTGGAGTTGCTCGATAAATACCCCATCACCACAACTCGGTTCCAAAATATCAGGACGTACCTGTCCGGACATCCCCCATTGCAGCAGGAATGCGGCTATCTGAGGAGGTGTATAATAACCGCCTCTGAGCTTCTGTTCGGACGCATTTTCAATTAGTTGCATATATTTCTGATATTACTGGTATTTGAGAATATTCTATATCAGTTAAATTGAAGAGTCGTTGTATAAGACGCTCCATCTGACTTCTCTTAAGATTGAAATGCCGTTTAAGTGGCGTTAAGACACGGTTATTATTACCTGCGTCCGCTATTCTATCGCCTATGTCTATTAGTTCTTGCTGTAGCCCAGAAATCTCATCATGTAATTCCTTATCCTCTACATTATCAAAATCGATTATTCTGAAGGGCAACTGCTTTAGAACTTTAGTACCGCGAGCTATATACCCTCCCCGGAAGATTTCTCCATATAATGACGAGACCCATTCGAGAGGTCTTGATGTAAGAAGTGCTTGTACATAATATATCGAATATGGGGAATTTTCCGGTAGACTGATTATACAGTATCCTGCAGTACCACCTGATGAAACTAATGTTCCATGTGTGTCCACTGCGTATTTTTCTCCTTGAGAAAGTACTCCGACAATCAGCTTGCAAGGCAATTCGCAAGCTTCAAGACTTTGATGTCTTCCATATCGATGCCATTCATTGTCATTTGTCGGCACAGGCTTTATATCACGACTCGCTTTATTTAGCTCGTGCTGATAAGCCATAATATAAGCATATCCTTGGGGATATTCTTCTGACAATCTTTCTAACGAGATTATCTGTAATTGGCCGTTTTCATCCTTATAATATGGAAATATAACACGTGCGTTGGGGATGAGTGAGTTATAGGAACTCAGTCCATAATCTCGAACAGTCTTGAAATACGGTTTAGTTAAATTCTTCTCTATCTCCCAGGTCTGGTTGTTACGCTGAAATGAATATGTTGTTTCAGTTTCGGCAACAGGGTGGAAAATATAGGTTTTATTAGCACTTGTCTGGATTCCATTAAAGATATTGTCATTTCCGATAACATCTGCTAAGGTTTTTCCTTTTCTGTATATTTTATTAAACAGCGAGTCAAATCTCTCAGGGAAAAGAGCCCAAGTGTCGGACGAAACATATTCAGCTTGTCGTTCCGTTACGTCTTTTGCGTCCAATCTACCTCTCCAACGAGCGATATTGCTAATTTCCTCATATTTAAAGCTGTCATTATTTCGTTTAGATAATATCAGCAAACAAGTGTAAGTAGTTTTTCTTCCAAAAACTTGATTCGCTCCAAAAGATGTCAACTCTGCAAGATAATGATTATTGGAAATCAAATCTCTCAGTTTGAGTGCTGCTCCAACTTTCATAAATTTACTGGGCACTATGTAACCTAATACGCCATTATTCTCCAACAATTGCAGGGCACGCTCTATAAATAAGAAATATTTATCATACTGCTTGTAAGCAGAAGTATATGCCGATGGATATAGTGTGTGTTCTAATGGAGTTAAGTTTTTCATGTCCTCTGAAGACATATATGGAGGATTCCCTATAACTACATTAAATTTCAGCTCTCCAAAATCATATGCATTTACATTCTCACCTGTATTATTATCTGGAATATTATTTGAGCCCAACAAGCTATTTCCAAAGATAATATTCCCTGATAAACTGGGCAATATAGGCTTATATTCTGATAATGTGTTTACATCCTCGCCTTCCAGAACTTTAAGCAACAAGCCAAATTTAGTCGCTTCTGTTGCATTAAAATCCTTATCTATACCATAAATACAATTAATCAATATTTGAACTTTCATTGCATATGGTAAACGGTAGCTATCAACTCCGGTTTTGTAAAGTGTTGTAGGGTCATGATGGCTATAATAGTCCACCATAACATCACATAACAACTGGAAAAGTTCAAGCAAAAATGCACCTGAACCGCAAGCTATATCAGCAAACTTTAATTGACATAATTGCAGTAAATTCAACCCCTCTACCTTTGGTACTACAGCCCGCCTTAAAATTTCCTGAATAATGTAGGTCGGAGTCGTAACCACATCTCTATCCAAATTTTCTGGCTTGTCAACTATTGTCAATACCCCATCAATTATCGCGAGTCGCTTGGAAAGAAATATTTCATAAATGCGACCGAGAATATCCGAAGACAAGACAGCAAAAGAATAAGGTGTTTCCGGATAATATAGCTGTCTCACAATATCCCAGAATGTTGATGAGATATTTCCAATCAACTGGGGAGCAAGCATTTCCTCGAATAGTCCGGAATTATACTTTAAATCAGCGTTGTGGAATAGGGATACAAGTTCTGTTGCATCACCTTTCTCGGCAATAGCTAAAAGTTCCTGATATGTCTCAATATTACGGTCTTCACAAACTCGTAAAAATAGAAGTTTATTAATATAGCTCTGGACTATATCTGCTAACTGATCCAATGTCAGATCAGGATCCTCCTTATGAATCTCATTAGCTAAAGCAAGCCTCCATTTATTGATTTGTTCAAGAAATAATTTGTCTATAGTCTTATGCTCTACATGAGTTTCAATACGCTCCCATACCTTATCAAACTCGCCACTATACACGCTATCACGACTCAGCAGAGAAGATATTTCATCAAATTTTTCTTCAAACTCTGTATAATGATAACTTTTAATAAGACCTTTCTCTCGTAAGTCATCATTGCCCACTGGTATTGTAGTATCGTAGATATTAAGATACTCAAAATTAGAAAGGACTGAAATCTGTAGTCCCGCCGTATATCCGTATCTGCGCACCTGCCGAGCAGGGGAATCTTCACCCTCTATGTTAACATGAGGTTTCTTTGCTTCCAAGAAAAACTTTCTCTCAGAAAATAATCTGAAAGTATAATCCGGTTTTTTGGTGTTGGATAATGCATTCGCTTTGAGGGGTTCTTCCAATAGAACCTCTCTTTCATTGGTACTTTTGCCTTGAGCATTCTTAATATCCCAACCCAGTAGTTCAAATAGAGGATCAAGGAAATCACTGCGCAATAATGTTTCATTATAGCGTTCAGATTTATAATATGCAGAATCGCGCTCAAAGCGAGCAACCAAATCAGCAACTTGTTTTTTTCTTTCCATATTTAACTATGCTTTCAGAAACTATATCAAGAACCTCTTTAGCAGAAGACTCTCCAGCAATCACATCATATACTTTATCCGCTAACCATAATTGACGTAATTCATTTTCATTGACTTCATAAAATTTCGCTAATTGAGGGATGTGCTCTTCTTTGGCAAATCGTTCTCCTCTTTCAATGCGACTGTACATTGGAGTATCAATATCAAGCAATGCCGCCACCTGTCTTTGCAAGTACTGGTACTCTTCTCGTAAGGATTTAAGTTTTTGCGCGAAAAACATCATTGTCAAAATTTAGCTTGTCATTATTTGACAAATATAGCAAATTATATTGAGCTGGCAAAATTTTCCTCACAAAATAATAGATTTACGGCAACATGAACATGATAAAGTAAAGACTCAGATTCAGCTTTTGGATTCCACATTCTTTTTTGAGATCAATATACTTATTTCAATCGTGTTTTTTGTGTATATTTGTCTATTGTGTAATTTGGCTAAAAATTAATATATTAGAGTAAAACAATGGCGAATCTATTGTATTATCCATACATCAACCTACCTAAAACAGATTGGGCTGCACGAGTTTTACTTTACTACGATAGTATAGGATCAATTGTTCCTATGCAGTATTTTTATGAGCCCGAACTGTATAATCCGTTTATGCGAGAATTGATTGATAATGAGTTAATAGAAACAATCAATCCTATGGATGTCGTAGAACGGCCGCAAGATGTAACAAAAATATTTATTGATTATATGGAATGTGAGGTAGATAAACGAATAGAACGTCGGAGATGGCTATTTCCCAATCAAGGCTATGCACCGGTTCATCAAGATAAATTTATATTTTCGGATAAATGTGTTTTGTTACATGACAATAAATTCGACAATGATTTGTTTCGTTATCTAATCAATATCGGATTAGCAACACAAAAAAATGATAATTGGTATCTTGTAGAGAAAGCAACTGCCCGTGAACTAATGACTTATTTAGCATCAATCGTTGGAGATAAACTTCAATACTTACCTGCAACAGATAGAATAGATCACAGTTTTTCAAATATTTATATAAATAATGATGATATAGAGGTTAAAGTGAAACAATATAAGCGCGATCTTATTTTAAAAGAACTTATTCCCTCTCCACGAGAAATTGATATCACAAAACTCAGACGGTTTAAAAATCGACATTATCATCTTCTGGAATCATTTAGAAATAAAGTCGAACTGCTTGTTCTCGACAGGAATATAGCTCCAGAATCCGAAGCATTTCATATTACACTTAAGGAAATGAAAGAGCATAAAATGGAGTTAACTGCACGTATGAACGAGGGCCGATTAGGAGATATTATTTTCGGAACAATCTGCGGGACAATTGCAGCCGGAGCTGCTTTTTTGGCATCACCTGCATTAGGCGGGACAGCTGGCCTACTCAATGCTATATATTCCGCAATTCAAATTGGGAAAGCCAAAAATATTCAAGATCAAACCGGATTAAAATATCTAGCTCTAACAGACAAAAAAATCAGAAATATTAAAAAAACGTCACTCTAATCCAACATATTGTTATCTAATAGACATAGATAGAACATAAAAAAACAACAGAATTTATCCCCAAAAATAGATTTTCAAGATTGCCGACAACATGGTTACACTTCGACTGAAACATATTGTTTTCCGCGACAATCGCTTTAAATGGGTTCGGACTGTTAAATTATGGCGTTCGATATGATTGGTTCCATAATACGTCGTACGATGGACATATCTATCAATAAGTGATCGATAGTTGCGTAATCGATCCGTATAGATATATCTTGCTTGCGCATATCTCAACGTATCTGTCACTACGCTTAAAGTCGTATTAGTTCTCGGACCGATATTATAACTAACGACTTGTTTAGAATCCCGATCTAGAGCATATGCAATCCAGATTAGGTTTTTCTTCTGTCGAACAAAACTCTGTATTTCATCGACTTCGTATATATGGCCCAAAGGGATAGTCGGCCGAGCAATTCTTTTTGCAATAAGAAGAATGCGCTTCAAAAGAGTTGATACCGAAATATGTAATACTCTCGATATACTACGGATTCCTAGCCCCTCTTTCGTATAGCGAATTATGTTCTCATTCAAATCAACAGCATAGGCATTATATGCATACTCTGCCTGTTGTTTTTTATGACAATGTTTACATTCATATCGTTGAACACCATTCGCTTGATGTCCGTCTTTTTTACATTCGTGTCCGCAAAATCTACAAATCATCGCTATTTTTATTTATAGCCCCTAATCTGAAACATAAGGGTCAAAACTTCGGATGAAAAATCGATATAAAACCGTTTTGCGGCGCAAAAATAAAAAAGATGACCGAAAGGGTCACCTTTTTTCAAGACAAATTTCAATTAGAACATTGGCTTTTAGGCCTTTAAAGGCATAGCCCCTAATTTATATCATTACCTCAGTACTCCTCCTCGTTGAAGAAGAAGTCGTCTTTGGAGGGGTAGTCGGGCCAGATATCTTCGATGGATTCGTAGATTTCGCCTTCGTCTTCTATCTCCTGCAGATTTTCGAGCACTTCAAGCGGCGCACCCGAACGTACCGCATAGTCAATTAATTCATCTTTTGTCGCGGGCCAGGGAGCATCCTCGAGCTTCGATGCCAGTTCAAGCGTCCAATACATAGTCACAATTTTTTAAGTTCCCAATAATCAACGGATTAGTAGCCTCAAAGGGTTGCTAGCCCGTTATGACTAGTTTGCAAAAGTATAAAAAAAACGAGAAAAACAAAGAAAAATCATCAAAACATCGTATATATATTGCTACATCGTTAGTAATCACTGAATTATCGAATGTAATAACCCGGCGGTAAATTGCCGCGAAAGGTTTTAGTCCTTTTAATAGAGGTATTCGTGGAATTGTATCATTGCCGGGGTTGATGGACCCGGCTCGGCCGGATATAGTTCGGCACTGTTTTGCAGACTTGTTTTTTCATCGTACTTTTGTTACAATTCGAAACCTTGATTGTTCTTTAACTGAAACCCGAAAACTGAAACCCGATGACCCGAACTTACCGTTTTTTCCTGCCGCTTCTGTTTTGCCTGGCGGCGCCCGCTCTTGCCGGGGCCCAAACCCGCTGGGAAATTGTTCCCGACAGCACGGCTATCGTGTGGAACGTCCGCGAGGGCGATTCGCACCGGGACCATATCGAAATGAGCGGCCTGAAGATTTCCGCCGTCCTGCGCTACGGAGTCGACGCCGACGGTAGTTTCCGGCTCGACCGCAGTATCGTGTGGCCGATGCTGCGCACTGTTCCCAACAATACGCACGGTTCGCTGATGCGGCGTTTCGGGTGGGATATTCCCCGGATGATCACGGTCAACGAGGCCCTTTTACAGCAGGAGAGGGTGCGCCGGATCGTGCTCGACGGCACAATGACCGTCGAGAGCGACTGGACCGCCGCCAAGGGCACGCTTTCGCTGACGCGTATCCTGTTCCCCTCGGTCGATGCCGCCGCCTTCTGCGAAAAATATATTCTGAAAAATACGGGTAAAAACCCGCTTTACGTCGAAATTCCCCGAGCCCGTTCGGTAATCCGGACGGAGCCTGCGAAGGGCGTGGAGGGGAGCTATGAACTGGTTGCCGAGATTTGCGGCGACACGGCGCTGATGCTCGCCCCGCAGGCGGAGGTGGCTTTCGAAGCCTTTTTCAGCGGCCGCAAGCTCGCTGAACAGGCTTTGGCGCTAAGCGCTGACGCCGAATATGCCAAACGTCGTGCATTGGTCGCTGAATGGCAGCGCAACCTGGTGTTGGAAACTCCCGATCCGGTGATCGACGCCATGTTCGCCTTTGCGAAAATCCGTGCTGCCGAAAGTATTTACGACACCAAAGGCGGCCTGATGCACGGTCCCGGCGGGGAACGTTACTATGCGGCGATCTGGGCCAACGACCAGGCCGAATATATCAATCCGTTCTTCCCCTTCCTGGGTTACGAGAAGGGCGATCGCTCGGCGCTCTGTTCGTTCGAGCATTTTGCCCGTTATATGAACCCTGATTACCGTCCGATTCCCAGTTCGATCGTCGCCGAGGGGGACAGTTTCTGGAATGGCGCCGGCGACCGCGGCGATGCGGCCATGATCGCTTACGGTGCAGCCCGTTATGCGCTGGCGCGCGGCGACGCCGCCGAAGCGGCCCGGGTATGGCCGCTTGTGGAGTGGTGTCTGGAATACTGCCGCCGCCAACTGACCGGCGACGGCGTCGTGGCCTCCGACGCGGACGAACTGGAAGGCCGTTTCCCGGCCGGAGATGCCAACCTGTGCACCTCGTCGCTCTATTACGATGCGTTGCTTTCGGCCTCGATGCTGGGGCGTGAACTGCATAAGCCTGCCGGACAACTGGCGGCGTATAAACGCGAAGCCGCTGCCCTGCGGAAGAATATCGACCGCCATTTCGGCGGAATGGTCGAAGGATTCGACACCTACCGTTATTATACGGGCAACGATCTGCTGCGTGCGTGGATCTGCATTCCGCTGACCGTCGGTATCGACGAGCGCAAGGAAGCGACCATTGAAGCGCTCTTTTCCCCGAAACTGTGGACCGATAACGGCCTGCTGACCCAGTCGGGCGACAAAACGTTCTGGGACCGTTCGACGCTTTATGCACTGCGCGGCGTCTATGCCTCGGGCGCGACCGAAAAGGCGACCGATTACCTCTCTTATTATTCCCGGGCGCGCCTGTTGGGCGACCACGTTCCCTACGCTATCGAAGCGTGGCCCGAAGGCGCCCAGCGCCACCTGTCGGCCGAGAGCGGACTCTACTGCCGCATCCTGACCGAAGGGGTGTTCGGAATCCGTCCGACGGGCCTCCGGTCGTTTACGATGACGCCGCGCCTGCCCGCCGCATGGGACCACATGAACCTGCGCAACGTTCGGGCGTTCGGTTCGGCGTTCGACATCGAAGTCCGCCGTGCGGCGAAGGGGCTGGATGTCTCGGTGACGCAAGGAGGTAAAATCCTCGTCCGCAAGACGATTCGCGCAGGGCAGAGCCTCGGGGTGAAGTTGAAATAAACGAAAAGGGAGGTTTTTGAAAACCTCCCTTTTTTATTTCGTTGCGACGTAAAACAGGTCGAAGCACTTGTCGCCGACTGGCTCGACGGCGTAGTCGTCCATGCGGATCGAGGTCGTCAGGCCGGTGTTCTTTTCGAGGAGCTTGCGGCGGTTCATCCGGTTGAGGATGTCGTAGGGGAGTTGCAGCATCCAGCGCGGCAGGCGGTGTTGCAGGTCGAGGATGTCGAAACGGGTGAAGCGTTCGACGCTGCGGCGGTTCTCTTCGTAATAGTCCATTACTTTCTTATTGCCGAAGACTCCGAGGGTTTCGACTTCCGAAAACCGGGTGGCGAGCAGCCTGCGCAACTGCTCGGGCGTGTACTCGCGTACGTGCCACGGGTTGCGGGTGAGCGACATCGGGGCGTTGGGGGTCGTCACGATGAAACGGCCGCCCGGACGCAGCACCCGGTATACTTCGCGCACGAAAAATGCGTCGCGTTTGATATGTTCGATTACCTGGAATGAAATCACGCAGTCGAAACTCTCGCCCGGAAAATCCAGCGGCGGAACCACGGCCCGACGGAACTCGACATTGGCGTGGTCGAGCAATTCCGGGGCAGGAGCGTGTTTGTCGATGGTGACGAACCGCCGGGCCTGGGGCGCCACGACTTCGATGCCGTAGCCGGCTCCGGTCCCGATTTCGAGCACTTCGCCCGCGATGCGTTCGGCGGCGGCGTGGTAGGCCAGCAGCGAACGCTGGAATACGAAATTGTCCGAGGCTTCGGCCGAAACGCGTTCGGCGGTGTTAATCTTCGCCATGTTCCCGGATTTTTATGCCTTTTTCGCCGATTCCGACCTCTCCGCGTTTGAGGAGCATGCCCAGCGAACGTTTAAAGACTTTCTTGCTGGTTCCCGTCAGGCGCGTCACCTCTTCGGGAGCGCTGTCGTCGTTCAGGGGCAGGAAGCCGCCGTTGTCGCGGATCAGTTGAAGCAATACCTCCGCGGAGTCCTTCACCTGCGCGAATCCCGTCTGCTGGAGGCTTACGTCGATGCGGTTGTCTTCGGTGATGCGGCTTACATAGCCCTTCAGGCGGTCGCCGACGGCTACGGGGCGGAAAATCTGGTTGCGGTAGATCATGCCCCAGTGACGGTTTTCGATAATCACCCGGAAGCCGATTTCACTCTCCGAAGCCACCAGCAGCGATACCTCCTGCCGGGGTTTCACCGTAATCAGGTCGTTGTTGATAAAACTTTTGAGTTTGGTCGTGGCTACGCAGCGGCCCGTGATGTTGTCCTCGTAGAGGTAGACGATGTAGCTGTGTCCGGGCAGGATGCCGCCCTGCTGGTTGCGGTTGGGGAGGAAGAGGTCCTTGCCGTGGAGTCCCCAGTCGAGGAAAGCCCCGTGGGCCGTCTTGTCCACTACGCGCAGGTAGCCCGCTTCGCCTTCGCGCAGCAGCGGCGTTTCGGTCGTCGCCACGAGGCGGTCCTCCGAATCGTGGTAAAGGAAAACCTCCTTCGCATCGCCGGCCTTGTCCGTCAGCGAGGTGTAGCGGTTGGGAAGCAGAACTTCGTTCTGCTCCTCGTCGGCGAGGTATAGTCCGTATTCCGATACGCGGCTTACGGTGAGGGTTTGTGTGCGTCCTGCTCTGAGCATTGTCGTCCTGGATGAATTAATACGGTGCAAAAGTACGTTTATTTTCCTCCGAATCCAAACTTCGCAGGCCGCTTCGGCGGAGGATGTGGCCCATTTGGCCGGTTGCAGAACGAAAGTTTTGCGGATTGGCCGAAAAACGTTATCTTTACAAAACGTAAAATTCGCTCGAAATGATGAACTTCCGCCGATTCCTGGCCCTGCTCTGGGTTGGATTGCTGGCTGCGGCCGCGGTGTGCGCCCAGCCCGTCAGTACGCTTTACGACAAGGCCGAATACCGCATCGCCATGCGCGACAGCGTGCACCTGCACACCACGGTCTTCACGCCCAAGGCTCCCGGCAAGGCCCCGATGATTATTTTTCGTACCCCTTACGGTACAGGACCTTACGGCGAAGGCCGGTTCCCCGGCGGGTTCGAGACGGGTTACATGCGCAGCTATGTCGACCGCGGTTATATCATCGTCCAGCAGGATGTCCGGGGACGCTACATGAGCGAAGGCGAGTTCATGCACATCCGCCCTGCGGGTTTCGGCGATGTCGATGAGACGACGGACAGCTTCGACACGGTGGACTGGCTGGTGAAGCATATCCCCGGCAACAATGGCCGCGTGGGTTTCGCCGGGGCCTCCTATCCGGGTTTTTACGCCCTGATGGGCGGACTGAGCGGCCATCCTGCCGTGAAGGCCGTATCGCCGCAGGCTCCTGTCACCGACTGGTATATGGGCGACGACGTACACCACAACGGCGTGCTGATGCTGAGCGATGCCGTGCGTTTCCTCAATTCGATGAACACCCCTCCGGGACATACGCCGACGGACCAGATGCCGAAACGCCCGCTGACGACTGCCCCCGACGACCGTACGTTCTTTCTCGAACAGTATCCGACGCTGGCCGACCTGACGAAGCTGTTGGCTCCCAACGCTTTCTGGGACGAGATCGCCCGGCATCCCGACTACGACGAGTGGTGGCGGGCACGCGATACCCGCCGGGCCTGCTACAACATCCGTCCTGCGATGCTCGTCGTGGGCGGTACGTACGACGCCGAGGATTGCTATGGGGCCTGGAGCCTTTATAAAGCCGTGCTGCGGCAGAGCGCCCGGACCCCGCTTCACCTGGTCGTAGGGCCGTGGGCGCACGGGGCATGGCGCGGCGACGGCCGTTCGCTGGGCGATTTCAACTTCGGCGAGGAGGCCTCCGGGGCTTACTACATGGAGCATTTCGAAGCTCCCTTCTTCGACTGTTACCTCTGGGCGCGCGATACGGTCGACCGCCTGCCGCCCGTGGCGGTTTTCTCCTCGGGCGACAACCGCTGGCGCATGTTCGAGCGGTGGACGCCTCCGCAGGCCGATAAACTGACCCTCTACCTGACTGAGGGCGGCCGTATAGCCACGCAAAAACCGACGGCCAAAGCTTCGTCGACGAGTTATACCTCCGATCCTTCCGATCCCGTGCCGTACATCGCGACTCCCGGTACGCGGCGGCCCAAGGAGTATATGATCGCCGACCAGCGGTTCCTCGAAGGGCGCAACGACGTGCTGACGTTCGTGACCGAGCCGCTTAGGGAGGATATGACCCTCGCCGGTCCGGTCGAGGCGGCGCTGGAAGTGGCGCTTTCGACCACCGACGCCGATTTTATCGTGAAACTGATCGACGTTTTCCCCGAAGAGGGCGAAAAGGCGGGTATGCAGATGCTCGTCCGCGGCGACGTGGCGCGCGGCCGTTACCGCGACGGTTTCGCACGGCCGAAAGCCTTCGTGCCGGGCAAGCCCGAGACCGTGCCGCTGCGTACGACCGATATCGCCCACACTTTCCGCGCCGGACACCGCATCATGGTGCAGGTGCAGAGTTCCTGGTTCCCGCTCACGGAGCGCAATCCCCAGCAGTTCGTCGACCTGTGGAGCTGTGCCGCGTCGGACTTCGTACCCTGCCGGGTGACGCTCTTCCACCAGCGCGACCGCGCTTCGTCGGTTACCGTCTATAAACTCTGATTCCGATGACACTCCGCATCGCCCTTTGCCAGTGCGGCGTCGAGTGGGAACAGCCTGCGCGGAACCTTGCGCGGCTGGAACCGCAGGTCGCCGCCGCCGAAGCGGATGTCGTGCTGCTGCCCGAGCTGTTCGCCACGGGCTTCACGCTCGATCCTGCCGGCGTGGCCGAAGGCCCGGGCGGCCCCGTCGCCGAGGCCCTGCGCCGCTGGGCCGTGCAGTACAATAAGGCGGTTGCGGGCAGTGTCGCCGTCGTTGAAGACGGGTGTTTCTACAACAGGATGTATTTCGTGAAGCCTTCGGGCGAATGTGCGTGGTACGACAAACGCCACCTGTTCGCACCCGGCGGCGAAGCCCGGAATTATACGCCCGGCAACTGCCGTACGGTGGTCGAATACAAGGGTTTCCGATTCCTGCTGCTGGTCTGCTACGACCTGCGTTTCCCGGTCTGGAGCCGTTGCCGGTGCGATTACGATGCCATTTTGTGCTGCGCTTCGTGGCCCGCGCCGCGCCGGGAGGTGTGGCGGACCCTGCTGCGCGCCCGAGCCATCGAAAACCAATGCTATGTTGCGGGCGTGAACCGGGTGGGGGACGATCCTTCGGCGCATTATGCCGGGGATTCGGCCCTCGTCGACTTCAAGGGCCGCACGCTGGCCGAAGCAGGCGCCGGGGAGCAAATCCTGACGGGCGCGCTCGACGACGGGGCGCTGGAGGCATTCCGTGAGAAATTCCCCGCCTGGAGGGATGCGGATGATTTTTGGATTCAAATCTGATTTCGGGAATTAGGTGTTTGTTGTACGACATCCCATATCCGATCGTCGTTTTCGCCGCTTTTGGCGTCGTATACAAGTCTGACCCCGCCCCAAACCCCTCCCTCAGGGTGGGGCTTAGTGCCGCAAAGCGGCAAAATCGGTGCTCTCGGTTGTTGGTGCATAAAAGTATATAATCACGTTCTTGCGACTTGTTTTTCAGACGCGAAAGTCGTATCTTTACGCACTTTTCGCTCCGGAAAAAGTTCCCGCATCCAATAAAAGGGGCTTCCGGTGCGTTTTTCTCACGAAAATGGAAGATACGATCAAAATACTGGGCGCCCGGGTTCACAACCTCAAGAACGTGGACCTCGAAATTCCGCGCCGCAAACTGGTAGTCGTCACCGGCCTCTCGGGGTCGGGTAAATCGTCGCTGGCCTTCGACACGATCTACGCCGAAGGACAGCGGCGCTACATGGAGACGTTGTCGACCTACGCCCGTCAGTTCGTGGGAGCGATGGAGCGTCCCGATGTGGATAAGATCACGGGACTCAGTCCCGTGGTGGCTATCGAACAGAAAACGACCAACAAGAATCCCCGCTCGACGGTCGGAACCGTGACCGAGATCAACGACTTCCTGCGCCTGCTTTACGCGCGGGCGTCGCGGGCCTATTCGCCCGTGACGGGCGAGGAGATGGTCCACTATACCGACGACCAGATCGCCGAACTGATCCTTACGGGTTTTGCAGGGCGAAAGATCGCCTTGATGGCCCCCATTGTCAAGGGCCGCAAGGGCCACTACCGCGAACTGTTCGAATCGCTGGCCAAGAAGGGGTATATTTATGCGCGTATCGACGGCGAAATCCGCGAAATATCGTCCGGAATGCGGCTCGACCGTTATAAAATCCATACGATCGACCTGGTGGTGGACCGTCTCGTGGCGAACGAAGAGGCCCGTGACCGGCTGATGACTTCGCTCAAGGAGTCGATGCGCCAGGGCAAGGGCACGATGGCCGTCTACGACTACGGGACCGAGCAGCAGCGTTTCTATTCGCGCCACCTGATGTGTCCCTCGACGGGTGTGGCTTTCGAGGATCCTGCGCCGCACACCTTCTCGTTCAATTCGCCCAAAGGCGCCTGTCCCCATTGCAACGGACTGGGCGAAGAGGCTGTCTTCGACATCGGGAAGATCATCCCCGACGCCCGGCTTTCACTGCGCGAAGGGGCCGTCGAGCCGCTGGGGAAATACCGCAACAACATGCTCTTCGCCATCCTCGAAATGCTGGGCCGCCGTTACGATTTCACGCTCGACGACCCTGTCGAGACCTTTTCGGAAGAGGGGCTCAACGCCGTGCTGTACGGCGATTCGGAGCCGCTGACGGTCGACCTGCAGGAGTTCAGCTCTTCGGGCGGACGCCAGTTCCTTTCGTGGGAGGGCGTGGCCGAATACATCGGCCGCACCGAGGACGACGATTCGAAGCACGGACAGAAGTGGCGCGACCAGTTCCTCGTCTACCGCAAATGTTCGGTCTGCGGCGGTTCGCGCCTCAGGAAAGAGTCGCTCCAGTTCCGGGTCGCCGGCAAGAACATCGCCGAAGTATCGGCGCTGTCCATTTCCGAATTTTCGGAGTGGGTTCCCACCATCGAACCGCAGTTGTCGGAGAAGGAGCGGAAGATCGCGCAGGAGATCGTCAAGGAGATTCGCGAACGCCTGCGTTTTTTGATGGACGTGGGGCTGGGCTACCTGTCGCTGTCGCGCTCGTCGCGTTCGCTGTCGGGCGGCGAGAGCCAGCGTATCCGTCTTGCCACGCAGATCGGTTCGAAACTCGTAAACGTACTCTATATCCTCGACGAGCCTTCGATCGGGCTTCATCAGCGCGATAACCAACGCCTGATCCGCAGCCTCGAAGAGCTGCGCGACGCGGGCAACTCGGTGATCGTCGTCGAGCACGACGAGGATATGATGCGTGCCGCCGACTTCATCGTCGACGTGGGTCCCCGTGCGGGGCGCAAGGGTGGTAACATCGTGGCTGCCGGGACGTTCGAGGACATCCTCCGATCGGACAGCATCACGGCCGACTACCTCACGGGACGCCGCCGGATCGGGATTCCCGAAACGCTGCGCAAAGGTACGGGCGAGCGTATCGTGATCCGCGGCGCGCGGGGCAACAACCTCAAGAATGTCACTGCGGAGTTCCCGCTGGGCAAATTCATCTGCATCACGGGCGTCAGCGGTTCGGGCAAATCGACGCTCGTCAACGAAACGCTGCGGCCGATTCTTGCAAAGGAACTTTACCGCTCCTTCGACCAGCCGCTGGAGTACGACAAGGTCGAAGGGATCGAACACATCGACAAACTGGTCGTCGTCGACCAGTCGCCTATCGGGCGTACGCCGCGTTCCAATCCCGCAACCTACTCGAATGTCTTTTCCGACATCCGCAAGCTGTTCGAAATGACCCCCGACGCCCAGATTCGCGGCTTCAAGGCCGGGCGTTTTTCGTTCAACGTCAAAGGCGGCCGCTGCGAGGAGTGCCGCGGGGCGGGCGTGCAGACTATCGAAATGAACTTCCTGCCCGATGTCTACGTGCGCTGCAAGGCATGCGGCGGCCATCGCTACAACCGCGAGACGCTCGAAGTGAAGTACAAGGGCAAGAATATCGACGACGTGCTGAACATGACGGTCAACATGGCCGTGGAGTTTTTCGAGAACATACCTAATATATACCAGAAACTCAAAGCGATTCAGGAGGTGGGACTGGGCTACCTGACGCTCGGCCAGCCCTGCACGACGCTGTCGGGCGGCGAGAGCCAGCGCATCAAACTCTCCTCGGAACTTTCGAAGCGCGATACGGGCCGTACGCTGTATATTCTGGACGAACCCACGACTGGGCTTCATTTCGAGGATATCCGTTTGCTGCTCGACGTGCTGAATAAACTTGTCGACCGCGGCAATACGGTTATCGTCATCGAGCACAACCTCGATGTCGTCAAGGTCGCCGACCATATTGTAGATATAGGTCCCGAGGGCGGGGCTGCCGGAGGAAAGATCGTCGCCGAGGGTACGCCGCACGAGGTCGCACAGTGCGAACAGAGCTACACGGGGCAATTCCTGAAAAAAATTGGACTTTAACGAGTTCGGCATCGATTTTGCTGTCATAGCCGTAACAAACCTTATGTGCTATGAAAAAAACAGTCATTATCGTTGTGGGCCTGTTGCTCTGCGCAGCGGCCGTTACCGTGATCGGACAGAAAAAAGTGCTGTCGCCCAAAGAAGAACGCCGCGAGGTGCGCGAGAAACGTCGTGCGGAGCGTATCGCCAATTACGAGAAGTTCATGGACTCGCTCGTTTTGTCGCGTAACTTCCAGTTCAACCCGACATCTTTCCAGCGCCAGCCCGCAGGTCCTATGCGCCAGATCATGAACCCCGCGTTCAACGTCGGCGTCTGGGACGGCACGGTGGACATTACGCTGCCCTACATCAAGGGTTACGTGCCGCCTTACTATGTGACGATCATCAACTACACGGTTCCCGATGTGCAGGGCTATATCACCGAGCAGACACACGAGGGCTGGATGGTGACCTTCTCGACTTCGCTGTTCTCGGCGTCGACCTACACCTTCACCTTCGAGATCTTCTCCCGCACAGGCGGTGCGACGCTGACGATCACCAACCCGTGGTACAATCCCGTACAGTATTCGGGATCGATTTCGCAACTCTATTAGTTCGCAGCGTATGAGCCGGACTTCCGCTTCTTCCGGCGGCGGTTCGCGGCATGCCGCGTCCGCCGACCGTATCGACACGAAAACCCCCGCTTCGGCGGGGATTTTTGTCCGCAGGCTGTCCGTTGCGGCTGCGGGGCTTCTCGTGGCCTGCACGGCCGTGGCGCAAACCCCGCAGTATTCGCTCGAAACCTCTGCTGTGGACAGCGTACCCCAGACGACGATCGTTCCCGTACAGCAGTCTCCGGTGCAGGTCGTGGAGCGCACGACCGTCTATGAGGAGCCGGCGGGCATGGACCGTGCCGAGCGGCGGGCTTATAAGGCCAGGGTCTACGCCGCGAAGATCGACTCGCTGGTGCAGTCGCGCGATTACATGTTCTTCCCCAATTCGATGCAGCAGCAACCCGGCGGAATGATTCGCTCGATCTATGCGGACTACTTCTTTTTCGGGGTTTTCGTCGACCATGTCGAGGTGCATCTGCCCACCGAACGGGGAATTACCCAGTATGTCGAAATGCTGAATTTCGATTCGATGTCGGTTCGCGACTACCGCGCCGCCCGCGTGCAGTGGGGGTGGTCGATCTCTTTCAATATCACCGGCGGCGATGCGCTCTACCACGCCGATTTCGCCGTCTCGACCGCTACGGGCGAAACGGTGCTGACGCTCCTGACGCCCGATGTCACGATGCGCTACGTAGGGTGGCTGTGGAACAAGCGGGTGAACGATCCGAAATTCCGGAGACTGGATTGAAAAACAGAAGGCTGCCTATCCCAGACAGCCTTTTTTCGTTGCAACCGGCCGATTCCGCCCGTGCAAAACCGCCGATGGCTCACTTCTTGTATATCAATGCCACGGCCGAAGTGGAAACACCCTCTTCGCGGCCCTCGAAGCCCAGATGCTCTGTGGTCGTAGCTTTGACCGACACCCGGTCATCGCCTACGCCCATTGCGTCGGCCATCGCGGCGCGCATGGCGTCGATATGCGGCCGCAACTTGGGACGCTGCATCTGGATCGTGCAGTCCACATTTCCGATCTCGTATCCCTTTTCGCGCAGCAGTGCCGCGACTTTCCGTAATAGTATTTTCGAATCGATGCCTTTGAAGTCGGCCGACGTGTCGGGGAAATGCAGCCCGATGTCGCCCAGCGCGGCGGCGCCCAGCAGGGCATCGCATACGGCGTGAATCACCACGTCGCCGTCCGAGTGGGCGACGCACCCTTTCGTATGGGCGATCTCCACGCCTCCCAGAACCAGCCTGAGGCCGTCGGCCAGGGCGTGTACGTCGTATCCGTGTCCTATCCTGAAATCCATTGTTTCTGTATTTTATATTGCCAAAGTTACCGAAATTTTTTATATTTGCGAAAACAATCAGCATTATGTCAGAAATTACCTCTTTGGAACCGCGTCTTGTCTGGGAGCAGTTCGATGCCATTACGCGTGTGCCGCGTCCTTCGAAAAAGGAGGGCAAAATTATCGACTTCCTGGTCGATTTCGCCAAAACACACCATATCGAGTATAAAAAGGATGCCATCGGCAACGTCGTGATGCGCAAGCCCGCCACGCCGGGCTTCGAAGACCGCGCCGCGGTGATTCTCCAGTCGCACATGGACATGGTCTGCGAGAAGAATTCCGACGTGGAGTTCGATTTCGAGCACGACGCCATCCGTACGCGTATCGACGGCGAATGGGTCAAAGCCGAAGGCACGACGCTGGGCGCCGACTGCGGTATCGGCATGGCCGCCGCGCTGGCCGTGCTGCTCGACGAGTCGGTGGAACACGGACCTGTCGAGGCGCTGTTTACCGTCGACGAAGAGACCGGGCTGACCGGCGCCTTCGAACTGGGCGAGGGGATGCTCACGGGCAAATACCTCATCAACCTCGACTCGGAAGACGAAGGCGAAATATTTATCGGCTGTGCGGGCGGTATCGACACCCTCGCGACGTTCCATTATACGATGGAACCCGCGCCGAAGAATTACACGTTTTTCCGCGTCGACGTGTCGGACCTGCAGGGCGGACATTCGGGCGACGACATCGACAAAGGCCGCGTCAATTCGAACAAGACCGTGGCGCGCCTGCTGTGGGACGGCATGCAGTCGTTCGAGTTGAAACTGTGCTATTTCAACGGCGGCAATCTCCGCAACGCCATTCCCCGCGAAGCGTATGCCATTTTCGGCGTTCCCGCGCGGTTCAAGGACGAGTTCGTCAAGCGTTACAACCTCTTTGCCGCTGACCTCGAAGCCGAATTCCGCTTCCGTGAACCCAACTTCCGGATTACGCTCAACGAGATGCCCCATGTCGACGAAGTACTCGACGCCAAAACCCAATTTGCGCTGGTCTACTCGCTCGTGGGCGTCCCCAACGGGGTTATCGCCATGTCATTTGCCGTTCCGGGACTGGTCGAGACTTCGACGAACCTGGCTTCGGTGAAGTTCGAAGAGGGCAACCGCATCGTCGTCACCTCGTCGCAGCGGTCGTCGGTCGAGAGCGCCAAGACTTATGTGATGCAGATGGTCGAGTCGGTCTTTGCGCTGGCGGGCGCCGACGTGGCCCATTCGGACGGCTATCCGGGCTGGACGCCCAACCCCGATTCGAAACTGCTGGAAGTTACCGTCGATGCTTATAAACGACTGTTCGACACCGAACCCAAGGTCCGCGCTATCCATGCCGGACTGGAGTGCGGCCTGTTCCTCGAAAAGTATCCCGACTTGGAGATGGTTTCCTTCGGCCCGACGCTGCGCGGCGTGCATTCGCCCGACGAGCGGCTCGAAATAGCCACGGTTCCCAAGTTCTGGAGCCTGCTTGCCGAAGTTTTGAAAACGCTCTGATTTCCGATTTCAAGGTGCGTTGTCGCAGGGTGCTGCGCAACGCACCGTTTGTTTGCCGTCATCCGAAGAAACCCATGAAACCGATCCGATTCGTCATTTTGCTGTTTTCGGCGGCATTTGCGGCCTGCTCGGCTGAACGGTTCGACATCGTCGACCGCCCCGATACCTCCTCGCGCAATGCATATTATGCGAGCAACCGGGCTCCGCTGCAACCCCAGTATTTCATCAAACTGCCTGTCGGAGCTGTGCGCCCTGCGGGGTGGATCGCCCGCCAGCTCCGGCTCCAGGCCGACGGACTGGCCGGAAACTTGGGGCGTATCAGCCAGTGGCTGGAGAAGGATTGCAACGCATGGCTGGGCCGCGGCGACAGCAACGGCTGGGAGGAGGTTCCTTACTGGCTGCGCGGATATGCCGCGACGGCTTATATCCTCGGCGACCGGGCGATGACGGACGAGGCCCGCTCGTGGATCGAGGGGATCCTTTCGACGCAGCGGCCCGACGGCTGGTTCGGCCCGGTTCTTACCAACGAGCGCGGCAGCCGCGACCTGCTGGCGAACATGGTCGTCTGCTGGATCATGCAGGACTACTACGACTATACGGGCGACGAGCGCGTCATCGCGTTCCTGACGAGTTACTACAAGTGGCTTGCAGCCTGCCCCGATGAGCTTTTCCTGAAACATTACTGGGACAACAGCCGCGGCGGCGACATGATGTGGACGCTGGCGTGGCTTTACAACCGCACGGGCGACGAGTCGCTGCCGGAACTGGCCCGCAAGATACACCGCAATACGGCGGACTGGACGAAACCGACCCAGTTGCCCAACTGGCACGTGGTGAATATCGCGCAGGGGTTTCGCGAACCGGCCGAGTGGTGGATGTTCTCGGGCGACCGGAAGGCCCTTCACGCGACGTATAACGTCTTCAGTTTCATCCGCCGGGCCTTCGGGCAGGTTCCCGGAGGCATGTTCGGGGCCGACGAAAACGCCCGCATCGGTTTCTTCGACCCGCGCCAGGGTTCGGAGACCTGCTCGTTTGTCGAACAGATGCTTTCCGACAATATCCTGTTGCAGGTAACGGGTGATCCCGCGTGGGCCGAGAACTGCGAGGACGTGGCCTTCAACAGCTATCCCGCGGCGCTGATGCCCGATTACAAGGCGCTGCGCTACCTCACCTGTCCGAACCATGTCGTTAGCGACTCCCGCAACCACAATCCGGGTGTCGACAACTCCGGGCCGTTTCTGGCCATGAACCCGTTCAGCAGCCGTTGCTGCCAGCACAACCACGGCATGGGATGGCCTTATTACATCCAGCATCTCGTGATGGCCACGCCCGACAACGGAGCCGCCGCACTCGTTTACAGCGCGTGTACGGCGACGCTGAAAGTGGGGGACGGGCGGCAGGTTACGATCACCGAGTCGGGAAACTATCCGTTCGAAGAGCAGGTGCGATTCACCGTGAATACCGACGGCGGCGTTTCGTTTCCGCTCTATCTCCGCATTCCGACATGGTGCGACGGGGCTTCCGTGTATGTCAACGGACATGAGGCGAAGGGGACCTGTACGCCGGGGAAGTATGCGAAAATCGTGCGCGAATGGCAGGACGGCGACGAAGTCGTGCTCAGCCTTCCGATGAAACTTTCGCAGCGGACGTGGCAGGTCAACCAGAACGGCGTGACGGTCGATTATGGTCCGCTGACGCTCTCGCTGAAAATCGACGAGGAATACCGCCGCGTGGACAGCCGCGCGACGGCTATCAGCGATTCGAAATGGCAGGCTGACGCCGACGTGGCGCAATGGCCCTCCTACGAGATACATGCGGCGTCGCCGTGGAACTACGCCCTGGTGTCCGGTGCGCCGATAACGCTCCAAAGGCGGGAGTGGCCTGCGGATGATAACCCCTTCACGCTGGAGTCCGTGCCGCTGGAGTTCTCGGCCAAGGGGCGGCTGGTTCCGGACTGGACGATCGACCAGTACGGCCTTACCGGCGTGCTGCCCGGTCCCTGGGCGGAGCGCAGCGATACGGTGTCCGACATAAAGCTGGTCCCGATGGGGGCCGCCCGGCTCCGCATCTCGGTCTTCCCGCCCGCTGAATAGTTGCCTTTCCGCATCCGGAAGCGTAACATAATCCCGGATTTTATCGCTGCATTCGCATATTTTGCTATCTTTGTATTTCATAAAGTTGCGAAAATATGCTGAAAAGGTGCTGTGCCCTGTTGTGTTTTCTGCTTCCGTGTGCGGCGGCGGCCCAGTACCCCGGCGACGAATACTATCCTTATGCCGAACGCGAGGAGCGGCGCGAACTGCTTACGACCGATTCGGCTGTTTTCTACCGTGCCGTACAGTCCCCTTCGGACCTCTACGGCCTTCACACCGATTTTAACCTGCCGCAGGTCGCGCTCCGGCGCCGCGGACTGGATTACCGGCTGGAACGCACGTCGCTGACGGGCGTTGAGGTTTCCTACCGTTACCTGGCGGCCCTGCGACTGCTCGGGGCCGAAGAACAGCGCTATGCAGGGCTTGCCGCGGCGCCCGGGGAGCCGGGTACGGCGGGCGGCATCCGGACATTCCGGTTTCCGGACGGGGAGCCGTTGCAGCCCTTCCTGGCTTCGGTCCGCTTTACCGACCGCAACTACCTCGTCGGAGCAAAAGTCGCCGCCGCGTCGTCGTTCGGCAACGGTTGGCGCATTTCGGCTGCGCTCGATGTCCGCACGGGCCGCGACATGCACGTCGAAGGGGTTTTCACCAATGCCGTAACAGCCGGCCTGCACCTTGCCAAACGCTTCGGCGAAGGGCACGAACTCTCCGTGCTGTGCATCGTGCCGCCGTCGGTGCGGGGCACGCGCCTTTCTTCTTCCGAAGAGGCTTTTACGCTGACGGGCGACCGCCTTTACAATCCGGCCTGGGGCTGGCAGGACGGCAAGGTGCGCAACTCCCGCGTGCGGCGCGAAACGGTTCCGCTGGCGCTTTTTACCTATGGCGTGTCATTGTCCGCTTCGACCTCGCTTGCTGCCGTGCTGGCCGCCGAGGCGGGCGTTGCGAAGTACAGCATGCTCGACTGGTACGACGCCCGTACGCCGATGCCCGACAATTACCGCTGTTTACCCAGTTATACCGGCGACCGGGAGACCGAACTGGCGTGGCTCGCAAATGACCCTCGTTATACCCAGGTCGACTGGGACGAACTGATCCGCCAGAACCGCATGGCGGGCGGACACGCCGTCTATGCATTGGAAGACCGCGCCGAACGGCTCTGCAACCTTGCCTTCGACGCGCTGTTCACCACCGAAACCGATGCCCGGCTGACGCTCCGCTACGGGGTCTTCGTGCGCCGCGAACATACACGCTCCTATAAACAGATGCGCGACCTGCTGGGTGCGGAGTACGTCACCGACATCGACCGTTTTCTCGTGGACGACGATACGTACAGCAACAAGTTGCAGAACGACCTGCGGCATCCCGGCCGCACGATCCGCGAGGGCGACCGTTTCGGCTACGACTATGCGCTGACACTACGCGGAGCCGGTTTCCGCCTGCAGGCCGATTACCGTTCCGACCGTTTTCGCGCCGACCTTTCGGCGATGCTGGGGAGCGACGCCGTCAGCCGCCGGGGCTATTACGAAAAGCAGCTCTTTCCCGGTGCGCAGTCCTATGGCCGTTCGCGGGTCGTGCGTTTCACGCCCTATACGCTCAAGGCCCTTGCGGGCTGGGCTTTCTCCCCGCGGCACTACCTCGAAATTGCCGCTATGGCTGCCGCTCGCACTCCTGCGGCCGAAGACCTGTTTTACCAGCCGCTTTACAACAACCGCACGGTCGACAATCCTGCGCCCGAACGCATCTATGCCGCCGAACTCAACTACCGCCTGACAGGTCCCGTCGTGGATTTCCAGGCGACGCTCTTCGCCGTGACGACACTCGACGGCTCCGAAATGCGGCGTTATTACGACGACATGGCTTCGGTCTACTGCGACATGGCCGTAACGGGCGTCGGGCGCATGTCCTATGGCGTTGAGGCCGCCGCCGGCATCCGGCTGTCCTACCGCTGGCAGTTGTCGCTGGCGGCTTCGGCCGGACGCTATAAATATGTGCGCGACCCGCGCATTACGGCGCTTTCCGATGTCGATAACTCAGCCGTCGACATGCGTGCCGTGAGCCGCATGCGCGGATGCGAGGTCGGTGGCGCCCCTCAGCTTACCGCTTTGGCCGGGATCGCTTATTTCGGCCCGAAAGGGTGGGGATGCCGCGCCTCGGCGGGGTATGCCGGGAGGCGTTACGTCGAGCCGATGCCCCTGCGCCGTACCGACCGGATCGCCGGACAGGGCGGCATCACGCGCGAGTTTTTCGACGCCTTTACCCGGCAGGAGCGGCTTGCCGACGCCATCACACTCGACGCCTCGCTTTTCAAATCGTTCTATTTCGAACGTTCGCGGCTGACGGCGTCGCTGATGCTGCGCAACCTGACGGGCAACGCCGATACGGTCTACGGCGGCTACGAGTCGCTGCGCGTGCGCCGTATCCGTCCGGGCGACGATACCCTCTACGCGCCCCATGCTTCGCGCTACACCTACGCCTGGCCCCGTTCGTTCTATCTTACAATCTCTTACCGCTTCTGATCCCTGTGCAAAAAATCGTCCTGATTTTTTGGATTTTCGTGTTAAATTCGTATTTTGGAAAGGCTAAAAACCTTAAAAACATCCAAATCCATGATTATCGGTATTCCAAAAGAGATCAAGAACAATGAGAACCGCATTGCTCTTACCCCTTCGGGCGCGCAGGAGCTCGTGAAGCGGGGCCATCAGGTTTATGTGCAGGCTGCGGCCGGTGTGAACAGCGGGTTTGCCGATGATGCCTATACGGCTGTCGGGGCGGAGATACTCCCTACGATCGAGGAGGTTTACGCCCGGGCGGAGATGATCATTAAGGTCAAGGAACCTATTGCTCCCGAATATAAACTCATCCGCAAGGACCAGTTGGTCTTTACCTTTTTCCACTTCGCCAGCAGCGAACCCCTCACCCGTGCCATGATCGACAGCGGGGCGGTCTGCTGTGCTTACGAGACCGTCGAGCGCGCCGACCGTTCATTGCCGCTGCTGATCCCGATGTCGGAGGTCGCAGGCCGCATGTCGACGCAGGAGGGCCGTTATTTCCTCGAAAAGCCTCGCGGCGGCAAAGGCGTGCTGCTGGGCGGCGTGCCGGGCGTGAAACCCGCCAAAGTCTTCGTCATCGGAGCCGGAGTCGTCGGCACGGCCGCTGCGAAGACCGCTGCCGGAACGGGCGCCGACGTGACGATCTGCGACATTTCGCTTCAGCGACTGACCTACCTGGCCGACGTGATGCCCAAGAACGTCAAGACGCTGATGTCTTCCGAATACAACATTCGCGAGGAACTGAAGCATGCCGACCTGGTGATCGGGTCGGTGCTGATTCCCGGAGCCAAGGCCCCGAAACTCGTTACGCGCGATATGTTGAAGGAGATGGAACCCGGAACGGTTATGGTCGACGTTGCCATCGACCAGGGCGGTTGTTTCGAGACTTCGCGCCCCACTACGCACGAGGACCCTGTATATTATGTCGACGGCATCCTGCACTATTGCGTGGCCAACATTCCGGGCGCCGTGCCCCGCACCTCGACCCTCGCGCTCACCAACGCGACGCTGCCTTATGCCATCCAGCTTGCCGACAAGGGCTGGCGGCGCGCCGCGCAGGAGAATCCCGAACTGGCGCTGGGCCTGAACATCGTCGGCGGCAGGGTGGTCTATAAACCCGTCGCCGAGGCCTGGGGACTGCCTTACGAACCGTTGGCGCTTTAGCGGCGTTTCGTTTTTTTTGACGGCCTTCCGGTCCTTTCGGGGCGGGGAGGCCGTCGGTATGTCATACGGTTTGCGTACGAACGGGCGAAAATTTAGCCGTTTTGTTTTTGAAATTCTTAAATAATTCATATATTTGCAAGAGAGCAAGGCAGTTACGTTCGATGTTCCGGTTTCAGTCCGATTGGAAAGAGAGTTGAAATGCGCCGGATTTTTAAGTGCGGCGACTGTTTTTGTTACGGATCGTAAGCAATATGAGAAGTTAGGGTGGCGTTCGCCGCACGGTAGCGTGAGGCGGCGTCATTGAGTTTTATTCGATAAAGAGGTTAGTATGAGCGAGAGATTGTACATTTTCGACACCACGCTGCGCGATGGTGAGCAGGTCCCCGGTTGTCAGTTGAACACCACCGAAAAAATTGAGGTCGCCAAGTTGCTTGAGAGCCTCGGCGTAGACGTTATCGAGGCGGGATTTCCCATCTCCAGCCCCGGTGATTTCAACTCCGTGCTGGAGATTTCCAAGGCTGTTTCCCTTCCGACGATCTGCGCGCTGACCCGCGCCGTGAAGAAGGATATCGACGTTGCTGCCGACGCCCTGCGGCTGGCGAAGCACAAACGCATCCACACGGGTATCGGCGTTTCGCCGCAGCACATCTATGACAAGCTGCGTTCCACGCCCGAAAAGATCGTCGAATCGGCTGTCGAGGCGGTGAAATACGCCAAACGTTACGTCGAGGATGTGGAGTTCTACGCCGAGGACGCCGGACGCGCCGATGTCGAGTACCTCGCCCGCGTGGTCGAGGCGGTCATCAAGGCCGGTGCAACGGTGGTCAATATCCCCGATACCACGGGCTACTGCCTGCCGAACGAATACGGTGCGAAAATCAAGTACCTTGTGGACAACGTTTCCAACATCGACAAGGCCATTATCTCCACCCACTGCCACAACGACCTGGGCATGGCTACGGCCAATACGCTGAGCGGCATTCTGAACGGAGCCCGGCAAGCCGAGGTGACGATCAACGGCATCGGCGAACGGGCCGGCAACACCTCGCTCGAAGAGGTGGTGATGACCCTGCGCTGCCACAAGGACGTGGCCGTCGACACGAATATCAATTCACGGCTGATCACCAAGGCGTCGCACCTGGTGTCGAGCCTGATGAACATGCCCGTGCAGCCCAACAAGGCCATCGTGGGCCGCAATGCCTTCGCCCATTCGTCGGGCATCCACCAGGACGGTGTGCTGAAGCAGCGCCAGACCTACGAGATCATCGACCCGCAGGACATCGGCCTGAACGAGTCGATCATTGCCCTGACGGCCCGCAGCGGCCGTGCAGCCCTCGTACACCGCCTCGAACTGCTGGGCTACGACCTCACGCAGGAGGAGATCGACGCCACGTACGAGAAATTCCTCGCCCTGGCCGATAAAAAGAAGGAGATTCACGACTACGACCTGTTGTACCTCGTGGGCGATATCGACCGCATGAAACAGCAGTCCATTGCGCTGAAGTTTCTGCAGGTGACCACCGGGACGCTGGTCCCGACGGCTACCGTGGTGCTGAAATTCGGCGACCACGAGCGCATGTCCACCGCCACGGGCAACGGCCCGGTCGATGCGGCGGTCTCGGCCATCAAGAAGCTGATCAACGAGAAGGTCGTGCTCGCGGAGTTCCTGATGCAGGCCATTACGCGCGGTTCGAACGACGTGGGCCGCGTGCATGTGCAGGTGGAGTGCGGCAGCCGCACGGTTCACGGATTCGGGGCGCACACCGATACCACGCGGGCTTCGATCGAGGCGTTCCTCGACGCACTGCGCGCACTCAACGTAACCGAAAAGATCGAGGAGGAGAATTGATATGGGACGAACGCTTTTGGACAAAATATGGGATGCGCACACGGTGCGTGTCGAGGACGGCGGCCGCTGCGTGCTTTACATCGACCGGCAGTATATCCACGAGGTGACTTCGCCCGTGGCCTTTGCAGGCATCGAACGCCGCGGGATCGGTGTCGCGCGCCCGTCGCAGATCACGGCTACGGCCGACCATAACATCCCGACCGTCGACCAGCACCTTCCCATCGGGGAGCCCGAATCGCGGCGCCAGGTCGAGGCTTTGGCCGAGAACTGCGCCCGGCACGGTATCGAGCACTTCGGCGTGGGCAACCCGCAGCAGGGCATCGTGCACATCATCGGTCCGGAGCTGGGCTTTACGCAGCCGGGCATGACCATCGTCTGCGGCGACAGTCATACTTCGACCCACGGGGCTTTGGGCGCCGTGGCGTTCGGCGTGGGAACTTCGGAGGTCGAAATGGTCTTCGCCAGCCAGTGTATCCTGCAGACCAAACCCCGCTCGATGCGTATTGTGGTCGACGGCGCGCTGCGCCCGGGCGTCGAGGCCAAGGACGTTATCCTGTACATCATCTCGAAACTCACCGCTTCTGGCGGCACGGGCTATTTTATCGAGTTCGCCGGCAGCACGATCCGTTCGCTTTCGATGGAGGGCCGCATGACGGTTTGCAACATGAGCATCGAATGCGGTGCGCGCGGCGGCATGATTGCTCCCGACGAAAAGACCTTCGAATACCTCCGCGGCCGCGAACGTGCGCCGCAGGGAGCCGCTTACGACGAGGCTGTGGCCCGCTGGCGGAAACTATACAGCGATTCCGACGCCGTTTTCGATAAGGAATACCGCTTCGATGCCGCAGACATCGCTCCGATGATTACCTACGGGACCAATCCCGGCATGGGTATGGCCGTCGATGCGGCGATTCCCGCCGACGCCGATCCCAAGGCCCTGGAATACATGGGCTTTAAGGCCGGAGAGAAGATGCTGGGTAAAAAGGTCGATTACGTGTTCGTCGGCAGTTGCACCAACGGGCGCATCGAGGATCTGCGCCGCTTCGCCAGATTGGTCGAAGGCCGCCGCAAGGCCGATAACGTAATTGCGTGGATCGTTCCCGGTTCGAAGGGCGTCGAAGCCGCCGCCAAGGCCGAAGGGTTGGATCGGATTCTCGCTGCTGCGGGATTCGAACTGCGCCAGCCGGGCTGTTCGGCGTGCCTGGCGATGAACGCCGATAAGATCCCTGCCGGCAAATACAGCGTTTCGACCTCGAACCGCAATTTCGAGGGCCGCCAGGGTCCCGGGGCCCGCACGATGTTGTCGGGTGTGGCCGTTGCGGCCGCCGCCGCGGTAATGGGCGAAATCGCCGATCCGCGCGAAGTATTCGGATTCTAAACCAGTAAGACTATGGCAATTCCCAAATTTGTAACTTTTACCTCGGGGGCCGTTCCCGTCGAGGTGGAAAATATAGATACCGACCAGATCATTCCGGCGCGCTTCCTGAAAGCCACCGAGCGCAAAGGATTCGGCGACAACCTCTTCCGCGACTGGCGTTACGACGCTGCGGGGCAGCCCATCGCCGCATTCCCGCTCAACGATTCGCGCTACGAAGGCAAAATCCTCGTAGCAGGGCGCAATTTCGGTTGCGGCAGTTCGCGCGAGCACGCTGCCTGGGCCATCGCCGACTACGGATTCCGTGTCGTGGTGTCGAGTTTCTTCGCCGACATCTTCCGCAACAACGCCCTGAATACCGGGTTGCTGCCTATCCGTGTCAGCGAGGAGTTCCTCAAGGCTGTTTTCGACGAAATCCGCCGTAATCCGGCGGCGCAGTTCACCGTCGACCTGGACAACCAGACCCTGACGATCGCTTCGAACGGTCGCAGCGAAGGGTTCGAGATCGACGCCTACAAAAAGCGCTGTCTCGAGAACGGTTACGACGACGTGGACTACCTGCGCAGTATCGCAGACCAGATCGGGGCCTTCGAAGCCGCACGCAAATAGGCTGTGCCGATGCTTCTCCCGGTTGAAATAATGGATACCACGCTGCGCGACGGCGAGCAAACCTCGGGCGTTTCCTTCAACGCCCGTGAAAAACTCTCCATCGCCCGGCTGTTGCTGGAGGAACTGCGCGTCAGCCGTATCGAAATCGCTTCGGCACGGGTCTCGCAGGGCGAACAGCAGGCCGTGCGCACCATTGCCGACTGGGCCGCTGACAAGGGCTATACCGACCGCGTGGAGGCGCTGGGGTTCATCGACGGCGGGCTGTCGCTCGATTGGCTCGGGGATGCCGGATGCCGTGTGGTCAACCTGCTGGCCAAAGGTTCGGAGAAACATTGCCTCGGCCAGTTGCGCCGCACCCCGCAGCAGCATCTCGACGACGTACGGGCCACGATCGGCATGGCTGTCGAACGCGGGATGAAGGTGAACCTCTACCTCGAAGACTGGTCGAACGGCATGCGTCATTCGCCCGGTTACGTCTATGCGATGCTCGATGGCCTGGCCGACGCCCCGGTCTGCCGTTTCATGTGCCCCGACACGCTGGGCGTCCTCGATCCCTATGACACCGAACGTTTTTGCCGCGATTTGGTGCAGCGCTATCCGGCGTTGCATTTCGATTTCCATGCCCACAACGACTACGACCTCGCCGTGGCCAATACGGCTGCCGCCGTGAAGGCCGGCTTCCACGGCGTCCACGTCACCGTCAACGGGCTGGGCGAGCGTGCCGGCAATGCGCCGCTGTCGAGTACCGTGGCCGTGCTGCACGACCGGCTGGGTCGTACGACGGGCATCGACGAGACGAAGATCAACCGCGCCAGCCGGACGGTCGAGACTTATACGGGCATCCGTATTCCCGCAAACCGCCCGATCGTCGGCGCGAGCGTCTTCACGCAGTGCGCGGGTATTCATGCCGACGGCGACAATAAGAATAACCTCTACTTCAACGAATTGCTGCCCGAACGTTTCGGGCGGGTCCGCGAATACGCCCTGGGCAAGACTTCGGGCAAGGCCAATATCCTGAAGAACCTCGAAGCCCTGGGCATCGACCTCGACGAGGCGGCCATGCGCAAGGTGACCGAGCGGGTGGTCGAACTGAGCGACAAGAAGGAGCAGGTGACAGCCGAGGATCTTCCCTACATCATTGCCGACGTGCTGCGCTACGACCAGGTCGAAAATCCGGTCCGGATTCTCAATTACAGCCTTTCGCTTGCGCAGGGACTGCATCCCGTCGCGACGCTTCGGATCGAAATCCACGGCCGGGAATACGAGCAGACCTCGGCGGGCGACGGCCAGTACGACGCCTTCATGCGGGCCCTGCGGCAAATCTACAAGCATCAGCTCGAACGCGAGTTTCCGATGCTGCGCGACTATACCGTTTCGATCCCGCCGGGAGGCCGTACCGACGCCTTCGTGCAGACGATCATCACCTGGGAGATGGACGGGCGCGAATTCAAGACCCGCGGACTGGACGCCGACCAGACGGAGGCCGCCATCAAGGCGACTGTCAAAATGTTGAATATCATTGAAATAAACTATAACGACAATGGATGTTAAAATAGCTCTTTTAGCCGGTGACGGCATCGGTCCCGAAATTATCGCCGAGGCTACCAAGGTCCTGGACCGTGTGGCAGCCCGGTTCGGACATAAAATCACGTATCAGCCCGCGCTGGTGGGCGCTGCGGCCATCGACGCCACGGGCGATCCCTATCCCGACGAGACGCATGCCGTCTGCCTTGCGGCGGACGCCGTGCTGTTCGGAGCCATCGGCGACCCCAAATACGACAACGATCCCACTGCGAAGGTGCGCCCCGAGCAGGGTTTGCTCCGGATGCGCAAGTCGCTGGGGCTGTTTGCCAACCTGCGCCCCGTGGCGCTGTTCGACGCGCTGGCCGACCGTTCGCCGCTCAGGGCGGAGGTGGTTCGCGGTACGGATTTCATCTGCGTGCGCGAACTGACGGGCGGCATCTATTTCGGTCGCCCGCAGGGCCGTGACCAGGAGGGCACACGCGCCTTCGATACCTGCACCTATACCGTCGGGGAGATCGAACGGGTGCTGCACGTGGCGTTCCGGCTGGCCGTGTCGCGCCGCCGGAAGCTGACCGTCGTGGACAAGGCCAACGTGCTGGAAACTTCGCGCCTGTGGCGTGAAACGGCCCAGCGGATTGCCAGGGAATACCCCGATGTGGCGGTGGACTTCATGTTTGTGGACAACGCCGCCATGCAGATTATCCGCCAGCCGGCTTATTTCGACGTGATCGTCACCGAAAACATGTTCGGCGACATCCTGACCGACGAAGCCAGCGTCATCAGCGGATCGCTGGGGATGCTCTCTTCGGCGAGCGTCGGCGCCGAGGTGGCCCTTTTCGAGCCGATCCACGGCTCTTATCCGCAGGCCGCCGGGAAGAATATCGCCAACCCGATGGCTACGATCCTCTCGGCTGCGATGCTGCTGGAACACCTGGGCCTCGATGCCGAAGGCAAGGCCGTGCGGCGTGCCGTCGACAGGGCGTTGGCCGAAGGCGTCGTCACCGAGGACCTCGTGGCGTCGGGCGAAAAGGCCTGTTCGACCTCGGAGGTGGGAGACTATGTCGCCGCGAACGTATAACGGTCCTCTGAAATAACGGGTTATTGCAGACTGCTTTTCGCGGTCTGCTTTTTTTGTACTATCTTTGCAGTCCTAATTACAGTGCTGCATTCCCATTGCAAGCGATAAGTACCTTCCGAGGGAGGCGTTTGGGGTAGGGTTAAGACTTGTATACGACGCCGAAGGCGGTGACAAGGAGAGTCGGCAGCGCAAAAACGATGAATAAACATGGCAGGATCGAACTTCGTAGATTACGTAAAAATATTTGCCCGTTCGGGGCATGGCGGAGGCGGCTCGATGCATTTCCGCCGCGAGAAATTCGTGGCGTTCGGCGGTCCCGACGGCGGTGACGGCGGCAAGGGCGGCAGTATTGTTCTCCAGGGCGACAAGCAGTATTGGACGCTCATCCACCTCAAGTACCAGCGTCACCAGTTCGCCGAAGACGGCGAACACGGTTCCGGAGCCCGTTCGTCGGGCAAGGATGCCAAAGACATCGTGATCCCCGTTCCGCTGGGTACGGTTGCCAACCGTATCTGTGAAAACGAGGACGGAACGACGACGACCGAAGTCGTAGGCGAGGTGACTGCCGACGGCGAGCAACTCGTGCTGCTCAAGGGCGGCCGGGGCGGTCTGGGCAACTGGCATTTCAAGAGCGCCACGAACCAGACGCCGCGTTACGCCCAGCCGGGCGAGGATGGCGAGGAAGGCACGTTCATCCTCGAACTGAAGGTGCTGGCCGACGTGGGGCTGGTGGGTTTCCCCAATGCGGGCAAGTCGACGCTTCTTTCGGTCGTTTCGGCCGCGAAGCCCAAGATCGCTAACTACGCCTTTACGACGCTGGAGCCCAACCTCGGCATCGTCGAGGTCCGCGACCATAAATCGTTCGTCATGGCCGACATCCCGGGCATCATCGAGGGCGCGCACGAAGGCCGCGGCCTCGGAACCCGTTTCCTGCGCCATATCGAGCGCAATTCGGTGCTGCTGTTCATGATTCCGGCCGACAGCGACGACATCCGCCGCGACTACGACATCCTGCTGGGCGAACTGACGCAGTACAATCCCGAATTGTTGGACAAGGAGCGCCTGCTGGCTATTACCAAATGCGACATGCTCGACGAAGGGCTGATCGCCGAGATGCGCGGCCATCTGCCCGAGGGCGTGCCGTCGGTCTTCATATCATCGGTGTCGGGGCTGAATATTCAGCAGCTCAAAGACATGCTGTGGGAGGCGTTGCAGCGGTAGCGAAAAATGCTTCGCGGTTGGTGACGCGCAACGTGTATTTTCCGGCGAAATAGTCGATAATTCCATACAAGGAGCCTGTACCCTGCGGTACGGGCTCTTTTGCGTAGGTACAGGTCCCGGCGGTCCGCACGGTGAAGGTGCGGCCCTGTGCGTCGGCGATCTGCCGTTCGGTGGTGACGGTGCGGTGGGTTTCCGGATCGGTGTCGCACCAACTTCCCGCCTCGGTGAAATGCACCCCTTCGAAGCAGACGCGGGTGTCGATGTGCCGGGCCGAAACGGCGTCGAATGTGAGGCGCTCCACGGGACGCGCTTCGCCGGCAGGAGGGTCGGCGTGGATGTAACGCGCCAGTTCGTCGCGCGGAATGCGCCCTATGCCGTCGTCGCCGGGCGCGGTTCCCAACAGTATTTTTCCGCCGTAATCGTATAGCGTCAGCCCGTTGCAGCGTACGGTCGCAATGTATCCGAACGGAAACAGGTCGGCCAGCGGCGTGTGGTCGATGGCGATTGCAATGCCGTCCGAGCCGTCTTCGACGACGATCATCCGGTCATATTCCCCGTAAAGGTCGTTGGCCGTGACGAATCCGTAGACGGTGATGTCCTGCGTGATTGCGACGCTGCTTTTCCCGTCGCAAAGCGATTTGAGATAGGAGATCGAGTACTCCGATTCCGGGGGACAGACCACATATTCGGGTTTGGTCGCCTTGTCGCATCCGCCCGGCAGCAGCAGCAACAGCAGGCTAATACAGGCAGTCGTTTTCATCGCGGAGTTTGAGTATGTAACGCCCGTCGCCCGCCGCATCGTACTGGAGGATTCCCGTCAGTGAGAGTGTCGCGGCAGGCACTTCCGCATCGGCGAACCAGGCGTATGGGCGAACGTAGGTGTAGACGGTGTTTCCGTTCGTGTCGGTGAATCGTTTGTATCCGGCCCATGTTGCGGGCGAAAGGTCTTCGGGCGTGTAACGCAAGCCGTCGATGCGCACCAGCGTGCCGCACCGTTCTTTGGAAAGCGCAGGCAGGGTGAGCAGGGCGGGAGTCGCGGCGAGCAGTGTTTCGCCATTGCGGACCAATATGGCCGACAGGGCTGCCCGGGAGCCGAGGTAATCCGTCGCGTAGCCGCTTCCTGCGGCGGGCGGCCGTCCGACCTGCAATACGCCGCGGCTTTCGGCAAGGGTCAGCCCCTCCAGGTACAGAATTACACGGCATCCTGTCGGGAAGTCGTTGTGCAGGTGGTCGATACCGGCCATCACCTCAAGCCCCGCTTCAGCATCTTCGATGCAGAGCGTGCGGTAGAAATTTTCCGCGAGGTCGTTGCTCGTAACCGTTCCGGTGACGACGATGCCGCTCGTAATGGTAAAGGGAGTTCCCGCGTAGCGGGCGCGCAACTGGGCGATGGTCTCCGTCGCAACCTGATCCCGTCCGCCGCCGTCCGGCTCCCCGAAGCGGGAGTCGTAGCATCCGGCCAGCAGGAGCGCGGCGGCGCAGATCGTCGTCAGCGGTCGCATTACTGCTCGATGCGCGAATCTTTCAGCCCCAGGAAATAGAGGATGCCGTCCAGTCCGATGGTCGAGATCGACTGCCGGGCCGTGGCTTTCACCTTGGGCTTGGCGTGGAAGGCGATGCCGAGACCCGCGAGGTTGAGCATCGGCAGGTCGTTGGCGCCGTCGCCGACGGCGACCGACTGTGCGATGTTGATTTCCTCGAACTGGCACAGCAGCCGCAGCAATTCGGCCTTGCGGCGTCCGTCGACCACTTCGCCGACGTAGCGGCCCGTGAGACGTCCGTCTTCGATCTCCAGTTCGTTGGCATAGACGTAGTCGAAGCCGTATTTCTGCCGGAGGTAGTTGCCGAAATAGGTGAATCCGCCCGAGAGGATCGCTGTTTTGTAGCCCACGCGTTTGAGAATGGTCATCATGCGCTCCAGCCCTTCGGTGATCGGCAGACTGCGGGCAATCTCCTCCATAACGGAGACATCGAGCCCCTTCAGCAGGGCGACCCTTTGTGCAAAACTCTCCCGGAAGTCGATTTCGCCGCGCATGGCGCTGGCTGTGATCTCGCGTACCTTGTCGCCCACGCCGGCGCGCTCGGCCAGTTCGTCGATCACTTCGGTTTCGATCAGCGTCGAATCCATGTCGAAGCAGATCAGGCGGCGGCTCCGGCGGTAGATGTCGTCCCGCTGGAACGACACGTCGAGGCCGATCTCCGAGAGGTTCATGAATCCCTCCTGCATCGTGCTGCGCTCCTGGTCGGTGAGCGATCCGCGCACCGAAAGTTCGATGCACGACTTCGCGGCCCGGTCGTCCTCGCAGAGGGGCATGCGGCCCGTAAGGCGTTTGATGGCGTCGATGTTCAGTCCGTGTTCGGCTACGACCTTCGTCACCTGGGCGATGTGGCGTGCCGTGACGGTGCGGCCCAGCAGGGTGATGATGTAGCGGTTCTTGCCCTGGCGGCTTACCCAGTCGTTGTAGCGGTCTTCGGGAATCGGCGTGAAGCGGATCATGACTCCCAGTTCCGAGGCTTTGAACAACAACTCTTTCATAATGCTTCCCGATTTGTCGGCCGTGGTTTTTATCAGGATGCCGAGTGTCAGCGACTGGTGGATGTTGGCCTGTCCGATATCGAGGATGAAGGCGTCGTAGCGCGCAAGGATTTCGGTGAGCGACGAGGTCATGCCCGGTTTATCCTCGCCCGAAATGTTTATCTGGATAATTTCAACGTTGTTCTGCATCGTGTTGTGTGTGATGTTTTCCGTCGCTTTCTGCAAAAAGCGTAGACAAAGTTAATAAAGTTCTCCTTTTTTTGGCTATTTTTGCATGATAAACTTAAAAAACGGAATTATGTGGACATTTTTAGCAACTGAGGCCCCGGTGATAGTACCCGACAGCGTACAGAAGGCTCATTTCGCCGAAGCTGTCAACCGAATCGTAAATCTGGATGTCAGCGAACTTGTCGGGTCGCTGCTGCGCGAGTCAGTCTGGATCGTGATTAAAGTACTTATCGCGCTGGCGATCTATTTCGTAGGCCGCTGGATCGTGCGCCGCATCCTCCGGGTGGTCGATGTCGCCATGCAGCACCGCAATGTCGACACGTCGCTGCGCTCGTTCACGCGCAATACCATCAGCGCGGTTTTCACGCTGCTGCTCATCCTGATCGTCGTATCGACGCTGGGTGTCAACGTAACGTCGCTCATCGCCGTCGCGTCGGCCGCTACGCTGGCCATCGGTATGGCCCTGAGCGGTACGGCCCAGAACTTCGCCGGCGGGGTGATGATCCTGCTGATGAAGCCTTACCGCATCGGCGACTACATTTCGGCACAGGGACAGTCGGGAACGGTCCGCGATATCAAACTTTTCTCGACGGTGATCACCACGGCCGACAATCAGACGATTTACATCCCCAACAACTCCATCGCCACGGCCATCATCGACAACTATTCGACTGCCGAACTGCGCCGTGTGGACTGGACCGTGGGTATCTCTTACGGCGACGATGTGGATGCGGCCCGCAAGGCTATCCTTTCGATGCTGGCCGCCGATTCGCGCATCATGCCCGATCCTGCCCCGGTGGTGTGGGTCGCAGCGCTGGCCGACAGTTCGGTGAATCTCTCCATCCGCGCCTGGGTGAAGAACGGCGACTACTGGAACGTCTTTTTCGAGCATAACGAGCAATTCTACAAGGAACTGCCGAAAGCAGGCATCAGTTTCCCGTTCCCGCAGATGGACGTACATGTGAAAAAAGAATAAGAAATGAAAACACGCCTCTTCACCTTCGTTGCGGCATTGAGCCTCTTTGCCTGCAATTCGAGCCAGGGACCCGAATATACGACCCCGGCGGAATTCGGACCGGTTTCCTTCTATCCCGCTGTGATCAAGTCCGATACGGATGTTACGGTGGAGGTTCCCGTTACGAGCGAATACGGATTCAGCCGTGTGGACATCGTTTATATGCTCGATGACGACAGTTCGGACGTGAAGGTCGCTTCGCCGCGGGTATTTCCTTCGGCCGAAATCACTTCGTTCACTTATTCCGGCAAGATTCCCAAACAGAAAGGCGGCAGGAAGGTGACTTTCCAGGTCCGTGCCATTACATTCTATAACGTGGCCGCCTATTCGCAGGTTCGTTCCTACACGGTTCCCGAGGACGAAGAGGAGGAAGGCGGCACGCAACCCGAATAACCCATTTTAACAAAGAAATAACAATTTATGGAACTGAAAGAGATTCTGGCCATCTCGGGCCAGCCCGGACTTTATAAATTCGTGGCGCAGTCTGCGCGCGGCGTGATCGTCGAGTCGCTGCTCGACGGACGGCGCATGAATGCCTCGGCGAACGCCAAGGTGAGCGCCCTTACGGAGATTTCGATGTTCACCGAAGGCGAGGACATTGCACTGGCCGACGTTTTCACCAAAATCTATGCGCACACGGGCGGCAAGGAGGCGATCAGCCCCAAAGAGTCGCCCGAGAACCTGAAGGCCGCATTTGCCGAGGTGCTTCCCGAGTACGACCGCGAGCGGGTGCACGTTTCGGACATCAAGAAATGCTTCGCGTGGTACAATACGCTGGTCAAGGCCGGATTTACGGAGTTCAAACTCCCGGCGGAAAGCGAGTAACGAACAATGTCCCGGTGAGAGCCGGGACATTTTGTTTGTGACGATCCGGTTAAGTTCGCAACGGGCTTTTTCCGCATGTCGGAAATTGTATTATCTTTGTAAAGCAACTGTAAAAATAACCCGAAAGCCCCGGAGGTTTTCACAAAGATAAAGATATTCATATGGACAGGAAGACGAAAGTGCTGGCACTGGTTGCCCACGATAACATGAAACGCGACCTGGCGGAGTGGGTCGACTGGAACAGCCGCAAGCTGAGCCGTCACCACCTGGTATGCACGGGTACGACCGGCAAGATGGTCGAAAAGACCCTGCGTGACCACAAGGAGGAACACGAGGACGAAGAGGAGGTGAAACCCGAACTGAAAATTACGCTGCTCAAGTCGGGCCCGCTGGGCGGCGACCAGCAGTTGGGATCGCTTATCGCCGACGGTAAGATCAACGCCCTGATTTTCTTCTGGGACCCGATGTCGGCCCAGCCGCACGATGTCGACGTGAAGGCGCTGCTGCGCCTGGCGACGCTTTACAACGTTCCGACGGCCATCAACCGTTCGTCGGCCGATTTCCTGATCTCCTCGCCGCTGTACGAGGACGACGAGTACGAGCCCGTCGTGAAGGATTATAAGGCCTATGTCGAGCGGGTGCTGAAGTAGGCGGAACAGGTTAAAAAGGCAGCGGTCGTGAATTTCACGACCGCTGCCTTTTTCATCACTTGGGTTGCCCCGGGAAACTTACGTCCATTGCGGCGCCTTTGTCTCCCTGCTGTTCCATCCATTTCACCAGTTCCGCCTTCATTTTTCGAATTCGGTTCTGGTGCTCGGGTTTGTCGGCCAGGTTGTTCATCTCCCACGGATCGTTCTCTACGTCGTAGAACTCGAACTCGGGACGGTGCACAAAGCGGTCGATCAGCATTTTTGCCTTGGGGTCCGTTGCTTCCGAGGATTTCCACGCCTCCCATACGCCCGTATTGCTCTTGGGCTCTTTCATCAGGTGCTTTTCGTGGTAGTCTTTCTCGGGCGTCAGGTTCCAGATCAGGGCGTATTTCTCGTCGCGGATGCTGCGGATCGGGTAGGGACGGCCCTCCGGAATGTTGTTGTGGATGCCGTAGGCATATTTGCGGGCCTTCTCCGACTGGCCGAACAGCGCTTTTCGGAAGCTGACGCCGTCGAGTTCCTTCCGCGGCTTGCCGCCTGCGATGTCGAGGAACGTGGGCAGCAGGTCCTCATACTGCACGATAGCGTGGGATATGCGTCCCGGGGCGATTTTCGCGGGGTAACGCGCCACGAGAGCACTGTTGACGCCGGGATACCAGCAGGTCCATTTGCCGCCGGGGAACTGCGGTCCCTGCTCGCCGAGGAACATGACGATCGTATTGTCGAGTTTGCCCGTCTCTTCCAGCACTTCGAGCACCGAGCCGACCTCGTTGTCGAGTGCGCGTACTTCGGCCAGGTAATGGGTGAAAATCTCCCGCATTCGGGGGTTGTCCACACAGTTTTCGGGCATCACGAGTTTATCCTTGTCGAACTCCGTCGGGTCGCCCCACGTCCACGGCGCATGCGGGTTGATGCTGCACACGTAGAGCAGGAACGGATTGTCGTCGCGGGTCATGAATTCGCGGATGCCGTCGACGGTGTAGGGGGCTTTGAGCGCCGTGCAGCCTACCGTAAATCCGGGGACTTTGTCGAATTTGTAAACCGCCGGGGTGATCGGGTGGTTCTTGCCGGCGCGGCCTACGCGGTAGCCCTCTTCGGGCATGTATTCGTTGACGGTCTTGGTCCCCTTAAAGGTCGCCTTGTGGTTCTGGTAAGAGCCGTGGCGAACAGGGTAGAGACCGGTGTACATCGAGGCGCGGATGGGCACGCTCATGGCGATCGATGCGTAGTTGTGCGTGAACCGTACCCCTTCGTTGGCCAGCCGGTCGATGTTGGGGGTCACGATGTTTTTCCCTCCGTAGCAGCTCAGCTCGGACGACAGCAGGTCGTCGGCTACGATCACCACGATGTTGGGGCGGTCGGTCCGGGGTTTGCTCTTTTCGGCTGCAATGCCTGTTGCGGGCACGACCGCCGCGGAGAGTGCGGAGGCTTTGAGCAGCGTAGAATTCAGGTTCAGCTTATTCATAGCGGTAAAATTAGTGATTTTTCGTTAACGGGGGTCTTTCATCACGTTCATGGCTTCGAGCAGCGTGGCGCCGCTGACCTGCCATCCCAGCCTCGGTTTCTGGTATTCGGGGCCTTTGCGGGCCGCCTGCTCCTGATTGAGGCTCCAGTCGGGCGTGAAGAATCCTTCGGGTTTTCCGGCGGCATTGCGGCCGAGGCCTTTCGTCCAGAGTGTTTCGGCCTGGTGGCAGATGAAGTCGTAAAGCTGGATACGGGGTTTGCGCTTGATGCGCCGGTCGTTTACAAGTTCGACGGCGTAACGGATGAAGATTCCCTTGAAGAAGGAGTTGTCGCCTCCGGCGCCCTCGTCGCGCAGCATGCCGCCTTTGGTGATGCCCGGATGAGTGATGGTGTAGAGGGCGGCCTTCAGGGCGTCGTCGCGGTAGAGTTTCTTCCCGGTGTAGCGGTAGAGCAGGTGAGCGGCCCCGAGGAACGTCCCCTGGTCGTAGGTGAGCGAGTAGGCCGTCATCTTGCCCTTCTTCTGCGAGAACGATCCGTAAACCTGTCCCGTTTCGCGGTCGAAGAGTTCGCGGGCCATCCAGTCGTAGACCGTTTCGGCGTTTTTCAGGTAGTCGAAATCGACGTAGTCGGGGTGTGAATCGGCTTTGTAGCGCGCAGCCGGGGTCCGCTGCTTTACCTCATGCAGGCGGATGGCCGTGAGGCAGCCGGGGGCGTTCGAACAGGCGTTTTTCGAGAGTCCCTGGGCAGTGTCCTCCTTTCCGTAACACCAGATGAATCCGCCGTTGCCGCCCACGTCGCGGGCTGCCGGGAGGTCCCAGGCCTTCCATATCTGGGCGTAGAGTTTTTGTGCCTCACGCAGGTAAACGGCCTCCCCAGTGGCTTCGTAAAGCCGGATCAGGGTCAGCGCATGCCACTCCATATCGTCGACGAACTGGTTGCCGAAGCATGCCGAGATGTCGGCGTAACGCTTCATGCCGTAGCTGGTCCAGAGTACGCCGACCTGTTTCTTGACCTCGCCCGTACCGATCGGGTCGCGGTAACCCTTGTCGAAGCACTCCTTGTAGAAGGCTTCCGCCTCGCGGTTGCCTTCGCGCCGTGCACGCAGGTAGGCGTCGATGAAGACATCCATGCCGTGGGCCTGCGGCCAGTAGTTGTTCGAGAAATCCTCGGCGCCTTTCACGCCGTTGGTGAAGTGGTAGGGCGGCTGCTTGCCGACGAACCCGTTGCCGGGCACGCGCCAGAAGTTGTCGGCCAGTTTTTCTGTTGCATAATTTGCCGCCGCGCTCCACGATACGGCGGCCTTTTTGCGGTCGCCGCGGGCCTGCGTGGGGATGCAGTTGCCGCATAACAGCACCAGGGCGAGGGTTGCGATCTTGTAATTCATCGGATTCGGGTTTTCTTATTTTTTATCCGTATATTTTCCTTCGAGCATTTTAATCCAGTAGCCGCCGACCACTGCACGGGCCTTGAAGATTACATGGGCCGGCACGTCGCTTTTGTACCAGTCGGACATCGGCACGCGCAGGACCGTTTCGTTCATGAAGTTCCAGATGGGTGTGACGAGCGTTTCGAAGGTTTGCCGGTCCTCGGCCAGCGTGGCGCTCCAGATGATCCAGTCGGCTTTGGTCCATTGGCGGCGGCTGTCGAGCGGAAGCCCGTATTTATTCTGCCTGCCGAGGTAATAGGCGATCTCCTTCCGGGCTACACTGTCGGGAAAGATGCCGAATCCCAGCAGTTTGTCCCATACGAGGTTGTATTTCTGGCTCCACGTCCCGGCCTTGTCGAAGGTCAGGCGGTAGTGGTCGCCGTCATCGGCCATTTTCACCCATTCCCCGGCCATCTCCTTCGCCTTGGCAAAATAGATGTCGGCAACCTCTTCCATGCCGAGCAACCGCGCGCAGTAGCCGTAGGAGGCGATGCCCATGATGGCCTTGATCGAAAGGTTGGCGTTGTGGGCGAAGTGTCCCGCGAAGTCGTCGGTGCAAAGCTGGTTGTCGGGGTCGAGTCCGTTCTCGACGAGGTATTCGGCCCAGCGGGTCAACTCCTTCCAGTGTTTGCGGGCATATTCGGCATTGCCTTCCGATGCCGCGACGGCTGCCGTCAGCACGAGCATGTTGCCCGACTCCTCGACCGGCATGTCGTGTTTGTAGGTCTGTCCGTTGGCCTGGGGATAGGTCCCCACGTCGTGCGCCGGGAAGGGTTTCTCCCATTTGCCGCTTTCGCTGTAATAGAAAATGTGGTTCATCAAAGCCTTGCACAGTTCGGGGTTGTAGTAGAGCAGCAGCGGGGCCGAAGGGTAGGTTATATCGACGGTTCCGATCGAGCCGTTGCTGGCGTTCTCCTTCGAAAACAGCATCAAATCGCCGTTGGGAGCCTCCACGAGCTTGTGGGCGGCGATAGCCTGCCGGTAGGCCAGCGCGCAGAGTTCGGCGTATTTCCGGCCTCCCTTGCGGGTTGCCGATTCCATCAGTTCCCGGTCGAACTCCCCGCACTTTTTCTTCAGGGCCGCATAGTCCCTGGCTGCCAGTGCAAACTGCTGTTCGATCGAATTGTCGCCCCTGCGGTTCCAGTAGGGACGCAGGTTGGTCTTGAAATACTGGATCGAGTAGATGTCGTCGAATCCGGCCATGACCATGCCTTCGGCCTTGACCGAGCGGCCCAGGCTGCGGGTGACGGCGATATTGGCATTGCCGGCGGCGGCGACTCTGCCGTCGAGTTTGCCGCCCGTGGCGAAAGCCTTGCGCATTGCCATGGCGCTGCCTACCGACTGCGACGAACCGGTTTCACCCGTGCTGAGGTAGAAATATCCCCAGTCGATTTTGATCTGGTCGCCTTTGCGCTGGAGTACATTCTGTTCTTTGCTTCCCGTGCGGACGAACAGCAGGCCGTTCTTCCGGTAACCGCTGCCGACGCTCTGCTGGTCGGCGGTGTTGACGGCGCAGGCGGGCGACGCCTCGAAGTAAATCTGTACGTCGTGCGCGGCTCCGTCGAGCGACCGGGTTTCATACGAGATGTAGTTCACCGGACGGGAGATCAGCTCGAGGTCGTCGAGGAATAGCGGAGCCGTGAAGGTCAGCGTCAGCCCTACCGGGCCGCAGACGAATTCGTAAATGGTCTGCATGGCCTGCACGTCGGCCGATTTCTGCAATGCGGGGGTCGAGAGGTAGCGCTCGCCGCCGAAATTCGCGTCGAAGGCCCCCGTCGGGGCATCGATGCCCATAAACCGGTAGGTCCTGCCGTCGACGCGCAGGGCGCCCACCAGCGGGAACGGTTGGCCGGTCCAGTGGGTCGTGTGGTTGTCGTAGAGGTAATCGCCCGCCGACCAGCAACTGGTGTAGGGGTCGATGGTTATCAGGGGGTAGGCCGGGGCGCGCAGGGCATTCTGCTGCGCAGGAGCCGCCGCGTGTGCGGTCGCAAAGAGCGACGCGGCCGCCAGAATCGCTATAAAAAGGTTTTTCTTCATTCGGGTCGGTTTCAAAGATAGTTTATTGTTTTGCTTTTTGGGCTTTTTTGCGGTTGTTGAGCAGGTGCTGCGTCGCATCCAGTTCGGTCTGGGCTCCCAGGTCGCCCTGGCTTTTCATCCAGGCATCGAGTTTCGGGCGCATCCGGGCGAGCACTTTCGCATAGGCGGGGTCTGCGGCCAGGTTGTGCATCTGGTAGGGGTCCTTCACAATGTCGTACAACTCCTCGGCAGGCCGCTTCTGGTACAGTTCGGCGCGTTCCCGGGCGAACGTGTCCCCGGCGGCGCCCCGTTGCTGCCACTCCTTGAAGTACTCCTCTTTGGTTACGACGCACTGGAACATGGCTTCGGGGGTCAGGTTGCGGATGTAACAGTAACGCCCGTCGCGGACCGAGCGGATGCCGTAGTGGTCGGGGCCGTTGAGAATGCCCCGTGAAGTCTGGATGCCGAAGACTCGCTGCTTGTGTTTCGACTTTTTGCCTTCGATCACCTTTCGGAAACTTTTGCCGTCGAGACCCTTCGGAACCGAACCCGACGCGATGTCCACGAGCGTGGGCGTCACGTCGACGTATTCGCACAGCGCGTCGGTGGTCGTACCGGGCCGCGTGACGCCTTTCCAGCGCACGATGAAGGCCGTCTGGAGTCCCGCGTCGTAACAGGTCCATTTGGCGAACGGGAACTGGTGTCCCTGCTCGCTGGTGAAGATGAAAACCGTGTCGTCGGCCAACCCGTATTTTTTCAGCAGGGCGTCGATACTTCCGATGTCCTTGTCGAGCTGGTTGATCTCGGCCAAGTAGTTCACATACAGTTCCCGGACTTCGGGCGTGTCTACGAGCGTCGGGGGTAGCATCAGTTTGGATGCGTCGAAGAGCGAGCGGTCGCCGCGCGTCCACGGAGCATGGGCGTCGTGCGAAGCCACGTAGAGGAAGAACGGTTCGCCGCTTTCGGATGCTTCGCGCAGGAACGCTTCGATCCGCGCGGGGTTCACGTCGGCGTTCGGTTTGGCCAGTTCCTCGAAGGGAAATGCATTCATCGGCGCGATGTGCCGCTTGCCCTGCATGGCCACCCTGTAACCCCGGTCTTTCAGGTATTTGGGCAGCGTTTCCACGCCGTCGTCGATGTAAGTGTGGTTGGGGTAGGCCCCCGAACGCACGGGGTAGAGCCCCGTCAAAAGGCAGTGGCGCGTGGGCGAACTCATTGCCGTCGCCTGGAAGAACTGCGTAAAGCGCAGGCCTTCCGACGCCAGGCGGTCGATGTTGGGCGTCACGGCGTCGGGACTGCCGTAGCAGCCGAAGTCGAGCATGCGCGTGTCGTCCGAGATGACCAGTACGATATTGGGCCGTTTGGCAGCCGCGCCCGCCGGGAACGCTGCGAGGGCAGCGGCCGCTACGGCGATATGGGTTGCTTTGATCTCCATGTTATTCGGTGTAAAACAGGTAGTTGTGCGGGTTGCGCTTGAAGCGGTAACGCTGGCGGGGCAGCGGCAGCGGATCGTCCGTAGCGATGTCCCACTTGAGCAGTTCGGCCAGCAGTTCCTGCTGTTTGGCGGCGTATTTCCGGCTGCCGTAGAGGTTCTTCATCTCCGACGGGTCTTTTTTGACGTTGTACATCCCGCCGTTGCCCAGCATGTCGAATTCCAGTTTCCAGTCGCCCATGCGCACGCAGCGGCTCGCACCGCTCTGCGTCCAGGTGTTCAGTTCGTCGAAGAATCCGGGTTTCTTGCGCGTTGCACCCTCTTTGGCGTAGTCGGTCCCGTCTTCCCTGGTGTAATACTGGCCGCCGTAACCGTCCTCACTCATCACGCTGCGGAACTCCTCCTCGGGGTAGTCGCCGCCGCGGACGACCTCGACGAGGCTGCGGCCCTGTACTCCTTCGGGAATCTCGCCCCCGGCCATCTCGCAGAAGGTCGGGAAAACATCGACCAGCGAGACGTGTGCCCGGCTCAGTCCCTGCGCCGGAACCGGGCCGCCGAACCAGACGAACGGCACGCGTGCGACGATGTCCGAGAGGCCTACGCCTTTCTTCATCAGCCCGTACTCTCCGGCGAAATCGCCGTGGTCGGCCATCACCACGAAGACCGTGTTTTCATAAGCGCCGTCCTTGCGGAGTTGTTCCACGAAGCGGGCGATCTGGTCGTCGATCAGGCGGATCATTCCGAGGTAGTTGCTGCGCAGACGCCCCAGGTGCTCGTAATAGCCCGCATGTCCCAGCGACATCATCTCGTGGAGAAGCTCGTATTCCGGGCCTTTCACCCTGAGGTCCTTGAGGCCGGTCCGCACCGGGGGCAGTTTTTCGGGCGGGAACATCGAATAATAGGGTTCGCTGACCTGATAGGGGTTGTGCGGCTCGGCGAACGAGAGCCACATCATGAAGGGCTTGTCGCCTTCGCCGATCCATTGCAGGGCGTCGTCGACCATGCGGCAGGGTTGCTGCATTTCAGCGCCGTACGGAGCCGGTTCGTAGCTGGCGTACATGTCGGTCGACCCGAGGTAGGCGTTAAAGGCCTTGCTTTTGTCGTCGATTTTTCCCTGTTGCCCGAAATGGTTGTAGGGCCTCCAGTAGTCGGCGTCCTGGGGTTTGATGTGTGCGTGGTTCTTGCCTACGAGAGCCGTGCGGTAGCCGTTGCGGCGGGCGAAGGAGAACATGTCGTCGTTGTAGACGGCGTCTTCGATGTTGTGGTTTGATTTTACGCGCGTAGCCTTCGGGAAACGACCTGTGAGAAACGCCACGCGGGCGGGGCCGCTGATCGGGGCGGGGGTGTAGGCACGGTCGAACCAGATGCCTTCGGCGGCCATGCGGTCCACGAAAGGGGTAACGTCGAGCGGATAACCCTCCCTGCCGCAGAGGTCGGCCCGCTGCTGGTCCGTCATGATGAAGACGAAATTGGGCTTCCGGGGTGTTCCCTTCTCCTGGGCCGTTGCGGTCGGTATGACCAGCGGCAGCAGCGCGGTTGCGCTCAGCGAGATTTTCACAGGATTCATCGGATATTCGGTTTAGGTTGTTTATCGCAAGAGGATGAGACAAAATTAGGCGGATCGGAACAGACTTGGTGCGCCATTTTATTCAAATATGGCCAAAAAATGACCAAACCCCTGTTCGGGCCGGACGAGGCATTGACGGGATCGGAAATTTCGTTTACCTTTCTTGAAAATTACGAACCTAATTCCAACGTACATGATGAAATTCGACAAAAGTGCGATGCTCGCTTCGGCAGCCGCACTGACCTCTTCGCTGGCTTACGCCGCACAACCCAATGTCGTCTTTATCCTGGCCGACGATATGGGCTACGGCGACGTGTCTGCGCTGAATGAAAAGTCGCGGATACAGACCCCGGCCATCGACGCCCTCTGCCGCAGCGGCGTGACCTTTGCCGACGCCCATTCGGGCTCTTCGGTGAGCACCCCTTCGCGTTACGGCATCCTGACAGGCCGCTATGCCTTCCGCACGACCCTCAAGAGCGGCGTTACGAACAGCTACTCCCCGCCGCTGATCGCTCCCGATCGCCGTACGATCGCCACCTACCTCTCCGAGCAGGGTTATTCGACGGCCTGCATCGGCAAATGGCATCTGGGCTGGAACTGGACCAAGCGTGACGGCAAGGTCGATTTTTCGGGTCCGATCGAAGGCGGCCCCGTGACCCGCGGATTCGACTATTTCTTCGGCATCCCGGCGTCGCTCGATATGCCACCTTATGTATATATAGAGAACGACCGCGTAACGGCGCAGCCGAACCGCACCTCCGCCGACGGAAAGGGGCTCCTGCTGCAACGCAGCGGCCCGCAGGGCGCCGACTTCGAACACGGGGAGTGTTTGCAGCGCATTACGCAGAAATCGCTCGAATACATCGCCCGGCAGGGTAAGGACAAACCGTTTTTCCTCTACATGCCGCTGACTGCCCCGCATACGCCGATCCTGCCTTCGGAGGAGTTCCGCGGCAAGTCGGGACTTTCGCCCTACGGCGATTTCGTGATGATGGTCGACGATGTGGTCGCGCAGGTCGTCGCCCGGCTGAAGGAGCAGGGAGTTTATGAAAACACGGTTATTGTCTTCGCTGCCGACAACGGCTGTTTCCACGGAGCCGGGGTGAAGGAGATGGAGGCCGACGGGCACTATCCCAGTTATATCTACCGGGGTTATAAATCCGACCTTTTCGACGGCGGGCATCGCGTGCCGCTGGTCATCTCGTGCGGCGGCAGGAACGGCGGTCGTATCGAGCAGGGGCTGACCTCGCTCACGGATTTATACGCCACGTTCGCCGAAATGACGGGCTACCGGCTTACGCCCGGCGAAGGCGAAGACAGTTACAGCCTCTGGGGCGTACTGACGGGGCAGGGCAAGAATCTGCGCCCCGACGCCGTGCACCATTCGAACAACGGCAGTTTCTCGCTGCGCGAGGGTCGTTGGAAAATCCTCTTTACGGCCGGCTCCGGCGGTTGGAGTTTCCCGACTTTCCCCAAGGACAAAGCGTACATTGCTGCGCTTCCTTCCATACAGCTTTACGACCTGGAGAACGACCCCGGCGAAACGCGGAACGTGATCGGCGAGCATCCCGATGTCGTGCGTCGGCTGACCGCCCGGATGAAGGAGCATATCGAACGCGGACGCTCGACGCCCGGCCCAGTCCAGGCCAATGAAACGAACGGCGAGTGGAAGCAGACCGCACTGTTTATGAATGGGACTAAATAGACTATGTGTATGCTTGCAGGCGGCTTTTGGCCCGTTTGACCAAAATTTGACATTTTTTGAATAAGTGTCTAAGGCTGTTTTCTCGTAAACAGCCTTTCTTTGTTGTCGAGTAAAACTTACCAACCTAAAACTAATTTATATGAAGGTATTTCGACTATGGTCGCTTATGCTTTCGGCGGCAATGTTTTTTCTGGTCGCCTGCGAATCGATGGACGAGAAGGACGGAGGTAAATATTCCCTCGGTACGACTTGCCGGATTCTCGAAAGCAGAGGCAATTTCACCAGCTTCATTAAGGCGCTCGATCGCAGCGGTTACCGCAGACTCGTGGACGGCGGCGGACTCGTAACGGTTTTTGCTCCGGACGACGAAGCATTCGGCAGTTATCTCCAAAGCAAATATGGTACGTCTGACGTGGACCAGGTCCCCGTCGAGGACCTTACACTGCTCGTGGGCTGCCACATGATCCAGTTCGCCTACACCACGGAAGATTTCCTTTCCTTCTCGATGACCTCTTCGGAGGATGGAACGGATACGGGCGACGGTTCCTGCTACAAGTACAAAACTTACGGGCGTCCGGCTATCGAGGATTATACCGATCCGGTAACCCGGCGGAAAGTGAAGCTCTTTTCCCGCGAAAAGTACATGCCCGTCTTTTCGACGCGGATGTTTGCCAAGCGGGGGATTTCCGATGCGGAGGGCGACTACCGCAAATTCTTCCCCGACGTAAACTGGCAGGGGGCTAACGACCGCCTCTATGCAGGCAATGCAGCCGTGATCGAAAGCGGCATTCCCACCGACAACGGTTACCTTTATATCGTCGACAAGGTGATGGAGCCTTCGCGTACCATCTATAAGGAACTGTCGGACGATTCGGGCGCAGGCGCCGATTATTCGCTCTGCAAAGGACTTTTCGACCGGGTGAGTCTGTATAAGTACGACGCCGCCGTTTCGAAGAACTACGCTGCCTCGTCGGGCGACTCGCTTTTCTATTTCTACCACTGGAAGGAACCCAACCGTACGGCCGAGATTCCCGAGATCGCCAGCGAATGGACCTACCACGACGAAAGCGGTGTGGTTTTCGACCGTCCGCTGCGTTATTCCGTCAACTGCTTCCTGCCTGACAACGAGGTGTTGGAGGAGTACCTGAAGACCTTTTTCAGCGAGTACGGCACGCAGACTTCGGACAATTTCCTGAGCCTGATTCCCAAAAACGCCATTTTCCACTTCCTGAGGGCACATGTTTACGGGGGCCAGGACCTGATCCTGCCTTCGGAACTGGACCAGCGGCCGGTGGTCGGTGTAAACGGCGAACAGTTCCGTGTCGCTTCGTCTGAACTCCACAGCGTGTCTTACTGCACGAACGGCGTCATTTACGGGATGGACAAAGTGTTCGAACCGGCTGTCTTTACCTACCTGACAGCCCCCTTGTTCCGCTATCCGCAATTCTCGTTCTACGCGCAGGCTTTCAACACGAAGAATATGTACCAGCAGACGGTCGATCCCAACAACCGGTTCACGCTCTTCATCCAGAACGACCAGGACCTGGCTACGGCCGGTTATTCGTCGAGTGAAAGTTCCACGACCAACGGCGATTACACGTTCCGCAGCAAGTCGGGTACGATGAATGCCAATGCGGTATCGAACCTGGTGATGTCCCAGTTCGTCTACGGCTCTATTCCTGCGTTGGAGGACGCCGACGACCTCCGCTATTTCATCGCCAAGGACGAGAAGACCTATTTTTATATGAAGGACAAGGCGCTCTACGACTATTCGGGCAAGGAACTGGCTGTCAAGGAGACGTTCGAGACCAAAAACGGAACGGTCTACCAGACCGACCGGGTGATTCCCGCCCGCGTCGGAGCTTATTCTGAAACCGGTAAAATGCCGGAATATGCACAGTTCAAGGCCCTGATGATTACGGCGGGCCTGGGCAACAACAGCGGCGGTCTGGTCAATCCGATCGCCGACGGACTGGTCTTCTTCCCGACCAACAATGCGATTATCGCTGCCAAGGAGGCGGGAATGATCCCCGAGGTGGTGGACGGCGACGTAACGGAACTGCGGAAATACCTCCAGTACTATTTCGTGCCGCTGAAGAAGAACAAGCTCAACTACTATCTGCTGCCGGGCCTCGGCCCCGAGGGTGCGACGGATGAGGCCTATTCGGGTACTTACGTCACGCTGTCGGAGTACCAGAACGAGATCGATGCCAAGATGATGACTATTGGGTGGAATCCCGAGAATCCCGAGTCGCTGACCATTACCGATATGGCAGGTAACTCCATTACGACGGATCCCGGGGTGATCTACCTGCGTACCAACTGTGCGACTTACTCCATCAATACCTGCTTCGATTATCGTACGATGTACGGAAATTAAGCCTGAACCAAAATCAAAACTACATACCAGCGGATGATGAAAAATTTTTCACTTCTACTAATAATGGCTGCTGTGTGCCTGTTGCCGGACCTTTCTTTGGCGCAAGCGCAGCAACAGTCCAAAAGCGCCAAAAGCCAGAAGGAGACTTATACGATGCGCGGTGTCGTGTCGGATAGTCAGGGCGTGCTGCCGGGCGCTACGGTCTACCTGCAAAATAAAGACCAGCGAATTATCGTCGGAGCTGTAACGGGTATCCAGGGCGAATATATCCTGAGTGTGCCTGCCAATGCAAAGGACCTGACCATCGTTACGGGCTTCGTGGGTTATATCACTTCGAAGGTTCCCTATACCGGGCAGCGGGTTTACGACGTGCGCCTGAAGGAGGACGCCAAATCGATCCAGTCCGTCGTCGTCGAGGGTAAGGTCGTGCGTAAAAACGAACAGGGCGTCAAGCGTGAGAACCTCGGTACGGCTACCGAGTACCTCGACGTAACGCAGTTCGAGGACCTGAGCGTAACCTCCATCGACCAGATGATCCAGGGTCGAATGGCCAACCTCGACATTGTGGCGGCCTCGGGCGACCCCGGTACGGTCTCTACGATCCGTATTCGCGGCTCGGCGTCGCTGAACTCCAGCAACGAGCCCCTGATCGTAATCGACGGTATCCCGCAGGATAACGACATCGACGAGGATTTCAACTTCGGCGATGCCAACGTGGAGGACTTCGGTTCCCTGCTCAACATCTCGCCGAGCGATATCCAGTCGATCGAAATTCTCAAGGATGCGGCCGCTACCGCACTCTGGGGCCCCCGTGCCGCCAGCGGTGTGCTGCTGATCACGACCAAGCAGGGCGGTGTGCACAAACCCGTCTTCTCCTTTAGCCAGAAAATCGACTACTCGTTCGATCCTAAGCCGATTCCGCTGCTCAACGGTCCTGAGTATGTAACGCTGATGCAGGATGCCATGTGGAACTGGATCAAGGACGGCGATTACGACCAGCAGCGCGTGAGGACGCTGAACAACCAGAAGGATATTCTTTACGACCGTTCCTACGAGTATTTCAACGAGTTCAACTGCAATACCGACTGGCTCGACCTGATTTCCCGGAATGCGCTCACCTCCACGACCGACTTTGCGATGGACGGCGGCGGCGAGGTTGCCAATTACCGGTTTTCGCTGAACTACCTCGATCAGGACGGTACGACCAAGGCGACCGATTTTTCGCGTATCACCTCACGACTGAACCTGACGATCAAATTCTCGCGGAAATTCCGCGTATCTTCCAAATTCGACTATACCGAGTCGACGCGTAACCAGCCTTACGGTTCCACTTCCAAGGACCTGGCCATCGGTGCGACGGAGAATGCGACCAATGAGGCGAATTCGGGCTATGCAATCAACGAACAGTTGAAAAAGCCGGTCCGCAATACGGCCATGATCAAAATGCCCAACGTGAGCCCTTGGGTGCTGGACCAGTACGGAAATCCGACCAGCGAGTATTTCAGCACTCCCGAAGGCTCCATCCAGAAGACCTTCCCGAATCCGCTTGCCCACGTGCTCGAATCGACCCAGCGAACCAAGGCGCGTACCGTAGGCGCTAATTTCGGTGTCGATTACACTCCGATCCAGGGCCTGAACATCAAGGCCAATATTTCTTACCGCCTCACGGCAGTCCGCACCAACGGTTTTTTACCCTCGTCGGTGATGAATGTGAAGTGGTCCAACCAAAACTACAACCAGGGTCTCGAGGCGCAGTCCAATAAGGCCGTAACCTATGCCGATGTCAATATCAACTACGGGGTGAATATCAACAGGCATAGCATTCAGGCAACGCTTCGGGAACAGATCGAAGCCACTAACAACAACAGTTACAGCATCACCACTACCGGCAGCGGCGCCGAAGCGGTCAGCTCCCCGTCGTCCGAGGGTAAGATCATCAAGATGAATTCGGCCTGGGCCAAGCGGCGCACGATCGGATTGGTGGGCAGTCTGAACTATGTCTACGACGAGCGCTACGCCCTGAACATCGCAGGCCGTATAAACGCCAATTCCAATACCGGCCGCAACAACCGCTGGTCGTCTATCCGTCCTTCGCTTTCCGCCGTTTGGCGAATCAACAACGAAAAATTCATGAAGGAGGCGAAATGGATCGACGAACTGCGTGCGAAAGCCAGTTGGGGGCAGAGCGAACGGGTCCCGGCCGCAAGTTTCGTGACGGGTACGTTCGCATATGAGGATGCCTATATGGACCGTCCTTCGATCAAGCCCAACCAGATGCAGCTCGACAACCTCAAGCCCGAGATCGTAACCTCGTACAATGTGGGTCTGGAAGGTTCGTTCAAGAGAAATATGATCCGGTTCAGTTTCGACTATTACAACAACGAAACTTCGGACCTGATCATGGAGAATATGAGCATCCAGTCGACGACCGGTTACAACTCCGTGCGCCGGTATAACGGCGGTGATATCCGCAACCGCGGTTGGGAGTTGTCGGTGAGCCTGAACGACATCGTGAAGATCGGTAAATTCCGCATGGGCCTGTCCAACATCAACCTGGCGCGCAACGTCAATGAAATCACCTCGCTGCCCGAAAGCATGATCGCCGAGAAATACACGATCGGAAACGGCAATTATCCCCGGAAAATCATGGAGGGCAACCCGATCGGCTCCATCTACGGCTACATCTTCGACGGCGTCTACCAGAATTACGACGAGACGCTGGCCCGCGACGCTCAGGGAGAACTTATCCGCGATGTCAACGGCAATACGGTTCCCATCCGTGTAGGCGGTACTACCCGCATGAATCCCGGCGACGCCAAGTACAGGGACATGAACCACGACGGCGTGATCGACGAGCAGGATATCGTTTACCTCGGGTCTTCGTTCCCGACGCTCACCGGAGGCGGAAGCCTGGTGCTGAAATACAAAGGCTGGCAGTTGCGTGCTTCGCTGCACTTCCGCCTCGGACACAGCATTATCAACAAGACGCGCCACGAACTTGAGAATATGAATACCGGTAACAACCAGTCGAAGAACGTACTTCACCGCTGGCGTTACGAGGGCGACGACACCGATGTCCCCCGTGCATTGTGGGGCACGAACTACAACTCGATGGGCAGCAGTAAATTCGTCGAGGACGGATCGTTCCTGAAATTTAAGGACATTACGCTGACTTACCGTGTTCCCCAGCAGTTCTGCCGGAGGATGGGGCTGATGAACATGGTCATTTCCGCTACGGCTTATAACCTGTTCACCTTTACGAACTATTCGGGACAGGACCCCGAAGTGGGCGTCGGATCGGGAGCATACGGCCTGGCGATAGACAGCAGTCGTACGCCGCCTGCTCGTAAAATCGCTTTCAACCTTTCGTTTAGCTTCTAAATTATGCGAGTTATGAATAAGAGATATTTTTTCGATAGTCTGAAAACATTCCTGCTGCTCCTGCTGGTTTCCGGAGCTTCGGGATGTAATAACTGGCTCGATGTGAGACCCGAGAACGAACAGCCGGTCGACGAATTCTGGAATAACAAGGAAGAGGTCGACGCTGTTATGATGGGCGCTTACCAGCAGCTTCGTAGCAGCCTCGAGTACCTGGTGAGGTGGGGCGAGTTGCGCGGGGATGTGATGGAACTCGGCCCCGGCCTGACCTCCAATGAGAATATGCTGGCCGTCAAGGGACTCGATATAAAGTCCGACAACCCGATTTGCAAATGGCAGCCGTTCTACAATGCGATCGGTCGTTGCAATGCGGTTATCCAGTATGCGGCCGATGTGCTGCCGCGCGATAAAACGTTTACCGAGAAAGCCTGCGAAGCCTATATAGCCGAAGCGAAGTGGGTGCGTGCGCTCTGCTATTTCTACCTGGTCCGGACCTTCCGCGACGTTCCCTATATTACCGAAGCCTATCTGAACGACAGCCAAGAGTTCCGGATTCCCAAGAGCGACGGAATGGACATCCTGAAGACCGTGGTCCGGGACCTTCGCGCGTGCGAGCAGTTGATTCCGGTGGCTTACGATCCCGGTTCGTGGGAGAATAAGGGCCGCGCTACGGTGTGGGCGCTTTACGCTCTTGCCGCCGACATCTACCTGTGGCTCGGAGAGTACGACGAAGCGATCGCCATGTGCGACAATATCGAAAAGTCGGGCCTCTATACACTGCTTTCCGCAGAAGACTGGTACAGCATTTATTATCCGGGTAATTCCTCCGAGAGCATTATCGAGTTGCAGTGGGACGGTGCACAGATCCAGAATAATAGCCTTTTCGCGTGGTTCTACAATGAGAGCGCCAATGCGAATAACTACGCCATTTCGGATGCCGCCATTGCCAAGTTCAACGAGTTCCCCGACGAACCGGACCTGCGCGGATCCGGGGCCAGCTACATCGAGGCGAGCGGTAAAATCTGGAAATATGCCGGAACGGCGCGCGGTGTCGAGAACCTGCGGGAATCTTCGCAGCGCGATGCCAACTGGATTTTCTACCGGCTGGCCGATGTGCTGCTGATGCGTGCCGAGGCGCTCGTCATGCGGGAAGGCGAAGGCGACATGGCCGCTGCTTATGCAATCGTCAAGCAGATACGGGAACGTTCCTTATATACGATGCACCCGGATATGCCTTCCAGCCAGTCTGAAATGATCGACCTGGTGTTGGACGAGCGTCTGCGGGAGCTCAGTTTCGAGGGCAAACGCTGGTTCGACCTGGTACGGGTGGCCACCCGCAACAACGGCGAGTATAAGAGCAAGCTGATCAAGCTGCTGCTCCAGAACGTAGCCGCCAAAGACCGTCCGCTTTATGAAGCCAAACTGCAGAATACCTACAGCTACTTCCTGCCGATTAATGAGGACGATATGTCAGCCAGCGGCGGCGTCCTCGTGCAAAATCCTTATTACTTGTAACCTAACCGACAAAAAAAGGACCTTATGCGTAAAATTATAGCAATCATAGCGGGCTTGCTGCTGCTGGGCAGTTGCGACGACCCGTTCAAGGATCAGGTGTTCCGCGCTTACGACGAAAAACCTGTCGGCGAATGGCTTTCCGAACAGCCCGAATTCTCGATGTGGGTCGAGATGCTCCGCAAAGTCAACCTCTACAACGCCATGAACCTCGGCTCCAGCCGGTTCACCTGCTTCGTGGCTGACAACGATGCCGTGCAGACTTATCTGCGGGAGAAGACGAGCTACCGGTCGATCGCCGAAATGCCTTTCGACGAAGTCGATTTCCTGGTGCGTTATCACATCGTCAACGGGGCCAAGATGGCCAGTGCGAACCTGATGCTGAAACTCTCGCTGCCGACTCTTACCGGCGATTACCTCACGGCCGGGGCCAACGTCGAGACGCAGCAGCGTTATATCGACAACGGTGAGGGCAAGGAACCTTCGTTCCTCGTCCGCAAGGATATTGACGTTTCCAACGGCGTGATCCACACGCTGGATAAACTGCTGGAGCCCCTGACCGTGAGCGTTTGGGGGATTATCTCCGGAAATGCCAATTATTCGATTTTCGCGGGTGCGCTTCAGGCCTGCGGTTTCGATACCTGGCTCGACAATACTTATCGGACGATCAACGAGACCACCATCCGGGAGAATAAAACCGTGTTGGTCGTGTCGGACGAGGTGTTCCGCAGCCGCGGCATCAACAGCCTGGATGACCTGAAAGCCTACTTCGGCGGCGGTGATCCCGCAGATTCCGAATCGGACTTCTATCAGTATGTGCGCTATCATCTGATGGATAAGCTGAACGGATATGCCGAACTGACCACCTTCCCCTCGGGCTACAAGTCCATGACGATCTATTCCTGCTCCGAGATCAAAGGTATTTCGGTGCTCGACACGGGCAGCGCCATCGATTTCAACCCTCAGGCCGGCGAGGAGAGTTTCCGCATTGTCGATGGACGGCGCGATATTCCTGCCAAAAATGGCTATGTCCACGAAATCAACAACCTGGGCCTGCTTCCGCAGACTATGGCCCATTACGTCGTGGTGTGGGAACCTACCGATAAAGTCGAGTTCCAGGCTATTCCGTTCTACCGTGCTGAGAAGACCTCGGGCAGCGAGGTTCAGAAATTCGACCTGATAGCAAACGACCTCGAGATTCCCGGAATCCACTGGGAGTCGATTCCCGCAACCAAGGCGCAGGTATGGTATCACAGCGCATACGTGGACAACGGACGCTATCTTAACAGCGACGCCCTTTATTGGGATATGGGCGACATCGGCTGGCTCGAAGTGGACATTCCCGTACTGCCTGCCGGAACCTACACGTTTACGATCGAGAAATCGAACGACGCCGACTACGGCGGTAAGTGCAACATCCTGTGGGATGACGTTGCTATGGGCAACGACCGTAACTTCGTCAACGGCGATGCCGTAGGCAACTGGGGCAATCGTACGCTGACCAGCGAGGAGACACACACGGTGCGGTTTACGGTCGGTTCAGTCGGCGGAACCTGCGGATTCGACCGCATTACCTTCGTTCCTGTGGAATAGTAGTTCTTTATGCCTGAATCTAAAAAATGAAGAATATGTATATTTCTGAAAATAAGATTATAAAAGCGTTGTGCGGCCTTGCTGTTCTGGCCGTCTCGGCTTGTACCAATGCCGTGGACGACTACTACACGGGCGGTGAGACTGCTACCGGAGAGGGAACCGTCCTCGAATACCTGGAGAGTAACCCCGACTATTCCGATTTCGTGAAACTCGTCGGGGAGACCGGCCTGACCGGAATCCTGTCGGGTTCGGATCTCGTAACGGTCTGGGCCCCGGTCAATTCCCGGATGCCCGCGGAGGTCGCTTCAATGAGTCCCTCCGAGAAACTGCGTCTCGCGCGCAACCATATTTCGATTACGACGGTTTTCAGCCGTAATCTCGACCGTCTTTCGACCGTGGGGACCATGGCGGGCAAATACCTGAGCGTGGAGCATACTTCGGGTGTTTATTCCATCGACGGCGTAGCGCTCTCCGAACTCGACCGGGTATTCGAGAACGGCGTTGTCCACCGGGCCTCCGAGTGGCTTACGCCCCGCAAAAACCTCTACCAGTGGCTCGAAGAGGTCGGCGATGAGTACTCGCGTTTCCGCGATACGCTTTTTGCCCATAACCTGCGTGTATTCGACAAGGAGAACAGTCCGATCATAGGCGTCGACGAGAATGGCCGGATTATCTACGATTCGGTGTGGATCGTGAAGAACGACCTGCTGAACGACCTCGACCTGAACGACGAGAGCGTGCGTTATACGCTTCTCGCTCCGGACAATGCGGCTTTCGAAGCGATGTTCCGCGAGAAGACGGAGTATCTGGAAAGCGTCGAACGTGAAGTAACGCAGGATGATACCCTCAAGTGGGTGAACTGGATGATGCAGGCGGCGCTTCACAGCGGACTGGTCGATTTCCAGCCGAATAGTTCCCTGAAATCGGTGCTTGGAAAGGATGTTCGCACCAATTACCAGACGGTGCTCGATCCCGTCGAGATGAGCAACGGCCGCATTTATCCCATGAGCAAATGCTATGTTCCGCGCAGCGTTTATTTCGAGTCGCTCGAATTCAATCCTTACTATTTGCGCAAGGAGATTATCGACGGGGGAGGCAACTTTACCAAAAATCCCGGAACCTACGACTCTTACAAAAGCACGATCAACAACGTCAACAGCCGGTTGGTTCCCGATAAACTGGCGGCTTTCTTCCAGTATACGACCAATTTCCAGGACAACTATTACCAATTCAAGAGTTGTACGTACGATGAGGAACAGTTGACGAACATTCCGCTCAGCATTATGCCGGGTAAGTACCGGGTCCGCTGCCATCTGGTCAGCTATAAATTCAACAATGCCAACCAGACCGATATTCTCGATGTTTACCAGGTTCACGGCGAAAACGACATGACCCTGATCGGACGGGCCGAGGGTATCGTGGCCAATGCGTTCGACGACGGACAGGCTACCGGTAACAGTACGATCGGTCTGCTGACCAATGAATATGAAGTCACCGGTAAATACCAGCCGCTCGAACTGCGGATCGTCATTCCCGGCAAGTTTACCGTGGGTGAGAAGCGCCGCATCTGTGTGGGCCGGATCGTTCTGACCCCGACCGATAATTATTAACCCCTTAAAAGAGTGTAAAATGCGTAATTCTATCAAATACATTTTGTTCCTGTTCGTGCTCTTTGCAGGGGGGCGAACGACGGCGCAGCAGTACCGTGATCCGTCGGAAAGCCGTCAGATCGTGGGTCTCGTGCTGGATGCCGATACCCGGAAGCCGCTCGAAGCGGCGCAGGTCAGTTCCGGCGAACTGGCGCGTTCGGTGGTCAGCGGCCCGAAAGGTGTTTTCCGGGCTAAGATTTTCTCCGACCGGGCTACTATCAACGTCGCGAAGGATGGCTATTTCACAGCCCGCGTGAACCTGCTCGGCCGCGACAGCGTGGTGGTCTATCTGATGCAAGCGGACAAAACCCTGGCGACCGACCACTATTCTTCGCCCGACGGTGAGGTTCCGATGTCCGACCGCATCGGATCGGCCGGATCGGTGGGCATCAAAGACATCAACCGCGGTTATTTTACGGCGAGCGACGCCCTCACGGGCCGTTTTGCGGGCTTGCGCGTGAGCAACAAGAGCGGCATGGTGGGGGAAGGTTCCTTCTTCAACCTGCGCGGTAACCGTACCCTGCTGGGCCAGAATACGCCGCTGCTGGTTGTCGACGGGGTTCCTTTCCTGTCGGACCAGAATACGTCGAACATTATCAACGGTTTTTCGGGCGACCTGCTCGAACCGGTCAGCCTGGGTAACATCGAGCAGATTACCTTGCTGAAAGGAGCCGATGCGATGTCTTACGGCTCGCTCGGCAGCAACGGCGTGCTGATGATCAAGACCGAACGCGGTAAGGTCAGCCGGACGCTGGTCGAATTGCAGAGCGTCGAGGGCGTGGGCTTTATCAACAAGAGGCTGCCCCTGCTCTCGGGACTCGACTTCAGCCGTTACATCGCCGACATTGCCGGCAGCTACTACGCTAATTCCGAGGAGATCGGCAAAGCATTCCCCTTCCTGAGCGGCAATATGACACCCGGCGAAAAAGTGCGTTACGGCTTTAACACCGATTGGCAGAAAGAGATTTATTCGCCTGCCTTCGTGTCGGATAACATGCTCAAGGTCCGGGGCGGCGACGCTGTGGTCCAGTACCTCGTTACGGCCGGCTACCAGAAAGGAAACGGCGTGGTCGACGGAACCTCGCGGGATAAGTTCTACACCAACGGTAACACCAACATCAACTTCAGCGATAAACTGAGCGCCTTTGCGTCGATCTCGTTCGACTTTCTGGAGATGAAACTTCAGGAACAGGGGCTTTCGCCTGAAACCAATCCGCTGTTGGCGGCCTATTCACACTCTCCGCTGACCGGAATCTACGAGGTCGATAACAGCGGAGCTATCCTGACCGAATATGCCCGGATCGACCCGGTGATGAACGTTTCCAATCCTGTGGCTATGCTGACCGGCATCGAGGGCAAGAACAAAATCTACGATTTCCTTGTCAACACGGGCCTGAATTATAAAATCCTCAAAAACCTGACGGCCGATATGACGTTCGGTATCTACTACCGCTATGTCAAGGACGATATTTTCATCGGCGGCCTGAGTTCGGGGACCATTGCTCCGCTGATGGGCGGCCTCGCCCTCAATACGGTCCGCAGCGGCTCTTCCGAGTCGAGGGACTATTTCGGCAAGGTCGGCGTATCCTACAATTTCTCGACCGGCAGTCACAACCTCGATCTGAAAGCGGGGTGGCAGATGATCTCCTCGCGTACGCAGGCCAGCAGCGGATCGGGTATCAACACCACGACCGACCGTTACCGCACGCTCTCCAACGTCTCCTCCGTGGGCCGTTCTTCGGGCGGTTATGCCGAGGTCCTGAACTGGATGAACGCCTACCTGAAGGCCGATTATAATTACCGGAACCAGCTGTACCTTTCGGCGATCGGGATCGTGGACGCTTCTTCGACCTACGGCAAATACAGCGACCGCTGGTATGTTTTCCCCGGCGTCAAGGCCGGCTGGAAAATCAGCAACGCTCCGTTCCTGCGGAACAGCAATGCTGTCTCTAACCTGATGCTGCGGGCCGAATACAGCGTCAATCCCAACAGCCGTTACAGCAGCGCTTACGGTAGCTATTACTACATGCTGCAACTGCTGCGCGACGTGAGCGGCCTGGTACGCGCCGGCGTTCCCAACCAGAAGATAGGTCCCGAGCGTGTAACGAACCTCGACCTTGGCGTGGATTTCTCGCTGCTGGGCGATAAGTTCACGGTGAGTGCCGACATATTCCAGGAATACACCCGTAACATGATTGTTGACACCAAGGCTTCGCCTGTTTACGGATCGGGTGTCATCTATAAGAACAGCGGTTCGATGCGTTCGCGCGGCGTGGAACTCAGCGCCAGTGTTCTGCTGACCGGCGGTAAATTCCGTTGGCGCGTCGGCGGTAACATCGCTTACTATAAGACCCGTATCATGAGCCTCGGCGGCCAGGATCAGCAGATTATCGATCTCGGCGACGGCGTTACGCTCATCAACAAGGTCGGCGAAGCTCCTTTTTCCTATTACGGCCACCGTGCCGACGGTGTTTATGCCACTTCGGAGCAGGCCGCTGACGAAGGCCTGACGACCTTGAGCGGTTATGCTTATACGGGCGGCGATATGCGTTTCCGCAGCCTCGACGGCGACAAACTCATCACGGACGGCGACCGGGAGGTACTCGGATGCGCCGACCCCGATTTCTTCGGCGGTTTCTATACCCGGATGACCTGGAAGGGCTTTTCGCTTTTCGCTAATTTCGCTTACAGCTACGGCGGCGAGGTTTACAACGGAACCCGTCGTTACAACGAGCTGGGCAAGGGCTTTACCAACCAGGCGGCCAGTATGGGGCGCCGTTGGGTGGCCGAGGGCCAGAAAACCGACATTCCGCGTGTGGTTTATGGCGATCCCGCCGGTAACAACCGTTTCTCTTCGCGTTGGATCGAAGATGGTTCCTACCTGAAACTCAAGGAGCTGACCATTTCGTGGGAGACCAAGAAGAAACTGCTTTTCATGACCGGATTCAAGGTCTTCATCACGGGTGAAAACCTGCTCTGCTTTACGGATTACAAGGGTTCCGACCCTGAATTCGCCTACTCCTACGATATGGCCATGGTAGGACTGGACGTTGCGAAGGTTCCCGTACCGAAATATGTGAAAATCGGTCTTATCCTGAATTTTTAACGGTGAAAACGATACGAGTTATGAAACTTTTCAAAAAGATAATGCTTGTCCTGAGCGCTGCTTCGCTGGCGTCCTGTTCGGATTTCTTCGAGCAGACGCCGGATAATATGCTCGACGCGGACGATAACTATACCGAACGTTCGAATATATACGCTTCCTTCATGGGCCTGTTCGGAACCTTGCAGGATGTAGCTCCCAAACTCGTGGTAACAAGCGAGTTGTGGGGCGATCTGATAACTCCTACCGACCAGGCTCCCGACAGCTACTGGGAGGTATTCCGCTACGACGTTCAGCCGGATAATTCGGTAGCCGATCCTACGCCGCTGTACCGCATTGTAATGAACTGTAACGACTTTCTGCGCAATACGATCGAGTATAACAAAAACTATCCGGGCGTTATTCCGACCACCACTTACCGCCAGATGATTGCCGGTACGGTTACGCTGCGTTCCTGGGTTTACCTTAATATCGGCAAACTTTACGGCAAGGCGGTCTATTACGACTATGCGATGACCGGCGAGACGGACCTGAGCAAACTTCCCGTGCTGACGTTCGACGAGTTGATTCCCGAGCTGATCTACTTTATGAATACCGGCGTGGATAACGTCAACGGCCTCCGCCGCGTGGACATCAACACGATGTTCGGCACGACGGGTATCTGGAACAGTATCACCATCTCTCCCGACGCCTTGCTGTGCGAACTTTACCTTTGGAACAAGGATTACGAATCCGCTGCCAAGAAGGGGATCAACCTGATTACGGGACAGGCCCTGACGCCTGCCGGAGATGTCAATAAATTCACCCTTTCGGAGCAGTTCGGCAAGACGAAGATGTGGAGTACGCTCTTCTCCGATTCTCCGGCCAACCCCCAGACCAACGAGGGCCTTACGATGGTGCTCTACGATTATTCGCAGCGCCAGATAAATCCGCTCTATTCGCTCTTTTCCTCCGAGCCGGCATGTGAATATTACATGAAGCCGACTTCGGTGATGACCTCCCGCTTTTCGACCCGCGCCGATTACCAGTTGTCGGGTTCTCAGGTTGCCGCCGATCCGCGCAACAATCCGGTAACTTATACGACAAGCATGGGGGAGAGCGTGGTCAATAAATACAATTATATCCGTTCTATCCAGAGCCAGGATGCCCCGATCTATATTTACCGGGCGGCGGAAATCCACCTGATGATCGCCGAGGCGCTCACAGCCTTGGGCAACTACGATGCCGCCGATGCCATTATCAACGACGGATTCAAGCCTTACTGGGTTGCGGGTAACCGCTACAATCCGCCGTTCGATGCGCCGATCTATGCTTATGAGAAACTGAAAGGAGGCCTCGGCGTTCGCGGAAGGCTCAACATTCCGGCTGTTCGTTCGACCGACGAACGGTTTATGGGGGATATAGCACCCAATAGCCCGGAGTACACCGAACGCAGGCGCCAGGTACTCGACAGCCTGATTATCGAGGAGACCGGCCGCGAGCTGGCCGGCGAGGGAAAACGCTGGTTTGCGATGATGCGTATTGCCCGCAACAACAACGATCCGGCGATGCTTGCCCGGATGGTTACCCGTAAGTTCCCGGTCGCAGAACGTCCTGCTTATGAGGCGAAATTGCAGGACCCTGCTGCCTGGTTCATCGATTACGACCTGGAACTGGACAAATAAGAGAATTCGAATCATTACGAAGATAAAGCTATGAAGAAGTTTTTGATCATACTGCTGTCGGCAGTAATCGCAATAGGAGCCTTTTCGTGTTCGAAGGACCTGACCGAGGAGACTCCGCTGATCGACATGGGCGGCTCGGACGAGGGCAGCTCGGCGGGTAATCCCTACTGGGACTGGGCCGATAAGTTCCCGGGTATCGTTTCCGCAAGCATCGAACGCGCGTTCGATGTGCAGGTTCCGGTGAAGGGCGGCTACGAACCGCTCGCTTTCGCCCCCGATTCGGCCGTGCTTCAACGCTCGGGCCTTTACGTCGCTTCGGGCGATCAGGTCGAAGTCGAGGTCCCCGAGGGAACCTCCGACCTGCAATACCAGATCGGCATCGGCCACGAGCTGCTCTCCGGACAGCTCCGTCAGCGTTACGGGAATGTCGTAACGCGGGGAACGCTTCACTCCGGAAAGAATACCATTTCGAGCCATTTCGGCGGTTTCCTCTATTTCTGCTACCCGGCCGATAAGGTTCCGGCAGGGGATATAACCGTTACGGTCAGCAACGCGGTTGCCTCCGACGACTATGTGCAGGGCGAAACCCGGTTCGGTGACTGGATCAATACCATGATCGAACGTGCTGCGCTGTTGGCTGTACCCAGCGAGGATCCCGATTCCATGGCGTTCCTCAACTGGACGGAACTGGTTTCCGACAAGGTAATCCTCACGGCAGGCGTCTCCGAAATGAGCGCGATGACCGACCCCGACGGCGTTCTGGATTACTACGGAAAGATCGCCGATGCCTATTACCGTTTCGGAGGCTACGATCCTGCAAACCAGCCTCCCATGCGTGTTTATTCCGACATCCAGCTTCCGGATGCCGGGCAGACGGCCCTTTTCCCGACGCCTGTTGTCCAGCAGTACGGCGGCTATCCCATCGGGTTTCTGCGCGGAGAGTCTACCTCGGTGTTCGTGGACGAGAAGAAGCTGATCAACCTGAATCTGTTGCAGGCTCAGACCGACGGATCGACCAACTGGTTCAACGTCTTCTTCGGCTTCGGGGAAGCGGTGAAAAGTCCGTGGCAGGAGAGCAGCAAACTGTTGCAGCCCACGCTGAACATCGGCTACTACCACTACGCGCGTACGCTCGGCATGTGGCCCGGACAGGTGATCAACTTTGCCGACAACGTCGATAAACTCAACAAGGAATTCGACCGCACGACCAACAACCGCGACAACGGCATCATGTACGGCCATGCCAACGACAATGTCCGCACGACGATGCAGAAGCAACTGGCCGATTACCTGGGCTGGGGTCTTTTCCCCTATGTTTCCCAGCGTGCCCGTGAGCTCGGTTTCAAATATGAGCCCGACGAACTGCTCGAAGGGCAGGCTGCCTGCGACTTCTTCGTGATGAGCGCCTGCGAATACGCCGATCGCAACCTGCTGCCGTTCTTCCGCCGCTGGCATTTCCCCTGCTCGACCATCGCCATCCGGTATATGAAACAGTTCCGTGAACTGGGCGAGAACGAGCAGTTCTGGACCAGCTACGACGGCTCTACGGAACCTTCGTTCGAGACACGGACTCCGAACAAGACCATCACGCGACCCTCCTGCCGACTGAAATTCGACATGGAAGATGCCGACGACAAACTCAACTGGTATCTGCGGGGCGTAGCCTGGGATTACAATGCTTATAACGATCCGGTCAATCCCCGGTGCGACACGGTCGTCAAGAAAGACGGGACGAAGTTCATCGGCAACTCGATCGCCAACCCGGCCTGGAAAAACGTGTTCGACGGCAACACCAGCAACATGAACGGACTTCTCGGCCATATGCAGCCGGAGACCGGTTCGATGTGGGCCCATATCCCGTTCTACATTCTGAACTTCACGGGTCCGGGCGAAGATACTCCCGAGGACGACGACTTCGAGTATTCGCAGGAGCCGGTCACATTCAATACGTTTGCACTCTGGAACGTCGCCAACTACTATTTCACGAGCTACATCTACGACATCCAATACTACGACGATGCATCCGGCGAGTGGAAACCCACCGTTCCCAGCGAATTCAAGCTGCTGTACAATTCCAACTGGGAGTTTTACTATTTCGAGCAGGAGTACACGACGACCAAGATACAGTTCAAGTTGCAGCCCATTACGCCGGGTACTTCGGGGTATTCCATTACGCAGATGTGCGAGATGAGTTTCGGACTGGTCGAGGAGAAGACGGAATAACAAGGCCAAACAAATTCTTTATATCATGAATAAAACCCTTTTTGCATTGGGGGCTTCGGCTGCGGCGCTCGCCGCAGGCAGCGCGACGGCGGCGAAGCAGCCCAATATCATCCTGATTATGGTCGACGACATGGGCTACTCCGATGTCGGATGTTATGGCGGCGAGATTCCCACGCCCAACATCGACCGCCTTGCGCAGAGCGGCGTACGCTATACGCAGTTCTATTCCACGGCCCGCTCGTGTCCCACGCGCGCCAGCCTGATGACGGGACTCTATGCGCACCAGGCCGGTATCGGCGGAATGTCGGAGGACCCTGTTCCCGGACGCAAACCGGGCGATCCGCGTCCTAAAAAGCCCGCCGCCTACCAGGGCTACCTCAACCGGAACTGTGTGACGATGGCCGAGGTGCTGAAAAGTGCGGGCTACCATACCTACATGTCGGGTAAATGGCATTTGGGCATGCACGGGCAGGAGAAATGGCCCTTGCAGCGCGGTTTCGACCGTTTCTACGGCATCCTGGCTGGAGCGAGCAGCTACCTCCGGCCGCACGGCGGACGCGGGCTCACGCTCGACAACACCAAGCTGCCGCCCCCGGAGGCGCCGTATTACACCACGGACGCTTTCACCGACTATGCCATCGAATTCCTCGACAGCAACAAGGGCGACGGAAAGCCTTATTTCCTCTACCTTGCCTATAACGCACCCCACTGGCCGCTTCACGCCAAGCAGGAGGACATCGACAAGTTCCTCGGCAAGTACGATGCGGGCTGGGAGAAGACCCGCGAAGCGCGTTTCCGCCGCATGGCCGAACTGGGCCTCGTGGACGACACGTGGGAACTCGCCGAGTGGGAATCGCGCCATTGGGAGGACTTGACGGAGACCGAGCGGAAAAACTCCGCCCTGCGCATGTCGGTCTATGCCGCACAGGTTCATTGCATGGACTACAACGTGGGCCGCGTGCTCGACTGGGTGGAGAAGAGCGGCGAAAAGGAGAATACGCTGATTATCTTCCTCTCGGACAACGGCGCCTGCGCCGAACCGCACACCGAGACCGGTTTCGGTACGGTGGCCGATATCAACGACCCCAACAGTTGGGTGGCTCCGTCCTACGGACTGCCGTGGGCGCAGGTCAGCAATACGCCGCTGCGCAAGTATAAAGTGCGTGCCTACGAGGGCGGACTTGCCGTTCCGCTGATCGTTTCGTGGCCCGGGCGCTTCTCGCGCTTCGACGGCCAGATTCGCAACAACGTGAGCTTCCTGCCCGACCTGATGGCGACCTTCGTGGACGTTTCGGGAGCGACATATCCTGCCTCTTACAACGGAAACGACATCCACCCGCTGGAGGGCAAGAGTCTCGTGCCGACGATCCGCAAACCGAAGACCGTGCTTCACGACTACCTGTTCGGCGAGCATTTCGACAACTGCTACGTGCGCCACGGCGACTGGAAGGCCGTCAAGGACGAGAAATCGAAGGAGTGGGAGCTGTTCAACATTCCCGCCGACCGCACCGAGCGCCGCAACGTCGCCGCGGAGCATCCCGAGATTCTCAGCGAACTCGTGGCCAAATGGAAGGTGTGGGCCGACACGCACGAGGTATACCCGAAGAAACTGAACAAATAGCTTTCGCAGCCCGGGATGGTTGGATGCCGTCCCCGTGTTGTGCCGGTTTTGGGCCGGTGAATACGAGCCGCGGCGACCCCGCGGCTCGTATTTGCAGGAGGCTTCCGGGCCGCAAACACCTGGAAGGATATACGAAAACATTAAATTTGTCCGTTCAGAAACAAATTTTTACCTTTACTGTGGTACTCCGTATGAAAAAATTCATCATATCGCTCTTTTTCCTGATCGGATGCGCGGGCTTCGCCGCGGCCAGGAACTACGCATTGGTCAGCTACAACGCCGATAACGGCCTTTCGCACAACACGGTCCGCTGCATTGCCCAGGATCAGCGGGGATTCATGTGGATCGGCACGGCGGACGGCCTGAACCGTTTCGACGGAATTGCATTCCGCGCTTATAATTCCGAAAATCTCCGGCACGGGCTTCTGAACACGTCGGTCCATGCGTTGTGTGCCGACCGGAAGAACCGCCTGTGGGTCGGAACCGAGCAGGGCGTTTATCTGTACGATGAGCGTAAAGATGTATTTTTCCCTTTCAGCGTGCGTACCCAGTACGGTGTGGTTATCACAGGACGCATCACCCGTATATTTGAGAACGGCGACGGCAAAATCTGGATCGGTACGGAGGCCCAGGGCTTTTTCATCTACCATCCCGAGGACGGCGAACTCGAACAGAACAGCCGCCTGGCCGATGCCGTGACCGATATGGTCGGCGGTCCGGACTGGAATGTTTTCGTGAGCGCCCGCAACGGGACGGTCGCGGAGTTCGACAGCGAAGGAAAACAGCGCCTGGCCGTCTATTCGAAGGAGCAGGGCGGCCATGTGCCCTCTATCCGGTCGCTTTGTTACAGTAACGACGAACTGTGGGGCTGTTTCGAAACCGACGGACTTGCGAAAATGACGTGGTCGGGCGACAGCGCGGCGAAGTGGACGCACCGCCGGGACCTTTCGGCGCAGGTGCTGCTGCCGCTTTCACGCGGAGAACTGATGATCGGCTCCGACGACGGACTGTTCGTTTACTATACGGGTTCGGGGCAGGTCGATCCCGTGACGGACATGACCGCCCGCGGAGAAAACTACACCCATACGGTCAATGCACTTTACCGCGACCGTGAGGGCGGAATCTGGGTCGCTACGCAGTATAACGGTATTACTTATCTTCCCCGCCGGCTCAAACCCATCGAGCACATGTCGCTCCGGATCGCGGAGAGGGGTAAAACGCTCGCCACGGCCTTTGCCGAGGACGACGACGGCAGCCTGTGGGTTGCGATCGACAAGCGGGGCGTCCTGAAAGTCGATGCCGCGGGCCGTGTCGATGAGGCTCCTTTCCGCGGCGGGTCCGAATCGTTCCGCCGCGAGACGAAAAACGTCCGGGCGATGCTTGTCGCCGGAGGTCGCCTGTGGCTGGGAACCATGTCCGGGGGTGTTTACGCCTGCGACCTGAAAACGGGGGCGGTGCGTAACTACCGGAACGATCCGGGGGTGAAAACATCGCTTTGCGACGACGACGTGGAGACGCTTTTTAGCGACGATGCCGGAACGGTCTATGCCGGAACACCGTGGGGATTTGCCCGGTACGACCGGCGCCTGGACGACTTCGTGCGGGTGAACAAAGGCGGCAACGACCTCTCCGTCTGTGACTTCACCCAGGCCGGGCCGGGCCTGATCTGGGTGCTGGCGCGCAATAAGGGCGGATTCCTGTACGACACTTCGACCGGGGACTTCAAACACTACATGTTCGCCCGGAGCGGTACACCCAACAGCGTCTGCATCCTGACCGACGGCCGCGACAATACGTGGCTGGGAACGGAGACGGGGCTGTTCCTGCTGAACCGGGAGACGCGCCATTTCGTGCCGTTCAACGCTGCCGACGGCATCCTGAAAGGGTTGGCGGTCGCAACGCTGGAAGAAGGCGACGACGGAATGCTCTGGATCGGGAGCAACAACGGTATCTTCAGCCTCGATGCCGAGACGCAGGAGGTGCGTTACCACCTGACCGTGCGCGACGGCCTTACCGGCAACCAGTTCAACGACCGCGCCTCGTTGCGCGCCCGCGACGGGCGGCTCTATTTCAGCGGTATCAACGGTTATTCGGCCTTCCGGCCCGAGACTTTGCAGCGCAACGGATTCGTTCCGTCGGTCTGCGTGACAGGACTTTTGCTCAACGACCGGTGGGTGGAGATCGACCGCGGCGGCAAGGACTCTTCGCCGCTCAAACGCCCGTTGCACCTGAACAAGGAGCTCCGGCTGAAATATAACCAGAACTCGGTCGGTTTCACCTTTGCGGCGCTGAGCTACCAGTCTTCGCCCAAGAACCGCTATGCCTACCGGCTTGCGGGGCAGGACAAGGAGTGGGTCTATTCCGATCGCAATGAAGCCCATTTCACCAACCTTTCGCCGGGTAAATACACCTTCGAGGTCCGCGGTTCGAACGACGACGGCGTATGGAGCGAGAATACGGCTACCGTCGCCTTCGTGATCCAGCCGCCGTTCTACCGCTCGACGGTGGCTGTCGTCGGTTACCTGCTGCTGCTGGGTCTGCTGGCCTGGTACGGAACCTGGTATGTCCGCCGGAAACACCGCCTGAAACTCGCCGAATTTGCCTTGCAGCAGGAGAAGATCAACTACCAGTCGAAGATCGACTTCTTTACCAACGTCGCCCACGAAATTCGGACGCCGCTTTCGCTTATCAAGGTTCCCCTGGAATCGATCCTGAAGGAAGACGAACATTTTCCGCCCAAAGTGAGGGACTACCTCCATGTCATGGAGAAGAATACGAGCAACCTGCTGGAGATGGTCAACCAACTGCTCGACCTGCGCAAAACTGAAGATACGGACTATACGCCGTCGATGCAGACGTGCGATGTCTCGGAGTTGGTCGACGACCTGTGCGCGCGTTTCGGTCCGGCTGCGGAGGTCGGCGGAATCAGCATCGAACGGTCCATCGAACCCGGCGTGGTGGCCCGGGTCGACCGCGATGCGATTTCCAAAATCGTGAACAACTTGTTATCCAATGCGTTGAAATATGCCCGGAGCAACTGTTGCGTAACCCTCGCCTCGGAAGGCAAACTTTTCCGCATCACGATCTCCGACGACGGGCAGGGTATCGTTCCCGAGGACATGGAGCGCATCTTCAACACCTTCTACCAGTCCGGCAACAGCAAGGGCGGAACCGGCATCGGACTGCCTCTGGCGCGCCTGCTGGCCATCAAGCACGGAGGAAGCGTCGTGTGCTCCAACTGCGAACAGGGAGGTGCGGTGTTTACCGTGGAGATTCCGCTCAATCCCGCGGCCGCAGAGTCCGGGGTGTCGTCCGAACCGGGGCCGGAGAGCAGTCCGGGTGCGGAAATACCCCCCCCCGCAGAGGACAATGGAACCTGTAAGATACTGGTTGTCGAGGATAACGACGACCTGCGCAGCGTGATTGCCGAGATCATCGGCGCCCGTTACGACGTGCTGACCGCCGCCAACGGCAAAATAGCGCTCGAAGTACTCGCCGACAACAACTGCGACCTGATCGTCAGCGACATCATGATGCCCGAAATGGATGGCTACGAGCTGTGCGAATACGTCAAGTCGGAACTTCGGTACAGCCATATCCCCATCATCCAGCTTACGGCGAAAACCTCGGTCGAGGACAAGGTCCGCGGACTGGAGTACGGCGCCGACGCCTATATCGAGAAGCCCTTCTCCTCGGAGCACCTCATGGCCCAGATCGACAGCCTGATCCGGAACCGCGAACGCATCCGCCGTGCGCTGCTCGCCGATACGGGCCATGCCGACACGGCATCGCTGGGTATCAGCAAGCGCGACGCGGAGTTTATCGAAAAGCTGAACACCCATATCGAGGAGCACCTCTGCGAGGAGACTTTCTACATCGAGCAGTTGGCCGAGAAGATGTTTATGAGCCGTTCGAACTTTTACCGCAAGGTCAAGAGCCTGTTCGGCATATCGCCCAACGATTATATGAAAACCTACCGCCTGCGCAAGGCCGCCGAGATGATCCGCAGCGGCGACTTCCTGATCAAGGAGATCTACGAGCAGGTGGGCTTCAAGACTTCGAGCTACTTCTCGGCCTGCTTCCGCGAGGAGTTCGGCATGACGCCCAAGCAATATAAGGATCAAAACTCAAAATCCAAGTAATGAAGAACAAACGATTGCTGTACCTGCTCGGGGCAGGTACGCTGACAGGCCTTGCAGGGTCTGCCGGGGCGCAGCAGCGTCCCAACATCATCTACATGATGGCGGACCAGTTGCGCGCCGACGTGCTGGGTTACGCCGGCGACGAACTGGCCGTGACGCCCAACATCGACCGGTTCGCACGCCAGTCGCTCGATTTTACCAACGCTGTGTCGGTCAGTCCCGTGAGCGCCGCTTACCGCGCCAGCCTCATAACGGGCAAATACACTTCGTCGACGGGCATGGTCATCAACGAACTGAACCTCAATCCCAACCACCGGACCCTGGCGCACGTGCTTACCGATGCGGGTTACCAGACCGGTTATGTGGGCAAGGTCCATTGGAACGACGCCCACCGCCGGCCCTACAAGCCCGGTCCCGAGCGCATGGGATTCGACGGATACTGGGCGGCCTATTCGTTCAACCACATCAATTACAACGCGTTCTACGATACGGACGGTCCCGGCGGCGAATCCGTGCACGTCAGCCTCAAGGGACAGTACGGTCCCGATGTTTTCACCGGGCTTGCACTCGACTACATCCGCGAACATGCCGACGACGAACAGCCTTTTACGCTGATGCTCTCGTGGAGTCCCACGCACGATCCCTGGGTCCGCAAGAACGTTCCCGAACATTGCTATGAGAAATTCAAAGATGTAAAATTCAAGCTTCCGGAGAACTTCAACGAGAATCCCGATCCCTATATGGACCGTTTTTTCTCCGAGTATTTTAACGGCAAGGCCAGTTGGCGCGACGATTTCGTCAAGGGAGAAGGGTATAACGAGGCCATGCGCTGTTACTATGCGATGGCGAACTCCATCGACGAGCAGTTCGGACGCGTGGTGGGGCTTCTCGACAGCTTGGGCATCGCCGACAATACGATCGTGGTTTTCACGTCGGACCACGGCGAGATGATGACTTCGCAGGGCCGCATGTTCAAGATGATCTTCTACGACGAGTCGTGCCGCATTCCCTTCCTCATGCGCTGTCCCGGGGCGAAGACGGGCAAGACGGACGTTTGCCTCAATACGCCGGACATCGCGCCTACGCTGCTCGGCCTGGTCGGACTTTCCGACAGTATCCCGGCTGAGATGGAGGGCGACGACCTCAGTTTCGCCGTGCGCGGCGGGAAGGGGCAGGAGCCGTCTTTCGCCTTTATGCAGGGAATGGGACATACCCACCTTTGGCGCAACGGCTTCGAATGGCGTGCCGTGCGGGATAACCGCTATACCTATGCCCGCTATCTGCGCGACGGTTCGGAACTGCTTTTCGACCGGAAGAAAGACCCGCATATGATCCATAATGTTGCCGGCGACAAGAAATACGCGAAGGTGCTCGCTGCGCTCCGGGATGCGATGGCTGCCAAAATGGAGACCCTGAACGACGAGTTCAAACCGTGTACCTGGTATCGCGATAACTGGATGTACAAGGGATTCAGCATCAAGGCCGCTGCGCACGGCGAGTTCGGTCCGCTGCCTCCGATCGAACCGGTCCGCACCAAGGAATAGCTCCGGTAAGACGCAAAAAAAGACATCCTCTGGAAAGAGGATGTCTTTTTTGTAGGATCCGGGAGCGGTTACTCCATGTCCAGCGGCATGGATTTGATCACCGCTTCGTTGGCAGCCTTGATTCGCTCGGGGTTCACCTTCATCACCTTTCGGTCGTAGGTGAACAGGCCGTTCACTTCGCCTTCCACGTCGGTCGTCTGGGTGTAAACCGCACCCGAGAAGCCGAGACGCACGTATTTGATGAGGTTTTTGGCGTATTTCTCATACTCGGCCGTCACCTGGTCCGAGTTCTTGAACTGCACGTAGCCCCAGTTGCGTTTGTTCCACCAGAGGTGTCCTTCGAGGGCCATGCCGATACCGCCGTACTCGCCCAGCACGTTCACGCGCTGCGGGTCGAAGAGTTTCATGGCGGGACCCGGGTAGTTGTGCAGGTCGAGCATGTGGCCGCAGGGACGGTGGTTGCCGCCGCTGGCGGGGTTGACCAGGCGCGAAGGATCGTACTCCATGGTCCAGTTTACGATGCGCTCGGTGTCGAACTGACCCCATGCCTCGTTGAACGGAACCCATACCACGACGCTCGGGGAGGACATGCAGAAATCCATGATCTCTTTCCACTCCTTGCTGAAGTTGTCCTTCGACTCCTGCGTACGGTCCTTGTCCGTGCCGCCGTTGTAGGTGTACATTTCCCACTTGTTGCCCATGTCTCCCGAGGGCATGTCCTGCCATACGAGAATACCTTCGCGGTCGCAGTGGTAGTACCAGCGTGCCGGCTCTACCTTCACGTGCTTGCGAATCATGTTGTAACCCAACTCTTTGGTTTTCACGATGTCGAACAGCAGCGCTTCGTCCGTAGGTGCGGTGAAAAGTCCGTCCGGCCACCAGCCCTGATCGAGCGGTCCGAAGTGGAACAACGGCTTGTCGTTGAGCGTCATGCGTGCGATCCCGCCCTTGTCGCGCAGGATTCCGATCTTACGCATGGCGGTGTACGAATCGACTTTGTCGACGATTTTTCCGCCCTGTTTGAGCGATACCTCCATGTCGTAGAGGAACGGCGAGTCGGGGCTCCAGAGTTTCGGCTCGGCGATACCCAGGCGCAGCGGGCTGCCGGGGAATCCCGTCGCCGAAGCTACGACCGTACCTTTGTCGAGAATCTTCACCTCCACCAGGTCGCCCGTCGCGCAGTTTTCGGCTGCTACGGTTACGGCGATGTTCTTCTGGTCCAGGTTGGGAATGGCTTTGATACCCGAAATATGGCTCTTAGCCACGGGCTCGATCCACACGGTCTGCCAGATGCCGCTTACCGGCGTGTACCAGATTCCGTTGGGATTCTGCACCTGCTTGCCGCGGGGCTGGTAACCTGCGTCCGTTCCGTCGAATACGCGTACGACCAGCTTCTGGTCGCCCTTGGCGTTCAGGTAGGGCGTAATGTCGAGCGAGAATGGCGTGAAACCGCCCGTGTGGGAGCCTACGAGGATGTCGTTTACGAATACGTCGGCTTTCCAGTCCACGGCGCCGAAGTTCAGCAGCACGTTGTTGCCTTTCCAGGCGGCGGGCACGCTGAACGTACGACGATACCACAGTTCGTCCTTGTCGGTGACGGTTTTCTGTACACCCGACAGCGACGATTCGACGGCGAAGGGTACGAGAATCTTTCCGTCCATTTTTTTAGGTTCCATGGCGCCGATCGGCTTGATGGCGTAATCCCACAGGCCATTGAGGTTCATCCACCGGGAACGTACCATCTGCGGACGCGGGTATTCGGGAAGCACGTTGGCGGGGTCGATTTTTTCGGCCCACGGCGTCTTGATTTTGTCGCCCGCGGGTTTCCACTGGGCAAAGGTGCACAGCACGCTCAGTGCCGCCACGGTTGTCAGAATCGTTTTTTTCATTACGAATTAATAAAAGAATTGGGTTATGGATTTATTGGTTCTTCTTCTTTTTGAACTGTCCGGGGTAAGGTTCCACCATGCAGCGCTTCGCCCAGGTTTCGTAGGCCGCTTCCAGTTCCTGGAGCTTGGCGGGGTTCTCTGCTGCGAGGTTGTGCTGCTCCGAGCGGTCGTCGCTGAGGTTGTAAAGCTCCCAGGGGCGTTTGTTGCCCTGGCGGACGATCTTCCAGCCGTCTTTCGAGATGAACGCGCGTTCGTTGAAGTGCTCGAAGCCCAGGTAGTCGTGTCCTTCGCGCCGGCCTTTGCGCAGCACGGGTACGAGGCTCTTGCCTTCCAGCGGAATGATCTCGTTGCCGTCGTAAGAAGTGGGGTAGTCAGCGCCCGAGAGGTCGAGGCAGGTGGCCATGATGTCCATCACGTGCCCCATCTGGTCGGTCACCTTCCCTTGCAGGCTCTTCTTGAGGCCTTTGGGCCAGTGGGCGATCACGGGGGTGCAGATGCCGCCGTTGAACGACTTGGCTTTCCAGAAGCGGAACGGCGTGTTGGCCACGTTGGCCCATTTGGCGCCGAGCGATGCATAGGAGGTCTCGGGACCGGGCATCACCTCTTTCTTTTTCGGGTAGACGATGGCGCGTCCGTCGCGCGTCATGTCGGGACGGTCGTTCTCACCGGGCGAGTAGTTCTGGCACTGCTCGCTGCTGCATCCGTTGTCGGAGAGGAAGATGATCAGCGTGTTGTCCATCTGGCCGTTCTTTTCCAGCGCTTCCAGCACCCGGCCGATGCCCTGGTCCATGCGGTCTACCATCGCGGCATGTACGGCCATCGCGCGGGCGTCCCATTCGGTCGTGGGATTGTCTTCCCATTTGTCGTTGAACTGGCGCTGCGAAAGGAAATCCTCCTGTCCGGGGAAGATGCCCAGTTGTTTGATCCGCTCGTAACGCTGGTTGCGGATGGCCTCCCAGCCGACTTTGTAGGTGTCCTTATACTTCTCGATGTCCTCCGGCAGGGCATGCAGCGGCCAGTGGGGCGCCGTGTAGGAGAGGTAGAGGAAGAAGGGCTTGTCGTCCTTCGCATATTCGTTCACATAGCTGACGGCCTTCTGCGAAAGGTCATCCGTTACGTAATACCCTTTGGGGACTTCGCGTACGGGCTCTTCGCCTTCCACAAGGCTGAACGGGTCGAAATAGTTCACCACGCCGTAAATCGTGCCGTAGAACTTTTCGAATCCGCGGTGGGTGGGGTAGTTGATTTTGTCGGCGAACTCCTCGTGGTAAACATGGTGGGCCAGCCATTCGCGCTGGTCGGGGCGCAGGGGCGTCTCGGCGATGTGCCACTTTCCGACCATGCCCGTGTGATAACCCGCTTCGCGGAGCGCCTCGGCGATCGTCACGGCGTTCTTCGACAGCGTGCCGCGGTATCCCGGCAGGTGGTCGTCGAAGGTCATCCGGCCGATGCCCGCCTGATGCTGGTAAAGCCCCGTGAGCAGCGACGCGCGGGTCGGGCAGCTGCGGCTCGTATTGTAGAAATTGTTGAAACGCAGGCCTTCGGATGCCAGCCGGTCGAGGTTCGGGGTGTGGATTTCACCTCCGTAGCAGCCGATGTCCGAAAAACCCAGGTCGTCGGCCAGGATTACGATCACATTGGGCCGCGCGTCCTTTTTGGGTTTGGCCGCACATTGCTCACTCTCGGCGGCCGCTGCGGTCAGGAGCGAAACCGGAAGAATTAGTTTACTTGGATTCATCGTTCGTTATGTTAAGCTTTTTAGATGTAGATTTTACGCCTGATGGCTTTTTCAGCGCTTTGCCGATCGGTTCGGGTTCTCCTAACTCCGGGGTTCCCTCTGCCGAAAATCCGATTTTCTGCATGCGTACCGTGCGCGAATAGGGCCGGTAGGGGTCTCCTACGATATCGCGGGCCATGTAAACCAGGAAATACTCGGTTCCGTCGGGCGAAGGGATGATGAAAGGGGACCCCGGGGCATAGACGCCCGCCGCGGCCGGAGTCTGGTTTTCCGCTGCTTTTTTCCACGAAGGGTCGTTCATCGAGAAGACGGGCTTGCTCTTCTTTTTCCACGACGCGGCGTTGAGCAGGTCGCTGCCTTTCGCTGCCGACAGTTCGCCGATTGCGTAGTAGGGGGTCCACATGGCGCTGGCCGAATAGTAGATGTAGAGCCGGTCCGTGCGGTCGTTCCCGAAGAAGAACGGAGCCTCGTTGACATAGACCGGGTATGCGGTTTTATACCCGTTGGGGTTTACCCATTGCCGTTCCCATTCGTATTCGGGGACCGAAATCCGTACCCGGGAGGTGCTTTGCGTCCAGGGGTTTTCCAGCTTGGCGATGTAGATGCCCTGCGTCTCGGCGTAAACACGGCGCGACTCCCATCCCGACCAGATCATGTAGAGTTCCCCGTCGTATTCGAAAGCATGGGCGTGGATGGCCCAATTGTCGTCCGGGTCGGTTTTGATCCGTCCGCGCATCGTAAATGTCCCTGTGCGGGGATCCTTTTCCTGATTTTCCAACACGTATATCTGATGGTTGTCCGTGTTGCCGTCGTCGGCGCTGAGGTAGATATACCACTTTCCGCGGATGTTCACAAGCTGGGGATGCCAGATGTGGAGCAGCCCGTATTCCTGTTTGGCCCGGCACACGACGCAGGGCTCGGTCTGCTCGAGCCGTGTCGGGTCCGCGTCGGCATAGAGTCCCAGGTTGCCGTTCGAATTGGTAATGTAATAGTACAATCCTTCGTGGAAATAGATCGACGTATTTTCGTATTTGAGGATGATGGGATTTTCGAAGAGGTCGTCGTCGGCCGTCTCTTTTCCTGCGCACGAGGTGAACAGGGCGAACAGCAGACTCGGAATGATCAGGCCCGCAGTCCGGCACAGCGACGCAGTATTTACGGGGATTTTCATAGTTGGGTCGGTTTTAAGGTCTTGTTTCCGAATACAAATTTCGGAAATAATAATTCTTTACCCGCTATATTTTGATCAGAAAAAAGCAGGATTTAGTCAAAATAGGCCTGGAAGTGCTTCATTGACGGAAATATGTCGTCGATTGGTCAAATATTGGTGTTCCGGACCGGCGAATCTGTTTAAATTTGTATGCAAATCAAAAAAGCGTTTTTTATTTATGCCACTCTTCAAAAGCCCGGCCCTTGCCTTCGTTTTCTGCGTCGTTTTCGCCTCGGGCTCCGCAGCCGCGGACCGGGGCGGCGAATATGCCCGGCGCGCCACGGCGACGCTCGATTCGCTCTATACCTATTATTCGGTTCCGGGGACTCGGTTACTCCGGGAAAACTATCCCGACGACGCTTCCTATAAAGCCACCTACCTTGCCGGGGAATCCGCCGCCAATCAGTTTTCCTACCTGTGGCCCTTCTCGGGAACGCTCTCGGCTGTCGCCGTGCTGGTCGAAACGCAGGGGTGGGAGACCTACGGCCCCCTGCTCGACTCGGTGGTGCTGCCCGGGCTGCGGGAATACGGCGATGTGTGCCGCCGGCCTTTCGCCTATGCCTCCTATATTGCTTCGGCGCCGGCTTCGGACCGTTTCTACGACGACAATATCTGGCTCGGTATCGACTTTACCGACCTTTACACCGCAACCCGTCAGCAGCGTTTTCTCGACGAGGCGGAGCGTATCTGGCTTTTTATCGCCAGCGGAACCGACGACAAACTCGGAGGCGGCATCTATTGGTGCGAGCAGAAAAAAGGTTCGAAGAACACCTGCTCGAATGCCCCCGGGGCTGTCTTTGCCCTGAAACTCTACCTGGCGACCGGCAAAGAGCACTACCTCGAACAGGGCCGCATCCTTTACGAGTGGACGCGCAAACGGCTTCTCGACCCCTCCGACAACCTCTATTTCGACAATATCTCGCTGAAGGGAACGCTCAACAAAACCAAGTTTTCCTACAACAGCGGCCAGATGATCCAGGCGGGCGCCCTGCTTTACCGCATCACCGGCAAGAAACGCTACCTTGCCGAAGCGCGCGAGACGGCAGCGTCCTGCCTGTCCCATTTTTTCCGGCCCCTCCACAAACCCGGCGGCGGTTCCGTCCGAATCCTGCGGCGTGACAAAATCTGGTTCGATGCCGTGATGCTGCGCGGATTTATCGAACTTTACCGTGAAGACGGCCGTGAGGTGTATCTGGATGCTTTCCGCGAGACACTCGACCATGCGTGGACGCATGCCCGCGACAGCCGGGGTTTTCTCGCCGACTGGAGCGGCCGGGGCCGCGAGGGGCGCAAGTGGTTGCTTTCACAGGCTGCGCTGGCCGAGATGTTTGCCCGGATGGCAGACGTAACCGACTAACCGAACTTTAAAATCATATTGAAAAAGATGAAGAAAAACACAAAAATCCAAATTTTCGCCCTCGCCGCTTTGTTTAGCGTCGTCGTATGCTCGGGGGCATCCGCCGCCCAGCTTATCGTCTCGGATGCGACACGCGTTTCTGCCGTAGTTCCCGACTACACTCAAACGAAGCGTCC
>ENA-UESI01000052-UESI01000052.1-human-gut-metagenome-genome-assembly--contig:-NODE-52-length-90548-cov-8.454333_pt1 | contig 90548 bp, 82 predicted proteins | sample MGYA00243005_ERZ508006 | MGnify/ENA primary metagenome ERZ508006 (study PRJEB26167, sample SAMN06115436) | human gut metagenome | host: Homo sapiens | place: China:Shandong | collected 2015-06-10... | reverse complement strand
ACCATAAGGAGCGATGTCGACGACTTTATCTTTCATGGAACCCCAGTAAGCGCCGGCTTTCCAGGTACCGTTCTGGACCTGTTTGATGGTTTCTTCATAATACGGGCCCCAGTTCCAGATCGCGGCAGTTAAAGATGCCTTGGGAGCATTGGCGGACATATCGACATTATAACCAATACCGTATTTACCGCGTTCTTCAGCAGCCTGCTGCGGGCCGGGGGTATTTTGATGCTGGGCGATAACGTCGGCCCCGGCATCGATCAGGGTGATCGCCGCCTGTTTTTCAGTAGCGGGATTATACCAGGTATTGGTCCAGAGGACTTTGACCTGCACGTCGGGATTGACGCTTTGCGCGCCCAGAGTGAAGGCGTTGATGCCGCGGATGACTTCCGGGATCGGGAAAGCAGCCACATAGCCGATGACATTGGATTTTGTTTCCTTGCCGGCAACGATGCCTGTGACGTAACGGGCTTCGTACATACGGCCGAAGTAGTTGCCTACGTTGGGAGCCGTTTTGAAACCGGAGCAGTGCAGGAAAGCAATGTCGGGATATTTTTTGGCGACGTTGATCGTCGGGTCCATATAGCCGAAGCTGGTGGTAAAGATAACTTTGTTGCCCTGGGAAGCCAGTTGGGTGATGACGCGTTCAGAATCGGCGCCCTCGGGAACAGATTCGATGTAGCTGGCCTGAACGTTGGGCATGTTTTTTTCGACGTACTGACGGCCCAGTTCGTGGGCCATGGAATAGCCGCCGTCTTTGGCAGAGCTGACGTAAACGAAAGCGACTTTGGTTTTATCGCCAGCTGCCTTGGGATCGGACTTTTTGTCGCCGCCGCAGCCGGCGAGTAATGCGCCGCAGGTCAGCAGACCGATCAGAGCGATAGACAGGATTTTCTTCATGCAAACAACCTCCTCGATAAATTATTGCTGTTTTAATTGTAACAACGGGCGGGCAAGAAAGCAAGATTTTGTGAAATAAAACCGAAAAAGCTTGTCAAAAAACGGCTTTAAGTAGATAATTATAATGTATGAGTATGTGTAAATGTAAATTTGGATAAGGCGGGTAAGCATGGGCGATACCGAAAAGACGGCAGGCAACAATAATAAATTTTTAAAAGGGACACTGATCTTGACGGTTTCAAGTATCGTTGTCAAGGTCATCGGCTCGCTGAACTGGATCATTTTATCGCGGGTCCTGGGCGGCGAGGGCATTGGTCTTTATCAGATGGGCTTTCCGATCTACCTGATGGCGATCACTTTGTCGTCGGCGGGGATCCCGGTAGCTATTTCGATCATTACGGCGGAAAAACTGGCGCAGAAGGATTTTCTGGGCGCTAAGCGGGTCTTTAATGTTTCGCTGCGGCTGCTGTTCGTTACCGGGCTGGTTTTTGCGTCGGCACTCTTTTTCGGGGCCCAGTGGCTGATCGATCATCACTGGATCCGTGACGGCCGTGCTTATTATTCGATCATTGCTTTGGCTCCGGCCGTATTTTTTGTTACATTTTTAGCCAGCTTCCGCGGTTATCTGCAGGGCTGGCAGATCATGACGCCGACGGCTGCTTCCGAGATCGTGGAGCAGCTGATGCGCGTGGTGACGATGATCGTTTTTGCGAATATGTTTATGCCGCACGGCCTGGCTTATGCGGCAGGCGGCGCCAGTATGGGCGCAGGCGTCGGCGCTTTCTGTGCTTTGCTGGTCCTGATGTGGTTCTACAGGCGGCTCAAGCATAAGCTGAAAGAGGATCTGCAGCATCAGAACCCGCTGGCAACGAGAGAATCGGCGCGGGCCATCATCAGCCGTCTGCTGCGTCTGGCGCTGCCTGTGTCCATGTCCAGCCTGATGCTGCCGGTAGTGGCTAATCTTGATCTTTTGATCGTGCCGCAGCGGTTGGAAGCGGCCGGCTTTCATATCAGCCAGGCGACGGAATTTTTTGGTTATCTGACAGGGATGGCCGTCCCGCTGATCAATCTGGCGACTATTTTTACTGCTGCCATGACGATCAGTCTGGTGCCGGCGATTTCCGAATCGCGGGCGTTGAACGATGTGTTCGGCATCCGGGCCAAGACCAGAACGGCCTTCAGGGTCGCTTTGATCATTACCTGTCCCTGTTTTGTTGGGATGTATTTTCTGGCGGAGAAAATAGCGGCGCTGATTTATAATGCTCCCGGTGCGGCGTCGGCTATCCAGACGATGAGCGTGGGGATCATGCTGCTGGGACTGCACCAGATCAGTACGGGTATCCTGCAGGGCCTGGGGCGGACTTCGATCCCGGTCATCAATATGATCCTGGCGGCGGCAGTCAAGGTGTTTTTGAGCTGGACGCTGACGGCGATACCGACTTTGGGTATCAAAGGCGCGGCGATGGCGACGGTGGTTGATTTTGGTCTGGCGGCCATTTTGAATATGATCTTTATTTACAAATATACAGGTTTTGCCCTGTCCTTTGGCGGTGTGTTCAAACCTGCGGCGGCTGCTGCTGTTATGGGCGCTGCCGTTTACGGCGTGATCACGCTGACGGCAGACTGGGGCGCCTGGGCGATCCTGGCGGCGATGGCCGTGGCCGTACCTGTGTATGGCGGCGTGCTGCTGGCTGTGGGCGGTATGGGCAAGGACGACCTGGAGAGCCTGCCTTTTATTGGGCGCAGGCTGCTGGCCGCCGGTCAGAAATTAGGGTATTTTAGATAAGAGGGTAGAAGCATGGAAGAAAAAGATTTACAGCGGCAGGAAGAATATACTTTTACAGTACCGCGGGCCGAAGGGCAGAAGGTCTATCATTTAGGGGCCAGACGCTTTAAAATGCTGGCCGGCGCGGTCTTGATCTGTACTGTTTGTATGGCGGGCGCGCTTGTTTATATGGGCTATAATTTTTATCAGTTCCGGCAGGAGCGCGCTGATTTTTTAGAATATCAGGCGAAAAAAGGCGAGCTGGAAGCGCAGCTGCAAAACCTTTTGGCAGACAATGAAAAAATGCTGCGCGATATGTCCGAGATCACGACGCTGGAAACCAAGCTGCGCCGCGCATTGATCCGTGATACCGACAGCACGAAGCTGGGCAGCGATCTTGGCGGTACGACAGGAGCGTCGGCGACAAACACCGGCAGCACGCCCCGATATTTGGGGCAGGGCGGCCCTGCTGACTTAGGCGTGAAGGAAATGGCGGCTGTGCTGACGGCGCAGAATAAAAATATGGCGCAGCAGATCGACGAGAAAAAAACGTCGATGAGTGAACTGCTTTCGGAGCTGGAAGGGCGCAACAATAAACGTTCGGTCTTTCCTGACCTGTGGCCGACTAAAGGCGGTACGGTCAGCTCGCCCTATGGCGGACGGTCAGGCCCGATCGGCGGCGGTTACGACTGGCATCCGGGCGTGGATATTGCCGTTGATTTCGGCGAGCCTGTTTACGCCAGCGCGATGGGTACGGTAGAGGTCGCCGGCTGGAACGGCGGTTATGGCCGTTATGTGCGTATCGATCACGGTAACGGTTATGAAACGGCTTACGGACACATGAGCGGCATTGCTGTGGCGCCCGGCCAAAGTGTGCGCAAGGGCGAGATCATCGGCTTTGTGGGCAGCAGCGGTTACAGCACCGGCCCGCACGTGCATTTTGAGGTTTTTGTCGACGGCCAGAATGTGGACCCGATGTATATGTTGAAGATCGGCCAGCGGCTGAATAAATAACGGTGTAAAAGACAAAAAAGGCGTTGCTTCCTGGGAAGCAGCGCCTTTAATTATCCAGCTTTATTTTCAGCCTAATTTACGTTCAACCATTTTTACCAGAACGGCAGTGCCGCTGGGCAGCGCTTCTTTGTTCAGGTGCATATCCTGATGATGCAGTCCGGGATCTGCTGCTGCGCCGACGCCAAAGTAAGCTGCTTTGATATGGGGATATTTGTTGACGAAGTAATGGAAATCTTCGCCGCCGGGATTGACAAGTTCTTTAGCCAGTTTTTCTTTGCCGACGACTTCAACGATACATTCGGCAACTTCTGCGGTCAGTTCGTCGTCGTATTCAGCAGCGGGGATCACGCCGCCGGGAGTAGTGACTTCGGCGGTTGCGCCGACAGCCGCTGCCGCATTGGTCACTGCGCGGCGCAGTTTCTCTAAAAGTTCGGCCATGGCTGCATTGGTTTGGGCACGGGCATCGACGATCATTTCGACCTTATCGGGAATGATGTTAGGGGCTACGCCGCCGCCTTTGATACCGGTGACCTTGCAGGACCAGGGTATGATGGGATTGATTTTGATGGCAGTGATCGCATTGATGGCGACTGCTGCCGCTTCGATAGCGTTGACGCCCAGATGCGGGCGGGCACCGTGGCTGGAAAGGCCTTTGATAACGATATTAACAAAGGTACTGGAAGCGTGACGGACAGCCGGGGTCATTTCACCATAGGCAATATCCTGGACCGGGCGGACGTGCAGGCCAAGTGCGATATCGACGTCTTCGATGACGCCGGCGTCGATAACGGCCAAAGCGCCTTTTAAGGTTTCTTCACCCTGCTGGAACAGGATGCGCAGCGTGCCGCGCTTAACTTTGCCGACCAGTTCGGAGGCGGCTGCCAAAAGCATGGCGGAATGGGCGTCGTGGCCGCAGGCATGGATATTTTTCTTTGCGCCGTCGATGATAAAGGGCAAGGCGTCCATATCGGCACGCAGCATCATCACGGGGCCGGGCTCGGCGCCTTTGATCTCGCCGATAACGCCGGTGCCGCCGATGTTACGGGTAACTTTGTAGCCCATTGCTTCTAATTTATCTGCCAGGTAGGCAGAGGTTTTAAATTCTTCAAAACCAAGTTCAGGAATTTGATGTAAGTCGTCGTAAATATTGCGCGGATCTAATTTGTTCATAATGCATCGTTCCTTCGTTTTAAAAATTAAAGCGGGCATTACGCTTTAAGGTAATTATAGCATTAACATGACTAAGAAGCAAAAAAGGCACAGCTTTTGCTGTGCCTTTAGATAGAAAGATTTATTTACCGAGGATGATCGAAGTCAATGTGATCGGATCGACATATTTGCCGTCTTTATAGACACGCATATTACCGCTGGCGATTTCATCGATCAGGATCACTTCGTCGTTGTTGTAACCAAATTCAAATTTGATGTCGTACAGATCCAGGCCCATTTTAGCCAGGTCGGCAGCAACGATCTTGGTGATCTTCAGGGTTTGTTCTTTCATGCTGTCAAACATTTCCTGGCTCATGATGCCCAGAGCGGCTAAACCTTCAGAAGTGATCAGCGGGTCGCCTTTGGCATCGTCTTTCAGAGTTGCTTCGACGTAACCGCCTTCAAGAACGGTACCGTCGGCGATGTAGTCGCCATAACGGCGGATGAAGCTGCCGGTTGCTTTCAAACGGCAGATGACCTCAAGGCCTTTGCCGAATACTTTAGCAGGCAGGACTTCCATAGTGGCGTTGTCGATATCAGCGCTGACATAGTGGGTTTTGACGCCTTCTTTTTTGAGGATCTCGAAGAAATGGATAGAAGTTTCGAGATTGGCTTTGCCAATGCCTTCGATAGTCAGGCCGATACTGTTTTCACCGGGATCAAAAACACCGTCTTTACCGGTGCAGTCATCTTTGAATTTTAAGAGTACATTGCCGTTTGCCAGGGAATATACTGTTTTAGTTTTGCCTTCGTAAATTTTTTCCATTGGTAACAACCCTTTCACTTTTAAAAGTATTGGAACTATTATAATATTATATAATATTTGGTCTATTAGTGGCAATAGAAGAAAAGAGGAATTTTCTTTAATTTGACAGGTTCCGGCGAATGTGATATTTTGAAATCAAAGAAAACAGACAGGCGGTGGCGTAAATGATCAATATCTCGATACCTGCGATCTGGATCGCATTTTTTGGCGCTTTATTCGGTGCGATGCTGGGTGTGGCTTTATCCTTCTGGTTTATCAAAAAAGAGGTACAGCGGGAAGTAAAACGGATCGAAAACGAATATAAATATCTTTTGGTACAGGGGTTAGTCGGCGGCGTTATGAAATACTTTTTTAAAGAAGAGGACGGCGTGAATACTGCTGCTGCAGAAAAAACGCAGACAGAAAAACAGTGCTGACGGCAAGTTAAAAAACAGGTTTCCTGAGCAAGAACAGGGAGCCTGTTTTTTTATTCTGAGAGTGGTGCTGCAAGAAAAAATTGGCGATAGGTTAAAGTTGACGCAATACTGACATGGACGAAATTTTTTTGATTATTTTAAAAACAGCTAAAACAGTATGGATAAAATCATAAATACAGCGTATTGGAAAACAAGAACGGTCAATTAATAAATATAGATAATAGATAGCATAGAGTTGAAAATGTGAAAAATATTTTGTACAATAGTTACAGTTATGTTGATGCTAAAAAATAAAGGGAGTGAATTTTTATGAAATTGAAAAACATTGTTTCTGTACTGCTTGCGGCAGCTGTTCTCGGCATGGCAGCCATAGGCTTTGCTGCTGACAGACCCAGCCCGCTGACGCTGACCAGAGCCGCTATTGCGGCTGCTAAAAACGAGATCCCGGCCAGTTGCGATTTTCAGGGGTATAAGACTCAGGACGAGAACAGTCTGATCACTTTTCAGGACCCGGCAACTTTGGAGTATTACTTTGTAACGGTTGCTACCGCAACGTCTAAAGTAGAAGAAGTCAAAGTCGAAGGTGCAGTTTTTGTTTTAGGCAGCACCGTCATCAACAAAAATCAGGAGGATATCGAAGCCGCAGTGCTGGCTGCTTATCCTGACGCGCGTGACATTGCAGTAAGTCTGGTTAAAGACGGCAATAACTCTTATTATCAGGCTCTTTTTGCAGGTGACCGCTTTAAAGGCGAGCTGAAATTCAACCCTGCGACCGGCGTGATCGTTGAACGTGAATTGGAGTATTATTGAACAATAAACCAAGCTGAAAAAAGAAAAGCCGTTTCCGATTTTTTCGGAAACGGCTTATTATTTTGCGGTTTGGAGCGGGTGACGAGACTCGAACTCGCGACACGCGGCTTGGGAAGCCGCTGCTCTACCACTGAGCTACACCCGCTTGATTACTAAATCATTATAGCACAAACCTTGTTAGTTGCAAAGCTGCTGCAAGAAAAAATATGATATTTAAGCGTTATCTTCCTGTCCAATGTTTTTCTGCTGCAGCTGTTGGCGTACGTTGGCTGACAGGATATAGGCTAAAACGGAAGCCACTGGTACGCTGACGATGATGCCCAGGACGCCGGCCAGACTGCCGCCGACGGTGATGGCTGCCAGTACCCAGATTTCTGATAAACCCACGGATTTACCGACGATCTTAGGATAAAGGATATCGCCTTCGATGCGCTGCAGCACAAAGAAGAAAAGAATAAACAGCCAGATCTTGCCGGGAGCGGCCAGCCCGATGAGAATGAGGCCTAAAAGAGCGCTGATAATGGTGCCGATGATAGGTATAATAGCCAGAAAGCCGACGATGACCGAGATGGACAATGCGTAGGGCAGACCTAAAAGCAGCATGCCGGCGAGGCATAATAATCCCAGGCAGAAGGCTTCCAGCAGCTGACCGCCGATATAACCTGAGAAAATCGCATGGGCGGCACGGCCAAGATCAAGCAGGTAAGCCGCGCGTTTACTGCTGCAGAAGGCTAAAATCAGATCGCGGGTCTGGTTAGCGATTTTTTCTTTGCTTAATAACAGGTACACAGCAAAAACAGCACCGATAACGATATTACTGATCAGGGAGAGGATAGATGTCGTGATATTCAAGGTATTATAGAATAAGGTCGTTTTATTAGTTTCCCAATAGGTGTCGAGGGCGTGCAGTAATTCTGACCACTGCGCCTGCAGGTAATCCAGCGTATCAGGCGAAAGCGCCAGTTCAGCCCACTTCTCTTTCAGGTAAAGTGTCACTTCGGCAGAGGCCTGGGGCAGTGTTTTGACGATCATATTGAAGCTCTGGTGCAGGTCCGGGCCGATTTTGAGGCCGCCAATCAGGACGACGCCGATGATAACGGTCAGCGTGACAATCAGGCAGACGGGACGTTTGACTTTTTGGGGCCAGTCAGAGTGGAAGCGTGCAAATATTTTTTGCCAAAGACGTTCGATGTGCACTAAAGGCACATTGATGATAAAGGCCAGGCAGCCGCCGATGATAAAAGGCATGATTAAATTGAAGAAGAAGCCAAGCAGGGCCAGTGCCGCTTCATAACGCCAGAGTGCCCAGATAAAGAGGATGACTGCCAGCAAGGGCAGGAATCTTTTGCGTTCCATTATTTTTGCTCCTGTATAAATAATTATAAACTGATTCCATTGTACCATAGAACTAGCAGCCCTTAAAGGGCAATTGTCTTGGAAGTGTGAACATTTGGCGAAGTTTTGGGTCTGCCTGTTCTTGTGATATCGTTTGAGTGCTTAATGAGGTCTTTGCGAATTTAGCACACATACATACCATTGTGGTATAATAGCACTACGAGTTTAAAAAAGTTGGTGAAAAAATGATAGTTATCAGTAAAGCGATTTTGCATATTATGGACTTTAATTCAGGCGCCACTATCTATTCAGGAGCGGAGCTGGATATGGGTGCGCCTGGTACTTATGATTTTCTGGCAGGACATCTGGATAAATTATTCAAGGACGCTTCGGCGAAAACAGGGCAGTTCCTGCCGGAGAGTGTTTTCAGCCAGACGGCGTCTAATTATTTGGATGAACATATCACTTTTGCTGATTTCAGCGCCGGTATCTGCAAAGATCTGGATGTCTGCCTGACAGATGCCGGTGAGACGGATATTGTCGATGTCGTTGTCTGTGATTTTACGATCGAAACAGAGCGTTATCTGGGACTGATGCTGTATGGCAGCCGGCCTGCGTATACCCATCAGGTAGTCAACGACGGCACTGCCGTCCGCAACGAGATCATCCGCCATTATGCGATCTTGCCGAATCCGGTGCAGAAGGTCAATACCTTTGCTCTGGTCAATGTTGCCAGCGGCGAGCTGCGCTTTGCCGATAAAAAACGCAGTATCGGCGGCGAAGACGTATATATCCTGCCGCAGCGGATACTGCAGTGCAGTACTAATACCTCGACGCGGGAAACGGTAAAGCTGGTAACGGAAATGGCGGGGCAGATCGCTGAAAATTACGGTTACAGCAGTACGGAAGCCGTAGCCAGGGTCAAAGGCTATCTGGCGGAAACGGCTGAAACTGGCAGTAAGCTGACGACGGCTGCGCTGGCTAAAGAGGTGTTTGCCGATTCCGAGGTGCTGCAGCAGGAACTGCAGAAAGGGCTGGAAGAAGCGAAGCTGCCCGAACAGGTGCCAGTGGATAAAAATTACGCGCTGCGTGCGAGCAAATCGCTGAAGATCAAAACTGATACGGGGATCGAGATCATCGTGCCGGCCGAATGTCTGGAAAACAGCGATTATATCGAATTTGTCAGCAATCCTGACGGCAAGATCTCCATTTCGATCAAGAATATCGGCAAAATATTGAACAGATAAAAAACCAGTCCGTGAGGACTGGTTTTTTTATGAACCTCAAGCTTTGGGTTCTGTTTTTTCTGTTTCCTCTGCCGCTGCGGCAGGAACGCCTGTGACTTCGGCTGTTTCCGCCTTGCTTTCGTCAACAGTTTCTGTCAGCGGGGCCTGTTCTTCTTCAACGATTTCCGGTTCGTGGACCGGCATTTTGCCGCCGCATTCGCCGCAGAATTTGGCGTTGAGCGTTACCTGGGCGCCGCAGTTAGGGCAGGCTGTTTTCGGTTCTTCGCCGGCAAAGGCGGTAGCTTTGATTTTGGCGATCGCGATTTTCAGCTCGTCGATCTTGGTCAGCGCTTCGCTGATAGCGGTGCAGTGTTCCTTGAATTCTTCCGGGATCTCTTCACCGGCTTCAAATTTGGCCCACATGATCTCGCCGATCTTTTTGTGCGTATCGCTGATCTTACCGCGTTCTTTATTGACTTGAGAGTTCAGGCGCTGGATTTCGAGGGCAGCTTCTGCTTTTTCACCAAGAGTTTTGGTGAGTTCTTCTGTTTTTTCAGCGGCGGATTTAACGATCTCGCCAAGTTTGTTTAAAAGTGCCATGATATTTGCCTCCTGATACATAAATTTTTGTTGTTCATATTTATTATAACATAGAAAGACCGGGGATAATACAGGTACGGCAGGAGCGCAGCCGAGTTTTTTAAATAAAAAATTCTTAGGATACTTTCTTAACTACAGGCAATCGTGATACAATGCAAAGAGAGTCTGTACGAAAAGAGATGACGCGAATGAAAGTAAGAATAGATGTTTTTGGCCTGAAAAAATGGTATAAGCAGCTGCTGGACGAAAATTTTTACAAGTTTCTGATCTCGCTGGGATTATTGGCCTGTGCGCCGGTGATCGCCAGTATCCTTTTTGATTATATAGTTATTTATGGCAATGGGCGGTTCAAGGCGGGCCTGCTGCTGGGCATCGTGCTGCTGCTGCTGTTTTTACTGCTCAGCTTTATCAGTATTGCCATCTGGGCGGCGATCAACAGCAATACGACGGGGCAGCGGCGGATGCTGCTTATTATCAGCGCCTATCTGATGATCTGGCTGGCCTTTGGCAATCTGTACTATTTTTTCAGTGATACCGAAAATTTTGTGGTGACCAACACGACCAGCGTCGAAGGGCTGGTCAAAGAGTGGGACGGCGATATGCATGTGACAACGCTGCAGGAAAGCACGGTTCTGCGGAATGTGCCGCATTTTTGGGAACTGGTGCCGGAAAAAGACGGATCAGGTAAAGAGCAGCTGCTGCCGCGGACAGTTAATCGCCTGAACGGATATATCGACTGCCTGTATTTCAGCGGCGTCAGTATTTTGACTATCGGCTATGGCGATATTGTGCCCGAGTCGCGGTTTTTAAAGATGCTGGTTTTGCTGGAGGGCTTTTTGGGGCAGTTCATCAATGTTGTCGCGATCGGTCTGTGGCTGTCCGGCGTTAAGGGCAGCAGTGAGCTGAAAAAATAATCATTACAGCTGGTGAAAGAGGGCGGAAAAAGTGAGAAAAATTTTATGCTGTTTGGTGGCCGGCTTACTGGCGTTTTCCGCAGTCTGCTGGCCGGTTGGAGCATTGGCGGCAGCGCCGTTGCAGGCGGCGGACGCCGGCGTCGTTATTCCCGAAGATACTGTTTTGCAGCTGGAGCTGCTGAATTTTCTGGAAAGCAAAAGAAATAAAGTCGGCGATAAGGTTTCCGTAAAATTACTGGCAGCCGTCAGCGTTGCTGATGAGGTCATCATTCCCCGGGGTACGGTTTTGGAAGGGACTTTGAAAAAAGTGCAGAAGGGCAAGCTGTTATCACAGAAGGGCGTGATCAGGATGCGGCTGCAGGATTATTATCTGCCTAACGGTTATCTGGTAAAGTTAAATAACGAGGAAATCAAGTTTTCCGGCGATATGAATTATACTTCGCTGGCGGCGGGTATAGCCGTGCCCTTTGCGGGGCTGGCCTTTAAGGGCAAAAACGTCAGCTGCAAGCCGGGGCTGCGGTTTAAGTACAAGCTGCAGCATGATGCTGCGGCGGAGCGTTATTGATTTTAAACGCTTCTGAAAAAATAACACCTTCAGGACAGAGCGGTACGTTTCTGTTCTGAAGGTGTTATTTTTCTGTTTAGCGGGAAGCGTCATTTTTCAGGCTGATACTGACTTCTGTAGCTGCCTGCAGTTCTTCCAGTTTATCTTCCAGCGTAATGGTCACGGTGCCGTTAGCGACGGCGGTGACAGTGCCGGGAAAGCTTTTTTTGAGCGCTGCGGCTTCGGCAGTCACCGCCTGACCCGGTTTTAAGGCCGCTGCCTGCTGCGGCTGCATTTTCAGTTTGACCTGGCACTGTTCTGTAGCGCGGATAGTGAGGATATGCTGTCCCTGGGCAGCCGTGTCGCCGCTGCTGAGCAGTTTTTCTGTTACGATACCGGTACAGGGACTTTGCGCTTCGTTAGCCTGCTGCTTTTGCAGCAGCTGTTGATAATGCTGCTGGGCCTGCAGGGCAACCTGTTTCTGCTGCTCGATCGCTTCGGGTGAAGCTTTGGCAGTTAAACGGGCCTGATGTGCCTGTGCCGCTTCCAGATTGGCTTTGGCCGCTTCTAAAGCCGCCTGTGCCTGTTCTACTTTGATCCTGGCAATAGCGTTCTGGGCATAAAGAGAGGCCATTTTTTGATAGTTCTGCGAAGCTGTTTGATAAGAGCTTTCAGCACTTTGCAGTGAATAGTTGGCGGCGGCAAGGGCCTGTTCGCCGCTGCCGCTTTCCAGGTTAGTGAGCTCGGCTTCGGCCCGGGCCGCTTCGGTGGCGGCGTCTTCCACGGCGGCGTCAAGCTCTGGCTGTTCAATGGCAAACAAAGGCTGGCCCTGACCGATGCGTTCATTGAGTTCAAGGATCAGTCCTAATATTTTGCCGGCGGCCGGCGCTGTTATTTTATAAACCGGTATCTCGACGCTGCCGCTGCCGATAACGGTGGGCAGGGTGGCGGCCGGTTTGCCGCAGCCGGCGACAAGCAGCAGGCTGCAGCATAAAAGCAGTAATTTTTTCATGTAAAAACTTCCTTCGTCAGCTGATGTTATCTTTTACTATATCACAAGCCGGGATTTAGTAAAAGTGAAGGATCGGTGAATTTAACGCAGGTACTGCCGCAGCGTTGGTAATACTCTGGCGGCGACAGCGCCGGTCAGCAGACCGAAGGGCAGCGCTAACAGCAGCAACAGGGGCAGCAGGGCAAATAAAGCGGTGCTTTGCAGCAGTGCCGCCGCCGTCAGGATCTGTCCGGTATTATGGGCTGCCGCACCAAGGATACCAATGCCGCAGGGCGAGAATAGTTGGCTGCGCCGCCCCGCTTCCATCAGCAGCAGGCTCAAAAGCGTGCCGCCCAGACCGATGCAAAAGCCGGGCGTAAACAGGCCGGTACTCAAAAGGCCGACCAGCAGGATGCGGACAGTCAAAAAAAGCCCGGTCAGGCGCAGACCGAACAGATATAAGCAAAGAATAGTGAGCGTGTTGGCCAGGCCCGGACGGGCGCCGCCCAGTTGGACCGGCAGGGGCAGCAGGTTTTCACCCAGACGCAGCAAAACAGCCAGCGCTGCCAGCAGCGCCAGAAGCAGCATAGTTCTGGTTGTGGTTGCAGGATCAGCGGAGGAGCGCATCGGCAGAGCCTCCTTCTTCAGCAGCCGTTATTTCGATCAGCACGCCTTCGGGAATGCAGACGATCGAGCCGCCGCTGACGGAGCCCTGTTTGACGCAGAGCTTATCAGGGCAGGGCGCTTCGCTGACGCGAAGGCTGCTGTGCGTTTTTGTGAGCGTCAGGCTGCCGTGTTCAGTCGGTAAACGGTACTGTGCGGGAAAATCCCGCAGCGGCTGCTGCAGGATCAGCTCATGGTGACGGGTGATGCGTACGACGGCATCGCTGCCGGCGGCAGTGCTGCCCAGATACCAGAAGCCGCACAGGGCGCTTATGATGATGACTAAACAAAGCAGATAATCATTACGGCGCATAATCATCTTCCTTTGGCAGGCTGCCAGGTTTGCTGCAGATTTTCGGATACAAAAATACTGCCGTCGTTTTCAACAATGACAACGGCCAGGTCTTTGGCAGCGGTCAGCCTGTTTTTGATTTCCGGCGTCGGCAGCAGAAAGAACAGCGTGGAATGGTAATCAGCATCCAGCGCTGACGGCGCGATCACCGTTACCGACTGGTGCAGCCGAGACGGCTGGCCTGTCTGGGCGTCTAAAAGATGATGGTAGCGTACGCCGTCTACTTCGTAGTAGCGCTGGTAATCGCCGGAGGTAGCCGCCGCCTGGCCATCTGTCAGCAGCACCGTGCCTAAAAAGGCTTCCGGATCTCGGGGATGCTGGACAGCGACGCGCCAGGGCATCTTGCCGGGTTTATTGCCGACTGCTTTGATATTGCCGCCGGCGTTGATCAGGGCGCAGGTGACATCGGGATGTTTTTTCAGGGTGGCGGCGGCCGCATCGACAGCATAGCCCTTGGCGACGCTGCCCAGGTCGAGCTTGACGGCCGCGTCATTATATTTTAAAGTCTGGGCCGCAGTATCAAAATGGTATTGAGCTTTACCGGTATGGCTCAGGGCTGCCTGTAATTTTGCCGGAGCCGGCAGGGTATTCTGGCTGCGGGCCGTTTGCCACAGGTCAACGACAGGAGCGATAGTGATATCAAGCTGCGTGTCCTGACGCTGATCCAGCCAGGCCAGCAGTTTGGCCAGCTGCGGCGCAACATGTACCGGGGCGTCTGCAGCCCTGCTGTTGGCTTCATATAAAGAACCGGGGCCGCCGTCGCTGAACCGGTCCGTGAGCAGCGCGATCTGCTGAAAGGTCTGCAGCGCGTCGTCTATAGCTAAACGGGCTGCGCCGGGCTGCTCGCTGTAAGCGTCGATCTTGACGAAGGTGTCCATGGCAAAGCGGGTGTCGCTGACTTTGACCTGTGTTTCTTCGCCGCAGCCGCTGACACTGAACGCCAGCAGCATCATCAGGATAAGCAGATATTTTATGCCGTAACTTTTCATTGTTTGCCGCCGCAGCTTTCTCCCAGCGGACAGGAGCTGCAGCCGCTTTTTTTATTTGTAGCGACTGTACCCTGCTCATGCTCGGCAGTAATGGGTTCTAACTGGTGCAGGCAATGCCGCGGACATTTTTGGACGCACAGTCCGCATTCGATACATTTGCTGTGGTCGATAACGGGCAGGCTGCCGTTGGCGTCTTCACGCATAGTGATGGCCTGCACCGGGCAGACTTTGGCGCACATACCGCAGCTGATACAGGAAACGCTGCAGTCGACCATGGCGGCCTTGCCTTTGTCGCGGTTATTGCATTTTAAGTGAATTTTGGTGCTGGCACTGGTGATATACAGCACCATCTGCGGACACTGGCGCACACAGATGCCGCAGCCGCTGCACTTACCGTAGTCGATAACGGGCAGGCCGCTTTCGCTCATGGAAATGGCGTGGAAGGGACACATTTTGACGCAGGAGCCAAACCCCAGGCAGCCAAAGTTGCATTTGCCGGGGCCGCCGTAGTATTTGGCGACCAGATGGCAGTCTTTGATGCCGGTATAATTGTACAGCTTGGGCGCGTTTTCCTTACAGCCGTTGCAGGCGACGCGGGCCACCTTGCGCAGGTCGGGCGATAAGGGTATATCGCCGGTAAAGCCCATGATGCGCGCGATCTTCTTTTTGGAGTCGGGCGAGCAGGCCAGACAGGGCGAAACACCGTCGCGTCCGCTGACGATGGCTTCAGCCAGCCCGCCGCAGCCGGGATAGCCGCAGGAACCGCAGTTGGCGCCGGGCAGCAGATTGGTGATCTCCTCGATCCGGGGATCGGTATGCACGGCCAGCTTGCGGCCTGCCACAGCGAGAATAGCGCCGAACATGCCGCCCAGGCCTGCTACTAAAGCAACAGATTTCCACATGGTGTTCTCCTTTTAGTGTATGCCGGCAAAGCCCATGATAGCGATCGACATACAGCCGGCCGTGATCAGGGCGATGGGCAGGTTTTTCATACATTCCGGCGCGTCGCTGTCTTCCAGCCGCTCGCGGATACAGGAAAACAGTATCAGGGCCAGCGTATAGCCGGCGGCGGTGCTGACGGCGTTGAGCAGGCTCTGCCAGAGCGTGTAGTTTTTCTGGATATTGATCAGGGCGATGCCTAAAATAGCGCAGTTGGTAGTGATGAGCGGCAGAAAAACGCCCATGCTTTTATGCAGCGCGGGCAGCATTTTTTTGATGAACATTTCCACCAGCTGTACCAGCGAAGCGATCGCCAGGATAAAAACGATGGTCTTTAAATAGGTCAGCCCGTAAGGGGCCAGGAACAGATAATAGACCAGCCAGGAGATCAGTGAAGCCAGTACCATGACGAAGGCCACGGCGGCGCTCATACCCAGCGCGTTGCGCAGGCTTTTGGAAACGCCCAGGAAGGAGCAGATGCCCAGGAACTGCGATAAAACGATATTGGAGATAAAGACTGCCGAAAAGATAATGGCGAAATTACTGTCCATGGTTTACCTCCCGTCTGGCCTTGAGATAGTTGAGCCCGCCGAACAGCAGTCCCATGGTGAGAAAAGCGCCCGCCGGCAGGATCAGCAGCAGTACGGGCTGCGTACCGGGCAGGGCGACGGACTGTCCGAGCAGGGTGCCGGCGCCGAAGAATTCGCGGCAGGCGCCGATAGCGCTGAGGGCCAGCGTAAAGCCCAGACCCATACCGACAGCGTCCTGCAGGGAAAGCCACAAGCCGTTTTTAGAAGCGAAGGCTTCGGCACGGCCGAGGATGATGCAGTTGACGACGATCAACGGGATAAAAATGCCCAAGGATTCGTAGAGCGCCGGTACATAAGCGTTCATCAGCATTTCGGTCACGGTGACCAGCGAGGCGATGACGACGATATAGGCCGGGATCCGGATATTGGCGGGAATAAATTTTTTCAGGGCCGAGATGATCAGGTTGGAACCGATCAGAACAACGGTAAAGGCCGCACCCATACCCAGAGCGTTAGTGAGGGAAGAAGTGGTCGCCAGCGCCGGGCAGACGCCTAAAAGCTGAACGAACAGCGGATTTTCCCTGATGATACCTTTGGTGAATTCTGGCAGCATGGCTATACTCCTTTCCCGGCAGCTGCTAGGCTGACGCCGAAATGTTCCTGGTAATGCCTGCGTGCGGCATTGATGCCTTTGACCACGGCTTTAGAGGTGATGGTGGAGGCGGTAATGGCTTGGATCTCCTGCGGGTTGACGGCGTTTTTGCTGACGATCAGCTCCTGGCTGAGGTCTTTGCCAAGAAACTGGTCGATAAAAGCCGGTTCTGTACATTTTGCTCCCAGACCGGGAGTTTCATGCTGCTGCAGGATCTTGACGCCGCTGATCCGGGCGCTGGGGTGTTCGATCCCCAGCATGATCACGACTTTGCCGCTGTAGCCGTCGGGGTCGACGGTATAGATGTAACCGTTAGTCTGTCCGGCAGACTCAGAGCGTTTGACGGCAACGATACGTTTGCCTGCTGTCTGTTCGTCCGTAAGCTGTCCGGCAGAGGGCAGTACCTGTTTGTAACCCGCGCGGACGGCGTCCGCTCTGCGGGCCTCGATCAAAGGCGCTGTCTGGTCGTGGGCGGTACCGACGCAGGCGGCGGCAATACCACAGACCACGAGCAGGATCGCGGCCAGACGCAGAATATCTTTACTCATGGCGCGCACCTCCTCCAAAGGGGACGTTAGTTACATAACGGTCAATCAAAGGGGTGACCATGTTCATGATCAGGATCGAATAGCAGACGCCTTCCACATAACCGCCGCGCAGGCGGATCAATGCTGTGAGTACGCCGAGGCCGAGCGCGCAGATCAGCCGGCCCTTTTTAGTGATCGGGCTGGTGACCCAGTCGGTCGCCATGAAAAAGGCGCCGATGATGAGGCCGCCGGCCAACAGGTGATAAAGGGCAAACCAGGCCGGATATTCGCGCAGCCAGCCATAAACGGCAGTAATAGCGACAACAGTGCCGATATAGCCGGCCGGGATGCGCCAGTCGATATGACCGCGCCAGATCAGATAGACGCCGCCTAAAAGCAGGGCCGGGACGCAGGTCTCGCCTAAGGAACCGCCCACATTGCCCCAAAACAGCGCGCTCAGTGAGGGCAGGTCGATGTTCAGGCCGCGCTGCCAGGCATTTTCGGCCAGGCGCAGGGCAGCCAGCGGCGTAGCGCTGCTGACGGCGTCGGTATAAGGCGTGGCTGTAGTGACAGCTGCTGCTGCGGCTGTGCTCCAGGGCATGGTCCAGGTCGTCATCTGTGCCGGAAAGGAAGCCAGCAGGATGGCGCGCCCCAGGTGGGCAGGGTTGAAGATATTGCTGCCCAAACCGCCAAAGACCTGTTTGCCGATGACGATGGCGCAGAAGCTGCCGAAGGCGGCCAGACCCAGCGGCAATGCCGGCGGCAGGCAGAAGGCCAGGAGCAGGCCGGTCAAAAGGGCGCTGCCGTCACCAATGGTGAGCGGACGACGCATGAGCTTCTGACAGAGCGCTTCGCAGATCACGGCAGCGAGGCAGCAGGTAAGGATCACGATGAGGGCCGGCCAGCCGAAAAAGTAAACTGCGGCGGCCAAAGCAGGCAGCAGCGACAGCAAAACGTCGCGCATGGCGGCGCTGATGGTGCTGCCGCTGTGGATATACGGCGACGATGAGATGATAACTAAAGGCGTGGGAGCTTTGACCGGTTCCATAAGAGCCTTCCTTTCTATGAGTACGTAAGATACTTATTTTTTATAGTAGGGATTATGACCGCCGAAGCCGTCAGTCATGATGAACTGTTTGCCCATGCGGATATACTGTACCAGAGGGATATGGGCCGGGCAGTTATAGGCGCAGGAGCCGCATTCGATGCAGGCGCCGACGTGACCGGCCAAAGCTGCCGGCCAGTCGCGGCGTTTGACGGCCTTGAAAAGCTGGGTCGGCTCCAGAAACATGGGGCAGGTATCGACGCATTTGCCGCAGCGGACGCAGGGATTTTCCGGCGGCAGCTGGGCCAAGTTGGACTGGTGGTCGAAAATCAGCAGTCCGCCGGTGCCTTTCAGTACCGGAAAGTCAAGAGAATGCAGGGAAAAGCCCATCATCGGTCCGCCGGAAATGATGCGAGCCGGTTCGTTTTTCAAGCCCAGGGCGCCCTGTTCGACAAGGTGGCTGTAAAGTGTGCCGATGCGGACACGGTAATTACCGGGTTTACGGACGGTGTTGCCGCTGACTGTGACGATGCGTTCATAACAGGGCAGGTCGTCCTTGACGGCCTGCGCCGCCTGCATGGCGGTAGCGACGTTATCGACGATCACGCCCACAGCCGAGGGCAGGGCCCTTTCAGGCACGACGCGGCCGGTAACGGCGTAGATCAGATGCCGCTCGCTGCCCTGCGGATATTTTTCAGGACAGACGACGACGCTGATGTTAGGCTCGTCCGCGGTAAGCTGTTCCAACAGCTCGACAGCACGGGGCTTATTAGCTTCGATGGCGATGATGCCTTTGTTGGCCAAAGAGGCTTTCAGAAAATATTTCAGGCCGCGGATGACTTCAGCGGCATTTTCGATCAGGACCCGGTAGTCGGCAGTGATAAAGGGCTCACATTCAATACCGTTGAGGATGACTGTATCGATGATGCGGCCGCTGTTTTGCGGTGCGTATTTGACGTGGGTCGGAAAGGTGGCGCCGCCCATGCCGACGATGCCCTTGTCCGCCAGAAGCTGCCGGATCTCATCAGGCGGCAGTACCAGCCCGCTTTCACGGGGGCTGATCGTGGGATCGAGCGTGTCCTGACCGTCGTTTTTGATGACGATGCAGGTTGCTACGGTGCCATTCGGCAGAAAGCGCCGTTCACTGCCCGTGACGATGCCGCTGACGCTGGCGTGGATATTGCTGCTGACAGCACCCTGGGCTTCGGCAATCTTTTGCCCCAGACAGACTTTATCTCCCGGCTGTACTAACGGTTTGGCAGGGGCTCCGATATGCATCGAGAGCGGCAGCACGACTTTCTCGGGTGCGGGGATCGCCTCGATCGGCAGCTCCGCAGTTAAATTTTTAGCGGCATCGATATGGGTGCCGCCCATAAAAGTATGCAGACGGGAAAACATGTTGTCACCTCGCTTAAAGCAAATAGTGTATACTAATAAAGATTTAACATATATTATAAGGCGTAACCACAGAAATAGCAATCGTTTCAGCAACATTTTCCGGTAATGTTACCGGCCGTCAGAAAAATAGTAAAGAATGTAATAAAACGAAAAACTTCAGAACGTGAAGAAGATTATTTGGGATAGTATTATGTAGAAAGTTGATAATAGAGCGGTGAAGAAGTCTGTTGCGGCTGTAACTGTTGCGTAAAGAAAAACGATTGTCTGCAAAATATATAAAGTGTAGTGGAAAAGAGCATTTTTGCTGTTGATTGGTTGGAAAGTTGCTATAAATTTAACAAAAAAAGCAGATTTATTTTACACTTTAGCCATAGTTTTCCAAAAAATTCACGAAAAAATACTGCGAAATACTGTAAAATAAGTTATAATAGGTATCGTAAAGTGTATTATAAGTTGCTTATTGAACACTTAAAATCGCTTTACTGTAATCCTGGCAGCTATCAAGTTGAGTATTTTTGATACTGCCGGTACAATTTAGGATACCGGGAGGTATACATGTTTTTTGACTCTTATGACACTCCTGTCTTTCGTCCGCCCAGTGAAGCCCGCAGTTTTATCCTGCGTGTGACCCGCGGCTGCGCCCATAACAAATGCACCTACTGTAATATGTACCGGGGCGTGCCTTTCCAGGTGCTGACTGAGGAAGAGATCGACAGACAGATCGAGGCGGCTGCCGCACACGGCAGAAATTCGGTCCGCAGAGTGTTTTTAGCCGACGGTGACGCTTTGGTACTGTCGACGCCGCGTCTGTTAAAAATTTTAGACGCGTTATATAAAACTTTTCCGAAGCTGCAAAGGGTAGCGGCTTATTCCGCACCAAAGGATATCCTGCGTAAATCGCACGAGGAATTAGTCGAACTGCGTGAAGCAGGCCTGAAACTGCTGTATTACGGTATGGAAACAGGTGACGACGCGACTTTGCAGGCGGTAAACAAGGGCGTCAGCGGCGCCGAAGCTGTTGAAGCAGGGCAGAAGGTCGTAGCGGCAGGCATGAAGCTGTCGATGATGATCATTCTGGGGCTGGCCGGCAAACCCGGCAGCAAGCGGCATGCGGCGGAGACCGCCAAAGCGATCAATGCCATCAAACCGACGATGCTGAGCGCTTTGTGCCTGATGCTGTACCGCGGCAGCGAGCTGCTGGACCAGTTTGAACGCGGCGAATTTGAGCCGCTGTCCCCGCAGGGACTGATGGAAGAGCTGTACAGTATTTTAGCTGCTGTTGAGCTGCCGGAGGATCATCCGTGTATTTTCCGCAGCAACCATGTTTCCAATTATGTTCAGCTGGCAGGCACCCTGCCAAAGGACAAGAAGCGGCTGCTGGGCGAGATCGCCTGGAGTGCCGGTGAATTAGCTAAAGTTAAGGAATGGGACGTTTATAACAATACAAGATATTGAGTGTGCAAGGAAGGGGATCGATGGTAATGAGGAAAATGACCGCATTGCTGACCTTTGTGCTGATAATCTGTCTGCTGCCAGCGGCAGCTTTGGCCAAAACCTTTAAAGAGGGCGACAAGGACTGGAAGATCATGGTCACCCAGCAGAAGCTGAAAACGCTGGGGTACGCGCCCGACCGTACCGACGGCAAGTTTACTAAAGCGACTGCCGCAAGCCTGAAGGATTTTCAGAAAAAGTATAAGCTGAAGGCTAACGGCCGTCTGGATGACAAGACCTATAAAAAGGTGACCTGGGAAGCCTTTAAAAAAGAAGGCATTACTAATGTCAAGGGCAAAGACGTCGTGAAAACGGCTTCTAAATATAAAGGTACTCCTTATAAATTCGGCGGCACAACGCCGAAAGGCTTTGACTGCTCGGCCTATGTGCAGTATGTTTTCGGCAAGCACAAGGCACAGCTACCGCGTACTGCCGATGTGCAGGTCTTAAAGGGTGTTTTTGTGCTGAAAAACCAGCTCAAGGAAGGCGATCTGGTCTTTTTCTCGACCTATGAGCCGGGAGCGTCCCATGTAGGCATTTATGCCGGCAAGGGCATGTTCTGGAATGCGTCGACCTCGCGCGGCGTAGTGCTCGACTCGCTGGACAATACTTACTGGAAGTCCCGTTATTACGGGGCGCGCCGTATTCTTGTCGATAACGGCGAAGTGTAATGTTCTAATAGGTTCCTGATGATATTTGATGAAATTGAGGAGGGGTCTTATAATGATCCGTGAAAAACGCAACAAGGAAAAACTGGCTTCCTATTATCGTAAGTTTATGGAAGACGGCGTCATCGATCCAAACGTCCATCCCTGGGTGGCCGAATCCTGGCAGCGCTGCCGGGCGATGAAGCTGCCCCATGAAACGATGCCCAAGCTGAATAAACTGAGCCGCGAAGAGATCGTTGAACACCAGAGGACCCATGAGTTTATCGTAAAATACGTCGACGGTTTGTATGAACAAAGCAAACAGCATTTCAATATCCATAACCTGAGCATGCTGCTGATCGACGAAGACGGTTATGTGATCAAAAATTATGCCCTGCCCTTTTTCCAGAGAGTAATCGAGGACATCCAGGGTATGCGCGTGCTGGAAGAGGATGTGGGTACTTCCAGTATCAGTATCGCGCGTGAGCATAATGTGCCCTTTTTGATGTTCGGCCCGGAAATGTGGATCAAAGACAGCCATTCCGGCGATGCCTGCAGCGCCCCGATCTCTGTCAACGGCAAGATCCGCTATATTATTTCCTTCTTCTCGCTGGATCAGAACGATCTGCCTTATGACCTGTTGCTGTCGCTGCTTTTGACGATGAAATATTCGATCGAACAGCATCTTTCCATGCTGGAATACTGGAGCATTTATCAGCTGATGATGAACGAGCTGCCGGTAGCCGTGTACTGGATCGGTCAGGATGAGCAGCTGAAATACTGCAATAATAATGCGCAGAAGCGTCTGGACGGCAAGCAGAAGCTGGAAGACGTTTTCCTGAATTATGAACATATCCCCATAAAAAAAGCCCTGCAGGGCGTACCGACGCACCGCCGTGAGATCACCTGGATCACGCAGGACCGTACTTATGAAGATATCACGACGGTCATGCCGATCAAAGTGGGCAGTGAGGTCGAAAGCGCACTGGTCATGTCGATGTCGATCGAAGATCTGAAAACTACGATCGCCCACGCTACAGGCTACAGCTCCCGCTACAGCCTGTACAGCATGGTCGGCGAAACCAGCGAGTTCCTGGCTTTGCAGCATAAGGCTTCGCGGATCGCCCGCAGCGATAATAATATCCTGCTGCAGGGTGAACCCGGTACAGGCAAGCAGCGTTTGGCCCATGGTATCCATCAGGCCAGCCCGCGCGCTGCGGCACCGCTGATCGTTGTAAAATGTTCGAGTGCTCCGCTGGAGGCCCTGGAAGAAGAATTTTTCGGCAGTGTCGACGGCGACCGTCAGCCGATGGCCGGCAAACTGGAGCTGGCCCTGGGCGGTACGCTGTTCCTGGACGAAGTAGAAAAGCTGCCTGTGGAAATGGGCGACAAGCTGGCCGATGCTTTGAAAAATGGTCTGGTGAACCGTGAGACCGGTGTGCGCAAGAAATTGAACGTGCGTGTGATCGCGGCCTGCGATTCCAATTTAAAACGTCTGTCGGACAAGGGCTTGTTCTCAAAAGCCCTGTACGAGCTGGTCCTGGATACGACGATGCGTGTTCCGCCTCTGCGTGAGCGCGTCAAGGATATTGAAGTCATCGCTTCTCATATTCTGGCCGAGATGTCGGCGCAGCATAACCTGCCGCCGAAACGTCTGTCGCCGGAGGCGCTGAATCTTTTGACCAGCTGCAGCTGGCCCGGCAATATCAAGCAGCTGCAGGGCGTGATCGAGCAGGCTTTCTTCCATACTCCCGGAGCGATCATTGAATCCGAGAATATCAAGCTGCCCGGTGACCGGACGCTGGAAAAATCCTGGAAATACGATAAAGACGCCTTTATCGCGGCCTGGAAATCCGCCGGCGGCAATATCAGCAAGCTGGCTGGTATGCTTGACGTCAGCCGCGTGACCCTGTACCGTTATCTGAAAAAATACGGACTGGGCCCGAAAGGCATGAAAGAAGAATAAAGAAAAATAAAAGCAGACATTCGTAAGAATGTCTGCTTTTCGTTTAGCGGGCAGTTTTATTTTTACTTTAATTTGTTATATAATATAAATTGGATTTGTATTTAGATTTTACAAAGGCGGGTCAGTATGAGATTAAGAAAAAAACCATGGATCGAAGAAGCAATGCAGGAGTTAAAAGACGAATATGTTTTGATGCATGATTTGGAAAAGTATAAAGGACGCTGGCAGGAGCTGTTTCCCGGCAAGCGTTTATGTTTGGAGATCGGCTGCGGCAAGGGCCGTTTTATTATCGGCATGGCCGGGCTGCACCCGGAAAAGGCTTTCATCGGCGTGGAAACGCAGCACGATATCGCCTATTATCCCGGTAAAACGGCCAAGGAACAGAAACTGGATAATATCAAAGTCATCTGTGCGAATGCAGAGCATCTGGAGGACTGGTTCGAGCCGGGTGAGATCAAAGAGCTGTATTTGAATTTCAGCGACCCGTGGCCGAAGGCGAGGCATGCCAAACGCAGACTGACGCACCGTAATTTTCTGGCTAAATACCAGCGGCTTTTAGGCCGGGGCGGACATCTGCGTTTTAAAACTGATAACAGGTCGCTGTTCGATTTTTCAGTGGAAGAGTTTAAGGAATTCGGGCTGGAAATCATTGCCTTGAGCTATGATCTGCATCATTCGGAGTATGAAAACGAGGTGCAGACGGAATATGAACAGAAATTCAGCGCGTTGGGAACACCGATAAATTTTTGTGAAGTGGTATTTTAAGAGAGGCTGTTATGCAGAAAAGATTTTTGATCTGGGATAATCCCAAGGATGCGATCATCAGCCTGACTTTACTGCTGATGCTCGTGGGCTGTATCAATGTGTTCAGCGCCAGCTTTGTCGAAGCGCGGGATATGTTTGAGGACGGCTATTATTATTTGAAGCGTTATCTGATTTTTGGCGCCGCCGGACTGGTGCTGATGCTGTGGCTGGGTTTTCGTGCTCCTTCGTACAAGACGTGGCTCAATGACTTCTGGCTGAAGGCGGTTTATTTCGGAGTGGGCAGTCTGCTGCTTTTGGTAGACCTGATCGGTACGACGAATAAAGGCGCGCAGCGCTGGCTGTATGTAGGCGGTATTTCGATCCAGCCGTCCGAGCTGGCGAAGATCGCTGTGATCCTGCTGGGCGCGGCCCTGCTGGGTGAAATGCTGCGTAAACGTCAGCCGATCAGCCTGCTGAATAAGGATACCGTCTGGCCTTTCGTAGGTACAGTGATCTACGGCATTCTGGTTTTGAAACAGCCGGATATGGGCACGGCCGCTATTATCGTGGCGCTGATGGTGGGGTTATACATCCTGGCCGGCCTGCATCTGCGGGAGGTATTTGGCTTGCTGGGCATTTTGGGCGCGGTAGCAGTGGCGGGGGCGATCATGGCTCCTTACCGTCTGCAGCGGATCAAGGTGTGGCTGGACCCGTGGAGCGACGAGGCCAATACGGGTTATCAGATGGTGCAGTCGTTGATGTCGATTGGCAGCGGCGGTTTGACCGGCTTGCCATGGGGACAGGGCAGCGGCAAGTTTTTTTATCTGCCGGAAGCGCATACGGATTTTGCTTTTGCGATTTTTTGTCAGGAATGGGGCCTGTTGGGCGCGGCGATCCTGATCACGGTGTTTTTACTGCTGGCAGCGGCCTTTTTCCGCATTGCCATGCATACTAAAGATGAACGGGGCTTTATTCTGGTTTCGGGCGTCAGCCTGCTGATCGTGGGTCAGGCCGTAGCCAATATGGCGATGGTCTGCGGGCTGCTGCCGGTCATCGGCGTGCCGCTGTCCTTTATCAGCTATGGCGGTACTTCGATGCTGATCACGCTGGCCTCGATCGGGCTGGTCCTTTCTGTGTACCGTGACGAGTGTAAACGCGAGAAGCTGGAGCGGCTGTCGCCTGATACCCGCCGGACGCAGATGCGTGTCGTTTCGCACGGTGAGGGGAGGTGGCAGCGCTGATGAAAAAGTTTTCGCTGCAAAACGGTAAAAAACGTTTTGCCATTATCGGCCTGCTGATCTTTATGGGCTTTGGAACGGTATTTCTGCGGCTGATCTGGCTGCAGGTGATCCAAAACGAGGAGCTGGCCAAGCGTGCGGCTAATCAGGTCACAGGCAAGGTCACCAAATATTCGCCCCGCGGGGCTATTTTGGACTGCAACGGCGAAGAGCTGGCAGTCAGTATCATGTCCAAGTCTTTGTATGTCGACCCGGTCGAGATGCAGGACAACCCGACGAAAAAAGGCGAAAAGCCGGAGCGGGACGTCAAGCGTCTGGCGGCTGATCTTCTGGCCGGCGTCCTGCAGGTGAAGGCGGACGAATTGTATGCCGATTTTACCACTGAAGCCCGCTTTATCTGGCTCAAACGGACGATGGAACCGAAGGATGCGGCAGAGGTAGAACGGATCATTCGGGAGAACAAGCTGCCGGGGCTGCATTTTTTAGAAGAAAGCAAACGTTATTATACAAAAAAATCAATGGCGGCCCAGGTACTTGGTTTCGTCGGTACGGACGATAACGGCCTCAGCGGGATCGAGCTGGCGCTGGATTCGGTCGTAAAGGGTGCGGAAACGCAGCAGCAGGAGGTCGTCGACGCGCTGGGACGTCCCATGGGCGACAGCGGTTTCAATAAAGCCAGGCCGCAGAAGATGGCTTCCGTCTATCTGACTTTGGACAGCAAGATCCAGTTTGTGCTGGAGGACGCGCTGGATAAAGCGATGAAGGATACCAAAGCCGCCAGTGCGGCAGTCATCCTGATGGACCCGAATACGGGCGCGATCCTGGGCATGGCCAACAGGCCCAGCTTTGACCCGAATACTTTTTATAAATTCCCGGCGACCAGCTGGACGAACCGTGCGATATCGACTATTTACGAACCGGGTTCGGTTTTTAAACCGATCGTAGGCGTGATGGGACTGACGGAAAAGATCATTACCCCGACGACGATGATCAACGATACAGGCAGTATCAGGATCGCCGACCGGACGATCCGCAACTGGGACGGCGAGGGCATGGGCCTGGTCCCGTTTCAGGACGTTATTAAATTTTCGATCAATACGGGCATGGTGCAGCTGGGTATGCAGCTGGGCGCGCAGCGCATGATCGATTACAGCAAAAAATTCGGTTTCGGCAGTGTGACCGGGGTAGAGCTGCCGGGTGAAGAAGAGGGCATCCTCTACGACCCTGAGCAGATGTATCAGCCGGATATCGCGACCATGTCGATCGGTCAGGGCATTGCCGTAACGCCGCTGCAGATGCTGCGTGCGATCTGCGCTATCGCCAACGGCGGCGAGCTTTTGCAGCCGTATATCATCGATAAGATCGTGATGCCTGATGGACGGGTCCTGCGTCAGGGTCAGAAAAAAGTTGTACGCCGGGTGATGAGTGAGGAAGTTGCCAACCAGATGCGCGGCATGATGGAGCAGGTAGTAGCCAGCGGCGGCGGTAAAGCCGCCAGTATCAAGGGCTACCGCATCGCCGGCAAGACAGGCACCGCTGAAAAGCTGGCTGAAACAGGCGGCTATGCGGCCGGTAAATATATTGCTTCCTTCGTAGGCTTTGTGCCTGCCGATAAGCCGCAGTATGCGATGCTGATCATGCTGGATACGCCGCAGGGCGCTTTTTACGGTTCGCAGGTCTCTGCGCCGGTCTTCCGCGATACGCTGCAGCAGATCCTTGTGGCTAAGGGCATCCAGCCCAGCAGCAGCGAGGGACTGCCGTCTTTTGAGCAGCATGCCAAACCGGGCGCGGTGATCTCTAATGTTCCGGCGCCTGAGAAGATCCCGCGGATGGAGATCATGGCTGACGGTAAGATCAAAGTGCCGGATTTCAGCGGCCTGGATATGCGGCAGACGGCCGAGCTGATCCAGCAGGGACGCCTGGTGCTGGTGCCGCATGGCAGCGGCAGGGCCCGCAGGCAGTCGCAGCCTCCGGGGACAGTGGTCGCCGAAGGGACGAAGCTGGAGATCTGGTTTGAATAAAAACAGTGTATGTATACATAAGGATGCTGTCAGAGCAGCAGGAAAAAAGCTGTCGGCACAGAAGATATACAAGATGGTTCACATGTATAAGTGAAGAGGAGGGCGTTTATTTATGTTATCTGATATTGAAATTGCTCAGCAGGCCAAAATGCTGCCGATCACGGAGGTCGCCGCCAAGCTTGGTATCGGCGAGGAAGACATTGAAATGTATGGCCGTTACAAGGCCAAATTATCTATGGACCTGATCCGCCGGCTGGAAGACAAACCGGCAGGCAAGCTGGTTCTGGTAACGGCTATCACGCCTACGCCGGCAGGTGAGGGCAAGTCGACTACCACAGTAGGTCTGGCCCAGGGCCTGGCCAAGATCGATAAAAGCGTTATCGTGGCGCTGCGCGAGCCTTCACTGGGACCCTGCATGGGCGTCAAGGGCGGCGCTGCCGGCGGCGGTTATTCCCAGGTCGTGCCGATGGAAGACATCAACCTGCATTTTACCGGTGATTTTCATGCGATCACTTCCGCGCATATGCTGTTGTCCGCTATGGTCGATAACCATGTGCAGCAGGGCAACGCTCTTAATATCGACCCGCGCCGGATCGTCTGGAAACGCGTTGTCGATATGAATGACCGTGAGCTGCGCAATATCGTGGTAGGACTGGGCGGCAAAGCGCATGGCGTACCGCGTCAGGACGGTTTTGACATTACCGTTGCTTCCGAAGTTATGGCTATTTTATGCCTGGCCAGCAGTCTGCATGATTTGAAAGAACGTTTGCGCAGGATCATCGTTGCTTATGACTATAACGGTAAGCCTGTCACCGCCGGGCAGATCAAAGCTCACGGTGCGATGGCGGCCCTGTTGAAGGACGCTGTGAAGCCGAATCTGGTGCAGACGCTGGAAAACGTGCCGGCGATCATCCACGGCGGCCCCTTTGCCAATATCGCCCACGGCTGCAACAGCGTCATGGCTACGAAAACGGCGATGAAGCTGGCGGATTACACGATCACGGAAGCAGGCTTCGGCGCTGATCTGGGTGCGGAAAAATTCTTTGACATCAAATGCCGTTATGCCGGTCTGAAACCGGACGCAGTAGTGCTGGTCGCAACAGTACGCGCCTTGAAGATGCATGGCGGCGTACCGAAGACAGAATTGACTGTGCCGAACGTGGAAGCTGTGAAAAAAGGCATCGTCAATCTGGAAAAACATATCGAAAACATTAAAAAATTCGGCCTGCCTTTAGTGGTAGCCATCAATATTTTTGCGCAGGATACGCCGGAGGAGCTGGAAGCTGTACGCGCTCACTGCGCCGCACACGGCGTCAATGTGGCCTTGTCCGACGTCTTTGCCAAAGGCGGCGCCGGCGGCGTCGAGCTGGCACAGGAAGTCGTGGCGCTGGCCGAAAGCGGCAAGGCAGACTTTGCCCCGATCTATGCTTCCGAGCTGACGCTGAAAGAAAAGATCGCTGCTGTGGCGCGCGAGATCTATGGCGCCGGCGATGTAGTTTATGCCAAAGAAGCAGAGACGGCTTTGAAGGATTTTGAAAGTCTGGGCTATGGTAACCTGCCGATCTGTATGGCTAAGACCCAGTATTCGTTCTCGGATGATCCGACCTTGCTCGGCCGTCCCAGCGGTTTCACCATGACGATCAAAAACTGCAGGATCTCTGCCGGCGCAGGCTTTGTAGTCGTGCTGACCGGCGATATCATGACGATGCCGGGACTGCCGAAGGTGCCGGCGGCAGAGAAAATCGATGTCAGCGATGACGGCGTCATCAGCGGCTTGTTTTAAGGAGAGTTGCAGCGATGAAAACTTTGTTGATGAAGGGCAAACCCGTTGCCGATGCTTACAGAGAAATTATTTCAGCCAAGATTGCGGCCGCCAGGGCCAAAGGCGTCAAGGTGACGCTGGCGATCATTGTGGTCGGCGATGACCCGGCTTCGCATGTTTATAAGGACCGGCTGGTCAAGCTGGTCGAAAGTCTGGGCGGTGAGGCCAAGGTGCTGGAGCTGCCGGAAACAGCGACCCAGGATGAGGTCATTGCCATGATCAAAAGACTCAACCATAACCGCTATGTCACAGGTATCCTGCCGATGATGCCGATGCCGAAGCATATCGACGGCGACGCCGTCGGCGCGGCCATTACCATGAGCAAAGACGTGGACTGCCTCAATCCCAAGAGCGTCGGCGAAGTCTTTTTGGGACGCAGCCGCTGGGCTCCGTGTACGCCGCGGGCCTGTATGGCTACGCTGGCCCATTACGGGATCGAGCTCGAAGGCAAGAACGTCGTCGTTGTCGGCCGCAGTAATGTAGTGGGCAAGCCGGTAGCGCTGCTGCTTCTGCAGGAGCATGCTACAGTAACTGTCTGCCATTCGAAGACGAAGGATCTGGCCGGTATTTTAAAAACTGCCGATGTGATCGTGGCGGCCGTGGGCGTGCCTGCTTTCATCAAACCGGAAATGGTCAAAAAAGGTGTCGTGATCGTCGATGTAGGCATCAATGCTGTCGAAGGCGGACTGGTCGGCGACGTAGATCCTGCTGCCTGCGCTAAAGCCGGCGCGTTCACGCCTGTGCCCGGCGGAATCGGCGTCGTCAGCAATATGATGGTCATGGACATGCTCAGCAGAAATTTATAAGGCGAGGTAAGTAAGACCGTGAAAAGATTTGTATGGCTGCTTTTACTGGTCGTTTTTGTAGCGTTTATTTTCTATAATTCTTCCATGCCGGCGGCTGAATCGCACCGGGCCAGCGAACTGGTCGGCTCGATCCTGACCGGTATGGGCAAATGGTTCGGTATCGATGTACCGCAGCAGAATTTGGATCACAATATCCGCAAGCTGGCGCACTTTTTGGAGTTTGCCCTGCTGGGAGTGATCCTCTGCAATGTTTATGCCGCCTTTGGCGTCAGCCACCGGACGGCGACCGGCTATATTCTGTTTTTGGGACTGGCGGTAGCCGTGACCGACGAATACATCCAGCTGCACGCGCCGGGACGCAGCGCTTTGGTGACGGATGTGATCCTGGATTTTTCCGGCGTTTTCTTTATCTGGCTGACACGTGAGGTGTGGAGCTGGGCCAAGCGTTAGCTTATGATACATAAAAAAACACTGTTACGTAATCCATACGTAACAGTGTTTTTTTTATTTAAGGCACGCAGCCAGAGTCTCATACAGCTTCTGCGGGTCGATCGGTTTGGCAACGTGAGCGTTCATACCGGCGGCCAGCGCGTTTTTGATGTCTTCGGCAAAAGCGTTGGCAGTCATGGCAATGACCGGGACCGTTGCTGCCTGTGGATGCTGGCTGCAGCGAATAGCTTGGGCTGCTTCGTAACCGTTCATGACCGGCATCTGAATGTCCATCAGGATCGCGTCGAAGCTGCCCGGCGCGGAAGCAGTAAAGAGTTCCACACCCTCCGCTCCGTTTTCAGCAATGGTAACAGCTGCTCCTGTTTTTTCCAGGATCAGTTCTGCTACTTTTTGATTGATCGGATGATCTTCTACCAGCAGAAAAGACTTGCCTGTAAAGTCAAAGTCGGCGCTGCCGGGGAGCTGGGCCGTTTTTTCTACCGTGACGGCGGCAGCAGTATCAAAATGCAGCGGCAGCGTGACGGTAAAGGTAGTGCCTTCGCCGTGCTGGCTGGCAACGGAGATCGTACCGCCTTTGTAGTCGACGATATTCTTGACGATGGCCAGTCCCAGGCCGGAACCTTCGATATGCCTGCTGACAACGTCGCTGCTGCGGTAGAAGGGTTCAAACAGCTGCGGCAGGCTGGCGCTGTCGATGCCGATACCGGTATCGCTGATCGTAAACTGATACCAGCCGATCCGGTCGCTGGTAGGCGGCAGTTCGCGGACGCTGAAGGTGACTGTGCCGCCCGACGGCGTGAATTTGCAGGCATTGCTGACAAGATTATCCCAGATCCGCTGCAGCTGGGAGGTATCGCCGAGACAGTTACAGTGCAGCAGAGCGGTATCATGCAGGAAGTTAAGGCCGTTTTTATCCATCAACAGCTGGTAACGGCTGCAGAACCTGTCTATTTCTACGGACAGGTTGAACGGGGCCTGCGCTGATTCCAGCTGGCCTTTTTCGATACGGCTCATGTCGAGGATGTCATTGATGAGCGTCAGCAGATGTGACGATGAGGTTTTGATGATTTCCAGATATTCGCAAAGCTGCTGACGGTTGTCAAGATTGCCCAGCGCCAGATCCGTCATGCCGATGATGGCGTTCATAGGAGTGCGGATGTCATGGCTCATGGCCGAGAGAAAATCGGTTTTGGCACGGTTGGCTTCCTGGGCCAGATCCAGCGCGTTTTGCAGCACAGACCGGGAATTTTTCTCGGCACTGATGATATCCGTAACATCACAGCGGACCAGGCAGATCGTATGGTGGCCTTCATCACCCCAGAGGACGTTGATCTGTTTGTGTTTTTCACTGCCGTCGTTGGCAAGGTAAGGCAGCGTCAATTCATAGCCCTGCGGTTTTTCGGCCAGTCTGCTGAGGATAACAGGCAGCGAGAATGACGCCGCTACACTTTCGTCAGCTGCTGCTTTAACATAGGGAGCAGCAAGCTTTTGCAGCGCTTTGTTAAAATCTGAGCATTTATAAGGCGACAGGTTCTGCAGTACCGATCTGCGGGTGTACATCGTGAAATCTCTGGTCAGCAGATTGATGATGCTGAGCTGTTCAAAGGTATAGGCCAGCGTATTGAGCAGGGCCCGCTGCTCACGGACATAGTCGGTAATATCGGCCCGGGCCATACCGACCTTGTTCAAACGCTGATCGATCAGAAAGACGATCATATTTTTAGTATAGATATGTCCCTGCTCATCCTGCAGCGAATAATGGAAGGAATAAGAATTTTCCTGCTGCAGACGCCGCTGCATATTGACAGGATCAAACATTTGCAAACAGAATTCCCGGTCCTTGGGAACAGTGAATTCCTGCAGGAAAGCGACGATATTTTTGCTGTAGCTGCCCTGGTCAGGCGGCAGCAGGCTGGCTTTGCCGTTGGTGAAAAACAGCTGGTAGCTGTCATTGCTGAAGTCGCAGGCAGCGATAAAATCATAGTGGGCGTGCGCCAGGTGCATGGATACCTGCTCGTTGATCCGGGACTGCGTCATATCCAGGATGGAAAGCACGCCGATGGTATGACCGTTATCCGGCGATTCGATCATATTGATGACGCATTTCAGGTAACGGCCGCTGTTATCCTGCGGCATGCGGATAAAACATTCTACTTCCTGCCGGGTGATGCCCTGAGCAAATTTTTCCAGCAGCGGCGCATTGAGAAATTTACTGAGGAAAAGCTGCTGTTCCTGCGCGTCTTCGATCAGTGAAGACAGCCCTTTGAAAAAGGCCTGCCGCTCAAAACCGAATTTTTGCAGCGGATCGATACCTGTTTTATCGTAAATGCGCAGGATCCTGTTGGCTGTTATATCACAGTAACCGCTGAGGATCTCGTTCGAGAGCGGATAATTTTGCTGGCGCAGTAAAATATCGTTATATTTTTGCCGCAGTTTGCTTTGAGATTCTATTTCTTTGGTAATATCGCTGTACACGGCGTAAACGAGAGGTGATCCGTTCTGGCGGATAATAAGCGAAGAGTTGTTTTTGACCCAGATATAGCTGCCGTCTTTTTTGCGCAGCCTGTAAATGCTTTCGCAGGTATCCAGATGTTTGTTAAGATGGCTGCACAGTCTGGTCAGGCAATAGTGTACGTCATCGGGATGAACGCCTGCTAAAGCGTCGTTTTGATAAAGCGCATAGGCTTCGTCCAACGACATGCCGGTCATAGCGGCAAAGCCGTCGGAAAGATATTCGGGGATCATCCTTCTGGCTGCAGGATCGAAATGCAGCATGGCGATGCCTCCCGGCAGGTTATGGACAAGCGTCTGATAAAATTGCTCCAGCTGGTCGGCTTTGCGCGAGGCTGATATTTTATCAGTGATATCGTTGACGAAAAGGGTATAGGCGGGCATGCCGTTCCAGACGAGCTCTTTAGCGCGGAGCTCATAGCTTTTGCCGTTGGGGAAGGTGAGCTCCTGCGGTGTGCCGATGTTTTTGCTGTCGGTCAGGGGGCAAAAGTCGCAGGGCTGCTGCTGATCGTGCAGGGCTGTGTAACACTTCTCGCCCCAGAGATTACTTTTACCTGCCAAAAAGAGCTCTGTATTTTCGTTGTAGTACAGCAGGTCGTAGTTTGTTTTATCAATAACATAGATGCCCTGGGCCGCTTCGTTGCTGATCTGCTGAAAAAGCTTGGCTTCTTCGGACATACCGGTAAAAACAGCGTAAAAAATGCCGTTGATGGCTTTGCCGTTTAAACGTATCCATTCAAGCGTCTGTTTTTTGCTGTTGATCCTGTAAGAAAGATCGATCGTTTCACTACTGGTGAACATATGCTGGAAGGCATTGTAAACCCGGTGATAATCGTCCTTAAAGACCATGCTCCAGGGATTGGGGGCATAGCGCTGCAGATCGGCAGCATCACTGCAGCCGAAAAGTCTGGCGACGCCGTCGGAACAAAGCAGACGCTGCGGGTTATGCGGATCAGTAAAATCATAGGCGGCGATACCGCCGGGGATAGAATTGATAACGTGGGCCAGCTCTTCCTGAGACTGTTTGAAGGCGGAGATATTGTGGAACACACATTGAAGCAGGGGATAACCGCCGTCCTCGCCGATTTTTTTGGCATAGACATTGACCCAGACGATATGGCCGTCGCGGTGCTGTTTGCGGAAATCGAAACTAACAGCGGTATTAGCGGCCAGCGCTGCGCGGATCTTGCCGACGACCATCTCGGTATCTTCATGATAGGTGAGGTTGACTGCATCCTGTTTGATGAGCTGTTCGTATTCTGTGCGGTCATAACCCGAAAGCTCGGGAACGCCGTCAGAGTAATAAACCGTTTCGAAGATATCGGAGACTTTATAAATTGCGACGCCGCCGGGAATAGCGTTGATGATATCCTGGGCGTTTAGTTTTTTGTCAAAGCGTTCCATGGCAGATCCTCCTTGGATAATGGGATAGCAAAAATAAGTGCTATAAAAATTATAACATTTTTTAATAAATATATGAACTAAGACAAAAATAATTGTAATAAATAGAAAAAATAAATATTTAAAAATATAGAGCTAAACAGTTTTTAGGGCGCAAAAATCCCCGGCATATTATCAATATGCCGGGGATGGTGCTGTTTAACTGTTTTATTTAATTAGATCCATGCCGACCTGCAGGGCCTGTTTATTTTTTTCTTCAGTACCTTTCGGTACACGGTTCAAAACGGCTTTGACCAGCGATTCCTCGCTGACGATGCCGGTCAGTCTGACCAGCGCGCCCAGGGCGATGATGTTGGCAAAAAGCGCTTTGCCCAGCACTTCTTTAGCGCTGTGGGTGATCGGCAGCTCGTAGACTTTGCCGCCGAAGTCGGGCACTTCGCTGACGAACAGGCTGTCGGTGACCATGATGCTGCCCGGTGTCAGGTCGTGCGAGTATTTGGTAGCCGCTTCCTGGCTCATAGCGAGCAGCAGGTTCGGGTCGGTGACCTTCGGGAAGTGGATCGCTTCGTCGGAGATGATGACCTCGGCTTTAGATGCGCCGCCGCGGGCTTCCGGGCCATAGGACTGGGACTGGATCGCCAGTTTGCCGTCTAAAAGCGCTGCTTCAGCCAGAATGATGCCGGCCAGGATCAGGCCCTGACCGCCGGTGCCGGATAAACGTAATTCCTGTTTCATGATTATTTACCTCCCTGCGCTCTGGCGATCAGCTCGTCGTAGGCGGCTGTGTATTCTTGTCTGCCTTCGGCCTGATAGAGTACGCCGATGGGGAATTTGCCCTCTTTTTGTTCGTCGGTCATTTTCTCCCAGGCTGCCAGCGGTACTGCATGGTCGCGCTGCCATTTCATCATGTCGGCCGGGCCGCCCATTTTATTCTGGCGCCCAAAGGAGATGGGGCAGGCCGTTACTGCTTCGATAAGGCTGAAGCCTTTATGCTCGATGCCTTTGGCGATTAGGTCAACGAGGATCTGGGCATGGAAAGTAGTGCCGCGGGCGACGAAGGTCGCGCCGGCTGCTTTCACCAGTTCGGCTACGTTGAAGTCCTGCTCGATCGTTGCATAAGGAGCGGTAGTTGCCTTGGAGCCGTGCGGCGTCAAAGGCGAATACTGGCCGCCGGTCATACCGTAGATGCTGTTGTTGTACAGCACTACCGTCATGTCGATGTTGCGGCGGGCAGCGTGGATCAGGTGGTTGCCGCCGATAGCGGTGGCATCGCCGTCGCCGGTAACGACGATCACAGTCAGGCTGGGGTCAGCCAGCTTGACGCCGGTTGCTACCGGCAAAGCGCGTCCATGTGCCGAATGGACGGTGTTGAAATCTAAATAACCGGAGGCACGGCTGCTGCAGCCGATGCCGGAAATAACGGCTACGTTGTCTTTATCAAGGTCCAGCTTGGCAACTGCCTTCACAATAGTGCCGGTAACGACGCCGTTGCCGCAGCCGGGGCACCAGATATGAGGCAGGCGGCCCGGACGGAAATATTTATCGATCATTGCTTCCATGTTCATAATCTAATCTCCTCTCCTTCTCAGGCCATGGCCTTTTTGATCTCAGCTAAAAGCTGGGCGGGGGTGGCCGGTTCGTTGTCGTATTTGGCGTACAGCGCAACGGGGACCTTCCCGGCGACGACGCGTTCTACTTCCAGTACGTACTGGCCGTAGTTCAGCTCGTGCACCAAAATGCCTTTGACCCTGGAGGCCAGTTCTTTGATCTGTTTGTCTGCCAGCGGCCAGATGGTGATCGGGCGCATCAGGCCGACTTTCAGGCCTTCTTTGCGTGCCATATCGACAGCTTCGTAAGCGGTACGGGCGCCGCCGCCGAAAGCGATCACGGCATATTCCGCGTCTTCCATTTTATAGTTTTCGACCTGGACGATGTCATCCAGATTGTTGTAAAGCTTGTCGTGCTGGCGGTTGGTAGCGGCCAGGGTCGCTGCCGGGGTGCCCTTCGGGAAGCCGGTCTCGTCATGGACCAGACCCGTAACGTGCCAGCGGTAGCCGCTGCCGAAGGCGGGCATGGCCGGGACCAGACTGTCGTCGGTAGCGTAGGCTTTAAAGTCTTCCGGTTTGCAGTCAGGCTGTTTGCGTTCGGCCTGCGGGATCTCGCTGTAGTCGTCGGGCAGTTCGATCTTTTCGCGCATATGGCCGATGACTTCGTCCATCAGCAGGATAACGGGCACACGATATTTTTCGCTGAGGGCGTAAGCACGCAGCGTCAGTTCAAAGCATTCGGGCACGCTGGCCGGGGTCAGGGCAATGAGCCAGTGGTCGCCGTGGGTGCCCCAGCGGGCCTGCATCAGGTCGCCCTGGGAAGGAGAGGTAGGCTGGCCGGTAGACGGGCCTACGCGCTGCACGTTGACGATGACCAGAGGGATCTCGGCCATGCAGGCATAACCGATCAGCTCCTGTTTTAAAGAAAAGCCGGGGCCGCTGGTGGCGGTCATAACTTTTTTGCCGGTCAAAGACGCGCCGATGACAGCGCCCATGGAAGCGATCTCATCTTCCATCTGGATGAATTTGCCGCCGACGAGGGGCAGACGTTCAGCCAGGGATTCGGCTACTTCGGTAGAGGGTGTGATAGGATAGCCGCCGAAAAATTTTACACCGGCAGCGATGGCGCCTTCGACCACTGCCTGGTTGCCTTGTAACAAAAGGATCTTGGACATGATTTCAACTCCTCCGTTTTACTTTTCTACAAAAATCGCAAAGTCAGGGCAGCGGGTCTCGCACTGGCCGCACTGGATACATTTATCTTCGGCGACCACCTCTACTTTTTCGATCTCGCTGATCGCCAGAACCTGTTTGGGGCAAAATGCTACGCAGATGCCGCAGCCTTTGCAGCGGTTGGTATGGACCTTAAGACTCATAATCGCGACCTCCTTCTTTCTTTAAACTATCCGCCGCTGGCGGAAGCAAAATGATTAGAAAAAATAAATAATAGTTTTCTGTGATTTCAATTCTATTATATAGGAAAGCACCGGCGATAGAAACCCCCCAAAGTGTGAAAAAATAAATTTGGAAAATTTATCTGCAAAATTTGTGATATATTTGTAAAGTTGCCCTAAAAAACTTATAATATAAGATAAATAGGATAGTTGATAAGAAAATGCCGAAAGGAAGTTTGATTTATGCGTAAAATAGACAAAACCTTACCCAAAGATCAGAGGATACTGCTGGCAGCAGAGGATGTTTTCAGCCGCCGCGGCTACGTGCAGGCGACCCTGGACGAGATAATTGCGCTTGCTGATACCGGTAAGGGCACGGTCTATAAATATTTCGGCAATAAGGATAACCTGTTCTATACGCTGGTCGCCGGTAAGATCGAACCGTTCATGCAGGCGCTGCAGGAGATCGTGGAGTCGCAGGCAGACACTAAGGAAAAGATCAGGCGCTATATGCTGGAACTGCTGACGTTCCTGCGGGAAAATAAAGATCTGTACAGGATACTCTGGTACGAGGTGAGCGGCAATCAGCGCGGCTTCCATCCGGTGATCCTGAATGACGGTTCCTGGGAAATGAGCTCGCTGTATGGCGATACCCTGTCAGAAGAAGAATATAACCGGATCTTACGTTATCGGAACCTGATCAGGGACCAGGTACAGTGCCTGGTCGCCATTATCAGTGAAAGTATGGAACAGGGCTTTATGAAATACGGGCAGCCGACGGTCACGGCGCACCATCTGTTCGGCGGGGTGGCGATGTCGGTGCTACATTATGTGGGCGAGCAGGAATTTACCGATGCTGAACTGGCAGACCTGATCGTCGACAGGTTTTTGTATGGTCATGCTGTAAGATAACCTTGGTTTAGCCACGGAAGGGTGAGAAAGCTTGGAAAAGAAGCTTTTATTAGAACGATTCAACAGGGATTTTGCCGCCATGCAGCGGGGCATGATGCTGCAGTTCGACAAGCTGCCGCTGCCGGTGTACGTACTGCGGGCGGAGGCTGACGCAGACGGACTGCCGCAGGATTTTATCTTTGTGTATGCCAACAGCGCCTGCGCTGCCTTTTTCGGCATCGACGGCAAAAATGAGCTTTTGGGAATGTCGTTCAGAGATATTTTTGATGACAATGATGACAGATGGTTCAATGTTTATAAGAAAACGGCGCTGGACGGAACGACCCAGAATGTTGAGGATTACAGTGCCAAATTAGGCAAATATCTTTCAGCGGACTGTTATCAGCCGATGTACGGCTACTGCAGCTGTTTCATGCGCGATGTCACGAAGCGCAGGGATATGGAGCGGCAGTTGTATGAAGAAAAGGAACGCTACCGGGTAGCGATGGAAAGCAGTATCGACCTGCTCTTTGAATATGATATCGGGTCCAAAGTGATGTATTCCTGGAGCAATATATCGGCTGAAAATTCTTTGGAAAAAACACGGCGCAGCTATATTCCCGACTATCTGTCTGTGGCGGTCAGGGAAAATCTGGTCGATACCGTTGACCGGGAAACCTGGCTGAGCCTGCTGAGCGGCGAGCGCAGCGAAGAAGCCGTAGAGATCAGGATGCGCCGCTACATCGATAAGCAGATGGACAACAGGTGGTATCTGGTGCAGGCAACGACTGTTTATGAACAGGGCCGCCCGGTGCGGGTCGTGGGCACGATGCGCGATATCGATACCTGGAAACGGATGCAGCAGGAAAAGCAGCTGGTCGAAAGTCTGAATTATGAGATCAACCATGTATTGGGCGATATTTATTATGCCGTAGTCCATTTTGACCTGGATGCGGGCACTTATCATTTTGTGGAACTGACCGGGCAGAAATGCGTAGATTATCCGTATAAAGGTACCTGCGAAGAATTTTTGGCCTATACCAGAGATGTCCTTCCCCGTGAGGACTGGCACAAATTCAGGCAGCGTTTCAATCTGCGGGAAATGCGCCGGGTGTTGACGAAAAATGGCGATAAGCTGGAAATGGAGCTGCGCCGTAAAAACGGCGGGGTCTATAAATGGATCAGTGTGATGGTGTCCTATCTGCCGGATTACAGCGGCTCGAAAAAACAGCAGGCAGTCCTGGTGGCGCGCTTTATTGACGAGGAACGCCGCCGTGAGATGGAGCAGCAGCAGGAATTGAAGGACGCGTTAGTGGCGGCACATACTGCCAACGAAGCCAAAAGCGCTTTCCTGTCGCAGATGAGCCACGACATCCGCACGCCGATGAATGCCATTATCGGGATGACGACTATTGCCAGACAGAATATCGATAATAAAGCCAAAACGCTGGACTGCCTTGATAAAATAGGCAGTAGTTCGGCCCATTTGCTGGAGCTGATCAACAGTATTCTGAGTATGTCGAAGATCGAAAGCGGCAAGGTTATTTTAACAGATGACGAACTGAGCCTGCCGCAGCTGCTGGAGGATGTGCTCACTATCATCCGCCCGATGGCGGGAAAGAAATGGCAGAAGCTGCAGCTGGAGCAGGCAGAACTGTTCCATCCAGAGGTTTTGGCTGACGGCACGCATATCAGGCAGATCCTGCTGAATATTTTGGGCAATGCGGTCAAGTATACCCCGGAAGGCGGCGAGATCATTTTGACTTTGCAGGAGCTGCCGTCGATGATACCGCAGCGGTCGCAGTATGTATTTACTGTCAGCGACAATGGGCGGGGGTTATCGGAGGAGCTGCTGCCGAAAATTTTTGATATGTTTGAGCGCGGCGAAGACAGCCGCACCAGTAAAATTGAAGGTACAGGCCTGGGACTGGCGATCTGTAAAAACCTGACGAATCTGATGGCGGGCACGATCGAAGCCGCCAACAGGCTGGAAGGCGGGGCCAGATTCACTTTGACGCTGCCTCTGCGCTGGCTGAGCGATGATGAAAGAAAACCTGCCGCTGCGGCCAGGCCATCGGGCAGAAGTGATTTTACGGGCCACCGGGTCCTGATCGTTGAAGATAACGACCTGAATATGGAGATCGCTCTGGAATTTCTGCAAAGTCTGGGCGTGGTCTGTGAAGGGGCCGAGAATGGCCAGCGGGCGGTAGAAATGTTTGCCGCGTCGCTGCCGGGATATTACGAAATGATCCTGATGGATGTGCGGATGCCGGTGCTGAACGGCTACGAGGCGACCAGGGCCATTCGCAGGCTGGAGCGTGAAGATGCCCGGCAGATACCTATCGTGGCGATGACGGCCGACGCTTTTTCGTCGGATATCAAGATGGCCCTCAATGCGGGCATGAACGAGCATCTCAGCAAGCCGATCAGTATCGAGCGCCTGCAGGAAGTTCTGGGACAATGGCTGTGATGATGCAGTGAAAGAAATGGAATAAAGTTAAAAAACGCCCAACACTTGATCGTGTTGGGCGTTTTTGCTGTGTCATAATAGAAACCCGGCGAAGTCCTGCGGCTTGGCAGCGATCTGGCTGACGCCGGCGGCTGTCAGTTCACCGGGGGAGCTGTAGCCGTAGCCGGCGCCAATGATGGCGATGTCGTTCTGCTGCGCGCCGATGGCGTCGTGTTCGCGGTCGCCCAGCATAACGGCTGCGGTTTTAGCGTCGCTTTCGATGTGCAGGCGCTGCAGCACTTCGCCGATAACGTCGGCTTTGGTAGGCAGTTCGCCGTTAAAGCCGGGGCCGGCAACAGTAGTAAAATAGGGGGCAAGTTTGTAGTGTTCTAAAATTTTTTCGGCGTAAAGCTGCGGCTTGCTGGTGGCAACGGCGAGGATCTTGCCTGCCTGGCTCAGGGTCTGCAGCAGCTGGGGGATACCGTCGTAGACGGAATTTTCAAACATGCCGACGCGGGCGAAGCGCTCGCGGTAATATTCAAGGGCGGCGTGGGCTTCGCCTTCGCTCATGCCGCAGAAATTCTGGAAGGATTCGGTGAGCGGCGGGCCGATAAAGGGCAGCAGCTCGTGATCGGGATAGCTGCCTTTGCCGCTTTTTTCCAAAGCGTACTGGACGCAGCGGATGATGCCGGGGGCAGAGTCGGTGAGGGTGCCGTCGAGGTCGAAAAGGATATATTTATACATTGTTTGCTCCTTGATTTGATAATATTCAGGTCTGTGTTGTTGTTGAAGTTAGCGTTGGCGTGTGATTCAGCAGCGCATTGTGTTCACATTATAACACAAATAAGCTGCAGTGAAAAACAGCGGCAGTTATTGCTTAACGGCCGGCGGCAGCAGTGCTATAATGAAAAGAGAAATTTTCTTGATGAGGGGTTTTAAAAATGACGGAAAAATTGTATGAACAGGACTCAATGTTAAAAAGCTGCCTGGCGATGGTGCAGAGCTGCGAAGAAACTAAGCGCGGTTATGCCGTTGTTTTGGACAGGACGGTCTTTTTCCCGGAGGGCGGCGGTCAGCTGAGTGACCGTGGCACTTTGGGCGGCGTGAAGATGACTTATGCCGCTGAGCATGACGGTGAAGTGCTGCATTACTGCGAGCTGCCGTTAGCGGAAGGCACGCAGGTCGAGGCGGTGCTGGACTGGCAGGCCCGGCTGGACCATATGCAGCAGCATGCCGGCGAGCATATTCTTTCGCACGCGGTGTGGAAGCTGTTTGGTGCCAATAACATTGGTTTTCATATGGGTGAACGGCTGGTGACTATCGATCTTGATAAAGAGCTGACAGCAGCTGAGCTGGCGCAGGCCGAAGATTATGCCAACAGCCAGATCTGGGAGAACAAGCCGATCACGGTCAGTTATCTGCCGCATACCAGGCTGACGGAGCTGGTGATGCGTAAGAAGAATGAGAAGCTGACCGGTACGCTGCGGATCGTTACTGTAGAGGGCGGCGATGTCTGCACCTGCTGCGGTACGCATCCTGCCAGCACAGGGATGATCGGCCTGATCAGGATCAACCGTTTTGATAAGCATAAGGACGGGATTAGGGTAGAATTTTTGTGCGGCCGCTGGGCTTTAGAGGACGCACGGCAAAAAAATGAAGCTATCTGGCAGGCAGGACGGCTGCTTTCCATGAAGCCGGAGCACGTGCCGCAGGGGATAGGTAAATTGCAGGGCGAATTGGCGGCGCAGAGCGAGCGTTTGAAAGCGCAGACTGTTAAATTGTATGAATTTTTAGCGCCGCAGCTTTTAGAGCAGGCTGCTGTCGATGCAAGCGGCATCAAATATATCGCCGCAGCGCAGGAGGATTGCAGTGCCGCCGACGCCAAACTGCTGCTGAACAAACTGCTGGCAGGCGGGCGTACTGTGGCGGCGGTGGTATACCGCTCCGGCGAGCGCGTCAATTATGTTTTGGGCTGCGGTGAGCAGACGCAGGCCGATTGCCGCGATCTGTGCAGACAGGCAGGCGAGCTGTTCGGCGGCAAGGGTGGCGGCTCGCAGAGCTTTGCCCAGGGCGGCGGGGCTTACAGCAGTGACTGGCGGCAGAAACTGCAGCGGCTGCAGCAAATATTACAGGGAGTGTGATATTTTATTTGTAAGAAGAAGTTTTTATTGTATAAAATGTAAAAAAATAATATAATAGAACATATAGAATTGTTATTGTTATGAATTTTACAGTTGCTTGTAATCTGCGACTAAAATAACCGCCAAAGGAGGCAGACAGGCTTGGAGAAGCAAAAGGATAAAATTCTGATAGTCGATGACGTAGAGCTTAACCGGGCGATACTGTGTGAACTTTTTGCCGGGGACTACGAAATATTGGAAGCAGATAACGGCAAAACGGCTGTAGAACTGATGCAGCAGTATCACGAAGAAATTGCGATCGTGCTGATGGACATCGTGATGCCGATCATGAACGGTCTGGAAGCGCTGGAGATCATGAACGCCAAAGGCCTGACCGAGAAAACTCCTATCTTCCTGATCACGGCCGAATCGTCCAATGACGCTATTTCCAAAGGCTTTCGCCTGGGCGTGGTCGACGTTGTTTTAAAACCGTTCAATCCTGATAATATCTGTCAGCGCGTCAATAATATCATTGAATTGTACCGTTACCGTTACAAGCTGGAGAATCTGGTCCAGGAGCAGATGAACAAGATCGAAAAGCAGAACGAGCAGCTGCGTAATTTTAACGTGGCCATGATCGATACGCTGAGTACGATCGTCGAATTCCGTGACTGTGAATCAGGGCAGCACGTCCAGCGTATCCGTCAGCTGACCAAGATCATGCTGAAGGAGCTGGGACGGCAGAATGCCGAATATAAAATGAGCGATAAGACGATCGAGGATATTTCGATGGCGGCGGCGCTGCATGATATCGGCAAGATCGCGATCCCGGACTATATCCTGAATAAGCCGGGCCGTCTGACGGCGGAAGAATTTGCGATCATGAAGGAGCATACGCTGTACGGCTGCGAGATCCTGGAGAGCATCGACAGCCTGAAGCAGAATAAAGAGCAATACCGCTATCACTATAATATTTGCCGCTGGCACCATGAAAAATGGGACGGCAGCGGGTATCCTGACGGCCTGATCGGCAAAGAGATACCCATTTACGCGCAGATCGTGGCGCTGGCCGACTGCTATGACGCTTTGACCAGTGTCCGCTGTTATAAAGGCGCTTTTACCCACGAGGAATCGGTCAAAATGATCGAAAAGGGCGAATGCGGTGCTTTCAGTCCTGATCTGCTGCAGTGCTTTTTGAAGATCACGCCGAGCCTGCCGGAAATTTTGCAGTCGGATGACGGGCTGCCGGCAGTCATATATCATTATCAGCATCCCAATACTGAAAAGTTCAGCGGAAAAAAATGCTATAGCTGCGATATGGATAAAAACAGCCGTGTCGCGCGGCTTTTGGAAATAGAGCGTGAAAAACAGAAGGCGCTGTTTGCCATGAGCGGCGATATTATTTTTGATTATGACGTTGAAAAAGATCTGATCATCTTTTCTGATGAATATAAAAAAGTCTTTGGCGGCGAATGCGTGGTCACAAACGCCAGGGCAGCCATGGGCAGCAGTATGGTCATTCTGCCGGAAGATCTGCAGGAGCTGAGGGAACTGACGCATGCTTTGACCGAAGAAAACAGCGGCTATGTCAAGGATGTACGGCTGATCGACAAGTTCGGCGAAGAAAAATGGTACAGGCTCCACGTCAATTCGATCTGGGACAAGGAACATTATGGCGTGATGCTCAGCATCGTCGGCAGGATGATCAGTATCGATAAAATGAAGCGTGAGATCGGTCTGTGGAAAAGGCAGGCTGAGAGCGATGCCTTAACGAAGCTGGGCAACCGGGCTTATGGTGAGCGTTTGCTGCAGCAGCTGCTGTGCGAGCCGCAGAAGGAAAAGGCCGCGGTCATGTTTCTGGACGTTGATAATTTTAAAATGGTCAACGACAGGCACGGGCATTTGTTCGGTGATGAAGTGCTGTGCCGGATCGCCAATGAGATCAGCAGGCAGTTCCGGTCTAATGATATCGTCTGCCGTATCGGCGGCGACGAGTTTTTGATCATCATGCAGAATGTCAGGGACAGCGGTCTGGCGCTTTTGAAAGCAGACGACCTGAGGGCCGGCATCGAAAGGCTGGGACGTGAAGCCGATATCCAGGTGCCGCTGTCGGTATCTGTAGGCGTGTCGTTCTATCCGGTGGACGGTACGGACGAGAAAACGCTTTTATATAAAGCTGATAAGGCTTTATATGAGGCGAAGAAGCGCGGTAAAAATAATTGCGTTATTTACGGTAAAGAGCTGGAAGCAGAACCGTTTATGTCGCAGATCACCGTGGCGGAAAGTGAATAGGAACCGAACTGCGTTCGGTGCGCTGATAAATAAAAGCCTCTCAATAAAATTTTATTGAGAGGCTTTTTCTCTGCCGCAGCAGTATTTACTTACAGTGTTTTGATCAGATTACACAGCTTATCGACCTGGGCCGGGTCTGTGGCCCAGCTGGTGCAGATGCGGGCCGCGATCCTGTCGCCGCTGAGATATTCCCAGGGTGCGAGGACAAAGTGCCTGCTCAGCTCGTCATACATCGTTTGCGGGAAAATAATGAACTGCTGGTTAGTGGTAGAATCAGTCACGAATTCCAGGCCGCGCTCTTTGACGGCGGCTTTGATCTGCAGAGCCAGGTCGATACCGTGACGGCAGATCTTATAATAAAGACCGTCTGTAAAAAGCGTTTCAAATTGCAGACCCAGCAGGCGTCCTTTGGCTAAAACAGCGCCGCCCTGTTTCATGATCGTGCGGAAATCGGCTTTTAAGGCCTGATTGACGATAACTGCCGCTTCGCCGAACAGGGCGCCGCATTTGGTGCCGCCGATGCAGAAGACGTCGCAGTTATTGGTGATATCGGCCAGGGTCAGATCATTGTCAGGCGCTGTCAGGCCGTAGCCCAGGCGGGCGCCGTCAATGAAAAGATAAAGCCCGTAACGCTGGCAGACAGCGTACAGCGCTTCCAGCTCGTCCTTATGGTACAGCGAACCGATCTCGGTCGGCTGCGAGATATAGACCATTTTGGGCTGGACCAGATGCTCACGGCTGGGATCGTTGAGATACAGCTCGTGCTGTTCGCTGATCATGGCGGCGGTGATTTTGCCGTCCGTGGTAGGCAGGTCGAGCACTTTATGACCGGTACGTTCGATCGCGCCGGCTTCGTGCGTGTTGATATGGCTCTGCACAGTGCCGTAAACACCGTGGAAGGGACGCAGCGCCGCACAGATGATCGTCAGGTTGGTCTGGGTGCCGCCGGTCATAAAATGGACGTCGATGTCACTGCGGCCGCATTCTTTTCTGATCAGCGAGGCTGCCGCTTCGCAGTAGGGGTCGATACCGTAACCGCCGGTCTGTTCAAAATTGGTTGCCGCCAGTGCTTCCAGTATTTCGGGCGTCCCGCCCTCTGTGTAGTCGCTGGTAAAATAATACATAGCGCCACTTCCTTTACTTGTTTTTCCGTTTGGCCAGCCAGCCTTTGAGGTGGGTTTCGTAGAAAATAGGCATCAGTGAGAAAATGATGATGCCCAGCGTAACGTGGGAAAAATTGCTTTTTACCCAGGGCATATTGCCGAAAAGATAACCGCCGCCGACGAATAAGAAGACCCAGGTCACAGCGCCGGTCACATTATAGATCGCGAAAGTACGGTAATGCATACTGCCGATGCCGGCCACAAAAGGCGCCAGCGTGCGGACGATAGGGGCAAAGCGGGCCAGGAAGATAGCTTTATGGCCGTGCTTGGCATAAAAATCTTCGGCCTTCTTGATGTGTGCAGGTTTGATGAGTTTGGGATAATTCCGCAGTATCCGGTGCCCGAATTCTTCGCCGATCATGTAATTGCAGGCATCGCCTAAAATTGCGGAAACGAGAAAGATAATTACGAGCGTAGTCAGGTCAAGACCTGCTGCTGTGGCCGACAGGGCGCCGCAGGCAAAAAGCAGCGAATCGCCGGGGAGAAACGGGGTCACGACCAGGCCGGTCTCGCAGAAAACGATGACGAACAGGATCGCGTAGATCCAGTGGCCGTACTGATCCATGACGAGGGGCAGATAGCGGTCGAAATGCAGGAGATATTCAAAAAAATTAGAGTAAAGAGCTTCCATTAGCAGATTACTTCCTTTCGCAGAAAACTAAGTTTATTTTACCACAAAATACCTGAATTTGATATGAGAAAATCAGATGTTTTGTGGTATAATGACATTATCGTTAAGAGCTGCTCCGGGAGGCAACAGCCTGCGGCAGCGGTAAGTAAAGTTTATGCAGATAGGAGAACAGTACATATGACAACTGATTTGTGCTGGTGCGGCAGCGGTAAGGCCTATGCCGATTGCCACCAGGAAATAGACGACAGGATCGAATTATACCGTAAGGCAGGGCACGAAGTGCCCGACAGGGTGATGCTGAAAACGCCGGAGCAGATCGCCGGTATCCGCGAGGCCTGCAAGATCAATACGGCAGTTTTGGACGAAGTGGAAAAAAATATCAGAACCGGCATGACGACGGAGGAGATCAATACCATCGTGCACGAATATACCGTCAGCCACGGCGCGATCCCGGCGCCGCTCAATTTCTGCGGCTTTCCCAAAAGTGTCTGCACTTCGATCAACGATCAGGTCTGTCACGGTATCCCTTCGGAGCATGATGTCCTCAAAAGCGGCGACATCGTCAACGTCGATGTTTCCACTATTTATAACGGTTATTATGCCGATGCCTCCAGAATGTTTATGGTCGGCAAGGTCGATAAAAAGAAACAGGATCTGGTAGCGATCACGAAAGAGTGCCTGCGCCGTGGCCTGGAAGCTGCGCAGCCGTGGGCTTTTGTCGGCGATATCGGCGCTGCCGTGTCCAGCTTTGCGCATAAGCATGGCTATTCCGTCGTCACTGAATTCGGCGGTCATGGCGTGGGTGTGGACTTCCATGAGGAGCCCTTTATCTGTCATGTGGGCAAACGCAAGACCGGGATGCTGCTGGTGCCGGGCATGATCTTTACGATCGAGCCGATGATCAATACCGGTAAGCGTGATGTTTATGTGGACGCTGCCAACGACTGGACCGTCTATACCCAGGACGGCGGTATGAGCGCGCAATGGGAATATACGGTGCTGATCACGGAAACCGGCAACGAAGTGCTGACCTATTGATACTGTGCTTGCCCCGCCTCGGCCGGAATGATAGATTTTGTGCGATGAGACACCATGTTTTCAGAGTTTCCCCAAAAATTCCATACTAAAACTTTCAACTCTGGTATCTTTTCTTGAGCTGACAACACCTCCTGCTGTAGTTTTAGGCTACAACAGGAGGTGTTTTTTACTGTCCGTTTTTCGAGGCAGGGGCGCAGCCTTTTCAGGTTGTTTTTTAGTTGCAGCGGCAAAGTAAAATCAGCATGGTCCCTGCGCAGACGCCGACAGTGGTAAAGCCGGCGGCGTAAAGCGCTGGCAAGACCGGCAGGCGTTGTACTCATAGCAAAAGTGAATGTCTTGCCGGGGGGGAAGTCTATGCTATAATTTAAATAAATAACATTATTTTACATAAAAATCAGTGCTATTGTTTAAAAATATAAATTATACAAAACGGGGAGGGGAAATGATGAAAAAGAGGGAAAGTATTTTAACCAAAAGGATTTTAGCAGGTTTAATGCTGGGGCTGCTGCTGGGCAGCAGCTTTTATGCCCAGCCGGCAGCGGCGGGCGAAGTGATCAATGTGGTGACACAGGAAGATTATGAGAAAGTTAAAGACAGTAATGGCGATGTAAAACCGCAGCAGTCGCTGACTGATAACATTGTTACTATTGGCACCGATGGCGGCGGTAGCAGCCCCAGTATCGGCAATAGCGGGAATGGATATGTTTACGGTGGTTATACCGCAGGTACAGAGGCCGCTAAGAACAATAAAGTTTTTATCAAGAGTGGCACGATGAGGTACGTCTACGGCGGCGAGAGCAATGATGGCGAGGCTACAAAGAACGAAGTTTATATCAGCGGCGGTGAGATGGATCGCGTCAGAGGTGGCTATAGTAGTAATGGCGCTGTTACAGACAACACAGTCACCATCAGCGGCGGTGAGATGGATTCCGTCTACGGCGGCCGTAGTAGTATTAGTGCAGCTACAAACAACAGCGTCCTTATCAGCGGAGGTGAGATGGGTCGCGTCAGAGGCGGCTATAGTGATAATGGTGCAGTTACAGGCAACCGCGTCCTTATCAGCGGCGGTGAGATGGATTCCGTCAACGGTGGCGAGAGTAGTAATGGTGCAGTTACAGACAACAAAGTTTATATCAGCGGCGGTGAGATGGGTGATGTCAAAGGCGGTTATAGTAGTATTAGTGCAGCTACAAACAACAGCGTAGATATCAGCGGCGGTAAGATCAAGGGTTACGTCTATGGCGGGCAAGGACAGCGATCAGTTACAGACAATAGCGTAAATATTAGCGGCGGTGAGATGGGTGATGTCTACGGCGGCCGAGGACAGCTATCAGTTACAGACAACAGCGTAAATATCAGCGGCGGTAAGATCACGGGTCATGTCTATGGCGGCTATAGTAATAATGGTTCAGTTACAGGTAGTACAGTGACTATCAGCGGTACGCCTGTTTTTGATGAAAACAAGACAGTGCTTTATGGTGGCTTTAGTCTAAATGGCAGCGATGTCAGCGGTAATGTACTGAATATCCATACTAAAGGTCTGCAAGTCGCTAACGTCAGGGATTTTGACGAGTATAACTTTTACCTGCAAAATGACACCAAAGCAGGCGACAAGCTGCTGACCCTGACGGGCGGCGATGACAGTGATAAAATTACTTACATTACAAAGAGTAAGATCAACGTCGGCATGGAAGGCTTGGCCTCCGCTTTGCGGATTGGTGACAGTGTGACCCTGCTTGAGAATACCAACGGCATCAAGGCTGATAATATGAAATACGGCAAAGAAATGCGTCAGGGCGTCAGTGTAGTTTACGACATCACGACAGGCCTGAATGAAGATGGGCATAAATTAGTTACCACTATTGACGGCAGCAAAGTTTTAGAACAGACTAAATCACCGGTAGAGACCCAGGCAGCGGCGGCGGCCTTCCTCAACAGCGGCTCCGACCTGCTGGTGGGCAGCGGCATCGCCAGCATGACGGCAGCAACGACGGCAGATGACGGTGCGATCTTCGGCGCTATGGGCGGCGGCAGTATGCGCTACAAAACAGGGTCGTATGCTGATGTGAAAGGCTACAACCTGGCGATGGGCTTTGGCAAAGCAGTGAAGAACAACGCCGGCAAGCTGACCTATGGGCCGTTTATAGAATACGGCAAAGGCGAATACACCAGCCATCTGGACGGCGGTATCCGCGGCGACGGCAATACTAAATTCTATGGCGTCGGTGTGCTGGCACGTCAGGATAACACCAGCGGCGTGTACTACGAAGGCAGCTTGCGTTATGGCCGCATGGATGCCGACTATGCCAGCGGCGATATGATCGGTGCCTTCAGCAGCAAAGTTTACAGCAGCTACGACAGCAGCAGCGCTTACTACGGCGCGCATCTGGGCATCGGCAAAGTGACCGGGCTGAACGATACTACTAAGGCCGATGTCTATGCCAAATTTATGTATACCCACCAAAACGGCGACAGCGTGGCTTTGCGTGGCGAAGGAGCGGGCGAAGTGTATGACTTTGACGCTGTGGACAGCACCCGCGTCAGAGCAGGTGCCAGAGTGAGCAAAGCCTATAACAACCGCGGCACCGGTTATGCAGGGCTGGCTTATGAATACGAATTTGACGGTGAAGCCAAAGCGACAGTATTGGGCTTCAGCACCCCGTCGCCCAGCATCAAAGGCAGCAGCGGCTTGCTGGAACTGGGCTACATTTTGCAGCCCAAAGGGGTCAACGACCCGGCAATCGACATCAATTTGCAGGGCTGGGGCGGCAAAAAGCAGGGCTTCACAGGCAATGTGAACTTTGTCTGGAAGTTCTAAGTGAGCATTACGGTAGACTTTCTGAAAAGGAAGGCTACATAAACGACCAAAGAAAACAAGGTATTTTTCATTGTCCGTTAATTTTAATAAAACCAAAGCCCGGAGTTGATTAAACTCCGGGCTTTGGTTTTTATTTTTTATGATTTTTTTTGCACAAGCCTTTCAATAGCTGCAAATAATTCTTCGGGAACGACCGGCTTGCTGACATGGGCGTCCATACCGCTGGCATAGGCGCGCTGGATATCTTCGGTAAAGGCGTCGGCCGAAAGCGAGATGATCGGGATCGTCTGCGCCTGCGGGTGCGAACTGGCGCGGATCGCCTGTGTAGCCTGATAGCCGTCCATGACCGGCATCTGGATATCCATCAGGATCAGGTCATAGGTACCGGGCACGCTGCCGCTGAACAGCTCCAGCGCTTCCTGTCCGTTGTTGGCGCAGTCGCTGCTGATGCCGCAGCTTTGTAAAAGCTCCAGGCACAGCTCCTGATTGAGCAGGTTATCTTCGGCCAGCAGCAGCTTCAGGCCGGGCATGTTTTGGGCTGCGCCGGTTTCGCTGGCTGCTGCGGTAATATTTTCGGTGTAGGGCAGGGTCAGCCGCACGGTAAAGGTACTGCCGCTGCCCTTGCTGCTGTGGACGCTGATACTGCCGTCCATCAGTTCGACCAGATGTTTGACGATGGAAAGTCCGAGACCGCTGCCGCCGTATTTTCTGGCGGTACTGCCGTCCTCCTGCTCAAAGGGCTGGAAGACCTGGGCCAGCATTTGCTCCGACATACCGCAGCCGGTATCTGTAACGGTCATGTCAAGAACTGTTTTGCCGGCAGTCTCGGCCTGCTGCTGAGTGATGCTGAGCGTGATCTGGCCGCCGGCTTCGGTGAATTTGACGGCATTGGAAAGCAGATTGCTCAGGATCTGCTGCAGGCGCAGACTGTCGCCCAGCAGGAAATCATGGCCGGTGTCATCGCGGTGCAGCCGGAAGCTGATGTTTTTGGCCTGGCACTGAGCGCTGTAGATGCTTTGCAGCTCGTGCAGCACTTTCGACAGCTGGAAGGGCGAGTTGTCGAGCTTGAGCTTCTGGTTTTCGATGGCGGACATATCGAGGACGTCGTTGACGATACCTAAAAGCAGTTCGGAGGAATAACTGATCTTCTCCAGATATTCATTGCGGCTGCTTTGTTTATCCGGCTGCAGGGCCAGTCTGGTAAAGCCCAGGATAGCGTTGAGCGGCGTTCGGATCTCGTGGCTCATGCGCGACAGGAAGCTGCTTTTGGCTTCGCTGGCAGCCAGTGCCTGTTTGGCAGCTTTTTCCAGCTGTAGGTTCTTGGTTTTCAGCAGCTCCAGATAACGATGCCGCTGCATGGTAAAGTACACCCAGGCCGCAAAAAGCAGTACCATGATGATGGCCGCTATGCCCAGCAGGTAGTTGTATTTATAGATCAGATCGGCCAGCGAAGGCTGATAAGGCGACTGGACCGTTTCGTACATGACGATATTATCCAGGGTCTTATTGCTGATGGTATCGATACATTTGTTGAAAATATTCAGCAGCTGGTTGCCGTCGGACGTATTGGCGGCCGCCATACAAACGTTGTCTGGAAAATTAAGTAAAGACAGGAGCTTCAGGTCGCTGAAGCGGGGGTTCTGCATATGGTAGCTGATAACGTGGCTGTTTTGCAGGGTGATATCGGCTTCGCCGCCGGCTACGGCCAGCAGGCAGTCGCGGGTATTGAGTTTGTTGGCGATGGAAAAATGTGGGTAGGTGTTTGTGACAAGGCTTTTATAGGCCATGTAATTAAAAGGAAGGGCTACCCGCTGGGGTTTGGTCACATCCACAAGATTGTTTTTGTTGGTGACGGCCATTACGCGGCCTTGAAAGAAGGGCTTGGAAAGCCTGATGGAAAGATTATTGGTGTAGGGCTCGTAATCGGTGATACCGGCGATCATGTCAAAATTTTCGGTTTGCAGGACTTGATCCATGCGCGTTCCTGGCGGCAGCATTTTAAAATGCACTTTGGCGCCGGACATACGGGCCATCTCTTTAACCACCTGGGGCAGGATGCCCGCAGGCTGGTAGGTATCGCAGCAAAGATAGGACAAAGGCTCGTCATGGGGTAAAAAGCCGATAGTTATGGGAGAGCGGTTAGCCAGATATTCGCGTTCTTTTTTAGTCAGCAGCGGTTGGGTCAGCAGCGAGCTTTGCCCATAGTAGGCCGCATAAGTTTTATTTTCAAAATCGGGCGTGTTGGCGTGGATGTTCATCAAAGCGTCGTTGAGGCGCTGCAAAATGGTTTTGTTGCCCTTGGTGGTGATGAAGTAGAAGGGATCGGCCTGAAAACGGGCCACCAGGCGCAGATCCTTAAGCAGGGGCATACTGCCGATAACTACGGCGTCGATCTCTTTATTGCGCAGAGCATCGACCAGCTGCTGGCTGTAATCGAAATACACGGGCTGATAGGTAAAACCGTTCCTGCGGGCCATGACGCTCAGGTTATCGGTTTGGAAATTGCTGGTAAGCACGCCGATGCGCAGGCCGTCGAAGGCCTGGTAGTCGTTGTAATAAATATCGTTATCGTCGTTGCGGACGTACATGACCATATATTCCACGCCGCTGGGCAGCGAGGCATAGTCGTAGTTGGCGGCTCGCTGGGGTGTGTATTGGGCCATGCCCAGCAGGTCTATCTCGCCTTTGGCCAGCATATCCATACATTCCTGCCAGGTACCGTAAACGTATTCGTAACGCCAGCCGGTGTAGTGCGAGATCTCGTGCAGATAGGCCACCCCGTAGCCGTCAAAGCTGCCGCTTTCTGTTTTTTCGATAAAGCCGGGGCTGTCGGTATAGCCGACCCGGATGGGGTGGGGGCGCATACCTGTGGCTGAGGCTGCGTGGGGCAGCAGCAGGCAGCAGAGTGTGGCGCAGAGTATAGATAATTGAAAAAAAGTACGCAGATATTTCATCAAAAGTCCAACTTTCCCAGGTTGAAGTGCAGCTGAGCCAGGCATTTTAAGCAGCCTGGCAGCTGCTATTTTTATTATATATTATTAACTTTAAGAAAACAAATCCTATTATCTGAAACAGCGGTTAAAAGTATTATAAATAAAATATAGGTAAATTAAAACATAAACCTTTGGTAAAAGGAGGTTTTTAAGAGCGCCAGAAAAGAAAGAGAGAGAAAAACAAGAAAAAGAGAGAGCAAGAAAAGAATCGTCACACCTGTAGTCAGCAGTGCTGCTGAAAAGCGGAACAGCGGCGGCTGTTTTGCAGGCGGTTCCGTTTTTTTACCGTGGTGGCGACTACAGGGCTGAAAGGTCGTGAGACAATGATCGATGTCGATCCGCAAACTGTTACGAACCGTGAGCTGGCGGCTTTGGCCCTGCAGGCTAAGGGCCGGGTCAACAGACTGTATCTGCACTGGACGGCAGGCCATTACGAGGATGTTTATGACGATTATCACCTGAACATCGGCCCCGGCGGTGAGATGTATCTCACTTGCACAACATTGACGGAACTGAAGGAGCATACCTGGCGCCGCAACACGGGCAGTATTGGCATTGCGCTGTGCTGCGCTGCAGACGCGCAGGCCGGCAGCGGCTGGGATACTGATTTTGGCAGCGAGCCGCCGACGGTGATGCAGATAGAGGCTCTGGCGCAGGCGGTTGCGGTATTGACGGCCTGTCTGGGACTGGAGATCAACGTCCTGACAGTGACGACGCATTGCGAAGCGGCCTTGTTTGACGGCTACGGACCGCACAGCGGCGATCCGCAGCTGCGCTGGGATCTGTGGTATCTGCCCGACCTGCCGCTGGAGAGTGCTTTAAAACCGGGCGGGTATGTTATCCGCAGCAAAGCCTTATGGTATCGCAGCGAGATTTTGAGGCAAAGGAGGTGAAAGCAATGGCAATCACTAAAACTGTTACCAAACAGACCCTGACATTGAACGTCGAGGACGGCGTCAACAGCCAGGGTGCGGCAAAAACCAAAGGCCATAATTATGCCGGCGTCCGTCCGGAAGCAGAGCCGGCTGCGATCATGCAGGCGGCAGCAGCGTTGGGAGGCCTGATCAGCCACGAGCTGCTGGGTGTAGTCGTGACTGAAAAAGCCGAGCTGGCTCAATAAAAGCGGCTGTTTTTTCAGGGAAATGGAGAAAGCAAAAAGCAGGCAGTTGCTGCCCGCTGAAAGGAGATGGATTTGATGGAAAAAGTTTTACAATTGGTATTTAAAAAAGCTGACGGCAGTAAGAAGGTCTTCAGTGTTACCGATCCCCGTGACGACGTTACTGCCGCCGAAGCCAGAACTGCCATGCAGGAAGTTATTGCTGCCGATATTTTTGCAGCGGACGGCATCGGCCTGACCGAAGCTGTTGAAGCCCGTGTGCGCACTACGGACGTCAGCGTTTTAGCATAAGATGGACGCGGAAACGCTGCTGCAGCAGGTCGCTAACTATGGTTTCCCCATGGTCTTGTCGTGGTATCTGCTGGTGCGCATGGAAAGCAGACTCGACAGGCTGACGGACAGTATCAACAGCCTGACCCGCAGTATCGCGGCCGGTAAAACAGCTTAAAAAAAGACGAAAGGCGCAGCTTTGGCTGCGTCTTTTTTATATGCTTACTTATATTTTTGGCTGTTGCCGCAGGTACGAGCTTAAAATAAACGGCTCAAGAAAAAACCTCACTGGCAGCACCGGGCTGCAGTGAGGTTTTTTGTTTATATTTACCAGGCGTCGATCCCGCGTCCATCGGCCAGCGGGTCGGGACCGTAGCTGTTGGGTCCGATCGTGCCGCGGAAAAACATCAGGTAGATCGCGAAGAAAAAGCTGATCAGCGGAATAAAGGCCAGCAGTACCATCAGCGGGCCGTGATCAAGATCGTGCAGCCGTCTGACATATAACGACAGGCAGCTGAGTGCGGCGATAAAGGTCAGGGCAAAAGCCAGAATCTCGAACATGGTGCCGCCGGGCGTGAAAAAAGCGGCAATGATAAGGCCCAGACACCAGATGATGGCATTCCGCAGCAAAAAGCGCAGAATATAGGGCCTGCGGTTCAGGCGGCCGTCAAAAGTGAAAAACATTTCCTGAAAATCCATAAGGAACCCTCCTTTAGATAACATCAAATAATTACCTGTTACTATAGTAATCATAACACAGACAGCATAACAGGGCAGATTATTTTAATTACTTTTCTGTCGCCAAAAGTTATGGAATTTATCGGCCAGCTGTTTCTGGTTCAGCTGGGCCGGCCACAGCTCCTGATTGGGGGCGCTGCGCATGGCGGCGGCCAGATGGTCGTAGACCTCGGGACTGAGGCTTTCCAGCTCGCGGATATGTTCTTTGATGTCCTGACGCTTGGTATGGCCGTCGTAAGGGCAGGGATTGCGCAGTGGCTGCAGCTCAAGCTGGCTGACGTTTGCAATGATCTCGCTTTCGCGGTAATACAGCAGCGGCCGCAGTACGGTCAGGCCGGTCTTTGACAGCGGTGTGACCGGTAAAAAGGTACGCAGCTGCCCGGAGGTGAGCACGTTCATCAAAAAGGTCTCCACAGCGTCGTCATGGTGATGGGCCAGAGCCACTTTGTTAAAGCCAAGCTCCAAAGCGGTACGGTTGGTGGCGGCACGGCGGAAATAAGCACAGGTAAAGCAGGGCGTGCTGCCTTTGTTCTGCCAGGCTGAATTGACGTCGACCTTCTCGCTGTAATGCTTGAGGCCGTAGCGGGCGCAGAAGGCTTCCAGCTCTGCTTTGGGAAAGGACGGCGAGAACATGGCGTCGACGGTATAACAGGCCAGCTCGAAGGGCACGGGGGCATATTTTTGGATTTCAGCCAGCGCTGCCGTCAGAAACATACTGTCCTTGCCGCCGGAAAGGCCGATGAGGATCTTGTCGCCGGCCTGCAGCATATCAAATTCGATCACGGCCCGCCATAATTTACTTAAAAGATCAGCTGGTACAAAGGGTGTACGGCTCATGGTCATTCTCCTTCAATGCTAGTATAAGATGATACCATTATATCATAAGCGCCTGCGTTTTAAGCAGCTGCGGCGACGGCGGTATAATAAAAAACACCTGCTCTTGAAAGAGCAGGTGTCTGCAGGTTTAAATTAAGCTACTTTTACGTTAGCAGCGCGCATTCTGCGGCTGTTTTTCGGATCAGCTTCGGTATCAAAAGTCACAGGTTGACCTTCTTCCAAAGTTTTGAAGCCGTCGCTTACGATAGCGGAAAAATGTACAAATACATCTTCGCTGCCGTCAGCAGGAGTAATAAAACCAAAGCCTTTATCAGAGTTAAACCATTTTACAGTACCGTTCATCATAACGAGTACCTCCTAAAAAATTATTATATCCAAAAGTATAAAAAAAGTCGCATATTTTTGTAACTCATTCAATAGCAAATGACTTACAAAAATATGCGAGTACAATTTGTATATTCGGACTACTTGTATATAGTAACATGGGGATAAAAATAAGTCAAGCTTTTATTAAAAATATTTTTGCAGTGGTTTTGGGGGCTGTTTTGAGAAGCGGCAGAGCGGATTTACCGTTGGAAAATAAAAAAGTTTTGTTTTGATACAAAGAAATTTTTATATAAATAGTTGAAAATATGGGCAGATTTTTTTAAAAAGATAGTCCTGAATGTTAAAAAGCCTGTATTTAAAGCAGGTTTTACGGTACAATATAATTATAATAAATAATTATGGTAACAAATAAAAACAGTATCAAAAGAGGTAGAGCGATGCCGAAGAAAAACGAAGCTTTTCCTAAAAAAATATATCTGAAGCCGGCGCTGGCAGAACGGCTGAAACAGATTTTGGCTGTGCCGCTGACGGTGGCTGTCGCGCCTTTTGGCTACGGCAAAACGACTGCTGTGAAAAAAACACTGCTGTCATTGTCGGTGGATATGTTCTGGGACAATTGCCAGGCGGAGGCTGAAACGGTGTTCTGGCGCTGCTTCGTCCGCTCGCTGCAGGCGGCCGGTGTCGATATCTCGCCTCTGACGTGGCAGCAGCTGCCCCGGAACGCGGCGACCCGCCAGCGGATCATTGAAGTGCTGCAGTCGGCCCGCCTGCAAAAAAAAGTGGTTTTTGTTTGGAACAACTATCAGCTGCTGCAAAGCGCTGCTTGTGACCAGCTGCTGCTGGCTTTGGCTGAGGCAGAACTGCCGAATTGGCATTTTGTGATCCTGACGCGGCAGCAGCCGGATTTCAGTCTGGAAGACCTGGTGCTGAAAGGTGAATGTCTGCATTTACAGCGTGAGGATTTTGCTTTTGGCTTGAATGATATTATTGTATATTACCGTAAAAATGGGATCGTGCTGGAACGCGGGGAAGCAGAGCATTTACTGGCGGCAACGGAAGGCTGGATCAGCGCCCTGTACCTGTATCTGCGCCAATATCAGAACGGCTTGCGGCAGGAGCCGGGCGAAGCGCTGCTGCGGCTGGTGCGCGACGTGGCTTATGCTCCCTGCAGTGAAGCGGAAAAAACACTTTTGACAGAACTGGCCGTTTTAAACGAAGATTTCAGCGGCCGCCAGGCGGCTTATATAACTGAAAATGACGCAGCTCAGGCCCTGCTGGAACATCTGGCGGCGCGGCATGGCTTCATCAGTTATGAACTGACGGGCGGCCATTATCATATCCACAGCGCTTTGCAGGATTATCTGCGGCGTTTGAGAGAAGAATTGACACGGGAAAAACGCAGCCGGCTGTACAGCCGCAGCGGCCAATGGTATGAGTTGCAGAATGACTTCCTGAAGGCGTTCTGCTATTACCATACGGCGGGCGATTACGACAGGATGCTGACGGTATTCGAAAATGACCGTGGCTGCAGTTTTGAAAATACTTATAAAAACAAGATCATGGCTTATTTTGCGGAAGCCCCTGAAACGATCAGGCAAAAGCATATCAAGGCAGGCCTGATCTACGGCCTGTGGCTGTTTTTGAGCGGTGAAAAGCTGCTGCTGGAAGTGGAGATCAAAGAGCTGCAAAGACATATCGCCCTGCTTGCGGACCAAGAGGAGCGTGAGCAGTGCCTGGGGGAACTGGAGTTTTTGCTGGGGCAGACCAGATATAATGATGTAGAGGCGATGGCGCGGCATTTTAAAAAGGCGGCCAGGCTCATCAGGCAGCCGGTCCGTTTCTTCTCACCGCAGACGATTTGGGGCGGCGGCGCCAATTCTATTTTATTCATGTTTTACCGTCAGGCGGGCACGCTGCAAAAAACGCTGGATATTTTTCCAAAGGCGATGGCAGATTATTACCGATTGGTGCAAAATCATGGCGCCGGCGCTGAATATGTGTTGGCAGCCGAGGCGCATTTCCAGAGAGGCCAGTGGGAAAAAGCAGTCATTTTAGCGGCGGAGGCGTTGAATGTTTCGCGCCGTAATGAGCAGATCAGCGTGGAATTGTGCGCAGAGTTCATCGCGATGCGTGGCAATATAGCATTGGGCAATAAAAAAAGTATCCGTGAGACCAGTAAGCGGCTGGACAATCTGACGGCCGCAGTACAGGAGCATTTATACCGGAAAACGATCGAAGCCTGCCGGACCTGGATCGACCTGCAGCTGGTGGATAAGGGCAAGGCAATAGTGTCGTGGCTGCAGCAGGGTGATTTCCAAAAATCTGGGCTGCTGTATTCAGCCTGGGGCTGTTTATATATCGTTTATGGACGTTATTTGCTGGTGCAGAAGGAATATTTGCTGTTGCTGGGGCAGCTGCGCGAGTTTGAAACAGCGGCGCAGAGCTTCCAGAGCTTTTTGCTGAGCCTTTATACGGCGGTTTACAGCGCGGCGGCACAGGCTGGGCTGGGCAACGAGGCTGAGGCTGACGGCGAATTACGGCGAGCACTGGCACTGGCGGCGGCAGACGGGATCGTGATGCCCTTTGTGGAAAATTTTGACGTCCTGGAACCGCTGCTGCAAAAAGCCGTCCGGGAAACGGCGGCAGATGCGGAACTGTTAGGCAGGATCATGGAATTGGGCGGGCTGTATCAGGAAAACCTGAAAAATATCAAATATAATGCTTCCTATACTGTGGGTGGCAAAACTTTGACTGTCCGTGAAGCTGAGATCGCGAATTTTGTTGTGCAGGGCAAAACCAATGCTGAGATCGCAGCGGAAATGTTTATTGCCGAGATCACAGTCAAGAAAGCCCTGCAGGGGATCTACCGCAAGCTGGGCGTGGATACGCGTCTGGAACTGGTCATGGCATTGAACGCCGATCTGTAATATTTTGCGCGCGGTCGCATTCGGCAGTAAGCGTTTAAAAATAAGAGCGATAACAAAAAATACTCCGTCATGACGGAGTATTTTTTTATGCGGTCAGCCCCTGTTTTATGATACAATGCTGATATAAAGCTAAGAATCGGAGTAAGAGTTATGATTTTGGTATCAGCGGCGATTATTCGCAATGCAGCAGGAGAAATATTGATCTGCCGGCGCGGGGCGGGCGGCAGCTGCGCCTTTTTATGGGAATTTCCCGGCGGCAAGCAGGAGGCGGGCGAAACGGCAGCAGAGTGTTTAGTGCGTGAATGCTGTGAGGAGCTGGGCATCGAAATAGAGGTCACAGGGCTGGCTGAACAGGCCGGTTATACATATCCCGAAAATGAAGTGACAGTTACGTTTTTTGAAGCCAGGATCAACAGCGGCGTACTGCAGAAAAGGGTGCATCAGGAAATTTTATGGGTGCAGCCGGCAGCGCTGCCGCAGTACGATTTCTGCCCTGCCGATACGGAAATTATCAGCAGGCTGGCCAAAGAAAAATATTGTTGAAAAATTAGAGGCATGATGTAAAAAGTGTGGATGTAGTGAATTATACTAGTTTAGTATTTTTGTTTTGTGATGAAGGCGAGATATAATTTAATTGCAAAAGTTCGGCAAAACGAATAGAATAAAAGAAAAATCTTTGATTGAGGATATAGTAATGAAAAATTTTATGACTGTAAATGAAAGTGCGAAAAAGTGGAAAATATCTGAACGTAGAGTACAATATTTATGTAGTGAAAACAGAATTGATAAAGTTGAAAAAATAGGAGGAGTTTGGTTGATCCCTAACGATTCAATTAAACCTATAAGTAAAAAAAATAGATCTAAAAAAGTGAAGGTCGAGAAAAATTTGAACGTATTATCACTTTTTTCTGGATGTGGTGGTATGGATTTAGGGTTTGAGGGTGGATTTAATGTATTAAAAAAATCTATAAATAAGAGAATAAATAAGCACTGGAAAGTAAAGAAGATTGATGATTGTTGGGTAGGTCTGCCTAAAACTAGATTTACTACGCTTTTCGCAAATGATATTAGAATAGATGCCAGAAACGCATGGGTAAGATATTTTACTAAAAGAGGAATAGATAAAAATATATACTATCTTGAGAGCATTGTTAATTTAGTAAAACTCTACAAAGAGAACAATTTAAATATATTTCCGAAAGAAATAGATGTTGTTACTGGAGGATTTCCATGTCAAGATTTTTCTGTTGCCGGAAAACGTCAAGGATTCAATTCCCAAAAAGGTCATGATGGTAGTAAACTTGTTGAAGACGTGCCTACAATTGAAAATAGAGGACAATTATATATGTGGATGCGTGAGGTCATATCTATTACGAAACCAAAAGTTTTTGTTGCGGAAAATGTAAAAGGGTTAACTAATTTAAGTAATGTAAAAGATATTATTGAAAAAGATTTTGCGTCAGTGTGTGATGGTGGTTATATAGTAATTCCAGCTAAGGTTTTACATGCGGCAAATTATGGAGTCCCTCAAAATAGAGAGCGTGTAATTTTTTTTGGATTTAAAAAATCAGCTCTTAATAAAAAAGCTTTAAACGAATTGTCTAAGAAAGTTATTCCTGCTGAATATGATCCATATCCGATAATGACGCATTTTTTGAATAAAGACAGCTGTGTTGAAAAACAAAATATTTTTGTAAATACTAGAGATGCGTTTGTAGGATTAGAAGAGCCAGATGTTTCAAGTGATTTGTCGCAAAAAACATATTCTAAAGCAAAGTATATGGGTAGGCATTGTCAAGGACAAAATGAAGTGTCCCTAGATAAAATTGCTCCAACAATACGTTCTGAACATCATGGTAATATTGAATTTAGAAGACTTTCCATTGAACATGGTGGTAATAATTTTGAAGAAATTCTGGCTGGATTGCCGGAACGCAGGCTAACGGTTAGAGAATGTGCTAGAATACAGACATTTCCAGATGATTATGAATTTGTCGTTAAAGCTCAAGAGAATGGTGGTAAATCTATTTCTGGTAGCGAAGCGTACAAAATAATTGGAAATGCAGTTCCGCCTCTCTTAGCTTATCATATTGCAAAAAGGCTAGAAGATAATTGGAATTTATATTTTGGTGGTGATTGAACGTGATTATTAGTGATAATAAAAAATCAGAGTTATACCAATTTGAAAAGATTTGCAAAGATGCTGAAGAGTATATGAATATGATCGCTGCTAAAGATCCGGACTATTATATTTCTAGAAGAGCACAAAAATTAGAACCGGAAGTACTGCTTGCCTTGAAATATGTATCTCGTGGAACCAATTTCCAAGATACGATTAGAATAGAGAGCGGATTAAAATTTCCTGATATAGTATTAAAACGATATTATGGTGTTGAAGTAAAGTCTACTACTAAGAATCAATGGAGTGTTATAGGAGGTAGTGTTGCAGAGGGCACAAGAATAGAAGATGTGGAACTTATATTTTTAATGTTTGGAAAACTATATAAGCCTGTAGAGTTCAAATCTAAACGATATCAAGATTGTTTAGGTGATATTGCTGTTACACATAGCCCCAGATATAAAATTGATATGAATTTATCTAAAGAAGATACTATCTTTAGTAAAATGAATATTGATTATGATGATTTAAGGCGTAGAAAGGATCCACTAAAACCAGTGGTGGAATATTATAAGCAAAGATTGAAACCAGGAGAGTCGCTCTGGTGGATTGGGAATAATGTAGAAGACGTATCTCCGATAAAAATACGTCTTTGGAATACATTGTCAATAGATGAAAAAGAGAGTTTAAAAGCACAATGTTTTGCTCTTTTTCCATGCGTTTTTCAAAGAAGCAATAATAAGTTTGATAGAATATCTTTGTGGTTGGCCGCAAAACATGCCATAGTAGCTTCGTCTTTACGAGATAATTTTTCGGCTGGTGGTAGAGTCGATATTTTTGTGAATAATCATATTTATCGAAATATGCCTAGGATATATTATAATTTACAAAAGATATTTCCTGCTATCGTTGAAACAATATATTTGACTGATTTATCAGTTTTGATGGAAACCTGGGGAATTAAACTTTCTGATAAAGATGATTTAATAAACAAGTGGAAGAATTTAGTTTTAGAGTATAGTGGCGATGAAAGAGAACTTATAAAAAGTTTTTTGAATGATGTGCAATAAGAAGTGGTTAGATAAAACGGGGGAGTGTTTTATGGATTGTTTAACTCCTGCTCAGAGAAAAAAAGCTATGCTGGCGAATAAAAGTAAAGAAACTAAAATAGAAGTTCTACTAAGGTCTGCTTTATGGAAAAATGGTGTAAGATATAGAAAAAATGTAAAGGACATTATTGGGGTACCAGATATTGCAATAAAAAAGTATAGGTTGGCAATATTTTGCGATGGTGACTTTTGGCATGGTAAAAGAGATGTTTCTAAATGTAAAAAATATTGGAGAGATAAAATTCAAAGAAATAAGGAAAGAGATTTAGAAGTAACTATTTTGTTAAGAGATTCTGGATGGAACGTTTTTAGATTTTGGGAAGCCGATATTAGGAAAGATGTTAATAAATGTGTTGGTGAAATCTTAAAGTTTATTAATTCAAAAAAAAGTAGTTAAAGGGGAATTTTTTATAAATTTCCCCTTTAACTTTCAGTTATGCTCAATAATATGACTAAAACAGCAGGAAAAAATGAATCTGAAGCGAATAATATTAAAGTTACGATAAAATAAAAAACTGCGGCACAGGCAGTGCCGAACAGACGGAGGAACCAATGACAGAGACCTTAGCGGGCCTGAATCCAGAGCAGGCCGAAGCAGTACAGACAACTAACGGACCAATGCTGATCATGGCAGGTGCGGGCAGCGGCAAGACCAAGGTCTTGACCTGCCGGATCGCGCATCTGCTGCAGCAGGGCGTGCGTCCTTACCGTATTTTAGCAATCACATTTACCAATAAAGCAGCCGCGGAAATGCGCGAGCGCGTAGATAAAATGGCAGGAGCGGCAGCTAAAGATGTCTGGCTGTTTACCTTTCATGCCTTCTGCGCCCGCTTTTTGCGGATGGAGATAACTAAATTAGGCGGGTATGGCAGTAATTTTGCTATCTATGACAGCAGCGACAGCCAGAACCTGATCAAACAGATCTTAAAAGAACTGAACCTGGATGAAAAGCGCTTTCAGCCGTCCGGCATCGCGGCGCGTATCTCCAATGCCAAAAACCAGCTGCAAAGCGTCAGTGATTTCAGTAAAGCGGCTTCGGATTTTTATAATCAGAAGGTGGCGGAGATCTATGAACGGTATCAGAATAAGCTGCTGGTCAATAATGCGGTGGATTTTGACGATCTGCTGGTGCTGTCGATCCGCCTGCTGCAGGAAAACGATGAGGTGCGCGAGAAGTATCAGGCGCGGTTCGATTATCTGCTGGTGGACGAATATCAGGACACCAATCATGCCCAGTATCTGCTGACGAAGCTTTTGGCAGCGCGGCACCGCAATATCTGCGTGGTGGGCGATGCCGACCAGAGTATCTACGGCTGGCGCGGGGCGGATATCCAGAATATCCTTGATTTTGAAAAGGATTATCCCGAAGCTAAGGTCATCAAGCTGGAGCAGAATTACCGCAGTACGCAGGTCATTTTGGATGCTGCCAATGCGGTCATTGAAAATAATACCGGCCGCAAGCCGAAAAATCTGTGGACGGATAATGCGAATGGCGTGGCGATCACTTATTTTCAGGCTATCGACGAGCGCGATGAGGCCCGTTTTGTGATCGAAAAGCTGCAGGAGCTGCAGGCGCAGCAGAACATGAAGCTGGGCGAGATGGCGGTCTTGTACCGTACAAATACCCAGTCGCGTATTTTTGAGGAAATGCTCATTAAGAGCGGTATCACTTATAATATGGTAGGCGGGTTAAAATTCTACGAGCGTAAGGAGATCAAGGATATTATCGCTTATCTGCGCGTGATCTTTAATCCTGCGGATTCGCTGAGCCTGCTGCGGATCATCAACGTGCCGCGCCGCGGTATCGGCGACGCTACTTTGGCCAGGCTGCAGGCGCACGCTGCTGAAAACGGGCTGTCACTTTTTGATGTGGTTTCCAATGCGTCTCAGGTCGAAGGGCTGAGCGTACGTTTTATCAGTAAGCTGGACGAGCTGGCGGCGATCATTTTCGATTTGATGAATCAGGCTGATAATGTGCCGGTGGAAGAGCTGATCGAGCAGGTGCTGAACAAGACTGGTTATATGGAGGAGCTGCGCAATGAGCATACGGCGCAGGCGCAGAGCCGTATCGACAACCTGATGGAATTGATCTCTGTCGGGCAGGAATTTGCCAAGACAGAAGAGGAGAACAATCTGGAGAATTTCCTGGGCCACGTGGCGCTGGTGTCTGATATCGACGATGCCGAGCTGGGTGAAGAAGCGATCACTTTGATGACGCTGCATTCTTCCAAGGGCCTGGAGTTCCCCGTCGTTTTTCTGGCAGGCATGGAGGAAGGTATCTTCCCGCATGCGCGGACGCTGATGGACGAGGAAGAAGTGGAGGAAGAGCGCCGTTTATGCTATGTGGGCATTACCCGTGCGGAAAAGCAGCTCTTTTTGAGCAATGCCAAGATGCGGACGATTTACGGGCATACAGTATCATATCCGCCGTCACGGTTTTTACAGGAAGTACCGCGCAATCTGGTGACAGTTTTTAAACGTCCGGCTTTAGAACGCAGGACGATCAATATGGTGGAAACGAAGCCGCAGAAGCGGAGCCGCGATACAAACTGGTTTCTGGGCGGACAGGAGAGCTTTATTCCCAGGCAGAACGTTAATATGGCGGGCGGCGCTGCCGGCGGCGACTTTAAGGCCGGCGACAAGGTGAGCCATGCTAAATGGGGCGTGGGCACGGTGGTCAGCGTGGCGTCGTCGCAGGACGGTCAGGAAGTGAAGATCGCGTTTGCCGGCGCTGGTATTCGCAGTTTGCTGACGAAGTATGCGGTGTTGAAGAAGGTGTGATTTACGTTTCTTGGGTTACAAGAAACGTAGGTAGAATTTTTTATAAATATTTTAATTTTGTTTTTCGTTTCTTTTATGGAGCTTTCTTGCAAGAAAGCTCCGCAAAGAAACCCAATTTTTCTTTAGTTTTCTCTTTTTAGATGTTCATTTCTTTTGGCGGCAAAATCGCTTTAGACTTTCTTGAAAGAAAGTCGGCAAAGAACTTTCAGCGCTGTTAAGATTTGGATTGCGCTTCACTCGCTGTACGCGCTCCGGGCAACTCGGTATCACAGGGAAAGATTAAAAGGCTATACTTTGCATAGCCTGCTGATACCTCAAACATACCCTGCGCCTGCTTGCAGCTGCGTTTCGCTCATCTGCCAAATCTTCCCAATGCGCTGTAAAACCCTCTTGTATCGTACGTTCTACTGCTGTAGTTAATATTCACTAATCCCACCAGTATGTCGATACTGTGCTTATGAAACTTAGCAGCGTTTTGTACGATGCAGGGTTTCGAGCGCACATTGTGGTCTAGTCCGTTGTGTGCGCTGCGAGCTGTAAGAGCTGGAAGGTTTGTTTGAGGCATTGCTTCGTTGTCTGAAAGATTTTCTTTGCTCGTCAATGCCGAGTTGCCTGGAAGCCAGACAGCGAGCGAAGCTAAACAGGACTCGTCACAGTGCGCAAGCTTCTTTGCGCAGCTTGCTTCTGGAAGAAAGCGGCATAATAAAAACGAAAAACTAAATTCAACAAGCTAACTTTTGAACTAAGAAAAACATTAATACAAAACGTGAAAAGATTTGAAAATAAAATTCTAAAAGCACGCCGCAAGGCGGCACAACGAGGGAGGCAGCTATGGAACTGGAACGCGCACAGGCGAAGAACGAGGCCGAGCATTTGCGGGCGGAGATCCGCCACCACGAATTTTTATATTATGTGCTGGACGCACCCGAGATCACCGACGCCGAGTATGACCGGCTGCTGGTGCGTCTGCGCGAGCTGGAAGCCGCCTGGCCTGACGATGTGCCGGCCGATTCGCCGACGCGGCGCGTGGGCGGCAAGGTGAACCCGGAATTTACCGAGGTCAAACACCTGACGCCGCTTTTGAGCCTGGGCAATGCTTTTTCAGATGAAGAACTGCTGGCCTTTGACCAGCGTGTGCGCAGCGGTCTGCCGGAAGGCAGCGAAGTAGAATATGTCATGGAGCCGAAGATCGACGGGCTGGCCTGCAGCCTGATCTATGAAAATGGCCGTCTGGTGCGGGCCGCTACCCGTGGCGACGGTGTGGTCGGGGAGAACGTGACGGCCAATGTGCGCACGATCAGGTCGATCCCTTTAGTGCTGAATCTGAAAAATGGCGAAGCGCCGCCGGAGCTTTTGGACGTGCGGGGCGAAGTCTATATGCCGCGCCATGCTTTTATGCAGCTGAACGAACAGCGGCTGGAGGCAGGGGAGAGCGAATTTGCCAATCCCCGTAATGCGGCTGCCGGCAGCCTGCGCCAGTTGGACCCCAACGTCACGGCCCAGCGGTCCTTGAGCTTTTTTGCTTACGCCGTAGGCGAAAGTGCGCGGGACAAGCATGCCGATTCGTTGGCGATGCTGGCGGAATATGGTTTCAAGGTCAGCGAAAATTACCGCGTAGTCAAAAGTATCGACGCGGCGCTACAATATATTAAAGAATTCGATGCCGGCCGGCAAAGCCTGGCTTATGATACGGACGGCGCAGTGCTGAAGGTCAATGCTGTGTACCAGCAGAATATTCTGGGCGCTACGGGCAAAGATCCCCGCTGGGCCATTGCCTTCAAGTTCCCGCCGGAGCAGGCGGAAACCAAACTGGAGGACATCGTGATCCAGGTGGGGCGTACCGGTGTGCTGACACCGACGGCAGTGCTGACGCCGGTCAGGCTGTCGGGCAGTACGGTGAGCCGGGCCACGCTGCACAACGAGGATTTTATCAAAGCGAAGGACATCCGCATCGGCGATACGGTAGTCATCAATAAAGCCGGCGAGATCATTCCCGAGGTGCTGCACGTGGTGCTGGGCAAACGGCCGGAAAGCACAGAGCCTTACACTATGCCGGCAGTGTGCCCGGAATGCGGCTGGAACGTAGAACGCAAGGACGGTGAAGCTGCCCTGCGCTGCACTAATCCCCATTGCCCGGCGCTGGGACGCGAAGGACTGATCCATTTTGCTTCTAAAGGCGCTATGGACATCGACGGCTGCGGCCCGGCGGTGATCAACCAGCTGCTGGACTCCGGGCTGATCCGTGACGTGAGCGATCTTTACTTACTGAATAAAGAACAGCTGGTGGAGCTGGAGCGCATGGGCGAAAAATCGGCTGAAAATCTGGTGCAGGCCATTGCTGCCAGCAAAGAGCAGAGCTTTGACCGTTTGTTGTTCGGTCTGGGTATCCGTCATGTGGGGGCGAAGGTGGCCCGGATTTTGGCAGTGCATTTCGGTACGGTCGAAAACCTGCTGGCGGCTGATGCAGAGCAGATCGCCGCTATCGACGATATCGGCCCGAAGATCGCCGAGAGTGTCGTTACTTATTTTGCGTCGCCGGCGAATCGCGATTTGCTCGCTCGTCTGAAAGAGCTGGGGCTGAACATGGAGATGCAGGTCCAGACTGTCAGCGAGGAACATCCCTTTTATGGCAAGACCATGGTCTTTACCGGGACGATGCCGACGCTGGGGCGCGCTGAAGCGCAGACAATGGCGCAGGACGTGGGAGCTAAGGTCAGCGGCAGTGTCAGCAAAAAGACGGACTACGTCGTGGCCGGGGCCGAAGCCGGCAGTAAGCTGACGAAGGCTGAACAGCTGGGCGTTACCGTCATCGACGAAGCAGAATTCCTGCGCTTGCTGCAGGGCGGTGCTGCGGCTAATGCAGGGGAAGTAAAAGCTGACGCCGGTCCAGGCGCTGACGGCGAAAATTCATCAGTGGCGGCAGACACTGACGTACCCAAAGAACAGGATCTGTTTTAAAAATACTAAAACCTAAAAGCAACGCCGGCATAACTTTAGTTATGCCGGCGTTTGATATTTTTATGCAGCTGACAGTTTTTTGAGACTCAGTCCAGATAAGCGGCTACGATCTCGCCGGTGTAATAGGTGTGCCAGTCTTTATCGGCATACCATTTTTCAGCTAAAGCTTTGTCAAAGTTTTCCGGGGCCATTTCACGTTTTTCTACGATGCGGCATTCCAGCTGCAGGCCGGCGCCTTTGATCACAGGCACTTTGACGACTTGACCTGGTACGGCTACCAATTCCGCCGCTGCGAATTTATCCAGGTCGCGCCCAGATTTAGTGCCGCACAGGCCCAGTGCTTTGCTGAAAGCCGCGGTCAGCGGCAGGCTGACGGTAAATTCGTCGTGGGCCTCGATCAGCTCGTGGGTATAACGGGAATGGCGTACCATTACCGTAAAAACAGAGCGGCCCCAAATGTTGCCCAGCGCACCCCAGCCGATCGTCATGGTATTTTGTTTGCCGTCTGCGGCAGTAGTGAGGAACGCACCCTTCGCCAAAACCTTTAAAATAGTTTCAGCATGGTCGAAAGCGTTGATATTTTGCATAATGCTCACACTCCTTTTGCCTTTATTATAATCGTTTTTTTGTGTCAATGCTGTAAAATAGCTAAACCGGTCATTGGCAACCCGGTTAGATGACTTTTCATATAAAATTTATGATATAATTATTTTCATAATAATGTAATGTTCTGGGATATGGTGAATATATTTTAGGAGCTGAGTGCGATGCATAATCGTTTGGAAAAATTTGAACAGGGAACTTACAGAAATCAGGGGGATTTTAAATCATTCTGTCCTTCTTTTATTAATAAGCAGTGGCAGTGGGAAGATGCGGAGCTGAATTTTTTATTGGCGGAGGCAAATAAAGAACTGGGCGGGCTGAATACCTATTCGGAGCTTATTCCTGATATTGATGTTTATATCAGAATGCATATCCGTGCCGAAGCCAATAAATCTAATAAGATCGAAGGTACCAATACAACGCTTGAAGAAGATATGATGGACAAGGAAAATATTCCGTTAGAAAAGCGTAATGATGTGCAGGAAGTCAATAATTATATCGACGCTATGAATTATGGTATCGAAAGAATATTACAGGATGATTTTCCTTTTACCAGTCGCCTGCTGCGCGAAATGCACGAGATCTTGCTGCGGGGCGTCCGCGGAAAAAATAAAACACCTGGCGAATTTCGTCATTCTCAAAATTTTATTGGCGGCAGTATGCCTGCCAATGCCCGTTATGTTCCACCGTCTATGGCTGATTTAGATGCCCTGATCGGTGATCTGGATAAATTTATGAATGAAATTGAAACGATGCCGGAACTGGTAAAGATCGCTATGATCCATTATCAGTTCGAAACTATTCATCCGTTCTTAGACGGTAATGGGCGTATCGGCCGTTTGATGGTACCTTTGTATCTGCTTTCTAAAAAAGAATTGCAGAAGCCCTGCTTTTACATCAGCGATTATTTTGAACGTAATCGCATAGAATATTATGACCGCTTGCAGAGCGTCAGAGAGCATGGAGCGATGCTGGACTGGATCAAATTTTTTATGCGGGCTTCAATTGAAACAGCTAAAGCGGCAAAGATCAAATTTAAAAATGCAGTAGAACAGGTTAACGAATATAATCACTATCTGATTAACAAAAAGAATAATGCAGGAAGTTTACAGCAGATATTAAATGTGATGTATTGTCAACCTGTTGCAACAAGCGAACAATTAAGTGCTTTGACAGGTTTGACTGTGCAGACGATCAATAGAATGGTAAAAATTTTGTGTGAAGATAATATTCTGATAGAAGTTACCGGAAACAAACGAAACAGAGTCTTTACATTATATAAGTATCTAAAGGTTTTTGACTGAAGTTTATAAAAATATGTAATTTTGTGAATAAGTTGCTTAAATGTTTTAGATTGTATAAATCAAAATTCCCGAAATGGTTCATAATGAAATCGTTGAGAACATTAAAGTGGAAAATGATTCAAAACAAAATTCTTGTGAATCAAAAATCGAAAAACAGTTCATAAGGTGAACGTAATGATCTGACACACAAAAAACGGTTCATAAGAGAAATCTTATGAACTGTTTTTGTGTCAATACGGCAAGTTTACGACGACCAAAATATTTGCAGGGCTTCTGTTGACAGTACAAAAGAAATAATTTAAACTGTATGCTAGTAAAATTATTTTTTAAGGAGTGTTTTGTAGTGAAGAAAAGTGTGTGGGCAATAGTGATGGTCATGGTATGCGCTTTGATGCTGGCAGGCTGTGGCGGCAGCGGCGGCAGTATCACCAGTAAGGGTTATGGCGATCTTTTTCACGATCAGGCGGCAATCAATAAGGCCGTTGCAGAAATCAAGACTAAAGGCGGCGCGCCGCTCATGGTTTTCCAGAATATGCATTTTGGTCCGGATTTTATCAATTTTTCCCGGCAGGATCCCAAAAATAAAGAAAACGTCGATAATTTTGTCTGGACGCCTAATACAGGCTGGCAGGGACCCAAAATCGTTAAATTGCGCGGCAACGGCAAGCTGGAAGATAATTTATTCAATATCGACGATGTGAACTGGTCGGCGCTGCCTGTTTTCATTGCGGAAACAGAAAAAATGGCGAAAGAAAAAGGTATCGACAAGGCTTCGCTGGGCGGCAGCATCATGATCGACCTCAATGTCAGAAAGCAGCAGCTTACTTTCTCGGCCACCGTCAAAGGGGAACGTAAAGACGCGTATGTGACCGGCGATATCCAGACCGGCCAGGTTACCAATTTCCGAATTAAATAAACAAAAATAAACCTGCCTTGAAAGGCGGGTTTATTTTTTTGCCGCATCAGTCACCGAAACAAAGCCGGATCGAATGGATATTATAGAAGTATGGGATATTTTGTGATATAATATATCCGATTTACTGCATATAATGAAGAACATTTATCATAGGAAGGTGAAAAAATGAAGGTCACGACCAAAGATGTAGAATACATCGCCCAGCTTTCCCGTTTGACTATTCCTGAAGGTGAAATGGAAAAATTCACGGAACAGTTCAACCAGATCCTCAATTATGCCGATATTCTGCAGCAGCTTGATACCGCAGGCATCGAGCCGACTCCGTACGTGCTGCCGATCAGCAATGCGTTCCGCGAGGACGTAGCCCTGCCCGGCGTTACTCAGGAAGAAGCGCTGAAAAATGCTCCGGCAGTCCATAACGGCGGCTTTAAAGTGCCCCGCGTCATCGAATAAGAGAGGGAGGAACTACTGTGGATCTTTACAAGAGCACTGCTCATGAATTGCACGATAAACTTGTCAAGAAAGAAATCAGCTCCGTGGAACTGACGAACGCCCTGTACGAGCGCATCGACGCCGTCGAGGACCAGGTCAGGGCCTATGTGACGCTGGATAAGGAAAATGCTTTGGCACAGGCTGCCAAAGTCGACGCCATGATCGCCGGCGGCGAGAAGATCGCCCCGCTGGCAGGTATCCCCGGCGCGATCAAAGATAATATCTGCACCAAAGGCCTTTTGACGACCTGCTCGTCCAAAATGCTTTCTAACGTTGTGCCGATCTATGACGCGCACGTTATCAAAAAACTGCGTGCCGAAGAAACTATTTTCCTCGGCAAAACCAATATGGACGAATTCGCCATGGGTTCCACCACCGAATCGTCTTACTTCCAGGCTACCCATAATCCCTGGAACCTGGACCGTGTACCGGGCGGTTCCTCCGGCGGCAGCGCCGCTGCCATCGCGGCGGGCGAAGCTATCTGGACGCTGGGCTCCGATACCGGCGGTTCCATTCGTCAGCCGGCTTCCTTTAACGGCTGCGTCGGCATCAAACCGACCTATGGCCGTGTGTCCCGTTACGGCTGCGTGGCTTTCGCCTCGTCCCTTGACCAGATCGGGCCGATCACCCGCGACGTTACCGACGCCGCTACCGTGCTCAACACCATCTGCGGCAAGGACGAACACGATTCTACCTCGCTGCCCGTGGAAGTGCCTGATTTTACCAAAGCTTTGCGTCAGGACGTGAAAGGCCTGCGTATCGGCTTGCCGAAAGAATATTATGGCGAAGGTCTGGACCCCAAAGTCCATGCCGAGCTGAAAAAAGCGATCGCGCAGTATGAAGCCATGGGCGCCGAGATCGTCGAGATCTCTCTGCCCCATACCGAATACGCCGTTATCACTTACTATATCATTGCCCCGGCAGAGGCTTCTGCCAACCTGGCCCGTTACGACGGCGTCCGTTACGGCTTCCGTGCCGCCAACGCCACCAGCGCGCCGGAAATGACCACGCTCAGCCGTACAGAAGGCTTTGGTCCCGAAGTCAAACGCCGCATCATGCTGGGCACCTATGTTTTGAGCAGCGGTTACTACGACGCTTATTACAAAAAAGCCATGCAGGTCCGTACCCTGATCCGCCGCGATTTTGACAGCGCTTTTGCCAAATGTGACGTGATCTTGGCTCCGACTTCGCCGGTCGTTGCTTATCCTATCGACGGCAAAATGGACCCGCTTTCCATCTATATGCTCGACGTTTACACGATCCCGGTCAACATGGCCGGCCTGCCGGGTATTTCCGTGCCCTGCGGCTTTGCTGACGGTATGCCTGTCGGCATGCAGCTGATCGGCAAGCCCCTGGATGAGGAAACCGTTTTGCGCGCAGCTTATACCTTTGAACAAGCCAACGACTACCATAAGGTACTGGCACCGTTAGGAGGTAACAAATAATGAGAAACTATACTACTGTTATCGGCCTGGAAGTCCACGCCGAGCTGAAAACACATTCCAAAGCATTCTGCTCCTGCTCTACAGAATTCGGCGGCGAGCCCAATACCCATGTCTGCCCGGTCTGCCTGGGCATGCCCGGTGCTTTGCCCGTGCTCAATAAACAGGTCGTGGAATTTGCTATCCGTGCCGGTTTGGCGCTGAACTGCGAGATCCAGAAATTCAATAAATTCGACCGTAAAAACTATTTCTATCCCGATCTGGCCAAAAACTACCAGATCTCACAATTCGACCAGCCGATCTGTCTGGGCGGTCATATCGACATCGAAGTGGAAGGCGAGAAAAAACGCATCGGCGTTACCCGCATCCATATGGAAGAAGACGCAGGCAAGCTGAACCACAGCGGCGCTACCATCAGCACTTCCGATTCCTCGGCAGTCGATTACAACCGTGCCGGCGTACCTCTGATCGAGATCGTTTCCGAGCCGGATATGCGCAGCTCGGAAGAAGCCCGTGCTTATCTGGAACAGTTAAAAGCGATCCTGGAATATACCGACGTCTGCGACTGCAAAATGCAGGAAGGCAGCCTGCGCTGTGACGCTAATATTTCTGTAATGCCGGAAGGCGCTACTGAATTCGGGACCCGCGCCGAGATCAAAAACCTCAACTCCTTCCGGGCTTTAGTACGCGCTATCGAATATGAAGTCGAGCGTCAGATCGACCTGATCGAGAGCGGCGGCCATGTAGTGCAGGAGACCCGCACCTGGGACGACGCCCAGGGCATGACCTTATCCATGCGCAGCAAGGAAGAAGCCCATGATTACCGTTATTTCCCGGAACCGGATCTGGTGCCGGTAGAGATCGATGATGCCTGGATCGAACGGGTACAGAAGGAACTGCCGGAGCTGCCAGCACAGCGTCAGCAGCGGTTGATGTCCGAACACGGGCTGCCTGCTTACGACGCCGGCCTGATCGTGGCTACAAAAGCCATGGCTGATTACTTTGACGCTGCCTGCAAAAATGCCGGCGACGACAAAGGCGTGTCCAACTGGCTGCTGGGCGACGTTTCTGCTTACCTCAACAACGAAGGCATCGAGATCGACGCTTTCCCGGTCAAACCGGAAAATCTGGGCGAAATGGTCGCTTTGATCAAAGGCGGCGTCCTGTCCAGCAAACTGGCGAAAAAAGTTTTTGCCGAAATGCTCAAAGCTGACAAATCGCCGAAGGTCCTCGTTAAAGAGCTGGGACTGGAGCAGGTCAGCGACGAAGGCGCTATTGCCGCTATCGTCGACGAAGTGCTGGCTGAAAACCCGCAGTCTGTCGCCGACTTTAAGGCCGGTAAGGACCGCGCTATCGGCTTCCTCGTTGGTCAGGTCATGAAAAAATCCCGCGGTAAAGCCAATCCGGGTATGGTCAATAAATTATTAGTAGAGAAAATGCAGTAATCTGACTGCTGATTTTAAAGTTTGTAAAATGGAGGTGCCGTAGTGAATAAACCGTTTGTTTTTGTCGGTTCCGGGTTGGGCTATTTATGGCTGCTGATCTGGACGACTGTCGTTTCTATTGTGACTCTGGGCCTGTTTTTCCCGTGGGCCTACTCGGCGCAGCAGCGCTGGATCTGTGCTAATACCTACGTTGAAGGCAGACGGCTGCGTTTTGACGGCACCGGGCTGGGCTTCTTTTTCCAGTGGCTGGTCATCATGATCCTGACGGCTATAACCTTTGGCATCTATGCGCCCTGGGGCTATTGCCAGTTCAAACGCTGGGAGACCCGCAATACGGTTTTTGATGAGTAAGTAAATTGTTCTAAAAGTAGAACAGACAGTTATCCCTGCGGATAGCTGTCTGTTTTTTTTATCAAGAAATAGCTGAACAGCAAAGCTTATCCTGAATGTGTATTTTCAGACATAGTTTTCTACAGGGCCATGTTATATTGCCGGTAGATATGTTACAATATACTTACAATCAGAATACTTACAATCAGATGACCTGACCGTACGGTTTCTTGCATGCCGAGGACCGTTTTTTTATTGGCGGCAGGTTCTGCGACATGTTTTTGAAAGAAGGAAAGTAAAGTGGAAGCAGCTGTCAATCAGCATTTTAAGCCGCGGCTGGCGATGTTTGCCGTGGGGATATTTTTAATGACTTTGGGTATCGCCTTATCCTGTAAGGCTGATTTGGGTACGTCGCCGATCTCCAGCGTGCCGTGGGTCCTGAGTATGTTTACCTCATGGAGTATCGGCGGGATCACGATCGCGATGAATCTGGTGATGATCCTGCTGCAGCCGCTTATTTTAAGGGCTGTGTATCTCCGGGAGATCGCGGGTCAGCTGGCAACGACACTGGCCTTTGGCTACAGCATCGATTTTTCTATGGGTCTGCTGGACTGGTTCGTGCCTGCCAGTGCCTTGGAACAATGGCTGGCCTGCCTGCTGAGCATCGTCGTTTTGGCTTTAGGTGTTTTTCTGGAGGTGCGCGCCAAAATATTTCTGGTAGCGGGCGAAGGCGTGGTCAGTGTGCTGGCTTTTGTCACGCAGAAAAAGTTCAGTTTTATCAAAAACTGTTTCGATATTACGCTGGTCACGATCGCCATTATTATTTCCTGGAACCAATTCGGTATTTTAAAGGGCGTCGGTGCCGGAACGGTAGTAGCTGCTGTTTTAGTGGGTCGCTGTGTGCATCTTTATGAAAACAGGCTGCACTTTTTCGACCGCTGGAAAGTAGAAGCGTAACCGGCGGGACGGCAGTATTAGCAGCGGGGAAGCTTATTTTTTCGCCGGAGGGAAATAGTGGCAGGTTTGTAAAAAATATTTTAGGTACTTGCCAAAAAGGACAGAACGTAGTACAATGTGGTTAGCGAAAGCTAACCTAAACGTATTTAAATTTCTAACGGTATAGAGCACCGCCGACAGCAGCGGTGCAGCGTCAACGAAAGCAGGTGTAAAAAATGGCAGATTATATTATTGGCGGTATTTTGGCAGTGCTGGCGCTTTTGGCATTGCGCAGCGTCTTCAAAAAAACGGCATCCGGCGGTTGCAGTGGCTGCAGCGGCTGTAGTGGCTGCGCTTCCGGCTGTCACGGGCACGATCAGGAGACTGTTCCCAAATGAGCGTGAGCAGCGGCGTTGAAGCAGGCGCAGATTATTGACAAATCATTTTAAAAAGCATATAATTTGACCATAAGGTCATTGGATTTTGTACCAGCCGCAGGCGCACGCAGAAGTACGTGTCCTGCGTTTTTTTGTGAAGGTGGGTTCATTTATGTATCATATCGACCGGGGCGCGTGGGCCGAGATCAATCTTGACGCCGTGGCGCATAATGTGCAGATCGCCAAAAGCAATCTCGATCCTCAGACGAAGCTGTGTGCCGTTGTCAAGGCTGACGCGTATGGTCATGGCGCGGTCGCTGTAGCCCGCGAAGCCGAAAAGAACGGCGCCGATTTTTTAGCGGTCGCCCTTTTGCAGGAAGGCCTGGAGCTGCGTGAAGCAGGGATCAGGCTGCCGATCTTAGTGCTTGGTTCTTTGCAGCCGGGCGCAGCCAATGTTGTTGTTCAATTTGATATCAGCCATGCTGTTTTTGATGAAGAGCGTTTATACGCCCTGAACGAAGCAGCTGTGAAATTGCATAAAAAAGCCAGGATCCATATCGCTATTGATACAGGTATGCACCGTATCGGCGTGCACGTGCGCGAGGCGGGCGAATTTGCGGCTAAGGCCGCAGCGCTGCCGGGCATCGAGATCGAAGGCGTCTTCTCGCATTTTGCGACGGCCGACGCTGATGATAAAGCCTATGCGGCCCATCAGTTCGAGCGGTTCCAGGAAGCGCTGGCGCTGATCAAAGCGCAGGGCATCGAGGTGCCGCTGGCCCATATCGCCAACAGCGCCGCTTTGACGGAGCTGCGCGAATATCAGATGGATATGGTGCGTCAGGGCATTACCTTATATGGTCTGCACCCTGCGCATATGGGCGATTGTTATAAAGATTTTGAGCCTGTGATGACGGTCAAATCGACGGTGAGCTTTGTTAAGACCTTGCCGGCCGGAGCGACTATCGGTTACGGGCGTACCTATACCTTGAGCCGTCCCAGCGTTATTGCCACGGTGCCGGTCGGTTATGCCGACGGCGTCAACAGACGTCTTTCCAACGTGGGTTATATGCTGGTCAATGGCGGTAAGGCTCCTATCGTGGGCCGTGTGTGCATGGATCAGGTGATGCTGGACGTTACCGACCTGCCGCCGGTCAAAGTAGGCGACGAGGTCACGGTTTTCGGCGGCAGGCAGCTGCCGATGGAGCTGGTGGCCGAGTGGGCCGGTACGATCTGCTATGAGCTGGTCTGCAGCGTCAGTCCGCGGATGCCGCGCCGTTATGTGCGCAACGAAAAGTGAGTCTTTTTTAAAACGCTTTCCCTTATTTATGGCTGCTTTTGGCTTCGGCCGGGCAGCCCTTTTTTATTTGCGGCAGCTGCTAAACTGCGTCGACGTTATTTTACCGGGGACGCAGCGGCTGTGATATGCTACAATAATAGTACAGAAATCAGTAAGGAGTGTGACTTGACTATGAACGAACAGGAATGGCTGGCGTGTGTGAACCATGTGGCCAGCGGCGAATATCCCGTTCCCCGCGGTATGATCAGCAACTATAACGACTGGCGCTGCCGCTCGACGGTGGGCCGTGCTTTATATTGGATGGATGAAGTGGAAGCGGCGATGCGGGTGCTGGCAACGGTGCTGGACGTGGAGCCTGATATGGAGGATGCCCCGGAAATGGGGCTCAGCGAGGCCGAGCATAAAGTGCTGTGCCTGCGCGACGTGGCCGAGATCGTCTGGAAGCTGGCCCATAACGAGGACGCCGCCTTGAATTATCTGGGGCAGGCTTATGAATTGAGCAGGGCTTACAAGCATCCTTTCCGCAGTGCTTCCCGCGGCGAGATGTTTTACCGCCGGCTGGCGATCCTGCGTGAGGTCGGCAAGGAAGAACAGGCCGTGCAGGAAGCGGCGGTGATGCTGGAGATGGAAGCGGGAAACGACGGGATCAACCCCTACCGTTATTTTGCTTATAAGTTTTTAGCCGAGCATGAGCATAATAACGGCGATGATGCCAAGGCCTCGCAGCTGTTTGCCGAAGCCTTCAAATATTATCCTGTCAGCGCGGCCGGTGAGCGTGACCTGGCTCAAGCCGCGGCGGCCGCAGACCCGGCGGAACGCTACAAAGCCTACGCTTTCTGCAGCACGATCCAGTACAAGCCCTGGGAAGAATTGCCGCCTGCGATCATCAGGCGCGATCTGTAAAGGGGGCGCAATATGAAAAAAGTAGTGTTATTGAGCGGCGGTATCGACAGCACCACCTGTCTGGCGCAGGCCGTCAGCGAATGCGGTGCGGAAAATGTTACGGCGCTGTGCGTTTTTTACGGTCAGAAGCACAGCCGGGAAATAGCTGCGGCCCGCAAGGTTGCCGCTTATTACGGCGTCCGTTTGCTGGAGCAGGATATTGCCGGCATCATGTCCTATAGTAACTGCTCGCTGCTGGCCAGCAGCAGTGAAGCGATCGAACACAAAAGCTACGCCGAGCAGCTGGCCGAGCATGGCGAAGGTACGGTGGCGACCTATGTGCCGTTCCGCAACGGGCTCCTGATTAGTGCGGCGGCAGCGATCGCTATTTCGCTGGAAGCAGGCGCTATCTGCTATGGCGCCCATGCCGACGATGCGGCCGGGCGGGCTTACCCCGACTGTACGCCGGAGTTTTATGCGGCCATGGATACGGCGATCTACGAAGGCAGCGGCAAGCTGTGTCATCTGGAAGCGCCGCTGCTGCACAAAAACAAAGCGCAGGTGGTGGAACTGGGACTGAAACTGGGCGCGCCCTACCAGTATACCTGGTCGTGCTACGAAGGCGGCGACAGGCCCTGCGGCGGGTGCGGCACCTGCATCGACCGGGCCAACGCCTTTAAAGCCAACGGCGTGGCAGACCCGGCGTTATAAGTTGGCTGTAAACAATAAAAAACCGTTTGACTTTGCTGTCTTAGCCTGGGGCTTTACGGCAGAGTCGAACGGTTTTTCTTTTTACAGGCTGGCTAAAGTCAGGGCTTTACTCCCTGCACAAAATAATAATTTTCAGTATCTTCCTGATACAGTACCTGCAGGCCAACGTCGGTCAGCCTTTGGGCGACAACGGCCGCCGGCGGCAGGTTATCGTCCTGTACCTGTGCGCAGGCGCCGTGGATAGCGTTGACGGCGCTGCGGGGAATGTCGTGCATGATCGTCAGCTTGCCGCCGGGGACCAGCAGACGAGCGGCCTTGCTGAGAAAAACAGCGGAGTCTTTGACATGGGGATAAAAATTCAGACAGGTGATCTGCTCAAAAGATGCTTCCGGCAGTGCCAGTTCCAGAATATCGCCGTGCAGATAGGTGATATTGGTCAATTTGGCGTGGTTGCGGGCCGCCAGCGCCAGCATGGCTTCGGCGAAGTCTACGGCGGTGACCTGCGCTGCCTGGGACGCCAAATACGGCAGCAGCACGCCGGTGCCGCTGCCCAGGTCCAGCACTCTGTCCCGGGGCTTCAGTTCCAGCTTGGCCGTCAGCTGCTGCAGCAGCTGCGGCTGCCGTTCACGGGTGCTGTCCCAGGTGGGGGCCAGCTTATTAAAAAATTCTGCGTCTGTCATGGTAGTCATCTTGCACCTCTAAAATTTATAAGTCAGCGCGGCGCTGAACAGGCGGCCGGACATGGGAAAACCGTATTGCTCCACATATTTTTTGTCCAGCAGGTTATCGACGAACAGCGACAGTTCGGCGTTTTTGTTCAGGACGCGGGTCACCGACAGATTGTGGACGGTGTAGCCGCCGATGTTATAGACTGCGCCACGGTTACTCTGATTTGGTAGGGTTGCTGGTGATTCTTTCTGGCTGCTGATGTAGGTGATGTCATAACGGATCTTCCAGAGGTCGCTGTCGTAAAGATAAGCCAGTCCCAGCTTGTGGCGCGGGCTGTAGTCCAGTTCGTCAGTCAGGCCGTTGTTGATATCGCCGCCGGCAACGCCGTTCTTGTGGGTGTGCTGGTTGGTATAATTCACCAGCAGGGTATTGTGCTGATCGAATTTCACTTCAGTGGTCAGCTCGGCGCCCCAGATCTTGACATTGTCGATATTGTAAGCCCGGAAAGGGTAAAAATGACGGAAGTTGATGTAATCATTGATGTCCTGATAGAACAGGCTGATCCTGCTGCTGTAGCGGTCGTCAAATCTATGCTTGTGTCCCAGTTCGTAGCTGAGGCCATGCTCCGGTTTCAGCGTATTGGTAAATGTACCTTCTGCATAATTTTTGCTCCACCAGTAGTATTCAGGCATGGAAGGTGCGCGCCAGACCCGGTTGACAGACAGGCTGGAAGTATTTTTGTCGTCGCTGGTCAGCTGCAGGCTGAATTTAGGCGACAGGCTGCTTTCGGAAACATCCTGCATTTTTGCCCGTGCGTCGTCCTTGCCGGCCTTGTAATGGTCGTAACGCAGACCCAGATAGGCCTGCCAGCGTCCGTCCAGCTGCCAGTTATCTTCCAGATAAACGGCGGCGTTATCGATCTTCTGCGAAGGGTACAGGTCGCCTTTTCCAATGTTATAGTGGCCATAACCGTAACGCATCCGCTGATACTGCGCGCCATAGCCCAGAGTATGCTTGCTGCTGACGACGCTTTGCCCGCTGATTGCAAAATAATCGGTTTTGTCGCTGGGGATAACACGGTCCAACTGCACTTGGCCGCTGTGGTCTTTCAGCACTTCGTGGCGTTCTTCGTTATTGCGGTAGTAGTCGAACTGCAGAAACCCGTTGCTGAAAGTATGCGTATAATTAAGGTCATAGTGGTCGGTATCCTTAGACCAGTAGGAACCGCGCCCATAACCGCCGGATTGGGTTATGGCGCCTGACGTTGGCTGTATTTGCCCGTCGCCGATAGTTTCGGGATAGGCGGGGTCGTAATGGGGGTCGCCCTTCTGGTTGAGCAGGATATAGCCGCGTTTCAGCTTGTTTTTGCTGTAGCCCAGACGCAGGGCATCGGCGTCGCTGAACTTATAGCCCAGCTTGACGTTGTACTGTTTATTGTCAAAATCATTGTTCAGCAGGTAACCGTCGCTGCTGCTTTTAGAGCCGCTGAGAAAGGCGTTGAGCTTGCCGGCATTGAAGCCGTAATTCAGGCGGTATTCGGCGCGGCCCTCTTCCCCGGTCAAAACAGTGGCCGAACCGCCGGCGGCAGTTTTTTTGGTGATGATATTGATCGTACCGGCAATATCGCCGCTGCTGGCCAGCTTGCCACCCTTGGTGATCTGGATCTTCTCGATATTTTCGAGCGGGATACTGTTCCAGTCGATAAAGTTGCCGCCCATAACGCCGGACATCTTGATCGGCTGCCCGTCGATAAGGACATTGTAACGGTTGGCGTCCAGACCACGGATCTTGACAGTATCGTTCTGGTTATCGCCGTAAACACCGCGCCGGCGCACGTCGATACCGGCGCTGTAGCGCAGCAGGTCGGGGATACTGGCATAACGTCCGGGACTGACGTATTTGCTGTCGATATTTTCCGAAGTGGTGATGTCAGCGTCAGGCTTCGTGGCCGTAACGATGATCTCCTCCATCTGGTAAGACGGGGTGGCAGCCCAGACCGGGACTGCTGCCAGACACAAGGCCAGCGTGAGTTTAGAAATTTTATGCATAGCGATCTTCCTCTTCCACATCAAATATTTACTCTTTTCAGGATCAGCGGTATCAGGACTAGCTGAATGACGATACCGGGCAGACCGGTGATCAGGCCTGCGGCCGCATAACTCCAGGCCGGCAGGTGGATGCCCAGCGCTGAGGCACACAGCGCCAGCACGAGCAATGAGGCCAGGCGTCCGGCCAGCATCGCTGCGGGCAAAGCCAGCCATAAGGGCCAGCGGCGGCGCTGATACAGATAACCGCCGCACCAGCCGTAGACGCCCAGCTCTGCCAGCATCAGCGGCAGTACCGGCAGCAGCGGCGGCATACCCGTCAGCAGGCTGCTCAGAGCCGGTGTCAGCAAGCCGACAGTCAGGCCGCAGTAAGGGCCTAGGCAGAAGCCGGCTAACAAGACGGGGATATGCATGGGCAGAAAAATACTGCCCGCCGCGCCTAAAGTATGCAGCAGTAAAGGTAAGATCAGTCCTGCCGCGATCAGCAGCGCACTGCGGGTTAGTTTGACACTGGGCATAGCCTGCCTCCTTGTTTGGGTGATGACTGCCGCTTTTGGTACAGGCAGCAGTAAAAATAAAAAACCACAGGCAGCATCTTCATGATGCTGCTGTGGTCAGAGTTTATTCCAGACAGATACCGGGCAGGATTTCATATCCCGCCTGCATAAGTAAACATTTCGATGTCTACCTTTAATATTTTAGCATGATTATCGTGATTGTCAATGCAAAGCCAGCGCATTATAGCACCTTTTCATAACAGTAAAACGAGCGCTCCATTTTGCGGAACTGGATCTCGCCGCAGAAGTGATAACCCTGCTTTAAAAATAACTGCTGGGCTTTGTCGTTCAGGGCGTAGGTATCGGTCTTTAAATAGCGCAGTCCCAGACTGTGCGCCAGTGTTTCCGCCTGCCGCAGTAATTCCGAACCGGTACCGCGGCCGCGCAGATCAGGGTCGACTGCCATACGGTGCAGCACCAGGGCCGGCTCCTTTAAGCTCCAGTCAGCATCGGCATAAACAGCCGGCTCGGTCTGATTGATACAGATCAGGCCGCAGAGCAGACCGTCCGTTATCGAAACAAAAAGGTCGCCCTGGGCGATGTCGGCGGCGAAATCCCGCTCCGTAGGATAGATCTCGTCCCACTGGTAATTACCGTAAGCGTGCATTTCTGCCACCGTAGCCTGTACGATCTCCATAATACGCGGCAGGTCCTGCATTGTTGCTGCTCTTAACATCCTCCCACCTCACATTTTGCTTTCCCGCCAGTGTGTCTGCACATTGGCGCACATTTTTTGTACCAGCCTGGCAACAGTCTTTTGCTCTGCCGGTGTAAAATTTTGCAGGCAGACAGCCAGACTGGCATTTTCTTCGGCGATGATCTGCTCGTACACCGTCCGGGCTTTTGCCGTAGGCACAAGCTGCCACTGACGCTGGTCAGTGCTACTGCGCTGCCTGCTGATATAACCGGCGGCAGTCAGTTTTTGCACAGCCTTAGCGGTGGTCGATTTATCTACCTTCAATAAAAGCGACAAATCGTTTTGATTGATACCGGCGTTTTCGCAGATCCGGGTCAGAAAAATAAACTGTCCCCGCTGCAGCGCCAGCTCCTTAAAATGCAGATCGTGCAGATAATGGATCGTGCGCGCCAGCGTGCCAATATCGCGCAGCAGCTCGTTATGTAATTTCGTCATCGCTTTCACCACCAGTATTAGTTGAACTTTCAACTAATACTATGCCATAAAAGCCGCAAAAATGCAAGCAGCTATTGTTGGCAAAGCGGTTTAATTATTGGATTAAAACTTTCTCCACGTTAAAAAGCAAAAACTGGTAAAATATTGTTATTAATGTTGGAAAATTTTGTTAATTGTGAGGTGTCTGTTGTGTTTTCAAAGAAACATTTTACGATAATGGGTCTGGTCTGCGCTATGGCAGTTCCGGCTGCCAACGCCGGCGCCGAAGGCTTCGCCATCAACGAATGGTCGGCAGAAGGCGTAGCCATGGGCGGGGCGCGCATGTTTGCCGAGAACGATGCCGCCAATATCGCCTATAACCCGGCGTCGATCACCAAAGTGCGGGGCGAGGCCTTTAAACAGAGTGCGGTCTATATCAGTCCGCACGGAAAATATAAAGCAGTTAGAAAAAGTAATGGGGAAATTGAAGAAGGTAAAAATGTCGTGCATGCCGGCTGGGCTCCGGGCAACTACTACGTCAAGCAGCTCAATGACAGGGAATGGTTCGGCATTGGTTTGTACAGCCGTTTCGGCATGATCTCCGAATTTGAGCGCGACTCCGTCGTGTCCTCGAATGCTTTTTTCTCGCGCTTGAACGGCGCCAGCCTGACGCCGACCTATGCCCGTAAATTCGATAAAAAATGGAGTGCGGCCGTAGGAGCAGAGGTTAATTATGTGGGACTGGAACTGCAGAAAAATATTTTTAGTGGTGATAAGCCTATAATAGCTACACAAACGAAAGGTGAAAGCTGGGCTTTAGGCTGGAATGCCGCCGCCAATTATGCTTTTGACGCTAAAAATGAGATCGGCGTAGTTTATCGCAGTAAAGTGACCCATACCATGGATGCTGACTTTAGGGGCTATGGCATCCCTGCTGCTTTGGGCGGCGATCATTTTACTACAGCGCATGGTAAAGTGACTTTGCCGGACAGCTGGGCGATCGGTTACAACCATAAATTCGACGACCGTACCCGGGTGGAACTGAATGGTACTTATACCAAATGGAGCAGCTATGACGCGTTGAATATTACTTTTGATGAGCCTATGTCGGTTGGTCCGGTTATTGTACCTGGTAGTTACAGCCCTAAAAACTGGAGCAATGGCTGGCGTTATGCTATCGGCGCCGAGCATAAGCTGAGCGATAAATATACCATCATGGGGGGCTATGCCTATGACGAATCGTCGATCCCTTTTAACGGCGCTGACTTTATCGTGCCGACCGGCGCCCGCCGCACTTATAGCCTGGGTTTCCAATACCACGATAAAAAGCAGACGCTGGCGCTGACCCTGGGCCTGATCGACATCGACGGCCTGCGCATCAAAGGCCACGAAACAGACGCTTACAGCGAAGCCAGTACCCACGATAATTATGCCAAGGTTTTCGGCATCAGCTATCAGCGTAATTTTTAAATAAAAAACTTTGTCCGAAACCTCTGCTTCGGCAGAGGTTTTGCTTTGAGGACGGGAAGCTGCGGCAGAAAAAAGCTGGAAATTCGTTGGGGCTTTAATTGACATAAAATTTTTGTGTTTGTATAATCAAAGCAGAAAGGGTGGGATAAATGATAAAACGTGTACTGCTTTTACTTATGGCGCTGCTGTTGCTCTGCAATGCTGGTTTGGCAGGCGAACAGGAAGTGGTAGATTCTTTTAAGAGCCATGTGCAGAAGATCATGCAGCCTGTCCTTGCAACTTACAAAGAAAATACGACGCATATCCGCTATTTTGATCCAGCCAGGCATGGCCTGCCGGGTGCAGGACACTGGTCTAAGGTGCGTTATCTGGAACCGGTTTATTCTTTAGACGTTAAGCAGAACGATTCTGTCATGTATCCGTATACAGGTATCCTTGAGATCGAGCGCTATACAGAAATATTTACAGGTGAGTATCCCACTAAAGAAGCGGCGGCTAAGGCAGAGAAGTCTTACCCCTCCAATGCGATGCAGCACTGGCGCTTTTATTATGGCTATCAGAATGGTACATGGGAGAAAACAAAAGTAGAATTTTACTGGGACACTGAAAAAAGATTTATGCAGGATAAAACAACGATCACCGAATATGATATTTTTGCGAATCGTTAGGCTAAAAGTGTTGGTTTTTGTGCCGGCTGGTGGAGTTGTTTTTTGCTGTCCGATACAGAAAGCAAAGCAATAAAAAAGAGAGCCGTCAGGCTCTCTTTTTTATTCCATAGTAATGACTTGTTTCCATTCGTCGAGTATAGAGTTTGGAATAGTGTATTCTAAATATTTGATTTGAGCTTTATCGTGGGTAAATAGTGGGATTTGGATTTGTAAAGAATTGGAAAGCAAAATGTTATTAATAAATTCTTTATCTAAATCATAAGCAACTGGACGTGGAACGGAATTGTATTCTACGTTGGTTTTTAAAGAAAAAATTTTATTGTTATCAAATTTAAAATTAGTTTTTTCTAACGAGCTAGGGGTTTGTGATGTTGAAGTAATCAAAAATAATTTAAAATTGGGCACTGTTTGAATGATTTCTTTTTTAAAGGCTATTGTATTGAATGTTTTATAATGATTTTCTGATTTATTACGTTCATTAAAACTTATTATTATTTTTGATTCAGTAAAATTATTAGAAAAAGGAATTATTTCTGTATGCCCTGTTATAGAGAAAATGATTGAAAATAATAGAGTTAGTAATATTTTTTTCAATTGAATCAACTCCTAAAGAAAATAAGGTCTATTCTCTAGATATAACTTGCTGCCATTCGGTAAAGACGACTTTTGGTAATTCAACGTAATAGTAAGATTCAATTAGCGATGAGCGTTCCATAAATACAGGAATTTGGAAAGTTATTTTTTGTATATTTCCAAAATTATTTATTATTTCATCATTTAATAAAATAGTTGCCTGAGTTGTAAGGTCAGAAAGCGTTGAGATGGTTGTTGGGCAAGAGTAAATTACATCATCATTGATTTTTATTCTTATATCTTCAAAGTTACTGAACAATTTACTGACATCATTATTGTTTTTTATAGAAATATAATATTTAGTATTATCAGGACGAATTATTTTTCTGAAACTAAAAAATTTAGGGAATTGAACTTTTGTTTTTTCGCTTACACTGTAAATATATTTTGAATTATCAAATGAGTTTGTAAATTCTTTAATTTCTGCGTGTGCAATGTTTACGAAAATGAAACATAAACCAAAGAACAATATTTTTTTTAACATGTAATCAACTCCTGGATAAATTAGGGACTATTCCATAGTAATGACTTGCTTCCATTCGTCAAGTATGGATTTGGGGACTTCAATATAGTAGTAAGAACCTAATATTGAAGTCTGTTTTAATATTATAGGAATTTGCAAAATAATTTTTTCTGATGATAGAATTTGTGAAGCAATTTCAGGGGTTAAAACAGCGGTAGCTTGTTTTTTATCATAGCCTAATTTTGTTGTTCTAGTTGGTAGAGTAAAGAGTGAATTGTCATTTATTTTCAATTTTATATCTTCAGTGGAGTTAAATAATTTAGTTACATTATTATTATTTTGTATAGTGATGAAAAATGAAGTTCCAACAGGTGATATATTTTTTCGAAAAATAAAGAGTTTTGGAAATCTTACATCTGCTTCGTTACTTATACTATAGATTGATTTAGTATTATCAAATTCATTATAATTTTTTGTTATTTCAGCAGAGACAATATTTGATGATAATAAACATAGAAAAACTATCAAAAACTTAAACATAAAATCAACTCCTATATTAAATTCGGGCTATCCCATAGCGATGACTTGTTTCCATTCGTCGAGAACATTTTTGGGTATTGAGAAACTATAATAGTCAACAATATCAGTATCAACAGTTGTATGAATTGGTAATTGAATTTGAATATTATTGGCATTTTTTATTTCTTTTAAAATTTCATCATTAAATTTAAAAGAAAAATTGTTGCTTAAATCAAAAGTTCTGTATTCAACAGAGTATATTTTATCATTGATTTTAATTTTGGCATTTTCAAGAGTAGTTAAATAATTAATTGTTCTGAAAGCATTTTTCCCAAGTAAATAATAGTCATTACCAGTTTTTTTGAAGATTAGAATTTGAGGAAGTTTAATGTTTTTATCTTTATAATAGCTTTTGGTTTGAGTTGTATTATCAAAAGTATTTGTTTTTTGTATTATTTCGGCATAAACAAAATTAGAAAAAGTTAAAAGAATTGTGAGTAATGAAATAACTAATTTCATAATGATCAACTCCTGTTATTCTTTGATGTTTGATTTCCAATATTGCTCTTTGTCATCGTATTCGAGTGAAATAATTTTTTGAATTGCTTGTGTGAAATCTAGATTAGAATTTAATTTAATTCCTTGTCTATTTGATTTATTGATTATTAAAGTTATTGGGGTACTTATAGATTTGAGTTTTTCAATTACTTCATAAGGCACAGCATATATATTAAATGCTCCTTCAGTAATTAGTCCGGTAGTAGTTTGAATATGGTGAATATTTCTGTTTTCTATCTCGAATAGTTTAAAAGACTGATTATTAAATTCTAATGTTAAATAATATAAGAATCTATCGGTATTGCTTGAACTTAGTCTTATCCAATATTCTGGGAGAGCATTTTTATCAACAAGTTTGATAAACCATTTATGATATCGTGAATCAAAGCTGCTATTTACATCTCTGGTATAATACGAAACGGCATTTTCCCCTTCGAGGTCACAAGAAATTTTTTCAGCAGAATAACATATAGCAGCCAAAGATATAAATAAGAGAAAACAAATAAAAAAACAAACATTTTTTTTCATGAATATAACTCCTTAAATTATTGAAAGAAGTGAAAATATCGCTCCCATCGGGCACAAAATACGGCAGAAAAAACGCTCCTGCACGCACATGCCACACAGGATGAGAATGAGCAGGACGACTCCCGCAAAATATCCTTCCAATGCAAAATTTCCTGCATGAAGCACGGAAAAGACATCCCACGGACTGCTGCCGTAAGTTCCATGCCAAGCGTGACCGGTTTCTTTTTTAATTTTTTACAGACCCAGACATAAGCTGCACGCACCCAGTCCGACAGACTTCCAAATGCACAGGCAAATCCACAGAAAAAACGGCCGAACACTACGGTAGATGCACAGAGTATGATAAGTGACAGCACAAATGAAGTGATTTCAATCTGTGCACCCGTTCCCATCTGTCCGGCAATATATTTCACACCGGAAAATGCAGCCGTGAACGCTGACGGAAAAAATACAAAAAACAATAACTGTATTCCCGCAAGGATCCATGCTGGAATCTGCTTTTTATGCTTCTTCCAGAAAACAGCTCCATTTGTCTTTCGTTCCTTTGATATACAATTTTTTTGAATTATTTCAGCTATATTTTTTAACTTTGTACCTTCCAATTTTTTCCTCACTCTTACTGTTCTGCCTGTTTCAGTGCCTCGCTGACAGCATCCCTGATCCCGGTAGAACTGAACGTTGCACCGCTTACGGTATCCACATCTGCGGACTGCGCCTCTATGATCTTTGGAATGATATCTTCCGCCATGGATAAATAGGCTTTATCCTCGCCGTCTGCGGAAGTTATCTCAATTTCGCTGATTGTTCCATTTTCCACGGTCACAAGCACGGTGATCATTCCGCCAAAACCTTTTGCCCCGCCTTCCCATCTGCCGTCCGGATAAGTTCCTTTTATATCGACAGTTTTTTCTTTTTCCTGCTGCAGTTTTGTCACCTGCGCCTCTAACTTTGTGATCTCTTCATCCTTGCTTCTGTCCTTTAATACCTGATTGTAACCTGCCAGTATCAATATGACTGCAGCCAGACAAAATGACCGGATCAAAAAATCTTTCATCTGCTATTCTCCCTTAATTTTTTGCCTGCTCCAATGCCTTTTGACAGGCTTCAATGATTGCTTTTGAGGAACAGGTTGCAGACGATACCGTATCGATCCCTTCTGTACTGTTCTTTTGTAATATCTGACTGACAACACCTTTTGACGCGGCTTTTATATAGAATGAATTGCTCTTTCCTCCGTCTCCGGAAATATCTTTGATCTCCTTGATCTGATCGTTTTCGATCACAAGCGTGAGCGTCAGTTTATATTCATCAAAATCTTCATCCTCATCCGGAATGCACACACACACACAATCACCAAAATGCAATGCAACTTCTGCAGCAACAGACAATCC
>ENA-UESI01000034-UESI01000034.1-human-gut-metagenome-genome-assembly--contig:-NODE-34-length-100120-cov-6.942925_pt1 | contig 100120 bp, 78 predicted proteins | sample MGYA00243005_ERZ508006 | MGnify/ENA primary metagenome ERZ508006 (study PRJEB26167, sample SAMN06115436) | human gut metagenome | host: Homo sapiens | place: China:Shandong | collected 2015-06-10... | reverse complement strand
AGATTAATATCGGAGGATAATCAAATGGCTATTACAGCAGGTATGGTAAAAGAACTGCGTGAAATGACAGGCGCAGGGTTGATGAATTGCTGATAGCCGTCTTTATCGTATATGGCCAGTCCGACGGGAAGCGTTTCGGCAATGGTTTCCCGCTCCCTGTGCAACTGTTCGTAACGGGAACTCAGGTTGGACTCCTCCGTAATGTCCCGGGTGGAAATAATCGTCCCTTCGATTTCGCCCCGTTCGTTCAATATCGGTTTTATGTTGTTCTGGATCCGGATCTTGCCCGAACGAGTACTGTTCGAATAATAATTCTCCTTTTTAAGCAGGTCGAAATCGTAATAGAAATCACAGACACAGGGGCGATACCTGTCGGACTCGTCCTTTATCTGCGATTTGTAGTTCGGGTTGTCATAAAGACATATCCGGCTTTTCAATAAATGCTCCTTGTCCCCACAGCCATAAATCTGCAGCGCGCTTTCATTTATATCGACCAAAATGCCGTCTTTGTCATAATATTCCAAACCGACAGGGCTTGCATCGAAAACCGCATTGTAATCCAATGCGGTTTTCGCAGTTTCCCGATCGTCTTCTCTTTTGTAGTCTGCTTTCCGTGTCGCCATAATTCATTCAAGACCGTCATATGGCATATACGACGCCCTCTTCGTTTGGATATTAGCAAATATACGATAAAATAATCGACTTTTCTATCGTACGGCCTAAAAACAACTTGCCGGAGGAAACAAGAAAACTGCGAGAATAAGAGAAAGGCGGATAAATAACTATAAAACACTATTTATAGTTAATTCATTCGCCCTTCCCTGTCTTTTTTCCACAACTGATAGGAGTTCACGAAGTTCTGCCACACGATGTAAGCCGTGGGCGCGATCGAGGCGATCGGGTCGAGGAACGACTGGGCCATCCACACCGCGAGGACCGTGTTTTTCTGGCCCAGCGACTGGCCGCCCGCCGGAGCGTCGCCGTAACGGCGTCCCAGCATGCGGCCCACCTTGAACTGCGCAAGACAGATCACAAGCGCTGCGAAGGCCAGCCACAGTTCGGTCGAAAGCGAAGCGTCGTGCAAGTCGATGATGAAAGCCGTCGTGCGGCCGATGATGACCAGCAGCGAAGCCAGCCACATGTAAAACGAAATCTGACTGTGGTCGCCGACCCATTTCGCAGCCTTCGGAATAACCATACGGCAGAACTGCGCCGCAGCAAACGGCATCACCAGCAGCGGCGCGATACGGGCCAGAATTTGCGCAAAGGTACATGCACCCGTTCCCGTAAAGGTCAGGATCACGGGCGCCAGCAGGGCGACGGCCATGTTGCAGAGAAGGCTGTAAGTCGCCATCGTAGCGACATTGGCCCCCAGCATGCCGCCGATAACCACCGCGGCCATCGCTACGGGAGCCAGCACGCAAACCATCGCCCCCTGCGCCAGGATACCGTTCAGGGGCCGCAGGAGCAGGAAAATCCCGACACAGGCCACGACCTGAACCAGCAACAGCCAAAAATGAAGCATCGAAGGCTTCATCTGGCTGGGTTTCACGCGGCAGAAGGTGACGAACAGCATCAGGAAGATCAACGTCGGGGTGATCATCTGCCCCGTCCACTCCTCCAGCGCCGCGATCGGGCGGCACAACAGCGCACCGACGATCATGGCCGAAGGCATGGCAATGGTCTTCACATTGCGGTGCAGGTGTTCCAGCAGGTGCATTTAGGACAGCAACTCCTTGACCTTGGCCGAAATGTCCTTGCCGTCGGCACGGCCTGCGAGGCGTTTCGAAGCGACGCCCATCACCTTGCCCATCTCCTTCATCGACGATGCGCCGACCTCGGCGATAATGGCCTTCACTTCGGCAGCGAGTTCCTCGGCGCTCAGTTGTTTGGGCAGAAACTCCTGGAAAACGGCTACCTGGGCCAGCTCCTCCGACGCCAGGTCGGAACGGTTCTGCTCGGTGAAGATCGCCGCCGAATCGGTTCCCTGCTTGGCGAGTTTGGAGATGATTTTCAGCACGTCGGCATCGGGCAGTTCGGCGATTTCCGGACCTGCGGTCTTGGCCTCGATGATGTATTTCTTCGCATTGCGCAGGGCGCTCAGGCGCACCGTATCCTTGGCCTTCATGGCCTCCATGATTCCTTTCGAAATCTGTTGTTCCAACGACATAATCAATTTATTTGGTTAAGATTAAACTCAATTTTCAATCTGCGGGCCTGCGCACGACGACAATTTCGTCGAAACGCGCCTGCGACGCCGTGCCGCGGACTTTCTCCTTCGCGGGAAACTCCCGGTCGAAAACCTCGGCGGCAGTTTCGTCGACCTCGTAAGCCGAATCCTCGACGTAGCGGCCCCGGACACCGGAAAGGGCCCCTTCGTACAGTTCGCAGACATGGAGCGCCATGGCATACATGTCATCGGCAGTCCGGATGCCCAGCAGTTCGGCCGGGACGAAACCCTGATACAGGTAGTAGTCCGGATCGCCGCAGAGCAGCACGGCCCGGAATCCCATCTCTCGGGCCAGTTCGCGGGTGCGCCCGATCAGCCTGCCGCCGATTCCCTTGCGCTGGTACTCCGGCAGGACCGAAATCGGCCCGAGGCTCAGGACCTCGTACTTCACGCCGTCGTCACCATGGATAACTCCTTTCATGCAGACGACATTGCCGACGATCCGCCCGTCGTGCTCCGCCACAAGGTCCAGTTCGGGCACGAAGGCCGGGCTGTCGCGCATGACATGCAACAGGTAGTGCTCGTTGCATCCGGGTGAAAAGTGGTTCCAGAATGCCTCCCGCGTAACGTTCTCCGTTTCCCGGTAATCGGCGGGCTGTTCGGTTCTCAGTTTTATCTCCATATTTTTTATTTTCCAGCCGACAAAAATCGCAGCACGTCACGCATCAGCCGGTCGCGCTGCACCTCGTCGGAAATCGACTCGAACGGGAAACCCGTCACGAAAGTACGCCCCCCGGCGTCGCACGCTACGCCTGCCGTACGGCCGTTGTCGTCGTAACGCATCACGGCAAAAGCCCCGGCGCCCACGGGCTTCAGGGCATCGGCCTGTTCGACGATGTAATGGTGGCGGCCATACCCGGTATTGAACCGGTATTCGCCGCGCGAAAAGTCCGGATGCGAAGTCATGACCCGTACCCTTCCGCGGCCGGAGGCATATCCGCCGTCGGAATCGAGGTGGAGCACCTCGCGGGCAAAGGTGCGGTCCCGGTCCGAAGCCCCTTCGGCCAACAGGTCGGACGCAACATAGCTGCCCGACGCAAAGAGCGTTCCGCCATCGGCGAGATAATGCCTCAGAACAGCCTGGAGTTCGGGCGAAAAGGTCGCGAACGCGGGTTCCTGCACGCCGCGGCCGATCGTCGTCGTGCGCTGTTTGCCGAGGATCAGATCGACCGCCGGATATTGTTCGAGTGCCGCCTCGCCACGCTCTACGGCTTTCAGCGACGCTGAGCAGAAGGAGTACCCCGCCGCTGCCACGGAACGCCCGTGCAGGGCCGGATAGTCGAAGGTGTTGCCGCCGATCACATCGGTCTCGAAATCGCACCCGCAGGCCCCGAGGGCGAGGCTGTCGACATTGCAGCGGGCCTGCGCCAGGTCGAAGACGTGCTGCGCCCCGACAAAAGCGATGTCCTGCCGGTCGGGAACCCCGCCGTCGAGGTCGGTACGGAATCCGGCGAGCGAATCGTTCCGCTCGCTCAGCGGAGCGCTCACGCGGTCGAATCCGTTAACGATCAGCACCCTGCCCTTTTCATCGGGCATCCGGCACACGGCAAGGGTCTCGCTCGGGAAACTCTCGCCGCCCTCATTCACCGCCGTCACCCGGTAGCTGTATATACGGCCCGGCTGCTGTTCGACGATCAGGTAGGGCTTATCGACCGGACGGCCGTTGTCGAAACCGCCGTCGTCCACGCGCGTATAAACTACATAACCCGTCGGCGCGGCGCTCTTTTCCAACGGGTCCATCACCGGACTCCACGACAGCGCCACATGATCTGCGGCGGTAAATTCCGCGGCGAACGCCTCGACGGGCAGCGGCTGCACTACATAAGGTAAATCGTATTGCGAGCTGATATAGCGCAAGATACCCTTATAGATCGCACGGCTCACCACAAACTTGAACCGCGGGTCGCTGCCCAGCCGCATGTCGGCGAAATTCTGGTGCGAGAGCAGCTCCAGCAGCATCGTCGGAACACCCGGGACGCGTGCTTCGTAATAGGCCCTGTTCCACAGTCCGCGGCGCTGCCAGCCGGGCTCGAACGTACGGCGGATATCCTCGACGACCTGCGCCTGCACGAGGTCCGTCAAATCACGCGAACGGTAGCGGTCGGCTCCGCCCTGGAATTTACCCTTGTTCTCGCGGGTGTAGTAGATACCCAGCGTGCCGACAATGCCGTCGCCGTCGCGGACGCCCGCATCCGAGTGGAACGCCAGCGCCATATCGACCGGAATACGCAGTCCCGCGGAATCGGGCAGGCGTTCCGAACCGCCCATCAGGGCGTTGACCCAGTGGGCGCGCGACATATAGTCGTCCTTATAGTCGTCGGTATTGTTCTTCGGCGTGTAAACCCCTTCCGGGAATCCGGCCCACTGGAGCCAGTAGCGGGCCCCCTCGCAGAAACGGGGATAACCGCTCGTCTCCTCGATATACTCCGTATCGGGCAGGCGCAGCGAGTCGCAGGGCGTGCGGGCGACGTTGCCGTAACCGCCGCCGATCTTCACGGCATCGGCCGAAACGATGCGCCCGGCCTGCCGCGAGCGGTTCGAGAGGGTCACGACCTCCCGATGCCCCGGAGCGAAAGAGAAACGCCCCAGATAGATCCACGTGCCGCCGCCCATCGTCTGATTGACGGCGAACGAAGTCTCCCCGCCGAGGTGATGCACCGTATAGTGCGCGTCGTCGGCGCTTCCGGGCGTCGATTCATAGCTCACATAGACCGCATACTCACCCCGTTCGGGGATGTCGGCAAACCATGCGGCGCGGCTCGTGTCGCCGTCGGCAACGGTATGCGCACGGCGCGTCGTGCCCTCGCGAAAAGGATTTTCACCCGTATGATAGACCTGCCGCAGGTGCGCGAACCCAGGACCTCCCGGCTCCCAGGCCCCCTGTTCCGCATATTGCCCTTCGGAATCGTTGTCGGCCAGCACTTCGTGCTTCTGCACGTCGCGCTCGCGCGGCAACAGGACGTTCGCCCCGGCGTTTTCAAGCATCGGGACCAGATACGGCAGCACGTAGCTCTGCGTATAGAGGTCCTCGCAGGTCTGCCAGAGCATCGAACGCTGCCATTTCCAGCGGTTCTCAGTCTGGTCGAAATAGCGTCCGTGGCTCTGCCACAAGGCGATATGCCGCTCCGAAAGACCATGCGCGGGAGTTGCGGCGGCAGAAAGTCGCGTCACAAGCGGCCGCTCGGAGCGGTTGGTAAAGAGGACGATTTTTTTCTTGCCGACGAGTTTACGCAACTGCGTGGCATTGCGGCAGGCCAGCGGGATGAGTTCGGAGGCCTCGCGGTTGTCGGTATAGAGTTCGATGTCGGCTTTGCGGAATTCAGACGGCAGCAGGGCCCGCACCGAGTCGCGCATGGCCCGCAGATTATCCTCGCGAAAAGGATAGTAGGACAACCCTACCGAGGTGTAAATCCGCACCCGGCCGCGCGAGGCCTTGACGGCCTGAATCCGTACGTTGGTCGGCTCCGCCTTCTGATAACCGCCCGTAACCTCACGGGAGACGATGCGCGAAAGGGTTCGTCCGATCTCCGCACGCGTTGCGGGAGTGATTTCGGCAGCAGAAACCGCACTTACAGTAAAGAGTAAGGTAATAAGGTATAACAGTCTATTTTTCATGTCGTTTAACGAGCAATAGCATGCCGGCCACGGTAAAGGCGGCGTTGTAAATCAAGAGTTCGAATCCGATCTGGTAATCCCACGCTTTCAGCGCCCACCACTGCACCAGCGCACTCAGCACCGGGGCTGCGAGAGCCACCAGCGGGACCCAGCGGTCGCGGACCTTCAGGCGCGTGAACATCCCGAAGGCAAACATGCCCAAAATCGGGCCGTAGGTATAGCTGGCAACCTTGTAGACCAGGTTGATAACGCTGTCGTCGGCCCAATATTCGAAGGCCAGGATCACACAGGCCATGAGGAGGGCCATCGCAATATGAACCCCTTTGCGGAGGCGTGTAAGGCGCACGTCGCCGTAGCGTTTCGTGCCTTCGAGAATATCCACCGTAAAGGAGGTCGTCAGGGCCGTGAGAGCCGATCCGGCTGCTGAATAAGTACTTGAAATAAGTCCCACAACAAACAGGATACCAACAATAAGCGGCAGTCCTCCTTCAACGGCAACCAGCGAAAAAACCTGGTCGCTCTTGGCGGGCAGGGCCATGCCGCTGCGCTCCATATACAAATAGAGCAGCACGCCCAAGACGAGGAACAGGAAGATCACGAAAATCTGGCTGACAGCAGTCAGCACGATGTTCTTCTGCGAATCGCGCGGCGTGGCGCAGCTCAGATTACGCTGCATCATATCCTGGTCGAGTCCGGTCATGGAGATCAGCAGGACGATACCCGCAGTGAACATTTTCCAGAAATAGCGGTCCGAAGCGGGGTCGTCGAAGAAGAAAATTTTCGACATCGGCGAAGCCGAAACTTCACGCGCCGTCTCCGCAAGCGAAAGATTCAGCCCCTGCATGATGAAAACGATCGACAGAATCAAGCTCGCCACAAGGCAGAAAGTCTTGAGCGTATCGGTCCAGATGAGCGATTTGACGCCGCCCTGCTGCGTATAGAGCCAGACGAAAAGCATCGTTATCAAGGCGTTGGCCCAGAACGGGAATCCATAGTGCGAAAAGACCAGCAACTGCATCACGGCACAGACGACGTAGATGCGCAGCGCGGCTCCCAGCATCTTCGAAATAAAGAAGAACCACGCTCCGGTACGGTGGGACTTTACGCCGAAGCGGTCGTCGAGGTATTCGTAAAGCGACACCACCTTCAGGCGATAGAACATAGGAATCAGCACGAAAGCCACGACCATCTGCCCTACCGTGAAGCCTGCGACCATCTGCATGTAGGAAAACGAATCGGCGGCAACCGAGCCGGGAACCGAAATGAAGGTCACGCCCGATATAGCAGCGCCGATCATGGCGAAGGCCGCCATATACCACGGAGTGCGGCGGTTGCCGGTGAAGAAGCCGGCGTTGTCGGCACGGCGGCCCGAGGCCCACGCGACGGCGAAAAGGACGGCTATGTAGCCCAGAACGGTGGCAATAACGGCAGCAGGAGTCATGAATGCGTATTTGGGTTCGATTTACAAAGATACAAAAAAGATGGACACTGCGGCGATCCGGGCCGCATTTTATAAATCCGAAATGGGGATACGGAAGATCGTATGTTTTATTGGACTTTTGGAAAAAATGTTTATTTTTGTTCTCAATTAAAACATTAAACCCTAACGATATGGCATTTTTCAAAGAATTCAAGGAGTTTGCCCTCAAAGGCAACGTGATGGACATGGCCGTCGGTGTGATTATCGGCGGTGCGTTCGGCAAGATTGTATCGTCGCTCGTGAACGACATCCTGATGCCGCCGATCGGCGCACTGATCGGAAATACCGACTTCTCGCAGTTGAAACTCGACATTTCGAAGGTTCGAGACGTTACCTCGAGCGCCATGCAATCGGTGGAAGGCATCGTAGCCGGCGGCAGCCAGGCTCCGGCTGCAGCAGCGGAGCCGATTTACTGGAACTACGGCGCATTTATCCAGCAGTGTGTGGATTTCACGATCCTGGCCCTCTGCGTATTCCTGATGGTCAAGCTGATGAACCGGCTGATGCAGAAAAAGGAGGAGGCTCCGGCCCCAGCTCCCGAACCGCCTGCACCGACAAAGGAAGAGCTGCTGCTCACGGAGATCCGCGACCTGCTCAAAGAGCAGAAAAAATAAGCGGAAGTAATTCCCGAAACGAAAAGTCCGGCCTTACGAAGCCGGACTTTTTCGGTTATTCCTTTTTATGGGTATATTCCTGCAGGACATAGGTGGTGAAGATCGGAAAGAACATCATGCCCAGCGAGGGAAGCATCACGCAAAAAACCTTGCCGACGGCCGTAACGGGGAAAATCTCGGCCCCGACAGTCGTGACGTTCATCCACGCCCACCAGAGTGCATTGCCGAAGCCGTGGAGTTTGGGGTTGACAAGCACCTCGTAGTCGTAGAAGACGAGTCCGGAAATATAAGTGAAGACCACGACGGTGAAGATATAGGCGACGAAGAGCCTCCGCATTTTGTTTTTGGAGACCAGCCACCGCACGATGATCACCATGGCCAGGAAGGCCCGCAGCAAGGGCATCAGGCCGACGAGTATGCCCCAGTCGTGGGTCATGTCGGCTCCGCTCCATGCCAGAATGTTCAGGTAGGGAATGGAAATCAGCAGGAAGAGCAGGTTATGCCAGAAAAAGCGGTTCCGGCGCTCGGCAGCGGCCCAGCGGACGAAAAAATCGCACAGGAAAATCAGACAGACGACGAACTGGATCGTGAGGTAGGCAGAGGAGATGTGAATGTGATCGCCCGCGATAATCTCCCACGAAACCGCCGTGAGGAGCACCAGTCCGGCAATGAGTTTGACGACGCCGAGCGTGTTACGGATATCGGTGCGCACCGATTCGGAAAGGGACATAGATTTCTGTTTTTCCGTAGCACGTTCAAAATCAATGCCACAGCCCCGGGCAGCAAATTTTACGGTGTTTTTTTGCCGAAAGATTTTGCACGATTAAAATTTTCTATTACCTTTGCACTCGCTTTTAGCAATGGCGGGTTAGCTCAGCTGGTTAGAGCGCATGATTCATAATCATGAGGTCCCGAGTTCAAGTCTCGGACCCGCTACCAATTAAAAACCAAGCACTTACAACATAGTAAGTGCTTTTTTTGTGTCATTATTTTATTCTTTCTATATTATTTCAACACCTTTGTAGTGCGCTGTGGGGTATCTTCACCACAAAGCTTTTCTCCTTACTTGCCAACAACCTCTCGTTTATCTCCCGAATATAGGTATTTTGACCGCCTTGAAAGCGCCGTTAGAACCCCTGTTAGTTTTTGTCAACAGTTTTTTTCCTAAACAACGATGATTATCAATTAATTGCAAAATCGTTGTTATGTATAACTTTTGTCGCGCCCGGGGAATTATGTGTTATCTTTGATAACAAGGATAACCCACTCTGCGACATGAACAAAACATTGCTCCTCCTGCTTTTCTTTCTTGTCCGGCAATCGACTATTCAGGCCCAACATCCGGATACTTCCCGCTTTGAAACGGCTTGCGCCGAAATCGCGGATATGCTCGACGGGAAATCATATGAGCAGTTACTTGCTATGGGCCGGGAACAACTCAACGAGGAGTATTTCAAACGGCTCGACCGAAAAAACGAGGAAACGAAGAAAATACTCCAAAAGACCGGAGGCATAAAACTTTAACCAGATCATAACCCACTCAGAGCATCTATATTATGAAAACAAAACGATTATTTATTTTGGCAGCGATTATTTGCATTGCGTCGTTATTTTCTGTAGATTTGGCTTACGCATACCACCCGGTGAGTCCGTATGCTTTTTGTAATGGTAATCCTATAAGGTATGTCGATCCAAACGGGATGGACGTTTATCGCTACGATGATAAGACCGGAGAAATGATTCTTTTCGAGAAAACAGAGGATAATTTCGACCGGATCGGAAAATTTAAATATGACAAAAAAACGGATACCTATACTTTAAAGACAAACAAGCAGGGCGAAGCGCGCACTAGAATGGATAATATCGAAAAAGGAATCTTGAGCGACGGTATGAATTTCATGGTTAATGACAATTCATGGGCAGTTGGGGAAAAAGGACAACCTACCGTAGCCGGCTTCCAGGATTTTGCTGTTGGATTTGCGGAAATGATTAATAAGGAGGTATCTGGCTACTATTTAAGCAATCCACAGGCCCCGAATACCGTGAATACTATTTATATGGGGCGGCACGTAAATAATACCGCTACAAAATCTCACAAAGGCAATCTTTGGGGACATCTACCAAATATGCAATTTAATATGCAGGTTCATACCGATTGGCATACCCATCCAACCTATGGGCACAGTGACGCTGACCGCACCAGACCATCAGGATTGTATGATGGGAGTGGAGATATAAAGTCAAAAAATATCGCTCTCGGCCAACCACATCCTTATAATAGACCATTGAAATTTATGATATTAACCAGGGGCTATGCTCCGATATATTACTGATATGAAGAAAATAATATTGGGCCTTTTTGCAACGGCACTTTTTTGCTCTGCTTTTACGCCGCCAGCAGAGCAAAAAACAGCGGTTAATGATACTGCGGTGGAAATAGCTATTATGGATTATCTTAAATACAAGTCAAACAAACCCTTTAGTACATTCGATGTCGAAATTGATGTGATCAGTGAATATGCCCCGTACAAGATTAATGAACAGGTAACTGTCATAGATATCTCTCCCGGCTTTCGTAAAATTTATGTCACATCTGTTGATACAATAGGAAGTACACGCATTCCTACAAGACATATCATTAAAAACGGAAAACTTTTTTATTGGCATGATCCTAATTATGGTCTTACAGAGGAAATGGTAAAAGTTCTATTCCAGTTTAATATCGCAGATTCGATAGACCTTGCAGACCTTTTTGCTACGCAGGATGAGCGTACCGACAACTATATTCACTATCAAGATGATAAAAAAGCTAAGGTGGCAACCTACTACTTTTGTAAAAAAGATCTGAATAATTACAAACGTGTGATTACGAATATTGCAACAGGTTGGTATAAACCGCCAAAACTGAAATGTAAATAGTATGCGTGTATAGAAACGGGCAGCCGGATAGGCGTCCGTTTAACTTTACGCTATATAACTATAACCATCAGGATTTTACCCAACAATCTCATTACAATGCACGTAACGGCGCAGGTAATTGTATAAATAAAGATGAAAAAAAACAGAAGGAGAAAAATAAAATTACTCATCGGAGTTATTCTGCTTTTAATGATAGTTGTTGTACATATTCCCAAGTACAGCACAACTCTATGGATTGGGTCGGATAGTGGATACCAAAGTCTGACCGGTGTAGATATAATTGATTCCTTAGCATCCGACCCTGTCTTAGATCTCAAAGTTGAAATTGGCGGAAAAATTGTCTACCAGACAGATAGTGTCGATTTCAACCGTTATGTGTACACGCGCAGAGATATTCCATTGAGAGCAGGATTCCACAAGATAAAAATTACTTCGGAAAGCATGGACCTGGATGTTGAGAAAATACGGTATACGCTGTTTGACTATTATATCGTGATAGAACTCTTTCCGCCTTCCCCGGAGAAAGGCAGCAGAAGAGCACGAGTTATGACAGGTTTCATGCCGTTCCATTTTATGTAGTTCAAAATCAGCGACACGGAAAACATGCCCCCTTGTTAGAAATCACCAGTACTTTTTTTGCCGGTGATTTTTATTTTCCTGTTTGCCGTTACGAGGCTGTGATCAAAGCAGGACGCCGGCAAATATTGGAATAAAAGAAGTATCTTTGACACTCGAAAACGATTTATTGATTCGATAAAAGCAATCAGATTTTGAAAACTGCAGCGAAAGAAAAAAAGGGACGACACCCGATAGTGTTTTCGTCGGCATTGTGCGCCGGAGTGGCCGCAATGGTAACACTCAGCGGCTGCTCACGGGGATTCAAGACGGATGAAAAAGCCATAATAAATGCCGGCGACGGGGAAATCATGCGCGTGCTGACCATCGGCAACCGAGCCGATTCGCTGGTCCTGCGCAGCAAAGCCGTCCCGATGACGGCCGAGATGCTCCGGACGGACGACTATGCAACCCTGCGGCGCAGGATGCTCGCGACGGTAAAGGACCCGCAGAATACAGGCGTGGGGATTGCCGCGCCGCAGGTGGGGATTCTCCGACGGATAATCGCCGTACAGCGGTTTGATAAGCCCGGCGAGCCGTTCGAGTTCTACATCAACCCGGAAATTGTCGAATACTCGTCCGAGACCGCCCCGGGACGGGAGGGATGCCTCTCCACTCCGGGACTGTCCGGCACGGTAACCCGGGCACAGCAGATCGGCCTGCGTTACCGCGACGAGCAGTTTGCCGAAAAGACGGAGACGATCAGCGGATTCACGGCTGTTATCTTCCAGCACGAGGCGGACCACCTCGACGGGATTCTCTACACCGACCGGAAGGAAGGAGAGCCTATGCGGGACGTATAGCGCACCCGGAGTAAGCCCGGACGGCAGCCTCCCCCAGAAAAGCAAGGTCTCACAGGGAAAGCGCCGAAAGCGGTCTGCTGCCCGGTCCGCCGGTCAGACCAATTCGCGAAGGTGCTTCAGGTTGCTTTTTGCCGTAGCAATAACCTCGTCGGTGCGGCCGGAGAGAATCAGTTTGGTCATCGCCAGCGCAAAGCCTTTCATCTGCGCAAACTCCACCTTCGGGGGCATGGCCAGCGCATTGGGATCGGTCTGGACACTTACCAGGACAGGTCCCGGCGTGTCGAAGGCCTCGGTCAGCACCTCCTCCGCACGATCGGGATCGTCGACCGTAAATCCCTTGATACCCATCGCCCGGGCGATCATCTCGAAATCGGGATTGCACATATCGGTCTGCCAGTCGGGAAGCCCCGCAACCTCCATTTCCAGTTTCACCATACCCAGCGAACGATTGTTGAAGACGACGATCTTCACCGGGAGTTTCTGCTCGACGATCGTCGCCAGGTCGCCCAGCAGCATCGTGAATCCTCCGTCGCCGCACAACGCCACGACCTCCTGACCAGGACGCGCGAGGGCTGCGCCGATGGCCATCGGGAGGGCGTTGGCCATCGAACCGTGGTTGAACGAACCGAGCATCCGGCGGCGGCCCGTGGCACGCAGGTAGCGCGCTCCCCAGACACAGCACATGCCGGTATCGACCGTGAAAATCGCGCTATCGGAGGCCAGCGAGTCGATCAGCGTCGCCACGTATTCGGGGGCGATATTGCCTGCACTACCCCGCTTCGAAGCCACGACGGCCATCGTGTCGCACAATTCACGGTAGATTTTCAGTTGACGGTCGAGGAACGAACTCCCGGAACGCTCCTGCAACATGGGAATCAGGGCTTGCAGGGTATCTTTCACGTCGCCGGCCAACCCCAGCTCGACGCGGGCGCGGCGGCCGATGCGCTCGGGGCGGAGGTCCACCTGCGCGATGCGGCACTCCTGCGGCAGAAAACAGTCGTAGGGAAAATCCGTGCCCAGCAACAGCAGTAAATCCGACTCGTGCATGGCGGTATAGGCCGAAGGAAGGCCCAGCAGGCCCGTCATGCCGACTTCGTAGGGATTGTCGTACTGCACCTCCATTTTCGCCTTGAAAGTATATGCCACGGGAGCTTTGAGCAGTGCGGCGAGCCGCACGACCTCGTCGTGGGCCTCGCGGGCTCCGATGCCGCAGAAGATCGTGATGCGTTCGGCCGAGCCGATCATCGCGGCCAGTTGCCGCAATTCACCGTCCAGCGGGCGGTAGAGGCTGTGCGACGGCAGCGGTCCGGATGCCCCGGGACTTTCGGCACAAGGGCCGGCGGCCACGTCGCCCGGCAGTCCGATCACGGCCACTTCGCGTTTGTGGACGGCATGCTGCAACGCTGCGGGCAGCATCCGCGCAAACTGCGCGGAGGTGACGGCCATCTGGTTGTAGCCGCTGCAATCGTCGAAGAGGCGGATCGGATTGGTCTCCTGAAAATAGCCCGTGCCGAACTGGTCGGAGGGACAGGTCGAGGCGATGGCCAGCACGGAGCAGTTGCTCCGGTGGGCGTCGTAGAGTCCGTTGATCAGGTGGACGTGCCCCGGGCCGCTGCTGCCCGCACAGCAGGCGATTCCGTTGAGTTCGGCTTCGGCGGCGGCGGCGAAGGCTCCGCTCTCCTCGTGGCGCATATGAATCCACCGGACGGTTCCGGCACGCCGCACGGCGTCGTTGACCTCGTTCAGGCTGTCGCCCGTAACGGCATAGATATGGCGAATGCCTGCCCGGTAAATCGTTTCGACCAGTTGATCAGCTACTTTCTTTCCCATAGTGTTTGGATTTTTCGAAGGTTTGGATTTTTCGGACGGGGAGGTTCAAGATCGATGCCACACCTCCGAATAAAAAGTTCCGTCCGCAACACATTCAGGCGCTGCGGACGGAATCGGATTCGGAAGCGATGTATCGTGCTATTCGATCTCCATTAGGACAGCGTCGGTAGCGACGGTCTGTCCCGGACGAACCAGTATCTGTTTTACCGTACCGGCAAAATCGGTCGTAATGGCATTCTCCATCTTCATCGCTTCGAGGATGGCAACTTCATCGCCGGCCTTGACCGGATCGCCGACGTTCACCTTGAGCTCGATGACACGGCCCGGCAGCGGAGCCGTCACGGTATTGCCCGTAATCACGGCCTTCGCCTCTTCGACCGGCTTCTCCTCGGCTTTGACCGCGGGTTCGGCAGGTTTCGAAGCCTCGTATGCCTTCACCTTCATATCGGTGAGGAACGTTTTTGCAACCGCCGGGAAGAGTTCCAGCAGCAGCACCTCCTTTTCGTTGGCGGCAAGCTTCACGCCTCCGGCCTCGGGCAGTTCGGGATTGGGCTGCATCTGGTATTTCGAAGTATCGTAGGGAGTCTCCTCGCGCACGCCGCAAATCTTGAAACGGAATTCGGGGTCGATCTGCACCGGGGTCTTGCCGTATTCGCCCTTCACCAGGCCGACGAACTGCGACGACTTGTTGGTGTACATCGGGCGTCCGGCCTTCTCGTCGAGGGCGCAGTTGACGGCCTGGGCTCCCACGATCTGCGAGGTGGGCGTCACCAGCGGCGGCAGGCCTGCGGCCAGACGCACCGAAGGAATCAGCTCCATGGCGCGGGGCAGGATTTCCTCGGCCTTGAGCTGCTTGAGCTGGGCGACCATGTTCGAATACATACCGCCCGGGATTTCGGCCTTCTGGACCAGTTCGTTCGGGGCCGGGAAGCCGAAGTAGGCCTCGATCCTGCGGCAGGCGTCGATCGTAGCGGCCTCGTCGTCGCGCTGTGCGGAGGCGATCGCCTTGTCGAACAAGGCGTCGATCTCGGCGGGCAGCGTATCGGTCAACGGGTTGAACGCCTTCGGTTCGGGTTTGTCGGCGCCGAAGACCGACAGGTTCAGCTCCCTGCGGATGTCGCGCAACTGGGTGTTGATCTTGGCGACAGCCTCCATGTTCACGCCCGTATCGATACCCAGTTTCTTGCAGAAAACGTGGATCAGCTCGATGGCCGGGGCTCCCGTACCCTCGGCGAAGTACCAGCAGTTGGTGTCCACGATGTCGGCGCCGGCGATGATGGCCGAAAGCACCGACGCCAGTCCGTAGCCCGGGGTGCAATGGGTGTGGAAATCGACGGGAATCGAAATGTTCTTTTTCAGCAGGCGCACGAGCGTAGCCACGCGGCGCGGCGGGATGAGGCCCGACATGTCCTTGATGGTGATCATATCGGCGCCCAGCGCAGCCATCTGCTTGGCCTTGTCGAGGAAATAAGCGTCGGTGAAGACCGGCTTGGGATTCGACTTGCCCGTCAGGCGGGCCCAGAAGCCCAGTTCGGGATATTTCGGGTCCACGGTATAGCAGACCGCACAATCGGCGATGCCGCCGTACTGCTTGACGTATTTGATGGTCGACTTCACGTTGTTCACGTCGTTCAGGGCATCGAAGATACGCATGATGCCCAGACCGCTCTGGATCGAGTTGCGGCAGAAGCCGTCGATGATTTCGTCCGTGTAAGGCGCATAGCCGAACAGGTTGCGGCCGCGTGAAAGGGCCGTCAGTTTCGAGACATTGCCGACTGCTTTGTAGATCGTTTCGAGGCGCGTCCACGGATTCTCGTTCAGGTAACGCATCACCGAGTCGGGCACTGCGCCGCCCCACACCTCCATCGCATAGAAATTGGCATCTTTGTAGAACGGCAGGCAGCGGTCGATCTGCTCCTGGTTCATACGCGTTGCAAAGGACGACTGCTGGCCGTCACGCAACGTAAGGTCTCTGATTTTGAGATTTCTCGCCATTTTGTAATATCAATTTAAGGGTTCTTTGGCATGAATCTATTGTTATTCCAATAACAAAGGTAATAAACCCTCACAAATATACAACTATTTTGCAGGGAATTTTCAGGAAAAGCACCGCATCCGGTTACTTTCTGTAAAAAGAGTCGAAATATCGAACAATCAACCGCCGGATTTACGGCCGGGCACGAACAACTCCTGGTCGGGAAGCCCGTCGAGATACTTGCGTTTAAAGACATTGACACAGAAAACGAACATCGCCAGCATCAGCGGACCGAAGATTACACCCATGAATCCGAACAGCGAAAGGCCGATGAAGACCCCGAAGATCGTGATGAGCGGATGCGTGTCGGCCATCTTCTTCTGCATGACCATGCGCACGAGGTTATCGACCTGCGTGATCACCAGCGTGCCGTACATCACCAGCCCCACGGCCTGCCCCCAGTTGCCGTCGAGGGCCATATAGGCTGCGAGCGGCAGCCACACGAGGGCTGTGCCGATGATGGGCAAGATCGTCGCGAAGCAGGTCAGCACGCCCCAAAACAACGGCGCGGGAACTCCGAAAGCCAGGTAACCGATATAGGCCACGACACCCTGCGACACGGCCAGCAGCGGAATGACGATAGCGTTCGAACGGACGATCATGTGGATTTCACGCATCACACTGCGTGCTACGCGGCGGTCGAACGGCAGGATTTCGCGGCAATAGGCCTCCATGCGCAGCCCCCCGATAAGCATGAAATAGAGCACGAACAACAGCACGACGAGGTTGACGGCGAAATCCATAATGCCGCCTACGAGCCACTGCCCGGCCTGGGGGATATAGCTCAGCAGCGCACGCTGGTTGCTCTCGGACCAGAGGTCGTAACCGATTTTATGCTGGATAAGGTCGGCAACATGCCTGACGGGCGTAAGGATCGACTGGGGCTCGAGCGCTGCGCCCTGGATTTTGTCGACGATCATCCAGGCAATCAAACTGATCGGAATGAGAAAAAAGAAAATCGCTTCACCGAGCAGCATCGAGGCTGCAAGGCTCCGCCGCCACCGCCGCCGCTCGCACAGGAACCACATCTGGCGCCGCAGCAGCACGTAGATCGTAACAGCCCCGAGCAGGCCGCCCAGGAACGGGGTCATCTCGATGAAAATCGTGACGCCCAACCCTGCAATGAGTATGAAAAGCGAGTATCGCCAATATTTTTCCCGTACAGAAAGCATACCGCAGCCCCGCGCAAGGAACGTGCCGCAGGCCCCGGGACGGATTCTTCAAAATGTTGAAACATTGTCAACTAAAAAATTTCAGTGTTCTATTGCGGCGCACAAATATTTGATATATATTTGCCCCATGGAAATTATGGTCGAAATCGTTTATACGAAAACTACAAAAATGAATACCTTCCATTGGCGAAAACCGCACATAGGGCATATATCATGAATAACGAGGGATGTTCCTGCCGAAGGAGCGTCCCTCGCGGTTTTTGACAATACGGTTAAATTCGAGGTCCGGCACTCCTAAATACAAAGATTGACAATATATTTACACCGAAAAAACTCAAAAATTTTCTTTTATTAACCAAATTCAAAGTCTATGAAGAAACTTTTCCTTCTCATGCTCACGGTCTTCGCCTTCTGCGCAGCCAACGCCCAGGTGACGACTTCGGGAATGAACGGTACGGTAACCGACCAGAACGGAGCACCGCTCGCCGGCGCCACGGTCATTGCCGTACATACCCCTTCGGGAACGCAGTACGGCGCCGTAACGAACAAAGACGGACGCTACAACCTCCAGGGTATGCGTACCGGAGGCCCGTACACCGTGACTTTTTCGTTCGTCGGCTACCAGACCGTCGAGTTTACGGGCATCAGCCTCCAGCTCGGTGAGTATCTGACGCGCGATGCCAAACTGAAGGACAGCCAGGAACTCGAAGCAGTCGTTGTAAGCGGCGTAGCCAACCAGTTCAACTCGAACAAGACGGGCGCAGCGCAGAACTTCAACAGCGCCGTGATCGCTACCGTGCCGACCATCAGCCGCAGCATTTACGACGTAGCCAAACTCACCCCGCAGGCTTCGTCGCCCAAAGGCGGCGGCGTTTCGCTCGGAGGAGGCAGCAACCGTTACAACTCGTTCCAGATCGACGGTATCGTCAGCAACGACGTATTCGGCCTGACCTCGACGGGAACCAACGGCGGACAGACCGGCGCAAACCCCATTTCGCTCGACGCCATCGAGGAGATTCAGGTCGTAGTGGCTCCGTTCGACGTACGCCAAAGCGGTTTCACGGGCGGCGGTATCAACGCCGTGACCAAGTCGGGAACCAACCAGTTCAAAGGATCGGCCTACACCTATTATAACAACGAAGGGTTCTACGGCACGACCCCGGGCAAGGACGTTAAGAAACGCGAGAGCCTCTCGGAGCAGTCGACCCAGATTTACGGCGCCACGATCGGCGGTCCGATCATCAAGGACAAGCTCTTCTTCTTCGTCAGCGGCGAATACTCGAAAGAGACCTACCCTTCGTCCTATTACGTCGGTTATTCGGGCGCCCACGTCAGCAAAGACCTCGCCGAGCAACTGGCAAACAAGTACAAGGAGTACACCGGCATGGACGCCGGAGGTTACGGACAGCGCGACATCGACACCAAGTCGGGTTCGGTGCTGGCCCGCGTGGACTGGAACATCAACGCCAACAACAACCTCTCGGTGCGTTACAACTTCCTCGACGCCAGCAAGGACAAGTTCGCCAACTACGCGAACACCTTCAACTTCGGAAGCGCAGGTTACAAGCAGGTCAACCGCACCCACTCGCTGGTCGCCGAGTTGAACTCGCGCCTGTCGGAGAACATCTCCAACGAGCTGCGTTTCGGCTGGACGATGGTTCGCGACTACCGTGATCCGGGAGCTGCAGGCGCTCCGCTGGCCATCATCAAGAACGCCGGCGACGACAACAACACGACGATCAACATCGGAACCGAGGCTTTCTCGGGAGCGAACCGCCTGAACCAGGACATCTACACCTTCACCGACAACATGACCTTTTACAGCGGCACGCACGCCATCACGGTCGGTACGCACAACGAGATTTACAACATGTACAACCTCTTCATGCGTAACTCGACGGGTACGTGGACCTTCAACTCGGTGGACGATTTCATGAACGACATGGCTTCGCAGTACGCCTACAACTACTCCGACGAGAAGCTGACCGGAACCCCGGTATGGGGCCCGAGCTTCAAGGCCGGACAGTTCGGCCTCTACGCCCAAGACGAGTGGCGAGCATCGAAGAACTTCACGCTGACCTACGGCCTGCGTATCGACCTGCCGGTGTTCTTCACCCAGCCCACCACCAACGTGGAATTCAACCGCAGCGAGTTCGCGCAGAAGAACGACGTACGCACGGGCGAAACCCCAAACACCAAGGTGCTCTGGTCGCCCCGTCTGGGCTTCCGCTGGTATCTCGACGAGAGCCACAACACGCTTCTGCGCGGTGGCGTCGGCATCTTCACGGGCCGCGTGCCGTTCGTCTGGATTTCGAACAGCTTCACCAACACGGGTGTCGAGATGCTCAGTTCGACCATCTACGGCTCGTCCACCGCAACGGCATACGGATTCGGCAAGGCTCCCAATATCGAGGGTAAAAAATCGAACCCCGAGGTGAACGTGACCTCGAAGGATTTCAAATACCCGCAGGTATTCCGCGCCAACCTCGCCCTGGAGCACAACTTCGGCGCTGGCTGGAGGGGAAGTTTCGAGGCCCTCATCTCCAAAACGTTCAACAACATCTACTACCAGAACCTCGTAGCCGAGGACAACGGCAAGAAGGTTTACGCGGTCAACGAGGCCAATTCCAACGCAGCCAACACGACGACCTACTACGACTCGCCGGGATACACGGACTACTACGGCATCTATTCGCTGACCAACAGCAACAAGGGCTACTCCTACTCGCTGAGCGTAAGCATGCAGAAGCATTTCGACTTCGGTTTGGACCTGATGGCGTTTTACACCTACGGCCGCACGAAGGCTATCAACGACGGTATGTCGTCGCAGGCCGCCAGCAACTGGGGCAAGAACTTCGCACTGCGCACCAACTCGCCCGAACTGGCCTGGTCGTTCTTCGACATTCCCCATCGCGTGACGGCACAGGTAAGCTACACGAAGCGTTACGCACGGTTCTTCGGCTCGACGATCTCGCTGATCTACCAGGGCTACTCGGGACAGCGTTACTCGCTCGCATACAGCGACAATGACGACTACAACGGCGACACCTACCGCGGCAACTCGCTGATGTATATCCCGACGAAGACCGAGTTGGAAGCCATGCAATTCTCAGAGTTTAAGAATAACAAAGGAGAAATTGTCGACGTAGCTACCCAGAAGAAGAATATGGAAGCATGGATCGAGGGCGATAAGGACCTGCGCGACACCCGCGGCAAGTTCACCAAGCGCAACCAGTTCCAGTCGCCGTTCGAGCACCACCTCGACCTGCACTTCGCTCAGGACTTCTACTTCGGAGCCATGAGCGGCCGCAAACTCCAGGTTACGCTCGACATCATCAACTTCGGCAACATGCTCTGCCGCTCGTGGGGTGCTTCCTACACCGACGCGTGGAACCTCTCCCCGGTTACCGTCGCCAAGATCGACAAGGACGCCAACGGCAACGCTACCCCGACCTATCAGTACAAGGGTCAGGAGAACATTCCGAGCGACATCTTCTCGCGCTGGCACATGCAGCTGGGCGTACGCGTGGTGTTCTAACCGGCAACACGCAGACCAAATAAAAAAGAGACCGATTTACATCGGTCTCTTTTTTATTTACAGAGTCGTCGCAGTTAGAGCAGGCGGCGGCGAAGTTCGTCGCACGCTGCGGCAGGATCGTGGTGGTCGAAGACGAAACCGCGGATGCCCTGAACGGCGGCGGCTTCGATGTTCATCTCCCGGTCGTCGATGAAAAGCGTCTCGGAAGGCGTGAGGCCGTAACGTTCGAGCAGAATCTCGTAAATGCGCGGCTCGGGTTTTACGGTGTGCTCCTCGCAGGAGACCACTTCGCCGTCGAAAAGTCCGTAGACCGGAAAGCGGCGCAGGAAATCGATAAATTCGCGCGACATGTTCGAAAGCACATAGAGCTTATACCCCGCTGCTTTCAGGTCACGAACCAGGCTCTCGGTCGGCTTCACGGGCTCCTGCAGGTCGACGGCCAGTTGCAGGACGGCGGCGCAGGATTCATAGGACCGGCCGGTCATCCCGCTGATAGTCCGGGTCACCTCGCTGAGCGTCGATGTGCCGCGGTCGTATTCCTCCCAGAAAAGAGGCATGCGCGGAGCGCGGAGGAAGCTAAAAAATTCGAGCAGTTCAGGGGTGCATTTGCTTTTATCGCGGGCAAAAAGAACCCCGCCGAGGTCAAAAACGATATTTTTCATAGTTGCAAAGATAATGTAAGGCAAGAGGAATGCCAAATTTATTTGAGCCTTCCCGAACCACAGCCGGTCCGGGGCAATGCCGCAGACAGCACACGACGAGGATAATACCGGCTGCCGGGAAGCTCCGCCCGAACCGGAATTCCGGGTTGGTGCGGGATTTGCAGGAGTCGGAATAAACATAAACCTATGAATCACGGAATAAGTATCCTCTTCCGCGCCATTCCCCTCGCAATGGCCGCTTTCTGCTTCGCTTACGGAGCCTATATTTTCTCCGCCGGGACCGATGCGGCACGCCTGACGGCAGGCCCCGTGGTCTTCTACCTCGGTTCGATCTGCATCGCGCTCTACTGCACCGCCGCAACGATCATCCGCCAGATCATCGGCACGTATTCGGCGGCGGCGAAGTATCTCTTTCCGGCGATCGGTTACACCTTCGCCGTACTGACGCTCGTCAGCGGGGCATTTATCATCTCCTCGCAGTGGTCCGGGGCGCTGGTTACCGGGCACGTCGTCTGCGGACTGGGACTGATCACGGCATGCGTGGCTACGGCGGCAACCTCGTCGACGCGTTTCAGCCTGATTCCGAAAAACTCCGCCGACAATACCTTCTCGGTCAACCCGGCAGGATTCACGCGGGCGCAATCGTCGCTGCTGATTTTCATTGTTTCGGCGGTAGCCGCCATAGCCTGGATCTGGTGTATCCTGCTCTACGTGCGGGGAACGCTGCCGGCCCATATCGTTGCGGGCAGCGTGATGTTCGGCATTGCCTGCGTCTGCACATCGCTCATAGCACTCGTCGCCAGCATTGCCCGGCAGGCCCGCGGGAGTTACTCGATGGAAGAGAAACGCAAGTGGATGGGTCTCGTGCTGACGATGGGTAGTCTGGCATTCGTACTCGGACTGCTGCTGATCTTCCTGTACTGGGGCGAAACGATCAACTTCGTGGGGTTCGTGCTGATCGGACTGGCGCTGATCTGCTGGAGTATTTCGAGCAAGGTGATCCTGCTGGCGAAGATCTGGCACGCCGATTTCCCGCTGGCCAACCGCATTCCGATCATCCCCGTGCTGACGGCGCTCACCTGCCTGTTCCTCGCCGCATTCCTCTACGAAGGGGCGCTGTTCGAAGCCAAGTATTTCGTTCCGGCGCGCGTATTGTCGGGATTCGGAGCCATCTGTTTCACGCTCTACTCCATCGTCTCGATCCTCGAAAGCGGAGCCAGCAAGAAATAATTAAAAATGAAAAATTAAGAATTAAAAATTCATTTTAAGGAAGAGCAGATTTTGCACCACTATTTTTGATCAGTGCGACGCAGATGTAAAAGCACCTATCGTGATTTTTGATTATCGCGGAGCAGATTTCGGCTTAACGCAGTTCGGCCCGGACGGGACATACAGAGGTATTTCCCGTTCGGGCCGGACAAGGCAGGGCGAAAGGTGCCCGTGAGAATCGAAAATCAGAACAGATGGAAGGCCACCGTCAGACCCGCCATCACGATCGCAACCATCGACATCAACTTGATGAGGATGTTGAGCGACGGACCCGAAGTGTCCTTGAAGGGATCGCCGACGGTGTCGCCGACGACCGTAGCCCGATGACAATCGGAACCCTTGCCGCCGAAATGGCCCTCTTCGACCATCTTTTTGGCATTGTCCCAGGCGCCTCCGGCATTGGCCATGAAGACCGCCAGCACGAAGCCCGAACTGAGGCCGCCGACCAAAAGACCCATTACGCCCGCCACGCCGAAAACCAGTCCGACGACAATCGGGGCGGCAATGGCCAGCAGACTCGGGAACAGCATTTCACGCTGTGCGCCGCGGGTCGAAATCTCAACGCAGCGGGCATAGTCGGGCGTACCTTCGCCCGTGAGGATGCCTTTGATCTCGCGGAACTGGCGGCGTACCTCCTCGACCATACTCTGGGCGGCGCGGCCTACGGCGTTCATCGTGAGGCCGCAGAAGAGGAACGACATCATCGCGCCGATAAAAACACCGATCAGGACCGTGGGATTCATCAGCGACACCCGGTAATACTCCATGAAATCGAGGATCGAAGCGTCCTGAACGAAACGCATGGACCCGTCGGACATTTCGAGCATCGTCGTACCGTTGTGGATCAGCCCGATGCGGATTTCTTCGATATAGGAAGCCAGCAGTGCAAGGGCTGTCAGCGCCGCGGAACCGATGGCGAAGCCCTTGCCCGTGGCGGCCGTGGTATTGCCCAGCGCGTCGAGCGCGTCGGTGCGCTGGCGTACTTCCTTGCCCAGGCCGCTCATCTCGGCATTACCGCCCGCATTGTCGGCGATCGGTCCGTAGGCGTCGGTAGCGAGGGTGATGCCCAGCGTCGAGAGCATGCCGACAGCGGCGATACCGATGCCATAAAGGCCCATCGACATATTCTGCGGGGCCATCATGTTCTGCACATCGAAACCAATGGCGCAGAGGTAGGCAAGGATGATCGCCACGCCGATCGTCAAGACGGGAATGGCCGTGGAGATCATACCCGAACCGATACCCGCGATGATAACCGTAGCGGGGCCCGTCTGGGCGCTTCCGGCGATCTTCTGCGTCGGTTTGTAGGAGTGCGACGTAAAGTATTCCGTGGCCTGGCCGATAACGATACCCGCCACAAGGCCCGTGATGACCGAGAACGACAGCCCGACCCAGTTTTCGACACCCAGCAGGTAGAGGATGCCGAAGGTAGCGGCGGCAATCAGCAGCGAGCTGAAATTGACGCCCACACCCAGCGAGCGGAGCAGTTCGCGCATCGTGGCTCCCTCCTTGGCGCGCACGAGGAAAATGCCGATGATCGAGAGCAGGATGCCCACGGCGGCGATCAGCATCGGGGCCAGCACGGCCTTGATCTGCAAAGCCTCGGAACCGGTCGATGAAAAGGCCGCAGCGCCCAGCGCCGCAGTAGCGAGAATCGAGCCGCAATAGCTCTCGTAGAGGTCGGCGCCCATGCCGGCCACGTCGCCCACGTTGTCGCCCACGTTGTCGGCGATGGTCGCCGGGTTGCGCGGGTCGTCCTCGGGAATACCGGCCTCGACCTTACCGACGAGGTCCGCACCGACATCGGCGGCTTTGGTGTAGATGCCGCCGCCGACACGCGCGAAGAGCGCCTGCGTCGAAGCTCCCATACCGAAGGTGAGCATCGTCGTCGTGATGACCACGAGTTTCTGCGGCCCGGCGACTTCGACGAAATGGTTCAGGATAAGATACCAGAACGAAATGTCGAGCAGGCCGAGGCCCACGACCACCAGTCCCATCACCGCGCCGCTGCGAAAAGCGACCTTCAGGCCGCGATCGAGCGACTGCCGTGCGGCGTTGGCCGTACGGGCCGAAGCGTAAGTAGCGGTCTTCATGCCGAAGTAGCCCGCCAGACCCGAAAAGAAACCGCCCGTGATGAAAGCGAAGGGAACCCAGCCGTTCTGCACGCCGGCGCCATAGGCCAGGTAGGCAAAAAACAACGCCAGCACCACGAAGACGATACCGACGACTTTGTACTGCTGCCGCAGGTAGGCCATAGCGCCCTTACGGACGTGCGCGGCAATTTCACGCATGCGCTCCGTACCCTCGTCCTCGCGCTTCATCAGGCGGTAAAACGCCCAGGCGAAAGCCAGGGCGACGATGGACGCGGCAGGTACGATCCAAAAAATCGAAGGAATGTTCATATCATGAATAAAGTTAGTTGGTTGGTCTTTTTTTGCCGGCGACGGCTTCCCGGCCGGCCTTAGCGCCCGGGCTAAGAACAAATATACAAAAATATCCCGGTCGTTGTTACGGCCGGGATGCTAAAATTGTCGGGATCAACGCTATTTTGCGCTTTTCGGTACACGAAACTCCACGACGACCGGGCGGTGGTCCGAAGCCTTGTCGGTGAAGGGATCGCAGACCGTCACGACATGTTTCACGCCCTCCCAGATTTCATCCGTACAATAAATAAAGTCGATGCGCGCTTTGCCGCCCGTGGTCGAAGGCACGAATTCGCCGGAGAACCAGTCGCCCACGACATCGTGGGGATAGGCAAGGCGCACGAGGTTATGTACGTCGTAGTTGCGCACTCCGTGAAAGGGTTTGTCGAGGGGCGAATGGGAATTGAAATCGCCCATCATCATCCAGTGTTTCTCACCGGCAAATTCGGGATTGAGGATCGTGGCTTCGAGAATCCGCCGCATCTCCCCGACGCGGAACGCTTCACCCCCGTTGTCCTTGCGGGTTTTGTCGCCCATCGAGTAGCGCTGGGGCCAGAGATGCAGCACCACATAGTTGATACCGTTGATCTTCACATGCAGCGCGCCGTGGGAAAGCCCTTCGCCGATGCGCTGCACCACTTCGATCGGATATTTCGAGGTGAAGGCCACCGGATAATTGTCCTGGTAGGGACCGATTGCAGTATAGGGATGTCCCCAGCGCTGCGCCAGCAGGTGCAGGCTGTCGGGCAGGTAACGCGGCATCTGCTCCTTGCTGACGGTCTTCTTCTGCTCGTTCCAGTGGGTAGCCCCCTCGCAGATGGCGAAAACGTCGGGGTCCTGCGTCCGGACCCATTTGGCAAAGCGGTCGTAGTTGTTATACTGGTCGTACCACATGCCGTCGGCAATGTTGTAATCCATCAGGCGCACCGTCTGCGCCTTTTTCTTTGCAGGCCGTTTGGCCTCAGCCGCAGGAGCCGCGGCAAAAACGCCGGCCAGCAACAGCAGCGCGGCGATTTTCAGTTTGGGATTGATCATATCGTAAGGTTTTGAGTCGTATTGTCCGTCGTTCCGTTCAGGCCGATCAGTTGCACGCGCTGCTCGAAATCGCCGATGCCGGGACGCGCATGGCGCTGGGTGACCGAGCGGTAGTTGTAGACGGTGCGGATCGAACAGTGCAGCAATGCGGCGATAGTGGCCGTGTCGGTGATACCCAGCCGGATCAGCGCATAGATGCGCAGCACGGTGGTGAGTTCGCCGTCGTGGCGCCCTTCGGTGCGGGCCTCTTCGGTCAGCAGGCCGTTCATCTCGTCGATAAACGAAGGAAAAAGCCCCAGGAAGGTTTCGTCGAAAAGCGTATAAAACTCCTTCAGTTCGTCGTTGCGGACGTTACTGCGGGCATATTCGCGGCGGAGTTCCGCGATCCGGTCGTCGCGCAGCATCTTGTTGACATACTGATAGGTGGCCGACAGTTTATTGATATACTCCGAGATGGTTTGCAGGAAGCCCCCGATATAGACCTCCTTGATTCGGTTGGCATCGGCGATACGGATGTTCTGGCTGCTCAGGCGGCCGTTCGTCTCGCGCAGGCTCCGGGCCAGCTCGTTCAGTTTGTCGTTCGACATGCGGAGGGTCTGCTGCACGGCATAAAGCCGCCGGTTCTGCGACAACACGTAAAACACCGCGGCGGCCGCGGAAATAAAGAAAAGCAGCACGACGACGATCAGCACGATGTACATCGTGTGCAGCCGGGCGTTGCGCTCGCTGTAAGCCGCTTCGATCTGCGGCAGGATGGCCATATCGCGCCACGAACGGCTCGGGGAGTTGAAAAAACGGGTATCGCTGATCGCCACGCGGATATAGTTCATCGCCCGGTCGACATCGCCGCGGTTGAAAAGTTCCTCGGAGACGGCGCACAGCGACCCGTGGTCACGCACGGCAGACTGGATGTCGGCCAGCGCCGAACGCACGAACCAGGCGAGTTCCCGGTCGGCGTGCCCCGCCTTTCCTTCGAGCAGGGCCTTGTGGTTGGCGGCTTTGGCGTAGGCGTGGGAATCGGAAGGGACGGAGGCCAGCAGGCTGTCGCAGAGGATCGAGGCTTCGGACCAGTCCTCGCGGAGGATCGCATCCATATACCCATAATATAGGCCCGTATAGACATCGTCGCTGACTTTTGCCGCATTCACCGCATAGTAATGCTCGCGCCGGCGGTAAACATCACGGCGGTCGCCGGGTTCGGTCAAGTAGCAGAGTTCACGGTTCTTGCGGTGCTGGGCGACGTAGTAAGCCAACAGTGTCCGGCGGCTGACGTGCACCGTATCGCGGATACCGCCCAGTATCTCCTCGGCCTCGTAAAAACGGCCGCTGAGGCTGTAACACAGCGCAATCGCGGAGCGGGTCCGCATGATCAGGTCGTTGTCGCCGATCTCCTCGGCCAGCGCGAGGCTCCGCCGCAGGTAGAGCAGCGTGAAATCGCTCTGGTAAGAACCGTAATTTTCGGCGAGCTGCTCGGTCAGGTCGAAGCGCGTGCGCAGCGAAAGCCCGTCACGGCTCAGTTCGCGCTTGAGCGAGTCGATGCGCGCTTCGCGCCGCGCCGTGAACTCGCCGCTGCGGGCGATCACATGGTCGAGCTGACGGAACAGGGCTTGCAATTCGGCCTTTTCATTGCCCGAAACCGGGGCCGTCCACAAGGCGGAAAACAAGACGATGAAGGTTGGAAGGATTTTCATTTCAGGTTTCGGTTTAATGCAAACATAGCACTTTAATAGCGCAAAAACAAATTATCGGAAACCGCCTGCACATTACAAATGTATTAAAAAGCAAAATTCGAATACATCGGCATTTACATAACGCATAGGGGTAAAAAAATACAAAAGACTGATAATAAAGCAACTAAGATTTACAAGTATTTACATTTTCAAGCAACGTCCTTTTCCGAAATTTATTAAGGACTATCTTTGTAATGAAAATATTTTCAATATCCGTCCGAAATTTAACAAAAATTCTTCAAATCTTTTCAGACCAATTAACCTAAATGCTATGAGAACAACTCTATCTCAGAAAATCCCGAAAAGGAGCGTCGCCTCGCTGATCGCGGTACTGCTGCTGGCAGGCACGGTATCGCTGAGCACAGCCTGTGACGACGACAAGGACTTCTTCCGCAGGGAACACATCGAATGGTCGACCACGCCGGACTTCGACTTGCCGGCCGGGACGCTCCACGTGCCCGTCCGAGCGTCCGAGACGGACCCGACGGCGGGATATGTGACACAGATTTACATCAAGGCCAACGTGGAATACGAAGCGATTTTCGAGACCGACGAGGAAGAGACCGAACCCGACTGGATCCGCATCGCCGGAATCAACCGCAATGTCCGCCCGGGAATCGACGAACTGAAACTCGAAATCAAAGCCCACCCGGGTGCGTACGAAGAGCGCAAAGGCTGCATTTCGCTGATCACCGGAGCCGAATACCTGAACGACTTCATCTCGATCGTGCAGGGATTTCCGGCTCGCGTCGAGGGGGATTTCGACTGGCTGAAATACGGTTCAACCAGCCCGCTGGAGACCAAGGGAGAGGCGCTGATCAGCAACTGGACCGCAGAACAAAAGGACAAAGGCTGGGAATCGAATCCCGCCGAAGAGGAGGGCACGGCCTACTGCTACGGCAAAAACGGATACGTCAAACTCGGTGACGGCGACGGACACGGCGCCAGCCTGATGACGCCCTACAAGCCGGACATCCGCGTGGACACGGCGGTCCTGGTACGCTTCAACGCCGTAGCCTACGCTGCGGCCGACGGTACGAAGGACAACAACAAACTGACGGTCAAAGTCGTCGGAGGCGGTGAATTCTTCGACGGTACGACCTCGAAAGACATTACGCTGAACTACATCGACCCCGCGGCCGAAGAGCTTGAAACGGCCATGTGGGAGAACTCCCAGCAGGAGTTCATCCTCGTCTCGCACCCCAAGAACAAGTTTTCGAGCGAAACGCGCGTGGAGGTCATGGCGGGCGACTACGTCATGGAATCGGGCAACACACGCATATTCATCGACAATTTTTACATTTTCCGGCTCCGGTGGTACGACTACCAATACTTTTTCGATGCTTTTCCCTGGGCGGAAAGATAAAGTGACCCATTAAATCCTAACTGCAATACATACAATGAAAAACTTCGGTACAAAGCGCTTCAGTCTGATCTGCGCCTTCGCCGCCTCGGCCTTATTGCTCGGGGGGGGGTGCAGCGACGATGATACTGAGCCGGTTATAGGTTCAAAGGGCGTCAGCAGTGCGGTCTACGTCGCCAGCGACGCAGGTTCCCGCACCATCAAAGTAGAGGCCAACGGCCCGTGGCAGGTACGGCTCACCCCCGACACCAAACTCTGGGCCTCGGTCGACGGCGCGGACAACGGCGAAACGGGCGGATCGTTCACCGTCAATTACAGAACCAACAACACGCTTCCCCGCAAGGGAACCATCCTCGTCTCCTCGGGACGCCAGCAGGTCATCGACACGGTTTACCTGATGCAGTACGGCACAACGCCGCTCCTGGAGTTCAGGAAGATATCGGCACAATATTCGGCCGTTAGCACGATCGACTCCGTTGCGATCGACACCAATATCCCGCTGTCCAAGAAAATCTACTGGTCGGTTGCTTACAGCGAAAATTCGGCCGCCGAGCCGTGGGCCGACAGCGTCAGCTACGCACAGGATTTCAAATATTTCCGGTTCCGGATCGCCGACAACAAGAAGTTCGAGCCCCGCGCGGTACGGTTTCGTCTGCGGTTCCGGGATGACTGGGGCGAAAATCACACAACCGATTTCACAGCCTACCAGGGTATCCCGGGCGGTACGGCGGAAACCCGCGAGGTGACCTTCGAGGAACTGCGCGGCCTGATCGCCGATGCGGAAGGCGAGATCGAGATCGGGCAGGACATCGCCGTAAGCGGCGTAATCGTCAGCGACCGGAACTCGCCCAACATGGCCGGCAGTCCCATGCTCAAGGCCGCAACGCGTCCCGACCTGGGCATCAACGACCGTACGGCCTACATGCAGAATGCCGACGGCTCGCTGGGGCTCGCGCTCCTAACCACCGACGCGCAGCAGAACAACCTGCAACGTTACGACAAACTCAAACTCTGGTGCAAGGGACTCACGCTGACCAAGCAGAGCAATCCCGAGCGCTACACGCTCAGCGGCGTTACACAGGACCACATCGTCACCAAAGAGGCCGGAACGGCCGAAGAACTGCCCGCCAAGCGCCGCTTCATCGACCAACTGACCGACGCAGACCTCTACACCCAGGTGACGCTCAAGCGCTGCCAGATGGCCGTACGCACCGGACGTTTCATTCCCGTGCACATCAACTACACCAACAGTTTCAACAGCTACTACCCTGCGGCCGTACTCGACCGCCACGGCGACATGATCTACCTGATGACCAACCACGGCTGCGACTGGCGGTTCAAGGAGATGCCCGACGGCGAAGGCACGATCACGGGCGTCATCGTACACGAACCCTACACCTTCTTCGACCGGGGCGGCGACATCGGCCGTTACCAGATCCGCAACGTAACGCGCGAGGACATCGCACTGGACGAATCGGCCGACAACGTCTTCTCGGCCGTAGCCGTAGAGTGGAGCCCCGACGGCGCCAAGGACCCCCGCGCCTATGCGTTCCCGCAGTACCCGCATCCGGGCGTATCGTCGGGACAGGCCCACTGCGTGGCCGCAACGACGGGTTCGGGACTCTCGTTCATGAGCACCTACGCCTGGCTGGCCGTCGGCAGCGCCTACCGCGCCAAGGAGGACGGACTGACCATCAACAACGCCTCGTGGGGCCACAAACAGTTGTGGGATACGGCCAACAATACGGGACACTCCCTGCTATTCGAATTCTCGACGCAGGGCGTCAGTTCCACGCAGTGCTCCTTCGTCTTCACCTGCCGCTACCACTCGGCACAGGGCGGACTGCGCTACTGGACGGCGGAATATTCGCTCGACGGCGACAACTGGAAGAAACTCACGGATTTCACGGTTCCCGATGCAGGCAACTGGGGCAACATGCAGCTCGAACAGCTTTCGGGCGACAAAAGCATCTGGATGCAGGTTCCTACGGAGATCCTGGGACAGAGCGTGGCCTGGATCCGCCTGCGCCCCGTGAGCAACAAGATCGGCACGGCGACGACCTACGACACGGCGACGATCGCGGCCAACGGACAGGTCGCCAACGCGTTCACCGTCTCCTACGCAGCACTGCGTTACAACAAATAAACCAGCTAACGACATGAAAACATACGACATGATACAGATTCTGCGCCGGCTGGCCTTCGGAGCGACGCTGCTGGCCGCAGCGGCCCTGCTGCCCGCCTGCGACGACGACCCCGCCGCACCGGACGAGGAACTGACGACCGACCCCGGGACGAGCGTCCAGCCCGAAACCCTGCGCTACATCAACTATAACATCCTCGAAGGGATGAAAGAGGACAAAGCCCAGAACTTCGACAATTTCGTGGCCTGGGTGAAGGAGAAAGACCCCGACATCATGGCCCTCTGCGAGTGCAACAAATTCACCGAAGAGTCGCTCACGGCCCTCGCCAACCGCTACGGACACCCTTACGCCATCCTGTGCAAAGAGACCGGCTACCCGGTGGGGCTGACATCGAAGTACCCCATCGAACTGCGTAACCGCCTGCTCGAAGACGTGCCCCTCTGGCACGGGGCGCTTCACCTGCGTATCAAGGACATCAACGTCGTGGTGCTGCACCTCTACCCGTTCGGGACCTACCCCAACGGCCAGGGCGCGGCAGGCACGGGCGACGCCTACCGCGATACGGAGATCAACTGCATCCTCGACAGCACCATCCGCCGCTACCCGGTGGAACCGCTGTGGCTGATGTCGGGCGACTTCAACTCCTACTCGCCCAAGGATGCCGACGTGATGCCCGCGAACACCTACTATCAGACCCACACGACAGTGCTCCGAAGCGGTTATTCCGACGCCCTGCGCGACCGCCACAGCCAGTTCTTCCACACCGTTCCGACGGCGTACAGCAGCGAGGACGGCAGTGCGCGGCGGCGCATCGACTACATCTACGCTTCGCAGGCCGTGATGCGAGAAATAACCTATTCGGGCGTCATCTACGACGAATTCACCGCCACGCATTCGGACCACTACCCGGTCATGATCGAATTCCGCCACTATCCTTCGGGGAAATAAGCACAGGAAGTCGCACCTAAAAAATTATTCGAATGAAACAATATATCATAATCCTGATTCTGCTGGTTTCGGGAGCGCTGACGGCAGCGCCTGCCTTCGCGCAGAAAAGCGGAACCAAACACACCGTAACGGGCAAGGTTACGGACCAGAGCGGCGAGCCGCTGATCGGCGCGACCGTACTGGTGACGGGCACGCTGACCGGCGCCAGCACCAGCGCCACGGGTGAATATTCGATCCAGGTTACCGAAGGCGCTTCGCTGACGTTCCAGTATATCGGCTATGAATCCAAGACCGAAAAGGTCGGCACACGCACGAAAATCGACGTGAAACTCGAACAGAGCAAGCAAACCATCGACGAAATCGTCGTGATCGGCTACGGCGCGGTAAAGAAAACCGACCTGACGGGGTCGGTGGCCAACGTCAAGATGAGCGACATCAAGGACATTCCGGTGGTATCGGTGGACCAGGCCCTGCAAGGCCGTATCGCCGGAGCCGACATCATGGCCACGACCGGAGAGCCGGGCGCCACGACCTCGATCCGTATCCGCGGCACGCGCTCGATCTCGGCTTCGAACGAACCGCTGATCATCGTCGACGGCATCATCGACGGCATCCACGACCTGAACGACATCAACTCGGCGGACATCGAGTCGATCTCGGTGCTGAAGGATGCCTCGTCGACGGCGATTTACGGTGCACGCGGCTCGAACGGCGTCATCGTGATCACGACCAAGAAGGGACGCGGCGTCGACGGACGGCCCAGCATCACCTTCAAGACCGACCTGGGATTCTCGCAGCTTCCGCGCCAGCTCGACATCATGAACGCCACGGAGTTCGCCCGCTACCGCAACGACTACGCCTATTTCTTCGCAAGCGCCGACGGCAACGATAAAATCGACCCCGACTCGCCGATGTCGAAATACCCCTACCCCAATCCCGAAGCCAAAGGCAAAGGCACGAACTGGGTCGACGCCATCACACGCACGGCACTCTACCAGAACTACGACCTGTCGATTTCGGGAGCCACCGCCAAAAGCTCCTACTACGCATCGGCCGGATATAACGAAACACAGGGCATCATCGACAACAGCGGTCTGAAACGCTACTCGGTACGACTCAAAGTCGACCACGAGTTCGCCAAATGGATCAAAGGAGGCCTGAATCTGAGCTACTCCTACCGCGACCAGGATGAGAATCTGGCGACGATCGGCGGAACCAACTGGTGGAACGCCGCCGTCTTCCTCAGCCCGTTCCTCACCCCCACGTCCAGCATGAACGACCTGTGGTACTCGGGACAGAAATTCAACAACCCGCGCATCATGCTCGACCACTGCCTCAAAAACGCACGGCGCATTTCGCTCAACAACAGCGTCTACGCCGAAGTTACGCCCGTCAAGGGGCTGAAAGTACGGAGCCAGTTCACCTACTACTCCTACCAGCGCCACGGACGTTACTACGAACCCGGCTACCTGCCCGCCAAGAAGGAGAACGAAGGCGGCTACGCCTCGCGTGACGAGTACGACGAGACGAGTTTCCTGAACGAAAACACCGTCTACTACGAACTCCGGCCCCAGAGCGGCCACAATTTCGACGTGCTGGCCGGCTACACCGCGCAGATCAAGTACGACAACAACCTGAGTGTCACGGGCCGCGGCTACACCCTCGACGAACTCACCTGGAACAACATGGCTGCGGTTCCCGACAAGCAGAACACCTCGATCAGCTCCAACCACACCGACTGGACCAAGATGTCAGTACTGGGACGACTGAACTACAACTACAAGGAGCGTTATTACATCACGTTCACGGCCCGTTACGACGGCGCCTCGAACTTCGCGGCCAACAAGAAATGGGGTTTCTTCCCCTCGGCGGCCATCCGGTGGAATATCGCCAACGAGAAGTTCCTGCAAAAAGCCAAATGGATCGACGAACTGGCCCTGCGCGCCAGCCTCGGACGCACCGGAAACGACGCCATCTCGGCTTACCGTTCGCTGGCGGCCGTCGGCAACTCGACGAGCGGCTACCTGCTGGGCGGCACGCAGCAGTTGGCGGTCTATCCCTCGCGCCTCGCATCGCCCGACCTGACGTGGGAGACCTCCGACCAGTATACGGTGGGAACCGACATCTCGTTGTTCGGCGGACGGTTCAACGTCACGGCCGACGCCTACCTGATCAAGACCCGCGACCTGCTGCTGACCGTACAGGTCGCCTCGCAGACGGGTTACACCAACTACTTCGCCAATGCGGGACGCACGACCAACAAAGGCTGGGAGCTTACGTTCGAGAGCCGCAACATCGTCCGTCCGAAGTTCCAGTGGTCGACGAGCCTCACCCTTTCGCGCAACAAACAGATGGTAGACGATATCGCCTCGGAGGATTTCGTGACCGCCTACTCGTCGCCTTCGTCGTCGGGAACCACCTACATGATGTACGGCTACAAGAAAGGCTACACGCTCAATGCACTCTGGGGATTCCGCTACGGCGGCGTATGGCACAACGAGCAGGAGGTCAACCGCAACAAGATAACCAAGGCCTACGCCTCGGCCAGCAGCACCTCGTTCAAACCCGGATATGCCCGTTACCAGGATATCAACCACGACGGCGTGCTGAACAACGACGACCTGGTATACCTCGGATCGGCCGACCCGGACGTTTACGGCGGCATCCAGAACACGTTCAACATCCACAACTTCACGCTGGGCATCTACTTCAACTACTCGATCGGCGGCAAGATCTACAACGTTTCGGAACTCTGGATGGGTAACGGTTCTCCCTACACGAACCAGTACCGTTACATGCAGAACTCCTGGCATCCGGTCCGCAATCCGGATTCGAACCTGCCGATGGCCGGCAGCTACGACGCACTGCCCAGCGACCGCATGGTGCACGACGCCTCGTACCTGCGACTGAAGAACATCTCGGCGAGCTACACCTTCGACCTGCGCAAGGCGACCAAGAACCGCCTGAAGGACATCCGGATAAGCGTCAGCGGCGAGAACCTCTACCTGTGGAAGAAATACAACGGATTCGACCCCGACGTTTCGACTTCGAGTTCCAATTCGGCCCTGAGGCGTGTCGACATCGGTGCATACCCCAAGCCCCGGACCATCATTTTCAGCCTTCAGTTAAGATACTAACACTGCCAAAACCATGAAAACATTCTGTTTCCTGAAAAAATACCTGCTGATGCTGGCGGCAACGGCCGCCCTGCTGCTCAGCGCGTGCGACCTGGACGAACACCCCACGTCGTTCGTAGGGCCCAAGGATTACTACAAGACCCGGGCGCAGTGCCTGGCGGGCCTGAACGCCTGCTACATCCCGATCAACAGCATCTACGACTACTGCTTCCTGATCATGACCGAAGGCGTGACCGACCTGATGTACATCGCCTCGGGAACCAAGGACGCCCAGCTCGACATATCCCCCGCAAAACCGCTCAACGGCGCGAAGATATGGACCCAGTGCTACAAAGGCGTGATGTACTGCAACTCGACCATCGCCGCCATCGAACGTTCGCCCCTGAGCGACATCGAAGAGGCGTCGGAGGCGGACAAAAAACCGCTGCTGGCGGAAGGCATGGTGCTCCGGGCCTACTACTACTGGCTGCTGACCTGCGTCTTCGGCGATGTGCCCTTCTACACCAAGGAGGTCTCGGACAACAAGGTGATGATGGAGATCGCCCACATGGGCCGCATGCCGGCGAAGGACACCCGCGATTACCTGATCGACGAATTACAGCGCTACGTGCCCTCCATGGACCAGGTGCGTTCGTCGGAGATCAGCGACAACCGTATGGGCGCCGCGATGGGCTGGATGATGATCGCCAAACTCGCGCAGTGGAACCATCGTTGGGAAGACGCCCTCGAAGCGCTCGGCGAACTGGAGAAAATCTACGGCGACCTGCAACAGTATCCGCTCGAAGACATCATGTTCCGCAACAAGAACACCCCGGAGTCGATCTTCGAAGTGCAGCGCACCTACACCCCCGGCGGACTGGCCGTCACGACCAACGTAGCGGCCATCACCACCCCGAGCCACAACGGCAAAGGCGTATACGACGGCGTGGAGATTCCCGAAATGGGCACGGCCATGACCACCTGGACCTCCATGCGCCCCAACAGCTACTTCTGCGACGGTCTCCAGACCAAAAAGGGCAACGATAAACGCAAAACGCTGAACATGGCATGGGAATACGACGGCAAGCCCTTCAGCAACGTGGGAACCCGTCCGTGGCTCGGCCCCAAATTCTGGTGTCCGGGCATGCAGAACACCGCCGACTTCACCAACCAGAAGATATTCCGCTATGCCGACGCCATCCTGATGATGTCGGAGTGTTATGCCGAGCAGGAGAACGTCGACGAGTCGATCCGCTACCTGAACATGGTCAAGGAGCGCGCCGGAATCACGGCTTACACCTACAAGAACATGGAGTCGCTCAAGGAAGAGATCCAGAAGGAACGCGGCCGCGAACTGCTGGGCGAGTTCCAGCGCAAATTCGACCTGGTGCGCTGGGGAATCTGGTATCAGATAACTTACGACTACACCAACTACGCCACGCTCAAGGACAACATCCTTCCCTGCCACGAATACTACCCGATCCCCGACAAGGAGGTCGTCTATTCGGGCGGTGCGCTCGACAACAAGGCCTACAACCAATACGGCATGTAAGCCCCCGGAACGAATAAAAAAGCACAACGATGAAAAATAGACTTACAGACAGCATCTACAAAGCGTGGCGCACGGGCATCCTGCCCCTTGTCACGACGCTGCTCCTGCTGACCGGATGCGAGATGGATTCGGCCATGGACCTTCCGCTGAATGTGGATTCCAACAAATACACGCTGACCGCGGACGCCGGTTCCACCCAGGTGCGGATCTACTCCACGGGCGAATGGTCGGCCCGCCTGTCGGAAGACGTGGACTGGGCGACGATCGACCGCCTGGGCGGCGAAGGCAACGGATGGATCACCTTCAAATACGCCGCCAACTACGGCGTACCCCGCACTGTGGACATCCTCTTCAACCGCGGCGGCGGCGGACAGGTAATCCGCATGACGCAGGAGGGCAAAGACCCCATCCTGTCACTCAAGGAGAGCCGCATCGAGATTTTCAGCAACCCGTGGGACCTCAGCGTCGGCATGGAGAACAACCTCAAGGAGGATTACAGGCAGATCAAGGATACGATCGTCTATTCGGTGATCCCCGACGAGGACGACGACGAAACGCCCGAGCCCGACCAGGAGTGGATCGAAAACCTCGAAATCGGCACCGATGCCGTCACGTTCAGCACGCTGGAGAACACCTCGCCGCGCAAGCGACAGGCTGAGATCACGCTGACCTACATCGACGCCAAAGAGAAGAAACACGCCGTTACGCTGACCGTCACGCAGGCGACCGAGCAGGCCTTCATGACCCTCACACCCGACCGCGCCAAAACCACGCGCAAGGCCACGACCATCAAGGCGGAACTGAAGCACAACCTGGGCAACCTGCTCGCCAGCGTGGTTTGCACGCCGACCTACAACGAGGCGTCGACAGGCTGGATCGAGAACATCACGCTCGAAGACAAAACACTGTCGTTCGACGTAAAGGAGAACGACTCGGAGGCTCCGCGCAGCGCGTCGATCGCCTTCACGCTCCCGAACGGAACCGGAACGCTCACGCCCGTCGCGCCGTTCATCGTCGAGCAGACCTACGAGGCCGACTACCGCACGCTGATCAAGGGCGAAAGCGGCCAGGTGGTAATCAACAACCCCGAGGCCTTCTTCGAGGGCATCGTGATCAGCGACAAGGACAACGCCAACGTGGAGTCGACGCCCAACTCGGCGCCCAACGCCACCGACTATACGGTGAACGCCAAGACGGCCTACGTGCAGATGCTCGACGGCAGCTACGGCTACCGGTTGCAGCTCAATGCGGCGTCGGACAACACGCTGGAACGCTACTCGCAGGTAAAGATCGCGCTCAACGGCGTGACCCTCACCAAGGAGGCCAACCCCGAGCGGTATACGCTCAGCGGACTTACGGCAGCCAACATCGTCAGCCAGACGCCCGGCACGGCCAGCGATCTCATCCGCAAGGAAAAGTCGATCGGCCAGCTCACCGACGAGGACATCTACACCTACGTTTCGCTCAAGGAGGTCGAATTCGCCCTGCCCGACGGCAGCTACACCAACGTCAACGAAGGCTACTTCGGCACGGCGAACTTCGTCAGCTGCGTACCCCGCGCGCTCTGCGACAAGAACGGCGGCACGATCTCGATGCTGGTCAACAACAAGACTCCCTGGCGCCGCGACGGAAGCGGCATGCCCAAGGGCAAAGGCACGCTCAGCGGCATCATCGTCCACGACCTCCAGCCCCGCTACGGCTACACCAACGAGGGGTACATCGGCCGTTACTCGGTCCGCGTATTGGAAAAGGAGGAGATCGAACTCGCCGCCTCGGAATCCTCGTCCAACCGCAAGACACTCGTGGAGTGGAACTGGAACGACGCCGCGATCAAGACCAATACCGACGGCACGATCGCCCCGGATCTGGGCAGCGGATCGCTCTGGTGCACCGACCCGGCGGCTACCAATGCGCTGGACAACGAGTATAACGGACTCACGACAGGCGCCGGACTGAACAGCAAAAACGCCCTGAAATTCGAAAACACCTACTGGTGGAATTTCAACGAAAACACGGGCTATGCCGTGGCCCTGAAATTCTCGACCGAGGGCGCCGGCGAGAACCTCTCGCTCAACTTCACCAACTCGCAGGGCAACGCCGGCGGCACGAGCATCTACGGCCCCGTGCACTGGCAGGTGGAATACTCGACCGACGGGGTGAATTTCACCGTAGTGCCCGAATCGGGCTTCTGCGCCCGTCCGTTCGTCTTCTGGGCGTCAACGATGACCTACTGCGCGGCGCCGGGTTATGCCGACCGCGTGTTCATCCTGCCGGACGCCCTGCGCAACCAGCCGGAAGTCACGCTGCTGATCAAGGCCCGAAGCACGCAGTGCATCGCCTCGAACACCGCCACGGTAGACCAGGGCGACACAGGCACGATCACCTCCGGCATGGCGACCAACATGCGTTCGCCCATGCGTTTCGGAACCATAGCCGTAAAGAGTAACAAATAAATCGCCCCGGCGGGGAGGGCGTTCCCTCCCCCGCCGAAGCGGTAAAACCTAATTTCGAACATGATGAAACAGATAAAATCACGCTGCCGGAAACTGCTGCTCCCGCTGCTGGGCGGACTGATGCTCACGGCCTGCGAAAAGGACAACGGCGAGGAGACCCGCGTCTCCGAATTCGGACCCGTCAAGAAAGAGATCATAGGCCCCTGGAAAAGCGGCACCGTAAACATACCGGTACTCTCCAACCAACCCTACGACATCGCTTTGATCAACCCCGACAACGGCTGGCTCACGCTCGACACCGAAGGCCGCGGAACGCATTTTACGGGCGACGACCTATTCAAGGTCCACATCTCGACCAACGACGGATTCCCCCGCATGGAGGGCATCCGCCTCTGGACCCGCGACCGTGCCGACACCGTATATATCAAGCAGGAAGGCTTCATCAGCCCGGAACTGAGCTTCTCGACCCGCAGCATCACGGTGCTCGGCGACGGCGGGCAGGCAACGGCGCAGCTCACCACCAACCTCGAACTGGAGGACCTCGGGCAGCAGATCGTCTACACGAGTTCCGACGAAGGCGGATGGATCTCGGACCTCGACATCAGCAACGGATTCCTGATCCTTCAGGCCGCACCCAACGCCGACCCCGAGGCCCTGCGCAATGCGCGTATCACGCTCAGCTACCGCGACGGCTGGAACCGCACCACCGAGTCGACGGTCTACATCACGCAGGCCAACGCCAAGAATGAATTCGGCCACGAAATTTCGTTCGGCGAGGTGCGCGACATGGTAGGCCCCGTCAATCGCGACGTTTTCATCGAGGGACGCGTCATCAGCGACATAGGTAACGGCAACAACGGCGAGAATTCGATGAAGACCATGACTTCGATCGACTACACGGAGACCTACCGCACGGCCTACATCCAGAGCCTCGACGGTTCGCAGGGCTTCATGATCAAGACCGCGACCGAGGACGACAACATCTTCGAACGTTACAGCAAGGTCCGCATCCTGCTCAAGGGCGCGACGGTAACGCAGGAGGTAGACCCCGAACGCTACATCATCAGCAACGTTACTTCGGCTATGGTCATGTCTTCGGTTTCGGGATCGGCTTCCGACATCCCGCAGAAGCGCAAACATTACAGCGAACTGACCGACATGGACATCTACACGTGGGTGACGCTCGCCGACTGTGAACTGCCCGTACGCAAAGGCAGCCTGACGCCGATCAACGAAGGCTATGCCCGCAACACCGGAGCCAACCGCGAAACGAAATACCCGATGCTGGTGCGCGACAAGAATGGCGACAGCTTCTACATGCTGACCAACACCACCTGCAAATACCGCCGCGACGGACAGATGCTGCCCTACGGTTCGGGCGACATCTCGGGCGTAGTGGTACACGAGACCCACGACCGCTTCGTCTGGATGGGTTCGCAGGGCATGGGCGACATCGGCCGCTACCAGATCCGCCACCTCACGCGCGAGGACATTGCGCTGGAGAAAGATTTCGCGAACAGCTTCTCGGCCCTTCTGACCGAATACCGCTACGGCAAACTCGAAAGCCGCGTCTTCCGCCCCACGACCGGCGACAACGGCTACCTGACCTTCACCCTCCCCGACGAGAAATCGGGCGACGCAGGCTGGGGAGTAAGCGACCCGAGCTACCTCGGCCCCATCGGCAACAAGGACAACCTCGACAAGGAGGGTCCCACGTCGGGCATCCACACGGGTAACATCAACGGAAACGGCGTCGTCGAGAACGGCAAACAGATGTGCACCGACAAGGGAACCAACAACGACGGCAAAGGAAATGTCTCGAGCGCGGATTTCTCGGCCTGGACCAACAAATGCCAGTGGTGGAACACCGAAACCGACCGCAGCGAAGCGTGGCTGCTCCACTTCTCGACGCAGGGCATCTCGACCAACGTGCTCTCGCTGCAAGTGGCCATTCAGAACCGCGTCATCGGAGGCCCCCGCTACATCAAGGTCGACTGGTCGGAACACGGCGACAACAACCGCGACGACTGGAACCCGATCACCGAATTCCAGGTTCCCGACATCGTGAACTGGTCGCTGACCCTGTACTGGCAATGCGCCGGCTACAAGTACGTCAACATACCCCTGCCGCTCGAACTGCTCGGCAAGGAGGATGTCTGCATCCGCTTCTCGGCCGCTAACCAGAAAGCCGGCGGTAAGGAAGACGACGAATTCGACAACCAGATCATCTCGACGGGAGAGATCGCCTTCTCCTACATCGGCGTCCGCTACAACAAATAAAATCAACCGGAAGCACCCCGCCTGCAAGCCTCTTACAGGCGGGGGCTTTTAAACCGCTCAACCAGAAACAAAATCGTGAAATACCTTTTATTCCTGATCCTTGCCATCCAGGCCGTCCTGCCGGGTTTCGCCGCCTGCGACAGCCGTATCCGCATCGTTCCGCGCCCCGCCTCGGTCGAAGAACTGCCGGGCTCGTTCCGTCTGACGCCGCGCACCCCGATCGTCATCGCCGACGAGCGGCTGCGCACTCCGGCGGAGATTTTCGCCGTTGCAACCGGGAAACTCACCGGAACAATTCCAGCCGTCACCACCGCGCCCGTAAAACATGCCGTGACGCTGCAACTGCAACCCGGATACGAAACCGAGGAATACCGGCTCGAAATCACCAAACGGGGCATTTCGGTCACCGCATCGACCCCACAGGCCGTACTGCACGGCCTGCGGAGTCTCCAGCAGCTGATCGCAGGCGGCGAAATTCCCGCCTGCATCATCCGCGACAAGCCTTCGTTCGCCTACCGCGGAGCGATGCTCGACGTTTGCCGCCATTTCTTTCCGGTCGAAGACGTAAAAAGCTACATCGACATTCTCTCGTTGCACAAGATCAACCGTTTCCACTGGCATCTGACCGACGACCAAGGCTGGAGGATCGAGATCAAAAAATACCCGCTGCTCACAGAGGTCGGGTCCCGGCGTGCCGAAACGCTCGTCGGCCGTTACGACAAGAACAAGGAAGGTGTTTATGACGGCAAGCCCTACGGCGGTTTCTACACCCAGGAGGAGATTCGCGAGATCGTCCGCTACGCCGCAGATCGCCATATCGAGGTGATTCCCGAGATCGAAGTGCCCGGACACGGGCTGGCGGCCCTGACGGCCTACCCGTGGCTCGGCTGCACGGGAGGGCCCTATGCCGTATGGACCCACTGGGGCATCAGCGACGACGTATATTGCGCAGGCAAGGAGACGACGTTCGAATTTATCGAGAACGTGCTTACGGAGGTGCTCGAACTTTTCCCTTCGAAACTCATCCACATCGGCGGCGACGAATGCCCCAAAGGCCGCTGGAAAGCATGTCCCCACTGCCAGCAGCGCATCCGCGAGGAGGGGCTCAAAAACGAATACGAGTTGCAGAGCTACTTCGTCCACCGCATCGAACGCTGGATGCACGCCCACGGCCGGGAAATCATCGGCTGGGACGAGATTCTGCAGGGCGGCATCTCGAAAACCGCGAACATCATGTCGTGGAACGGCATAGAACCGGGCATCAAGGCGGCCCGAAAGGGAAATCCCGTGATCATGACGCCCAAATGGTACTGCTATTTCGATTACAGCCAGACCTCCGATCCCGAGCGTTACGAACCGCTGGGCAATACCCGTTACGTCTCGGTACGGCAGGCCTACCGCCTCGACCCCTGCGATCAACTGACGCTCTCAGAGCGGAAACAGATCATGGGTGTGCAGTGCAACCTCTGGACAGAGTACATCGCAGACATCAAACACGTCCAGCACATGGTCCTGCCGCGCATGGCGGCTCTTTCCGAAGTGGGCTGGGCTTATGACCGCAAGGATTACAACGATTTCGTACGGCGGATTCCCGCGCTGGCAGCCATCTACAAAGCCGAAGGATACAACTACGCACCCTATCTGTTCGAGGGTATCGAGTAGCGTATTCTGCATTTCACTCGGAACACCCCGCAGGTCGCAGGACCTTGCGGGGTGTTTTCGGATGCACTGCACCGACCGCCGGAGACTCGGCGCTGCTCCCGACGGGGATATACAAGGTCCGAGACCCGGAATCGCCGCGGACGAAAGCGGTTATTTTTCAGACACGTAAAACCACCGGCCCCCTTCGAACTCGGCTTTGACCTTCCGGTTCTCCCAGCAAACGGAAAACACGAACAGGTAGTCCCGCCGCCCTGCGGCGGTTTCGATCGGCAACGATATCTCTATCCGGGTGAGTTTATCCGCATCCCGCAGCAGATTCTTGAATACCCACCGCCGGAGGTCGTAACTGTAAAAAACCCGGTTCTTAACGGCGATCGACTCCGAAATGCCGGTTCCTTTCACGACCACGGAAGGAACCTGTGCATCGTGTCTGTCGAGCAACCTCACGCCCCGGTGAAATACGCCCTCCCCGGTATTCGAAATTCCATCCACGAAAACGGCGTCATCCCAGATGATCCGGAAATTGGAGTCGCTTTCATTGGACAGAAAAAAATCGACATGCGTAGGTTCAAAGGTGAAAACGATGCGGATTACGGAATCCCGGTACACGGGCGTCGTGAAACCCTGCTCATTCTCGGGATTGCCGATAACGCCTTCCGGGGCGTTCGCGACCTCGACAGACTCCAAACAGACCCGATAATAGTCCATTTTATACCTCTTTGGCTTGGCCTGCGAGGATAGGGGGAGCGCCAGCAACAGCATGACGAACGGTAAGAAAAGTCTCATAGCTCAATATTCGGAATTCTTCCGAATTTACGGTTTTATTTCCGGTCCGCCAAATTTGGAAACCTCCAAAAGTACATCCGGATCCCACTTCGCCGGAAACCGCACCGCCACCGCCGCTTTTCACACCGCCGTCTCCGTCCGCGACGGCCCCGCTCCGGGGCTTCGGCAGCACGCGGCTATGATCTGCAAATCCCTACGGGGATAAATAAACGAAGAGGAGGGAAGTCTCCGAAAAAATTCAAAACTTCCCTCCTCTTCATTTACACGCCTACGGCGTTTTGCGAATCATAGTCCCCGTTACGAACCGAAGTTGTCGTAGAGGATATTCTCCGGCGGCACGCCGAGGTTGTCCAGCATCTTGACAACCGATGCGATCATCATCGGAGGTCCGCACATGAGGTAGATGCAGTCCTCGGGAGCCTGGTGGTTCTTGAGGTAATTCTCGTAGAGCACGTTGTGCACGAAGCCCGGCGTGTATTTCACCCCGGCGGCGTCTGCCGCGGGATCGGGACGGTCGAGCGCAAGGTTGAACTTGAAGTTGGGGAAATCCTTCTCGATCTGGTGGAACTCGTCGAGGTAGGGAACCTCCTTCAGGGCACGCGCGCCGTACCAGAACGACACCGGTCTGCCGGTCTTCTCGGTCTTGAACAAATGCATCAGGTGGCTGCGCATCGGAGCCATGCCCGCACCGCCGCCGATGAAGATCAGCTCCTGCGTATCGGGCAGGTTGTCCGGCAGGAAGAACTCGCCGTAGGGGCCCGAAATGGTCACCTTGTCGCCCGGTTTGCGCGAGAAGACATACGACGAGCAGATACCCGGGTTGACCTTCATGAAGCCGCCCGTAGCCTTATCGAACGGAGGCGTAGCGATACGGATGTTGAGCATGATGATGTTGCCCTCGGCCGGGTGGTTGGCCATCGAATAGGCGCGGAACGTCGGTTCGGGGTTGGTGGTCACCAGGTCCCACATCTTGAACTTGTCCCAGTCCTCACGGAACTGCGGCTCGATGTCCATGTCGGAGAACTTGATGGCGTCGTATTTCGGAATGTCGATCTGGATGTAACCGCCGCTGCGGAACTTGAGGTTCTCGCCCGCGGGCAGTTTCACGACGAACTCCTTGAGGAAGGTCGAAATGCTGCGGTTCGAGACCACCTCGCACTCCCACTTCTTAACGCCCAGGACAGCCTCCTCGACGTGGATTTTCATATTTTCCTTCACCTTCACCTGGCAGCCCAGACGCCAGTGGTCCTTGGCCATCTTACGCGAGATGAAGCCCGTTTCGGTGGGCAGGATGTCGCCGCCGCCTTCGAGCACCTGGCATTTGCACATGCCGCACGAACCGCCGCCGCCGCAGGCCGAAGGCAGGAACACCTTGTTGTTGGCCAGCGTCGCGAGCAGCGTCGAGCCGCTTTCGGTCGTGATGACCTTCTCGCCGCCGTTGATGTCGATCGTCACATCGCCCGAAGAGGTCAGTTTCGCCTTCGCATAGAGAAGCAGTGCGACCAGCACGAGCGTGATCACCAGAAAGGCTGCGATCGCTATTAAAATCGTTGTAGTCATTTTTTCAGAATCTCTTTTTAAAGGTTAGAACTGAATGCCCGAGAAGATCATGAAGGCAATGCCCATCAGACCGGTGATGATGAAGGCGATGCCGGGGCCCTTGAGCGCCGCGGGGATATGCGAATAGGTTGTCTTCTCGCGGATGGCGGCCATCATCACGATCGCCAGCCACCAGCCCAAGCCCGAACCCAGGCCGTAGACGATCGACTGCCAGAGCGTCGAAAGCTCGCCGCCGTCGACCTTCTGCTGCATGAACAGCGAGCCGCCCATGATGGCGCAGTTCACGGCAATCAGCGGCAGGAAGATTCCCAACTGGCTATAAAGCGTCGGCGAGAACTTCTCGACGATCATCTCCACCAACTGCACGAAAGCCGCGATGGTGGCGATGAAGACGATGAACGACAGGAAGTTCAGGTCCACGCCTTCGATGAGCGCATTGGCCTTCAGCACGTATTCGTACAAGAGGTAGTTCAGCGGGACGGTCATCACCATCACGAACGTAACGGCAGCGCCGAGTCCCAGGGCCGTCTTCACGCTTTTCGACACGGCGATGTAGGAACACATGCCGAAGAAGAAGGCGAAGACCATGTTGTCGATAAAGATCGACCGGATAAAGATATTCAATGATTCCATACGTTATCCTCCTATTTTTCCTGTAAGTCCTTGTTACGCGAACGGTGCACCCAGATGATGCAGCCCACGATGATCAGCGCCATCGGCGGGAAGAGCATCAGTCCGCAGTTCGAATAGAAGCCGCCCTCGGCCATGTACCAGCTCTCGGGGATGATGCGGAAGCCCAGAAGGCTGCCCGAACCGAAAAGTTCGCGGAAGAAGGCCACGATCACCAGGATCAGGCCGTAACCGAAACCGTTGCCGATACCGTCGAGGAACGAAGCCCAAGGCTTGTTGGCGAGGGCGAAAGCCTCCACGCGGCCCATGACGATACAGTTGGTGATGATCAGGCCGACGTAAACCGACAACTGCTTCGAGACTTCGTAAACGAAGGCTTTGAGCACCTGGTCGACGAGAATTACCAGCGCGGCGATAACGACGAGCTGGACGATGATGCGGATACGCGAGGGAACGCCGTTGCGCAGCAGCGACATCACGAGGTTCGAGAATCCCGTAACGACCGTAACGGACAATGCCATAACGATGGCGGGCTTGAGCTGTACGGTGACGGCCAGCGCCGAGCAGATACCGAGGATCTGCACGATGACCGGGTTGTTCGCAGAGAACGGTCCCGTCAGGAATTTCAGGTTCTTAGCCGAAAACAAAGGCTCTTTTTCCATCTTACTCATTGTTTTCTACATTTTCTTCGTTAGACACTTCTGCCGAAACGGGAGCCGCAGCGGTACGCTTGGCCTCCAGCAGGGGCAGGTAGTTCGAGAGGCTGTTCTGAAGCATCGCCGTCACGCCGTCCGAGGTCTTCGTACCGCCCGAAATGGCGTCTACCTCGTGCGCGAGGTCCTTGGCGCCGCCCTTGCGGAGCTTCACCGAGACGAACTTGTCGCCGTCGAAGATCGTTTTGCCGACGAAATTGGCCTGGTACTTGGGCGTCGAAATCTCGGCGCCGAGGCCCGGGGTCTCGCCCTTGTGGGCCATGATGATACCGGCTACGGTATCCATGTCCTTCTCAAGCGCCACATAGCCCCAGATCGGGCCCCAGAGGCCCATGCCCGTTACGGGAATGACCACGCGGCCGTCCTTGGCCTCGAAGACCGGGAACTTGCCCGCTTCGAAGGTTCCCGGCAGGTCGTTGAGCAGCGCGAAAACGTCTTCGCCGTCGATCCGCTTACCGTCCTTGTCCACGACATAGGCGTCGATATACTCGTCGTAGGACTGATCCTGTGCCGAGAGCGACGCGAGGATGTTCTGCTTCTTCTCGTTCAGGTCGTTGGCATCCTGACGGGGTTTGAGGGCAAGGGCCGCCACGGCCAGTAACACGGCCACGACGACGACCATCACCGTCGAGTACATAATAATATAGGCGTTGCCGTTCTTGTCGCTCAGCAGACCCTTTTTCTCCTGCTTCAGTTCCGTGAACTCCGAAGCGGGAACTCCGCAGACAGGGCAGTTAGCGGGCGCGGCGTCTCCTTCGTGGATATAGCCGCAGACATTGCATCTGAATTTTTTAGTTGCCATAGTCTCCCCTATTTTACGAGTTTAACACGTTTCTTGCGGCGCGAAATATTGGCCTCGACCACGTAGTAGTCCACCAGCGGCGCCAGCGCATTCATAAAGAGGATCGAAAGCATCATGCCTTCGGGATAGGCCGGGTTCACCACGCGGATCAGCACGGCCAGCGCTCCGGTCATCAGACCCACGATGTACTTGCCCTTGTTGGTCTGGGCCGAGGTCACGGGGTCCGTAGCCATGAAGACCGCACCGAAGGCGAAACCGCCGACGATCAGATGCCACCAGGCGGGATAGGTCGTCACGCCGAGCGCCTGGAACAGGTAGCCCATCGCCAGTCCGCCGACGAATACCGAAACCATCGTACGCCACGAAGCGATGCCCGTGAAGAGAAGGATCGCAGCGCCGATGAGGATGGCCAGCGTCGAAGTCTCGGCGAACGATCCGGGGATAAAGCCCAGGAAAGCGTCCAGCGGCGAGTAGGCCATGGCGCCGGTCGTCGAGAGCTGCTCGAGGGCCGTTGCGCCCGTGATGCCGTCGACATGTGCGCCCATCATCGTCCAGTCGGAATACCAGACCGTCTCGCCCGACATCGAAGGAGTGTAGGCGAAGAAGGCGAAGGCACGCGCCAGCAGCGCGGGATTGAAGACGTTCATACCCGTACCGCCAAAGACCTCCTTACCGAAGACCACGGCGAAAGCCGTCGAAAGTCCCACCATCCAGAGCGGGGTCGACACCGGCATGATCATCGGGATCAGCAGACCCGAAACGAGGAAACCCTCGTTGACCTCGTGGCCGCGCGCCTGTGCGAATCCGAACTCGATGCCCAGACCCACGATATACGAAACGCAGACCATCGGAAGCACACGCACCAGACCGTAGAAGAAAGCCGTGAAGCCCTCCAATCCGACCTGGATGCCCGTATTGTAGCAACCGAAGAAGAACGCCGGCATCAGCGCCACGACGACCATGATCATCGTACGTTTCATGTCGTTGCAATCGCGGATATGCGCGCCCTTCGAGGTAGTGGTGTTGGGTACGAAGAGGAACGTTTCGAATGCATCGAACGTCGACTCCAGAAAGCCCAGTTTGCCTCCTTTGGAGAAGGTGGGCTTGATATTATCCATTAATTTACGCAGTCCCATCTTTATGCCTCCCTGATCATTAAGTTAATACCGTCGCGGATGATCTGCTGAATCTCGATCTTCGAGGGATCGACGAACTCGCACAGCGCGAAGTCCTCTTCCGTGACTTCGTAAATGCCGAGGTTTTCCATCTTGTCGATGTCGCCGGCGAGGCAGGCCTTCAGGAGATACATCGGATAGATGTCCATCGGCAGGTACTGCTCGTAGAGCCCCGTCACGACGAACGGGCGTTCACCGCCGTTCAGGTTGGTGTCGAGATCGTAAGCTTTCTTCGGGCAGATCCACGAGAAGTAGGCGCGCGATACGGAGAACTTCCCGAAACGGGGCAGCGCCCAGCCCAGCAGTTCGTACTTGTCGCCCTCGGGGATTGCAGTCAACTGATTGGCGTAGAAGGCAACGAAACCGTCGGCCGGGGTCTTCGTGCCCGTGAGCACATTGCCCGAAATAATGCGGACATGGTCGCCCTCCTTCTGTTTCTTGACATTGCCTTTGAGGATCGAGTCGACCTTGGCGCCCGCAACGACGCGGACGTACTGCGGACGCTCGATCTCCGAGCCGGCTACGGCGATAATCTTCGTCATGTCGACACGGCCTTCGTTGAACAGGCGGCCGATGATGGCCAGATCCTGGATATTGACCGTCCACACCACTTCGCCCTTGTTTACGGGATCTACGTGGTGAATCTGCACACCGACGTTGCCGACGGGGTGTTTTCCGGCAAAGGTGTGCAGCTCGGCGCCCTTGAGCGAAGACATCTGGCCTTCGGCCTTGGCGCGCACCGAGAGGTGCACTTTACCCGGGGTGAGCTTGCGCATCACGTCGATACCCGTCTGGAGGTTCTTCTGTTCGGCCTTGAGGACGAAGTTGTAGTCCGGGGCCAGCGGTGCGGAGTCGAAGGCGGAGATGAAGACCGCTTTCGGCGTGTCGCTGGGATCGGCAATAATGCCGTAAGGACGCTGCACGATCATCGGCCAAAGGCCCGATCGGAGCAGCAGTTCGACGATCTGGTCGCGCGAAGCCGACCCGAGGTCGGTCTTCGGAAACTCCTCGTACTCCTGGGTGGCGTCGGGAGTCACCGTCACGCTGAGAATCTTGCGTTTCTCACCGCGGTTGACGGCGGCCACCGTGCCGCTGACGGGCGACGTGAAAAGCACACGTTCGTTGGTCTTGTTGAAGAACAACGGCGTGCCGGCTTTCACCCGATCCCCCTCCTTAACCAGCAGCTTGGGAGTCACGCCCTCGAAATCGAGGGGCGAGAGGGCATACTCCGAAGCCTGCGGTGCGTCCGCGAGCGACTCCTGGGGTTTGCCCACCAGATTGATGTCTAAACCCTTGCGTAGTGTAATGATTTTCGACATGGTTAATGATTTTGATTGTTATGTTTGGAATTTAAGTTCGGCTGTTAGTGTACTAACAATTAATTCGCGTGCGAAAGTACAAATTTTTTCCCGAAATTCCCTATGCATAAACCATTATTTCTTAAATTTACTTAAGATTTAAAACGGCTACTTTCGGGTCAAAATAAGAATCTTTCGAATGCTTGCGATCCGAAAGAATAACGGAAGAATCCGGGACAAAAACGACCGCCGGAAAGTCTGCCGGAGAGACGACGGCCGGACGGCCGGGTCCGGCGTTAAAAAATTGGCCCCAAATTCGCAATGCTCCCGTTAAAATTCCTAAATTTGCCTGCGCTATGCTCCCCTATGTCAACATACACACCCATCGCCCGACCGGTTCGGGAATCGAACTCCGTACGGAGGGAATACACCCCTGGAATGCTGACATGCAGGATATTGCGACGCTCGGCGAACGCTTAGGCGAGGCGCAGGCCATCGGCGAAACAGGGCTGGATTTCGTACGCGGCGCCGACCGCGCAACTCAGTTGGAGGCCCTGCGCGCCCAGCTCCGGCTGGCCCGTGAGCGAAACCTGCCCGTAGTGCTCCATTGCGTAAAGGCTTTCGAACCCCTGATGCGCGAACTGGCAGCATGCAGCCCGCGTGCCGTAATCTTCCACGGATTCATCGGTTCGCCCGAGCAGGCCCGCAAAGCGCTGGCAAAAGGGTATTACCTCTCGTTCGGGGAACGGGCGTTCGCTTCGCCCAGGACCCTCGCGGCGCTGCGCGAAACACCCCTGTCGCAGCTTTTCCTCGAAACGGACGACAGCCCTGTCCCGATCGAAGACGTATACGTCCGTGCGGCGGGAGCAAAAGGTGTTACGACGGAGGTGCTGCAACAGGCGACACTGGAAAACTACAAACGGATATTCGGATAACTACATGGACAACTGGCTGGAAAGAACGGATTTACTGCTCGGCGGAGAGAAACTGGGCCTCCTGAAAAATGCCCGCGTGCTCGTGGTCGGACTGGGCGGCGTAGGAGCCTATGCCGCGGAGATGATCGCCCGGGCGGGCGTGGGCCGCATGACCATCGCCGACGCAGACGTGGTGAACGTCACCAATATCAACCGCCAGTTAGTGGCCCTCCACTCGACCATCGGCCGGTCGAAAGCCGACGTGCTGGCCGAGCGCCTGCGCGACATCAATCCCGGGATCGAACTCACGGTGGTCAACAAATATATCAAGGACGAGGAGACCTATATCCTGCTCGACGCCGCACGGTACGACTACGTAGTGGACGCCATCGACACCCTTTCCCCCAAGCTGGCGCTGATCGCCGCCGCACTGGAACGGGGCCTGCCGATCGTCAGTTCGATGGGCGCCGGGGCCAAGACCGACCCCACGAAACTCGAAATCGCCGATATTTCGAAAACCCACCACTGCCCGCTGGCCCACATGCTGCGCAAGCGGCTCCACAAAATAGGCATCCGCAAGGGTTTCCGGGCCGTATTCTCGCCCGAGCCGATGCGCGAGGGGGCGATGATCCTCTGCGAAGAGCAGAACAAAAAGTCGAACGTCGGGACGATCTCCTACATCCCGGCGCTTTTCGGCATCGGATGCGCATCGGTGGTGATCCGCGGTCTGATCGGGGAACTGGAATAACCGACCTCCGATTACCGGCTACATTCCCCGAAAGGCAATCAAGGGTGCAGCCAAGACCGAAAATAAAATAACGAACTACAAATAACTGACAATAATCATGGAAGCAAATATCGTTTTTCTGGACGAATCGAGCCTCGGAAGCGCCGACCTCGCACCGCTCCGGGCATTGGGCAGCTACACGGGCTACCCGGCCACCCGCCGCGAAGAGGTGCTCGACCGCTGCCGCGAAGCCGACATCGTAATCACCAACAAAGTACCTTTCCGCCGCGAAACCATGCAGGCCCTGCCCCGGCTGCGGCTGATCTGTATTGCGGCGACGGGCATGAACCACATCGACCTCGAAGCCGCCGCCGAACTGGGCGTCACGGTGAAAAATGCCGTGGGTTACTCGACGCATGCCGTTACGGAGACCACCATCGGCGCGGCAATCGGACTCCGCCGCCAAATTCTCTATTACGACCGTTACGTCAAGGCGCAGTATGCTGCGAGCGGACAGCAGTTCCACTACGGACCCGCCACCCACCAGCTTTATGGTTCGAAGTGGGGCATCGTCGGCATGGGCAACATCGGCCGCAACGTGGCCCGCATTGCCGAGGCACTGGGATGCGAAGTCCGTTACACCTCCACCTCGGGCGTTGCCCGCCGGGAGGACTACCCCGCCCTGCCGCTCTGCGAACTGCTGGCATGGGCCGACGTGGTGTCGATCCACGCTCCGCTCACCGAAAAGACCCGCGGACTGATCGGCGTACGCGAACTGGCGCAGATGAAACCCTCGGCCATCCTGATCAACGTGGCGCGCGGCGGCATCGTCGACGAAGCGGCGCTGGCCGAAGCCCTCGACAACGACCGGCTGGCCGGAGCCGGACTGGACGTTTTCGCCCACGAACCGATTGACCCGGGAAACCCGCTGCTCGCGCTGCGCAATCCCGACCGCCTGCTGCTCTCGCCTCATAACGCCTGGTCGGCCATCGAGTCGCTCAAAGTACTCGTAGACTGCATCGCGCAAAATATCAAGGACTTCTACACCCAAACCCCTAACTGACAGATGACAAACCCGACCTCACTGTCGTCCCTGCGCCTGCGCGGACGTTTTAATGCCTGAACCATGGACCGCAAACAACCTGTTTTCGATTTTCTCGACGCCCACGGTATCCGATACGAGTGGTACGAACACCCCGAAGCCCCGACCATCGAAATAGCCCGTCAATGGTGGCGCGACGACGGCTCGAAGCACTGCAAGAACCTCTTTTTCCGCAACCACAAGGGCAACCGCCACTACCTCGTCTCATTCGATTCGGAGCGGTCGCTGGCCATCCACGACCTCGAAGCGCGCCTGCGGCAGGGCAAACTGTCGTTCGCCTCGGAGCAGCGCATGGAACGCTGGCTGGGATTGCGTCCCGGCTCGGTGTCGCCCTTCGGGCTGATCAACGATCCGGACAACCACGTCCACCTGTTCCTCGACGCCAACCTGCGCGACTGCCCCGCCTACTCGTTCCACCCCAACGACAACCGGGCGACGGTAGTCATCCCGCGCGAAGAGTTCCTGAAATACCTCACGGCCGTCGGCAATTCCTACGAATTCATCGAATTATACGAACAGTAAGCCGCTATTTTCTGAGCACAAAACCCATCAAAACGAAAAATATGAAGAAATTATCACTCGTTCTGCTTCTGCTCGCCGGAACGTTTTTCACACTGCAGGCACAACAGAGCACACAGGACATCATCCGCTCTTATCTGAAAAGCGAAGGCTACACCCCGACAACCGACGAGGACGGACATATTGCTTTTAAAGTACAGGGAATTACCTGCTACGCGATCGCAAGAGAGGTCGGGATCGGCTGCAACGTTGTCCAGGTAACCACAGCTTTCAAGACGGAAATCCCATACGAAAAATTGCTGGAAAAATCGAATGCCTTCAACCGGAACAAATTTATCGCCAAGTGTATAGCTTCCCGGAGTAACCCGGAAAACTACTACTCCATCAGCATGGAGTTCATCTCCGACAACCAGGCGAATACGGAAACCCAAATTGCATATTCCTTGCAACTGATTCCGATATGGGTCGAAGAATTCAAAACAATGGTTGCCGAAGAGTAACAGACGCACATAATCCGTCGCCTGTTCATTCCGAAATGGCCCGGCAAACAAAAAATCCCGCTCTTTCCGAGCGGGATTTTTTCAGGCAGGAAGGGTTTCCTGTTATTTCAGTTCCACCAGGGCTTTTCCCGTCATCTCGGCAGGCTGCTCCAGCCCCATCAGTTTCAGCACCGTAGGAGCTACGTCGGCCAGGATGCCGTCGTGCACGGCCTTCACGCGGTCGGAAACCACCACGATGGGCACGGGGTTGAGCGAGTGCGCCGTATTGGGCGTACCGTCGGCATTGACGGCATTGTCGGCGTTGCCGTGGTCGGCGATCTGCACGACCTCGTAACCGTTGGCCTTGGCTGCCTCGACAACCTTCGCCACACATTTGTCGACAGCTTTCACGGCCGTCTCGATAGCTTCGTAGATACCCGTGTGGCCTACCATGTCGCCGTTGGCGAAGTTCAGGCAGATGAAATCGAACTTCTGCTCGTTGAGAGCGGCAACCAGTTTGTCAGCCACTTCCGGAGCCGACATTTCGGGCTGGAGGTCGTAGGTAGCCACTTTGGGCGAAGCTACCAGAATCCGCTCCTCGCCTTCGAACTTCTCCTCGCGGCCGCCGTTCAGGAAGAACGTCACATGGGCGTATTTCTCGGTCTCGGCGATGCGCAACTGGCTGAGACCCTGCTTCGAAACGTACTCACCGATGGTGTTGGGCACGTTGTCCTTGTCGAAAAGGATGTGCAGGCCCGTGAACTTGGCGTCGTAGGGAGTCATACAGCAGTAGTAAAGCGGCAGGGTGTGCATTCCCTCGGCGGGCATGTCCTCCTGCGTCAGCACGACCGTAAGCTCTTTGGCGCGGTCGTTGCGGTAGTTGAAAAAGATCACCAGATCGTTCGGACGGATCATGCCGACAGGCTGTCCGTTCTCGTCGATACGCACGAAAGGCTTGATAAACTCATCCGTAACGCCCTCGTCATAGGACTTCTGGACAGCTTCGACCATGTCCGACGAGCGCTCGCCAACGCCGTTCACCAGCGCGTCGTAAGCGATTTTTACACGCTCCCAGCGCTTGTCGCGGTCCATGGCATAGTAACGGCCGATGACAGTAGCGATTTTGCCCGTCGATGCCGCCATGTGTTTTTCCAGGTCGGCAACGAACCCCTTGCCGCTGCGCGGGTCGGTATCACGGCCGTCCATGAAGCAGTGCACGAAGGTATTTTCAATTTTGTACTCGGCAGCGATGTCGCAGAGTTTGAAGAGGTGTTCCAGCGAGGAATGCACGCCGCCGTCCGAAACCAGTCCCATGAAATGAACGTTCACGCCGTTCTTTTTGGCGTACTCGAACGCGGCCTTCACCTCGGCGTTCTGCATGATCGAGTTGTCGCGGCAGGCGCGGTTGATCTTCACGAGGTCCTGGTAAACCACGCGACCGGCCCCGATATTGAGGTGGCCCACCTCCGAGTTACCCATCTGTCCGTCGGGCAGACCGACGTTCTCGCCGTCGGTACGCAGTTCGGCATGGGGATATTTCGCCGTCATGGCCGAAATGTATTCGGGATGTACGGTCGAAATAACGTCCGCTTTATCGTGACGGCCGTTTCCCCAGCCGTCGAGAATCATAAGTAATACCTTGTTATTCATATCTTACTCTGTTTTAATTATTACCGTTTTATTGCCTCCGGAGGCTGTATTCGTCGCCTGTGGCGCCGTTTACAAGTCTGACCCCATCCCAAACCCTTCCCTCGGGAAGGGCTTATCGCATCGCGACCGGAATGCGGACGGAAACCACACAATTATTTCACCTGCGCCCCGATCAGCTCCACAGCCTTGTCGATGGCGGCCTGCAAGCCGTCGGGATTCTTGCCGCCGGCCGTTGCGAAGAAAGCCTGTCCGCCTCCGCCGCCCTGGATGAGTTTTGCGGCCTCACGTACGACGGCTCCGGCGTTCACGCCGTGGGCCGTGATCTCGTCGCCCAGCATCACCGTCAGCGTCGGCTTCTCCTCCCAGACGGAACCGACGACAAAGACCAGTTTGGGCGAACGCTGCCGCAGGTTGTAGGCCAAATCCTTCACAAAGTCGGGACGGCGATCGGTCTGCGTGGCGAAAACCTGCATGCCGTGACGCTCGGGCGTCGAAGCGGCGATCTTGTCGGCCCACTGGGCCACCTGCTCGCGGCGCATGGACTCGACCTCCTTCGAAAGGGTCTCGTTGCTTTCGAGCATCTTCTTCACAGCCTGCATGACCTGCGGGTTATTGAGGTATTCGGCGATATTGCGCATCGTATCTTCGGCGGCGTAGAGGACCTTCTCGGCCTGCTCGCCCGTAACGGCCTCGATGCGGCGCACGCCGGCCGAAATGGCGCTCTCCGAAAGGATCTTGAAGAGGCCGATATTACCCGTAGCACTGGTGTGCGTACCGCCGCACAGCTCGACCGAAGAGCCGAAGCGGACCATGCGGACCTTGTCGCCGTATTTCTCGCCGAAGAGCATCATCGCGCCGCACTTCTCAGCCTCCTCTTTGGTCGCCTCGCGGTTCTCCTCAAGCGGATAGTTGGCGCGGATAGCCCGGTTGACAAGCTGTTCCACTTCGCGCAACTCCTCAGTCGTAACCTTCTGGAAATGCGAGAAGTCGAAGCGCAGGATTTCGGGCGTAACCATCGAACCCTTCTGCTCGACATGCTGACCGAGCACTTTGCGCAAAGCCTCGTGCATGAGGTGCGTAGCGGTATGGTTGTTAGCCGCGGCCTGTCGTTTCTCGGGGTCTACCTTTGCCGTAAACCCGGCCTCGGGATTCTCCGGGAGCTGGTTGACGATGTGGATGATCAGGCCGTTCTCCTTCTCGGTAGCGACGACCGGGATGCGCTCGTTGGCGCTCTCGATAAAGCCGATGTCACCGATCTGGCCGCCCGAATTGCCGTAGAACGGCGTACGGTCGAAAACCAGTTGGTAAGAAGTTTTACCCTTCGAGGTAACGCGGCGGTAGCGGGCGATACGGACCTTTTCGGTCAGCGTGTCGTAACCCGTGAAAACGCTCTCGCGGATCGGGAACAACTCCACCCAGTCGTCGGTATCGACGGCGGCGGCGTTGCGCGAACGCTCCTTCTGGGCCTGCAGTTCCTTCTCGAACGCAGCGAGGTCCACACCGACCCCCTGTTCGCGGGCGATCAGTTCCGTCAGGTCGATCGGGAAGCCGAAAGTATCGTAAAGTTCGAAAGCGTCTTTGCCCGAAATGAGCTCCTTGCCTTCGCTTTTGGTCTTGGAAATCACGCCGTCCAGCAGGTTGATACCCGTGGCCAGCGTACGCAGGAAGGAGGATTCCTCCTCCTCGATCACCTTCTCGATCAGCGACTGCTGCGCCTTCAGTTCGGGGAACTGGCTGCCCATCTGCTCGACCAGTCCGGGGACCAGGCGGCAGAGCGCCGGCTCGGTAAAGCCGAGATACGTGTAGCCGTAACGTACGGCGCGGCGCAGGATGCGGCGGATGACATATCCCGCCTTGACGTTCGACGGCAGCTGGCCGTCGGCGATCGAGAACGCAATGGCACGCAGGTGGTCGGCGATCACGCGCATGGCCACATCGGCCTTCTGGTCCTCGCCGTATTTCTTGCCCGACATCGCGGCAATACGGCCGATGGTGGGCTGGAAAACATCGGTGTCGTAATTCGACTTCTTGCCTTGCAGGATCATGCACAGGCGTTCGAAGCCCATACCCGTATCGACATTGCGCGCGGGCAGGTCCTCCAACGAACCGTTGGCTTTGCGGTTGAACTGCATGAAGACGAGGTTCCAGATTTCGATCACCTGCGGATGGCTCGTGTTGACCATCTCGCGGCCCGGCTTGAGGGCCACCTCCGCTTCGTCGCGCAGGTCGAAGTGAATCTCCGAGCAGGGGCCGCAGGGACCCGTTTCGCCCATCTCCCAGAAGTTGTCGTGCTTGTTGCCGCGGATGATGTGGTCGGCCGGAAGGAACTGGAGCCAGTAGTCGTAAGCCTCCTGGTCGAACGGCACTCCGTCCTCCTGGGAACCTTCGAACACCGTGGCGTACATCCGTTCCGCGGGCAGCCCGTAGACATCGTGCAGCAACTCCCAGGCCCATTCGATCGCCTCTTTCTTGAAGTAATCGCCGTAGGACCAGTTGCCCAGCATCTCGAACATCGTGTGGTGGTAGGTGTCGTGGCCGACCTCCTCCAGATCGTTGTGCTTACCCGACACGCGCAGACATTTCTGCGTATCGGCCGCACGCGGATATTTGCGGGGCGCATTGCCCAGGAAAATATCCTTGAACTGGTTCATGCCCGCATTGGTGAACATCAGCGTGGGGTCGCCCTTGACGACCATCGGGGCCGAAGGCACGATAACGTGCCCCTTCGACTCGAAGAAGTCGAGAAAAGCCTGGCGAATTTTATTCGATTCCATGATATATTGATTTATCCTATTTTTCCGTTATTCGATTCGGGTTGCAAAATTACACATTTTAAACTAAATTTGCATCTTAGAATCGGTTTAAATTTATTAAATTCATTCTGTTTATGCTCTTTCACCACTCTTTTTTACTCCTGGATTCGTTAAATAGGAACCACCATTCGCCTCATTCAGGAGTAAAAAATAGCAGTAAAATAGCTATAAAATAATTTCGTTAACAAATTTACACAGATTCTTTAAAGGAGATATTTTCCGCGATGGGGCAAAAACGGCACAGATTCGGGACCGAAACTCTTCGGTCCGGCGCAGGAGAACTGACGCACGAGGCGCAGGCTCTCACGCGCGGCGTGGTGACGGCCCCGTTCCGGCTCAGGACCTACCGCCTGATCCGCAAAATCCTGATCGGATTTATTCTCGTGTCGATCGTCAACGTCGTCTTCTCCTATTTTTTCTACACCCCCAAAATGTACCGCATCCTGCGCGACAACCGCGAGACGGTGATCAAATACCGCATCCTGCAGGACCGCATCCGCACCGCTCAACAGCGTGTCGACGAAATCCGCCACCGCGACAATTACGTCTACCGTTCGCTTTTCTCGACCGATACGCTCTCGATCCCGGGCGTGTGGCAGCCCTACCCCGATTCGAAATATGCCTCCCTGGCCGACGACGACTACGCACCGCTGCTGGTCGGGACCTGGCGGCAACTGGACGCACTGGCGCGGATGATCTATCTCGAATCGGTCTCGTTCGACGAGTTGCAGCAATTCTCGAAAAACAAGGAGCAGCTCTCGGCGGCGGTTCCGGCCATCTGGCCCATCGACCGCTCGGCATTGCATAACAACCACATCGGCGCTTTCAGCGCACGCCGCATGCACCCCGTATTGGGTTACATCCGGCCGCACACGGGCATCGACTTCGGCTGCGACCGGGGAACCCCGGTCTACGCCACGGGCGACGCCGTCGTCGAAATCGCCTCGGCCAACAGTTTCAACGGCGGTTACGGCAAACAGGTGCTGCTCAACCACGAATTCGGCTACAAAACGCGCTACGCCCACCTGAGCGAGGTGCTCGTGGAGCCCGGCGAACGCGTTACGCGCGGACAGATCATCGCCCGGACGGGCAATACGGGCCGTTCGACGGGGCCTCACCTCCACTACGAGGTGATCCACAAGGGTGTGCCGGTCAACCCGATCAACTATTTCAACCGCGACATGAGTCCCGAGGAGTACGAACGCCTGATGGAGAACATCCGCGAAACCAATTTCGAAAAGCTCTGACATGGCAGGAAAGAAGGATTTAGAGCGTCTGCGCAGGCGCAAGCGGCGCAAGCAGCGGATTATCCGCGCCACGGTCCACCTCTTCGTGTGGCTGGGCATGGCCGTGCTCTACTACGTGGGCTTTTCGATCTTCTTCGACACGCCGTTCGAATACCAGATGAAGCACTCGACCGACCGCCTGCGCCGCGAATACGAAACGCTGGCCGAACGCTACGACTCGCTGCAAACGGTCCTCGGCAACCTCTCGGAGCGCGACCGGAACGTCTTCCGCATCCTCTTCGAATCGGAGCCTTACGACTTCGACTCGGAGCACGAAAAACGACTGAGTTCGACCTACGAAAAGATCGTGGGCCGTTCGACGCGCCAGCTCAAACGCGAACTGCGCGAAGGCGTGAACGAGATGGAACAGCGGCTCGAAGCGCTCAACGCCTCGTACCTCGAGTTGCAGGCGCGCATCGACACGGCGGGCCGCAAATGCGACAATATTCCTTCGATCCAACCCGTGATCAACAAGCAGCTGACGCTGCTCACGGCATCCTACGGCATGCGCATCCACCCCTTCTACAAAACGCTGCAATCGCACCAGGGCGTGGATTACACCATTCCCGAGGGTTCACGCGTCTTCGCCACGGCCGACGGCGTGGTGCGCGACGTGGGGCAGCGCAATTCGACGCAGGGCCAGACCGTGGTGATCGACCACGGCAACGGCTACGAGACCTCGTACAGCCACCTCTCGAAGATCAACGTCCGCAAGGGCCAGACCGTGCGGCGCGGCGACATCATCGCCCTTTCGGGCGATACGGGCCTCTCGCTGGCCCCGCACCTCCATTACGAGGTGCGGCTGGACGGCATGCGCGTCGACCCGATCCACTACTTCTTCATGGAACTGACCCCCACCGAATACCAACGCCTGATGCGCATTGCCCAGACCGGTATGCAATCGTTCGATTAAAACACGGTCGATATGGACAACGAATGGATTCGGAATTTTGGCTTTTCGCACGAAGAGGTCTTTCGGAACGCACAGACGCAACAGGTAATCCGGCACATCCGCGCCACATGGGGCGACGAGCCTGAATTCCTCTGGGAAAAGTTCCCGGAAAACGCCGTCTTCCGGCGGCAGGACAACGCCAAATGGTATGCGGCGCTGCTGACGGTACAATCGGACAAACTGGGCTTCCCGACGGCAGAGCGAATGGAGATCCTCGACATTCGGGCCAATGCGGAAACCATGGCGCGGTCGCTCGACTTCGAGCGTTACTTCCCCGGCTACCACATGAACAAGCGCACGTGGCTCACCGTCCGGTTGGACGGCGTCGTACCCTTTGCGGAGATCGCCGCGCTGATCGCCCGCAGCTACGAACTGGCGGCCAAAAAATAGGATTCCATGCAGATACGCCTTCTCTTGCTCGACTTCGACGGCACGCTGGCCGACACCCGGCGGGCCAACACGCTCTCCTACGTCGCCGCCCTCGGTGAAGCGGGTTACACACTCACCGAGGAAGAGTATGCCGCCAACTATTTCGGAATGCGGTGCAACGAGTTTCTCACGCGGATCGGGATCGCCGACCCCGCCGAACGCGAACGGCTGCGGCTGCGCAAGATCGCCCTCTACCCCACGTTTTTCGACACCGTGCGGCTCAACGAACCGCTGTGGGAGTTCTGCCGACGGTTCCGCGCCGACGGAGGCCGCGTGTGGGTGGTCTCGACGGGCAGCCGGGCCAATATCGACAACGTGATGCGCCACCTGGGAATTACGGACGGCGTGGACGGCATCCTCTCGGGCGCCGACGTGGAGCACCCCAAACCCGCCCCGGACTGCTTTCTGGAAGCTATGCGCCGCGAAGGCTGCACGCCCCGCGAGACGCTGATCTTCGAAGATTCCGAAATCGGCATCGAGGCTGCGCGCCGCAGCGGCGCGTCGTATTTCGTCGTGAAATTATAGTTTCCGGATCACCCGGCAGGGATTTCCCACTGCGAGGACATTTGCAGGAAGGGATTTCGTGACCACACTCCCCGCACCGACCGTCGTCCCGTCGCCGATCTCGACCCCGGGCAGGATAACGCTCCGTCCCCCGATCCAGACATTGCGGCCGATCGTGACAGGCGCCGTCTGCGACCGCCACAACGGACTCTTTTCCGAAAGCCGTTCGGCAGGTTCCGTAGGATGGAACACGGTGTAGATATGTACCCCGGGGCCTATTCCCGAATAATCGCCGATCGTGATCCGGTTGCAGTCGAGAAAGACGCAGTTCATATTGATCTCGACATTGCGCCCCAAATGAATATTCTCGCCGTAATCGACAAAGAAAGGAGCGGCGATCCAGACATTCCCGCCCCGCGAACCGAGCAGAAGATCGAGCAGTGCGGACAAACGGAGCGTATCGGTCGTCGGCGTAGCATTGTACTGCGACTGCAGACGCTTGGCTTCGTGCCAGCGCGCCAGCAACACGGGGTCCGTACAGTCATACGGCTCGCCCGAAAGCATTTTTTCCTTTTCAGTCATCGGTCGTCTTATCGTTTACAGATCAGGTTGAAATCGCAGAACTTGCAGGTGTCGGCGTCCTCGCATTGGCGGAACGGCACGGCTGGGTCGTATAACTCGGAAAGGGTCTCACGGACAAGCTGTTCGAAAGGTCCGGCGTAGAGCGTATAGCGACCACCGCGGACACCGGTTTCCCGGTCGTCGAGCGTCGGCAGGTAGTCGGGGCGGTTCATCGCCCGCACGTAGTAAAGCGCAGGCTCGGCGTCGACGCCCCGCGTCCGGTAAAGCATCATGGCATAGAGAAGCGTCTGGAGGATGTTCGAAAGCCGTTGTTTGCCCTCGCCGCGGAAAAGGCTCTCCACCCCGGCAAATTCCAGGTGCGGGGCCCCGGTCTTGTAATCGACTACGCGCAGCGTCCCGTCGTCGAGGGCGTCGATACGGTCGGCGATACCCGCGAATTTGACCCGCATTTCGCGGTCCTGCGCCCGGAACGGAAACGAATACGCCACCTCCTGCTCCAAGCCCGTAACGGTGAAGCCGTCGTGCGCGGCATCGTAAGGCATCACTCCGCCGCGCAGGTAGCGAATGACGATATCTTTGACCAACAGCAGGTTGCCCGTATAATCGTCGGTCGTGGCCGCAGGGTCCTGCAAATAATTCTCGTTGATCGCCGCCTCGACCGCCGTTGCGATCTCTCCCGTGCGGATCATCGCCCGCAGGGTTTCGCCGGGGTGCGCCTCGCCCACGATCCGGGCGTAGAGTTTCTGCACGGCGGCGTGGAGGATCGTGCCGAACATCGGGGCATCGACCTCCTCGGAAATCTCGTCGTCGGCCTGAAGCCGCGCCACGGAGTGGAAGTAGAAGCGAAGCGGACAGGCCACATAGCGGAAAAATGCCGTCGGCGAGAGCGTAGCCTTCGATTCGGGATCAGTGAAGCGTTCGAGGCGTTGCAGGATACCCTCGTCCTTGGCCACCTCAATCGGAGCCGTTTCGGCGAGGTTGACATCGACGCCCACCTCCACTTTGCGGACCGGAAATCCGCTCTCGTAATCGAGCTGGTAGATGTAACGGCTCGGCTCGCCGGTCGATTTGTCGTCGGCATGCGAACAGTAGAGCATCCACACCCGTCCGGCGCGCTGCACGAGGCGGTAGAAATAGTAGGCGTAGACCCCTTCGTGGTGCTCGGGCGTAGGCAGTCCGTAAGCCGCCCGCAGGTTGTAGGGCACGAACGACGCCTGCGCCATGTGGTTGCCCGGGAAATTGTCGTCGTTCATCGAGAGCAGAACAACGTTTTCGAAATCGAGGTTACGCGTTTCGAGGATACCCATGATCTGCACCCCCTCCAGCGGCTCGCCTTCGTAGGGGATGCGCATGGTCTGCAAATGGCGGCGCAGCAGCGACGTGTAGACCTCCGGCGTCAGCGAAATGTCGCATTCGTCGAGCGAGTTGCGGAGTTTGGAAATTTCCCCCGAAATTACGGCCAGAAACTCCACCCGCTGCCGCGCATCATCGCCCTCGTAGGGCAACCGGGCCACAGCAGCCACCACCAGCAAGAGCCAGTCGGACAATTCGCGCCACTCGGCGGCAGGCGAAAAGATCAGCCGCAGCAGTTCGTTCCGTCCCAGCCACGCGGCGTCGACCGAAATGCGCCGTTCGCGCACGATTTCGTCCTGCATCGTCCGGGTCTCGCGGGCATCGCTGTCCGAGACATAGGGATGGGCGAGAATACCGACGGCGTCGGCATGGTAGAAGGTGCACCCCGCACCCTTTTTGCGGCGGTGGGCCTGCAACTCCACGAGGCGTTCGATAAACGTGTAGGCCAGGCTGGCCCGCAGCGGATAACCCATCGTGACATTGACCTTCCCGATCTCGGGCGGCAGGGCGTAGAGCAGCGGCAGGAGCAGGTTTTCGTCCGTCAGCACCACCGCCGTACGTTTGTCCAGCGGCCCCCGGGCTGCCAGTTCGCGCAGGATCGCTGCGGCATGCTTGCACTGCACGGCATTCGACACGGCGGCCACGGCGGTCAACTGCTTCGCCTGCCGCATGTTGTCGTGCGACACGGCTCCGCGCGGGGGAAACTGCACGACATTTTCGCGGACGAACATGCCGGCCTCCTGCTCGGGGTCGTCCTTGTAATAGGAGTCGTAATCCCAGTAAAAATCGGTTTCGGCGGCGGTCGAAAGGAATTTGAAAAGCAGTTTTTCGCACTCCGACAAGGCGTTGAAACCCGCCACGACGTACTGCCGCGGTTCGGGGAACGCATAACCGCCTTCGCGGATACGGTCGGCGGCGGCCCGCTGGACCATGCCGTTGTAGGCGATACCCAGTTCGGCCAACCGTTCGCGGAAACGGCAGTAGACCGGTCCCAGCGTCTTCCAGATCGCCAGGAAGCGGCGCTTCTCCTCCGAGAGGTCGGCCTCGTCTGCGAGCGTCGACCAGAAACGCAGGATTTGCAACTGCGCAGGGGTGAGGTACGAAATATCGGCCTCGATTTCCTTGATCTCCGAGATGTTGCGGAACAGCATCCCAGCGTCGATCCGATACTTGTCGATGGTGTCGAAGTCCGTCAGGAGCATGTCGCCCCAGAAGTAGAATTTGTCGAACGGCTCGGCGTGGTATTCCGAATAGATTTTATAGAGTTCGGTGATCAGCCGTACGCGGTCGCCGGTCCTGAGACCCGATATTTCGGCCATCAGGTCGTCGATCGTCACCCACCGGGGCTGCCACATCGGACGCCCGGCGATACCCGTCAGGGCATCGACGAAAAACAACCGTGCACGCCGCGACGGAAAGAGCATCGCCCTCTCGGAAAGCCCTTCGCCATAGCGTTCGTAAAGGTCCCGGGCGACTTCGGATAAGAAAGTTTTCATAGCAAAACCAATAAGCCCCCGCCCGAGGCGGGACGGTGGGGACGGGTCAGGCATCCATATGCCGCCGAAAACCGCATATACGCCGCCCGGCAGCAGGACGCCGCCCTGCCGGCATGACCGGAAACCTTATTCCGCACGGGTTATGTCCCCGCCCATGAACTTCGATCCGCTGCGAACGATCGGCGGGACACCCTTGTAAGTGATCTTGCCCCCGGTCGAGGTCTTGCCCTGGAAACGGTCGGTCACCCACAGCGAAGCGGAGCCCGAACTGGTAACGTTGACCTCGGCAGCCATCACCTCCAGCCCTGCGGCGTCGAGTTTCCCGGTCGAGACAAACAGCGAAAGGTAGCGCACGGCGCCTGTCAGCTTCGCCGAACTTTTGCCCGTGAGTTCCATCTTGAGGTCCTTGACATCCATCGCTGCCGTCACCTGCGCCATGCCGCCGACGGTCATGTCGAGCAGCGTCGCCGTGAGCGTTCCCTCGAACGTCGCAACGGCATCGGCGACGGCGATCCGCTCCAGCGAATTGTAGTAGACCGTCACTGCGGTCCGCTCGGGCCTGCGGGCATCGGAGCGTTCCGAAATACGCAGCACTTTATCCTTCACCTCGGCGCGGAATTTGGTCGTATAGGAGCCTTTGGTGTCGTAGACGATTTTGGGGGCTTCGGTATCGGGAACCTGCACGAATTTAACGTCGAGCGGCGCCGATACTTCGACGGCGTTGAACGAGGTGAGCCATTCGCGGCGTTCCCCGGCTTCGGCGGGCTGCTGCGCCCGGCAGAGCACTGCGGCGGCCAGCATCACGGCCGTCAGAATCATTTTCTTCATAACAAGGTCTTGTTTTACCTCCGCTAAATTACAAAATTATTGCGAAGTTCGGGATTTGTTTTGTATTTTTACCCTTTAAAAAGACATTTCGGACAGTGAGAGCGAAGATTCTGAATGCGAGCGCCGGGTCGGGAAAGACCTACCAGTTGGCCTACAAATACGTCCGCGACGTGATCGGCCAGCCCGGTCTCTACCGCCATATCCTCGCCGTAACCTTCACCAACAAGGCTACCGAGGAGATGAAATCGCGCATCCTCAAGGAGATTCACGCCCTGGCGTCCGGCGCCGCAAGCCCTTATCTGGAAAACCTCTGCCGCGAGTTGTCGCTCGACGAACGCTCCGTGCGCAAGCGCGCCACCGAGGTGCGTTCGAAAATACTGCACGACTATTCGCGTTTCACGGTACTGACCATCGACACTTTTTTCCAGCGCATCCTCCGGGCCTTCATCAAGGAACTGGGCATCGACCTCAATTACAACGTGGAGATCGAGACCTCTTCGGTGCTGTCGAAAGGCGCCGACACGCTCATCGAGCAGATCACCATCGACCGCGACCTGCAGCGCTGGCTCACGGATTTCGTACAGGAGCGCATCGACGAAGGCCGCAAATGGGATATCCGCGACGGCATTCTCTCGCTCGCAGGCGAGTTGTTCAAGGAGAAAAACAAGGATGCCCTGAGCCGCTCGCGGTCGCGCGAAGAGTTGGCGAAGATCGTCTCCCGAGCGACGGCGAACGCCGAAGCGACCAAAACGCAGATGCAGCAGACCGCCGCCCGAGCCGTCGGGATCATCTCCCGGGCCGGGCTTACGGCAGCCGATTTTTCGGGCAAAAGCCGCAGTTTTGCCAACTATTTCTTTACGGTCGCCGCAGGCGAACTGAAGCCCTACGGCGCCACGGCGGCCAAAATGGCGGCCACGACCGAGGGCTGGGGCGCCAAAGGATCGCCCGCGCAGGCGCTGGCCCCCGAACTGCAACCCCTGCTGCGCGAGATGTGCGACACCTACGACGCCAACGTCAAAAGCTGGAACACCTGCGACCTGCTGCGCGAGAACTACCGCAGTTTCGCCCTCTTGTCGGACCTCTACGCCCGGGTGCAACAACTGTGCGACGAACAGAACATGATGCTCCTTTCGGAGACCAAATACGTCCTTTCGGAGTTCATCGGCCACAACGACGCGCCGTTCATCTACGAAAAGGTCGGCAACCGCTTCGAACGTTTCATGATCGACGAGTTCCAGGATACTTCGGCCAAGGAGTGGGAGAACTTCCTGCCCCTGCTGCAAAACGCCATGGCGCAGTCGGAGGAGACCTCGGTGCTGATCGTGGGCGACATCAAGCAGTCGATCTACCGCTGGCGCGGCGGCGACTGGAAAATCCTCCACAACAAGGCCCAGCAGGCACTGGGTAAGGGCGACACCGAAGTCGAGGTCCTCCGGGAGAACTACCGGAGCCTTCCCGCCGTGGTCGATTTCAACAACCGCATCATCTCGCATATCGTCGCCGCGGACAACCTCGCGCTCAACGAAACCCTTTCGAAAGCGGCCGACGAGGGGGCCATAGACCCAGCAGAGGCCGCAGCGCTGCGCGACACCCTTGCCGACGCCTACCGCGAACATGCCCAGATACCCCGCCGCAAAGCCGAACACCCAGGCTATGTCTCGGTCGAGACCTTCGCCGAACAACCGCCCGTCGTGGAGCGCATATGCACGCTGATCGACAAGGGGTTTCGCCCGTGCGACATCATGATCCTCGTACGCGGGGCCACCGACGGCGCAAAGGTCGCCGCCGAACTGCTCGACTTCAAACGCCGCAACGAAGAGCCGCGCTACCGCTTCGACGTGATGACGCAGGAGGCCCTGATCGTCGGCAACGCCCCCGTAAGTTCATTCATCGCTGCCGCCCTGCGGCTGGCGCTCAACCCCGACGATTCGCTTTCACGCGCCGTCTACAACCACTACCTCGGCCATCCGTTCGACCGCACGCTCACTGACGGCGAACGCGACTTCTTCCGCTCGATCCGGCTTCTCTCGCCCGAAGAGGCGTTCGAACGGATCGTCATGCAGCACACCCTGCAGGGCGACCGCCGGCAGACGGCCTACCTGCAGGCCATCCACGAGCAGATCATCGCCTTCTGCGCGACGAAGATCGCCGACATCGCACTTTTCCTGCGCTGGTGGGAAGAGACGGGCAAAAACCGCTCGCTGAGCGTCGACGAAAGCGCCACTACGGTCGAGATCACCACCATCCACAAAGCCAAGGGGCTCGAAAAACGGGCCGTCCTCATCCCCTACTGCTCGTGGTCGCCGGACCCCAAGTCGAGCGGCACGGTGCAGAATATCGTCTGGGCCGAGGCCCGGGGCGACCAAGCGGAAGAGATCGGCCGCTTCCCGGTAAGATACAAGAAGGCGATGGCCGAATCGGGGTTCTCGGCGGAGTATTTCCGCGAACTGGTCTACGCCCACGTCGACAATATCAACCTGCTGTACGTGGCCCTCACACGCGCCGCCGAATCGCTCCACGTCTTCATCCCGCAGAAGGGAGGCCGCACGGTCGGAGGGCTGCTGCTGCAAAGCATCCGCACCGACGGCGACAAAGCCCTGCTGGGCGACACCGAAGGCCGTTACACTGCCGACGAAGCGGGCGAACACTTCGCTTTCGGGGAGTTCGCCGGTCCCGTCGCAGGCGGTGCGAAACGCTCCGAAGCGGAACACGTCATCCTGGAGGACTACCCCACGGCACAGGCCGACCTGCGGCTCCGGCTCCCCTCACAGCGTTATTTCGAGGACGGCGGCGAGGTGGAACTCTCGCCCCGCAACCTCGGCATCCTGATGCACAAAGCCTTCGAGCAGGCCGACGACGAGGCGCAGATCGACGAAGCCGTAGCAGGCATGCAGGCCGACGGCACGCTGTCCGGGACTGAGGCCGAAACCCTGCGGCAGATGATCGCCCGGGCGCTCGCACAGCCCGAAGTCCGCGAATGGTTCGGCGGAGGCTGGCAGCGCGTACGCAACGAAAACGAAATCATCATTCCCGGCAGTTCATCGACGCGGCGGCCCGACCGCGTGATGATCGACGGACAGCGGGCCGTCGTCGTCGATTACAAATTCGGCGACCACAACGCCGAACGCTACCGCCGGCAGATACGCGAATACCTCCACCTGCTCGGAGAGATGGGTTACGCCCCGGCCGAGGGTTATTTATGGTATGTAAAACTGGGTAAGATCGAAAAAATAGAGCCATGAGAAGCATCCTCGAAAGCCTTCCCGCGGCATTCCGCCGCCGGGGCCTCGGCATAGCCGCTACCCTCGTGCTGCGCGCCGTGCTCAACCTGGCGGGGCTTGCCGCCCTGCTCCCGGTGCTGACGCTGGTGCTCGATCCCGCAGGATTCGAGGGCGACGGGGCGTTGGCGTGCGTCTACGCCTGGTCGGGCGCCGATTCACCGCAGGCGTTCGCATTAGCAGTCTGCGGAGCCGTCGTAGGGTTCATCATCCTCAAATGCGGCATCAATTTCCTGCTCGCACGCGCCGAGCGCCGCTATATCTACGACCTCTACCGCACCCTTTCGCGCCGCCTCTACATCGCCTACCACGACCGCGGACTGGCCTTCATCAACAACTCCAACTCCTCGGTGCTGGCACGCAACGTCAACGTCGTCTGCCTGGCATTCGCCGCCGGGGTCCTGCGTCCCGCCGCCGCCATAATCGCCGAGGCGATGCTCCTCATCCTGCTTTTCGCCTCGCTGGCCTTCTATACACCACTCGCGGCGCTGCTGGCCGTGGTGATCTTCCTGCCTGCCGTATGGCTCTACTACGCACTGGTCCGCAACCGGATCAACCGCTACGGCGAGTTGGAAAACCGCGCCCAGCGCGAAAAGGCGCGGCTCGTGGCCGAGACCTTCCGGGGTTTTGCCGACATCGAGCTGAGCAACGCCTTTCCGGGGATGCTCCGCGCCTTCGACCGCACGATGGACGAAGTGGTACGCACCCGTTCGCGCGAAGCCGACATCGGCCAGTTGCCCCAGTTGTTCACCGAAATCGGGCTTGCCATAGGCATGGCCCTGCTGGCGGCCCTCAGCTTCGGCGGCGGACAGTCGCAGTTGTTATTCGGCGTCTTCGCTGTGGCGGCCCTGCGGCTGATGCCCTCCGTGCGCGGCATCATGTCGGGCTGGGCCACCATCCGCTACAACCGCTACACCGTCCCCATCCTGCGCGAAGCGGCCCTGCACGAACCGGCTTCCGCACAGCCCGACTCTCCGACGACCGAAACGCTGCCCTTCGAACGCGAAATCGCCGTCCGTAACCTCTCGTTCCGCTTCACCGAAGAAGGACGGGAACTATTCCACGGCCTTTCGCTCACGATCCGCAAAGGCGAACGCATCGGCATCCGCGGAACCTCGGGAGCGGGCAAGACCACCCTTTTCAACCTCCTGCTGGGGCTTTACGAACCCACGTCAGGTGAAATCACCGTCGACGGCACGCCCCTAACGGCAGCCAACCGCCGGGCGTGGCAAAACCGCATCGGCTACGTTTCGCAGCACCTGTTCCTCACCGACGGAACGTTCGCGGCCAACGTCGCGCCGGGCGTTCCCGCCGCCGAAATCGACCGAAAACGGGTCGCCGAGGCCCTCGAAGCCGCCCAGTTGGGCGAGTTCGTCGCCGCCTTGCCCCGGGGCATCGACACGCCCGTCGGCGAATGCGGCAGCCGCCTCTCGGGCGGACAACGCCAGCGAATCGGCATCGCCCGTGCCCTTTACCGCCGGGCTGACGTGCTCTTTTTCGACGAAGCGACTTCGGCGCTCGACAATCGCACCGAAGGGGAGATCAACCGCTCGATCGCTGCGATCGCAGCGCGAAATCCGGGCCTGACCCTGCTGGTGATCGCCCATCGAGAAACCTCGCTCGAATATTGTGACCGAATCATAACACTTGGAGAATAAATGGAATACACAATCGCAGGCTTACGCCTCAGCCTGCCCGGCACACTCATAAACCGCCATTTCGGCCGTGCGCTGCAACCCTTCGCATCGGCATGTCCCGGCACGCCCGACCTGACGCTCGACGCCGGAACGGAGGTCACGCCCCTGCCCGATTACCGCGAGCTTCACAGCTTCGAGTTTACCGACGCAGACGCAGACTGCCGTTTCGGAGCCGACGCCGACGGCTACCTGCTCGAAATGACGCCCCGCGACGGAAGCGCTCCGGCCCGCTTCCGCATGGCCTACGGCGCAACGACGGCCCAGAGCGACATCACCCCGGAGCACAATCCCGCGCTGTTCCGGTTCGGGGCCTGGACCCTCTTCAACATCGCGGCGCTGCCCAAAGAAGCAGTGGCCTTCCACTCCTCGGTAATCCGTTACCGCGGCAAAGGCGTGTTGTTCCTCGGCGAATCGGGAACAGGCAAAAGCACCCACACGCGGCTGTGGCGGGAGCATATCCCGGGCGCTGAACTGCTCAACGACGACAGCCCGATCATCCGGGCCACGGAGCGCGAAGCCATCGTCTTCGGCTCGCCGTGGAGCGGCAAAACCCCTTGCTACCGCAACGAAAGCTGTCCGATCACCGCCGTCGTACGGCTCTCGCAGGCCCCGCACAACCACATCCGCCGCCTTCGGCCGATCGAAGCCATCGGAGCCCTGCTGCCCTCCGCACCCCCGGCTTTCGCCCGGGACGAACGGCTCTCGGACGACACCTGTGGCCTGCTCTCCCGGCTGATTGCACAGGTTCCGGTCTACCACCTGGAGTGTCTGCCCGACGCCGCAGCAGCACAGCTCTCCTGCGACACGGTTTTCAACCGGCAGCCACTATGATACTGCTCCCCAACCAGCTCTTTTTCGAGCAGGTCGAAGCGATGCTCGCCGAAGGCCGCGAAGTCCAGATCCGCATGAAAGGCCACAGCATGCGCCCCCTGCTGCGCAGCGAGCGCGACCAGGTCGTACTGAGCCCCTGCACCGACCCTGCGCGCCTCCAACCGGGCGACATTGTACTGTTCCGCACTTACGGCCGCCATATCCTCCACCGCATCGTCCGCCGCGACGGGGACCGCCTCACACTCGCCGGCGACGGAAACTACCGCATCACGGAACAATGCACGACGCGCGATGTCGCCGGCGTCGCTACACGGGCCATTCGTGCCTCGGGGCGCACCGTCAGTTTCGATTCACCCGGCTGGCGGCTCCGGTCGCGCCTCTGGCTCTCGATTCCGCCGTGGCTGCGGCGGCAGTTGCTGCGCGTGCTCTGGCACACAGGCTTCAAATAAAAAAGCAGAACTTTGCAGTCCTGTTTTTTTTGGAGACAGCCCGGAGGGCTGCGTGCTTCGCGAAAAAATCCCCGGATGGTAGTACCTGAGTACTTTCCAGCCGGGGATTTCGAGGGATGTGCGGAAATATCCGCTTAAAATCGAAAACTATTCGCCCAGAGCGAAACGCTTGTAAGCGATAACCGTAGCCTCTTTGTCAGCCTTGTGGATGTACTCGGCGATCGTCTCCTTCTCGCCTACCACCGGCTGGGCCAGCAGCGTGTTCTCCTCGAAGAACTTGCGCATCTTACCTTCGGCGATCTTCTCGAGGATTGCGTCGGGCTTGTTGGCGTTCTTGGGATCCTGCTTCATGGCCTCCATGGCGATCTTACGCTCGTGCTCAACGACCTCTGCGGGGCAGTCGGCCTCCGAGATCGAAACGGGAGCCATAGCCGTAGCCTGCATGGTTACGGTGTGGGCAACCTCGGCGGGAATCTCCTTGTTGAAGCCCAGGATCGTACCGAGCTTCTTGTTGAAGTGCACGTAAGCAGCGCAGTAAGGAGCCTCGATACGGCCATAGTAGGCCAGTTCGATCTTCTCGCCCGTCTGGCCCGATTTCTCGGTCACCATCTCTTCGACGGTACGGCCTTCGGCGTTCTTCGAAGCCATCAGCGTGTCGAAGTCGGCAGCATCGTTCTTCACGGCAACCTCCAGCATAGCCTCGGCCGAAGCGGTATACTCGGCATTCTGGGCTACGAAGTCGGTCTCGCAAGCCAGGCAGAGGATGTAAGCCTTCTGGCCTACGATCTTCGTTACGACAACACCCTCGGTAGCGGTGCGGTCGGCGCGCTTGGCGACGATGAGCTTACCCTTCTCGCGGATAATGTCCTGAGCACGTGCGAAATCACCTTCGGCCTCGATGAGGGCATTCTTGCAGTCCATCATACCAGCACCGGTCATCTTGCGGAGCTTCATTACATCAGCAGCTTTGATTTCCATAATTTTGTCCTTTCTCTTAAGGTTCGTAAATACAATTATTCTGCCTTTTCCACGGCTGCCTCGGCAACAGCTTCGGCAACTTCGGCTACCTCGGCAGCAGGCTCCTCAAACGGAGTCTCGACAGCGGCTACAACCTCTGCCACGGCAGCCTCCTCGGCATCTACCGAAGCCTTCACGGCTTTCTTGATGCGGGGCTTGCCCTCCTTCTTAACGGCTGCACCTTCGGCGTCTGCCTCCTGTGCTTCCTTCTCCTTCTCGAGTTTGCGCTCCTCGGTTCCTTCCGCGATAGCGGCGCACATGGCATCGAGAACCACGGCGATCGACTTGGTAGCATCGTCATTTGCAGGGATAACGTAATCAATGTCGGTCGGATCACAACAAGTGTCTACCATTGCAAATACGGGGATGCTGAGACGTTTGGCCTCTTTCACGGCGTTGGACTCCTTCTGAACGTCTACGACAAACAGGGCAGCCGGAAGACGCGTCAGGTCGGCAATCGAGCCGAGGTTCTTCTCCAGCTTCGCACGCTGGCGGGAGATCTGGAGTTTCTCGCGCTTGGAGAAATTATCGAACGTGCCGTCGGTCGCCATCTTGTCGATGGTAGACATTTTCTTGACGGCTTTACGTATGGTGGGGAAGTTTGTCAGCATACCGCCTGCCCAACGCTCGGTGACGTAAGGCATACCGACGGATGCCACCTTTTCGGCAACAATGTCCTTGGCTTGTTTCTTGGTGGCTACGAACAGCACACGGCGACCGCTCTTGGCGATCTGCTTGATGGCTGCAGCAGCCTCATCGATCTTCAGCACGGTCTTGTGCAGGTCGATGATGTGGATGCCGTTCTTCTCCATGAAGATGTAAGGAGCCATTTTAGGGTTCCATTTGCGCTTCAGGTGACCGAAGTGCGCACCGGCTTCCAGTAATGTATTAAAATCTGTACGTGACATTTTAATTCAATTCGTTGATTAATTTTAATTCTCTTTTCTTCAACCCTCCGGGTAGCGGCCTGGCCGGTCCCGGGAAGTTTTCCGCGGCGTGGCAACCGGGCGGTAATACGCGATATATAATATATAGGTAGTCCGCTTGGTTTGTAAACCGACGCCGTGCGTTGCCGAAATTCCGGTCGTGCGTATTAACGCTTGCTGAACTGGAACTTGCGGCGTGCTCCGGGCTGACCGGGCTTCTTACGCTCAACCTCGCGGGAATCGCGCGTGAGGAATCCGGCTTTCTTCAGTACCGGACGCATCTCAGCGTCGATTTCGCACAATGCGCGTGCGATGCCCAGACGAGCGGCCGAAGCCTGTCCCGTGATACCACCGCCATCGAGGTTGATGACGATGTCGTAATTCTCAGCGGTGTTGGTAGCCAGCAGGGGCTGCTTCACCTGATACTGAAGAATTTCGAGCGGGAAGTAAACTTCAAGCGCTTTGCGGTTGATTGTAATCTGACCCTTGCCCGGCTTCACGTATACGCGAGCCACAGCGGCCTTACGACGACCTACGGTGTTTACAACTTCCATAACTCTTACTTAATCTCGTTTAATTTAATAGTCTTCGGGTTCTGTGCGACGTGGGGATGCTCCTCGCCGGCATACACCTTCAGGTTCGTGAGCAGTTTATCGCCCAGGCGATTCTTGGGCAGCATGCCCTTGACGGCCTTCTCGATGATAAACGTCGGTTTCTTTGCCAGATAATCGGCAGGCGTAGCGAAACGCTGGCCTCCGGGGTATCCGGTGTGACGCGTGTAGACCTTGTCGGTCATTTTGTTGCCCGTGAGCTTCACCTTCTCCGCGTTGATGACGATAACATAGTCACCGCAATCGACGTGGGGTGTGTAGCTGGGCTTGTTCTTGCCTCGGAGGATCTTCGCGATCTGCGATGCAAGACGTCCCAATACCTCGTTCGTAGCGTCGATCACCACCCATTCCTTGGTAGTGGTCGCTGCATTCACCGAGATAGTCTTGTAGCTTAATGAATCCACTGTTTTTACGTTTAATTTAACTTATTGTAATCCGTTCCCCGCACATTGCGGGTGCGCAAAGGTACGAAAAAGTTTTCGATCTGCAAAAACAATTGAAAATCAAAATCGAAAACCACGAAAAAAAACCGCAACGGCCCCGTGTTCAAGGGAGTTGCGGTGTCCGGAAGCGCTGTGGGCGGGACTCGATTCACGGCCGGAGGGTCCTGCTGCCGAACGAGGCGCCGGGAACGGGCCACGGCTTGCCCTTCTCGATCCGGAAATCGACGGGAAGCGTGAATTTCACAGGTACGGCCTCGCCGTCCCTGCGACCCGGGGTCCATTCGGGAGCGGTCCGGAGCGCATTTTCGACCTCCCGGGAGAGAAGCTGCGACGGCGATTGGAGAATCTCCACCGACCCGACCGAACCATCCGCGCCGACGATGAACGACACCAGGACACGGCCCTGGATACCGGTTTTCAGGGCCTCGGACGGGTAGCGGACCGTCTCCATCACCCAGCGGCGGAACTCCATCAGGCCGCCGCCGCGGAACTTGGGCTCCACGTCGAAAACCGCCGTGGAGTCTTTGGCCGGCCGCTTTTCCGCCTCCCGGAAATCGAGAATCTGCGTGACCTGGAAACGGACTTTTTCACCGGCCAGTTGGGCCGGAGACCACAGCGGGATGTTATCGACAGCCCGTCGCACCAGCTTCGAAAAAGCCGTGTGCTTCATGGAGTGGGCTACTCTGATACCGGTAACCGTACCGTCGCGTTCGACGACGAAGCGCACGACAATCCGGGCCGGAGGTGCAGAAACCGAAGGCCCCAGCAAACTGTCCACCTGCTTATAGACCCAATCGTTGAAATCCTCGAAACTCCCACGTCCATGGAACAGCGGCAGCTTGTCGACCTGCTTGTAAGCCGTATAATCTTCGGAACGAAGCCCTTCGGGCGTGCGATGCAGCAACAGGTTGAAACGCATCTTAAAATAAACGTCATAAGGCTTTTCGGCGGGCGTCCAGTCGGGCGACGACGAGATCGCCCGGCGAATCCGGTTGGCGAAATCCACATCGCTGAACCCCGGCGTGTCGACCTTCCGGACCCGGCCTTTCTTGTTGACGCAGAATTCAGCATCGACCCAGCCTTCATCCCCGGGATAGAAGACATCGTCCTGCAATTCGAGATTGCGGAGCACCCAGCGTTTGAACGCTATCCGGTCGCCGCCCTGGAATGTCGGCATCACCTGCTGCTCGGGTTCCGCATGTACGTTGAAATCAATCGGAATGGTGAACTGAACCCGTACGGGCTCCCCGTCACGCATGCCGGGAGTCCAGACAGGCGACTGCCGCACGACGCGCATGGCAGCCTCGGAAAGCACAGGATCGGGCGACGCCAGCGTGGTCACCTCGCCCACCGTGCCGTCGCGTTCGACAACGAACGCGATCACCACACGACCGCGGATACAACTTTCGATCGCCTCGTCGGGATAGACCAGCCGCTCCTGCACCCAATGGCAGAACGCCGTAATATCGCCCCCGTTGAAAGCGGGCATCGGATCGGCAAGCAGGAAAGGCGCATCGCCCGAAAGGGAGTCCAAAGTCACCACGGCCACGGAATCGGCAGCCGGAGGATCGTCCGGCGCCGCATGTCCCAAGGACGAGGCGCGCCCGGGAAGGAGTGTGCAAAACACTCCCGCAACCAGCGCAAAACGAATCAGACAGGAACTATTCATCATTCACAATGCTAATGTAGGACCGACTTCAAAAGGTATCCGGAAACAAACCCACGCCGGATATTGCGTCAATACGAGCGGGAAGCGCCCGGACTCCGGCCGAAATTTCCGGCTCCGGAAGCCTGCGTCCCCGGCGGAATCCGAAAATCGACCGGCAGCGTGTATTTCACCCGAACAGCGATACCATCTTCAGTACCAGGCTCCCACCGCGGCGATTTTTCCAGCACCTGCACAACCGCATCCGTAAGCTGGGGATGCGGCGACCGGATGACCTTGACCGACGAAAGCGCCCCGTCGCGCTCGATGACGAAGGTAACCACGACACGGCCCCCAACGCCCTCCCGGTAAAGTTCCGAAGGATATTTGACGTTCCACATAACCCAACTACGGAACGTATTCAGGTCGCCGCCCTTGAACTCGGGCATCTTCTCGGAAATCAGGCAAGGCACCGGAAGTCCGCTCGAATCGGCGGCTTCCGTTTGTTCGTTTTCCGGGCTGAAATCGAGCGATATGGAGGTGCGGAAGCGAACCGGCTCGCCGTCGATCACGGCAGGGGTCCAGACCGGAACCGCATAGTGGCGTTGCCGCACCTTTTTCGTCGAATAGCCCTTGCCGCGCCGCGCCTGCAAATCGAGGTCCGACATCGTACCGTCGCATTCGACCACGAAGCGGAGCGACACCCGGTACTGCAACTCCTCCACAGAAGTGCCTGTCAAGCTGTCGGCCAGGTGGACCATCCACGCCTGAAACTCCCTGGGACCGCCGCCCCGGAAAGCCGGCGACTTGTCGGCCTGCCTGTAAGCGGCAATATCCTCGGCACGAAGCGCCCCGAAAGCGTCGCGCACCAGCCGCAGGTCGAAAAGCACCTTCACAGCCTGCGCCTGCGGCTTCCCGTCCTGCATGGCAGGCGCCCATGCGGGCGACGCGGCAATGGCTTTTTCGACACGCCGCGCCAACGCCGATACCCCTAGTTTCGACACGTCGAGTTCCCTGAGCTTTCCGTTTTTAGCCACCACGAACGACACTTCGCCGCGAATTTCATCGCCTTCGCTGAAAAGACTGCCCGAAAGGTCGAGGTTCCGCAGCACCCAGCGTTTAAAGGTGACGGGGCCTCCTCCCCCGAACTTAGGCATCTCAGGCACAGATTGGCCGTCAACTTGTGCCGGTCCGTCCGCAAAGGCGGCGGCATGCAGCAATACGAGGCACACGGTCCATGTAATCAAACGTTTCATGGCAATCGGGTATTTGAAGAGTTCGGTTTCGTAAATATAGCAAAAAAAGCTACATATGCAATGAACGGAGCGCAAAAAAAGAGGTTCCGGCGAACCGGAACCCCTTCTTATCAGGCACGGGCCCTGCGGCCCGGAATCGATCTCTTACCCGAGGAACGAAAGCAGGATACCTGCGGCAACCGCCGAACCGACCACACCGGCCACGTTGGGACCCATGGCGTGCATCAGCAGGAAGTTCGAAGGATCAGCCTTCTGGCCCTCGGTCTGCGACACGCGGGCGGCCATCGGAACAGCCGAAACACCGGCCGAACCGATCAGCGGGTTGATCTTGTTACCCTCTTTGCTCAAAGCGTTCATCAGCTTGGCCAGCAGCACGCCGCCGGCAGTACCCATCGCGAAGGCAATGACACCCAGCACGAGGATGAACAGCGTCCGCGAATTGAGGAACGCCTCGGCCGTAGCCGTAGCACCCACCGTAAGGCCCAGGAAGATAACGACGATGTTCATCAGCTCGTTCTGCACCGTCTTCGACAGACGGTCCACCACGCCGCACTCCTTCATCAGGTTGCCCAGCATGAGGCAGCCTACGAGGGGAGCAGCCGACGGCAGCAGCAGCGCGATGATCACCGTGATGATCAGCGGGAAGAGGATCTTCTCGGTCTTCGACACCGGACGCAGCTGGCGCATCTTGATCTTACGCTCCTTCTCCGAAGTGAGCAGACGCATGATAGGCGGCTGGATCACCGGCACGAGAGCCATGTAAGAGTATGCGGCCACGGCAATCGGGCCGAGCAGTTCGGGCGCCAGGATTGCGGTGAGGTAGATCGACGTAGGACCGTCGGCGCCGCCGATGATACCGATCGAAGCCGCCTGGTCGGGCGTGAATCCGAGCGCATAAGCGCCGATGAACGTCAAAAAGATACCGATCTGGGCGGCAGCGCCCAGCAGAAAGCTCTTGGGATTGGCGATCAGCGGACCGAAGTCGGTCATGGCTCCCACGCCCACGAAGATAAGGCAGGGGTAAATACCGAGTTTTACACCCAGGTAGAGGTAGTCCAGCAGTCCGGCGCTGGCCACGAAATTGCCCCAGTGGACATGTCCGCCGGCAAAAAGGTCCGTGTGGAAGAGGTTGGCTCCGGGAAGGTTCGTCAGCAGCATGCCGAACGCAATGGTCAGCAGCAGCAGCGGCTCGAACTTATGCTTGATGGCGAGGTACAACAGGAAGAAGGCCACACAAATCATAATCAGGCTGCCCCACCCCATATTGGCGAAGAGGCCGGCGACACCGGTCGACGCGGCAAAATTTTCCAGACTGTCCAGCACGAAGTTGGAGCCGGAAGTCAATACACTCCACATAAGCCTATTCGATTACGATTAAAACGTCGCCTTCCATTACCGTAGCGCCCTGCTGTACGAGGACCTGCTTCACAACACCACCGCGGTCCGCGTCGATGTTGTTCTCCATCTTCATGGCTTCGAGCACTACGAGCGTCTGGCCTGCCGTGATGGTATCGCCGGCAGCGACCTTCACGCTCAGGATCGTACCCGGCAGCGGGCATTTCACGCTGTAACCCGACGAGGGGGCAGCGGGAGCGATACGCGGCGAAGGAGTAGCCGTCGAAGGGGTGATCATGGCGCTGTTTGCCGACTTGGGAGCCGGGGCGACCTGCGGTTTGGAGGCCGAAGAAGACTTGGCGCCCTCGATCTCGACCTCGTAATCCACGCCGTTGACCACGACGTGCGCAACCGTCGAGGTCTCGTTTACGTTGTCGATCTGGACGTTGTAATTATGTCCGTTGATTTTCAGTGAGTAATCTTTCATGTTCTTTTTTGGGTTGTCATGCTCCTACGAAAAGTTCTATTTCCGGTCGGGAAGCTGGGTTAAACCGTGAATTTTCGAATTCCAGGGCGAATAGGCCCGCTTGATGTTGAGAATGGTCAGCACCTCGGACTCCCGATCGTGCAGCGCTCCCTTGTAGATTTTGAGCGCCGTGGCGATGGCGGCGATCTCCTCGTCGCTGATCATCGGTTGGGCGTCGACCTTCTTGCCGCTCGCAGGACGAACCTTGAAGCAGGCGCCGAAACCCTTCATAATGAAGATCAGCGCCACAAGCAGGAAAACTACCAGGCTGAAACCGATCAGCGATACCCAGAGTATCTCGGACCATCCCCAGTTCGTTACAGTCAGTATTATCATATTCTCAGGCTGTTAGAGGGGAATATTCGAATGTTTCTTCGCGGGGTTCTGCAAACGCTTCGTCGCCAGCGACTGCAGGGCGCGAATCACACGGAAACGCGTATTGCGCGGCTCGATCACGTCGTCGATATAACCGTAACGGGCAGCGTTGTAGGGATTCGAGAACTTGTCGTTGTACTCCTTCTCCTTGTCAGCCACGAACTGCGCCTTCTCGGCCGGGTCGGCAATAGCGGCCACCTCCTTGCCGTAGAGCACCTCGACAGCGCCGCTGGCGCCCATCACGGCGATCTCGGCCGTCGGCCATGCGTAGTTGATGTCGCCGCGGATGTGCTTCGAAGACATCACGATGTAAGCGCCTCCGTATGCCTTGCGCAGCGTCACGGTAACCTTGGGAACCGTAGCCTCGCAGTAAGCGAACAGCAGCTTCGCGCCGTGGGTGATCACGCCGCCGTACTCCTGGGTCGTACCCGGCAGGAAGCCCGGAACGTCCACGAGGGTGACGATCGCGATGTTGAAGGCGTCGCAGAAACGGATGAAACGCGCGGCCTTGCGGCTGGCGTTGATGTCCAGCACACCGGCCATGAATTTGGGCTGGTTGGCGATGATGCCCACCGACTGTCCGTTGAAACGGGCGAAGCAGGTGATGATGTTCTTGGCATAACCCGCAGCCGATTCGAGGAACTCGCCGTTGTCGACGATGGCTTTGATGACCTCGGCCATGTCGTAAGGCTTGTTGGCGCTGTCGGGAATGATATCGTTGAGCGAATCCTCCAGACGGGTGATCTTATCCGTGCAGACGGCCAGCGGAGCATCCTCCATGTTGTTCTGCGGCATGTAGGAGATCAGCTTCTTGATCAGTTCGATGCCCTCCTCCTCGGTGTCGACGGCAAACTGCGCCACGCCCGACTTGGTGGTGTGCATCGCGGCGCCGCCCAACTGCTCCTGCGTCACGTCCTCGCCCGTCACGGTCTTCACGACCTTCGGGCCGGTGAGGAACATGTTCGAAGTCTCCTTCTTCATGATGATGAAGTCGGTCAGCGCGGGCGAATAAACCGCACCGCCGGCGCAGGGGCCGAAGATAGCCGAAATCTGCGGGATGACGCCCGACGACATCACGTTGCGCTGGAAGATGTTGGCATAGCCGGCCAGGGCGTTGACGCCCTCCTGGATACGGGCGCCGCCCGAGTCGTTCATGCCGATGCAGGGCGCGCCGTTGCGCAGCGCCATGTCCATCACCTTACAGATTTTGTCGGACATCGACAGCGACAGCGAACCGGCCGTCACGGTGAAATCCTGTGCGAAAACATACACCAAACGTCCGTCGATCGTACCGTAACCCGTCACCACTCCGTCGCCGAAGGTGTGCTTCTTCTCCATGCCGAAGTCGTAGCAGCGGTGGGTCACAAACATATCGAACTCCTCGAACGAACCTTCGTCGAGGAGCATCTGGATGCGTTCACGGGCGGTATATTTGCCCTTTTCGTGCTGTTTGTCGATCGCTTTCTGACCGCCGCCCATGCGGGCCGTCTCGCGGTTCTCGATCAGTTTGTTGATCTTATCCTGAATCTGGCTCATAATCTCTTATTTGTTTTTGTTTTCGCAAAGCTCCGTCAGGATGCCCTGGGTCGATTTCGGGTGCAGGAAGGCGATGGTCATACCCTCGGCGCCCTTGCGCGGGGTCTTGTCGATCAGGCGGATGCCCTTGGCCTCCGCGTCGGCAAGCTGCTCCTCGATGTTCTCACAGGCCAGCGCCATGTGATGAATACCGACTCCGCGGTTTTCGATGTACTTGGCGATTGTCGACTCCTCCGAAGTGGGCTCCAGCAACTCGATCTTGGTCTGACCCAGCATGAAGAACGCCGTGCGGACCTTTTGGTCGGCAACCTCTTCGATGGCGTAGCACTTCAGGCCCAATACGTTTTCCCAGTAGGGAATTGCCTCGTCGAGACTCTTCACGGCAATGCCAAGATGCTCGATATGAGAAACTTTCATAGCAAAAATTAAATTTAAGTTAGTGAATATTTATGTGTATTTTCGTTCGTTGTTATTTTGCGAACACAAAGATAGGCGAATCTTTCAGAATCGCCAAAATTAGACAGACTTTTTTTGGCAATACTTTGGCTTCGAAATTCGCAGGATGTGTCGGAAAGGACGATTCGGGGTCCGACCGGCTTCGGGGAAGTTACGATTCGAAAGCCGGGAATTCCATCCCGCAGGTCCGGACGGAACAGGTAGGCCCGAAAAAATTTTGCGGTTTCGTCTTTTTTTCATAACTTTGTTCATAGGCATCACTAAAACCAAGCACTTATGCAAATGAAAACCACTCCGAACACGGGGGGGGGTCCGAGTACCTGACCCCTGAAATCACCGCTTTCGACATCGCCGTCGAAAAAGGATTCGCCGAATCCGCCCACCTTCTCGAGGACATCACCTACGACGATTCGTGGGAATCGGCAAACCAATAACTCCGACGGCCATGAATACGAAACCCATCCTCCGCTGCGCCGCGGCTCTCGCGGCCCTTGCAGTGCTCGCCTGCTCGAAAGACGACACGGCCGAACCCGGAACTCCGGATACCTCCGGCTCCACCACCCCCTTCACCATCACCGCCACGATGGACGATGCACCCGAAACCCGCGTCTCGGCATCGGACGACGGTGCTAACAAAATCGAACTCAAATGGCAACGGAACGACAAGATTTATGTCGTCAACAGTGCCGAAACAGGTACCACATCGGCCGGAACACTCTACAAATTTACCGCCCAAAGCATCTCGACCGACGGTAAAACCGCTTCGTTTACAGCTCCCGCGGGATATGAGGGAATGCCCGCCTATGCCGCCTACGCGGGAACCTTATCTTCTTTCTTCAATCCGGCGAGCATAGGCATCGGCATCGGCGCTTATAGAACCTCGGCATCTGGCCTGCCCGAGATCTACCCGCTGTACGCCGCCTACGACGCCGAAACCCGACAGTTGAAATTCAAGCCCCTCTTCGCCGTGCTCAAACTCAACGTCACCCTGCCCGAAGGGGCCTCGGGTGTCCTCTCCCGGCTGAGGATCGGTTCGGAGGACGGCTCTGAAATCTTCTACTACGGTTCTTACGACATCACTTCCGGGGAGGCGGTACGCAAAAGCAGTTCGGTAGCCAACAAAATCATCCAGTCAGGCAGTTCGCCGTTTACCGGCAACACGGAACAATCCGTCTATCTCTCCGTCAATCCCGGGACCGAACTGACGGGAAAGGAGCTCGAAATCGACCTGATCGTCGGAACGAGCGTCTACACCGCCACGGTCAAGGGCGCAAAGCTCGAAGCCGGAAAGTGTTATCCCCTGACACTCGGGACCGCGAAATGGACCGCACGCAAAATCTACGAAGGCGGAACGGGCGCCCAGAACGATCCTTACCGAATCACAACCGAAACGAACCTGCGGGCTCTGGCACGGACCGTAAGAACCGGAGAAACTTATAAAGGCAAATACTTCCTGCTGACAGGGGACATCTCCGGCATCCAAACCTCCGAGGCGGAGCCGTGGCTGCCCATCGGAACGGGTGAATCCTTTTTCGGCGGGAATTTCGACGGAGGGAACCACACCGTCGGCGGCACGTTCCAGTTTTCGGACAAGGACGGAACAAGTCTCGGGCTTTTCGGGTATTGTAGCGGCGGCAGTATCTCGAACCTGACGCTCGCCGGCGATGTAGCTTACAGCGGCACCCAAACAGCTACGGTTCGTTTGGGCGGCATCGCGGGGTATTGCGAGGGCACAATCACCGGATGCACCCATACGGGAGCGCTGACGGCGACAAACGCGCAGGCGAACACGATCTATGCAGGCGGCATTGCGGGGGATTACAGCGGCACAATCATCACCGGATGCACCCAACAAAACGGAAACATCCTGGTGAATGCGGGTAATTCTACCCGTGTCGGGGGCATCGTGGGCTATATGTACCAATCTTCGTCCGTGATGCATACCTGCCACAACAGCGCGAGCAGCATCGTGGCGACTGGACAATATACCGTTAGTGCCGGAGCGCTGGTCGGGAGCAACAACGGCACGGTTTACAGCTGTTCGACGTTCACGGGGCTGACGATCTCCGAAAAAGGCACGCAGCAGAACCCCGTAAGGGCTATCGGCTACGGCTACCCGGGGCAGGACGTGACCCAGCCGTGTCCCGACGGGCACACCGACTGATCCCGTTCTCCCCCGAAAATGCAGACGGACGGTCCTTTTCGAAGGGCCGTCCGTCGTTTTGCCGATCGGGAAAGGGGCTCAAAGAGGGGCGGGCGCAGAACCGGACGGAAAGCGTTGCGCCAAACCGTTCGCATTCTGAAACCGGCGGGTTACAGCGACGTGTAAATCTGCATGAGCCGTTCGGCGACGGCGTATTCGGAAAAGAGTTCCGCACGGCGGCGTTCCCGGTCGCGCATCGTGCGGCGCCACGACTCGTCCTCCAGGGCATTTTCAAGCGCCGCAAGAACCTCGCCCGGCACTTCGGGACGCACATAGGCCGCGGCGTTTCCGGCCGCTTCACGGTTGATCTGCGTGTCGCTCAGCACCATCGGCAGCCCCGCGCGCAGGGCCTCAACCACGGGAACGATCGACGCGTCGGCATCGGCGTCGGGCAGGTAAACAAAGATTCGCGCGAGGCGGAACAGCGCCGGAAGGTCCGCCGGGGTCAGTTCGTAGATAAAATCCACCCGGGTCGCGATATGACGTTCGCGGGCATAGTCCAACAAAAAATCGGAGTAGGCCGTACGGCGGCCGCAGACGACCACCCCGGCGGTGGACTCCATAGCGAGCAGGGCATCGAAAACCGCCTCGTGGTTGTGGCGCGGTTCGACAGTTCCTAACATCAATATAAACCGCTCTGGCAAACCATACTTACGCCTTGTATGTTCAAGTTCCGCTTGAGATGGATTCTCACGCGGCACGGGAGCCGCCAGCGGCATCATGACTTCGATTTTCGACGGGTCGATGCTGAGGCGTTCCGACAACTCTTCGCGGGCCGGAGTGCTGACCGTGATAACCCGGCTGGCCCGCCGCAGCGCACGGCGATAGAGCGTAAGGGCGAAGAGCCGCTCGGAAAGCGTATAAAGCTGAGGGTAACGCAGGAAATTGAGGTTCGGGACCGTCATCACCGAAGGCACGCGCCGCAGGCGGACGGCAAGCGGCAGCGACGGCTTAAATCCATGGTAGAGGTCAACCTGTTTATATGACTTTCCATCAACGACATATTCATGTTCCGGAGCATAATGAGCCAACACTTTGGCAAGGTGTTGGGAGTAGGTCCCGCGGGGTGTGGCGGGAGCCGTGTCGAGTCCTATTTTCATAACTTGATCCTAAAAAATTGGTCCATATGGCAAATAATTGTTATCTTTATCGAATAAAACGAGGCTCTCTTATGAAGAAAGTGCTGCTTATATGGCTGTTGGCCGCGGGTTTCGCATCCGCAGGCGTCACGGCCCAGAACATCGCCCTCGGCGAACGCGTCCCCGAACTCAAGGCCCAGGCATGGCTCGACGACCGCCAGCCGATCCCGGCCCCGATGACTTACATCGAGTTCTACCATTCGACGAACCCCGCATGCAAAACCTCGCTCGAACGCCTGAAGGAACTCACGGGCAAATTAGGGACCAAACTACGCGTAATCGTCGTAACCAAGGAAGATGCCGCGAAAATCGCCCCGCTGCTGCGCCCCTACCTTTCGGAGCGGCTCACGGTGGTCCTCAACGCCGAAAAGGGTTTCACGGCATTCGGCGTGACCTACCTGCCGTTCGGCGTGCTGACCGACGCCAAAAACCGTGCCCTGTGGATGGGAAACTCACTACAAATCAATGAAAAACTGATCGAACAATCAACCCGGTAACATACCATGTCATTCACCAAGATAGACCACTACGAAAAAGAGTACGCAGACACGCACCACGACACAGCCCTCAACGTCACACAGGGCGTTGAAGATCAACCGATAATAAACCCTTACTTCAAGCGTCGCAAGAAGCATGCACTCTCTACCGGAGAGTATGTCGCAGGCATACTCGCGGGCAATATCACCATCCTCTCGCAGGCCATCACGCTCGTCGAATCGAACAATCCCGAGCATTACGCGCAGGCGCAGGAGATCATCGAAGCCTGCCTGCCCCACGCCGGAAAATCGGTCCGCATCGGCATCACGGGCGTCCCGGGAGCCGGCAAGTCGACCTTTATCGAAGCCATCGGCAACATGGTCGTTTCATTGCGGCACAAACTGGCCGTGCTGGCCATCGACCCCTCGTCGGAGCGCAGCGGCGGATCGATCCTCGGCGACAAAACCCGCATGGAGAGCATCTGCAACAACCCCTCCGTCTTCGTGCGGCCCTCGCCCTCGGCGGGATCGCTGGGCGGCGTAGCCCGCAAGACGCGCGAGACGATCGTACTGTGCGAGGCCGCCGGATTCGACGTGGTATTCATCGAGACGGTCGGCGTCGGGCAGTCGGAAACAGCCGTGCATTCGATGGTCGACCTCTTCATGCTGTTACAGATTTCCGGCGCAGGCGACGAGCTGCAAGGCATCAAGCGCGGCATTATGGAGATGGCCGACCTGATGGTCATCACCAAGGCCGACGGCGAGAACATCCACAAGGCTGAACTGGCGCAGACGCAGTTTCAGGGCGCACTGAGGCTCTTCCCCATGCCCGAATCGGGCTGGCGGCCCAAGGTATACACCTCGTCGGCGGTGGCCAAAACAGGTTTGGAGGAGGTTTGGAAGGGAGTGGAGGAATATCTCGACCATATCCAGAAGAACGGCTATTTCCAGCACAACCGCAACCGCCAGAACAAATATTGGATGTACGAATCGATCAACGAGGTGCTGCGCAACAGTTTCTACCGCGACCCGGCCGTAGAGGCCCATATCGGGGAGTATGAAAAGCGCGTGCTGGAAGACAAAATCTCGTCGTTCATCGCCGCCAAGGAGTTGCTGGACATCTATTTCAAGGATACCCGGACACTCGAATAACGGCCCTAAAAACGAAGAACCCCGCCGCCCGAAAGGGAACGGCGGGGTTTTCTATGACGGGAGTCCGGAACCGACGGAGAGACAGGAATCGGAAAAAGGCGGCAGCGCAGCGGCCAAAACCGACGGAAGAAGTCAGCGACCCGGAACCAGCAGAGAGTACGGCAGGCACAGGATCGGACAATCAGCATACCGACCGTCCTCCCGCAATCTAAAACCCGGCGTTTTACGCCGACAGGACGGTTATTTCAGTACCGGAAGACGGAGTTTGAAAACCACGGCGACGATCCGGACCGCAATGACGCTTACGGCGGCGGCAATTTGGAGCGCGGCGCCCGAAAGCCCCAGCAGTTGGCATCCCCAGAAAACCACGCCGCCGAAAACACAGGCCAGGGCGTAGATTTCCTTGCGGAAGATCAGCGGTTCCTCGTTGATGAGGATGTCGCGCAGGACACCTCCGGCAGCGCCCGTGATCGTACCCATAACGACGGCCACCCACATCGGGAATCCCGCGGCGAGGGTCTTCTCGATCCCCACGACGGTAAACAGGCCCAGGCCGACGGCGTCGAAGATATAAAACGTATTGTCGAGGCGGACGAGGTATTTGCGCAGGCCGATAACGATCGCCAGGGCGAAGGCCGTAACGACCAGGTAATCGCCGTTCAGCATCCAGAAAGGCGTCAGGTCCAGCATGATGTCGCGCATCGTACCGCCCCCTATCGCCGTAGTGATTCCCACGACATAGGCCCCGAACCAGTCGAAGCGTTTCGCCGCAGCCAGCCGGATGCCGCTGATGGCGAAGGCCAGCGTACCCACAATTTCGATAACAGAGAAAAAGGTCATAATCCGAATTTGTTACAGCCGGGAGTCCCCGTCTGAATTGGGACTGCAAAGATAGGACAAATCTGCAAAAGAGAAAACACGCCGCACGGAATACGGCAACGATTACCGGGAAAAATCGCACCGCCGCATCGTCACGGAAATATCCATGAACAACGCAGCGGTGCGACGTTACAAAACCGAAACCGGGTTATTCGGGCCAGGCGAACTCCAGCGTGCAGTCGAAGCTGTCGGAACCGTCGACGACCGAAACCTTCGTCGGATAGCCCTCGGCGTCGAACTCATAGCGGAAATCGCGTCCGGCGTTCGACAGCAGGTGCTTCGTGCCCGGCCCCATCACCCCGGCCAGATAGCCGATGTAGCCAAAGCCCAGACCGTCGTCGTCGAAATCGAAGCTGAAAACCTCCGGGGCCTCGAACGGAAGCATCAGTCCCGCGACGTTCTCCGTCGGGGAGTAGCGATATTCGACCTTGTTCCACGTATATTCCAGAATATCCTCCTGGTTGTATACCCCGTCGCCGTTCAAGTCGAAATCGGGAACCCCGTCGCCGTTAGGGTCCCAGTCGAAACGCTCCTTCACGTACTCTTTCACCAGATCGCCGTCCGTCCATGTCGCCTGACAAAAGGCGATGAACTGCGCCCGGTCGTCGGTCGATTCGTAGAAACAGAGCCGTCCGGCGGAGTTATAAGCGAGATTGGCGGCCCCGAGGAACGTCTTGTTCTTCGTATCGGTGGCCGCAATGCGCACGGCGCGGCCCTGGGCGTCGAGGGTGTAGACCGCCGTAACGGCCGCGTCGTAAACCCCGTCATCGTCCGTAAAACGTCCTTCGAGCGTCGCGGTCAGCTTGCCGGGGGCGTAGTCGAGGCGGCAGGCCGCAGTCTCGCCGTCGCCGCTGCCCTCGATCTTCGCCAGGCGGCCGTCCTGCCATGTGAAGCGGAACTCGACGGTTCCTTCGCCGGGGATCACGGCTTTCAGGCTTTTCAGCCGACGCGCCGAAGGCAGGTCTTCGCTCACGGGGGAGGCGGTCATCTTGGAGACATGTGCGTTCCCGTTGGGGAAAACCACTGTTATTGCGGCGCTGCCCGCATGCAGTTCGTCGAATCGAATATTGCAAACCGAATTCTGTTCGCGATCCAGAAGCACCAAAGCCCTCAAATCCCCCAAAACGACGTAAGTTCCCGAGATCACAGGGACGGCGGGGGCCTGGGAGCGCACTTCGCTGCCGACCGGAACGAGCAGGAACGAGTCGGACATCAGGGTCAGCGATTCATAGGGGAAGCCGATAGTGCCTGTTTTATCGAAAACCCATGTTTTGCAGACGGCGGCCTGCAGGGCTTCGATCGTCGCGGGATATTCGGTCAACTCGGCCTCCTGCGTTACGGTGAGCGCGGCGCAGGTTTTGCCGCCGGCCTCGATACTGACGGTGGCCGCGTCGGGCTCGCGGTCCGTGGTGTTGGGATCGGCCGAGACGGTGAATTTGCCCGCGGCAGAGATGACTTTGCACCACGCCTTGTCCGACGAGGCTTTCCACGCCAGGTCGGAAGTGACGGTTACGGTGTAACTCTCGGTCGCGGCAGCCGAGAAGCGGATGGGATTTTCACGCGACAGAAGTACCGCAGGAGCCTTATTCGGCGGCGTGGGGGGGGGTGTCGGCGGATCGCCGCCCTTGTCGCCGCAGGCGGTGAAGAGAAGCGGCAGGCTGAGAAGGAAAAGAATTCGTTTCATCGTAAATGGAGTTTGGTGTTTAGTACAAAGATAGCATAATTATTGAATCCGGAGCGGTGAGCTGGATACCCTGCGCAAGGAGCGGCATCGGCATCAGGGACAACAGCAGAAATAGAAGGTGTTTCATGTAAGGTTGGGTTTGGATAACGGTTGCCGAGTCCCTGCGGCCACCCGAACGAAAAAAGGGGATGCGCTCCTGCGATGCAGGCATATAAAAAACGTGGGACTAAACCCTTTATTTGAGTGTGAGGCCTTAGGATACCCTGGTAGTCAAATAAAACAGTAAAGCCCACGCGTGATGCGCGAGCGATCTGCCCTATCCCCGACTACCATCTGAAAGTTCCTAAGTTTCACACAGCAGGAATAAAAGCTGACGCTTCTTATATGTAGAGTCCGTCGCGGACGGACATGCGGACGATGTGTTTTCTAAACGATAGGCGGAGGTTTTAAGGTTATGCAGACAAATTTAATGAAAAATTCCGAATATCAAAAGGACAGCCCGACAACCATCCGCCCGAACGGATGCGAAAAGACGCCCCGGCAGCAAAAATGCCTCGGAACAAAGACGATACAAACAAGCGTTTCACACGGTGTAACGGTATAACGAACGCGGGCTGGGCAGAGCCGGGAGCGAACACCGAAACCGGAACGTGCGGTCAGGCCTCTTGGGCGTGGAGGCTTTCGGCAGTGACAGCGTACCGGGCACGCAGGCGGTCGGCCAGTTCGGGAACGCCCTCGGCGGCGCGTTTGCGGATCACTTCGAGCGGATTACGCACCCCCTTGATCGCCGGGCGGCCGGGATCGACCACGTAAACCGGAATGTCGGGACGCACGCAGCGCACCAGCGAGGCCGCCGGATAGACCGCCAGCGACGTGCCCACGACGACCAGGATGTCGGCTTCGGCAGCCAGAGCGGCGGCCCGGTCGAATTCGGGAACAGGTTCGCCGAAAAAGACGATGTGCGGGCGCAGCAGCGATCCGTCGGGCGCACGGTCGTTGAGCCGCTGTTCGACACCGTCGAACGGCACAATAAGCGACGGATCGGCCGTCGAACGCAGTTTGGTCAGTTCTCCGTGCAGGTGGAGGATATGCGTCGAACCTGCCCTTTCGTGGAGATTGTCGACATTTTGGGTGATGACCTGTACGTCGAAATCGCGTTCCAGGTCGGCAATGGCCAGGTGGGCCGCATTGGGCATGGCTTTGCGCATTTCGGCGCGCCGGTCGTTGTAGAAACGGATCACGCCCCGGCGGTTAAAACCGAGCGCTTCGGGGATACAAACCTCTTCGATCCTGTAATTTCCCCATGTTCCGTCAGAGTCACGGAACGTCGCCAAACCGCTGTCGGCGCTGACGCCAGCGCCGGAGAAGACAACGAGTTTTTTCATAGTAAGATGTAGTTTCGCCGGGTAAAGATAGCAAATTTATGGCATAGTTCATGCAAGATTCGGACGATGTAAACCAAATTAAATTTTTTTACACTATGGATCAACAAAAACACACCACCGAAGACACCCTGACCGACATTTTCGGCTCGAAGGAGATGCGCTCGCCCGCCCCGACGGAGTTCATTCCCAAAAACAAAACCGCGCCCGAAATCGCCTATCAGTTAGTCAAGGACGAGACCTATCCCCAGACCCAGCCGCGGCTGAACCTGGCTACGTTCGTGACTACCTACATGGACGATTATGCCACGCGTCTGATGAACGAGGCCATCAATATCAATTACATCGACGAGACGGAGTATCCGCGCGTTGCGGTGATGTGCGGACGTTGCCTGAACATCGTTGCCAACATGTGGAACACGCCCGAAAAGGCCGAGTGGAAGACCGGCGCACTGGGCATCGGATCGTCCGAAGCCTGTATGCTGGGCGGCGTGGCCGCATGGCTGCGCTGGCGCAACCGCCGCAAGGCCGCAGGCAAACCCTTCGACAAACCGAACCTGGTGATGAGCACCGGATTCCAGGTCGTATGGGAGAAGTTCTGCCAGTTGTGGCAGATCGAGATGCGCACCGTGCCCCTGACGCTCGACAAACCGACGCTCGACATCGACGCGGCGCTGAAGGTCTGCGACGAGAACACCATCTGTATCGTGCCGATCGCCGGTGTGACGTGGACGGGCCTCGACGACGACATCGAAGGGCTGGACAAGGCGCTCGACGCCTACAACCAGAAGACCGGCTACGAAATTCCGATCCACGTCGACGCGGCTTCCGGCGGTTTCATCCTGCCGTTCCTGCGTCCCGAAAAGAAATGGGACTTCCGCCTCAAATGGGTGCTGTCGATCTCCACGTCGGGCCACAAATACGGCCTGGTGTACCCCGGTCTGGGATGGGTCGTATGGAAGGACAAGAAGTACCTGCCCGATGAGATGTCGTTCTCGGTCAACTACCTGGGCGCCAACATCACGCAGGTGGGCCTGAACTTCTCGCGTCCCGCGGCGCAGATCCTCGGCCAGTACTACAACTTCATCCGCCTGGGATTCGAGGGTTACAAGGAGGTGCAGCAGAACTCGATGGACATCGCCAAGTACTGCCACCAAGAGATCGGCAAGATGCCGTGCTTCAAGAACTACGCCAAGGAGGTCGTCAACCCGCTGTTCATCTGGATGATGGATCCCGAGTACGACAAGAAGGCCAAGTGGACGCTGTTCGACCTGCAGGCCGCCCTGCAGCAGAGCGGCTGGATGGTTCCGGCGTACACCATGCCCAAGAACATCGACGATCTGATCGTCATGCGTATCGTGGTTCGCCAGGGTATGTCGCGCGACATGGCCGACATGCTGCTGGGCGACATCAAGAACGCCGTAGCCGAGTTCGAGAAACTCCAGTACCCCACTCCTTCGCGTATCAAGTACGAAAACAAGGAGCACCAGAAAGGTAAGGTTTACACGCACTGATAGACCCGCCGCCCCTTTCGGCGGCAAACGACAGCTCTGCTGCCCCGAAGGACGTTTTCCCGCGGCCGGTAACGGCTGACCGAACATTCAGGGACCTTCCCCGCGACACGCGCCCTCTCCGGGCGGCAGAACACCGGACGGCTCCCGCTTCACCCCCGAAGCGGAGCCGTCTTTTTTGTGTCCCGCCAAAATATCCGCCGCCGAAGCGGGTTTTTCCAGCCCGCGGAACCGGAACCGTGCAACAAGCGCTTTCCACCTCCGAAACCCATCCCACGGGCAGGTGGCGAACGCTGCTGCCAAACAGGACAATATACCTGTACACCGGAACTTGTCCGGACCGGAAAAAATACCTATCTTTCGTCCGTTTTATCCCCATCGACTATGAAAGAGAATTTCGACCTGTTCCTGATCGTCATGGCCCTGCTCGCCGCCGTGGTTTATGCCGCACTGCACTTCTTCGAAGCGGGCTACGGCTACCTTTTCGACCGCCGCTACGGACCTCCCGTGCCCAACCGCCTGGGCTGGATGCTGATGGAATCCCCGGTTTTCGTGCTGATGTGCCTGCTGTGGGCTTCGTCCGAGAGGATGTGGCAGGCCGGGCCGCTGGCGCTGTTCATCCTTTTCCAGTCGCACTACCTCCAACGGGCCTTCATCTTCCCGCTGCTGATCCGCGGCAAAGGCAAAATGCCCCTCGGAATCGTGCTGATGGGCATGGTGTTCAACACGCTTAACGCCCTGATGCAGGGCGGCTGGATTTTCTACGTCTCGCCCGCAGGCTATTACGACGACTGGTTCGCACAACCCTACATCTACATCGGCGGGGCGCTGTTCCTGGCCGGAATGGCCGTAAACCTCCATTCGGACCACATCATCCGCAACCTGCGCCGTCCGGGCGACACGCGCCACTACATACCCCGCGGCGGAATGTTCCGCTACGTTTCGTCGGCCAACTACTTCGGCGAACTGCTGGAGTGGACGGGCTTCGCCGTGGCCTCGTGGTCGTGGGCGGGCGCCGTGTTCGCCTGGTGGACCTTCGCCAACCTCGCTCCGCGGGCCGCATCGCTGCGCAAACGCTACGAACAGGAGTTCGGCGAGGAGTTTTCGCGACTCGGGCGCAAACGTATCATTCCCTTTATTTATTAACCCATGTCCGACCTTTTTACCCCTTACAAATTAGGCCCTGTCACGCTGCGCAACCGCACGATCCGTTCGGCGGCCTTCGAGTCGATGGGCAAGGATTTCGGCCCTACGCAAGAACTCAAAGATTACCATGTCGCAGTAGCCCGCGGAGGCATCGGCATGACGACGCTGGCCTACGCCGCGGTGTGCCGCAGCGGGCTTTCGTTCAACAAGCAATTGTGGCTGCGCCCCGAGATCGTCCCGGGGCTGCACGATATCACCGACGCGATTCACCGCGAAGGAGCTGCGGCGGCCATACAGATCGGCCATTGCGGCAATATGACCCACCTGACGACCGCCGGGCAGATTCCGATCGGCGCCTCGACGGGATTCAACCTCTACGCCTACACCCCGGTCAGGGGCATGCGCAAAAGCGAGATCGAACAGGTCGCCAAAGATTTCGGCACGGCGGTCCGTACGGCCCACGACGCCGGATTCGACTCGGTGGAGGTGCATGCCGGACACGGCTACCTCATTTCGCAGTTCCTCTCGCCCTACACCAACCGCCGGCGCGACGAGTACGGCGGGTCGCTGGAAAACCGCATGCGGTTCATGCGCATGTGCCTGGGCGAAGCCGTCGAGGCCGCGCGTGCGTGCGGCATGGCCGTCACGGTGAAGCACAACATGTACGACGGATTCCGCGGCGGCATCGAAATCCCCGAGAGCCTCGAAATCGCCAAGGCCATCGAGTCGTTCGGCGTGGACGGCATCGTCCTTTCGGGCGGATTCGTCTCGAAGGCCCCGATGGCCGTGATGCGGGGGCTGATTCCGATCTACACGATGAGTTACTACTCGCCGCTGTGGCTGCGCTACTTCATTCGCTGGTGCGGCCCCTTTATGATCAAACAATTCCCCTTCGAGGAGTGCTACTTCCTCGAAGACGCCAAGAAGTTCCGGGCCGCGCTCCGGGGACCGCTGATCTACGTCGGGGGCCTCGTGAGCCGCGAGGGCATCGACCGGGTGCTCGACGCCGGATTCGAACTGGTGCAGATGGCCCGCGCACTGGTCAACGACCCGGCCTTCGTCGAGAAACTCCGCGCGGGCGACGCCTCGACGCGCAGCGCATGCGACCACCGCAACTACTGCATCGCGCGGATGTATTCGGTGGATATGAAGTGCTGCAAGCATTGCGACGGACTGCCGCGGAAGATTGCCGAAGAACTCAAACGCCTGCCCTGATGAAACGCGGAGCAATCACACCGGGAAGCGCCTGGGCGCTGGTGACGGGCGCCGGATCGGGCATCGGACGCTGCTACGCCCTGCGGCTGGCCGCGCTGGGCTACAACCTCGTACTGGCAGGCAACCGCCGCGAACCGCTGGAGACGGTGAAGGGCGAGATACTCGGCGATCCCACGGCTCCGGGAACCGCCGCCGGGTTCCGGCCCGACGTGCGGACGATCGAAATCGACCTGGCGCGCACGGAAGCCGCCGCGGAACTCTGGCAGGCCGTACGCCGCGAAGGCGCCGCGATAGACGTGCTGATTAACAATGCCGGGATGTTCTCGTTCCTCGACATTCTGCAAACCCCTGCCGAGCGTATCGAACGCATCGTGCTGCTGCACGACCTGACGAACACCCAGTTGTGCCGCCTCGCAGCCGCCGACATGGCGAAGCGCGGCAGCCGGGGCCACATCCTCAACATGTCCTCCTACTCGTTGTGGATGCCCTTCCCGGGGCTGGCGCTTTACAGCGCATCGAAGGCCTACCTGCGGTCGTTCTCGGTGGCCTTCGCAAAGGAGGTGGCGGAACACGGCATCCGCGTCACGGCGGTCTGTCCGGCAGGCGTGGCGACCGACCTCTACGGGCTGACGCCTCGCTGGCAGCGCATCGGCACACGCCTCGGAGTGCTCATCACGCCCGACTCGTGTGCCCGGAGGGGACTGCGCGCCCTGTGGCGGGGCCGCCGCTGCATCGTTCCCGACTGGTGGAACCGCGCATGGATTCCCCTTTGCAAGGTGCTGCCGATGTGGGTGCTGCGTCCGGTAAGGAGGTTCACGATGAAATTCCAGAAATAGGCATATCTAACGAATAGCGAAAAACATGAAAGATTTGATAAACACACGCTGCGGCTGGGCCGGAACGGACGAACTGTACATAAAATACCACGACGAAGAGTGGGGTAAACTCGTTACCGACGACAACATCCTGTTTGAATTTCTGGTGCTCGAAAGCGCCCAGGCCGGGTTGTCCTGGATCACGATCCTCCGAAAAAGGGAGGGATACCGGAAAGCATTTCACGGCTTCGACGTGAAGAAAGTGGCGCAAATGACCCCGGAAGACATCGAGCGACTGATGCAATTTGACGGAATCGTCAAAAACAGGCTAAAAATCAAGAGTACGATCAACAATGCAAAACTGTTCATGGCCATTCAGGAAGAGTTCGGCAGTTTCTACAACTACACCCTGTCCTTTTTCCCCGACGGGAAACCCATCGTCAACGATTTCAAGACCCTGAGCCAGATTCCCGCCACATCGCCCGAATCGGACGCCATGAGCAAAGACATGAAAAAACGGGGCTTCAAGTTCTTCGGATCGACGATCTGCTACGCCCATTTGCAGGCGGCGGGTTTTATCAACGACCATTTGGAAGGCTGTTTCTGCAAATCCACGGCCTGCGACCGGCATTCGTAAACCGCTTATTCCGTACGCAAAACAACAATAACTATGGATAAAATCAAAAACGTCGTCTTCGACCTCGGAGGCGTGCTGGTCGGCATCGACCTCAACCGCTGCATCGCGGCGTTCCGCAAACTCGGCATGGACGCCGTGGCCGAAATCATCAACCCCTACTACCCTGCCGAGATGATCGGACGGCTGGAGCACGGCGACATCACGTTCCACGAAGCCTGCAATCAGATGCGCGCCCTGTCGGGCACGCCGGAGGTCACCGACGACGAGATCGCCCGGGCCTACGGGGAGTTCCTCACGGAGATTCCCGTCGCAAAACTCCGCCAGATCGACGACCTGCGCCGGCGGGGATTCCGCACCTACGTGCTCTCGAACAACAACACCGCGTCGATGGAGTACGTGCGCCGGATGTTCACAGCCGACGGCAAGACGATGGACGACTATTTCGACGCCGTCTACCTCTCCTACGAACTGCACGAACTGAAACCCTCGGAGGCGATTTTCCGCAAGATGATCGCCGCGAGCGGCATGATTCCCGAAGAGACCCTTTTCATCGACGACGGACAGAAGAACGTCGACGCCGCGCAGGCGCTCGGGTTCTCGGTCTACATGCCCGCCTACGGAGAGGATTTCGGACACATCCTCGAAAACCTCAACAGCTATGAAGAGAGCCTATAAAATCACCCTGATCGTAGTCGCCGCACTGATCGTACTGGTGCTGGCCGTCGCCGTCGCGGTTTCGCCCGTGACCAAAAACTACATCGAAAAGCACGACCGCGAACTGCTGGGCCGCTCGATACGCATGGAGCGCCTGCGGATCAACATTTTCACGGGCCGCCTGCGTGTCGAAGGCCTGCGGATCGGCGGCACGAACGATTCGACGGTCTTCTTCGCGCTCGACAGTTTCGACATGCGCATGCGCATCCTGCCGCTGCTCTCGAACCGCGTCATGGTGAAGCACCTCCACTTCACGGCCCCCGACATAAAAGTCTACCAGCAGGGCAGCGCATTCAGCTTCGACGATATTCTCCGGCGTTTCGCGTCGGCGGACACCGTCGCCGCGGCCGAAGAGCCGTCGAAACCGTGGGAAATCGGGCTTTACGACATCCGTATCCGCAAGGGGCGCATTTTCTACAAAGACCTCGAACTCGACGCCATATGGGGGCTCAACGACATCGACCTGCAAATTCCGGGCGTCTACTTCGGCGGCGAAAAGACCGACGTAGGGGCCGTGCTCAACTTTGCGGAAGGCGGTTCGCTGGCGACGAGCGTAGCCTACGACATCGCTTCGTCGGAATTCGACATCGGACTGAAACTCAAAGACCTGACCCTTACGGGAATGCTACCCTACTTCCGCCAGTCGCTCGACATCGGAAGCGTCGCGGGACGCCTCTCGGCCGACATCCGCCTCCGCGGCGACACGGAGCACCTGCTTTCGCTGCGCACCGAAGGAACAGCTTCGCTGGCGGGATTTTCGCTGACGGACATGCAGCAACGCCCCGTGGCCGGGGTCGACACGCTGGGCATGCAGTTGGCCGAAGGCGACCTCGGAAAGATGCGCTTCCGCTTCGACCGTCTCTACGTCGGGGGATTTTCGCTCCTGGCGGAACTCACGCCCCAGGGCGACAACCTCTCGGCGCTGATGAAGCCTTCGCCCGAGCCCCCTGCCGCATCGGCCGAACCGATCCCGGAGGCCGCAGCATCCGAAGGAGGCCCTACGCTCCAGATCGCCGACCTCGAAATCGCCGGGGGACGGGTGACGCTGCGCGACCTGACGATGAACCGTCCGTTCGAATACGCCATGACCGATATCCGCATGCGAAGCCGCAACTTCGATCCCTCGGCACGCAACAACCTCCAGATCGAGGCACGGATGCAGCGCACCGGACAGGCGAAACTCCGCTGGGAAGGGACGCTCGACAACCTGAACAACCAGAACATCACACTTTGGCTTTCGAACCTCGACCTGCGCGACTTCTCGCCCTATTGCGAGCATTTCACAGCCTATCCGCTGACACGCGGCAACCTCACGTTCCGCAGCCAGAACGTCATCCGCAACCGTTACCTCGACGGCACGAACCACCTCGACGTGTTCGAACCGCGCGTGGACAAGAAACGCAAGGACCTGAAACCCGAAATGAACATTCCGCTCAAATTGGGGCTTTACGTGCTCAAAGACAAGAAAGGCCACGTCAAAATGGACCTTCCGGTGGGCGGAAACCTCGATTCGCCGGAGTTCTCCTACCGCAAAATCGTGCTCAAAGCCATCGGCAATGTGCTGCTCAAAGTCGTAACGGCGCCCTTCTCGTTCCTTTCGGGCAGCCGCGACAATCTCGAATACATCCCCGTCGATCCGGCGCAATATGCCTTCACCTCGGAGCAATACGCCTCGTTCGACCAGATTGCCCAGATGCTCAAGGACAAACCCGAAATCCAGATCGCACTGACCCAGCGCATCAACCTCGCCCGGGCCCTGCCCGCACAGGCCGCCAACGCCCTGCGGCTGGCCTACCACAACAGCCTCGCGGCGGCAGACTCGACCGGACAGCGCCCGCAGCTCTCGATGCTCGAATACGAAAAACTCCAGCAGATCGACATCCGCACCCCGGCAGTCGCGGCCTTTGCCGATTCGCTGCTCTCGGCGCAGGGACGTTCGCCGCAAGGCATGTCGCCGGATACCAAAGCCCTCGCGCTCTACCGCGAACAGGCCCTCGGACTGCTCCGGCGGATGATGGCCGCACGCGACAAAGCGTTGGCGGAGTATATGTTCACGACGCATGGAGTTCAGCCGCCGTCGTTCCGCCTGCAACCGCTGGATTCGCTCGCGCTGGCGGCCTACACGGGCCGCGACCGCTACACGATCGCCCTGGGCGTCGACGGCGAAACCATCGAGATCGGAGAAGAACAGCCCGCGGAAACCGATGCCGCCGGGACTCCCGCAGAATCCGGAGCCGGCACGACGGCGAATCCGCCCGCAATTCCGGCGGACAGTTTGCCGGCAACGACTCCGGCCGCTCCCGTTCCGGCGACGAGCGTATCAACCGAAACGACAGCGGGCAACGCTTCGGCGAAGGCTCCCGCAGGCGATGCCCCGGCGGTATCGTCATAACAATTTTCGGGCGAATGCTCCGGCCCCGGAACCTGGGACCTGGGACCGGAGCCGCCTTCAAAACAGCGCCGGAAACGTCTCCAATCCATTAGCCGCGCTTTTCCCGGCAAAAGTTTGCCGGAACGGAAAAAAGCAGTTATCTTTGCACCCCGGAATCGCAAGGTTCCCCCGACCGAAAAAGTCCGGGGATGATCCCGAAAGGATCATTCGCAGGCCTCGAGGCCGGGAACGACGGGGTGTAGCGCAGTCCGGTTAGCGCACCTGCTTTGGGAGCAGGGGGTCGTGGGTTCGAATCCCGCTACCCCGAC
>ENA-UESI01000033-UESI01000033.1-human-gut-metagenome-genome-assembly--contig:-NODE-33-length-100446-cov-6.141946_pt1 | contig 100446 bp, 93 predicted proteins | sample MGYA00243005_ERZ508006 | MGnify/ENA primary metagenome ERZ508006 (study PRJEB26167, sample SAMN06115436) | human gut metagenome | host: Homo sapiens | place: China:Shandong | collected 2015-06-10... | reverse complement strand
GGGAAGTATAGCATTCCCCCGTACATCATCGGCCATGGCACGGCCATGGATGCCGAACAGCTTGGGGATGGACGGGCCGGTGATGTCGGCATCCAGGATGCCGCAGTGGTAGCCCCGGCGGGCCATGGCGCAAGCCAGCAGGGCACTGGTCATGCTCTTGCCGACACCGCCTTTGCCCGAAACAACGCCGATGACCTTTTTCACGCTGCTGTTGGGGTTGGGGGCATCGTGCTCAGGTGCGGCGGTGCGGGAAGAACATGCTGCCCCGCAGGTGGAACAGTCATGGGTACATTCTTCGCTCATACTCTAACCTTTTCTCCTTTATCCTAATTAGACAGATCGTCTTGACCAACCCATATCATACCATAAAACCGGGTGGGAAACAACCCACAGGGGCGCTCATCTTCACAAGAGTGCATATTGCCCGGGAAAGACCGCATACACTGAACCGAACGCCTGTGCGGGGGAAGGAGGAAGACCATGGGGCAGAGCTACCTGAAAAACGCCGCTCTCCTGACCGGGGCGGATATCCTGCTGCGGCTGGCCGGGATGGGCCTGCGCATCTATCTGGCCAACGCCCTGGGCGGCGAGGGGATGGGGCTGTACCAGCTGGTGCTGGCGGTCTACGCGCTCTTTGTCACGCTGGCAACGGCGGGGGTCTCGGTGGCGGCCACCCGGCTGATGGCTGAGGAGCTGGCCCGGGGCCGGGCACAGGCGCGAGGGATGCTGGTGCGTCTGGCGGGCACGGGGCTGCTGCTGGGCGCGGCGGCCATGGCGGCGCAGTACGGGCTGGCCGGGGCCGCTGCCCGGTGGTGGCTGGGAGATGTGCGGGCAGCGGGCGCACTGCGGGTGTCGGCCTTCGGGATGCCCTGGATGTACGATATAGACAAGCGGATTTTCTACACCGTTCTGGGCAATGCCCTCGCCGGGGAAGGACTCACTTTTGAAGAAAACCTGAACAGGCTCCATCCCGACGATCACCGGATGCAGATTGAATTGTTGGAAGCTGTGATTCGGGGCGAAAAGGAAAAAGGGATCGCCGTATTCCGCTATTTGTCGGAGAACGGAGAATACCGTTATTACGAAAGCCAGATTATTCCAAGGAAGAAGAACGGTAAGATAATATGCCTCACCGGTACGCAGAAGGATGTGACCGAATGGTATGGCATGACCCAGGAGCTTAAAAAAATCAATAAGCAGAATGCGCTGATCCTCAATAATATCAATTCTGGGTTGGTGTATATTTCACCTGATTATAAGGTCATCTGGGAAAATGTCTCTTCCATCTTCCCGGTCCAGGCGGACGGCAAGCGATACTACGAGGCCGGAAAATTGTGCTACCGAAGCAGCCACGACTCGGATGCTCCGTGTCAGGGGTGTGCGATGATGCGGGCAATGGCGTCCAAGCATGTCGAGCATGCCGAATATACTATTCCGGGCGGCGTTTTCGAAATCTATGCCAATCCGGTGCTGAATGAACAGGGCGACGTGGAAGGTGTCATTCTCCGTATCGACAATATTACCCATCGCAAGCAGATTCAGAATGAGTTGGAAATGACCCGTAACGAAGCGCTTGCGGCCAAGGAAAAAGCGGAACAGTCGGATAAACTCAAATCGGTTTTCGTAGCCAATATGAGCCATGAAATCCGGACTCCGCTAAATGCCATCGTCGGCTTTTCCGAGTTGCTCCATACGGCGGAAAGCGAGGAGGAAAAAGACGAGTTCTGGAAAATCATCTCTACCAATAACGACCTGCTGCTTACGCTCATCAACGATATCCTCGATCTTTCCAAGATCGAAGCCGGTTATGTCGACCTGGTAAAGGATGAGTTCGATTTGGCCGGTCTGTTCGGGGATTTGGGTGCTGTTTACAGCCAGAAGATGAATCCCGGGGTTTCTTTTGCCTGCGAGATTCCGGACGGGAATTACAATGTCTGCCTGGATAAAGGGCGCCTGAGCCAGATTGTGACCAACTTTGTCAACAATGCGATTAAATTCACGAAGAACGGTTCCATCCGAATCGGATATACCGTTGACCGTGGCCGATTGAGGGTTTATTGTACCGATACCGGGATCGGCATTCCGGAAGAGAGCCGGGAAAAAATATTCAACCGCTTCGAGAAGCTGAACGGCTTCGCCCAGGGAACCGGATTGGGACTCTCTATCTGCAAAGCGATTGTCGATGCGCAGGGCGGGAATATCGGGGTGGATTCCGAGGTCGGCAAAGGTTCTACATTCTGGGCGGAACTCCCGCTGTAACGGTAATTTTGCGGTTGCCAACCCGCTGAACAGGGCATTTATTAAATTTCGTGACCGGCGGCGTCACGATAGTCCGTACGAAAAAAATGACAACGAAAAATAAGATTTATCCCCGTGAAGGGGACCTGCAGACCGTCTATCTGAAAGAGGTGGTCCGCAATCCGAATATCGAGGTCGGGGAATATACGATTTACAACGATTTTGTGAACGACCCCAAGGAGTTCGAGCGCAACAACGTCCTTTACCATTATCCCGTCAACGACGACAGGCTGGCTATCGGCAGCTTTTGCTCGCTGGCCTGCGGCGTGCGGTTCCTGTTCAACAGCGCCAACCATACGCTGGGGTCGTTGTCGACCTATCCGTTCCCGATTTTCTGGGGCGAGGAGTGGGGGATCGACAAGTCGGAAGTGGCTTCGGCGTGGGATAACCGGGGCGACATCGTCGTCGGTAACGACGTGTGGATCGGTTACGAGGCCGTCGTGATGGCGGGGGTTACGATCGGCGACGGGGCGATCGTCGCTTCGCGGGCTGTCGTGACACGCGACGTACCTCCCTATGCCATTGTGGGCGGTGTGCCCGCCAAGGTGATCAAATACCGGTTCGACGACGACACGATCCGGCGCCTGCTCGAAATCCGGTGGTGGGAGTGGCCGGCCGGAAAAATCCGTAAAGCTCTGCCGCTTATCCGCAGCGGGGCCGTCGGCGAACTGTCGCTATTTGCGGAAAATGAAATAGACGGCCAGGATCAGGCAGACGAACCCTGCGACGTGGTTCCACCGGAAGGTATCGGACTTCATAAAGAGTAACGCGAAGAGAGCGAATACCGTAAGTGATACCACCTCCTGTATTACTTTAAGTTCCCACAGCGAGAACGGACCGCCGAATTCGGCGCTTCCGATGCGGTTGGCCGGGACCTGGAAGCAGTATTCAAACAACGCGATGCCCCAGCTCAGCAGGACGATGGCGAGGATTCCGAACCGTTCGAGTCTGGATTTGAAGGCGATATGGCCGTACCATGCCAGCGTCATGAAGGCGTTGGAGACGACGAGCAGCAAAATGGTGGTAATTCCCTTGAACATGACACGCGTTTTTGACCGCGCAAAAGTAGCAAAATTTTGCATACGGCGTTCTTTCTGCCGCGAAAATTATTGCGACCCGTTTTCAGGCTCCGGATGGGCGCCCTTTCAGGCTAGCAGCGCGTCGATGTCGGTGATGTCGGCAAAGGTGTCGACGACGATGTCGGCCAGCGATTCGCCCTCCAGTACCTTGCGCGGAAGGGTTGTCGTAAGGGCTACGGTCCGGCCTGCGCCTGCGCGCCGGGCCGCCTCGAATCCGGCCCTGGCGTCTTCGAAGATCACACAGTCGGCGGGCGATACGCCCAGCGCTGCGGCCGCCGTCAGGTAAATCTCCGGATCGGGCTTGCAGTGCGCTACCATGTCGCCCGAAATCTTCACCCCGAACCAGGGATTCAGGCCGCACTTATCGAGCACGAAATCGACGTTGGCTTTGCAGCCCGACGAACCCACGGCGCACGGAATCCCCGCGGCATGGAGTTTTTCGAGCAATTCGACCAATCCGTCGACGGGGCGGATATCCGGGGCGTATATTTCGCGGTAGATGGCCTCCTTCTCGTCGGCCAGTGCCGCGAGTCCTTTTTCGCGGATCACCTCCTCGGGCATTACCAGGCGCATGATGTCGTCGTTGCCCATGCCGAAGCCGTTGTCGAGTTTCTCTTTCCAGCCGGTTACCCTGTAGCGGGCGCAAAAGATTTCGAACGCCCGGACGTGCACCGGGGAGTTGTCGACCAGTGTGCCGTCCATATCGAATATAGCTGCTTTCTTCATCGTGGTTCAGAGTTTTGAGCCGTAAAGATAGGCAAAATCCCCGACACGCCGGCTGCGGCCTGTCAGAATTTGAGTCGCAGGCTCAGGTTGACGGCGAAGTTCTGGATGTCCTGCCCGGGTTTCGGATCGCGGTGGGTGATTCGCCAGATGCAGTCCACGCGGAAGAGTTTGAATATATTCTCCACGCCGAACCCCGCTTCGACATACGGGTCCGACACCGAAGTCATGCCCACGGGGAAGAGCAGGTCGGCCTCGGTTGCGGCCAGCGACCCGTTGTTTTCGCGCGATAGCGTGCCCCAGACCCCTTTGCATACCAGTACTTCGCGCCATTTCAGCTTCTTGATCAGCGGCAGGCGTCCCAGCAGGATGCCGTTGAAATGGTGCTCCCAGAACCACGACACCCACGTATCCGAGGCGAACTCGTAGAAATTCATGCACGAGAAGGCATAAGGGTCGTAGAAATAGGTTCCGTTGCCTTCGTGGAGTTTGAGCAGTTGGTAGGGAACTTTGCCGAAGATGCGTCCGCCCTGCACCGTGATGTCCGAATAGCCGATCGGCGGCAGTTCGGGGCGGTAGCGGAGGGCTCCTTCGAGGCGGTAGTATTCGTAGCTGCCGCGCAGCACGTCGGGAATCCCGGCCGAGAATCCGAGTGTCAGGATCGGATAGACGGAACCCATATACTGCTTGTCGAAGGGCATGCGGTAGACGGTTTCATTTTTCGAGAGGCGGATGCCGACGTGCACCGCGGCGTCGGACACCGAGTTAACGAGTGTGCCGTCGGGCCGCAGCATCGGCACGTAGCGGTTGGCGAAGATACGCTGCATGCGTGCTCCGGCGAAGGTGCTTACGCCGTGACACCATTCGTGCTCGTAGACCGCTTCTCCGCGGTTGACCATCGAAAGCCGCTGGTCGCCGCGCGAGAGGATCGACGAAAGTATATTACTCTCGGTCAGGGCGTTTTGCCCGGCGCCCAACTGCATCACGTCGTGCCTGGCCGTGAAGGTCAGCTTGCGGGTCAGGTGGCGGTTGAAGGCCAGTTCGACGCTGCCTCCGCCCTTCACGTCCTCGTCGCGCGTGCCGTAGGCCACATAGCCCCCGACGCGCACCGTGCGGCTCACGTTTGTCGTCGTGCGGCCTCCCAGTTGCATGCGGAAACCTTCGAGTTTGTTGAAACTGGCCAGTTTGTAGTAAGGGCCGATACCGATGTATTTCGTATTCCAGTAGCCGACGATCACCGTGTTGATGAACGTGTAGATATTCCGGTAGAGCGGTACGTGCTGTACCGAGTCGACCATGGCGTAGATTCCTTTCTCCTTTTCGCTCAGTTCGTAGGGGCGTATCTGTGCCCAGAACTCCTCCTTGTTGTGTTCGGGCTGTTCGTCCCGTACCACGACGTTGTTGTCCATGCGCAGAATCTCGTCGGGAAGCGGCTGGCCGATACGTACGTCGGAATAAGCTACCTCGCGCGTGCCGATAAACGAGGTGAGTTTCGACGAATCGGCCGTCGCGATGGAGAACTCCGCCGCCACGCGGTCGCGGACACGGAACCAGCGGCCTTCTGCGGTAGGGCGGTTCTCGTTGTCGAGCATCAGGTGTTTGACCCAGTTGACGTTAACGCCTTTGGGCATGCGCGCCGAAGCCGACTGGAGGGCATAGGTCGCCGAATCGATGTTGACTTCGCCGTCGAGCACCGGGGTGGTAAGGCGTTTGGGATGGAACCGGATTTTGTAGACCTTGCGTCCTTCGGTCACCACGCTGTCCACCAGGAAATAGTTGTAGAACGCCCGTCCGCCGTCGGCCAGCGGGCTGGCGAAGCGCACGTTGAAGATGTCGATGAAATTGTTGTAGAAATTCACGTCGCCGTGCATGCCGCCCGTGAACTGCGCCATGGCGAAGTTGTCCTCGACGCCCGAGATGCGGCTGGCGCGGATCACCTCGCGTTTGAATGCCGGACGGCTGCTGCGGTAGAGGTCGGCCGTGGCTTCGGAGATCATCGCCGGGAGGTAGGCCTGTCCCGTGAGCGCCGAGGTGTCGACGTAGTCGAAGACGAACCCGAAGTTGCGCTGGAGCCGTTTGCTCCGGAACTGCGGTTTGATGTTCGCAAGGTCCAGTTCCATCTTGGTGTAGGTGCGGCAGCTGTACGTGTCGTACTGATCGGGATCGTTCCGGGGTTTGTTGCGTATAACGCCGTCGAGAATGGGGTAGGCGGGGTTCGCTCCCGGGGTGATGACCACCTGCCCGATGCCGAATTCCACGGCTTCGAGGGCGAAATCCACGTGGTTGAAACTTCCCGGTGTCAGCGGCAGGGTCTGCGTGGCGTAGCCGACCATCGAGGCCTGCACGCGGCTCACGGTATCGCGTGTTTCGAGGGCGTAGATGCCCTGTTCGTCGGTCGTGATTCCTATTGTGGTTCCCGGAAATACGACGCTGACGAATTGCAGGGGTTTTCCGTCCGCGGCATCGGTCACCTGTCCGCGCACACGCGTCGTTTGCGCCGAAGCGCCGACGGCCCAGAAAAGTCCGGCCAGTAATATGATTATCCGTAGCTGCATGACCCGGCAAATGTAGCAAAAAAGCGCATATTCGGGTAATTTAAACTACCTTTGCGGCAGATAAGAAGATAAAAGGAACAATATGGCACATACGAAAGTTGAAAAGACGAATGCCGCACGGTTGCTCGACCGTGCAAAGGTCGCTTACGAACTGGTTCCCTACGAGGTTGACGAGGAACACCTGGCCGCAACTCACGTCGCCCGGCAGTTGGGCGAAGACATCGAGTCGGTTTTCAAGACTCTCGTGCTCAGGGGCGACCGCACGGGCTATTTCGTCTGTGTCGTGCCCGGCCACCACGAAGTCGACCTGAAAGCCGCCGCAAAGGTTTCGGGGAATAAAAAAGTGGATTTGATCCCGATGAAGGACTTGCTGCCGGTGACGGGGTATATCCGCGGCGGATGCTCGCCTGTCGGCATGAAAAAGCCGTTTCCGACCTACATTCACAGCACGGCCGCCGGACATCCCTTTATCTACATCAGTGCGGGTGTGCGCGGGCTGCAATTCAAAATCGCCCCTTCCGACCTGGCGGCCTATGTACGGGCGACGCTGGCCGACATCAGCCGCGAGGGATAGTTTTCAGAAATCCGGAGTTTCCTGCATTTTTTCGGGCGATGTTCCCGCGAAAGTGCCATACGGATGTTTTCGGGACTACCTCCCGGTATACATTTCTTCGTAATACCGTTCGTATTCCCCGGAGGTGATGTTATCCATCCACTCCTGGTTGGCGAGATACCACCGCACGGTCTTTTCGATGCCTTCCTCGAATTGCAGCGAAGGTTCCCAGCCCAATTCCTCCTTGAGTTTGCGCGAGTCGATCGCGTAGCGCAGGTCGTGTCCCGCACGGTCGGTGACGTAGGTGATCAGCTTCTCCGAAGTGCCCTCGGGCCGTCCCAGCAGACGGTCCACCGTCCAGATGATTACCCGGATCAGGTCGATGTTCCGCCATTCGTTGAACCCGCCGATGTTGTACGTTTCGCCGTCGCGCCCTTTGTGGAAAATCAGGTCGATGGCCCGCGCGTGGTCCTCGACGTAGAGCCAGTCGCGGACGTTCTCGCCTTTGCCGTAGACCGGCAGCGGCTTTTCGTGCCGGATGTTGTTGATGAACAGCGGGATGAGTTTCTCGGGGAACTGGTACGGTCCGTAGTTGTTCGAGCAGTTCGTCACCACGGCCGGAAGTCCGTACGTGTCGTGAAACGCCCGCACGAAGTGGTCCGACGAAGCTTTCGACGCCGAATAGGGCGAGTGCGGGTCATAACGGGTCTGTTCGGTGAAGAGCGTCCCGTCGAATTGCAGGGCTCCGTAGACCTCGTCGGTCGAGATATGGTAGAAACGTCTGCCTTCCCATGCGCCGTTCCAATGCTCTTTGGCGGCTTGCAGGAGCGCCAGCGTTCCCATCACGTTGGTCCGTGCGAAGGTGAACGGGTCGCGGATCGAGCGGTCGACGTGGCTTTCGGCCGCAAGGTGGATCACCCCGTCGAAATCGTATTTTGCAAACAGGCTGTACATTGCGTCGTAATCGCAGATGTCGGCCTTGACGAAGGTGTAGTTGGGGCGGTCCTCGATGTCCCGGAGGTTTGCGAGGTTTCCCGCATAGGTCAGCTTGTCGAGGTTGACGATGCGGTAATCGGGGTATTTTTCGACGAACAGCCGCACGACGTGCGACCCGATGAATCCGGCGCCGCCGGTGATCAGGATACTGCGTTTCATAGCCGGTTATTTGGTTGTTTTCTTGTTTTCTGCGCGTTTTTCCCGCCAGCGGCGCCAACGCCACCATCGCATCTTTGCCGCGTATTTCAAAATAAGGAAAAGACGCTGGTTTCCGATCGCCTGCCTTTTCAGGCGGTCTTTCGGGTCGAGCCAGCTTCCCGCGCAGTGGTGGAAAGCCATCGTGCGCAGGCGCAGCAGGTGGATGCAGCTCGGCAGCAGGCTGTTCCGGCCGATGTATAGTTTCTCCCCGGCGTCCGTGTCGAGTATCTGGGTTTTGTCCAGATAGCGGAATCCGTGCCGTTCGGCGATCTTGGCCGTGACCAGCGGCATGGTGAGGTCCACGCGCAGCGTGCCGTCCGGCTCGCGGAAATGGTGTCCTTCGTAATAGTCCATACACTCGCGGATGAACCGGCTTCCTTTCGCCGCGCCCATGATGGCAGCCTGCAACCCGTATGCCGGGACGAAAGCGTCGCGGTCGAAGGGGACGCCCTGTGCGTCGACCGGGACCTCGGCGCGCTTATAGTGGATCGGGCTGTATTCGCCTGCGGTGAAGAAGTCGTAGCCCAGCAGTTTGTCGAACGACTTGAGCACTTCGACATCCGAATCGAGGTAGATGCCGCCCTCGGTGTAGAGGGCGTAGAGCCGGATGTAATCCGCAGCAAAGGCCCATTTGCGCCCCTCTACGGCCTCCTCGACCCATTTGACGGCGTGGATGTCGAAGTTCTCCTGCGTCCAGCATTTGAGCGTGTAGTCCGGCAGGCGGCGTTTCCAGCTCGCCATGCACTCCTGTAAAAATGCCGGAACGGGTTCGCCGCTCAGCCAGCACCAGTGGATGATCTTGGGTATTCGGTTTTCGCGTTTCATCGCAGCATGTTTTTCAGGCAGTAGAGCATCGACTCCCGCCAGTGGGGGATTTCGACGCCGAACGTGGTTTTGACCTTGGTTTTGTCCAGCACCGAGTAGGCCGGGCGGGCGGCTTTGGTCGGGAATTCCGACGTGTGGCAGGGCATGATGCGGCATTTGTCATGCCCGACGGCGGCCGCAATCTCCACGGCGAAGTCGTACCACGAGCATACGCCCTCGTTCGTAAAGTGGTAAAGTCCTTCGTTTCCGGCAAAATAACCGCCCTCGATGATCGAGAAGATCGTCATGGCCAGGTCGCCGGCATAGGTCGGGGTTCCCACCTGGTCGAAGACTACGTTCATGTGCTCTTTTTCGCCCGTCAGGTGCAGCATCGTTTTCAGGAAGTTGTTCCCGTACTCGGAGTAGAGCCACGCCGTGCGGAAGATCAGGTATTTGCACCCCGACGCTTCGACGGCCTTCTCCCCCGCGAGTTTCGTACGCCCGTAGGCTCCGAGCGGTGAGGTCGCCGCCTCTTCGGCGTAGGGGCGGTGGGCCGTGCCGTCGAAAACGTAGTCCGTCGAGACGTGGATCAGCGTCGCCCCGGCCGCAGCCGCGGCTTCCGCAAGGTTTTTCACGGCTTCACAGTTCAGCCGTTCGGCAGCCTCTTCGTCCTCTTCGGCCCGCTCCACATTGGTGTAGGCCGCACAGTTGACGATCACTTCGACGGCGTTTTGTCCGACGGCCTGCCGCACGGCCCCGGCGTCGGTGATGTCCAGTTCCGCTACGTCGGTAAACAGGTAGTTGTTGGGCGATACGGCGCTGAGCCGCTGCATTTCACGGCCCAACTGGCCGTTGGCGCCCGTTACGAGTATATTCATAATTGGGAGTATTCGAATAGTTCCGGGGCGTCCTCGAGCAGCGGGTTGCGGCGGTCTTTCTCCGAAAGGAGGATGTCGCCGGCCGGAAGCTGCCAGTCGATCGCGAGCGCAGGATCGTCCCACGCGATGCCGCCCTCGTTGCCGGGAGCGTAGTAGTTGTCGCACTTATATTGGAATATGGCCTCTTCGCTCAGCACGGCGAATCCGTGGGCGAATCCCCGGGGGATGAAGAGCAGCCGTTTGTTTTCGCCGCTGAGTTCTGCGGCGACATGCCTGCCGAAGGTCGGCGACCCGCGCCGGATGTCCACCGCTACGTCGAGTACACGGCCTTGTACGACGCATACCAGTTTGGCCTGTGCAAAGTCCCCCTTCTGGAAATGCAGTCCCCGGAGTACGCCGTAGTGCGATTTCGATTCGTTGTCCTGCACGAACCGCACCGGACCTGCCGCCTCGTCGAACTGCCGCTGCGAAAAGCGTTCGAAAAAATAACCCCGCGCATCCCCGAACACCTGCGGTTCGAAGATCACCACGCCGGGGATCGCCGTTTCCATCACTCTCATCGTTTCGATTCTTCGATTACTTTCAACAGATACCGGCCGTACTGGTTTTTGAGCATCGGCTCGGCCAGCGTACGCATCTTCTCCTCCGTGATCCAGCCGTTGCGGTAGGCGATGCCTTCGAGGCAGGCGATTTTCAGCCCCTGCCGTTTTTCGATCACTTCCACGAAGATCGAGGCCTCGGCCAGCGAGTCGTGCGTGCCTGTGTCGAGCCACGCGAAACCCCGCTGGAGGGTCTGCACCTTCAACTCCCCGGCCCGGAGAAACTCCTGGTTTACCGTGGTTATCTCCAGTTCGCCCCTTGCTGACGGTTCGATCGACTTGGCGATCCCCACGACCTTATTCGGATAGAAATACAGGCCGACTATGGCGTAATTCGATTTGGGCTGTGCGGGTTTCTCCTCGATCGAGAGGCAGTTGCCCTGGGCATCGAACTCTGCGACGCCGTAACGCTCCGGGTCCTCGACCCGGTAGCCGAAGATGGTTGCACAGCCCTTTTCCTCTGCATTGCGCACGGCCTCCCGGAGCATACCCGTAAATCCCGACCCGTGGAAGATGTTGTCGCCCAAGACGAGACATACCGAATCGTTGCCGATGAACTTTTCGCCGATCAGGAAAGCTTGCGCCAACCCGTCGGGCGAAGGCTGCTCGGCATACTCGAAGCGTACGCCGTAATCCGAGCCGTCGCCCAGCAGCCGCCGGAAGCCCGGAAGGTCCGCCGGCGTCGAGATGATCAGTATCTCGCGGATGCCGGCCAGCAGCAGCGCCGACAGCGGATAGTAGACCATCGGTTTGTCGTATATCGGAAGCAGTTGTTTGCTGACTCCCTTCGTTATCGGGTAGAGGCGCGTTCCCGAGCCTCCTGCTAAAACGATACCTTTCATCTCCTTGCGTCGTTATACTGCCCCGCGGTCGTCCTGCGGGGCTGGAAAGCGGATAATTTTGATCGAAGGTACGCTTTTTTTGCGAATTTCCGATTCCCGTGTCCGTTTTTTTGCAAAGTATCGCTATCTTTACCGGGACTAATTCAAATCCTCGACACGATGATTCTCGACGATAAACTTCTGGACGAAGTAACTGCCCGGGCAAAGGACAGCGAACGCCTGCGGATGAATTTCAACCTCCATGACTCGCTCGACGCCAAGGCCCAGCGCCTGCTCAACGCGCTGGAACCGGGCACGGTGCTGCCCGTTCACCGCCATCCCCATACGGCTGAAACCTACGTTATTCTGCGCGGCCGCTTCGATGTGATTTTCTGCGACCAACGCGGCAACGAGACCGAACGCTTCGCCCTCGATCCGCGCAAAGGCGTATACGGCATCCACGTTCCGAAAGGGCAGTGGCATACGCTGGAGGTTCTCGAAAGCGGCACGGTGCTGTTCGAGGTCAAGGACGGTCCTTATACGCCGTTGGCGCCGGAGGACATGGTGCGATGACGCGGGCCGCTGAAAATCTGTTCGCCCTGCTGCGGGCGACGCTGCACGGCCGTATGGACGACGCTGCGCTGTTCGAAAACTGCGATGCAGGGCTCTGGCGCGGGATTTACGACCTTTCGTCGGCCCAGGGCGTGCTGGCCCAGGCATGGGACGGGCTGCAATTCCTGCCTGAAACGATGCAGCCTCCCAAAGGGCTGCGCCTGCAATGGGCTGTCAATGTCGACCAGATCGAAAAGGTCTACCGCCTGCAGGAGAAGGTCATCGCCAAACTCGCCTCGTTTTACCGGGAACACGCCATCCCGATGATGGTGCTCAAAGGCTATGGACTGAGTCTTTTCTATCCCGTTCCGGAGCACCGTCCCTACGGGGACATCGACATCTGGCTTTTCGGCCGCCAGCCCGAGGCCGACAAACTGGTCGCCAAAGAGTGGGGCGCTCCGGTCGACGTACATAAGGAGCATCATACGACGTTCGACATCGATGGCGTCATGATCGAAAACCATTACGATTTCGTCAACACGCTGACGCATGCCTCGAACGCGCGCCTCGAACGGCTGTTCAAACAATATGCGGCGCAGCCCGGCGAGTCGGTTGCCGTCGCCGGGGTCGCCGTATACCTGCCTTCGGAGCAACTCAACGCCCTGTTCCTGCTGCGCCATGCTGCCGTCCACTTTGCTGCGATCAACATCGGACTGCGGCATGTGATCGACTGGCATGTTTTCGTTGCGCACTGCCACGACCGGATCGACTGGGAGGCTTTGTACGCTGCTGCCCGGGATGCCGGGATGACGGAGTTCCTGAACTGCCTCAATGCCATCTGCGTCGATTACCTGGGGCTCGACCCCGCAGCGGTTCCCGGTATGGTTCGCAATGCCGATCTCGAAGAGCGTGTGCTGGACGAAATCCTCAGTCCCGCATTTTCGGATAGAGCGCCGTCGGGCCTGCTGCGTGTCGTCTGGTTCAAGACCCGCCGCTGGTGGACGAACCGCTGGAAACACCGGATCGTCTTCAACGAGAGCCTCGCCGGCGCTTTCGTGCGTTCCGTCTGGGCCCACCTCAAACGCCCGCAATCCATCGGAGCGAACTGATTCCGGGAGTCGGCTTTTGCCGGCTCTTTTGTTTTGTCGGATTCCTTTCGGCAGGAAAAAGACAGGGTAGGATAGCCATCCGGGAAGGTAAAAAAACACACTTTTGCGCAAAAATTGCAGGTCGGGTGTTGCATATTAAAAATAAATCCGTACATTTGCACCACCAAAACGGAAGCGATTCCCATTTTGATATCGGAGATTCCGTAGCTCAGCTGGTAGAGCACAACACTTTTAATGTTGGGGTCCTGGGTTCGAGCCCCAGCGGGATCACGAAAAAACGAAAACGAGGCACTTACAAAAGTGCCTCGTTTTTTATTGTATAACTTTTATCGAGGCTGTTTTTCAAACAGTTACCCCACTTCTCAAGTCCACGTTAGTCTTTTGCCCGGCAGGTGCTTTGGGGCAAAAAGCGACATTCAAAGCCGCTTAAGTGTAACCAAAGCGTAACCACAGGCTCCGGAAAGTGTAACCTGTCCGCAAATGACTTTTAAGTGTCTTTCATTGACTTTATCTATTTGTTTATCAAATTATTGCAATGCGTAATTTTGTTTAACCAAATAAATATTGAAATGGGAAAAAGCACGTTCAACATCATTTATGTCATCCAAAAAGGCAAGGCAAAGGCCGACGGTTCGGCTCCGGTGGTCGCCCGCATAACGGTCAATGGCGAGAAAAGTCACTTTGCCACACGCATTTACGTCGATCCGGCCTGCTGGCAGCCCAAGGAGTACCGCACAACGGGGCTGACGCGCGAGGAGCGGAAAGTCAACGAAGCCCTCGACGAACTGCGGGTGCTTATCAAACAGCGGTACGACGAGATGCTTCGCCGGTCTGAGGTCATCACGGCAGGAAAACTCAAGAATGCCATCACGGGACTCGACGAAAAAGCGATGAAGCTTCTGGAGTTGTGCGACCAGTTTATCGAAGATTACAAGGGGCTGGTCGAGGCCAAAGTATATGGCCGAAAGACGCTCACCCGCTACGTTTCGACTCGCAACCGTCTGTCTAAATTCCTTGCCGAAAGGTATCGCTTACAGGATATTCCGCTGTCCGACATCAACCCCAAGTTTGCCAAAGATTTCGATCTCTGGCTCCGCACCACAAAACGGCTGGCCAACAACACGTCGATGAAGTTTGTCCGGCGGCTGAAGACGATCCATCACATGGCCGTGACGAACGGCTGGGTGCAGAGCGACCCCTTAGCATCTGTCCGGATTCGGATGGAGAAGGTGGATCGGGGCTATCTGACGACCGACGAACTGAAGCGACTTCAGGACAAAAAGTTCACCAACCAGCGGCTGGAGCTGATCCGCGACCTGTTCCTGTTCTCCTGCTACACAGGCTTCGGGTATGCCGATCTGAAGCTCCTGTCGTCGGATATGCTCCGCCGCTGGCCCGACGGGAATCTATGGATCGACACCGAGCGCATCAAAACCAAGGTCGATGTACATGTGAGGTTGTTAGATGTTCCGCTTGCCCTGATCCGCAAATACGAGGGTCAGACGAAAGGCGGTCTGTTATTCCCCGTACCCTCGAACCAGAAGATCAACGAATACCTCAAGGAGATCGCCGCGCTGTGCGGAATCGACAAGGCGGTCACCTCGCACATGGCGCGGCACACCTTTGCAACGACGGTTACGCTGGCCAACGGCGTGCCCATCGAAACCGTCAGCAAGATGTTAGGACACACCAATATCCGGACGACCCAAATCTATGCACGCATCATCGACCAGAAGATCAACAACGACATGGAAATGCTGGCACAGAAGCTCAACAATAAGATGAATCAAGTAAGGACAACAATCTAAAATTCAAAATTATGGAACTCCAAATTATACAAGACAAGATTTACGAGGTACGCGGCGTAAGAGTGATGCTGGATTTTGATCTGGCAGGATTATATCAAGTAGAAACAAGAGCACTCAAGCAGGCCGTCCGGCGAAATGCAGAACGCTTTCCGGAGGATTTTGCATTTCAGTTGACCAAAAAGGAGTGGCAGGAACTTATCACAACTTGTGATAAGTTCCCTAAAGGCATCCATCATTCGCCAGTCTTGCCAACAGCCTTTACAGAAGGAGGTGTGGCGATGCTCTCAAGTGTCCTGCGAAGCAGTGTCGCTATCCAAATCAATATTGGTATTATGCGAGCATTTGCCGCAATGCGCAATCATATTTTAATGAGAGCCGTAGAATCTGTTGAGATAGTACAGCTCCGTGAACGTATGCTGAAATTAGAGCAGACTGCCGATGATATCTTGGAAGGGGTCAATGACTTGTCGGAAGATATGCGCAGGGAGATAGAAACAATTTATGAGGCCATCGGAGCCTTGTCTATCAAGCTGCCGAGAGCCGTTGGTGAGTCCCGAAAGATCGGATTTAAGAGGCTGAAAGAATAAAATGAGTTGTCCGAAAAAATCGGACAACTGAAAATGGTTGCTCATCTGCGACAAAGTATCCTGCCTGTCACAAGGGCCTACTCTACCTTTACCGCAAAGGCAAAGAGCGAGAATGGCATTCGGACTGAAATATTACGCAGAGCTTCGCAGCAAGTATAAGAGCGTTCTATGGCGTGTTGAAATCGCCGAACGTGGATATGCAGGTACTGCGGAGGAGATGTCGTTCGACGGGGACAATCCGCTGTCGATTACGTGGGAGAAGCGCGGTGACGAATTTCACGTTCCGGTCAAGGCATCGGAGGCTACGATCAATATTCTGTGCCGCGAGAACTTTCACTACCTCTCACTCTTTACTTCGGATCCGCGTCAGTTCCGGGTTTCCATCTTCCGCAACCGCCAGCTCTATTGGCGGGGGTATGTCACGGCCGATCTCTATTCAGAAAACTTCACCGCGCCGCCCTATCAGGTCAGTATCAAGGCTGTCGACGGATTCAATCTGCTGTCGAGCATCCCGTTCCGCGATCTGATGGGAGTCGGCATCACGGGGCCTTGCTCATTGTGGATATTACTCTCTTCCTGCATAGACCTTTTGGAGTTAGAGGTCGATGTTGCCGATTGGATGGACTTGTATGCCGAAGGAATGCGAACGGATCAGTCCCCGCTTCGGCAGACCTATATCGACCTTGCGCGGCTCTTCTTCGTCTATGAAGAACCGACCTATCGGGACGTGCTGGAGTTGTGCCTGCGTCCGTTTGCCGGACAGATTTTTCAGAGTAACGGCGCACTGCATATTCGCAGGGCCGTATCGCTCTATCAAACGTCGCGTCCGATGAGTTTCTACCGGGTCGGCACGGAGTATCCTGTCGGCCGCATCGTCACGGGCAATGGTCTCCGACTGGTCATTCATTCAGGGACGCAGGTCGTCACGTCAGCCTCGCGTGAGCGGATTGATGCTATGTGGAATGGTGACTTGCACGTCTTGGGCGAATCGGTTATGGACATTGCTCCGGCACTTCGCAAAGTCGAGGTCGGAATCAAGAATAAGAGTTTAAGCAATCTGATAGACCATTTCGGATTCTATGATCTCGGTATCTGGAGCGATCCGCATACTTTTCTTACACTAAAGAATAATACCGAATTATATTTCTCTGGGAATGACGACTATCAGGGCGAGGTGATCCGCACCAAGGGCTTTCCTGTCGAACAATGCAACTATCCGCTGACATTGGAATACAGCGTCCAATCCTATAGCAGTGAATGGAGTTTCGGAGTCAGAGGTCCCAACGATAACCGGGTTGTCAAAGTGTGCTATGGGATTCGCGTAGTCGGCGAGAAAGCAACATGGAGCCTTGCCGATAATGGAGTCTGGGTGCAGGGCGAACGGGAGATTGTGAGCGAGGTTAAGACCAATTCCGAAGAGAGCAAGAAGATCGAAATGCAGGGCATCCCCTGCGACGGCCAATGGCAATTTTATTTTCGTCAGACGCTCAAAGGTAAAATAACTTCGTATGGGAACGGTGGTCGTTCATCTGGCCACCGTGAGAGCTGTGCCTTTCGGAAGATGACGCTCACGATGGATGCGGACGACATCTACGACAAAGGGTTGAAGTACGAGTCGCTCGTCAATCCGGCCAACAACGTCGATATGTCCATTCAGCTCCCGATCTGTGACATCCCCGACATCCCGAACGATCATCTTTTGTATTCGCTCTATTTCCTGGATGTATATGGCAAACCCACACGCCTCTGGCACACGAAGGGCCGCAGCGATTACGATACGCTGGTCGGCCATATCGTGCAGGGTGCGCTTCGCTACAAACAGCTTCCTGGCCGCCGGATCACGGGCGAAATTTTCACGGGCCAGCATGTGGATATGAATACAATCATGCAGGACGATAAATTTCTGCATGCGGGATTTTCGGTGAACTCCATCGAACTCAATGCGCTGGACGATTCGTATAACAGCGAACTTGTCGAAATGCCGGGACTGATCCGATCCGAGCGGCCGCCTGAAGGTGACGATTGCATTGTCGCGGCCGAGCTTCCGTTTAAGGTGGCCACAATCGTCCGCTGTCAGAACCTGCTGCTCCTGCGGTCGCTGGATCGCCGGGTGTATGCCTTCGATGCAACCACAAAGCGTGTGCGGGAAATCTATCGCAGCAACGTGTCGTTCGAAATCTATCCGGCAGACGATGGCTTTGTGGTCGTTGCGGGGAAGATGCTCTATCTGGTCGACTATAGGGGCGCGGTAAAGCAAATGTACGCTTCTGAAAAACCGTATGACAGTCTCTCAACCTATATGGACGGCTATTTCTATATTCTCAAAGAGTATATCACTTATCCGTTGGGGCCGCGTTCGACACGAGCATCCGAACCTATTGTCTCCCATTATCTCTTTCGTCCCGAATTCAAATATGAAAATGACGATCCTGCGTATGGTTTGGGCAGTCGCGGCCCCGGTGTCGGTGGGACAATCATGCCGGGCGAGATCGGCCGAATGCTCCGCACTGAGAATGCCATCGTTGTGAATACTTCGACGACAGCATATCTGCATGACAAGCGATTCCATAAGCCGTGTATCATGCAGACGCTTGATGCGGGTTCGCGGATCGTGACTATCTCGGACAACTTTATCGGGCTGAATCTCGACGACCAATTTCTCATCTATCGCCGCGATGCGATTACCGAACGGACGCTGATCCATCGCGGCGGCCGCTGTGCCGATTATGCTGACCACACCATGAGCGAGTTTGCCCATTGTTATGACGACGGAATCTGGGTCTGGAATATTCACGACAACACCACTAAAAATGTGAAGAACACGGCCGGACTCGGACAAACGATCCGGGGGCTGTTTTTCATCCTCGGTGAACTCTATATCGTGCGCGATAAAACCATTTACAAGTACATCGAATCATGACACAGTTCAGAATTACGCTCGCGGATTTGCGGGAAAGGCAAAAATGGCCTCTCAATCAGAAAATAGACCACACATGCGGTGCTATAGAGGCATTCATAAACTACTGCAAGGAGCATGATCGCACACCTTATGTCTCATTTTCAGGCGGCCTGAATTCGACTGTGCTGTTGGAACTTGCCCGGCGATTCATCGACCATAATATGCTCGGAGTGTTCGACAATACAGGAAATGAATATCCGGAGATTATCCGCTTTGTCAAGCAAACACCGAACATCGTGATTATCCGGCCTCAAATGACACCTCGGCAGGTATTGGAACGCTATGGATTCCCTTTGGTGAGTAAAGAGCAGTCGCAGGGTATCTACCAAGTACGCCACAGCAAGAGCGAGCGTACTCGGCAGCGACGATTGGAGGGTGGCAAGGTGCGTTCGGCGACGATTGCACAGAAATGGCGGTATCTAATCGCTGAACCTTATGAAGTGTCGCCGCTATGCTGCGATATGCTGAAGAAACGTCCGTTCCATCGCTACGACCGTGAAACACAGAGTCTCGGTATGGTCGGCACAATGACCGAGGAGAGCGATTTAAGACAAGTACAATATCTACGGCGTGGAGGCTGTAACTCATTTTCCGAGGATGTGTCGAAAAGCAAAGGCTTTCCGCTTTCAGTCTGGCTGGAGGAGGACTGCTGGAATTATATCCGGAAGATGAACGTCCCCTACTCACCGATTTACGATGTGCCGGGCATTCGGCGTACAGGATGTATGTTTTGCGGCTTTGGAGCGCAGTTTAAGAGCGACCGCCGTTACCGAATTCTCTATGACCGATATCCGACTATCTATCGGCATGTGCTGAATTACACCAACAACGGATATACATTGGGCTACGCTCTGCGACGTATGGGGTTGGAACTTCCCGACGAATGTCCCACACTTTTTTAATACTTGAATATATGGAAATAGTAAGTATTGTTTTGAATTTTCTGCTGGCCAGCGGCCTTGCCGGAACATTGCTCTTCTTTCGTTCGAAGCGGCGCAAAGAAGCGGCCGAAGCGGATTCTGCCGAGATTGACAATACGGAAAAGATTGTCAGCATGCAGTCGGAACACATCACCCGGCTCGACGGCCGCGTCGAGAAACTCGAAGAGAAGGTCGACAAGTTAGAGATCATCATCGAACACAAAGATGTCGAAATCGACCGCAATCACACCATCATCCGGCAGGCATACAAATGCCCGACACCCGCAGATCAATGCCCGGTGCTGATCAAACGATCCGAAATGGACAAGCGCAGGAAGGAGGTGAAAAATGAGTAGAGGACTCGCCAACTGCAATCCCGGAAATATCCGGCAGTCGAAGACCCGCTATCAGGGGGAGGTTGTTCCGTCGCGGGATAAGGCGTTCAAACAGTTTCAGTCGATGGCGTGGGGATACCGGGCCATGTTTGTGCTGCTGGATTCTTACTATCGGAATGGCTACACGACGATTCGGAAAGTTATCGTCCGCTATGCGCCGCCCATCGAAAACCACACGGAGAATTACATCCGCTGGGTATGCGAATGGTCGGGGGTTGGAGCCGACACCCTGCTGAATCCACAGTGCGGGGAGTTGATGCTTCCGGTCGTTGCGGCCATGAGCCGTGTGGAAAACGGGATCCCTGCGGTGCCTGCGGATGTGCAGGCCGGATGGGAGTTGTATATAACCCATAAACCTTAACTGTTTTGTCACGCCGCATCGCCGATCTGCTGATTAAGATTGGAGCCGACTCCTACGAGTTCCAACAGAAAACCAAGCAGGTCGAGAAGGGCCTTGATGGGCTGTCGAAAAAGCTGACCTCCATCGGCAAGGAACTGTCGCTGAAGCTGACGGCTCCTCTTGTGGCATTGGGTGGTGTGTCACTCCATCTGGCCGATGTGCAGGCCAAAGCTGAAGCGAAAGTTCAGCAGGCGTTGAAGACGACCAATCAGGCTGTAGGACTCAATTTCAAACAGCTCACCGACTACGCCTCGCAACTGCAAGGCAAGACCATCTTCGGCGACGAGAAGATTCTGAATGACTCGACGGCACGGCTGCTCTCCTTCACCAACATTACGGGCGAGAACTTCAAGCGCACCCAAGCCCTCGCCCTTGACCTGGCGACCGTACTGGAGATGGATTTGGGTTCCGCATCGATGCAGTTGGGCAAAGCCTTGAGTGACCCGGCGACCAAACTCTCTTCGCTGGCGAGAGCAGGTATTGTTTTTTCGGAAGAGCAGACAAAGGTTATCAAGAAGATGGCCGAAACCGGGGAGATTGCCAAAGCGCAGTCGATGATCCTCGACGAGTTGGAGAAGAAATTCGGCGGTCAGGCTGCGGAGGCCGCGAAGGTTGGCCTTGGCCCCATTCAACAGTTGAAGAACGCATGGGGCGATTTTCTGGAGCAGATTGGCGCGGCTATCATGCCTTTTGCTGTGAAGGTGGCTGGTGCGCTCACAACAGTTGTCACGGCATTGCAATCCATGTCGCCCGAAATGCGCAAGGTAATCGTTGTCGTGGCAGGTGTTGTGGCAGCCATCGGCCCACTCTCGTTGGGCGTAGGAGGAATGATTAAAATCCTGCCGTTGTTGGCGACGGGGCTGACCGCCCTGCTCTCGCCCGTAGGGTTGGTCGTTGCGGCTCTTGTTGCTTTAGGCGCGGCGTTCGCCTATGCGCGAATCCAGAAGCAGAAGATGATCGACGAACTGGCCGAAAAGAAGTCTCTCGAAGAACTGCAAAAAGAACTTGAACAGAACGCCGCAAAGCAGAAGCAGGTCGCTGACACTACGACCAAGTGGCGATATATACCTTATGGCAGTGCAGGGTTCGGCGGCATGAGTGTCATCGGGGGTACTTTTGAGAAGACTCCGGATTCATCAAAACTCACGCCCTTGCGTAAAGAGCAGGAGTTGCTCACGGCTGCTATCAAAAAGAAAGAGGAGGCTCTGGCCTCCGAGAAAAAAGCGCAGGAAGAGTCCAACCGAGTGGCAGAGGAGGCGCAGCAGCAGACGGAAAAGTTGCTGAAGTCCATGACCAACGCAACATCACAACAGCAGCAAAGCACGGGGCTAATCGGCAAGCTCACGGCGCAGATTGAAGCCCTCGAAAAGAAAAAGCTGCTGCCTAAATCAACTGTCGAGGATATTGCGGCGGCCAATGCCGAGATTGCCAAGCTGAAGGTTCAGCTAACCGACCTCCAGAATATCACACTGGAGAAATTGAACCGCAAACCGTTGGAGCCTATTGTGCCATCCAACATGGAAATCAAAATGCCGGAATGGAAAATAAAACTTCCGGATTTGAAGCCTATCGCAACACAGATGCAACAGCAGATGCAGGCGATTCATGAATACGTGCGTGAAGGCATCTACGGTTGGGCCGACGACACCAGCTCGTTCTTGTCTGAAAACCTTATGGGGACGGAGCAGCTCGTCACCGATTATACGGAAGCATTGACGGCCAAAGGATGGAAGTTCTCCGAGGCCCTCGACCACGTTGCGCAGACGATTCGGTATGTGACCGAAGGTTTCGAGAACTCGGTCAATCAGTTCTTGGCAGACGGCATTGCGGCGACAGCCGAAGCCCTGGGTCAGATGATTGCCGGAGATTTGGGATTCGATGGACTTCTGAAGGCAATCTTGAAACAGTTTGCAAACTTCCTCAAGCAGATTGGTACGCAGTTAATCCAATTCGGCGTGATGATTATCGCGTTCAAATCGGCTCTGAAATCTGTGCTGTGGAATCCTTGGGCAGCCATCGCCATCGGCGCGGCGATGGTACTGGCGGCAGGTGTGATGACCTCTCTGATTAATAAGAATGCGGAGAAGAATGTTCCGAAGTTAGCAAAGGGCGGTCTCGCCTACGGCCCTACCTATGCGATGGTCGGCGACAACCCTAATTCGTCTGTCGATCCGGAGGTTATTGCGCCTTTATCGCGGTTGCAGGCCATACTCCCGGCCAGCGGCAGTGCTCAGAACTTACAAATCACCCTTGGCGGTCAACTTACTGCCAAGGGTCGGGATTTGGTATATATTCTCGGAAAAGAGAACTTTAAGATTGATGTGTTGGGAGGTTAGTTGTTTGTTGATTAATTTTCACCGGAATAGCGGAATTTAATATATACTTTAACTTACCAATATTACGACTAATGACATTATCAGGACAATAAAGCACACCAAATAAAATAAAATCTTCAAAATCCTTAAATCCAGTTATTTCGATGGTGGGATATTTGCGAATTCGCGTCTTCCTCAATATAATATCCGTCTCCTGTATCTCTATATTGGCTTTATTATCCATTGTTAAAATATTATCATTTTGATAATCTATTAATTGCTTAACATTCTTGATTGATTCATCTTTTTTCCAAAACTGCAAATACATCCATTCTTTCTTTTGTAGTGCTTCGTCAAGAGAAAGCCCTCTTTGATATAATGTAACAGGAGATATACCTGTGCATTTGCCATCTGCAATCCATCCGAATGGAGAAGACAAAATAATCCCATATGAACCTGCATATGGGATTGCGCCAGTCGATTGAAACAAAGAAAGCTCACCTAAATTTAATATATCTATTTCAATATTATTCTCCCCCAAATGTGCTCTATTAATGGCAGATTTAGTGAACCCATGCTCAGAAACTAATATTCCTTTGTCAACATTGACATCTTTCAACATTCCAATGAAAGACTCGACATCTTTTATATCAACTTTAGTCGCATAATGCTTTGCATCAACAACAATAGAGGTCTCAATATTATCAATAGAAGTATTTCTTATCAACACATCAATTTGCCGTTGCCTATTTGAGTGAACACCTTTTATGTGTGTATTTTTAATAACTGTAGAGTCTCTGAATATTCGTTGGCACTCACAAAAAACTTCTTGTTCATAATCGGCCCAAGTCATATATATAATTTTAGGGTAACATTATTTTCATAAATATAGTAATAATATATTATTATCACTATTAGTATTTAAAAGAATAAAATACGCATAGAAGACTTACCGGACATAAAATAAATTGACAATTTGTTATGCTGTTTGATTTGATTTGCTCTGCGGTCTACAGACTGCCGAACTTATATAGTTTTTTGCAAAGAGAATTAAGAATTATGTGTTTAGTTGGTGATTTTACTCACAGCATTAATATGCTCCATACATACGCTGTCCACAATATCTCGGAGTAATTTTATTTTTGCAAGGCAGTTCTGGTAATCCTTTTCATAAACTTTAAAGGTTGGCAGATTTCGGGAATACCGAAGATAATACAGCAAAGTTCCGAACCACATATTGTTGTCAGAATCTTTCGGATTAAATTCATCCGCTAATTGTTGCGAAAAATGGCGGACTCTGAAGTAGCTGTATTCCAGATGCGAGCATCGTATGACATCTCCATAAAATACAGATTCTATGGCCTTAAACAGCATATCTGCGGTGTAAAACAGATTTAAGGCGGCCGCTCGGACTTGGTGATCCTTCCATGCAGACTCGGCTCTGTTCTGAAAAACTTCTGCGAAGTTAGAGAAATGATTATACGCCGCTTGATGCAGCGCAGGATTATACGGCCGTTGCTCTAAGGGGTAACTGCATTTTTTATTGTCATAAACAGGGATACCTTCATTGCAAATTGAAATAAAAAAGCAGCTGCCTTTCGAACAGCTGCTTTTTAATGATGACAGAGAGCATGAGTGCAAGAATATGTTTTGTTTTTTGCGATCAGAGTGGCAGAAAGCGGTGTCCAGAATTTCTGCAAGTTTGAAGGTATTGATCCAGCGTTCATGCTGACACACAAGCAGGAACTCGTATCCACCCAAAACACTCCTCATGGATCCGTTGGCATATTTTCCGAATAATAGGATAAGATCAACGTCAGCATGTTTTCGTATGATTCCCACAATCCGTTTAAGCTCCCGACGGTTGATTTCGGGAATATTGCTTTGTGCGGGTTTTTCTGCTGTGTTCATGCTGGTCGAGATTATTTGGACATTTTACTCTCATACATGATTAATCGGCGGTTGCACACCAGACTGATAATCTTTTTCATTTTTTCGACATAAGCGAGATCTGCCTTGACGGTGTTCGGTGAGAACGTGAAATTATAGTCGAAGCGGGCGGCATCCATATAATTCCTCAATCGGGGGATTGTGCTCATGGATGTATATTGTCCGGAATCAAACATGACCATTAAATCAGCCGAGAGCGTTCGCAGGCTCACGTAGAGCTCCTCGATATTTTCACAGTCGGTTTCGAAGTGGTAAAAAACGAAAAAGAGCGTTCTGAAATAGAGCAGTGCAGCTTGTGCACACAAGAACGCGGCCCTTCGGTAATCACAAGTGATAATGGACTCTCCTGCATTTTCCAAAAGCAGGTTGCCCAAACCATAGATTTGCGAGAAATAATACAACGCATCGTTTCGCGCCGCTCTGAAATCACAGCACGTTTGTGTCGGCACACGATATCGTTTGTGGCAGTACAGCACCGTTCCTTCCGTTTTTGCGAGATAGAAAACGGGCGAATGGGCGTGCGCCGCAATGAATTTCTTGGTATAGATATAAGGGTTAATATAACCGATCTGGCGATGCTTCGGAGGCATCTTTAGTTTGAGAAACCGCCTTGCCTCCTGCTCTCCGGTCAGGCGGACATCGTCCGTGATGATCAGCAGATCATAGGCCGCAATATCACTATGGGGAGTTCCTCCGGCAAGCGAGCCAAAGAGGATGACGGCTTCGGGCCGATAAATCGAACTGCGGAGGATGTCGACTATATGCTGAGCCTCCCTCGTGTCATAAAGAGACGTCGCGGTTTTCTGCTGGTTTTCGGCCGCAGGATTTATGATGGTTTCGGCCAGCGGCTCCTGTCCTGTTGTATTTATATTTTCCATTTTTCCGATTAATTATAGGTAATACATATGCGATCCTTGCTGTGGGCAAAGACACAAAAAATCAACAATCGATTAAATTACAGCGAATTGTTAATCCGGAGGATGGGCGTAATCGAAGTCTGGATTATTGCGGGGCAGGAACTGCCCGCATGCTGGCTCATGGCCAATCAGCATCGTGATGCCGATAAAAAATCGTGTCCGCATAGACATAAAAAAAGCGCAGCTGCGAACACGATTTTTTGCTATTGAAAGCTCGAAATAGGTATCATTCGCGGGCCGCTAAGCCCCAACGATTCTGCGCATACTCTAAGTATGGTTCCTATTACGAGAATCATTTTCAATAACATCTTTATAACCGTATTCGCATCGCAAACATAAGAAAATATTTCTTATATCCACTCAATTATTCGATATTAATCGAATGATTTTCAACACGAAAGATGTGTTTTGATGATTCTCGCAGTATGTTTCGGAGTATTAGCAACTTGCCGCTCCGAATATCTTGATGTCAACAAAGATATGAAGAATTTTTGAAAATGCATGAGGCCGCCGTATTTTGATTTTGGCTGTCGAATGGGGACATTGTATCCATAAATATAGTCCGGACGTATCTATTTTCACGGCAGGAAGTGAAACGCAGATGGACGAAATCCGAATAAAAGACCTGCCGAGCGCGAAGGGGCAATTGGATAAATTCGATCAGTTCGAATTTATTGTCGATGTGCCTGTGGCTGAAGCATCGCTGAAAGTGTCGGGAGCCGATATCAAAGGGGTGATGTCGCCGAAACAGCATACACATGCCGTGACGGATGTGACGGGCCTCAACGGAGAGCTTGACAAAAAGCTGGATAAGAAAGGCGGCGCGATTATGGGCGACCTTTCGGTGATGGGTGACACCTATCTGCGGCGGCTTCATCTGGAGGAATTTCTCGAAGTCCCGGAATTCCGATACAACCGCATCGAAACCGTTGTCGGTGACAAATGGTCGGCTCCGGGCGGCGGGATCGTCGAGAGCGTGTCTGATGATAAGCGGGCGTTGGTTATCAAATTAGAAGAGGGCGAAGTTGGTACGCTCCGCGAGAACGATCTCTGCATGGGGGTTTTCCTCAACGCGGCAATGGATGAACCGGGCGAGAACACGGTCGATGCGGACGATAGTTTTGGCAATCGCACTTATGCCGGGTTTACGACCTGTTATTTCCGATTGACGAAGTGTCTGGATTCTGCGCGATTCTCCGAATGGGAGTATGAACTGCGGGATGGTTACCCCTATCATCCGCAGGCCGCGATGAGCATCGTGGCGTTCGGCAATACCACCGACAAGACACGCCAAAGTTCCCGCTACGAAACGCGCACCTACCAGCGGTTTTTGGTGGGGATGAACTCGTGGAAGATTGGGGTGGAGAATATCGCCGCACAGTTTGGTGACCTTTCGAACCTCTCGGCGCATGGCCTCAATATGTCGGGCTATTCGGCTTATCTGAAAAATATCTACCTGCAAGGCTATCTCTCCGACCGTCTGGGCGACAGTTGGTTCGACTCCGCGACGGGCAATCTCCAGCTTTACAACCGCACGACCGGGTGCGGGTTGAGCTTCCGTGACGGCACTCTCCGCTTCGGACGCATAAACCCAGCAAAGCCCGATGCCGGAACAGATATGGATGAACTGCTGCATGCTGTTGCATCGACACTCGAAACGCTCGGCCGCATAAACTCCGATGAGTATGTGTCGCCCGTTGAGAAATCATTTCTGCGAGAGCGTTTGCAGGATATCCGCATGGAGTATGAGCAACTTCGGACAAGTGCTCAACTCTGCATCAGCACACTGCGAATACTGAATGTAAATGGGAAGATTCGGATAGCCAATGGCCGTCAGCGGAATGTCTGCGTGTTGAATGATGATTGGATGCCCTATGAAGAAGCATATCTGCTGGCCGTCTGTGCGTTGGAAAAATACACGCAGGTGGAGCCGGAGTTTATCCCCACAGGCGAGGACTTCAGCCGGATCGAAGCCTACTATACGGCCCGGCGGCAGATCGCCGAAATCCTCGACAAAGCCTCGAAGTCGGGAGGCAGTGAGTTGGAGTATCTGCGGCAGAATTTCAAAGATATAACCACCGAGATCGATAGCGGAAGCGGCGTGGCCCTTTCCGGCTTCGTCGGGGTGAAAGATGCCAGCAACGAGAAAGTTGTGGCTGGCATAGCCGGATGCTCCATGTCGGGTGTGAACGAGAGTGCGCACGGCAAACTGATGTTTTTTGCCGGGGCAGATGGGATCCGGAATGCCGCGACAGCCAACACCCGCATTTATGAGGACGGACATTTGGAAATCGGAAGCGGTATCTTCAGCGGCTACTCGAAGGTGCGGTTCAAACGCTTCGATGAGCCGGGAACGGATTACAACAGCACAACGGGGAAATACACCCTCAACCGGAATTTCAATCTGATTGTTTCCGGAGCGCAATTCGGCGTGTATGAGATATGGCTTAATCTGCCCAGCTCGGCAGATTATATAGGAAGCGTGGTCAATATCTATGACAGCCCGATCCGCACGCGCAGTTCACCAAGCCTTATATTGGCCGCAGATGATCCTCAATCAGGCATCTTCTCAACGCTGAATAAAGGAATCTATGGTTTTGAAAAAACGGCGCGGATACTTACATATGGAGGAGTATTGCAGTTGATTGCTGTGCCGAGCAGTACGGTCAACAAGTGCATGTGGCATGTCACATATCAATATATGTCAGACTTCAGAATTTACGGAACTTAAAAATTAATATACTATGGCAGACACTATTACCATTGCTGAACTCCCGAAAGTCACATCGCTGGCTTCGACAGATCTGATCGAAATCGACCGCAACGGCGCGGGAGCCGCCGTAACCTATGCGAACCTCGTATCGTCCCTCTCGACCTCGCTTGGTGTAACTGGAGTGCGTGAGGTGCTGGAACTAATAATCGGATAGTCTATGGCCGCAACATTTACTTCGTTAATCACGCGCCTTGTAAACCTGCGATTGGATTTAGCCAAAACGCTTCGCAGTAAGGGTGTCGACACCTCTGATGCCGAAACACTGGCGTCATTGATTGGCAAGGCTGCATTGGTGGACAGCACCAGCGGCCTGAATCAGATCCGCAATGGCTATCAGCTCTTTCGCGGTAATACGACGCTGACACGCTTTCCGGTGTTTGACACATCCGTTTTCGACTCGATCTACCAAATCTGCTATGGCTGTACGGCATTGATAAGTGTTCCAGCCCTCAACACACCGATAGTTGACAACATGATGTATGCCTTTTATGGCTGTTCGAATCTGGTTGAGATCGGAGGTATGGACACCTCGCAGATTACCTCTGCGTCGGAGATGTTTCACGGATGCAAGAGCCTGCGGCGCATCGGCGGAATGCTCAACTTCAGCAAGGTACGCTCGCAGATCGATTCTACATTTGTATCGTGCGCCGCGCTGGAGGAAGTTGCATTCGTCGGGACGATCAGCGTCGACATTGCTATGAACGGCTGTCCAAAACTCACGGTTGGAAGTTTACAGTCGTTGTTGAATGCACTGGCTTCTGGTGTGTCGGGGCTCACGTGCAATATTGGATCGAAAAATCTGGCGAAGCTCACTACGGCGCAGAAAACTATAGCGACAGGGAAAGGATGGATGCTGGAGTAAAGTAAAAGCAGTTTTAGATTTCTACCGTTCAAGAGTAAGTATAATAACTCCGTCTTTGGACTCTTTTTGATAATACTCATAAGTTTTCATCCACGTCTGAACGTGCTCTTTGAAAATTGCGCTGCGCTGAGCCGCCGTCATCTTGGACTCATTCATAAAAGTAGTATAGAGGATGAGTACGGCATCTACTTTATCCTTATGTCTATCCCCATCCTCACTCATTATCCCCTTAACTTCAGACTGAGTAAAACAGACACCATCTCTGACTCTGTATGCCTGCTGTCCATATTCGCCATACTTTTCGTGATTCAGATTAATCTCTTCATTTTGCTGAATAGGCACAGCAAGCGTATTTCTTGATAAATATCTACAAGCAGACTCATTGGCTGTCAAAGATTTGTCTTTGAATATTCGTTCATTATAGCGTTGCAAAAAGTGGCTTGTATAAGCATGGATTTCTCGAATAGCCATCATGGGACTATCTGGAGTGTGTTGGTATCCGCTTGCTCCCCATTTAATCACATACCGTTTCTTTTGATCGAAAAGAATGAAGAATGAATCGACTGCAGGCTTCTCCGCACGAGCCCGACTTTCGGCATAAAAGTAAATGATGTACTGATTATTTGTAGCGGGTATTTTGTACTCGTAAAGCTGCCATGCGGGAAATCGCGTTTCTTTTCGGAATGATTTAATGGCTTTAGGCAGAAGATATTCTTTTTTGATCTCTACTTTCTGCATATCTGCAGCAAGATGATCATACATCTCCTTACAGGTCATTGATGGAAGAATCATTGTCTGTATATTTTATAATTTTATTCTATCGACAATCGCCACCTTAATCACCCCATCTTGTTTGTTCTCGAAAAGTTGATAAGCCTCCTCGATGCGGTTCAGCGCGAAGCGATGCGTGATAAGCGGCGTGGTATCAATAAGTCCCTGCTCGATCAGCCGGAGAACTTCGGCGCAGTCGCAGCCATCCACACCTCCGGTTTTGAACGTCAGATTCTTTCCGTACATCTCCGGCAAAGGCAGTATCTGGGGCTTGTCATAGAGTGCGACGACGGTTACGATTGCATTGGACCGGGCACATTCCCATGCCAGACGGAACGTATCGCCCACTCCTGCAACCTCCAGCACCACATCGGCTCCTCCGTGGTCGCTGTGCCGCAGTACGAACTCCCGACATGACTCTGGCTCCGTCACCAACACGTCGGGATAATGCTCTTGCACGAAGCGAATCCGTTCGGGCGACTTTTCGCAGACAATGATCCGTTTCGGCCGCTTCAGCATGACACAAAGCAACGTGCAGATTCCCGTAGGACCAGCACCGATGATAAGCACCGTGTCCTCCTCTTTTATTTCCGAGATTCGAGCGGCCCAATAGCCCGTCGCCAGCACGTCACCCACGAAGAGTGCCTGCTCATCGCTCACGCTGTCGGGAATGCGGTTCAAGCCCTGATCGGCATACGGAACACGGACATATTCAGCCTGCCCTCCGTCGATCCGGCATCCCAACGCCCAGCCGCCATTCGGATCGGTACAGTTGTTCACATAGCCGTTCCTGCAGAAGAAGCATTCGCCGCAGAAAGTCTCGACATTAACTGTAACCCGATCTCCAACCCCGACCGTAGTGACATTGGATCCGACCTGCTCCACAACACCCACCATCTCGTGACCGACAGTGATCCCCGGCACGGCGCGCGGCACACTGCCGTGCTTAATATGCAGATCACTTGTGCAGATACTGCTGAGTGTAACACGCACTATGGCGTCGCGCGAATCTAACAGTTCAGGCTTCGATTTCTCCCGCAGCTCGAATTTTCCGTGTTCGACGTAGGTATAGGCTTGCATGGTTAGAGTAATTCTTTTAACAAAGGTAAATATTTCCGACGTGCGAATTTCAAGTTACGGCATATTTTCACTAGGTGATCTTCGCAATTTTATTTTGGTTTGCTATCTTTGTTAGAAATAATACCATCATCCATGAGCGGTCGATCCTATTACTCCAATCGCATAGAACATTTTATACAAGATTCTCCCCAGCAGATTTTGGGTGTTCTTTGTCAAAACCACTCTTTCAATGTTGAAGAGCTGCAAAAGAATGCTTGGATCGACCAAATTACGATCTTGAAAGATGCGTTGCGAGGAATCCAATCGGCTCAGCTCATCTTTGAATACTCAATCCCTCGCATGGGAAAGCGTATCGATAATGTGCTGCTCTATAAGGGAATTGTCTTTGCTATTGAGTTCAAAGTTGGTAACAATAAATACCATGCGCACGCCATTGATCAAGTTATGGACTATGCGACGGATCTGAAAAACTTTCACGAACAGAGTCACCACGGCACGATCGTCCCCATCCTGATTGCCACAGAAGCTGAGGATTGTAACAACCAAATAAAATGTGCTGACGATCACGTTACTAATGTTGTACTATGCAACAAAGCAAATTTGTGCCACCATATAACGACAATTGCCAACCAGCTTGCGCAAGCAGATATTGATGCAAAAACATGGGAGGATTCTTTGTACAAACCAACGCCCACCATCATCGAAGCAGCCCAAGCATTGTATCAGGGGCATAGCGTTTCTGAAATATCTCGCTCTGATGGTGGAGCTATCAACTTAAGCAAGACGGCAGATGCCATAAATCGAATCATCGAGCATTCCAAAGCCAATAACACGAAATCAATTTGCTTTGTTACGGGTGTTCCCGGCGCCGGTAAAACACTTGCCGGACTCAACATTGCCAACGAGCGACATAAATTCCAAGACGAGGAACATGCCGTATTTCTATCGGGAAATGGGCCATTGGTGGATGTGCTACAAGAAGCCCTGGCGCGCAACGATTCGGAGCATTCCAACACTAAAATTGGGGAGGCGCGCAAAAAAGCAAAGTCTTTTATTCAAGTGATCCACCATTTCCGGGACGATGCATTGAGCGTGGAAACGCCTCCAATCGAAAAGGTCGTTGTATTTGATGAGTCTCAACGTGCTTGGACACTGGAGCAGACATCCAACTTCATGAAAACAAAGAAAGGAATTGTCGGCTTCAATCAATCAGAGCCTAATTTTCTGATAAGCATCATGGATCGGCATCGGGATTGGGCAACCATCGTGTGTTTGGTCGGTGGTGGTCAGGAGATCAATAAAGGCGAAGCGGGGCTACCGGAGTGGTTCGAGGCATTGCGCGTGAATTATCCGAGCTGGGAAGTCTATACTTCCAAAGAAATCGCTCAGAATGAATACACACGAGGTGCTAATTTTTCACATTTGGTTCGGGGACTTAATATCACGTACATACCAGACCTGCATCTGAGCACCTCCATTCGTTCATTTCGCAGCGAACATGTTTCTCATTTCATTAAATCAATACTCGACAACAACATAGAGGATGCTGCCGCGATCTACAATCAGTTGTCAGCAAAATACCCGATTGTGGTGACGCGTAATCTGGGAAAGGCGAAAGAGTGGCTGAGGCAGCAAGCAAGAGGCTCCGAGCGCATCGGAATCATAGCCAGTTCTGGCGCTGCGCGGCTAAAGCCCTTTGGCCTTTGTACGCAAATACAAATCAATGCCTGCAACTGGTTTCTAAACGATAAAGAAGATATCCGGTCATCCTATTACTTGGAGGATGTGGCCACCGAATTTGACATTCAGGGCTTAGAGCTTGATTGGACGTGTGTTGCATGGGATGCAAATATGCGCTACGACGGGCATTGGATTTACAAGCAATTTAAAGGCACAAAATGGCTTAACGTAAACAACGACGACGTCTTGTTATATCTCAAAAATGCTTATCGCGTTCTGCTCTCACGCGCACGGCAGGGAATGGTATTATTCATTCCCGAAGGCGATTTGATGGATCAGACCCGCCTGCCTGGATTTTACGATGGGGTCTATCAATTATTCACTCAGAAAATCGGAATAAAAACGATATAAATTACATAGGCTAATTGTAAAATTCCTACATTTGCAATAAATAATTTAGATTATGAAATGGATTGAGGCCATCAAACAGGTGTTGCAAGAGGAGGGACAGCCATTGCATTATACGGCGATTACGAAAAAGATCATCGAGAAAGGCTACCGCGATAAGGATAAGTTAGGAATGACTCCGTCCGATACCGTAAGCATGTTTATTACGACGGACAAAACGGGTACATTCGAGCGGGTCAGCAAAGGGGTTTATAAATTAGCTGCCGTGTCCCTGAATACGATTCCTGCCGTTGACTCGGAATCCAGATCTTACGAAGAAGATATAGAGAATATTTACAATAAATACAGGGAGCAGTTAGCCAAAGACCTCTTGGCTTACATTCGAAGTAAGCACGAGCAATCCTCATTTATGGAACAGCTTGTCATCGATCTGCTGTTAGCTATGGGATATGGTGCTTCAGTAGAAGATGCTGGATCTGTAATCGGCAAAAGCTATGATGGAGGCGTCGACGGCGTAATCAAAGAGGATAAATTGGGACTTGAGGAGATCTATGTCCAAGCAAAGAATTGGGGTGCGAGTATCGGCAACCACGAGATTAACAGTTTTATCGGTGCGTTAATCAACAAAGGAGCACGCAAGGGCATCTTCATTACGACTTCAAAATTCACGGCATCAGCCCGGAAAGTCGATCCCAAGAACTCGAATCGAATCATATTGATTGACGGAGAACAACTTGTTCAGTTCATGATAGACTACAACATTGGTATAAAGGATGTTAAAGCATACCCGATCAAGAAAATCGACCGAGAATACTTCAACGGCGACGCGGTTTCCAAGTAAGGTACTGATAGTTATTGGCCTCATTCAGTCCCCGATCAGCAAGCGTTTTCTTTGCGATTTGCACCGGGTCGATCTCTCCTTTTACAATTTGGATCAGCAGGTCGTTCCAAGTGGTGCTGAATAAAAAATCGGGATTCATTTCATCCTCAAGCTCGATCTCATTTGTGATTTCAGTTTTCATAATCAACTGTTTTTTAAGTGTTTGTTTATCGTATGACAAAGATGGCATCACTATTCGGAACACGCAAGTTAATCCGCATCTATTTTCAGATATAATACACTTATTTACAGAACCTTAGTAATTCATCACAATCCACTCCTCTTGTCTCCTGCGCGAGGTTTTGGACGCCGTGATTGTACGGCTGAGACGGTGGATTTTCCAACCATGTGCGGCGGCGAATTTTTCGATCAGCGGGTGCGGGAACATAGTGAGCATAAACTTGCCCTTGACTTCAGAGAGGATGGTGAGCAGCCGCTCAAAATCGGCCTCATTGAAGGTTCCGTTGTAGTGACCACAATCGCTGCCGACATAGGGAGGATCCACAAAGTGGAATGCCCCCTCGCGGTCGTAGCGGGTGATCACGCGCAGACCATCTTCACATTCGACGGTGATATGATTCAGGCGGCCGCACAGCTCTTCAGTGAAAGCGTCCTTCGAGTTGCGAAGCTTTTGTGTTGTCGTTCCGTTACGGTCGTAGCCAAACGTGCCGTCGATCATCGATGCGAAGCCTAACTTGGTGCATACCCACACGGCCCACGCCCGCTCGACGGGTGTGAAAAACGAGGGGTGTTCATTGATGTGCCGGGCGTGCGCATGAATTTCGCGGCTGTGAAGCGTTGCATCGATTCGCTCCTTGAGTGCCGGATAGTTCGACTAAGCCACCCGGTAGAAATTGATCATCTCGGTATTGGTGTCGTTAATCACCTCGCACTCGACAGGCGGCTTGGCAAAAAGCACCGCACAGCCTCCGCAGAAAGGTTCGGTGTAGAGCGTATGTTCAGGAATGAGCGGCAGGATGTGTTTCAGCAGCATCTGCTTGCCGCCATAATAGGAAATCGGAGTTTTCATTATAAATTTAGCGGGTTTTTAGAAATAATAGGATCAGGAGGAGCATTCCGGCCAGTGCTGTTGCCCACTTGAGCCATGCGACACCATTCGAGGGTTGCTCCTCGGTCTGCACCGTTGTGTCGCGGCGTGCTGCGGTGTTAATGCGGCTCCGGGAAATACTGTCCGTCGAGGTGGTTTTGTCAATCTGCGCGGTGGCCTCGGTATAGGTAATCCGTTTGATTGGCTGGTGTACCGGAATCTTCGGCGGCGGCAAGATGGCCCGGAGGGTATCTGCCGGATCAGGGGGCGGAGGAACCTCGGCCGAAGGATAGAACTCCACAACAGTCTGCCGGATCGATCCGAAGCGGATCTCGACTTCGTTGCGGATCAAATCTGTGAGTGTCGTGTCGGAGGTTTCGGTCTGTTCCCTGCTTGTTGTCTGTGTCTGACGCAGAGGAGAGCAGGAGCAGACCAAAGTCATTACTGCGATAAGGGTTGCGGTTTTATGCATGCTTTCATATCTTTGATTCGTTCTTTACGCTCTTCCATTGTTGGCTCCCGTTGAGGCAGCACCGGAGACTCCCAGGGCAGCGGGAACATCTCGGTCATCGGCAGTCGGTCTTTCTTGTCAAGCTGGATGCAGGCTGCAACCCACACCGCCCACCGTTCGCGCTCCCATTCCTGCCGCCGCCGGGTCTGTTCTCCGTCACTCCAGCCGAGCCATGTATAGACAAACTCGGCAGGAGTAAGTGCAGCGAATGCCTCTGGCGCAAGCCCCATCTGTCCGACCGCGATGGCGAACCATCGCTCGTAAGTCACCTTCTGTTGCGGCCCTTCTTCGGGCCGTCCGGGTTTTTTGAGAGATCGCCTAACTTATCGGTCAGCGGAGTGATGCTCTCCATGAAGATTTCCGAGACGGCGAGGATCAGCTCCGGCTCTTCGTCGAAGATATCCCAGACCTCGCTTTCCGTATAGCGGCGTTCGCTGTTTGCTCGCCGCGCTCCGTCGTTGAGGCCCGTGACGGTGAGGCCGACAATCGAGTCGAGTGAACCGATTGCCTGTGCGGAGGTGACGGTGGATTCGAAGTCGGCGTTCTGTGCTTTGGTAAAGTCGCAGAGCGACCGGAGGCCGAAGTGGATCGGGTGAATCTTGCCCCGAATAGTAATTTCTTTCATAAAGATCAGTTGGTTGATGTGACGGGAGTGAGGTTACCGCTGCCCGTGAGGGAGTAGCTGTAGGTGGCGTTGTCGCCAGCGGGTGCGCCGAGCGAGAAGGTGGTGATGAATGCTTTGCCCGTGTAGTTCTTGGTGAGTCCGGTGACGGGCGACTTGATTACCACATCAACAATCTTCTTCGAGAGCACAATCCCCAGCACATCTTCGGGCGTGTGGGCGTTCTGGATGCTCTCGTCGATTACCACCAGACCGTCGCCGTCGACCGACCACGAGATGTCGCCGGAAGCCTTCTCCTTGCCATTGGTGTCTTTGGTGCGCAGTTCCTTGAGTTCGAGGTCGACCTTGAGCGTGTGGGTCGTGGCGTGGAGCGTGGTTTTCTCGTCGACTAACAGGATGATGTCCTCGCCCTGAATAACGCGTTTGTTTGCGAATGTTTCTGCCATATTGGTAGTTAGTTAAAGTTATACGATGCGAAAAGTGAGCGTCACCCCGTGAATGTCATAGTCGGGGTAATAGTCCGTTGAGGAGGATTTGAGGGAACAGCGGCGGTCGGTCAGCATCTGCCCTTCGAGTGCCGCGATGACGTGATGCTTGAGTTTTTCGAGTGAGGAGGTCTTTTGTTCAAAGAGCGCGACCTCGAACGTGGTCACGTATCCTGCTATGCCGTGAATCGTCCGCACGGGTGTCTCGTCCGGCGTGGAGAAAGCGGCGAAGGGAACGGCTGTCCGCTCATCCACAGCACCTGCTTGTATCTTGTCCCTCAGTTCGGGAAGCTCTCGTTCGAGGAGGGAGATGAGCTCCGTTTTGAAATCGGTCATTTGATCACGGGTTTAAAATTTCTTGCGACGAACTTCTCGACTGTGGCCGCCAGCTCATCGCCGAACATGGCCACCGTGCGGTCGTTACTCTCGGTGTAGGCTTGCTCCAGAAATGGTGTGGCTTTGATACCTTTGACGCTGCGGGTAAAGACTTTCTCGCCGCGCTCGTTCTCAAAGACTAACAGCTTGCCCTTCTTCGAGGTGCGCGGATCCTTTGTACCTTCGTGGATGAACTTGCCGTAGAACTCGTTGATGGCTCCCTTCTTCTTTGTGACTTCGAAGACGGGCTTAACTGCCACCGAAACCTCCGACTTGGATGCTGACCGATCCTTGAAGCGGACAATGCGCAGCTTCTTTCGGAGCTTGCCACTGCGGACAGGAACTTTGCTCTTGGCGGATTGTAGCATCGGCTTGGCCGAACTCCGAAGTGCTGCAAGGAGCATCTTCTTCTGCATGTTGTTCGGCAGCTCATCCAGAATCCGTTTTGCCTCAACGTATCCCTCAACCTTGACTGTCAGCATCGGATTTTGTGCATTTGAGATGCAGCCGCCAGCGGCGGCCCTCTTCGTGAAGGGAGATTATCTTCCGCAGGTATCCACCGTCGCGGATTATCTGTCCGGCCTTGAGGCCATCTTGATGGCGGATGGTGTAGACCACTTCGTTTTCGTGAACAATGCGTCCGGCATAGAGGTTCTCCCGGCCGCCGTTCTCGGTACGCTGTGCATAACCAACCGTTATAAGTTGTAACGCTTTGCTCCGGTCATTATACTCGTCCCGCTCCTCAATGTATTCGAGGATTTCGATTCGAGTATCAAACATTGCCGTAGGGTGTTACACGCCAAGGGAGCAACAGTTTCTCGGCTGTGAGTGAAAGTTCCGATACCGAGCGGCCGACCAGATTGTCCGACTCGTTGTCGTAAAGTGTACCAAGTGTCAGCAGAATCGCCGCTTTGATGGCGGGAGGGATGGTGTCTTTGTCGTACCCTATGACCGCCGTGACGGATATCCGTTCTCCGAGGCAGTCCGGTTCGGTAACTAACAGCGGCTGGTAGTCGTCCTCCAGAAGCGTGTAGTTCTTCTCCGGGATTAAAAATTGAGATACGGAGAGCCGCTCGATCTGCGAAGTGGGGATTGGCAGGCGGACGATGGGAGTGTCGGCGGGGACAAGCACGTCGAAAACCACTCTCCGCTCCCGGATCATCCGGCCGGTCATGTCCTCGGCCACAGCAACAGCCATGTCGAGTTTTGCAGTAATCAAAATGTCGTCGTGAGTGGTGCTGCCTACTCGAAGGTGCTGCTTGGCCAGCTCCAATGTAATCGGCGGCTCCCGTATCTCAAGAATTTTCATAGTTCTCGATATTGGGAACGGCACAGCAGAGTGCATAAAGATACAACCGCCAATGTTCGTTCCGTTTCCATATTTTTAGAATAAATAGCAATCTGCTGATTACGAAGACTTATGCACTAACTTGTGAACCGGATGCGTACCCGCGTCGAGCAGGATGCCGTCGACACGCGCGAAGCCGAACAGACCGATGGAAAGGTACTCAGCCAGCAGTTCGTTGAGGCGGATCACGCGGAAGTTCTTCACCATGCGGATCTTGTACTTCGACAGATCGCCGAACAGCATTGAGGCGTTGCCAGCACCGACATCGGCGATGTCGTCGTTGAGGATGTAGTTCTTCCCGAAGAGCGTCGGCGGCGTTCCATCTCTTGCCCCTTCCTGCCAGATGTAACGGCCCGTCGAATCCTTGATCTTCACCAGCGACCAGAGCGTCGAGCGGTTGAACATAAACCTGCCGTTCCGGGCATATGCCGAATCGACACCTTTGATCAGGTCGATGATGTCGTCCAGCGTGATCGCAGCGGCGGCAGGCTTGGCTTCGGAGGCTATCGCCCAATTGACGATACCTTTGGGCTTGTTCGTGCCGGAGCCGACTGTCAGGTCTTCGTTGACGCCTCGTCCGAAGCTGTCGGCGAGGAGTGAACTCAACAGAGCTTCGAGATCGAACGAGCTGTCCTGAAGCAGCTCCATAGACACCGGAACGATGGGTGTGCGATAGGTGTAGGCTTTGAGGGCCTCGGAGCCGAAAGACGGAGCCGACTTGGTCGACTGGTTGTACTCCGGGACGACGACGGCTTTGGCCGTAGTATTGTTCACCGTCGGCATGATCAGATCACCGCCCGTTGCGGTGGAGAGGATTGTACCTGCTTCGAACATACCGCCGTAGGCTTTCAGTGCGATTTCGATGCTGTCGGCCAGCGTCGTGGGGACGATCACACCCGCCGAGAGTCCGGTGATTCCGGCCCGCTCCTCGAAGAGCGCACGGCTCTCGGCTGAGATGCCGTTGCCGCCGCGAAGCAGGTAGTCGCAGAATGCCGAGCGGTATTCCTGCTCCTGCTTCTGTGTGTTCGGGGGAGAGGGCTGATCGACGCGCTGTTCAGTCTGACGACGTTCGATGTCCAGATACCTCTCCTCCGTCTCGACGGCTTTGTCTGCCTTGTCGTAATCAGAGAGGAGCTGATTCCAGCGTGCCTGTTCTTCGACTGTCATCTCACGCCCATCCGCCGCCGTACGAAGTTCGTCGACCTGCGTAAAAACCGAAGCCCGCGCCTCGCGCAATGATTTGAGTTTGCTCATAAAATCTCAATTTGATTTGTTTGAGAGCAAACATACCTACATCACAGCAGGCTTTCGTGAAACTTTGTCGCAGTTAGAACTTGTTGAATAAATTTTTATCTTTGTAATTAAGGTCTTATAGCAAAGACCCAATGCAATAAAAAGAAAATACTCATAGCCATGATCAAATTTAAACCCAGGTATCACCACTGCACTTCCTATCCCCCTGGATCTACCCATGTATATTTACCACACCCATATTATATGCATAGAGAATCAATTATGTTGGCTCTCTTTAACGATCACCGATTTGCATTCTTTTTTTGGGCATTATGGCACAAAGAGTACAAACAAGAACGCTCTGATCTTGTCACTTTGGATTGGCATCAAGATTTAGCACCAGCGGATACAAAAGAAGAGCTAAAAGAACTCGATCTTGAGAATACTTTCGAGTTGTCTTTTTTCGCATGGGCAAGATTAAATTCTCTGAATGATGATCATATAAAATCAGCTATGTATTGCAATATCATTGGAGATGCATATGTTATTTGCAAACAAGGCATGAGGCTAGATAATAAAGATGAGATTGTTGATGATATGTTCGGGAACAAACATATCATTAAAAAATTCAGATGCACTCAAGATGCTTACGAATATCTAAAAGATTCGTCTGTTGAAAGAGTGTATTTTGACATAGATATGGACTACTTTACAATTGAGAACCAATCGACCAATTGTGAAAAGAAAGTAACCTACATTAGAAAATCAGAGATAACAGAGATTTTAGACCCCAACTCTGATTTCTTGTATTGGATTTTCCAACGGATGAAAGGATTTACCATAGCCTTTGAGCCAGATTTTGTTGGTGGGTTCACACAAGCCATGAAGCTATATGATGTTATTGAACGTTCTCTTTTTACAGGTTCGGTAATGAGACACGAAACAACATGGAGACACTTCTAATAGATGTGGCTCTTAATCTGTAAACTTTCACATAATCGCTCCCGTGAACGTCTTTCATTACGAAGCCGCTCTATGTTCGGCTGCAACTCCTGAGTCATGAGCCATTCTGCTTTCCGTTCCTCTAAATGCCGCACCGACGCTTCAGTATCGGGATAGGCCGGAAAGACCACCAACGCCACATCCACCACACGGGAGAACTTAAGAATTGTGCGCTCGTCCGTTTCCAATCCGTTCTGTTTGTCTGCGTAGATCCACTCATCTTGCGCCACCCCGAAGCGGAAGGAGCATTTCGAGATGTCGCCGCGCCGCACTAACTCGACCATGTCGTTTCCGCACGAGGTATTCGGAGCCTCGAACGAGAAGCGCAGGCCGATGTCGTCGACCTCAAGCTGGAGCGTTCTGCTGATCGTCCGGGCAAGGATCGCGTCGTCACGGTGGTTGAAGCACATGATTACGTCCGAGAGGTCGCACTCTTCGAAGGCTCCCGGCGCGATCTTCTCCCGAAACCAGCCCATGATCGGATCGCTCCATGTGTCGAACTTGGCGGCATAGCCCGTGATTGTCCGGCTGGCGGTTGCGGCATCACGCTGTTCGATGCACAGGTCGGTGGAGAGGCATCGAACTTCGATTTCGTTATTTACTATTCTTCTTTCCATTTATTGCGGATTTAACGGGTTGCATATTCATCTGAACGAAATACTCATCGCCGCCCTCGTAGGAGTTCATATCCTCCAGCGAGCGGATTTCGTTGGCCGACATCGCGCCCACGAAGTTCATGTTCTTGTAGTATTCCGAGCGGGTTTTGGCATCGCCGCGCAGGAGTCCGTTCAGTCCGAACAAGAAGTAATAGTCGGAGAACTCATCGTCGCGCAGAAGTTTGCGGTTGAACTCCTCTTCGATGCGCACGAGGTATGGCAGCAGGCAGTATTGCACGAACTCCATCCCTTGATGTTCGATGTTGTTGTTCGTGGCCCGTTCCAGATCGGCGATCATGTGAGGCGGGATGCCGTAAATGGTGGCGATCTCTGTTTTCTGGAATTTGCGCGTGGCGATGAACTGCGCATCCTCCGGCGGGATGGAGATGCGCTCGTAGGTCATGCCGCCCTCTAACAGCAGGGGAACATGGGCATTGTGCAAACCGACGGCCTGTGCCATGAGGTCTTTCTTGAGCCGCTGATAGGCATCGGGTTTGAGCGTCGAGGGGTATTTGAACACGCCTGACATATTACCGCCCTGATCGAAGAAGCGTTTTCCATAGTCCTGCGCCGAAACCGAAAGCGCAAGGTTGTCGCGGTGAACGGCAATGGGACTCTTGCCTTTGTATCCGTTGGTCGAGAGTCCCCGCAGGTGGATGATGTCGCCGTTCGGGAGCAGTTCTCCCGTGTCCAGCCGATAGAAAAGCTCGTCGTTGTCGGAGAGTATCGGTTCGATTTTCGCCGGATGAATCAGCTTCAGCCGCAGAGGACGATAGTATTTGTCCCGGTAGATCCGCGCATATCCGTTCCCCCACAATGCGCAGGAGATCATCAGATGGTGCATCAGATCAAAGCGCGTGGAATAGGAGTTCGGCTTCTGTACGAGGTGGTGGCAGGGATGGTCATATTGCCGTTCGCGGCCTTTCTCTGTACGCTGGTAGAGGTGCATGGGCAGCGTCCCGACCGTCTCGGAGAGGATCCGGACACATGCCCAGACCGCCGAGAGGTTCAGCGCACCCTCTTCGGAGATGTTCGGCTGGCGGGTAGCATCGGCGACCATGTCGGCCGTGATCACTTTGTTGACCGCCGCCTCGAACTCCGCAGAGGTCATGCGCCGTTCATTCCGGCTTTGTATAAAAGGAAACCACTTCATTCAATTTGCTTTGCGGCAAACATAAGCTTAGAAACTAACATGCAAATGAGACTTTGACTCTCTCGACTCAAATTGTATAAAATATTTAATTAAAATAAAAACGATTTTCTTATCTTTGAGAATATATTGTAACGTATTAATTTCTTTTAATTTTACAGAAATGGATTTATTTGAAGCTTCACAACAAATCTACTCTCCAAAATCGAGAGAATATTTTAAAGAGGTAATAAGCTCATATACAAATGGAAATTATCGTTCTGCCATTGTAATGCTCTATTCTGTATGTATCTGCGACTTATTATTTAAGTTAGAGGAACTTAAGGATATGTATAATGACGGAGTTGCAAAAAACATAATAGATGAAATCGAGAAAAATAAGGCTGTATCTGCCTCTAAATCATCATGGGAAAAAGAATTAGTAGACAACATTAAAACAAAAACCAGCCTTTTAGATTTGGAAGCATATACTAATCTGTCTCATTTATACGATTACCGTAACTTATCAGCACATCCGGCATTAAATGGAGAATTGGAATTAATATCTCCTCAAAAAGAGATTGTGGCCGCATATATTAGAACTTCATTAGACACAATACTCCTTAAGCCTGCGATATTTATCAAAAATGTCATTGATGTAATGTCTAAGGATCTTGACGAGAAAAAAGGATATCTCCTCCAAGATAAGAGCATATTTAGTGACTATGTAAGAAATAAATACTTAAATAGAATGCCAGATGCTATGTTTCAGAAAACATTTCAAACATTCTGGCGTTTTGCCTTTAAATCAATTAATGATGAATGTAATAATAATCGCTTAATAAATGTCCACCTTCTTGGGTTGATGTATGAAATACGCCTAAAAACAATAGAGATCGAAATTACCAGCAATGTGGACAAATATGAAATATCAACGGATATTGCTATAAACCAATCTCTAATAAAATTCTTAGCAGATCATCCTCAACTATATAGATTATTATCCAGACATACAAAGACGCAAATTAATGCGATTGTAGATATTAATTATGTGTTTAAATTAATGTCTTGGTTTATGTCTAATAAAGAGACCCATTTGCAGTCGTTAGTTTCATCGAAGGTTTTTATTCATATATCAGAGGAATCTATTTTGAAATATTTTGTGCGCAAGTATGAAGAGGAAGGGCTGATTGACATTTGTATTGAATATTTAATCGATGTAGTTGGTAATGCAAGTAGATATCCTGATGCGGGAGCAAGAATAGAACACCATATATTTCCATTCTTAGATAAGATGAAATTTAAACATTTTGAACAAATATTTAAGACTATCGAGAATTGTGACTCTTTAAAATATAACACATATTTAGGATCAATGTATTGTCCTCGCATCTGGGAGTATGCTGAGAAAACTTTACCAAGAGGATACGATATGACTCAATATCCTCATTTCAAAATACCAACACCAGTAGCAGAAGAATAATTCATAGATTCTTTCCTACTCAACACCCTCCTAAATGAACTGAACTCCGAGTATCTGCGCACGCCCATAATGTTGATGTGGAAATCCTCCAGCCGCTCGTAGGCTTCGAGTTGTGTGGGGTAAAGATCGCGCATGCGGAGGTAGAGTTCCGCGAAGCCCTCGAACGAGAGAAAATGTCGTACTTCGGGCGACAGTGGATTCATCGCGGACAACTCGGCCTCGACCTTTTCCCGTTCGGCCGTGATGACGGGCGAGTGATAACGCTTGAACTGCTTACGGTTCATCTTCGATGCACCTTTGCTACGCTCGGCATAGTCAGCGAGCTGCCTCTGCTCTCGCTCATCGCAAACGTTCATTTTTCGTGTCATGGTCGTATCTATTTTAAAGTTAAAAGTCCTCTGCCTTCGTAGGGGTTGCTGTCGTCATCAGCCTGTGCAGTCATCCATTCACCCAGAGCCATGATCGCGGCGACGATGCCGTCGATCTTCTGAACCGATTTTTCTTTGTCCGGCTTAATGTTCCCGGCTGGATCGGTCTTGACGACTGTTGAGGCCAGCATCCACCGCAGCACGGGATTGCCGAAGTGTTCGATCTTCTGGGTCAGCACCAACTTCTCGAACTCTTTTGTCGGAGCTGACATAGAGCCATAGCCCTGCCCGAAGGGATTAAATCCCATGCCCTCGTTCTGAAGGTCGATAATCGTCTGCGACGAATTCCATCGGTCGTATGCCGAGGTGCGGAGGTCGTACTCCGCGACGATGCGCAGGATATCGGCCTTCACGAAGTCGTAGTCGATCACGTTGCCGGGCGTGACAGTCACGTATCCGCTGGCCAGCCACTTGTCGTAGTTAATATTCTCCTTGCGGACTTTCTCCAGCATCTTCTCCTCCGGTATCCAGAAGAACGGTAGCAGTTGAAAACGGTCGTCCTCATGAAAGATTAGCACGTAGGCCGTGATGTCGGACACGTTCGAAAGGTCGAGCCCGCCCCAGCAGGCACAGCCTTTCAAATCATCGGGCGACATTGTGCCGACGCACTTCATCCATGCGTCGTCCAGAATCCATGTCTTTTCAGCATCCACCCACAGATTCACATTCTTGGTCATCACATTGCGCACGGCCTCCGGGCGGTTCTTGGCGTCCTTGATCTGGTCAGCAAGGTAATCGGTCGAGAGCGATACGCCGAGATTGGGATTCGACTTGATCCACATCTTCGGATTGTCCCACTCCTCTCTGCTGTCGAGGGAGTAGATGATTCCGAACAGCGAATCGTCCTGGTTCACGCCGCGCAGAACTTTGATAACATTGTCCCGGTACGCGTAGCAAGCTCCGGCTTTGTTGAAACCTGCTGTGGTGATAATGAACATCAGCGGCTGTTTCCGTGCGCCGAAGGCCGACTTGATTACGTCGAACATGCCGCTGTCGCGGTGGGCGTGGAACTCGTCGATGATGCCGCACGAAGGATTGAGACCGTCGTGCGTTCCGTAGTCGGAGGAGAGGGGCTTGAACGTGCCGCCCTTGAGTTCGTAGACAATGGAGTTGCGGAATGGAGAGAGATAGTTCTTCAGATCGGTGGCCTTGACAATCTCCACCGCATCGGCGAAACATATCTTCGCCTGATCCTTCACCGTTGCGGCTGAATAGACTTCGGGCCGGGACTCACCGTCGGCAAAGAGCATGTAGAGTCCCACGCCAGCCGACAATGCAGTCTTGCCATTCTTTCGGGCAATTTCGATGTAGGCATAGCGGAAGCGGCGTGTACCGTCGGCGTTCTTCCATCCAAAGATATTCCAGAGGATGAACTGCTGCCACGGCTCCAGCCGGAATCGCAGTCCGGCCCATTCGCCTTTGGTGTGCTTGAGGCGTTCGATAAAGTTGATGGCTCGTGCCGCAGCCTTCCTGTCGAAATGCCATCCTTTGTCGAGGGCGTTATCGAGGTCGGCAAAGTAGCGTCGCACGGCTAGCCGCACGTACTCGCCAGAGACGATTTTTCCATCAAAAATGGCTTTAGCATACTCCTCTGCGAATGTAGTCTTCATAACTTCCTGATAATCAATATGTGTTTTACTCGCAAAATAGGGGCGTTTTTTGTCCTTTCGTTTTGGGGCCTCTGAACTTACCTTTGAGCGACAACGGAGCGATTTGAGAATTCTCGAATTTTTAAACCTGAAAAAGGATGAAAACAAAGAGAATTTTTATCGAGTTAGTCCTCGCATCATTATTTGCGATTTTACGGAAAAAGCTATCTCCTATTTTGTGGGGATTAGTTATCTGGTATATTAATAGAGCCATTGATGACTATGCGCATGACTTAATTACTTCAATCTTATTTTACCTCTTCGAAATCTGCAAAGTCATCTTTCGGTGCATCATTGGATAGTAATTCGGCGACGCGGCTTCGGCTCGACGGAGTCAGTCCATACTCCACAGCAATGGCTTTGGCATTGGTCAGTGCCGACTCCGCGACCTTGCGCTTGGGATTCACGAGCGTGGTCGATCCGAATTTCGTTTCCACGTCGATAGTGTATCCCTCTTTCTCCAATTCCCGCATCGTGTCATGGTAGAGTCCCATCTCACGGGCATAGGCCACAATCAGATCCACACCCACCAAGTCCAGCAGATGGTTGTTGACCAGTTCGGCCGCCACCACCTCGAAGACCTTTTTTGCCGTGCCCTTCAGTCCGCTTCGTGGGAGTGTCGTGACGGCGGTGGTTCGGGCCGGAGTGCTACTGCCATCCATTCGACAGGGTTGATCTGTACCCCGAAGTGCCTTTAATTCATTAGGTATTTTTTTACGACCTGCATTCATGAAAAAAAATTGGTTATTTTCGTAATATTTTCTACAAATTCGCCTATTCTGCACGCGCGTACAGAAAATTAGGGGAGCGATTACTTTTCGCGGGGCCTGAAGGAAATTCAACCCTTCCCGTCTGCTCTTCGGGAGCGTACCTTGCTCATGTAACTCTTTGATACCCACTGCGTGGTTTCAAAGGGTTGCGCAAAATCAAAAAGTTTTACTTATCAAACAGTTAGCTTGATTCATTAATCTACTGTACTGTCATCATCTATCCCGATTTTATTTCTTTTTCAGAATGAGGTTTCCGACCTCTCTCGACGGGGAGTTGTGAAGCAGTCGTCGCTGCTGTGCCATTTCGATATAGATGCGCGTTGTCTTAGTGTCCGAATGCCCCATCATGTCTTTGATCGTTTCGATGTCCACGCCTTGCTCAACCATCAAAGCCCCGAAGGTATGCCGCAGCGAGTGGGCAGAGATTTTCGGATTGCTGATGTCGATGCGCAGGAGTCGCTGCTTCACGATGCGTCCGATGGTCTGGCGGACGAGGCGGTTGTCGCACCTGCGTTTGTGGGAGATAAACAGCGGATCGTCCTCGGCGAAATCCCGGTCGGCGATGTACTCCTCCAGCCACTCGACGGTGTTCGCATGCAGAACGACGATCTCATTCTTGTCCGTGCGGCCCTTGCGCTGGATATAGAGGATCGGCTCTCCCTCGCGCGTCGAGATGTCTCCGATATTGATTCGCTCCACCTCGCAGGTGCGCAGGCCGTTGAACAGCATCAGGGAGATCATCAGTCGGTCACGGCGGCCAACCACCGTCTTGGTGTCAATGCTCTCCAGCAGTTCGAAAGCCTGCTCTGCGGTGAGAGGCAACTTGCTGTACTCCGTGTGCCGCTTACTGCTCTTGATCCCGGCGGCAATATTGTCGTAGTAGCCGCGCCGATCACAGAATCCATAGAAGAGTTTGAGGATCGTGACAAGACTGTTCACTGTGTAGACACTCTTGCCTGCGGCTTGGAGCTGCTGTTTGTACTCCAGCACATGGCTGCGCTCCGGAGCGCGAGTGTCAATGTCCTGCCCGGCCAGCCACCGGAACCACAGTGCGATCTTGCGTTCATAGTCCTGCTTGGTCGCCGGAAGGATGTCGCACTCTGAAATCCATTCCGCAATTATTTCGTTCAGCTTAAGTGTCGTTTTCATGCTTTCAAAAATGACGGATGCGGGGTTTCCTTTTGCCTTTTGACTGATTGCAACCACGCCCCGCATCCGTCGTCATTGGCTTACATCATAGGCAATCGTTTTGTGGTTAAGGTTTTCGCGGATGTCTTTCTCGTCCGGATTTCCGGTTGTGACATGCATGGCAAAGACTCTGGAGATTCTTAAGGTCGAGTGCCGCGCCGCCCTTGTTGATCGGACGGATATGGTCGACCATCTGTGCCGGAGTCGTTGCGCCTTGCTGAAGGCACTCCTCGCAGAGAGGCTGCTGTTGCAGCTTCACCGACCGCAGTTTGCGCCATGCTGTAGACTGGTAGAACTCCGTATTGGTGTGGATCCGTCCTTCGTGCGGCTTATGTTCCGGCAGCCACGGACGGCGACAATTCTTCTTTAACATCGGCATGGTCAGAAGATGATGTCGGGATTCAGCGGAAGATCGTAATCCTCGTGTTCGAAGGCCGCGACACGGACAATCTTCGCTTCGGGATAGCGGCGGCGCAGTCCTGCAACGGTGGTATCGTACTTGGCAAAGTCCGCAGTATAAGCCGACTGTCCGAAGCGTTCGAAGTTCCGGCGGAGATTCTCCAGCTCACATTCCGACCATTTTTCGATCTGGCCGTTGTGCGTGATATACTTGCGGCGGCCATCTTCCAGATAATGAATAACACGTTGTAATTTCATATTGGTTTTATTTAGCGTAAACTTTCTCCTTTGAATTTTACGATCAGACACAGATGCGAGAGCCTGTCGAATGTACGCTCTCCGTAGCGGCCGAGCAGTTCTTCTTTGGTGAGATTTGTCGAGATGAACAACGGCCGCAGATAGCGTTCGGCGGCATTGATTACACGATTGAACCCTTCGAACTTCTCGCCGTAGTCATTGATCATCGACTCGACTCCCAACTCGTCGATAATCGGAAAATGAGTCCATGCGAGGTAGTCGAGATTGGTCATCTTCGGGTCGCATCCTGCGGTGCTGGCAGCAAAGGGATAGGACTTGCTGAAGTCGTCGGCATGGACGGGGACAGCATGTCGGCCTTTCATGGCTAACAATACAGGAACGACACCCGTGACGATGATGCTTTTACCGCGTCCGCAGTCGCCCATGAGTAATAAGCCGCGACCTCTGGTGTCTGTCATCCAATCGATCACCCTTGCATATTCGGGCAATTGATGATATTTGCGGATCGAACCATCGACACGCCGGAAGATTTCACAGAATATCTCTTCGCAATGTTCGCGGCTCCCCCATGAGAGACTCTGGGGACTTCGGACGATGATGCGCTTCTCTTTGGAGAGGCGATCGATCAGACTTGCTATGTTTTCCATCGGTTGCTTTTGGCTGGTGAATGTAACTTGATTCGAATTCTTGTCTTTGGGACTTTGTCGCTACTTATGCTCGTTCTCATCAAACTTTGCCAGCAGACGCCGCTCGTGTTCGCCGCTGTCGGGATGCTTGATTTGGCCTATGTGCTGACCTCTGAGCGGCTGGCCTTTCGTCGAGAGCTGGCTGGCGGGAAGCGGGAAAAGCCCGGCCCAATTGTTCGCCACACTCCGGTCGATGATCGCGGCGGCGGTCACAGCATCATTGCCCGAAAGATTCCGGAGCATCGTCAGACACTTCTTTGCTCCAAGTTCGCTGTGATAACTCTCGCGGCGGGTACGCTTGTACTCCAGCCATGCCGCCATCAGTTCACGCCAAGAAGCGTCGAGCGCGGAAAGGAACTTTTCGGTGTCCAGCGTCTGCTCTCTCTTTTTTGCAGAGTTTTTTCTCTCTGCTATTCTGTTCTCCGGTATGTATGAAGAGTCTTTATCTCTGTTTAGTCTATACAGCGTCCCGCTGTGGAACACAACCTGTGACACAACGGATGTTTCTTCTCCGGTTTGTGTGCCGCTTTGTGTTCCGGAGCGGCACACAAATTGGCTTTCTAATGCGATGATCCGGTAAATACAAGCCGCTCTGCCGCCCTGTGAGTCGAAGGTTATACGTCCGGCCGCTTTGAGTATCTCTCGCTGGCGGAATATCGTTGTGCGGGGCATATTCGTCCGCATTTCCAGAAGTGTCGCAGAGATTCTCAACACCTCTCTCCAGCCGCTGCGGTTGGCGATGAACATCAGAGCATGCCACAACGCTATCGACGCAGGGGAAAGCGGATGTGTTTCCAGCCAATCGTAAAAGAGCTTGATCTCTGTCATGTAGTTCATTGCTGGCGGTACTTGCCCAAAATACGTTCGAGATCACTCCGGCGCGGAGCGTCGGGGCGTGCAACAAGGCCCATATGGATCAGCAAGTCGATTTTCGGGATACGAATACTGCCGTTTGCATGGACTTTCCTGATGCCGTATCGAAGGCAGTCCCGATCCAGCTGACGGAGCGATTTACCGATCAGGTCTGCGGCTTCCTGACGAGTGAGCAGGATCGTTTCCGCAGATTTATCATCCATGCTTTTCAGGTCGTCAAGCCGTTTCTGAAGGGAGAAAATACACCCCTGAATATCCTCTATGATAAGCCCCATGTCCATAATGCAAGTTGTTTTTGTGACTGGTGCAAAGTTGATCAGGGTGAATAAATTAAAAGGGGTTAGTGACAGGACACTAACCCCAAGATTATTTTTAACAACAAGAAAGTGAAGAAGATAATTTTATCGCTGACTTCGTTCGATAAGCGACTCCTGCAAGATACGCAGGAATTTTGTAGTCTTGATTTTCCGATCCAAGACCTTCGCCCGCTTGTTGAATGGATTGGATAGTTTGATGTCGAGCAGTTCTTCGAAAAGCGCGGTGAGTTTGGAAAACGGAATGACATCGCCCTTGCTGTCCACGAATACATCTGCGCAGTCGACAGAAGAGAGCAACTCGATCAGGTCATGCTTGGTGTACCGCTTGGAGAGATGAATGTCGTAAGCCTTGATCGATGCTGGTGGTTGAAAAAGTGCCGGATGGTTGATGCGCTCGTTCAGCAAATGCAATTCTGACTCAAGCAGTGCTATCGCAGCGGTGATGTATTTTTGTGTGGATTGCGCATCATCAGTCAGCTCCGAAGATATGAGTTTCAGCTGCACGATAGCAAGGCTTATCTCCCTGAAGAGTGCTTTGTAATCGAAGATGGTATCGCAGAGATCGATTAGTTGTTTAATGAACTCCTTGTAGAGCAAGCCGATATTGGTGATGCAAAGGTTCTGAATTTTGGGTTCTGAAAGTGTCTGTATGAAATTCGTATTGATGAGTGTTTCCATTTTATCACCTGATAAATTAATTTGACAATTATTAGAATACCGGAAAAGCACACAAATTTCTCTGTGTGAGTAATAATTGTCAATGCGGCGGCGACCTGTTATTCCATTTTACATTCAGGTTTGACTTCGAAGTTCGAGTATACTCATCAGGGCAATATTAATGAATTATGATGAAGGTGTTAAGCTATTTTCGGAACACGGTATTTTTAAGACAAAAGGAGCTATTCACGCCTTGAAATCTCAGAATGATCACTACCTCGAACTACCCAATAAAGATTTTTTTGTATATTTGCCGTAAACAAACCTGCATTATGTCTTATCAGCCGCCCTACATCATCACGCCGAAGATTACCAATCTGGTTGCACAGATCAGCGAAGCTGTCGGAGGCTATTACGCGCAAGAGAACTTACGCCTGCACCGAGCAAACCGCATTAAGACCATTCACGGCACATTGGCTATCGAGGGGAACACTCTTTCGACGGAACAGGTCACGGCGGTGTTGGAGGGTAAACCTGTTATTGCCCCCATCAACGAGGTGCAGGAAGTGCGGAATGCCATCAAGGCGTATGAATTGCTTGACACGCTCAACCCCTGTAAAGTCGAGGATTTATTAAAAGCTCATGCTGCAATGGAAGCAGGATTGATCGACGAAGCAGGACAGTTTCGTAAGGGCGGTGCAGGGGTGGTGTCTGGTAAAACGGTCATTCACTATGCGCCCGATGCCGAGCGTGTGCCGTATCTGATAAACGATCTTTTCGAGTGGTTGAATGCAACCGAGGAGCACCCGCTGATTGCAAGCTGTGTATTTCATTATGAATTTGAGTTTATCCACCCATTTGCAGATGGTAACGGACGCACGGGACGGTTGTGGCAAACATTGATATTGAGCCGCTGGCGTCCGATTTTTAAGAATCTACCCATCGAAAATATCGTCTATAAGTATCAAAAGGAGTATTACAAGGCGATTGCCGTAAGTGGCGGCAAAGATGGTTGCACACCATTTATTGAGTTTATTTTAGGGGTAATTGCAGAAACGCTGACTACCCAAGACGCTGCCCCAAAGACTACCCAAGAACTGATCTTGGACGAGATCCGCAAGAACCCGCAGATTACGCGTATTGAGCTGGCCGCAATTATCGGCATCACGCCCGACGGTGTGAAATATCATCTGCAAAATCTCACAAAATCAGGCATCATCCGGCACGTCGGCTCAACCCGGCGCGGGGAGTGGATTATCTGCAAATAAAGCGCAAAAATCAGGCTGAAAACTTGCCGAAAAACAGAAGATTCGTTACCTTCGTACTACCAGATAAATAAAGTTCTTTGGAAGGTGATTTGAGGCGTTTTGCGGAAGGTCAGACAGGTGTAACCGACATGTAACCTGCCGCAGGACGGCAAGAACGCAACTATTTGACAAACTACTTTTTACGAAGTGCAGCAACGGATCCCAGCGGGATCACTAACAAGACGGGAGGTTATCGAATGACTTCCCGTTTTGTTTTTTATCTCGGATTACCTTTCGATATTTCTCCGGTAGTGATACGCTTTACCTTCTTGATTCTTTGCCGTATTGTGCGCCTTAATTTACAGTTTTTGCACCCGCATCCTTTCAGCAAGTTTCCGGGATAGGCATCCCAAATCCTGCCGCATTCGTTGCATTGTACCGATATCGGCGTTTTTAGGTTTACATACGATCCCGTGATTTTTATTGCAGGAGACAACCTTGCTATTTCTGCGATAAACTCATCCTGGGATCTTCGGGCTTTTTGGGAACATTTCGGACAGCCGGTTCTTTTGCCGGATTTCGCTATAAGATGATATGGCTGGGTAGACCATGTATAACCGCAAACCTTGCATTCGAATCTCATTCTGGTGTTATTGTTGGTATACGCTGTAATTGGACTGATATCGGGCTGCAACGAGTTCAGTCGTTCAACGAATTGGCTGTGCGTAATGCGCAAAACGCCTGCGCATTGAGGGCATCCGGAGCCAGAGCGCAAAGAAGTCGGGGTTACATGCCATTCATGGCTGCAGGTTTTGCATCGTGCCTTGATCCTGTCGTTGGCGCTGGTGTAATTGCCGACAATTTCAATCTTGGGATTTATTTTAAATAGCTCAGTTTTGAATTCTTCCGTAGTCATTCGTTTTGAATCCGTCCGTGCTTTCTTTTTGATTTCCGTCCATTCGCTTTTTCCGAGATTCAAATCCAGGCCGAATTCTGCGAAGAGCGTTCTAGTTATTTCAACAAGTTTATCCACATTTCGGCGGGAGGTCAGATCGCAAGAGGTTACGATGCAATCGTCGAAAGGGGGCGTAGCAGCGTCATAGTGATCGTATATGATTATGAGCCGGATGCCTTCGTTCTTGCAACGCAACTGCTTTTCCCGATCTCTTGCGACTTGATTTTTATGCCAATACCATGAACCTGGTTCTATGGCCGCTTTCAATCCGGGGATATATATATCCAGTTCGGCTCCGATCGCAATCCTGTCTCTCGACAGAACTTCGGATTCGCCCAAAACGCGGGCAAACGTGTGGAAAATGAACTGCTCGAAAAAGGATGTACACGCTCTGTGACAGTTCGGGCATCCCCGCGTATTCAAGACGGCATGAGGCGATATTTTGAATTTATGTCCGCAGGCCTTGCAGCGGAGAGACACAGGCGTACGATTGTTTATATACGTTTCGCCTTTTCTGACAGTGAGATTGGGGTCAATCCGATGAAGACGCTCTGAAAAAAAATCCATCGTCAGACGCTGGGATGCTCCTCGGCGCGATCGTGCGCATACCGGGCACCCTCTGCCGCTAAGAATATGTGCAGGAGTGATATCCCATTCGTGCCCGCATTTCAGAAATTTGAATTTGGTTTTTTGAAGCGCTCTCACATACCTGCCGACTATGATGACATCATCTCTTTTTGATTTTAAATCAGCCGCAAACTCCGCGTGGGACTTTAACTTCACTCCGGCGCATTTGGGGCATCCATGTTTCTGTAATAGGCTATTTGCCGTCGGAAACCATTCCCAGCCGCATTCATCACATTTTACGGCAATTTTAGAGATGTTGTTCTTGTATTCTCCCAAGACTATGATTCGGGAATTTCGCGTTTCCAGTTCACGCATGAATTCCATGTGGCTTTTTTTTCTTACCATATGCCTGAAACTGTTTGTTTCGACCCAAGTAAAACTTTATAAAGATAATGATTTCGGCTATGTTTTGCAAAGTGAAATTTAACACGCGGATTTTGATTTGCCGAAATAAAAAGATATTTTTGTAGGCATTAAAATGAATTTAAACTTTTAAAACTGAATAATTCTATGTGTAAAGCGCTAATAATCGGTGCAGGAGGCGTCGGAACGGTGGTGACGCAGAAAATTGCAGCCAATCCCGTCTTTACGGACGTGATGCTGGCCAGCCGTACCAAATCCAAATGCGATGCCGTGGCGGCAGCTATCGGCGGCAACCGCGTGAAGACCGCCGAGGTCGATGCCGACAACGTGCCGCAGTTGTGCGAGTTGTTCCGCTCGTTCAAACCCGACATCGTGGTCAACGTAGCGCTTCCGTATCAGGATTTGACGATCATGGACGCCTGCCTCGAATGCGGCTGCAACTACCTCGACACGGCCAACTACGAGCCGAAAGACGAGGCGCATTTCGAATATTCGTGGCAGTGGGCCTATCAGGACCGCTTCAAGGCTGCGGGCCTTACGGCCATCCTCGGCTGCGGCTTCGACCCGGGCGTGACGGCCATCTTCACTGCCTATGCCGCCAAACACCATTTCGACGAGATCCACTACCTCGATATTGTCGACTGCAATGCCGGCAACCACGGCATGGCCTTCGCTACGAACTTCAATCCCGAGATCAATATCCGCGAGGTGACCCAGAAGGGCCGCTACTACGAGAACGGCCAGTGGGTCGTGACCGAGCCGCACCAGATTCACCGGCCGCTCAATTACCCCGGTATTGGCGAGCGCGAGTCGTACGTCATTTACCACGAGGAGTTGGAGTCGCTCGTGAAGAACTATCCTACGATCAAGCGGGCGCGCTTCTGGATGACTTTCGGCCAGGAGTACCTCACACACCTGCGTGTGATCCAGAACATCGGCATGGCGCGTATCGACCCGATCATCTACAACGGCGTCGAGATCGTCCCGATCCAGTTCCTCAAGGCCGTCTTGCCCGATCCCAAGTCGCTGGGCGCCAACTATCACGGCCAGACCTCGATCGGCTGTCGCATCAAGGGCCTCAAGGACGGCAAGGAGCGCACGTACTACATCTATAATAACTGCGACCACGAACAGGCTTTCAAGGAGACCGGCACGCAGGCCGTTTCGTTCACGACGGGTGTTCCCGCGGCGCTGGGCGCTTCGATGTGGGCTAAAGGGCTGTGGCGCGGCGCCGGGGTGTTCAACGTCGAGGAGTTCGATCCCGATCCGTTCCTTGCCGAACTGGGCGAACAGGGTTTGCCGTGGCACGAGTTGTTCGATGTGAACCTCGAAGTGTAGTTCTCCGGTTTTACAGGGCATTTCTGCACTTGCTTTCGCAGGGCGCGAATGGAGCGTTTAAATACGTCCCGTCCGCGCTCTGCTCTGTTAAGGGGCAAACCTGCGGCCTTTGCCGTTTTGCGCGGTCTGCGTGTAAGTATAAATGCGTATTTCTCCCAAAAACCAGCCCACGCAGGGCTGTTATTCGCAATGATTTTGCTATTTTTGCAACTGTTTTGAGTTAAAAACAATTCGATGATTGACTTTCTGAAACTGCCTTCACCGTGCTACGTCCTCGACGAGGAATTGCTGGACCGGAACCTGGCGACTATCGACCGTGTGCGCCGGGAATCCGGTGCGGAAATTATTGTCGCCCTGAAGGCCTGCGCCATGTGGAGCATTTTTCCCGAGTTGGCGAAGCATTCCGACGGTGCGACTGCAAGTTCCGCCGCCGAGGCGCGCCTCGTTTTCGAGGAGTTCGGGCGTCCCGCCCATACCTACGCCCCGATCTACACGGACTCCAATATCGACGAAATCCTGCGTTGCAGCGACCATATCACTTTTAATTCCGTTTCCCAGTTCGAACGCTTCGGCCAGAAAGCCCTTATCAACGGCATTTCGTGCGGCCTGAGGATCAACCCGCAGTATTCGCCTGTCGAAACGGACCTCTACAACCCCTGCGTCCCCGGCTCGCGGCTGGGCGTCACGGCCGAGCAGTTGGCGGCGTACGGCGGCCTTCCGGAAGGTATCGAAGGACTTCATTTCCATGTCCTCTGCGAATCGCGCCCCGAGCACCTGCGGCTGGCCCTGGAGGCCGTCGAGAAACATTTCGGGCATCTGCTCGATCGGGTGAAGTGGCTCAATATGGGCGGCGGCCACCTGATGACGCATGCCGAATACGACTGCGACTGCCTGATCGCCCTGCTCCGCGGTTTCAAGTCCCGCCACCCGAACCTGCGGCTGATCCTCGAACCCGGCAGTGCCTTCACGTGGCGTACGGGCTATCTGGTTTCGACCGTCGAGGACATCGTCGAGAACGGCGGGGTGACGACGGCTATGCTCGACGTGTCGTTCGCCTGCCACATGCCCGACTGTCTCGAAATGCCCTACAAACCCGCTATCGTCGGCGCGCACGAGCCTGCCGAGGGCGAACGACGCTGGCGCATGGGCGGTACGAGCTGCCTTGCGGGCGATTACTACGGCGACTGGGCTTTCGATCATGACCTGAAAGTAGGGGAGCGCATCGTTTTCGAAGACATGATCCACTACACGATGGTCAAGACTACGATGTTCAACGGCGTTCACCATCCCGCCATCGTCATCGTGCGCCGCGACGGCCGCGCGGACATCATCCGCGAATTCGGCTACGAGGATTTCAAAAACCGCATGTCGTAAACAACTATACAAAGATATCCCAAACCTTTTCATGAAAGATTTTACACCTACACCTTACACGCTGGAATGCGTTGCCACGGGCCGCGAATTCGAAGACGCCGGCTGGATGCTTGCCGACCCGCAGTGCAAAGAACCGTCGCTTGTCCGCGCCAAATACGCCCGCAAGCAGATCGACGTGAAACCTGCCGACTGGGGTCTGTACCGTTTCTCGGACTGGATGCCCGTGCGGCGCATCCTCAAAGGTTCGTCGGCTCCCGTGACCTATAAGAGCAAGGGACTTGCCGGACATCTCGGGCTGGAAAACCTCTGGATCACCTTCAACGGCTACTATCCGGCGATCGGCGCGACGATGTCGACCTGTTCGTTCAAGGAGACCGAGGCTTACAGCGTCTGCGGCCGTGCCGCTGCCGACGAACAGCGCGTGCTGGTGGTGGCTTCGGCCGGAAATACCGCCCGTGCCTTCGCCAAGGTCTGCTCGGATAACAACATCAAACTGCTGCTTTCGGTTCCCTTCGACAATATCGGGGCCCTGTGGTTCGACGAGCCGCTGAACCCCTGCGTGAAACTCATTTCCTGCGAGAAGGGCGGCGACTATTTCGATGCCATCAACCTGAGCGACATCGCACTGAAAGGCCCCGGTTTCTACGCCGAGGGCGGCGCCAAGAACATCGCACGCCGCGACGGCATGGCCTGCACGGTGCTTTCTGCCGTGACGACCATCGGCCGCATTCCCGACTACTATTTTCAGGCCGTGGGCAGCGGCACGGGTGCTATCGCCGCCTGGGAGGCCAATATGCGTCTCGTGGAGGACGGCCGTTTCGGGCAGAATACGATGAAACTGATGGTGTCGCAGAACGCTCCGTTCGTTCCGATGTACGACGCCTGGCAGGCCGATTCGCGCAAATTGCTGCACTACGACGACGATAAGGCGCGCCGCGATGCGGAGATTATCGACGCCAAGGTGCTCTCGAACCGCCGTCCCCCTTACAGTATCACGGGCGGCCTGTTCGATGCCCTGAAAGCTACCGGCGGCGAGGTTTTCGTGGCTACGAACGCCATGGCCCGCAAGGCCCGCAAACTGTTCCACGAACTCGAAGGCGTCGACATCTACTCGGCGGCGGGTGTTGCGCTGGCTTCGCTCGTCAATGCGGTCGCTGCGGGCAAGATCGAGAAAGACGCTACCGTCATGCTCAACATCACGGGCGGCGGCGAGGAGCATTTCAAGGAGGGCAAGGAGCTGTGGTATCTCAAACCGAGCCATGTCTTCCCGCTTGTCCCCGACGAAAACGATGTCGTGGAGAAAGTCGAAGCGCTGTTCAACTGATTTGTTAAATAACCGGGCTTATGAAAAAGACAATCATTGCTTTAGCTGTGTCGTTAGCTGCCCTTTCCGCAGGCGCTCAGCAGCCTGTTCCTACGGGGCGTTTCGCCGATGCCGTAAACCATTGGAACAAGGAGCACGGCGCGCAGGCTTACGAGCGTTATAAGCCCGAGCAGTTCCGTGAGATCGCCGGCAACATCGTCGCTTACCAGAACGCCGACGGCGGCTGGCCCAAGAATCTCGACATGCTGGCCAGGCTCGATCCCGATTCGGTGAAGGCGGCCCTCAAGCCGCGCCACCGCCTTTCGACGCTCGACAACGCCAATGTCTACACGCAGGTCGAATACCTCTCGAACGTCTATGCGCTGACCGGGGATACCCTCTTCCGCAATTCAGCCCGCCGGGGTATGGAATACATGCTTGCGGCGCAGTATCCCAACGGCGGCTGGCGGGGCTGGGACGCCGACGCCGTGACGTTCAACGACGGCATCATCTACGGCGTGCTTTCGACGTGGAACGAGGTGCTCTCCGGAAAATCGCTCTATACGTGGGTCGACGACTCCCTGAAATCCCGCATCCGTGCTTCGTGGGATCGGGGAATCGAGCTGATTCTGAAAACCCAGTGGGTGCAGGACGGCGTCCGGACCGTCTGGGCCCAGCAGTACGACCATGAGACGCTGCAGCCCGTCAAGGCCCGGGCCTATGAACTCCCTGCGCTGTCGGCCGGCGAGAGCGCCGACATCACGATGCTGCTCATGCGTATCAAAAAACCTTCGCCCGAGGTCGTCGAAGCGGTCAAAGCCGCTGCCGCGTGGTTCGACCGTACGAAGATCACGGGTAAAAAGGTCGTAACGGTCGCCGTGCCCGAAGGGCTGGAGGAGGACCGGAAGATCAAGAGGGACCGCGTGGTGGTCGACGATCCCGGGGCTGCCCCGATGTGGCCGCGTTACAGCGAACTGGCCGATAACCGTCCTTTCTTCGCCACGCGCGAGGGGGTGAAGGTCTACGACCTGCGCGAAGTCCCTGCCGAACGGCGTGTGGGCTACTCGTGGTACGGCACGTGGGGCAATAAGGTGCTGAAAAAGTATCCCGAGTGGTTGCGCCGGATTGAAAAATAGATCGTCGCTCGCCGGTTATTTCCGGTGTGTTGCGGTCGCAATTTACCGAAAACGGGCTGTACAGGCCCGTTTTTTTTGTTACCTTTGCCGCGTTTGAATGAGGGTGGACTTGCAGCCGGACCCTGGTTCAGACGCTGTTTTTTTATTCTTAATCCAAATTTAAACACATGGAAAACATCCAAGCAAAGCAGTACCCCTGCTTCAGGCGCTGGAACCGTAAGGGCTGGTCGGTCTTTGCGAGCCTTCGGCGCTACGTGACCATCGGGGTTCTCTCTGTCGGGATGTCGATCCTGCTGCTGGCGACGCAAGGTGCGTCCGCGCAGAGTGCCGACACGGCCGCTGTCCTCAGGACATTGCGGATCCGGGAGGTCGGCATTACAGGGAGCCAGGCGGCTCCCGCGCGCAACGCCCAGTCGCACACCCCGCTTTTCGACCGGAAAGCCCAGGCCCCGGCGCCTGTCCAGACTCTGGAAGCCGCCCTGCGCCTTGCGCCTTCGGTCGATGTCCGCGAACGCGGAGGCAAGGGGACGCAGGCCGACATCTTCATCCGGGGAGGCTCTTTCGACCAGACCATGGTCCTTCTCAACGGTATTGATTTTACGGACGCCCGCACCGGGCATCAGTCCCACGCGCTGCCGGTCGATCTCGACTGCATCTCGTCCGTGGAACTGATCGACGGTGTGCCCGGCGTCGGGGCTTATGCCGGAGCGGTAAACATCCGTACCGCGCCGCTGCGCCCGACTTATCTGCGTTTCGAAGGCTCGGGCGGCCAGTACGGCTACGCCTACACGAACCTTTCGGGTGCGGTGACCTCGGGCCGTTTCTCGGTGCTCGGTGCGGCCTCGTACCGCCGCAGCGACGGCTACCGGCACAATACCGATTTCTCCAACTACAATGCCTTCGTGCGGGCGACCTGCGACGGCGGGCGGGCCGGTTTTTTCGACTTGCAGGCCGGGTGGCAGGACCGCGATTTCGGCTCTAACGGCTTCTACGCCGCCTACAATCCCGACCAGTGGGAGCATACCGCAACGGCGCTGGCGTCGCTGCGGTGGCTGAAAACCGCGGGGCGGTTCTCTTTCGGGACTGCGGCGAGTTACCGCAAGAACTTCGACCGCTACGACTGGACCCGCGGTACGGCCACGAACCGCCACAACACCGATAATGCCGGGGCGAAGTTCTGGGCCGACTGCGGCTGGGCGGCAGGAACGACCTCGCTGGGAGGCGATTACGCTTTCAATCATATTTACAGCACCAACCTCGGCGAGAAATTGCGGCGTCCCGAGGGGCACTACACCCATGCCAAAGCGCGCCATACGGGCAATCTCTGGCTGCGGCACACGAAGCAGTGGCGGCGTTTCGACGCGGCGGCTTCCGCGGGCGTGAGCCTCACGCCTTACGGCACTTCGGCCCTGTGGAGCCTTTCGGCGGGCTATGCCCCTGCGGCCGGGCTGCGCCTCGAAGCCGGGGCGTGGCAGTCGATGCGCCTGCCGACCTTCACGGACCTCTACTACACTTCCCCGGCCCAGATCAACAATCTCGATCTGGGGCCGGAACATGCTGTCACTTATCGTTTCGGGGCTGATTACCTCAAGCGTTGCTGGAACGTTTCGGCGCAGGCCTACTACCGTGCCGGACGCGACATCATCGACTGGGTCCGGCGCGAGGACATGGACGGCAAATGGCATTCCGAACAGTCGAGCCGCCTCGATACCTACGGCGTCGAACTCGCGGGCGGTTACACCGTAGCGACGGGTTTCCTGCGCCGCATCACACTTTCCTACGGCTATATTACGACCGACCGGAATGCAGACATCATCGCCAAAAGCGCCATGGATTTCATGCGCCATAAGGCGGCGCTGGCCGTGGAGGTGCGTTTTCTGCGCCGGATGTCGCTAGCGCTGACCGGTTCGGTCTACGACCGCAACGGCAGCTACACGCATTACCCCGAGCCGGGCAATGCGTCCCTTAGCGAGGACCGCGACTACAAGCCCTATTTCCTGCTCGACGGACGCCTGCAATGGGAAAAGGGCATCTGCCGCCTCTATGTCGACACAACGAACATCACCGATACGCGCTACTGCGATATCGGCGGTATTCCCCTGCCGGGCTTCTGGTGCACGGGCGGGGTGGTGCTGACCCTCGGCAGGTAATCTTCGCTTCCGGGGGCGGGACATGTCCGTTTGCGGAATGCCTCCCGTCCCCGTCCGGCTGCAATCCCGGTCCGGCGCAACAATGCGCCGGACCTTTCTGTTTTTCGCGAAAACTGCCTGTTTTGTTACGAATTTATCGGAATTATCCCGATTATTTTCTATCTTTGGAAGTATAAGAATTTTAAAGAGCCGATCCTATGTCCAAACGAATCATCGAGTGCGTCCCCAATTTCAGCGAGGGGCGCGATAAAACCGTAATTCGGCAAATCACCGCAGCCATCGAGGCCTCCGGAGGCGTCAAATTGCTCGACGTAGATCCCGGCGAGGCGACCAATCGTACGGTCGTAACCTTCGTCGGCGAACCGGAAGCAGTTGTCGAGGCCGCTTTCGCAGGGGTGAAGCGAGCCGCCGAACTGATCGACATGCGCCGCCACAAGGGGGCGCATCCCCGCATGGGGGCTACCGACGTGCTGCCGCTGATCCCGATTGCGGGCATTACGCTCGAAGAGTGCGCCGACCTGGCGCGCGGGCTGGCCCGGCGCATTGCCGACGAGCTGCGGATTCCGACCTACGCCTACGAGGCCGCGGCCTTTCGGCCCGAGCGGAAAAACCTGGCCGTCTGCCGTGCCGGGGAATACGAGGCCCTGCCCGAAAAACTGGCCCGCAAGGAGTCTGCGCCTGATTTCGGGGCCCGTCCCTTCGACGAGGGCATAGCCCGTACGGGCGCCACGACCGTCGGGGCCCGCGATTTTCTGATTGCTGTCAATTTCAACCTGAACACCACCTCCACGCGCCGTGCCAACGCTATTGCTTTCGACGTGCGCGAGAAGGGCCGTCCCGTCCGCGAGGGCAACCCGATCACGGGCAGGGTGGTCAAGGACGCCGCCGGCAATCCACTGATGCAGCCCGGGACACTTCCGGCCACGAAGGCGATCGGGTGGTTTATCGAGGAGTACGGCATCGCGCAGGTTTCGATGAACATCACCGACCTGGCCGTGACGCCCCTGCACGTCGCTTTCGACGAGGTGTGCCGCAAGGCCGACGCTCGCGGCGTGCGTGTTACGGGGACCGAGATCGTGGGCCTGGTCCCGAAGCGCGCCCTTGTCGAGGCGGGCAAATACTACCTCCGCAAACAGCGCCGCTCGACGGGTATCGCCGAGGAGGAGATCGTCCGCATCGCCGTCAAGTCGATGGGGCTCGACGATCTGAAACCGTTCGATCCGGCCGAAAAGGTTATCGAATACCTGCTTGAAGCGGAGGTTGAACAAAAGCGGCTTATCGATATGACTTGCAAATCGTTCGCCTTGGAGACGGCGAGCGAATCGCCCGCTCCTGGCGGCGGTTCGATTGCGGCTTATATGGGTGCGCTGGGCGCGGCCCTCGGCACGATGGTCGCCAACCTCTCGTCGCATAAGGCGGGCTGGGACGACCGCTGGGAAGAGTTTTCCGACTGGGCCGAAAAGGGGCAGGCCGTCCTTGCGGAACTCCTGCACCTCGTGGACGAAGACACCGCGGCGTTCAACCGCATTATGGCGGTCTTTGCCATGCCCAAATCGACCGACGAGGAGAAGGCGGCGCGCAGTGCGGCCCTGCAACAGGCGACGCTCTATGCCACCGAGGTTCCGCTGCGAACGATGAAGGCCGCGTCGCGGGTTTTCGAAATTGTGCGTGCGATGGCCTCGGAGGGCAATCCCAATTCGGTCTCCGACGCGGGAGTGGGCGCGCTGGCGGCCCGCAGCGCCGTGCTGGGGGCTTGTCTCAATGTGAAGATCAACGCCGCGGGGCTGAAGGACCGCACGAAGGCCGATGCGCTCGTCGCCGAGGCGGATGCCCTGGCGACCGAAGCCCGGCGCGAGGAGGCCGAAATACTGAAGATCGTCGAACAGAAAATCGGATGATATGACACGCGAAGAATTCCAGAATGACATACGCGCGGGTATTCCCGACCGGCTGCCCGCCGCGAAACCCTATGACCGGCAGATCAACCATGCGCCCAAGCGCAAGGATATCCTTTCGGACGAAGAGAAGGTGCTGGCCTTGAAAAACGCCCTGCGTTACTTCCCCGTCAAGCACCACGCCGTTCTGGCGAAGGAGTTCGCCGAGGAGTTGCGCAAATACGGCCGTATCTATATGTACCGCCTGCGTCCCGACTACGAGATGTATGCGCGGCCCATCGACGAGTATCCCGCCCGCTGCCGGCAGGCGGCGGCCATCATGCTGATGATCCAGAACAACCTCGACCCGAAGGTCGCCCAGCATCCCCACGAGCTGATCACCTACGGCGGCAACGGCGCGGTGTTCCAGAACTGGGCGCAATACCGTCTCGCAATGCAGTATTTGTCGGAGATGACCGACCGCCAGACGCTGGTGATGTACTCGGGGCATCCGCTGGGGTTGTTCCCGTCGCACCCCGACGCCCCGCGCGTGGTGGTGACCAACGGCATGGTGATCCCCAACTACTCGAAGCCCGACGACTGGGAGCGGCTCAACGCCCTCGGAGTGTCGCAGTATGGGCAGATGACCGCCGGATCGTATATGTATATCGGGCCGCAGGGCATCGTCCACGGCACGACGATCACGGTGATGAACGCCGCGCGCAAACGCTTCACGGCGGGGCGCACCGATACGCGCGGGATGCTGTTCGTCTCGTCGGGCCTCGGCGGTATGTCGGGAGCCCAGCCCAAGGCGGGTAACATTTCGGGGGTGGTGAGCGTTATTGCCGAGGTCAACCCCAAGGCGGCGCAGAAACGCTACGAGCAGGGGTGGGTCGACGAACTGCATGAAGCATTGGATGAACTGATTCCCCGTATCCGGCAGGCTGTCAAGGCAAAAGAGGTCGTGTCGCTGGCTTATGTGGGCAATGTCGTGGACCTCTGGGAACGGTTGGCTGCGGAAGAGATCGCCGTCGATCTGGGCTCGGACCAGACTTCGCTCCACAACCCCTGGGCAGGCGGTTATTATCCTGTCGGGCTGAGCTGCGAGGCTTCGAACAAGATGATGGCCGAGGAACCCGGGCGCTTCCGCGAATGCGTGCAGGAATCGCTGCGGCGGCAGGTGGACGCCATCAACAAACTGACCGCCAAGGGGATGTATTTCTTCGACTACGGCAATGCTTTCCTGCTGGAAGCCTCGCGCGCCGGGGCGGCGGTGATGGGTGAGGGCGGACGTTTCCGCTATCCTTCTTATGTACAGGATATTATGGGGCCGATGTTCTTCGACTACGGCTTCGGGCCGTTCCGCTGGGTTTGTACCTCGGGGCTTCCCGAGGACCTCGAAACGACCGATTTGCTGGCCGCCGAAGTGCTGGAAGAGATTCGGAAGACGGCTCCCGGGGATATTCGGGGGCAGTTGGACGACAACATCCACTGGATTCGCGAGGCCGGGCGTAACAGGCTGGTCGTGGGTTCGCAGGCCCGCATCCTCTATGCCGACTGCGAGGGCCGCACGAAGATCGCCGAGGCCTTCAACCGTGCCATTGCCGACGGGCGCATTACGGCTCCCGTGGTGCTGGGGCGCGACCACCACGACGTTTCGGGAACCGACTCGCCTTACCGCGAGACCTCGAACATCTACGACGGCTCGTGCCTGACGGCAGATATGGCCGTGCAGAACGTCATCGGCGACTCGTTCCGCGGCGCTACGTGGGTTTCGATCCACAACGGCGGCGGCGTAGGCTGGGGCGAGGTCGTCAACGGCGGTTTCGGCATGGTGATCGACGGTTCGGAGGAGTCGGACCGCCATATCCGCGAAATGCTGCTGTGGGATGTCAACAACGGCATCGCCCGCCGCAGTTGGGCCCGCAACGAAGGGGCCGTCGAGGCCATCCGCCGCGAAATGGACCGCACGCCCGGATTGCGGGTTACACTTCCCAGTTTCGCCGACGAGGATGTGGTACGAAATGCGCTGAATGATCAGGCGGCGAGTAAGGTCCTCCGGGATGATGAGCGGTATAAATAGTTGACTAATTAAATTCCGATTACTTCAAATGGAACATCACCATATCACTGCGGAACACCTTTGCGTCGGGCGTATCCGCGAAATCCTTGAACGCCGCCTGCCGCTCGCGCTGAGCGACGATGCCCGCATGCGCATCGTCCGCTGCCGCGAATACCTCGACCGCAAGATGGAGAACACCGAGCGGCCGATCTACGGGATCACGACGGGATTCGGGTCGCTGTGCGATATTTCGGTGGGCCGCGACGAATTGTCGCTCCTGCAGCAGAATCTCGTGATGTCGCATGCCTGCGGAACCGGGGAACGTGTCCCCTCGCAGATCGTGAAGCTGATCCTGCTGTTGAAAATCCAGTCGCTTTCGTATGGCCATTCGGGGGTGCAGTTGGCGACGGTGGAGCGCCTCGTAGAGTTTTTCAACCGCGACATACTGCCTGTGGTTTACCAGCAGGGCTCCTTGGGTGCTTCGGGCGATCTCGCGCCGCTGGCCCACATGAGCCTGCCGCTGCTGGGGTTGGGCGAGGTGGAATACAAGGGCGAAGTGCGTCCCTCGGCCGGGGTGCTGTCCGAGCTGGGGCTGGAACCGATCCGGTTGCAGTCGAAAGAGGGGCTTGCGCTGCTGAACGGTACGCAGTTCATGAGCGCCTACGGTGTCTGGTCGCTGATCAATGCCCGCCGCCTGAGCGAATGGGCCGACCGTATCGGAGCACTGTCGCTCGATGCGTTCGATGGCCGCATCGAGCCTTTCTGCGACGAGGTCCATCTGATCCGTGCCCACAAAGGACAGCTCACGACGGCCCGCAATATCCGGCGGTTGCTCGAAGGCAGCGAACTGATCGGCCGGGTCAAGCACCATGTGCAGGACCCCTATTCGTTCCGCTGTATGCCGCAGGTTCACGGGGCTTCGAAGGACACGATCGACTATGTCGAGAGCGTGCTGACCACCGAAATCAACTCTACGACGGACAACCCGACGGTTTTCCCCGAGGAGGACATGGTCGTCTCGGCGGGTAATTTCCACGGCCAGCCGATTGCCCTGGTGATGGATTTCCTGGCCATTGCCTTGGCCGAACTGGCCAATATCTCCGAACGCCGCACCTATAAACTGATCTCCGGGGCCCGCGAACTGCCGAAATTCCTCGTGGCGAATCCCGGGCTGAACAGCGGCTTCATGATTCCGCAGTACACCGCGGCTTCGATCGTGAGCCAGTCCAAAGGGCTTTGCATGCCCGCTTCGGTCGATTCGATCCCTTCGTCGCAGGGGCAGGAGGACCATGTAAGCATGGGTTCGAATGCCGCCACGAAACTCTGGCGGGTGGTCTGCAACACCGAACGGGTGCTGGCGATCGAACTGTTCAACGCCGCACAGGCCATCGAGTTCCGCCGTCCGGCGCACACGTCGCCCGTATTGGAGCAAATTCTGGCCGATTACCGCCAACAGGTCCCCTTTATCGATAACGACGAGGTGATGTATCCCCATATCGAAGCCTCGGTCCGATTCCTGCAAAGCCTATGAAATTACTGGTAAAGAACATCGCCCGCATCGTCGGCATCGAGTCGACAGGCCGTATGCGGGTCTGCGGCGCCGAGATGAATACGCTCGACACGCTTGCGGATGCGTGGCTGCTGGCCGACAACGGTCGTTTTGCCGCATTCGGACGCATGGACGAACTGGGTGACATTGCCGCCGACGAAGTCGTCGATGCACAAGGGGGCATGCTCTTTCCGTCGTTCTGTGATTCGCACACCCACCTGGTTTATGCCGGAAGCCGCGAACAGGAGTTTCTCGACAAGATCAACGGCCTGAGCTACGAAGAGATCGCCCGGCGGGGCGGGGGTATTCTCAACTCCGCCGACCTGCTGCACGAAACTTCGGAGGACGAACTTTACGCACAGGCGATGGAGCGCGTGCGGGAGATTGCAGCGATGGGTACGGGCTGCGTAGAGATCAAAAGCGGTTACGGCCTTACGACCGAAGACGAACTGAAGATGCTGCGCGTAATCCGCCGCATCCGCGAAACGTCGCCGCTGGAGGTTCGCGCCACGTTCCTCGGGGCGCATGCCGTGGCGCGCGCCTACCGCGGCCGGCAGGGGGAGTACGTCGACCTGGTGTGCAACGAGATGCTGCCCGCCGTGGCGGCCGAAGGATTGGCCGACTTTGTCGACGTTTTCTGTGACGAGGGATTCTTTACCGTCGAAGAGACGGCCCGCATTCTCAAGGCCGGGCGCCGGTTGGGACTGCGGGCTAAAATCCATGCCAACGAACTGGCCGTTTCGGGAGGCGTGCAGGTGGGCGTGGAGTACAACGCCCTGTCGGTCGACCACCTCGAACGCATGGGGGACGAGGAGATCGGCGTCCTGCACGGCGCGGTGACCATGCCGACGCTGCTTCCGGGAGCGGCTTTCTTCCTGGGCATGAGCTATCCCCCGGCGCGCGCGATGATCGGGGCTGGGCTGGGCGTGGCGCTGGCTTCGGACTATAATCCCGGATCGTCGCCCTCGGGCAACATGCGCATGGTGGTTTCGCTGGCCTCGATCCACATGAAGATGACTCCTGCGGAGGCGATCAACGCCGCGACGCTCAACGGGGCCTATGCCATGGGATTGAGCCGCGAATACGGAAGCATTACTTTAGGTAAGGTAGCCAACTTTTTCATAACCAAACCGATGCCTTCCGTCGAGTTCTTCTCGTATGCCTATCAGACGCCGCTGATCCGCCGGGTGTTCCTGCGCGGGGAAGAGTACGGCTCGGGAAACAGTTTTTAGTGCAGGGACAGACCTTGTGTCCGGCCCGGTTTTCGCGACGCCGATTCGTGTAAATTCAGGCATGCGGGCAGGGTATACGGCGTAATTTTTGACTGTTGAAGCGTATGCGTATTTTATTATGGATAATTTGCCTCGCTGCGTGCGGGGCCGTAAATGGACAGAACATGAAACCGTTGACACCGGAAGAGAAGCATGTGATCGTGGACAAGGGGACCGAAGCCCCCTTCACGGGACGTTATTACAAGCACAACGAGGCCGGAACCTATCTCTGCCGGCAGTGCGGCGCGCCGTTGTACCGTTCGTCGGACAAGTTCGACGCGGGATGCGGCTGGCCGAGTTTCGACGACGAAATTCCCGGAGCCGTGAAGCGGAGCGTGGATGCCGACGGACGGCGGACGGAGATTACCTGCGCCCGGTGCGGCGGCCATCTGGGGCATGTTTTTGCAGGCGAGGGGTTTACGCCCAAGAACACGCGCCACTGCGTCAATTCCGTGTCGCTGGCGTTCCAGCCCGCCAAAAAAGAGCAGACCGAGACGGCGATCTTCGCCGGAGGTTGTTTCTGGGGTGTGGAGCACCTGCTCTCGAAGGAGCCCGGCGTGCTCGATGTCGAATCGGGTTATATTGGCGGTCACACCGAAAATCCCACTTACGAGCAGGTTTGCAGCCACCGTACGGGACATGCCGAGGCGGTGCGGGTGACGTTCGACCCTGCGAAGGTCTCCTATGAGCGGTTGGCGCGGCTCTTTTTCGAGATTCACGATCCTACGCAGGTCGACCGGCAGGGACCGGATATCGGCGATCAGTATCGCTCCGAGGTTTTCTATACGACGCCGGCCCAGCGCGAAACGGCCGAAAAACTGATTGCCGAGCTGCGCGCGAAGGGCTACGATGTCGTGACGCACGTCACGCAGGCTACGACCTTCTGGCCTGCGGAAGGGTATCACCAGGACTATTACGACCGCAAAGGAACGCAGCCTTACTGTCACGCTTACACCAAGCGTTTCTGACTGAAAACTCCCGGCCTTTCGAGGTCGGGAGTTTTTATTAGCGCCGGGATACGGCTCTTTCCGGGAAATGTGTTATTTCAGCAGGTTGTCGTCTTCGTCCTTGTATTCCGATTTCGAGGTGAAGACCCCGCCGAGGCTTTTCAACGCCTTGACGGCACGCACCCGGAAGCTGTCCATCAGCGACCCGTCCTTCGAGACGGTTCCGTAGCCCGTTACGGCGCGTGCCCGGCGTTTGCGGACGAAGGCAATGCGGCCGTAGGGTTTGAGACCGAGTGCCAGCGATCCGTCCTCGCCGCGGATAATGTCGGTGCGGATGCCGACTTTGCGGGCCAGGGAGGTGTTGTAGGCGAAGACCAGTCCCCGCACGCTCAGTTCGGGGCGCTTGAACGACTGGAGCCACAGGTGCATGTCGCGGGCCAGTTCGTAGAACCAAAGCCCGAGGGCCGAGTGTGCGGCGTCGGGGATATAGCTCCACAACGAACTGACGGCTACGACGCCCTTGCGTTCCAGCGCTTCGACCATCGTTTCGACGTAGCGCGGCGGATACATCGTGTCGGCGTCGATATTGATGTGGTATTTGCCGCGGGCGCGGCCCAGTCCGCAAAGGCGTGCATGGCCGCATCCGGGCGTCGTTTCGCGTTTCCACGGCAGTCCCAGGGCTTCGAACACCTCCGCCGTGCGGTCTTTCGACATATTGTCCGTGCCGATGATCTCCATCGGGTAACGGCATTGCTGTTCGGCGAGCGACCAGAGGCACGCCGTCAGCCGCTTTTCTTCGTTGTAGGCGATGATCGACACGGTTACCAATGGTTTGTCCGACTGTCGTTCGGCGAGTTTTGTGCGCACTTCGGCGACGACATCCGCGGGGACCTCGGCGAAGGGCTTTTCATAGACGGGAAGGTATTTCGAATACCATTTCATACGAATCCGGATTTAGATTAACAAAGATACGATTAAATTCCGCACCTCCAAATGATTCGCACGTTGGTTGCAGCGTGCGCCGGTCCGGCCGGAGATGTCGTCGGATATTCGATGTGTTTGCCTATTCGCAGTAGATCATCTTCTTGGTCATACCGCCGTCGACGACGAGGTTCTGCCCGTCGATGAAGTCGTTTTTGGGGTCGGCCAGGAACAGGCATGCGCGGGCGATGTCGGCGGGCCGCCCGACGCGTCCCGACGGATGCTGGCGGCGGTCCTGCTCGGAGATGGAGCCGAAGTTCCCGTTGTCGATCCATCCGGGACTGATGCAGTTGACCGTGACGTTGTAGTCGGAAAACGAGAGGGCCAGCGCATGTGTCAGCGATACGATGCCGCCTTTCGAAGCGGCGTAACCCTCCGAGCCGGATTCGCTCTGAAGCCAGCGCGTCGAGGCGATGTTGATAATGCGTCCGTAGCGCGTACGGCCTTCGGGCGTATTGCGCCGTGCGGCCATCCACTGTGCCGTGACGAATACGGGCCGCAGGTTGACCGCGAGGATGCGGTCGAACTGTTCGAGGGAGGTTTCCGCGAGGGGTGAAAATTCGCTGATCCCGGCATCGTTGACGAGGATGTCGACATCGCCGAAGCGTTCGCAGGCTGCTTCCAGCGCATTGCGCAGGGCGTCGGCATCGGCTACGTCGGCAGGATAGAAGTCGGCTCCGGCGGCGCGGGCCGTCGCTTCGCCCAACTCTGTATTGATGTCGCAGAATGCCGTTCGGGCGCCTGCGAGGCGCAGCGCTTCGACGATGCCGCGGCCGATGCCGTGGGCTCCGCCCGTGACGAAGGCGGTTTTTTCGGTGAGGTTTTTCAGCATAAGGCTCGGGGTTCTGGATAGGCGGCGACGCAGGCCGTCACACTGCTGCAGGCCGCCGGAACATGGAGTTCCGGGGCCGCTGCGGGCGTGATGAATCGGAATCGTATATCCTGCTTGTCCATTGCGTCGTTGTACCGATGCAAAGGTGCGAAAAAATCCGCGGATCTACTTGCCCAGGTTGAGAAAAATTCCCGCGTCGTTGAAGATTTCGACCATTCCGGGGGCGGTCGCTTCGCGGTTCCAGTCGCGCTGGAGTTCGCATGCCAGTTGGGCGATGCCCGTCAGGTGCGCTCCGGCCTGGGCGACGCGTTTCAGGGCCGCCTTGTGCGCCGCGCGCGAGGTTCCGCCTACGGCGTCGACGACGGGGTAGACCTCGTAGCCCTCGGCGAGTGCGTCGAGCGTGGGGAAGGTGAGGCACGCCTCGGTCCACAGCGCCGTCATGATCAGCTTGCTGCGGCCCGTGTCCTTGACGGCCTCGTAGAACTCCATGTCCTCCCAGGCGTTGATCGACGTGCGGTCGTAGGAGGGGATGCCGCCCAGTATGCGTTTCAGGGCGGGGATGGTGTCCTTGCTGCCGCCGGCGACGTTGACTGTCGAAAGGAGCACCGGAAGGCGGTAGTTGCGGGCGATGCGCGCCACCAGCAGGATGTTGCGCACGAGTTCGGCGCGGTTCATCGAGTTGACCGAATCGATCTGCGCTGGTTGGTAGTCGATGACCACGAGGGCCGAATTTTCGGGAGTCAGGAGCCGGTCTTTTTTCGGGTCCCGGACGGGTAAACTGCTCATAGCGGTAAAATTTGAAACGTTTTGCCGGGTAGGGCGCAAAAACCGTTCCCTGCCTGCTGTTTTCGGGCCGCGGCAGCATCGAATGGCGATTTATTTCCTACTTTTGCGCTGAAATCGAAATCAGTTATGAATCGTATAAAAGGCATTCTCTGGGCGGCCCTCTCCTCGTCGACATTCGGGCTGGCTCCGCTGTTCACCCTGTTGCTGCTGGGCGTGGGTTATTCCTCGTTCGAGGTGCTGACCTACCGCTGGGGAGTCGCCTCGCTCTGCCTGGGAGCTTACGGCCTGTTGGCCGGGTGTAATTTCCGCCTTGCGGGACCCCAGTTGCGCACGGTGTTTTTCCTGAGCCTGTTTCGTGCCGTAACGTCGCTGAGCCTGGTGTTCGCCTATCAGAACATCGCCAGCGGAGTGGCTTCCACGATTCACTTCATGTATCCGCTGGTCGTGGCCCTTGTGATGATGTGCTTTTTCCGCGAGCGCGGCTCGGTGTGGACCTTTGCGGCGATCGGCATGTCGATCGTCGGGGCCGTGTTGCTGTCGCTGGGCAATGTCGATTTCACGCGCGGCGACACGACGCTGGGAATCATTTCGGCGATCGTTTCGGTCGTTTCCTACGGCGGCTATATCGTGGGGGTGCGCCGGAGCCGGGCGGTAGAGATCAATTCGACGGTGCTGACCTGTTATGTGATGGCTTTCGGCGCGCTGTTCTTCACCGCGGGCGGATTCCTGACAGGCGGCATCCGGCTCGAAACCGACCCGCACACGTGGCTTTACATCCTCGGAGTAGCCATCCCGGCGACAGCCGTTTCGAACATGGCGCTGGTGCAGGCCATCAAGAGCATCGGACCGACGCTGACTTCGATATTCGGGGCCATGGAGCCGGTCACGGCCGTGGTGATCGGTATTTGGGTCTTTGCCGAACCCTTCACGGCGAAGGGTGCGGCGGGGATACTGTTGATCGTGGCGGCGGTGTCGATCGTCGTCCTGCGGAGCCGCAAAGAGTAGCCGAATTTCAAAACAACCGATGATATGGATGCGATATTGGAAAACGTAGCCGGTCTCCAGCGCGACGAGGCGACCTCTTACGAGGTCTACCGGCGGCTGGCGGCCATCGAGAAAGATCCGGCGAACCGCGACGTGCTGCTTCGCATTGCAGCGGACGAGAAACACCATTACGCCCTGCTGCGTGCCCGTACAGGACGCGAGGTCGCACCCGAACGGCGGAAAGTGTGGCTCTACATGTGGCTGGTGCGCCTGCTGGGACTGACCTTCACCGTGCGGCGGATGGAGCAGGACGAGACGGCTTCCGCGGAGGTCTATGCGCGGTATCCGGACATGGCGGATTTCGTGCAGATGGCCCGTGACGAAGAGCGGCACGAGCAGGACCTGATCGGAATGATCAACGAAGAGCGGCTGGAGTACATGGGGTCGGTCGTACTGGGGCTGAACGACGCGCTGGTCGAATTTACGGGCGCATTGGCGGGTTTCACGCTGGCGCTCGGCGATTCGCGGCTGATCGCCCTGACGGGAAGTATCACAGGTATTGCCGCGGCGCTTTCGATGGCCTCGTCGGAATACCTTTCGACCAAGTCCGACAACGCCCCGGGCAAGCATCCGGTCAAGGCCGCAGTCTATACCGGTATTGCCTACGTCATAACGGTCGTCGCCCTCGTGCTGCCGTTCGTGCTGATTCCGAATGCACTTGTCGCATTGGCTGTTATGCTGGCGGCGGCGCTGCTGATTATCGCACTGTTCAACTATTATTACGCCGTGGCGCGTCGGGAGAGTTTCCGCCGCCGGTTTACCGAGATGGCTGTGCTGAGTTTTTCGGTGGCCGGAATCAGTTTTCTGATCGGTTACCTGCTGAAAGCCGTGACCGGCATCGAGGCGTAAGGGTTTCGGGCAGGCATGAAAAATCCCGGAGTTTTGCGCTCCGGGATTTTTGTGTTTTACAGCGTGAAGACCATTGCGATCGGGTAGTGGTCCGAAATGAACGGTGCTCCGTAGTTGCCGTCGAGCGTGGCGAAAAGCGTGCATTTGAGCTTGCCGCGGAAATAGAGGTGGTCGATGATGATGGTGTCGGGCGCCGAACCGAACCCGTTGAACGTTCCCTTGTGGTCGGTCGTCGCGGCCTTGGCGCGGGCCGAAGCCATGTATTTGGTCAGCGGCTTGAAGATCGGGCTGTCGACCGGGGTGTTGAAATCGCCGCCGACGATTGCCGGGGCTTTCTTACCCGCAATTTCATGGATTTTTTCGACGAGTAGTTTTACGCCCTCTTCGCGTGCTACCTTGCCTTTGTGGTCGAGGTGGGTATTGAAGTAGAAGAACTCCTTGCCCGACTCCTTATCCTTCAGTTCGACCCACGTCACCGTGCGGTTGCAGGCTCCGTCCCAGCCGCGCGACACCTTGTCGGGCGTTTCGCTGAGCCAGAACGTGCCGCTGTCGATGAGGTCGAAGCGGTCGCGGAGATAGTAGACGGCCATGGTTTCGCCCTGCTGGGCGCCGTCGTCGCGGGCTACGCCAACACGGGCGTACTGCGGACATTCGGCGTCGATGTATTGCAACTGGTCGATGAGCCCTTCCTGTACACCGAATACGTCGGGAGCCTCCTGGCTGATCATCTGCGGCGTGGCGTGGCGGCGTTTCATCCAGGCGTTGTCGCCGTCCTTGCCGCCGCTGTTGCGCAGGTTGTAGGAGATCAGTTTGATCGGCTTTGCGCCGTTTCCGGCGAATGCCGGCATCGAGAAACAGGCTGCGAGCAGCAGCAGAAGTGTTATTTTCTTCATTGGGTTATGGATGTAGTTACTTTACAAAGTTAGGAATATTTTTCGGAATGGCAATCTTTCGTCAGTCCAGCAACGTTCTCTTCAGGCGTTCGAGACCTTCGTCCAGCAGTTTGCGCGGGCAGGCGATATTCAGGCGGATGAAACCTTCGCCCGCCGCCCCGTACATTGCACCGGAGTTTACGTGCAGGCGGCCTTCGCCGAGCAGCTTTTCGGTGAGGGCGTCGGACGACAATCCCGTGGCCCGGCAGTCGATCCAGGCGAGGTAAGTGCCTTCCAGCGGCAGCACGGGGAATTGCGGCAGGTTGCGGGCGAAATAATCCCGCAGCGCGAGGTAGTTCTCCCGGAGATAAGCATTCAGGGCGTCGAGCCACTCTGCGCCTTCGTTGTAAGCCGCGGTCAGGGCTTCGATGGCAAAGGGACTGATCATGCCCGTTTCGTTGATTTCGAGCGCCCGCGTGATCTTCTCCCGGATTTTAGCGTCGGCCGCAAAGATGTTCGCAACCTGCAATCCGGCGAGGTTAAATGCCTTGCTGGGCGAGGCGCTGGTGACCGAACGACGGCAGAACTCCTCCGAAAGCGAGGCGAACGGCGTGTAGCGGAATCCCGGCATGACCAGTTCGCAGTGGATTTCGTCGGCTACGACGAATACGTCGTGACGCAGGCAGATGTCGCCGATGCGCCGCAGCTCTTCGGGCGTCCAGACCCTTCCTGCAGGATTGTGCGGGTTGCAGAGCAGCATCAGTTTCACGCCCGGATCGGCCGCCTGACGTTCCAGAGCGTCGAAATCGACCGTATACGTATTGTCTCGGCAGATCAGTTCACACTCGGCGGGTTTGCATCCGCTGTTGTCGATGGCGATGAAGAAGTGGTTGTAAACGGGCGTCAGCATCAATACCTGGTCTCCCGGACGGGTCAGTGCCCGGAGAATAGCCGAGAGGGCCGGGATCACGCCCGTGACGGGGAGTATCCAGCCGGATTCCGGGGCCCAGTCGTGCCGCCGCGCAAACCATCCGGTAACTGCGTCGTAATAGCTCTTCGGGACTGTTGCATAGCCGTAAATGCCGTGGTCGACTTTCCGGCGCAGTGCCTCGACAACGCACGGAGCCGTGCGGAAATCCATATCGGCGACCCACATCGGCAGGATGTCGGCGGCCGGTTCCTCGTCCCACTTCACCGAGTTTGTGCCCCGGCGCGGAATGATCTCATCGAAATCGTATTTTGCCATATCGTTGTATGCTTGTCTTACAAAGTTACGAAAAAATCCGAACTGCCAGCGGTCTTGTTGCTTAGCTGTTTTTAGGTCTGTTGAAATCGGATGTATCAAAAAACGATTATATCTCCGGGATTCCGATTTTGTTTGTGAGTAGCTGATACAATCCATTGTAGAATTCGGGGAGCCGGGTTTTGTCTGTCGTAGATCCTTCAGGGATAAACAATACCATGCCCTGTCTTGCGCGAGTTAACAATACGCGATATGCGTTTTTAAGGTAGAGCACGACTTCTTCTTTATTCGCATTTAACCACTTAGTACCCTTGAATTGCTTATATATCCACTCGTTGTTGTAGCGTAAATTGGCATCCCAAGCAACACACACCCAATCGAGTTCGAGCCCTTGAACATCAAATTCCGAGGCAACATCTTCTAAGTAGTAGGATGATCTAACATCGTCTTTATCATTCAGAAACCAATTACAGGCATTAATTTTTATTTGCGTGCACAGTCCATAAGGTTTCAAACGCATCGCTCCCGAACTGGCAATGATTCCGATGCGTTCTGTACCATGCGCCTGCTGTTTTAACCATTGGCGAGCTTGGGCCAAATTCCGCGTAACAACGATGGGGTATTTATCCGTAAGTTCTGCAAAAATGGATTGGGCAGCCTGAATCTGATTGTCTAAGAGTGCTTTTATGAAATTAGAGACGTTTTCGCTCCTAAACGAACGAATGGAGGTACTGAGATGTAGGTCGTTTATGTAAGTCACATTTAATCCTACGACCATCTGCTGGATTTGCTCGCCTCGTGTGTATTCTTCTTGGGAGATTTCTGGAGATACGTAGACATCCCAATCGGGGTAGTTGGTACGTAGTGCCGCGAACCACTCTGGAAGTCCAGCTTCGCCTTTGTTGATCTCTTGTCCACCACCTACTAAGCATATAATTGTAGCCCAATCCTGATGCCGATCCATAATACTAATCAGGAAATTTGGCTCTGATTGGTTGAAGTTGGAAATACCTTTTTTTGACTTCATAAAGTTTGAAGTCTGTTCGAGTGTCCAAGCTCTTTGCGCTTCGTCGAAAACAACAACTTTTTCGATGGGTGGGGTAGTAACACTCAAAGCGTCGTCCCGAAAATGGTGAATTGCCTGAATGAACGCTTTTGCTTTTTTTAGCGCATCTCCTTTTTTTATTCCACTGTGTTCGATTTCGTTACGAGCCAAGGCTTCTTGAAGAACATCTACTAAGGGCCCATTTCCTGATAAAAACACGGCGTGTTCTTCTTCTTCAAATTTGTGTCGTTCGTTTGCGATATTGAGCCCAGCGAGCGTCTTACCTGCTCCGGGGACACCTGTTACAAAACAAATTGACTTTCGGTTGCTCGATTTCGAATGCTCGATTATTTTATTTATTGCCTGGGCTGTTTTACTGAGATTGATAGCACCGCCATCCGATCGCGATATTTCTGATACATCGTGTCCGCGATAGAGTGCTTGTGCTGCCTCAATGATGGTGGGTGTTGGCTTGTAAAGTGCATTTTCCCACGCGTTTGGATCTATTTCTGGTTGCGCATGAGCTGTTGCAATTTGTGATATTCGGTCTCTAAGATTATGCTTATTGCAAAGAACAACTTCCGAAACTCGGTTTTGACCTATGATTATGGTTTGCGCAAATTGGGAGGCTTTTGTTGCAACTAAAATTGGGATAACGAGTCGATCATGACTACCTGCGTGAAAGTTTTTGAGGTCGGTGGCATAATCCATTACTTGATCAATCGCATGTGCGTGATACGCAGTATCTCCGACCTTAAACTCGATTACGAAAATAATCCCGCGATAAAGTACTATATTATCGACTCGTTTGCCCATACGTGGAATTGAGTATTCAAACATTAGCTGTGCTTGAGGAAAATTTGCTAGTGTTTGCTGCAATAACTGCACTTGCTCAATCCATGCATTTTTTTGCAACTCCTCGACATTGAAAGAGTGATTGCGGCACAAGGAGCCTAATATGGAGTCTGGTGTTTCTTGGCAAAATTTGCGGATGTTATTTGAGTAATATGATCGCATGGCGGAACTTTTCTGCGTGAATAATTTTGTAAAGTCGTTTTATCCCTTGATCATCAGGTCGTCGAGGCAAACCTTCGGGACGTAATGCGTTCCGTTTTCGCGGTAATAGGCGTGACTGCCTCCTTCACGAATGGGCGTCAGTTCGATTTTCTCGAGACCCCGGCCGATGGCCAGGATCAGCAGCGGGTCGGGTTCCAACCTAAATTCCCGTTTGATCGATTCTTTGTCGAAAGCCCCGATACAGATGCCGTTCAGCCCGATCTCTGTTGCCTGCAAGAGCATGCTTTGTGCCGAGATGCCCAAATCGATATCGACATAGCGGTCTTCTTCGACCGTCGAGCAGATGATGATAAAGGCATTCGGTTCTGTGCCCGGAAAGGGTAGGTGAAGCTCGGGCAGGGCGCCTCCAAGGCGGATATGCTTCAGCACTTTGGGGGCTTCGTCCGATAGGACGGGCCGGAAGCGCAATACCTGCTGATTGCGGGCCGAGGGTGTTTTCGTATTGACCTCGATAATGCGCCGGAGTTGATCTTCGCGTACAGTGAAACTCGTGTCGTACCCGCGATAGCTGCGGTTTTTCTGCAACAACCGGCTTAACGTCACCAGCGGGCGGCGGCCGGACTGGCCGGCTGTCCGGGTCCGGTACTCTTCCATTTTCCGTTCTAAATAGTTGTCTGCCATTTGCGATTCTTGTTACCTCTGACAAAGATACAAAACCGCGGGGAAATCACACGCGGATTTCATGACCTTTTGTAAGCCGGACTACGATATATGGGCTGCCGGAAGTGCATGGTGACGGGATAAAAACAAAAACGAGGCAGTCTTCGACTACCTCGTTTCCTTTGCTGGCGGTGCGTAGGGGACTCGAACCCCTGACCCCGTGCGTGACAGGCACGTATTCTAACCAGCTGAACTAACGCACCATTCCGGTTATTGCGAGTGCAAAGATACCGTTTTTTCTGAAAACCGCAAATATTTGCGGCATATTTTTTTAGTTTACCGTGCCGAAGCCTGATGATCGTGCCGAGGGCTGGGGCCACGAAGCGTCTGGAACTAGGTGCAGGGTGAGTTGGCAATATGATTTCTTTCTAAGAAACCACATATGGCTGTACAAAAATATGTTTTTTTGTTTAAAAGACCAAACAAAACAGGCTCGTTTTTCTTTGAAAAAAATCCCCCCCCCTCGTAAAATCGCTTGTAAATTAGCAGTTTGCATAACGATCCGTATTTTTAGATTCTTCAAACAAATCTTTTATTCCGATGCCTCCGATCGGTCATTCGACTATGTACCAAAAGGGATAATGCCAAAATGTTTATCATAAAAAGGACATATCCTGTTTTTATGAATAGATAATCATTGTTTTAGTCGGAATTGTGGTTTCTTAGAAAGAAACCATACATAGCATAACTCGTATTTCCAGTATCAGCGTCAGATTATTGAGAGTGAGAATTGTTCCGGGAATACTTGGGACAGCTTGGTGTATGGCTGAATATCAGAGTATATGAATGCATTCTGGCATGGTTGCGATATACTCCCACCGAAGATTCGTTTATATTGAAATATCGGATGTGATAATGAAAAATTTGATTAAAGGATTCTTGTTCCTGAGCCTGACGTTTTGCGGCGTTTGTGCACAGGGACAGCGGATCGCGGTTAAAACCAATCTGCTTTACGATGCCCTTTATACCATAAACATCGGAGTAGAGGTCGGAATGGCGCCGCGGTGGACACTCGACGTATCGGGCAATTACAACGGTTGGACGCTGTCGCATGAACGGAGGTGGAAACATTGGCTCGTGCAGCCCGAGGCGCGCTATTGGTTTTGCGACCGCTTTGCAGGGCATTTTCTGGGAATGCATATACTGGGCGGCAAGTATAATATAGGTGGACTGAGAAACGGCATTTCGTTCTTGGGAACCGATTTCTCGAAAATCTCGGAGCGCCGCTATCAGGGCTGGTTCACCGGAGCTGGCGTCGCCTATGGCTATGCCTGGATTCTGGGTACGCACTGGAATCTGGAGGCCGAATTGGGTGTCGGATGGATCTATACGCGATTCGACAGTTATCCGTGCGCCAGATGCGGACGAAAGCTCGCCGAAGACCGGCCGCACCATTATGTGGGGCCGACCAAAGCGGCTGTAAATCTGGTCTATACCTTTTAATTCATGCAGTCATGAAGGCAAATAATATTTCGAAAATTCTTTTCTTCGGATTGTCGTTTTTGCTTGCGGAACAGCCGACGAAGGCGCAGCCGATCCTCGACGGTCGGGTGACTGTATCGAATCTGGCCGTGTCGCGTGCTGACGAGAAACTGTTCGTAGCGATGGACATCGATGTTTCGGCGCTGGATCTTAAAACCAATTTGGAGGTGCTGCTGACCCCGACGCTGACGCAGGGTACTGCGAGTGTGACGCTGCCGCCGGCGCTGATCGCCGGCCGCAACCGCTATTATCATCATTTGCGCAATGGCCTGACGCCGGACGATGCGACACTCTACCGCGAGGGGCGTATCGGGGTGATCGAATACCGGGCGGTGATCCCTTATGAAACGTGGATGAATAAGGCGACACTCAGCGCCAGGAGTCAGGTGCGAGGTTGCTGCGGCGCTCCGTTGTCGGATGCCGATGAGCGGCTGACGGCACTTGGGTTGGAACCCGAGAAACGCTATTTCGTTCCGGTTCCGGTCTATGTCCGTCCCGAAGCGGAGGCGAAAATCCTTACGGTGGAAGGTTCTGCCAACATCGATTTCCCGGTCAACCGCACGGAAATCTACGAAACCTATCGTAATAACCCCGCCGAGCTGCGGAAGATTCTCGCCACGATCGATGCCGTCAAAGCCGACGCCGACACTAAGATCATCGGTGTGACGATTAAGGGGTATGCTTCACCGGAAGGCACGTATGCCAACAACGAACGGTTGGCGAAGGGGCGTACGCAGACGCTCAAAGAGTATGTGCAGCGGCAATATGATTTCCCCGAGTCGCTGCTCACCACCGATTACGAACCGGAAGATTGGGCCGGCCTGGAACGCTTCGTCGAGACATCGGGGCTCGCCGACCGGACGGCGATTCTTGTGGTGATCCGCAGTGATCTGGCGCCCGACGCGAAAGAGTGGCGGATCAAAAAGAGTTACCCCGAATCTTATGCCTACCTGCTTGCAAACGTCTATCCGGGGTTGCGTCATTCGGACTATGCCGTGAAATACGAGGTTCGCGCCTATACCGACGTGGCCGAGATCCGGCGCCTGTTGAAGACGCAGCCGCAGAAGCTGAGTTTGCAGGAGATGTATATGGCCGCACAGGAGATGGAGCCGGGCAGTGACGAGTATGCCGAGACGTTCGAGATCGCCGTGCGCATGTTCCCCGACGATCCGACGGCCAACCTCAATGCCGCCACGACGGCGATGATGCGCGGCGACCTGAAACGTGCTGAACGCTATTTGTCCAAAGCCGGCGACCGGGCCGAGGCGCTCTATGCCAGGGGTGTGCTGGCGGCGCTGTCGGAGAGGTACGATGTGGCGGCGGCGATCTTCGAAGAGGCCCGCAATCGCGGCATCGGTGAAGCCGGGGAGGCTTTGCGACAGGTCGTAGAGTTGACGAATGAACCGAAATAGATCACTTAATACATAATGCAATGAAGCTTCTGAACAATTTTTTAGCAGCCCTTCTTGCCGTGGGTATGGCGATGGGGTGCAGCAACGATGACGTCGTGAACGACGTGGACGGCGGCAGCGCCGTCAATCCGGGTGACAAAGTTTATGTGTCCGTATCTGTGTCACTACCTACTGCGGGTAAGGGTACGCGAAGCACTACCGTTGATCCCGAAGATGGTTCTTCGGCAAGCGACGATAAGACCGAGGTCGGCAAGGATCATGAGAACACGGTCAAGCGCATGCTCATCGTGCTGGCCCGTCCCGGCGACAACGGTTACATCACTTCCGGGACGGTAGATACCGGTCTCGAAATGTCGCAAACCTCGGTCAGGGCGACCTCCAAACTCTCGAAGACTGCACTGGCCGCTTATTATAACAACAATGCTCTTTCCGATCAGCGGGTCAACGTCTTTGTCATCTGCAACTATACCGACGACCTGCTGGCGAGTTTCAAAACCTCGGACGACAGCCAGAGCGGATTCGCTCTCGGCGATACGTCGTGGATCGACAAGGTCTGCGAAGTGTCGGAGACCGCCGGTAAGAACACGTCGATCTGGGCCCGCGGCGCGATGTTGATGACCAATGCCACCATCGCCACGAAGATGCTGCCCCGCACGTTTAAAGAGTGGAATCTCTATTCATCGGCTTCCGTACCTCTCGATCTCTCGATCAATTCTTCTACTTCCAGCGGCGACCGCCTCGAAAACAACGGTCCCGTGCGTGTCGAGCGCTCGGTGGCGCGTTTCGATTTCCGCGACGGCAGCGAGCTGGGCGGCAATAAATATCATGTGGTTGCCACGAAGCTGACCGCCGAGGCGGAGCCCGTCGACATCGTCGACATCGAGCTCAATCGCATGGCGTTGGTCAACATGAGCAACAAGTTCTACTATTTTCGCCGTGTTACCGCTGCCGGGGCCATAGAGGGCGGTGTTTGCCGTCCTGAGATTCCGTGGGGAACGGCGCCGGGCAACTATGTCGTCGATGTCGACTACGATACGAAAGCACCGGGTCCGGCGGCTTACAATTTCCCGTTGTTCCGCGTGGGCTCCGAGAGCGACAACGGCGTCATCGACGCAACGGCCCGCGAACAGTGGTACACCTCGCCGATCGCAGAGGTGCTGGGTACGGACAAAGAGAACGACGAGTACACGGGCGATGGCGCTACATCCTACAAAATCTGGCGTTATGTGACTGAAAATACGGTGAACGAAACCAAGCGTATGACCGCCGGCCTGTCGACGGGAGTCGTATTCAAAGGCCGGATGATACCTACGGAGGCTGCACGGACCTCGTCCGACGAGCAGATCGCAACGCTGGCGAAGGTGCTCGACTACGATATGAGTGATGCCTCGCTGGAGCTCAATCACAACACCAATACCGATCCCATTCTCTACACGTTCGGCGGCAATCTCTATCTGCGTTGGCCCAATGTGGCTAAGGCGGCTTTGAAGGCTGCGACGCTGGAGGACGGCACGATCGTTACGACCAACAGTTTCTACGAAGCGGTGTTCGGCAAAGGCGCCCACGAAGGCGAAGGACAGGATGTGGATAGTCCCAACTATCTGTGGCATAAGTGGAACGACGAAGGAAAGACGGACGATGCGCTTCAACTGTTCAAAAAGGCCGCGACCAAAAACGGCATCACGCTCTACCAGTCCAGCGAGGACGACGGCAAGTGGGGCTACTACTGCTACTATTTCTACTGGAACCGTCACGACAACAACGACAATGCGGGCGTGATGGGGGATATGGAGTTTGCCGTCGTGCGTAACAACGTCTATAAACTCGCCGTGACGAAGATCAACCGTCTCGGACATCCCCGCCTTTCGGAGAACGATCCCGACCCCGTCGATCCCAAAGATCCCGACGAGACCGGCGACGTTTATATCTCGGTATCCGTCGAGGTATTGCCGTGGGTGGTTCGTGTGAACGAGATCGAATTCTGAAAATGCGGACCGAAAGACGAAATCCGGTTTTACGGTTCATCGGTGCGGTGCTCGGCGCCGCACTGATGATTGCCGCTTTGCCTGCGTGCGAGAGCATCTATGAGGACCTTCAACCGTGTCCTCACGGTGTGTCGTTGCGTTTCGTCTACGATTACAACATGACATATTCCAACGCCTTCCCCCGGGAGGTGGATTGTCTGACGCTTCTGGTTTTCGACGATGAAGGCCGCTACGTTGCGACGGAGACGGTCATGGGAGCTGAGCTGCGCGACGAGAATTACCGGATGACCCTCGACCTTGAGGCGGGGACTTACCGATTCGTGGCTTACGGAGGCCTTGCCTGCGGGCGGCGTTCGTTCTCGATGATGTCCGTACCTGTGCGTGGAGTGAGTTTTTCCGACCTGCGGGTGCGGATGGAGGCCGATTGTCTGTCGAATCCCGATCGGAAACGGCTGCACGATCTCTATTGGGGTACGCTGACGCTTTCGACCGCCGATCTCTATGCGGAAGGCACTGTCGGGATGATGAAGAACACGAACAATATCCGCATCGTACTCCAACAGGAGAACGGCGGGACGCTGTCGCCCGACGATTTCGATTTCGAGATTACCGACGACAATACGCTGTTCGGTTCCGACAACGATCTCCTCTCCGCCGGTACGGTGACCTACACGCCGTGGAAGACGGGGCGGGCGCAGACCGGCGTGACGATCGTGGGCGACAATGTCGTTCCCGAGGCCGTGGGAGTGGCCTACGCCGAGTTGAGCACCTCGCGGCTGATGACCAAGAGTGCTCCGCGGCTCGTCGTTCGCCGGCATTCCGACGGCGGGGCGGTCGTGGACATGCCGTTGAAACGATACCTGCTTATGCTGCGCAGCGATCGCTACGACATGGACGATCAGGAGTACCTGGATCGGGAGTGCGATTTCGTACTCTTCTTCTTCCTGCGGCCCGACGGTTCGTGGATCGATACGCGGATCGTCGTGAACGATTGGGTGGTGCGGATCAACGATGCGGAGATGTAACGAGAAATTTGCGGAATGGGACGATCGGTATATGTTGTCGTATGGGTGTGTTTTGCGCTTCTGGTGTCGGGGTGCAGGCGGAGTGCGGATGTATCTACCGAAGAGCAGCCGTTTCTGGTGAATCTCGATCTGAACGTCGCATTGTCCGATATCGCCGTTCCCCGGTCGCGGGTTTCCTCGGATGCGGCTCCGGCGAATGACGACGAGAAGATGCAGACGCTGCGCATCATCGTCGTCCGGCCCGATGGAACGGTAGAGGCCAACCGCTTCGTCAAACCCTCCGTGGCGTTGGTATACGATCGGCAGGAACGGTTCAAAGTCGTAGGCCGCGAGAAAAAACAGGTCTATCTCTTCGTGAACGAAGGCAATACCGTGGTCGAGACGATGGACGGAACGCCGGTGTCGGCCGGCGGAAAGCTGTCGGAGTATCTTACGGCGATAGGGGTGGGCGATTCGTTCCCTGCGGGCGTGCTGGCCTCGCTGGTCATTTGGCTGGATGGCGATTCGGCGCAGCTTTCCGGAGCGCTGCCCATGAACGAGAGCCACGAGATCGAGGTAGGGGCGACGGATTGCAGTTTCGAACTCTTCGTGACGCGCGCGGCGGTGAAGTTCACCTATCGGATTACGAATCAGAGTGAGCGGAATCTCGTGCTGACCGGACTTACCATAGACCGGATGGCCCGCAGAGAGTACTATCTGCCTCACGGGACCGTATACGCGGACAATGAGGACGGCATCCGGGAGATCGTGCAGTACGATGCCGTACCGGCCGATTACTATACGTTCGTTTATGCCGACGACGCGATTTCCGATGCCGGCATTGCACTGCCGCACGGAAAAACGGTGGAATTGCCGGCGATCTATCTGTTGGAGGGAAAGTCCGCGGAGCCGTATGCGACGAGCCTTGCGATCAATGGCATCGAACAGCGCAAGGCGTTCCCTTCGTTGCCGCAGTTGCCGCGCAATACGCATGTGGTTGTCAACGCCCGCATCCCCCGGTACGGGGATGGGGCGGTGGAATGGCAGGTGGATGTCGTCCCGTACGACGAGGTGTCCTTGGAACCGGGATTCGGTATCTGAGGCGAATAATGCGCAGAAAATGAATCGAACTATTCTCTATATATTTTGGGCGGGGATGGCGCTGTTCGGGTTGTCTGCATGTACGGACGATCCGCTGGCGGACGGCGCCTCGTCGGGACAGGGCGAAAGCGTCGTTACGTTCGGTGCGATGTTCCGGCCGCTGAGGGACGCTTCGCTCGGAAAGACGCGAAGCGTCAAGGGTGATGCCATCGGCGAGATTGACGATATCTTCGTCGTGTGGTATCTGGATAACGGCGTGATGGCCGGATGCCGGTATTTTTCCCGCAGCGAACTGACGCTGACCGATGTGCCGCGCTCAGAGAGCAAGACGGAACGCGAAACCAAACATGCGGAGTTCTCCTGCGAAGTGCCTTTCGGGCGTTATCGTATCTATGCCGTGGCCAATATGGGCGATCTGAGCGACGACGAGGCCGTCCGTGCCGAGAAGAGTTTTCGGGCCATCCCGTTGAAGTGGATCGAGGAGGATGTGGCGAAAAACTGCCAAATGTCGGGTTACTTCACCGAGGAACTTTCCACGGCCTACGGCAAAGGCACGCCGCAGTTGGTGACGATAGACCGGCCGAATGTGTCGCTCCATGCCTGGATCCGCCGTGCGGCGTCGAAGGTCACCGTATCGTTCGACGCGAAGAATCTCAACGAAAACATCTTTATCTATCTCAAATCGGCGCAGATCAGGGATATTCCGTCGCATTGTTCGCTCGTTGATGACAATACGCCCACTTCAACCGATGAATTGATTGCCGAAGGCGATACGATCCTTTACGGTAAGGGTGACGACTACGCGAATTGGCCGAAGCTCTCGTGCGGTCGCGGCGCGAACACCTTCGGAAACCATGCCGAAGACGCTCCGTCGCTGTTCTTCTACGAGAACATGCAGGGACAGCATCCCGGCAAGCACCTGTATCAGGGCCCAGACAAGGACAATGTGCTCAACGGCACTTTCCTCGAAGTCAAGGGGTATTACATCAACCGCTCGGTCGACAATCCCTCCTACGGCAACATTACCTACCGCTGTATGTTGGGGCGTAATATGGAGGACGATTTCGACGCCGAGCGCAATGCGCACTACAAACTGACGCTGGTGTTCAACAAGGACGCCAACAACCCCGACTGGCATATCGACTATGAGTATGTTCCGCAGCCGCCGGAGATCGTTGTGGCCAGTCCGATGTACATTTCCTACCTCTCGAACCAGCAGCTGACGATTCCGCTGACGGTCTATTATGACAAAAACATCACGGAGGTCACGAAGGTTACGGCCGAGATTATCGGCAACGACTGGGGCTATTACGATCATCCCTATATTGATAAGGCCGCCAACGCTTTGACCGACGGATTCCTGTCGCTGGGTTTCATTGATAAGACTTCGGTAGGCGATCGGACGAAAGAATATGTAGGCAAGCAGACCTACAATAATCCGGTGAGTGTGGACGACGAGCGCTACCGGTTCGACATTTCCGTTTACACGCGTCCGATGACGCTCGGCAAAGGGTTCTCCGGCAACAACTATTCCGTCGGACGCCGGCGCTATGCAAAGGTACGGTTTACGGCATGGAACGGCGAGAGGAAATTGACGGAAAAGGTCGTCGAGGTGATTCAGTCGCGGCGACTGGTCAATCCCAAAGGTATCTGGCGTGCGGGGACATCGACCAAGGCGTTCCGCATCACGTTGAAGAATTCCGATTCCAGCCCCAACGTAGCCCACGAATTCGAAGCCCTGCCTTCCGACGGACCCTGGACTGCGAAGATTCTCGACGGCAGCGAGTGGGTGCGTATCAAGGACGCTGAGTCTGACGAGTGGGGTACAGAGCCGGTTATAGGAGGTACGGGATCGAATATCGAGTTCGATTATAAACCGGCCACGGAGTATCGGGATGGAAGCCGTTTCGGCCGTATCGAAATCACGTTCCACAACAATACCTGCACGCACGTCGTGTTGGTGAGCCAAGGCCTCGGACCGGTCGAAATCGAGGGCCGCAAGTGGCACATGACCAATGTCGAATACTGCGGCACAGACACGGCCAATCCGCTGCTCGAAGGGGCGATGTTCAAGTTCGGCAATTCGACGGATGCGATCGCATCCTCCAACAATTTGAAGGATGGATACGGATTCGATATTCCCTGTTATGACAAAACGTTCGATGTCTATAACGCTTCGGGAGGGAAAAGTTCCAAGACATTCAAAGCGATCGCCGCTTATCGGACCGGATTCTCGGACGCTGGGATGAAAAAGGACGGTGACAAAGCGTGTCATGTAGCCACTGCCGAGGATTGGAAATCATTGTTGAATCCAACGCAGTTCATCCGTTATTACGGAATTCTCTATGGGGATGAGTGCGACCATACGCTCGATGCAAATACGGTTACGAATACCTATACCAGCGTAGGCGAGGAACGCGGAATGAGAGGCTGTTTCGTCTATGACACTAAGACGCAGCGGCATCTCTTTTTCCCGGTTGGTAACACCGGTTATGGACGGCGCAAGCATAAGGACCAGACCGCTACGAATACTCCGCTGAGAGGAAATGGCGTGTTGAAATACGCCAATCGTGCAGAGGAGATGGATGAGGCGACCGCCATAGGGATGCCTTGTTTTTACGATCTTTATACAAGTACAGGAGCTCTTTATTACTACGGCCTGCGAAGCCTGAAAGCGGGGAAATCTCCCACATCCACCAACGATAATGATTTCGATTACGGGTTCGATATCAATTATTTCACTTTCGGTTTTGAAAGTTATCAGACTAATGTCATGTTTTTGGATGGGAACACCTCCTCGAATCTCTCATCCGATGCTGCATTCCTGCGGCGCGTTGACGACTGACGGGCGTAGACCGATGTTCGTGCCGCCGGAATATCACCGAATACGAAAAAGGGTGTAAATCTTGCTATTGCTTGATTTACATCCTTATTTGCGGTGCGTAGGGGACTCGAACCCCTGACCCCGTGCGTGACAGGCACGTATTCTAACCAGCTGAACTAACGCACCATTCTGGTTATTGCGAATGCAAAGATAGTGTAATTTTTTTAATCAGCAAATGGTTTTACGGCTTTTTGAAAAAAGAAAATTGTACGCTTCCGTAACTTCTTAATTGCCAGAACTCATTATAACCTGAAAAATCCATTTTTTTCGAGTGCTCGAAAATCAGGATGCCGCCCGGACGGAGCAGATTGCGTTCCAGGACCAATTTTACGACCTCCTGGCTGCCCTCCAGGTCGTAGGGGGCGTCGGAAAAGATGAGGTCGAATTGTTTGGCACAGCTTTTCAGGTAGAGGAAAACGTTGGCTTTGACCGGATAGAGGTTTTCGATTCCTAACTGTGCCGCCGTCTGCTTGATGAAGTTGTAGTGTACGGCGTTGATCTCGACAGCCGTGACGCTCCGCGCCCCGCGCGATGCAAATTCGTAACTGATCGATCCTGTCCCGGCAAAGAGGTCCAGCACGTCGCATTCGTCGAAATCGACCAGATTGCCCAATACGTTGAAAAGGTTCTCTTTGGCGAAATCGGTCGTAGGCCGCGCCCTCAGGTTCTTGGGCGGATTGATCGCCCGGCCCTTGTATTTTCCGCTGACTATTCGCATATCACCTGTTTGAATCGTTTACCGAGCAGTTTGCGTGCCGCTTTCGGATCGTCGCCTGCGATGCGAAGTTCGTAACCTTTGAGCGGGAAACTGCTGTCCAGCTGTTCGAAAAAGTAGGTCATGTCGGTCTCCGTCGCTGCGGGCAAAGCTTCGGCCAACTGCAATTCGCCGGCATCGTATACCTTTATATATAAGATGCCCGCCCTGCAGCTCATCCATACGGTTTTAGCCGTATTTGCGGGCGAATGGAGCAGCGGGGTCGTGAACCGTGCCCTGTCGCCCAGTTTCTCTTCTACCTGCCGCAGCGCCTCGCGGTTGATGGCCGTGACGGCGACGAATGCCGCTTCCGGGTCGCTGTGGACCACGCATTCCTCCGCCATGGGCGGCATGCCGTTCGCAGCCAGCAGGTCCGCCCCTTTTTCTGCGTCGAAGAGTTCAGCCGGAACGAGCATCGTACGGGGCAGGAGCAATTCGACTGTCACCGAAGCTCCGCTTACAGGAAGCTCTGAGAGCGCCGGGTCCGAAAAAGAGTGTCCATCCAACGATAGCTGAATGGACACCTTATTATTTGTTTGCGGAGTTTTACTCCCAGTTGCCTGCCTCATTGTTACCAGCTTCCATCGATCCGAACTTGACGCCGGGATAACGGTTGAAGTTATTCTGCTCGTCGTCGATCAGGTTGATCACTTCCTGGCGGTAGGCTACCGTGTCGAGGAACATCTTGTAGGGTGCGCGAACCTCCACGACCGGAATCACGACTTTCGATTCGGTCGTGATGATGCCTGCCTCCATGATGAACTGGGCCTTGTTGTCGGTTCCGGGGATGAAACGCAGGTTCTCGACATCTTGGCGCGAGAGTTTTTTAGGCGCGAAAATCGTGTCGATAACGGCAATCTTGAACTTTTCCACATTCTTCTTGCCCGATTTCAGCAGCATAGCCAGAGCTGCCGAGTCGTCCTCGTCGACGATCTTGCGCTCCAGTTCGAGGGTGTCGTTCAGGATGAACGACTGCAGCGAGTCGAAGCTGGCGGTAAAGTGCTGATACTTCGTTTTGAAGGAGCGCTGCGCGGTACGGATGTCCTTGATGCGGTCGATAACCTTGGCTTTCTTCGCCTTCGTTTCCTGTTCGAACCGGATCGGTGTCGAGATCTGAACATAGATGACGTAGATCAGGGCCACGATCGCTACGGCAAGAATGATTTGAAAGAGTTTTTTCATTTTAAATAAATATTTGTTATTAATTTTGTGCAGCAAAAAACCGACGCATGCTCAGTACACGTATCGCGACCCAAATTTACGCTAAAATTTGTTTCGAAACAACTCCCGGACAAAAAAAAATTATAGAAAAATTGTCCGAATATCTTGCAGATGACGATTTTTCGAAGATTTTCGTGCTGAACGGCTATGCCGGAACCGGAAAAACGACGCTGATCGCCGGACTCGTCGGTGCGCTTAAGGAGTTGGGAATCAAACCCGTGCTGCTGGCCCCTACGGGCCGGGCCGCCAAGGTGTTGGCTCAATACGCTCAGGAAAAAGCACTTACCATTCATAAACGTATCTACCGCCAGCGGACGAATGCCGATTATGAATCGAAATTTTCGCTGAACCTCAATGCCGAGCGCGGGGCGGTTTTCATCGTTGACGAGGCGTCGATGCTCTCCGACAACACTTCGGGCGGGGCAGTTTTCGGCAGCGGATCGCTGCTTTCGGACCTCGTGGAGTACGTCCGCAGCGGCCGCGGGTGTCGCCTGGTATTGGTCGGCGACAGTGCGCAGTTGCCGCCTGTCGGGGCCGATTTCAGTCCGGCGCTCGACCCTGCGTCGATGGATGCCTATGGCGACATCGTTTACGGTACGATGGACGAGGTGGTGCGGCAGGAGGCCCAGTCGGGCATCCTTTTCAACGCTACGCTGGTGCGCTGCATGCTCGAAAACGGCCTCTATGAAATTCCGCATTTCGAAATGCAATATCCCGACATCGAGGCGGTCGAAGGCGGCGAGTTTCTCGAAAAATTGCAGGATTGCTATGCCAAATACGGGCGTGACGAGACGATCGTCATTACCCGCTCGAACAAGCGTGCCAACCGCTATAACGAGGGTATCCGCCGCAACGTGCTCTATGCCGAAGAGGAGATCGAGAGCGGCGACATGCTGATGGTCGTCAAGAACAACTACTATTTTCCGGAACATACCGAGGATTGTCCGATGAATTTCATCGCCAACGGCGACATTGCGCGCCTGAAACGCCTCAGGCGGTTCGAAGACTTCTACGGCTTCCGTTTCGCCGACGTCGTGCTCGAATTCCCCGACTACAACGAGGCGGAAATCGAGTGTAAAATCCTGCTGGATACGATCGCTTCGGAGTCGCCGTCGCTCACCCGGGACGAATCTTCGCGCCTTTTCTACGAGGTGGAGAAGGATTACACGGACATCAAGAGCAAGCTCAAACGCTTTAAGGAAATTCGTGAAAATCCGCATTTTAACGCCGTTCAGGTAAAGTTTTCCTACGCCGTTACGTGCCACAAGGCGCAGGGCGGCCAGTGGCGGGCGGTCTTCGTCGACCGCTGCCTGTTCGGCGACGAGCAGATGTCGCGCGACATGCTTCGCTGGCTCTATACGGCCCTGACTCGCGCCACCGATAAACTGTATCTTGTAAATTTCGACGAAAAATTCTATGAATAGCGAACAGCACCCCCTGGAGCCTTTCCTTCCTGCCAATGCCCATGTTTTGATGCTGGGCAGTTTCCCGCCCAAGCGCATCCGCTGGTCGATGGAGTTCTTCTATCCCAATTTGCAGAACGACATGTGGCGGATTGTGGGCTACCTTGCGACGGGTGATAAAACGCACTTCCTTTGTCCCGGCGGAAAGCGCTTCGACCGGGAACGCATCGAGGCTTTCTGCCGCGAACGGGGAATTGCGCTGTACGACACGGCGGTAGAAGTTATCCGGTTGAAAGACAATGCGTCGGATAATTTTCTTCAAGTAGTGCGTGAGGTGGATCTGGAGGTTCTGCTGGCCCGTATTCCTGCGTGCCGGGCCGTCGTTACGACGGGGCAGAAAGCCACCGACACGCTGTGCGCCATCACGGGCTGCGACGAACCGGCCGTGGGGGAGAGCGTGCCGATGCCCTTTGCGGGCCGGGAGCTGCGGCTGTGGCGTATGCCCTCCTCGTCGCGGGCTTATCCCCGTCCCGTCGAGTGGAAAGCGGAGTTTTACCGCAAAGTATTCTCCGCGAACGGGATCATCTGACCTCCCGGCAGGGGAAACAGACGAAATAGGCGAAAAAATTTGGTTGCCGACTTTGCACGGCATCCAAAAAAGGCCTATCTTTGTTGTATAAATTATACAATTTTTTATTTTGACATCAGACAAGAAAATCGACAAAAAATATGTCGAGACGCCCTTGATGAAGCAATATTACTCCATCAAGGCAGTACATCCCGACGCTATCCTGCTGTTCCGCGTGGGTGACTTCTACGAGACTTTCGGCGACGATGCGATCAAGGCCAGCGGCATTCTGGGCATCACGCTCACGCGCCGCGCCAACGGTTCCGCGACGTATGTCGAGTTGGCGGGATTCCCCTACCATGCCATCGACACCTACCTCCCGAAACTGGTGCGGGCCGGCGAGCGCGTGGCTATCTGCGAGCAGTTGGAAGACCCTAAGCTGGTAAAGGGGCTTGTCAAGCGCGGTGTCATCGAACTGGTTACCCCGGGTATCGTGTTGGGTGACAATATCCTGGCCAACAAGGAGAACAATTTTATCGCCTCGGTCTATTTCGGCCGCCAGACTACGGGCGTCGCCTTCCTGGACATCTCCACGGGCGAGTTCTACGTGGCCGAAGGGTCGGACTCTTATGTCGATAAACTGATTTCGAACCTCTCGCCCAAAGAGGTCGTTTACCAACGCGGCTATGAGGACCGTTTTTCCGGTTCGTTCGGGTCGAAACTCTACACCTACCGCCTCGATGAATGGGTTTTCTCGGAGGATGTCAACCGGGAAAAACTCTGCAAGCAGTTCGGGACCAAATCCCTCAAGGGTTTCGGCGTGGACCACTTCACCAGCGGCATTTCGGCTGCCGGAGCTATCCTCTATTACCTCGAATTCACCGAGCACCGCGAGACCGGGCATATCGCCTCGATCGCGCGTATCGACCAGGACGACTACGTGTGGGTCGATAAGTTTACGATCCGCAACCTGGAACTCTTCACCTCGAACGGGGCACGCGAAAAATGCGGCTTTGCCGATGTGATCGACCGTACGCTGACGCCGATGGGCGGCCGCCTGCTGAAACGCTGGATCGCCATGCCGATCAAGGACCCCGCGCGGATCAACGAGCGGCTGGACGTGGTCGAACGCTTTGTCAAGGATGCCGATCTGGCCGATGCCATCCGTGAGCAGGTGGCGCTGGTCGGCGACCTGGAACGTATCGCCGGGCGTATTGCCGCCCAGCGGGTTACGCCCCGCGAGTTGGTGCAGCTCAAAAACTCGCTCGGGGCTATCGAGACCCTTAAGGCGGCGCTGGAGTCCACCGACGACGACCGCCTGCACGGGCTTGCCGGGCAGATCGACGTACTGGCCGACGTTCGCGAGCGCATTGCCCGCGAAATTTATCCCGATCCGCTGAACAACCAGATTCAGAAGGGCGGCGTGATTGCCGACGGCGTCGATCCCGAACTGGACGACCTGCGCCGTATCGCGCTCCACGGCAAGGACTACCTGTCGCGTATTCAGCAGCGCGAGAGCGAAGCGACGGGGATTTCGTCGCTCAAGATCAGCTACAACAATGTTTTCGGCTATTATATCGAGGTTCGCAACGCCCATAAGGAGAAGGTTCCCGATACATGGATTCGCAAGCAGACCCTTGCCAACGCCGAACGCTATATCACCGGGGAACTGAAGGAATACGAGGAGAAAATCCTCGGCGCCGAGGAGAAGATGCTCGTGCTGGAACAGCGCATTTACGCCGAGATTATGGCCTATATCTGCGGTTCGCTCGCGCCGATGCTGCGCGACGCGGCCGTCGTGGCGCGTATCGACTGCCTCCAGTCCTTCGCGCGTATCGCCTGCGAGCGCCGTTACGTGCGTCCCGTGCTGGACGACGGCAAGCGCATCGACATCCGCCAGGGTCGCCATCCCGTCATCGAGACGCTGATGCCCGTCGGCGAGGAGTATATTCCCAACGACGTGATGCTCGACGACAAGCAGCAGCAGATCATGATGATCACCGGTCCCAACATGTCGGGTAAATCGGCCCTGCTGCGCCAGACGGCGCTGATTATTCTGATGGCCCAGATGGGATCGTTCGTGCCTGCGAAATCGGCCCACATCGGTTATGTGGACAAGATTTTTACGCGCGTCGGGGCTTCGGACAACATTTCGCAGGGCGAATCGACCTTCATGGTCGAAATGCTCGAATCGGCCAGCATCCTCAATAATATTTCCGACCGCAGCATCGTGCTGCTCGATGAAATCGGACGCGGAACGTCGACTTACGACGGTATTTCGATCGCCTGGGCGATGGTCGAGTATCTCCACAACCACCCCTCGGCCCATGCCAAGACGCTCTTTGCCACGCACTACCACGAACTGAACGAGATGGAGCAGATGTGCCCCCGGGTAAAGAACTACCACGTTTCGGTCAAGGAGATGGGCAATCAGATCGTTTTCCTGCGCAAGCTCGAACGCGGCGGTACGGAGCACTCGTTCGGTATTCATGTGGCCCGTATGGCCGGCATGCCGGCGTCGATCGTCTCGCGTGCGGACGAAATCCTGCGCAACCTCGAACTGGTCTACGGCAGCAACGAGATCGTGCCGAGCCGCAGCCTCAAGGAGCGGGGCCGCAAGCCCACGGCGCAGGCCGTGAAGGAAGCGGCCGAAAGTGCCGGTCCGCAGAACATGCAGTTGTCGATGTTTCAGTTGGACGATCCCGTGCTGGTGCAGATTCGCGACCAGATCAAGGGCCTCGACATCAACTCGCTGACTCCGATCGAGGCGCTCAATAAACTCAATGAAATCAAGAAGATAACCGGCATATGATGAAGTATTGCTTTACGTTCATTGCTGTGGCGTCGATAACGTTTGCGGCCTTTGCGCAGCAACCCTTCGTGCAACAGGAGTTCGATTACGTGGATTCGTTTTCCGAAGGGCGTGCCATCGTGGTGCGCAGCGGTAAATGCGGCTTCATCGACGAACGGGGAAATGTCGTCGTTCCGTTGCGTTATGCTTATGCGCGGCCTTTCAGCGGCGGGCTTGCCGCTGTTGTTACAGGCCACTGGCGGTCGGAAACGGAAATCGACGGGTTATACGGCTTCGTGGATCTCGACGGCAAGGAGGTCATCCCTTGCGAATATGAGGATGTCGGCAGTTTTTCCGGAGGCATTGCCGCTGTTTTCAAAAACAGGAAATGGGGCGGTATCGACCGGCAGGGCAATATGGTTATAAAACCGCAGTTCGACGACTCCTTCTGCTTCACGTCCGATATAGCCGTTGTCGGCATCAGGACGGATAAACTGCGTTTCGGTTATATCGACAAACAGGGGCGTGTAATCGTTCCGTGCCGGTATGATGCGGCGCTCGATTTCGATGGCGATCACGCCTGGGTGGAGAAGGACGGAGAGATGTTCCGGATTGACAAAACAGGAACTCCGGTTCCCGGCGTGAAACTTCATAATTTCTCCTGGGGCGGTAAATACGGTTTCCTGTCGGGGGCGCTTGAAGATGAAGCCGGAAAACTGCATTATGGCCTGTTGAATAAGGCCGGAAAGCTCCTCATGCCTTTCGAGTTCGATTTTATCTCGGTTTACGGACTTGGCGACGAAGATTATGTCGTTGCCGACAAAGGTGCTGAAAAACAGCGGTATTTGGTCAAAGGGCCGTCTGAAATCGTAAGGGTGAAATAAATGACAATTCCCGGACTTCTTGCGAGGCCCGGGAATTATTTATTAGGCTTCCGCCTTATTTGTTGCTCTGGATCAGCGAACGGATGTTCTGGATCAGCATGGCGACGGCAACCGAGTTGAAACCGCCTTCGGGAATAATCACGTCGGCGTATTTCTTCGACGGCTCGACGAACTCCTCGTGCATCGGTTTAACGGTCGAGGTGTACTGCGTGATGACCGACTGCATCGTACGTCCGCGCTCGCAAACGTCGCGCAGGATACGCCGCGCCAGGCGGATGTCGGCGTCGGTGTCGACGTAAACCTTGATGTCCATCAGTTCGCGCAGTTCCTTGTTCTCGAAGATCAGGATGCCGTCGACGATGATTACCTTCGAAGGTTTCACGCTTACGGTCTCGGCCGTACGGTCGTGGTCCACGAACGAGTAGACCGGGTGTTCGACGGGAACGTTGTTTTTCAGTGCCTTGATATGCTCCACGAGCATCTCCGTGTCGAATGCCTGCGGGTGGTCGTAGTTGAGTTTCGTGCGCTCCTCGTAGGTCAGTTCGGGGTGTGCCTTGTAGTAATAGTCGTGGCAGAGCGTCACGACATCGTCGCCGACGAATGCTTCCTGCAGACGCTTGACGAGCGTCGATTTTCCCGAGCCGGTTCCTCCGGCAACGCCGATTACCGTAACTTTCATAATCTATCAGTAAGTTTTGCGGTTATTGGACCGCTTGTGCATATCCGATTGTTCTTATTCGCCGCCTTCGGCGTCGTTTACAAATCTGACCCCACCCCAAACCCCTCCCTCGGGAGGGGCTTGTCGCAATGCGGCCGGAATTACGCAAAAAAAGGACTGCCCTTGTCGTGGGGGCAATCCTTTTTCGGCCTGTCGTTTTATGCGTCGATGTTCGCGTAATGCGCGTTGCGCTCGATGAATTCGCGGCGGGGCGGAACCTCGTCGCCCATCAGCATCGAGAAAATGCGGTCGGCTTCGGCTGCATTGTCGATGTTCACCTGGCGCAGGATGCGCGTGTCGGGGTTCATCGTCGTCTCCCACAACTGGTGGGCGTTCATCTCACCGAGACCTTTGTAACGCTGTACGTGCGCGCCTTTGCCGAATTCGGCGGTGATCTCGTCACGCTCCTTTTCGGTCCAGCAGTAACGCTCCTGCTTGCCCTTCTTTACGAGGTACAGGGGCGGGGTAGCGATGTAGATATGGCCGTTCTCGATCAACTCCTTCATCTTGCGGAAGAAGAACGTCAGCATCAGCGTGGCGATGTGGCTGCCGTCGACATCGGCATCGGTCATGATGATGATTTTGTCGTAGCGCAGCTTTTCGAGGTTCAGGGCTTTGGAGTCCTCCTCGGTTCCGATCGTGACGCCCAATGCGGTGAACATGTTCTTGATCTCTTCGTTCTCCCACATACGGTGTTCCTGGGCCTTCTCGATGTTCAGGATCTTACCGCGCAGTGGCATGATGGCCTGGAAGTTACGGTCACGGCCCGATTTGGCCGTACCGCCTGCCGAGTCACCCTCGACGAAGAAGATTTCGGCGATCGAACGGTCGCGGCTCGAACAGTCGGCGAGTTTTCCCGGAAGTCCGGCTCCCGACAATACGGTTTTGCGCTGCACCAGTTCGCGGGCGTGGCGTGCCGCGTGGCGCGCCGTAGCGGCGAGGATCACCTTCTGCACGATGGCTTTGGCGTCCTTCGGATTCTCCTCCAGGTAGTCGCCCAGCGCCGAGGCCATAGCCTGATCGACGGCGGCGGAAACCTCGTCGTTGCCCAACTTGGTCTTGGTCTGGCCTTCGAACTGCGGCTCCTGCACCTTCACCGAAACGACAGCCGTAAGACCTTCGCGGAAGTCGTCGCCGTTGATGTCGAATTTGAGCTTGGCGAGCATGCCCGAATCCTCGGCGTATTTCTTGAGCGTACGGGTAAGCGCGCGGCGGAAACCCGTCAGGTGCGTACCGCCCTCGATGGTGTTGATGTTATTTACATAGGAGTGCACGTTCTCCGAGAAGGAGTCGTTGTACTGCATGGCCACCTCCACCGGGACGCCGTTTTTCTCGGTGTCGAGGTAGATGATCTGCTCGACGATCGGCGTGCCGCGTGTCGCGTCGAGATACTTGACGAACTCCTTGAGGCCCTCTTCCGAGTAGAAGTGGTCCTCGCGCGTCTTTCCCTCCTCGTCCTTGCGCAGGTCCATGAGGTTCAGGCGGATGCCCTTGTTCAGAAACGCCAGTTCGCGCAGACGGTTGGCCAGGATGTCGTATTTGTATTCGGTGGTATGCGTAAAAATCGTGTCGTCGGGGCGGAACGTGATGGTCGTACCGCGGTCCGTACATTCGCCGACCACCTCGACCTGCGAAGTCGGGGCGCCCTTGCTGTACGTCTGGCGGTAAATCTTGCCGTCACGGCTGTGGATTTCGGCGATCAGCAGGTTCGAAAGCGCATTCACGCACGATACGCCGACGCCGTGCAGACCGCCCGAGACCTTGTAACTGCCCTTGTCGAACTTACCGCCGGCATGAAGTACCGTCAGTACGACTTCGAGCGCCGATTTGCCCTCCTTCTCGTGGTAGTCGGTCGGAATGCCTCGGCCGTTATCCCTTACCGTGATGGAGTTATCCTCGTTGATCGTCACGTCGATGTCGGTGCAATAGCCTGCCAGCGCCTCGTCGATCGAGTTGTCCACGACCTCGTAAACCAGGTGATGGAGACCCTTCTCGCCGATGTCGCCGATGTACATGGCAGGACGCTTGCGCACCGCTTCGAGGCCCTCGAGGACCTGGATATTCGACGCGGAATATTCTTCTTCTTGTTTTTTAACGTTTTCTAATTCGGTACTCATCGTAGTCTTTAAAATATCGTACAAATATACAAAATATTTCCGGATAAAACAAGTGTCCGGAAAAGACTTTATAGTCGATTATTTCGCCTGTTTGTTTCCTCTGCGGCCGGGTGCGGAGCTTACGCAAGCTCGGCCTTGAGGTCTATTTCGCGGGTCCGGCCTTTGGAGAATAGGATGGCGCGGGCGGGGTAGTTTTCGATCAGTGCGGTGTTGTGTGTCGACATGACTACGGCGCAGCCCTGCGAGGCGATTTTCTGGAACAACTGCATGATGCCGTCGGCGGTCAGCGGGTCGAGGTTGCCCGTAGGTTCGTCGGCCAGCAATACCTGCGGATCGTTGAGCAGTGCGCGGGCGATCACCAGGCGCTGCTGCTCGCCGCCCGAGAGTTCGAAGGGCATCTTGTAGCTTTTGGCCCCGAGTTCCACCAGTCCCAGCACCCGGTCGATCCGTTCGCGAATTTCCTGTTCGCGTTTCCAGCCCGTGGCCTTCATCACGTAATAGAGGTTCATGAAGACGTTGCGGTCTGTGAGCAACTGGTAATCCTGAAAGACGATGCCGATGCGGCGGCGCAGATAGGGGATATCCCTGCGGCGCAGTTTGCGCAGGTCGTATCCCGCTACATATCCCTTTCCCGTAAGGAGTTGCACCTCGGCATATAAAGTTTTGAGTAAACTGCTTTTCCCGCTCCCGACACGGCCGATCAGGTAAACGAATTCGCCCGGAGCCACCGCAAGGTTGACTTCCGAGAGAACCATCTCGCCCTGCTGCATGAGTTTCTTTTCCGAGCAACTGCCGAAAGGATTGTCGGCGTGGTATATGGCCACGTCGCGGAGATTCACTACATATTTTTCATCCATGGTTTATCGTTGTGGTTTCGCGTAAACAAAGATAAGCAAAATATCCGGATCGACCCTTCGCGTGCGGTAAAAATGCGGGCTATTTTGTGCCGGGAGAGTGTGTTTGGCCGGAATTTGCCTCGGGGCGAGCGCATGTGTATAGAAAAACGGTGTCCATAATTTGCATATCCCGACCCCAATACCTACTTTTGTTCACGCCATTTGTTACATGGATTTGATAGACTTATGAAAGAACAAGAGATTCTGCAAACGATAATGCGGGATATGAACACGGGCTGGTGGGAAGCGGACATGTCCCGCCGGATAATCCGCATGTCCGATTTTTTGCAGAACCTGCTTCAGTTCCCGGCGCCGGAGATCGGTTTCGACGAATTCAAAAGCCATATTCCGGAGCCTTACCTGCGCTATTCCGGTTCGGAGTGCATATTCCACGGTTACGATACGCTCGAACGGACGGTTCCGCTGGTCGTGCCCGACGGACGGCAGTTGTGGCTCGTGTGGAAACTCGTTCGCCGCCAGGCGACTCCGGAAGGCGATATCCTGATCGGCTACGTACGTCCCGCGGAGATGGCGCGGGAGGGTGCGGCCGGGGTCGAATCGGCACGGATGGACGACCTGCTTTTCCGCCTTACCGGTATTTCGCATACGCTGTTGTCGCTGCTGCATACCGGAAGGACCGAAGATACGGTGAAC